>JAANMU010000125.1_pt1 | contig 96342 bp, 84 predicted proteins | sample 7279701 | NCBI WGS metagenome assembly JAANMU01 (sample SAMN14094539, study PRJNA606508) | bioreactor metagenome | isolation source: A lab-scale SPAN reactor treating ammonium-rich wastewater day 57 | place: Ireland: Galway | collected 2017-03-13 | reverse complement strand
CAATTTCAAAAGCAGGGCGAGGACCCGAGCTACCGCGAGGCGAAGGTGCGGCGCGGCGACCTCGAGGTGAAGGTCCTCGCCACCGGCCTGGTCGAGCCCGAAAACCGCCTCGAGCTCAAGCCGCCCATCGCCGGCCGCGTCGAGTCGATCTTGGTTGAGGAAGGGCAGGCGGTGAAGAAGGGCCAGGTCCTCGCCTGGCTCAGCTCCTCCGAGCGCGCCGCGTTGCTCGACGCCGCCCGCGCCAAGGGGGCTGACGAGCTGGCCCGCTGGGAGGGCCTGTTCAAGCCCACGCCGCTTTTGGCCCCGCTGGACGGCCTGATCATCGTGAAGAACGTCGTCCCCGGCCAGGTCGTCACGGCGGCGGATTCGGTCTTGGTGATGTCGGACCATCTCATCGTCACCTCGCAGGTCGACGAGACCGACATCGGCCAGATCAAGCTGGGCCAGAAGGCCTCGATCACCCTCGACGCCTACCCGCGCGAGGAGACGCCGGGGCATGTCACGCGCATCGCCTTCGAGTCGAAGACGGTCAACAACGTCACCATCTACGAGGTCGAGGTGCTGCCCGACCGGGTGCCCGACTTCATGCGCAGCGGCATGACCGCCAACGTGCGCTTCGCGGTGGAGCGCCGCGAGGGCGTCTTGCTGATGCCGGTCGAGGCCCTGCGCCAGGAGGGCGCCGCGACCGCCGTCTTGGTGCCCAACCCGGCGGGGAAGGGACCGCCGGAGACGCGTGAGATCAAAGTCGGCTTGACCGAAGGCAAAGACGTCGAGGTGATCTCCGGATTGAAGGACGGCGAGACGGTCTTGGTGCCGACCCAGACGAAGGGCAAGGCGGCGGCGCCCGGCAATCCTTTCTCGCCCTTCGGCGGGGGGCGGCCGCGCGGCGCGAGGTAGTTGCAAGGATGGCGATGATCGAGCTGCAAAATCTTTCCAAGACCTACCGCATGGGCCAGGTGGAAGTCCCGGCCCTGAAGGGCGTCGACCTGACGATCGAGCCCGGCGAGTTCGTCGCGATCATGGGCCCCTCGGGCTCGGGGAAGTCGACCCTGCTGCAGATCCTGGGGCTGCTCGACGTCCCGGACTCCGGTTCCTTCAAGCTCTTCGGCACCGAGATCTCGCAGTTCGACGCCGACTCGCTGGCGGCGCTGCGCGGCCGCGCGATCGGCTTCGTCTTCCAGCAGTTCAACCTGCTCAAGCGCACCACCGCGGTCGAGAACGTCACGCTCCCGCAGCTTTATTCCAGCCACCACCCCGATCCGGAGAAGGCGAGGCGCCTGTTGACCGGGGTCGGCCTGGGCGACCGCCTCGAGCACAAGCCCAACGAGCTCTCCGGCGGCCAGCAGCAGCGCGTCGCGATCGCGCGCGCCCTGGTCAACGACCCGCCGATCATCCTCGCGGACGAGCCCACCGGTAACCTCGACTCGGTGAGCGAGAAGGAGATCCTCAAGATCCTCGAGGATCTCAACCGAAAGGGAATGACGGTGATCGTCGTCACCCACGAGGCCGAGATCGCCGAGCACGCGCGGCGGGTGATTCGCATGTTGGACGGCGAGATCCAGTCCGACGAGCGCAAGGCCCCGCCGGCGGCGGCCCCCGCCGGGGCCGGCCGCGCGGAGGCGCCGGACCTGAAGGCGGGGCGCGGCTGGGCCAGCCTCAACCTGCGCGAGACCCTGCAGCACTTCAAGCAGGCCTTCCGCGCGCTTCTGGCCAACAAGGTGCGTTCGGCGCTTTCGCTCTTGGGCATCTTGATCGGCGTGGCCTCGCTGATCGCGATGCTGGCGCTGGGCCGCGGGGCGAAGCAGTCGATCGAGACGAGCCTCGCCTCCTTGGGCACCAATTTGCTGACGCTCCGGCCCGGCTCGATCCGCCAGATGGGCGTGGCGCTGGAGTCGGGGGCCGTGACGCGCTTCACGCTGCAGGACGCGCGCGCCATTCAAGCGGCGATCCCCACGGTGAAGCGCGCGGCGGGCATGGTGACGGGGCGGGGGCAGGCGGTCTTCGGCGCGAAGAACTGGAACACCCAAATTCAGGGCACCACCGCCGATTATGCCGAGATGCGCGCCGCCAAGCCGACGGTGGGGCGATTTTTCACGGAAGAGGAAGACCAGCGCCGCGAGCGCGTCGCCCTGATCGGCGCGACGGTGGCCCGCGAGCTCTTCGGCGAGGCCAATCCGATCGGGGAATATATCAAGATCAACAAGGTGAACTTCCAGGTGATCGGCCTGCTGCCGGAGAAGGGCGCGACGACCTTCCGCGACGAGGACGACAAGATCGTCATTCCGCTCAATACGGCGATGTTCCGGCTCTTGGGGAAGGACTACGTCGACTCCATCGACATCGAGGTAGTCAGCCCCGAGGCGATGGAGGAGACGCAGACCGCGATCCGCGAGCTGGTGATGCGGCGACAGCGGCTGCAGCCGCACCAGAGCGACAGCTTCCAGATCCGCAACATGGCGGACATCCAGACGGCGCTTTCGGCGACCAGCCAGACCATGTCGGTCTTGCTGGCCTCGATCGCGACGATCTCGCTCTTGGTGGGCGGGATCGGCATCATGAACATCATGCTGGTCTCGGTGACCGAGCGCACCCGCGAGATCGGCCTGCGCAAGGCGGTGGGGGCGCGGCGCAGCGACATCCTGGCCCAGTTTTTGATCGAGGCGGCGACGGTCAGCCTGATCGGCGGCCTGATGGGGATCGCCCTGGGCTGGGGGATCTCGGAGGGCATGTCCCGCTTCGCCGGCTGGGCGACGGCAGTCGCCCCGGACAGCGTCGCCCTGGCCCTGTTGTTTTCGGCGGGGGTGGGGCTGGTCTTCGGCCTCTGGCCCGCCCGCAAGGCCGCCGGCCTGCATCCCATCGAGGCCCTGCGCTACGAATAGCGGCCAAATTCCGATAAAAGATTGGACACCTCGTCGCAGAGAAAATAAGAGAAAGATGGCCTGCGCGAGAGTGGTGGAATGGCAGACACGCTAGGCTTAGAACCTAGTGGCCGTAAGGTCGTGGGGGTTCAAGTCCCCCCTCTCGCACCAAATTTTGCTCCGTCTTCCGCCCCTCCTCGGGCTAATATTTTTGCTCCGTCTACACTTTTCGTGACAAGAACGTCCGAAAATGCGAGACTCCAAGGTCCCGATAGGTACTGATTATCATTAGAGGAATGCCGTGAAAGTCCAGATCGAAGAACTCTCCCCCATCCGCAAAAAGATGCATTTCGAGCTCCCCCCCGAGGCCTACCAGCGCGCCCTCGACCGGGCCTACGACAAGCTCAAAAAAAAGGTACAGATTAAGGGCTTTCGCAAGGGCAAGGTCCCCCGCGCCATCCTCGAGAAGTACTACAAGGCCCAAACCGAGATGGAGACCGTCAGCGACCTGATCGACAAGTCCTACCGCGAGGCCATCCAAGAGCACGCCATCCCGGCCGTCGAGATGCCCAAGATCAGCGACCTGAAGGTCGAGGCCGACAAGCCGATCACCTTCACCGCCGAGATCGAGGTCCAGCCCAAGGTCGAGACGAAAGATTACTTAAAAATCAAGCTCAAGCGGCCCAAGCTTGAAGTGACCGACGAAGAGCTCGAGGGCGAGCTGAAGGCCCTGCAGAAGGCCCACGCCCAAAAGGTGCCGGCCGCCGAGGGCACCCCGGCCCGCGAGGGCCACCAGGCCACCATCCACTACGCCGGCACGGTCGACGGCCAGGCCTTCGAGGGCGGAAGCGCCCAAAACGTCCTGGTCGACGTGGGCGCCGGCCGCTACCTCCCCGACTTCGAGGCCGGCCTGATCGGCATGAAGAAGGGCGAGAGCCGCGACGTCCCGGTCAAGTTCCCCGACGACTACGGCCACGAGCCCCTGCGCGGCAAGCAGGCCCAGTTCAAGCTCGAGCTGGTCGAGATCAAAGAAGAGTCCCTCCCGGCCTTGGACGACGACTTCGCCAAGGACATCGGCCAGTTCGAGACCATCGCTCAAGTGAAAGAGCAGCTCAAAGACCACATGCTGAAGAACAAAGAGGCCCAATCCCGGGGCGACCTCTTCAACCAGGTCCTCGAGCACCTGATCGCGAAGAATCCCTTCGAGGTCCCCGAGGCCATGATAAGCCGCGAGCTCGACTACATGCTGCACACCCTCGAAAACCAGCTCAAGCAGCAGGGCCTGACCCTCGACAAGCTGGGCATCACCCCCCAGGACTACCGCGAGAAAAACCGCGAAGAGGCCGTCCGCCGCATCAAAGGCTTCTTGCTTTTCGATTCGATTGCCTTGCAGAATCAACTCGAGGTGACCGAGGAGGAAATGCAGGCCAAGATGGCCGACCTGGCGCAGCGCTACAAGCAGCCCGTCGAAGCGATCTACCGCTACTACCAAGAGCACAACATGCTGCGTCCCTTGTTCAACCAGATTTTGGAAGAGAAGACCCTCGACTTCCTGCTTTCCCAGGCCGACATCGCCGAGGTGAAGCCCGGCGAGGCCGAGAAGTCCGACAAAAAAGATAAGAAGAAAAAATAAACCGGAGGATCCCCATGACTTTGATTCCCATGGTCGTCGAGCAAACCCACCGCGGCGAGCGCGCCTACGACATCTACTCGCGCCTGCTGAAAGACCGCATCGTCTTCCTGGGGACCCCGGTCAACGACGACGTCTCCAACCTGATCATCGCCCAGCTGCTCTTCCTCGAGAGCGAAGACCCCGAGAAGGATATCTATTTGTACATTAACAGCCCGGGCGGCTCGGTGACGGCCGGCATGGCCATTTATGATACCATGCAGTACGTGAAGCCCGACGTCTCCACGATCTGCGTCGGCCAGGCGGCCTCGATGGGCGCGGTTTTGCTGGCGGCGGGGGCCCACGGCAAGCGCTACGCCCTGCCCAACAGCCGCATCCTCATCCACCAGCCGATGGGCGGCTTTCAGGGGCAGGCCACCGACATCGACATCCAGGCCCGCGAGATCCTGCGCTTAAGGGAAATTCTCAACGGCATTCTCAGCAAGCACACCAAGCAAAGCCTGAAGAAGCTCCAGCAGGACACCGAGCGCGACTATTTTATGTCGGGGGAAGAGGCCAAGGAGTACGGGATTATCGACCAGGTCGTGGTCTACCGCGACAAGGGCGACAAGACCAAAAAGGTGTCTTAAAAATGCACCTTTAGGGCGGCGCGTGCCAACCCAGGCCGGACGGCCCTCTCCGCGCCGCGTCAAGCCCTCTGCTTCCTTGACACCCCCCGCCAAAGGTATATGATTTTCTTGAGAGTGTAAGGAGCGATTGTGGCCAAAAACTATACCGATGATTCCACCAATCTTAGCTGTTCTTTCTGCGGCAAGTCCCAGCGCGAGGTCAAAAAGCTGATCGCCGGTCCCACCGTCTACATCTGCGACGAGTGCATCGAGCTCTGCAACGACATCATCGCCGAAGAGACCAACAAGCAGGAGATGCTGAAGACCAAGGCGGGCGTGCCCAAGCCTTCCGAGATCAAGAAGATCTTGGACGAGTACGTCATCGGCCAAGAGCGCGCCAAGCGCGTGCTGTCGGTCGCGGTGCACAACCACTACAAGCGCATCGAGGCGCGGCCCACCAGCGACGTCGAGCTGCAAAAAAGCAACATCCTCCTGGTCGGCCCCACCGGCAGCGGCAAGACGCTGCTGGCGCAGACGCTGGCCAAGATCCTCAACGTGCCCTTCACCATCGCCGACGCCACCACGCTGACCGAGGCCGGCTACGTGGGCGAGGACGTCGAAAACATCATCCTCTACCTGCTGCAATCGGCCGACTACGACAAAAACAAGGCCGAGAAGGGCATCGTCTACATCGACGAGATCGACAAGATCAGCCGCAAAAGCGAAAACCCCTCGATCACCCGCGACGTCTCGGGCGAGGGCGTGCAGCAGGCCCTGCTGAAGATCATCGAGGGCACGGTGGCCAACCTGCCGCCCAAGGGCGGGCGCAAGCACCCGCAGCAAGAGTACATCCAGATCGACACCAGCAACATCCTCTTCATCTGCGGCGGCGCCTTCGTGGGCCTCGAAGACATCATCGAGCGCCGCATCGGCGAAAAGAAGCTGGGTTTCGGCAGCGAGATCCGCAGCAAGAAAGACCGCAGCGTCGGCGAGCTGTTGGCCGACGTGCAGCCCGAGGACTTGCTTAAGTTCGGCCTGATCCCCGAGTTCATCGGCCGCATCCCGATTTTGGCCACCCTCACCGAGCTGGACGAGGCCGCGCTGATCGAGATCTTGACGAAACCGAAGAACGCCTTAATTAAGCAGTACCAGCGCCTCTTCGAGTTCGAAAAGGTGAAGCTGAAGTTCACCCAGGGCGCTCTGGTGGCCATCGCCAAAGAGGCGCTGAAGCGCAAGTCGGGCGCCCGCGGGCTGCGCGCGATCCTCGAGCACACGATGCTCGACATCATGTACGAGATTCCTTCTCAGACCAACATTCGCGAGGTCGTCGTCAACGAGGACGTCTTCACGAAGAAAGAACAACCCCTGATCGTCTACGAAAAGAAGGCCGAGTCGGCCTGACCCGGAGATTTTCCCATGAGCGAAGACATCCCTAACGAGTCGAATAAAGTCGGCTCGGGTACCAAGGTCGTCCCGTTGTTGCCGCTGCGCGACATCATCGTGTTTCCTTACATGGTGGTGCCGCTCTTCGTCGGCCGCGAGAAGTCGATCAACGCCCTCGAAGAGGCGATGAACGCCGAAAAAGACATCCTGCTCGCCGCCCAGATCAACGCCAAGACCAACGACCCCAAGGCCGAGGACATCTACAAGGTGGGCACGCTGGGCACCATCATCCAGCTGCTGCGCCTGCCCGACGGCACGGTGAAGGTGCTGGTCGAGGGGCGCAAGCGCGGCCGCATCAACAAGTACCTCAACAACGATAATTTCTTCTTGGTCGAGGCGGAAGAGATCAACGAAAACCGCGAGGTCACCATCGAGTGCGAGGCCCTGATGCGCTCGGTGAAGGCCACCTTCGAGACCTACGTCAAGCTCAACAAGCGCATCCCGCCCGAGATGCTGGCCTCTGTGGCGGTGATTGACGACCCGGCCCGCCTGGCCGACACCATCGTCGCGCACCTGACGCTCAAGCTGCCCGACAAGCAGAAGATATTAGAGCTTGAGTCTCCGGCCGAGCGCCTTGAGAAGCTCTTCGAGCTGATGCAGGGCGAGATCGAGATCCTGCAGGTCGAAAAGAAGATCCGCACCCGCGTCAAGAAGCAGATGGAGAAGACGCAGAAAGAGTACTACCTCAACGAGCAGATGCAGGCGATCCAGAAAGAGCTGGGCGAGAGCGATGAGTTCAAGTCCGAGCTGCAAGAGCTGGAAGAGAAGATCAAAAACAAGAAGATGTCCGCCGAGGCGACCAAGAAGATCAAAAAAGAGGTCAAGAAGCTCAAGATGATGTCGCCCATGTCCGCCGAGGCGACGGTGGTGCGCAACTACATCGACTGGATGCTGTCGCTGCCCTGGTACGAGATGACCAAGGACAAGATCGACATCAAAGAGGCCGAGGGCGTGCTGGACGAAGACCACTACGGCCTGAAGCCGGTCAAAGAGCGCATCCTCGAGTACCTGGCCGTGCAAAGCCTGGTCGACAAATTGAAGGGGCCCATCCTGTGCTTCGTCGGCCCTCCGGGTGTCGGTAAGACCAGCTTGGCGCGCAGCATCGCGCGGGCCACGGGCCGTAAGTTCGTGCGCTGCTCGCTGGGCGGCGTGCGCGATGAGGCCGAGATCCGCGGCCACCGGCGCACCTACATCGGCGCGCTGCCGGGCAAGATCCTGCAGTCGTTGAAGAAGGCCGGGTCCAACAACCCCGTCTTCCTCTTGGACGAGATCGACAAGATGAGCACCGACTTCCGCGGCGACCCCTCGTCGGCGCTGCTGGAGGTATTGGACCCCGAGCAGAACAACACCTTCAACGACCATTACCTCGACGTGGACTACGACCTCTCGAAGGTCATGTTCATCACGACGGCGAACACGCTGCACTCGATCCCGCTGCCCTTGCAGGACCGCATGGAGGTCATCCGCATCCCCGGCTATACCGAGGAAGAGAAGCTGCACATCGCGCAGCGCTACCTGATGAAGAAAGAGATGGAGGCGCACGGCATCACCAAGGACAACATCGAGCTGCCCGAGCCGGTGCTGCGGCAGGTGATTCGGCGCTACACGAAGGAGTCGGGCGTGCGTAACCTCGAGCGCGAGATCGCCACGATCTGCCGCAAGGTCGCCAAAGAGATCGCCGCGAAGGGCCGCGACAAGAAGATCCGCGTCACGATGAAGGCTCTGGAGTCTTACTTGGGCGTACCCAAGTACCGCTACGGCCTGGCCGAGGAGAAGGACGAGGTCGGCATGGTGACGGGCCTGGCCTGGACCGAATTCGGCGGCGAGCTGCTGACCACCGAGGTGACGATCATGCCCGGCAAGGGCAAGCTGATCATCACCGGCAAGCTGGGTGACGTCATGCAAGAGTCGGCGCAGGCGGCGATGAGCTACGTGCGCTCGCGGGCGATGCAGTTCGGCTTCGACAAGGATTTCTACCAGCGCATCGACATCCACATCCACGTGCCGGAGGGGGCGATTCCGAAGGACGGCCCCTCGGCGGGCATCACGATGGCGACGGCGCTGACGTCGGCGCTGCTGAAGATCCCCGTGCACAAGGACGTCGCCATGACGGGCGAGATCACCCTGCGCGGCAAGGTTCTGCCGATCGGTGGGCTGAAAGAGAAGATCCTGGCCGCCCACCGCGGCGGGATCAAGCGGATCATCATCCCCAAGGAAAACGAGAAGGACCTGAAGGATATTCCGAAGAAGATCCTGGCGGGGCTGAAGATCTTCCCGGTCTCGCAGATGGACGAGGTGCTGCGGACGGCCCTCATTTATAAGGACATCAAAGAGCTGTACCGCGGGAAGGATGAGGGGATGTCGCTGGAAGACCTGATCTTTCCGAAGCCGGAGGAGGCGAAGCCGATTGCGCCGGCGGCGCCCGGGGGAGGGGAGATCGTTGCGCATTAAGAAATCCTTTGCTTTCCGGGGCTTACTTGGCTTAGGGGTTTGCCTCGAAATTTTTGGCTTTTTGGATCCGCTGGGCCTTCGGCCTTCGCTTCTAAGTAGTTGAAATATTTGAAATTAGGGTCGTTTTCGGTTGGTTGGAACGTCAATGCCGGCCGTCCAAAGAAAACTTCCCTTTTGAAATACTGGGGTCGTAGTTCAGTTGGTTAGAACGCCTGCCTGTCACGCAGGAGGTCGCGAGTTCGAGCCTCGTCGACCCCGCCAGTCACTAAAATTTGTGATGGATTTAAGCCGCCCGGAAGGGCGGCTTTTTTATTTTCCGTAACAAATTTTTATGGCGGAAAAAATTTTAACCCTTACAATTTTATTTGTCCCACCAAATTGATCTCGTGGTTTCCGGGTAGGGAAACTACATCGGGAATGCCGTGCACATAGAGATGGAAAAAAAACTTAAATCTCTATTAAAAGAATCAGTATCCTATTTCGATAAGTCCTTTGGAAATATTTTCATTAGGAATCCCGAGAAATGGATTATTGCAAATGAAATTTTGTCCAAATTTCTGACGAAGCAGGGCGTGCCAATAAATTGTTGGCAGATAGATCGTATTCTAAGAAAGATTGCTAATGACTGTTTAATATCAATTAGAAGTGCGAAAATTGATAACTTATATACTCCTCAAACCGATGTAAGCGAAATGCAACGAGTATTGCAGGAGTTGCCAATTCCGGAAGATTTAATTGTCGATAAAATATTCCTTCTTTTTACCGAGCAGCCCTATAAATTTAAATTTTTCATACCACTATTACAAAATGTGGATGGTAATAGGCCAATTAAAATTTCGGACAAAATAAGTCTTATTCCTCATAAAGGCCTTACTGTTGATTTCCTGAAATATATAAAGAGAAAACAGCTTTCTCATCGACCAGTGTGCGAAGATTACGGTATTGAGGAAGATACTTTTAATTTCGGAAGTATCCATAACCCTTCGGTTCACAAAAAAATCAGGTCTGTAAAGCTAAATCCAGAAACACGTGTTACTCCTCGAACATATCTTGCGGTAGAACATGAAGGTTTAATTTTTATTCCAATAAAATATGAGCCTGAGTTGAGTGTGTTGCGAAGTAAGTTGAGACAGTTGTTAGCGCTTATGGAGCTAACTGAGGCTCTCGATTCTCAGTTATTCTTCGAAAATGATTCTAACAATGAAATAAGAAACCTGCTAATACTCCAAAATGAATCCGTAAAATTTAATAAGTTTGAAGCTATTGAGGCTTTCTTAGACGAGATTCAGATCTTTAACTCCCTACTACTAAATTCAAATTTTTTTGCAGCATCGCGTAATAGCAATGTGTATCCAATACTTGACGACACTTCTGAAACACATATCCAGATTCTGAATGCTTTAGAGTGGTACGGAATAGGAATAATAAAATCCTTCCAAGGTGCTGATGAAACGTTTGAGTATATTTCATATATGACAGCGATCGAAGCCCTGCTTGGATCTAAGAAACCGGAACCATCAATGATGGAAAAACTTGCTGATCGGACCGCTTTTTTGCTCGGGGGGCCTATAAATAAAAGATCTGATGTAAGAGACAAATTTATTTCGCTCTACACGTTTAGGTCTCATCTATTACATGGAAGACGCAACTACCAAAATTGGGATGATAGTGAAAAAATGAAAGAATTAAAACAAATGACTAAAGCAGTTCTCCTTGAAGAACTTAAAAATGAATCCGGAATTCGTGTTTAAATCAATGATGGAACAATTTTTATATTAAGATTTATATGTTTTTAAAAGATAAAATAAAAAAAGTATTTATAGAACGTCTCCCAAACACCCTATTGATTGAGCATGTAGAGTTGCAGTTCCCAAAGATAAATAAATCTCATATCAAAGGTGCTCTGGATGAATTGGTTTCGGAAGGATTCCTTGAAATACGTAATTATTCCGTAAATCCATATAATCGGATAGCTTATAAGGTAAAAATTGACACAACAAATCTTCCAATATCTCTATTAACCGACCTTGGTGATTTTAAAATACCAAGAATGTTAGACGGCGATGTAGCGAGAGGAGAAGATATTAATGCCATAGCCTCAGGATTGGTGCAGGTATTTGATTATAAAATTGAAAAAATGAAAAAATATTTAGATAAAGAGATAAAAAGGTATTGGGCCTCGGTCGCTAGTATATTTGGAATATTTATTTCGATTTTCTCAATTGTGAATTTTTCAATTAAGCCGCTCTATTTCTCCGAAAATATCAACTTATCTCCGCATCAGCAATTTGTGCAAACCCTGTATAATGTTGGTCCTTTGGCTGGAGTTCTTTTTTTGTTTCTTATTATTTTTTGGTTGATTCTTCGGTAAACAAGAAACCTAACTAGAAGACGGAGGAAATAAGGAAATTACAGACGAAGCAAAATCCCCGCCCTAAAATCCCTCATCTAACTCCGTTCGTCCCACCTTCCCCCGCCCGATAACCTTCAATTATGTATCTTTCGCATCTAAATAAAAATTAATAAAACCAATAGGTTGGCTGTATTTCGTTGGCAGAACATGGCAATCGATGCAAGGCTTTGCCTTTAGGAAACACAAGGGGATTCCATGATAAAAGTCGATGGTATTTACGAAGTCGCGATTCGGGTGAGGGACTTGGTGAGATCGGAGGCCTTCTACCGGGAGGTATTAGGGTTCGAGGTGGGATTACGAGACGCGCAGCGGCCGTGGGTATTCATGCGTGCAGGCCGAAACGGCATGATCGTCTTGCAGGAGGAGCCGGGGCCTTGGCCGCTGCAACACTTCGCCTTCCGTGCCGACGATGTTGCGCTGGACGAGGCCGTGAAAATCCTCCTGCAGAAGGGGATAGCCGTAGAGGGCCCCGTATTCTACGAGTGGATTCCCGCAAGGTCCGTATATTTTAGGGATCCGGACGGACATGACCTGGAAATCTGTGCTCCCAGATCTGACAAAGATTAGTCGGTGGATTCCATCCGAGTTATGGAGACAAACCAAATTTCTCCTTGAATCTTGTCATCCAACCTTTCCTTTGCAAGCTTTGGAAGATCTTCAACTGCTCCATGCGCCCGGACACCCAGTCGGGATTGCCAATGAAAGGAACGGAAGAGTAGGGGCGTTTCTCCTTCCAATCTTTTTCCAGGATATGATGAATCATCTTTAAATAATTCCTTCGCCGTAATCCCTCCGTATTTCCTAGATTGAGATAACTGGGTGCCGGGAAGAAATTACAGACGGAGCAAACTCTCCCCCTACTAAATATCCCCGTCTGGCTCCCTTCCTCCCAGCTTCCCCAGCCCGATAACTTTCAATTATGTATCTTTCGTAATTTTATAAAATATAATAATATCAATATGTTACCTGTACGACCCTGACAGGCTCAGGCAAAGAGTGCAAGGCTTTGCCTTTAGGAAACACAAGGGGATTCCATGATAAAAGTTGATGGTATTTATGAAGTCGCGATTCGGGTTAAGGACTTGGGGAGAGCCGAGTCCTTCTATCGGGAGGTGTTGGGGCTCGAAGTGGGGCTACGAGACGCGCGGCGGCCATGGGTATTCATGCGCGCAGGCCGAAACGGCATGATCGTCTTGCAGGAGGAGCCGGGGGCTTGGCCTCTGCAACACTTCGCCTTCCGTGTTGGCGATGCTGCGCTGGACGAGGCCGCGAAAATCCTCCAGCAGAAGGGGATAGCCATAGAGGGCCCCGTATTCCACGAGTGGATTCCCGCGAGGTCCGTGTATTTTAGGGATCCGGACGGGCATGACTTGGAAATCTGTGCCCCAGGATCTCGCGCCGATTAGCCGATGGATGCCAGCCGACTTAAGGCGATAGCCCGAATTTCTCCTTGAACCTTGTCATCCAACTTTTCCTTTGCAGGCCCTGGAAGATCTTCAACTGCTCCATGCGTCCGGCTACCCAGTCGGGATTGCCGATGAAGGGAACGGAAGAGTAGGGGCGTTTCTCCTTCCAATCGTTTTCCAGAATATGATGGATCATTTTCAAATAATTCTTCCGCCGCAGCCCGTCCGTATTTCCTAAGTTTAGATAGCTGGGCGCCGGGGTGATAAGGGGATCCTCCTTCCCATAGGCGTAATAATGAAATGAGGACCAAGGATATTCCTTGGGATGCTTCACCATATGCGCGCGTTTAGGATTGAGATCGATGTAAAACATCACCTGAAGGTGGTTGAAATCGGTTTGGATTACGGGGGATTTGAAGCGGTCCATCACTACCTGGCCGCGTCTGCGGAATCTTAAATTGTAAGTTCGCGCGAAGATGGCGTTCACGACGCGGAAAAAATCCGACAGAAGCTTTTTGTCGACGCAATAGCCCGTCAAATGGGGATGATTGCTCATAAAGCAATAGGAATAGATCCTGACCTGGTAGCGATCTTTGTACCGAAGCAATAAATTATAGTACAAGCGCTTGGCCCAATCGGTTTTGAGCAGCCAGGTGCGGTTATGGCATTGCCACGTAACGTGGAAAGTGGAATGGTTGCTTAAGATGGCGTATCGGGGGCGGCTTGGCATGAGTGCAAAAAGAAGCAAATGCGATGCCAGTCGCTAAAAGCCCGGTGTTTGAGCTGAGGATGATTGGGGGATGAAATTCGAACTTAAAAGACTCAGCCTGACCGAAAATCGAAGCTTCGTCCCGTCTGCCCCTAGTTTGATACCTGAGCAACCGCAGGCGGCTTCCAGCTCCCATCGATAACTTGATCCTTTGGCCAATACATTCGAAATATTTTTTTCGAAATAAGAAAATAAAGACGGAGGTATGAATTCCGGTCGATTCACCTTTCTTCTGTTCGAATTTCGAATCTCTGCCCTGAAAACGAAAAAAAATCAAACCTTCGTCTTGCGGGTCTGTCTTGAGGTCAGCGCCGGGGGCAGCAGAAAACCCAGGCCTCGTCGTCCATCATCCGGCCGGTCTTCTCGTCTTCGACCGTGCGGTATACCCGGATGACGCTGCAGCCGGCCTTCTCGGCCGCCGTCTGGTCCGAGTACTCGTACGCGTGTGGGCGGCTCGCGTCGTGGCAGTGACGATCGTTCTTCGGTGTTCGCGTCGGGCCTGCGGCAGCTCCATCACCGGTACGGTTGCCGCCGCTGCAAGCGGTGGTGACGGCAAGCGCGAGGATCCATGCTGTGGTCCACCTCATGTCGAATTTCCTCTCTTAAGTATAAAAATACCAGAAAACACAGGCGAATGTGTGAAAATCGGTCGATTGCGCTGGCCTTAGTTTGAAAATCGAACCTCCGTCTGGGATTCTCTGGTCTGGGATTCTCTGGGATTTTCTGGGATTCTGTTTTGACTTAAATCTTAAAAGTCTCTAGAATTTTTTGGGTTTGCTAATTACCGCCTTCGGAAGTCATTGGCCTGTCGTATCTTCCAAGGAGTTAATTTTGCTCAAGAATTTCAAAGTCTCGTCCACTCGCTCACACGGCGGCATTTTAATCAGGCTTTGTCTTCTTCTGGGCATGCTCGCATTGTCGCGGGCTTCTGCCTTCATGGTAATCCCGCCCGCCGCGGCAGCTCAGGCTGAATGTGATTGCAAAGACATCAAGGCACTGCAGGCCGAACTTCGCAATGCCACGCGCCTGCAACAGGCATTTCGCAATAAGATCCCCGAATTACGCAAGATGGGGAAGGCCGAATCGACCATTGCGCTGAAGCAGTTCGCCGAAGGGGAGGCGCGCCGCGGTCTCGAGCCGGTACCGGGCTATAACGGTCCTAGCGAGGTCGATTATCATCCTTGGGGTCGCGACCTTTACGACCCAACGGGTACCAAGCATAGCGCCCAAAAACTCTGCAGCATGTCGAGTTCCGCAGCGGCCACACTCGACGCCGCCGTGGCGGCATCGGCTTGCCCCGGCATTGGCAGGGCCCTGCGCGCCCACGAAGCTGTGCATCTCATTTTTTGTGTGACTATCGGCTTTTTCCCCTATGAGGAAATGCATGCCGCCGACCGGGCCCAGGAAGAGGTCGAGGCCTATACCGCGCAGATCAAGGTGCTGCGTGAAATTTTAGATAGTCTAAAGCCGAAATGCAAAAGCTACCAGGCGACCGGCCAATACCTGAGATTAGTGGTCTCGGGCGTGATTTGCGATCTTGAAAAGCCTTTCACCCTAAAAGGCAAGTCGATGTTGGACTTCACTTTTCGGTTCACTCCCTCGTCCTCGAACGCAGGCAGCGTTGCCATCAGCATGTCCGGGTACGGCGGCACCGGGGAAGGGAGCGGAACCTACACGATTGCAGGAATCGAGACAGACAATCCGAAGATGACGGTAACCGCAACGTATATAGGCAGATTTCCCCCCGGTTCGGCCATGGGCAGCGGCCCACTTCACATCGATCTCGCCCCCCTGGAGACAAGGGAATGCGATCCACAATGAGAAAATAAAAGCGGTCGAATCCATTTTAATAATAGGAGATCCTGCTATGAATCCTTCCCCCAAATTCCGTAGCGGTGCTATTTGTTTCCTGATGGTTTCGATTTTCGGCGCCCTGCCGGTTGCGGCGCAAAATACCTGGATGAATCCGTTTACCGGAAACAGCTTCAACAATCCCATGTCCAGGAAAATCGAACCTCCGTCTTCATATTTCTTTAATCTTTTTTAGTGAACATCGGGATCCAAAGGAAATTTTCCCCATAAAATTATGGCATGTAACTTGCTTTCCTTAAACCACGGGGCATCACCGCAAGAGGATGTCCCATGGCTCAAGATGTCGTTCGTTGTTCCTTACTTAATTCCAACCCAAATTCAGCCTTGAATGAAGAGCCCGCCCCCGAACCGCGGCCGGAGCCAGCTGATACGTCGACACGCAGGACCTCCCGTCGCCAGAGCCACGGGAGCAGCCGTACCACGGAATCTTCGGCGGCTTCCTCGGAATCTCCTTCCTTTCGTCCAACCTCATCAGGCGATGTCTTGCGGACATTGCTCAATGGACGGAGATAAAAAATCAAATTTCCGTCTTCTTCACATGACAGCGCCCCTCATGCGGTGAGCGGCAGCGACCGGAGCGCTATTTGAAGATCGTTCGCGAGGGTGATGCGAAATCCTGAAGCCAATTTCTTCAGGGAAAGACCGGCGCAAACTCCCCATTCGCGGCGCGGAATACCGAAAACCCGTCCGGGTTGAGATCGCCATTCACGGGCGCATCGTAGACTCCTCCGGCCCCGGTGTAGGGATAGGGGCTATCCCCGACCTGGCCGTCCATATAGGCGATCATGGCGTCCCGAGAGATGGTCATGCCGCCGTTAGCCTGGACCACGGCGACGGCCTCCGCTGCCATCAGCATCAGCAGGGTGGCGTCGTAGGCCAAGGGGTCGAAGGGGAGGCCGGGTTCTTCGCCGTAAGCGGCGACGTAGGAAGACAGAAATGCCCCGTAGCCCGGTCCTTGGCCCATCAGCCCGCTTAGGTACATGTCGCGCCCCTCGTCGACGAGCAGTTCGAAAAGATAACCCGCCATGGCTCCGTCGGTGCCCAACAGCGGCGTCATGCCGCGGGCGCGCAGTTGATTGTAGAGGTTGGCAAAGTCTTCCGTGAAGATCGGCGCGTAGACAACGTCTACCGGCGGCAGGTTGTCCAACACCGCGGAGTAGTCGGACGTATCGAAGGGCAGGTCGAAGACAGCCTCGACGGTTCCGTCGGCGTCGACGAAGGCTTGGCTAAATCCGTTCGCCAGCAGTGAAGAGTACTCGTCATTTTGGCCGTAATGAATGATCGCCGCGGTCGAAGCGCCCAGCAATTCTCTGGCGAAACTCGCCCCGATGCCTCCTTGATAGAGGTCGTTGGGTGAGGTGCGGTAGTAGGACGCCGCCCGGAAATCCGGCTCGGTCAGAAACCAGGCCGTATTGGCGGGCGAGATGGTCAAAACCTTAGCGGCCCCCAACATCTCCGCGATGCGGGCCGTCCGTCCCGAGCAAATGGGGCCCACCAGTCCCACGGTCTTCGCCTCTCGGATCAGACCCTCGATGAAGCCGTCGATCTCCGTGTGGACGTCGCAGCCCTTTGAGTAATGCATGGATTGAATCTTATGACCGTGCAGGCGGCCGCCAAAGTCCCGGATGGCCAATTCCACGGCGTTGCGGGTAAGAAATCCGAAAGCCGGTTCGTCCATGGTGGCGATTCGCACCGGCTGGTTGGGCTGAAAGGTCACCGATTGGCTGCCGGCCCGGCGTGCGGCAAAAGACGTGGAGCTGATCGCAAGCGCGGCGGCTATCGCCAAGGATCGACGAATAAATCCCATAACACACCCCCTTCGTTTCCCCTAAAGAGCCAATTTTAAGAGTTCGATGGAAACTTGTCCATATGCTATAATGTATAATTAGGGGTTTGAAATATTGAGGTTCAGCCATGCCGACGCGCCTCACCAAACGTCTGACTTCAACGGCGGTAGCGATTTTAGCGGTCTGTAGCTGGGCTTTGTCCGCGGCAGCGGGCACGCCTCCGAATATCGAGCCCATCGCCCGCATTCTCCTCGATACCCAAGTTTCGACTCCCCGACGGATTAAAGCGGCCAAGATTCTTGGGACTTTCGACGATCCCCGCGCGGTCGAGGCCTTGGTTCGCAGTCTCGAAATTTCCGGAGAGCCGCTACGCGACGTAGTGATCGAAATCCTGCGGCGGGGTAGGGGCGGCGAAACCATGGCGACTCGGGCCGTCAATGAAAGCCTCGGCCTCCAGGAGAGGGTGTTGGCCGTGAGAGGCCTTAGGGCCATGCAAAATCCCGCCGGATTTCCCGCCCTCAAGCAACTGTTGGGCTCTCCCATCGATCAACTTCGTCTCGAGGCGGCTTGGGCGCTTTCCATGGCGGGGGCGTCGACGGCCGAAGCCGAGCTTATCGGGGCCTTAAACGATCCCAATAAAGACGTTCGCTATTTTGTGGCCGACGCGTTGGGAAGGGTGAAGTCCCCGGCCGCAAAGACGGCCCTCGAAAACAGGAAAAATGTGGAAACAGATCCGGCCGTCGTCCATGTGCTCCAGCAGGCGACGCGGTAATTACTTACTTATTTAGCGGGAAAATCAAACCTCCATACTCGCTTCTCCTAGGCGGGCGCGCCTTCATTCGCCTGCGGAGCCCGTTCGGCGCATATTTCCAGCAAAACGTGCGCGTTATGGAGAGTGCCGTAATTCATCTGAAATTCCGTTTGCGAGTCACGGATGTAAAAATACAAAAAACGCGCAAGCCGACCTTCGCCCGGCCGGACCCCGTATGCCACCACGTCTTCCCACGAGATGCGGTCTCCGTCCGCGGCCGTTTCGATGCCCTTCGCGTCGACGATAAAGCCGTCGCCCTTCAGCAAGGTATTGTTTACGGCCTTGCTTAGCTTCGTCGTCCCGCCCAGCTTCATCCCTTGAAAGGTGACCGAGTCGCCGCCGGCGATCCGTTGCCGCATCTGCGGCAGCATTCGCCGCAACGTCTCGTCGCGGATCTCGTCGGCGATCTCAGGGAAACCCTCCACATTCCTGCCGATATCGAAGCCGTCGCCGTTGTTTAATTCGATACGGCACGCCGAGGACTCCGCGACCGAGGCAATGTCTTCCCAGCGGACCGCGAATTCCTTTTTGCCATAGCGATAGAGGAAGCCGTTTTCGTAGATGCCCAGCGAGGAGGCGCGGCGCGTGACCAGCATGTAGATTCCCGCGAAGGCGGGCAGCAAGAACAGGGATCCGACGACCGACAGGACGATTTTTCCGGCTAGGTCGATGCCTCTTGCCGTGAACGCGCCGTTAAAAATGAGGGCCGCGATGCCTCCGCTAAACAGGCTGAGCAGGGCGATTTTCAAAAAGGCCTTCCCCGACCTGCGATATTCTCTGAGAGGTCGGCCCAGTTGGCGGGCGATGAGATGCGGGGCGGTCATGATTTCTTGAGCGCGTTTACCGCGTCGCAAATTTTTGAAATCGCCATTATTTGAACGACCCAATTGACCACGGGGATCGAGACGAGGATGAAGATGGCCATTGCCGTCAATAAACCTTGGCTTAGGGGGCGCGCCTGAACGCCCTTTTCTTGAATGTGCCGGTTATAATCGGTCGCAAATCCGGGGTAGACCTGGAAAAGCCAATAAATGTTGAAAAACGGGATGAACAGAAACCCGACTGCCTTTCCCGGAGTCATTCGCGGCCGGCCGTCTTGGATGCTTTTCCAGAATTTATGGATAAATACGAGATGAACGATCATCGCGATCAGGATCGGAATCGGAACCGCGGCCGCCATTTCGGTGGTTTTTGGATCCATGGCAAGGACCGTGAATGCAAGCGCCAAGATGCCACTGCCGACGAGGCCGAGAATGTATAGGAATTTATTCATGCTTCCCCCTTTGCCTTCCGGTATTGTTTATTTTCAATATTAAGTCCGGGTAAGGGTTCTGCCAAATATTATAAAAATATAAAAATACAGGCCGAAAAAAATCATGTATGCCTTTTGGAGGCTATGTTAATTTCGTCGCTCCTCGAAGACAAAACGCCATGCTATACCAAGACTACGTCAGTCTCACCCAGCAAATATCGCAGGCCGTGGACGACAAGAAATTCGAAATAGCCCGAGGCCGGCTAAGTCGGAAGTATCGAAAAAAATGCCAAAATCCACGATAATCGTGACATGGGTCCACAGGGGCCCCTCTCCCTAAGATGAAGAGCACGGGTAAAGCAATATTGTTCGCGATCGTCGGCGGTCTACTGGGGGGCATGGTCGGCGCTGTTGTCTTTGTCGGTGCCGGCTATGCGCTGGCTGAATTTGTTGGGGTCGAAAACCGAGAGACCCAGGCCTATTTCCGCGCCTTCATCGCCATGCCGCTGGGGGCTATGATCGGAGTCTTGACGGGAGCGACCGGTATGGCGGCGATTCCGGCAAGATCCAAGACGGCGTTGGTCTCCGTCGCCTTGACCGGAACGATCGTCTTGTCGGCGGTCACGGCGCTTGGGGTGTATTGGGGGACGCCGAAGCGCCCAGCCCAGTTCCGCGTGCGTAACGAGACGACCGCGCCGCTCCAGCGGACTTATCTGGGGCACGACTTTCGACGCGCGACCTCGCTGGGCAGTATCGCTCCCGGTACGGTCAGCGATTACCACACCGTCGATCTCGACCAACGCGGTTCCTTCAACGCGGTACGGGCCGTGCATCGGGGCCATCATATTCAGCTAACGCTCGGTTTATCCCGTCAGACTTCGCTCGCGCCGGGACGCTACACTTATGTGGTGCGCGAGCAGGCGAGCAAGATCACGCTCGAACTCCAGGTGGATTGATACCGACTGTTCCAATCCTTCTCGAATTGAGAAAAAATTGAGACCACTCCTTCCGCGCTATTAAAAATATTAATTAAATACAAATAGTTACACATAGAGTGTTTCGGCATGTCGATTGCTATCCTTAAATTGGGGAGGAGGAGTCTGTGTATAATGTGTTCTCACTCATCAATGACTTCGTAGATCGGGCTTGGGATATTGGGCAGTCTATTCTTCAAGATAACCAAGTGAAGACGGTCGCGCCCCGACCGGCGGACTTGGCATGGAAATCCGCCAAACGAGACTTTTTTGAGAAGCAAACCTGCGTTTTCCGGAAGTGGGATGGGGGCATGCCCAAAGACTCTTCGGAGGCCCCCAAGATTTCTTACGGGGATGCCGACGCCTCCGAATATATTGCCGGCCTGCTCGCGCGGACAAAACTGCTCTACGGAAAAGAAGAGCCGGCCTTCGTGCAAGAATATCAAGAATACCTCGAGCTGACGGTCCAGACCCTCGCTTCCGAAAATACGCCCCAAAATATCGCGACCTTGCAACGGCACCTTCGATCCCCGGAGGATTATCACGCAAGAGGCTTTCTCAACCTGCCGAAACGGCCCCAGGACGCCCTCGCCGGAAGCCAATTCATGGAACAGGTGCTCGGCGTCGACCTGGATAAGTTCCAGAAAAATCCGAGGCAACTGGGACCGCTATCCAAAATTGAAAGAGAGAACGCCATTCTCGAGCAGATCGAGCTCGGAAACATCCCGGATTTTTTACGGCGTCCCAAGGCGGTGGTCATCAAGGGGCCGGGCGGCGGAGAGGTGAAGACTTACGTCATGCCCGACTATATCGCCATCGGCTCGAACGAAGATTTCGTTCGCGTGCCCCTGTCGCCAATCATCGCCCAGGCGCTGGCCCAAAAATACGGATTCAGCCTGCCGACCAAAACCATCGTCGAGGAAACGTATCAGCAGGCGGGGAAACGGGTGGTCGGCCCTTCTTACAGCCATCCAGCCGAGTTCCAGATCAACTCGGCTTTCCTGGATTCTGCGGGATTTTACCTGCGCAGCGATCAAGAAATTAAGGCCCAGCTGCAAGGCGTGCCCCTCGGTACACTGGTGGCGGGTGGGAAGAAAGAGCTCGTCGTCTCGCCTTCGGTCTCGGGCAGGCAGGCCAGTGAGGCTATCGATTTCTACGGCCTCTACGGCGCCGACGGAATCCCTATTCAGCGGACGCCGGGGCACGGAAGGGAATGCGGGTATCGGCATACCGAGTATGCCCTCGGGGTGCGCTTTGTCAGCCCGGTCGTGGTGGTCACGAAGAGTTCCGGAGAGAGGGCGGTCGTGCGAATGGACGAGGCCTTGCGCGATCCGGAGATCGCAAAAATGATCAGCCGCGTGGAGCGGACGGAAGAACAGAAAAATTTCCGATCCACCGCGCTCGACGGTCCCTTCGACCCGACGACCGCGTACCGCCAGAAGCCGCCCAAAGGGCAGAACCTTCCAAAAGAGCCGGATGCCGCATAAGGGGATTACGGGAAATGGGAAATTACAGACGGAAGAAATTACAGACGGAGGTATGAATTTCGGTCGATTCCTTCCATGGGAGTTTGAAATTCGAACCTCCGTCTTCCATCCAGTTCCGTTCCATCCAGTTTCTTAGACACATTTATCTTCAGCCTGCGTACCGGCCCTTTAATGAAAAGAGCGGCCCACACCTTCATTTGGCTGGTCCTGGCGCTGGGTTCCCTGGCCATCACCTACGCCAGCGCGGCCTATTTCGAGGCAAACCAACGACCCCCCTTCCTGATCGAGAAACTCCCTTTATCCAACGAATCCTTGTACTTGTGGGTATTGCGGGTGCACGTCGCAGCGGCGGCCTTGGCCTTGCCCGGTTGCTTGATCCTCGTCTCCGGATCGGTCCTGAAGCGTTGGCCCCGATTTCATCGCTGGTGCGGACGCATCGTCGGCCTCGACGTGTTGGGCGCCCTGGCCCCCTCCGGCTTCTACCTCGCCTTTTTCGCCAGAGCGGGGATCGGGTCCACGCTCGGCTTCTTGCTGACGGGCGGCATTGCGGTGTGGGCGATGCTCCAGGCCATTCGTTGGGCCCGAGCGAGGCGATTCGCCCGCCACCGCTTGTATGCCTTCCACGTCCTCGGGCAGCTCAGCGTCGCGGTGACGTCGCGCGCCATGCTCTTTGCCCTCGAGTCTTCCAACCTTAACCCCGATTTGGCCTATCTCTTGAGCCTATGGATCCCGGTCGTGGGCACCTTCGCCCTCGTCCAATACCTCGGCTCGCCGGCGCAACCGCAACCCGGTCCAAGGATCTTTTATGAGCCCATTCTTCATCCTGCTGGCGCTGCTGGCCGCGACCCCAGCGCTGCTTAACCTCGATCGCCCGCTCCAGGCGCGGGAAAAGCCTGGCTCCGGAAAACCGTCTTCCGCCCAGGCGCTCGTCGAAACCGAGCTGGTGGCGCCGCTTCAAAAGAAAGAGGCCAAACGCCCGGTCTTCTCGAGGGCCCCCAAGCCGCCCAGCGCCCGAAGGGTTCGAATCCTCGACCAGGCGCGACATACGGACGCCCAGGGCCGGACCTTCCTGCCCTTTGAGGTCGATGAAACACGTTCTTTCTTGAGGGAGGAGGAAAGGGATGTTCCCGAAGAGGCCTGGCACCAGGCGGCCATCGTCGGTTGCGTGTATCCGGATAGCGGGAAAGTCCTCGTGAAGCTGGGCGAGACCTATTATCCCGCTTCGGTCTTGTGGGGAAGCCAGTCAGAGCAGGCCCCGGCGGAGGCCTGTCGCGGCGGCTGACGGGGCGGCCGCAAACGCGAGGCCGCCGTTTTCCGAAATTTGTCTTTTATCGCTCACGGCCCGGGACTAAACTTGATGCATGCCTCGAATCCGCCATGCCTGGTTGGCGGGCGCCATGTTAGCGGCGCTGGGTTGTTCTTCCTCCACGCCCTCCCAGGCCCCGGCGCCTGGGCCCGATAAACCCGCCGACGGTGCGGTCGCATCCTGGTGGCGTCCCAGTCCGGGTACCTCCTGGCAAATCCAGTACGCGGGAGCCGTCGACACCACCCTCCCGGTGCAGGTCTTCAATCTCGACTTAGTCGAAACCGATCCAAAACTCATCGCCGACCTGCACGCGGCAGGGAAAAAGGTCGTCTGCTATTTCAGCGCCGGCAGTTATGAAGAATGGCGAGGCGATGCCGCTCAATTTCCCAAGGAAGTATTAGGCAAACCCCTGGAAGGCTGGCCGGGGGAACGCTGGATCGACGTGCGGCAAATCGCGTCTTTAGCCCCGGTCATGGGAGCCCGGCTCGATTTGGCGGCGCAAAAGAAATGCGACGCCGTGGACCCCGATAACGTGGACGGCTACGCCAACGACAGCGGTTTTCCTCTCACTTCTCAGGATCAGCTCAATTACAACCGCTGGCTCGCGGCGGAGGCTCACAAACGAGGCTTGGCCGTGGGCCTGAAAAACGATCTCGACCAAATTTCAGACTTGGTCGGCGACTTCGACTTCACCGTCAACGAGGAATGCTTTCAATTCAAGGAATGCGACAAGCTGCTGCCCTTCGTGCAAGCCGGAAAACCGGTGTGGGGCATCGAATACCAAGGCGATACCCAATCGTTCTGCCCGCAAGCCAATCAGAATAACTTCGATACCCTCAAGAAGAAGCTGGAGCTGGATGCCTGGCGCGAGGCGTGCCGATAGTGGACGAGTAAATAGGGGGTGACGAGTTCGAAGTAATTGTACATAATGTTATAAGAATTTGAAAATTAAGGGAATCTGCGATGGGGGATTAAAGGGGGGTACGAAGATGGGCACATTGTGGGTAATCTCCGCTTTTGTTTCGGTCCTGCTTTTGACCCCGGCGGCCGCCGTTTCCGCGAAGACAATCCACGTCGACGACGACGCCCAACCCGGCGGCAACGGGAGCGGCAAAGCTCCCTTCGCATCCATTGCCGAGGCGGTGGCGGCGGCGAATCCGCAAGGCGGCGATACGGTCAAAGTCGCTCCAGGACTCTACGAGATCTCGGAATCCGTCAGAATTGAAACCCCGCTCATCCTCAGGGGCTCCAACGAAATGCTCTCGGACGAAAACGGCTGGCCCACCGGCGAGATGGCACCCGGTACGGAAACCCGGCTCGTGGCCGCGGCGGCGCTTGGCCCCGCACCGATCCTTGCCGTCGGACGTTCGGATTTCACGAATCTATCCGGGGTCATCGTTTCCGGTTTAACGATCGAGGGCGGCGACAATAGTGTCGAAGTTGTCAGGACGCAAGGGTTCACCGTCAAGGATTGCAAGATTACGAAATCCGGATTCATTGGTATTTTTATCGCGCTCTCCTCCGGCAGGGTCTCGGGGAACTACCTCACGGAGACCCGGGCCGCGGGAATCATCGCCAGCGCCGGAAACGCCGATTCTCCGGCTTACGTAGAGGTCGTGGGAAACCGCTCCGTGAGAAATGGAAACGGCGGTTTTCTCGCCAACGGAAGCGGCACGGACGTGCCGGAATTTGCCGAGGATCTCACGGTCGTCGTGCGGGATAACGATTTTAGCGAAAACACGGCGAGTCCGCTCAACAGCTTTGGAATTCGCATTTTCGTGCTTCGCCGCGACCTCGGAGATCCGATCGACACCCAAGACTCCGGCAATGTGAACGCCTTGATCCAAGGCAATCGATTGTTTGGCAACCGGATCGGGATTTCGATCGACGGCGGGTTCCCCTACCGGCGGGTGGGCACGCTGTGCGATTCGCGAGTTTACACCGGTAACTTCAACATCACGCTCAAAGGCAACGAAATAAGCGAGAGCGTGCTTACGCCGGCCCTCATCGCTTTCACGCGCAACACGGCCGCTCTTAATCAAGGAATGCTGGGGTCATGGCAATATCTGCACGGAGCTACCTATATTATCGAAGATCCCGATGAGACCTTGGCGGGTTACTGGCTGGACCATCCCGAGCACGACCCCTTCCCATTGACCGGATCGGGCCCTTGCCCCGCGGACGCGACCAACGAGGCCTTGGGCAACACCTTGATCTATAACGGCGTCGAGATCGGATACGGCCGGACGGTGCCGTAGCAGTCGATCCATCCCCTTTCGAGGAGGAAAATGCACAGGAAAATGCAGACGGAGGTATGAATTTCGGTCGCCTCGCCCCCTTTCGCATCCGAAAATCAGTCTGCCGCGAGTTTATCTTCCAGCTATCTGAAGGAATTTCTGGTACACGTCCCGCCGGGTTGCGCACCTTTGTCCCGCGATATCGTCGCTTAGAGCGAAAAAGCGCCGAGGAGTCTTCTAGACTTTTATGCGAATTGGTGGTTTTCTCCTCGGTATCTTTTCCGCATTTCCGTGAAGAATTTATTCAAATTTCAGTGAGAGGTCCGTATGGAAAGACTCTGTACAATCTTTCTGGCCATTTCCTTTTTTCTCTTCCCCAGCCTCGGGCGAGCCGTCGTGACAATCAATGTTCCCGCGGACATGACCTTGCAAGCGGCCCTGACGGCCGCGCAAAGTGACGGGGACGATACGGTGATAAATATCGCCCCGGGGAACTACGACGCCTCCGGCGCCACCTTCACATATGTCGCCGCGGAAAATTTTTCCCTTACTTTGGTGGGTGGGGGCACCGGGGCGACCATCCTGGACGGCGGCGGTTTGCAGCAGGTGATGAATCTGCAGACCGGAAGCCCCGACGACCTGGCCGCTATCTTCCTCCAAGGGATGGCCTTTCAAAACGGCGATGCGGGAATCGGAGGGGGGCTTAACATCCTGACCACCGATGCCAATGTCACCCTCGACGACGTCCTCTTTTTCCAAAACGGCGCCGCCATCGGAGGCGGGCTCGAGCTTAGGACCGAAACGGGGGACATCGACATCAGCAACAGCGTCTTTGATCGCAATTCCCAAGCATTTATCGGGGCCGGCATGGATGCCAGCACCGATTCCGGAATGATCACGCTCCAAGGAAACCGGTTCACCGGCAATTTAAGCGGCGCCATAGCCGGCGGAGCGAATATTTTTAATGACTCAGGAGCCATCAATCTTACCGACAACATATTTGACGGGAATTCCGTTTCGGGCGCCGCCATTGCGGGCGGAGCCGACATTGTGACCGTTTCCGGGGATATCACTCTTCAGCGGAACCAGTTTTTGGGAAATTCCAGCAACGTCATATCCGGCGGATTTGAGGCCGTCAGCACGGGCGGGGGAGCCGTCACCATCGACAGCAATCTTGTCGCCGACAACTCGAGCAATAACCTCATCGGAGGCTGCCAAGTCGGGTCCGCGGGTCCCGTTGTTTTCACCAACAACATCGTCAGCGGAAATTCCGCGGCCAGCGGGGGAGGGGTGCGGATATACCTGCAGCCAGGCGCTCCAAGCGCGGATATCATCAATAACACCATCACCGAAAACACGGCGGGCACCGAAAAGGGCGGCCTCGAGCTTTCGCTGTCGGACAATGCGGCGGTGGGAAATATTTACAATAACATTGTTTGGGCGAATACGTCTCCGGGCGACGGAACGGATATTTTTGTCGTGGACGACGGAGATTCGGATAACGTCGGATCCCCGGTCAATCTTTTCAACAATGATTTTACGTCCCTCTTTTTTGCGTGCGTCGCTCCGGGCTGCACGCCCAACGTGAATCAGGGCGCCAACCTGAACGATCAGGACCCGCTTTTTGCGGACGCGGCGATGTTGGATTTTCATCTAGGAACGGGTTCTCCCGTGATCGACAAGGGCTTGGCCTCGGCGCCCTCCCTGCCGGTGACGGATTTTGACGGCAATCCCAGGGTGCTCGGCGCCGAACCGGACATGGGTGCGCTGGAGGCCCTCCCGAATATCTCCCTTTCACCCACGGCCAATGACTACGGGAGCCTGACGGTGGGGACGAGCGCCTCGGCGGTCTTTACTATCACCAACAACGGCGCGGGAGGCCTGTCGGTCACGGATATGGCGCTTTCGGATACGACCCATTTCTCCTTGGACGTGAACGGCGGCCCTCAGCCTTGCGGAAGCCTCACCCCGACGCTTGCGAGCGGAGAAAGCTGCACGGTCGTCGTGATTTTCAGTCCTCAAGCGAATGGGTCCTTCAGCGCCACCCTGATCGTCAGCTCCGATGATCCGGCCGCCCCGACCGTGCAGGCGGTCCTGACGGGCGTTGGACAGCTGAACCCGTTCATCAGCGGAGGCGGATGCGCCTTGGCGGCTGGGGCGTCTTCCGGGCAGTTTCCGATGGCGATATTTTTGGGGATTCCGTTCTTGCTGGTGGCGAGGGAGATATTCCGGCGGAAGTAAGCTCGGTCGTGAGCCTTTGCCCTAAAAAAAATAAAAATCCTTGGAGGGATTATGCGAAACAGAGCCATAGTTTTTATGCTTCTTTTCGTGGCGATGACCCCGCTTTATGCCCATGCCGACATGGTTTGGCACTCCGCTTACCAAAATCCGATGTCGAACTGGAGCGCGTACATGTACGACCAGAACGTCAAGCGGCACCTGCGTAATCGCGCGTCTCAGGGGACGGGAACCGCTTCGGCCGTTGCCCCGGCCAACACGACGACGGCCGCCTCCGCGCCTCCTAAGGCCCCCATCACCGCCACCGACTTTGCGCGCGACCCGAACGGCAAGGACGTCGTCGCCCAATTCATCGCGGCGACCCAGCTTCCGCCGGCGGATGGGACGAAGCTCGCGACCGCGTTGCGGGCTACGATGACGCAGCTTGGCTCCGAGCTTCGTAAAGATAACGTCGCAAACGCCATGACGCTGCTGATAGGATTGTGCTACACTGTGCTTGAGAAGCCCGGCTTCGATTCCAGCCGCGCCGACGACCTGATCCCGGCCGTCAACGACGCCTTGGCGGCCTCGCCTCAATTCAAGGCCCTGGCCGCGGTGGATCGTCAGAACATGTACGACTCGATGTTGCTTTCAACCGCCATCATTGCGATTGTCCATCAGGGCGACAAGCAGGCCAGCAAGAACATCGCCAGGCAGTCGCTGCAGCAGCTTGGCTTGTCGGAGTAAGAGGGAAAAATCAGACAATAGGTTTCCGCAGGTCCTGGGATCGATCGGTGTTGCCTTCCAGTCGTGGTAAGGCGTGGCGCATTTTCCCATCGCTATGGATTTCGTAGGGACCCGATCCGTTGTTTTTTTTGTTGTTGTTTTTTTGAAGGGGGAAATGAAGACGGAGGTTCGAAATTCGGTCGGCGGCACGCCGCACCGACCGAATTTCGAACCTCCGTCTTCACCTCATTTGCACCTCAGTCTTTTCCTGACTTCGTATCATCTACTCGGGCAACGAGGCGTAGGCATGGATCCCGCGGTTGACGTCGATAATCTGCGGGTGCCAGACCGGCCGGTATTTCGGGCTGAGGACGTCGCTCTTCGGGTCGTATTCCGCCATCTTCAGCGCCAGCAGATTGGCCAGGGTGTGAAAAAGATTCTCGGTATTGAAAGCCACTCCGCGGTTTCTCGAATGGATGCGTTTTAGAACCCGCGGGCACTCGCCGTGACACCAAAGAAAATAGGGGATGTCGAACTCGCTGCGCATGGGCTCGGGAAAGCCGTGCCCGCAGGTATCCACGCCCTTCTCGTAGAGCCGCTCGCCGTGATCGCTCACGTAAAGCAGCATACTCCCCGGTCGGGATTCCAGCTTCCGCAATATCCCGTCCAGAACCTCGTCGGTATAACGGACGCTGTTGTCGTACTCGGCCAGGATGCTCGCCTGCTCTTCGTCGGGCACCTCGCCGACATAGTCCTTCGTGTGAAACACCGCCTTCTCCGGCGGGTAGCGGTTTCGGTAGCTTTGATGCGAGCCCAAGGTGTGCAGCACGATCAACTTGTGCGGGTGCGGTTCGCTCAAGGCCACTTCCAAGGGGTGCAGCAAGGCCTCGTCGTAGACCGTCCCGTAAAATTCGGTATTGGTGAACACGGTGGTCTCGGCATCGTGGGCGATCAGCGAGATCAGCGAGTCGAACTGCCCGACTCGCCCCTGATTCGACAACCAGTAGGTGCGGTAGCCCGCTTTCTTCGCGGCCGCCAAAATCGAAGGTTCGGTCAAGAAGCGGTCCGGCTCTTGGATAGTGGCGGGCGTGAGCATTTTCGTCACGCTGGGCACGGTCTGGTTGGAAGGCGAAATGGCGCCGTCGAAGGCCAGGATCCGCTTGCGCCGCGCGTCCAGGTGGGGCGTGGTGGGCCGGGAATAGCCGTACAGGCTCATGCGGTCGCGGCGCAGCGATTCGCCGATCACCAGTACCAGCGTGCGGGGCCGCGAGGCGTCGCCCAACACCGCGCCGAAGTCGTGCCCGGACCGCACCTGCTGAGTCTCTTCCAGCCACTGCCGGTAAGCCAGCCAGTTGCCGACGTCGTGCAGGATGCGGATGCTCGGCAGCTGGCGGTTGAGTTCGGCGGCTCGCGACCAAAGGGGGCGCTGTTCGAAGGCCTTGAGGTTGTAGGCGGCGATGGCGGGAAATCGGTACGCCGACAGGGCCAGTACCGCCAAGACGGACAACGCCAGGACCTGCGCCGCCGCGCGCGGACGTCCGGGGCTTAGGCCCTGCCAGGCCCAGAAGACCGCGGCACCATAAAGCGCGCCATAGCCTGCCACCGAAAGCGTCATCCCCGTGTTCCAATTGAAACTTAAGTATTCCGTAGCTTCATGCAGGTCGGTGCCCAGCAACGCGTCCACCGCGCCCACCGAGATCGGCGCGTCGTAGAGCGCCACATGGACCAGGGCCAAGGTCCCCAACAAGGTCAAAGGCAGCAGCAAGAGGGCGAAGAGAAGTCGTTGCAGGCGACCCGCGTGCATTGTCACCCAGGCCAGGCCCAAGCTGAACAGGGCGGAGATCAGCAGGGTGTTGAGGATGTAGGGGTTCCGGCTGTCGTACAAGTAATGGACGCCGGAGTAGCCCTTCCAGAGCTCGACGAGGAAGGGAGGGAGCAGGGCCAAGGCAAAGCACAGGGCCAGCAAACCGAACTCACGCCACTTCGAAGCGATTGTCGAAGAATCCAAAGACATTCCGGAAAGACCTTAACTTCACAGTGCGATTACCCCATCTTGCAAATTTTGCCAGAGAAAGCCGGGGGATTTAAATAGTTTTTTATTTTTCAATGACTTACAGCTTGGGTCGCTTGGCACTCCCCTTGCTTTATAGACTGGCATCCCCCCGAAGGGGACGCGGACCCAGGCGAATGTCTCGCCGAACGAACCGCGCCAGCTTTGAGCTTCAACCTATATAAGGAGACGTTCTCATGTCGGGTCTTTCTTTCAGCGGTATTTTCTCTAACGCAAAATCTTTTCTCTTCGGACAGGAGGTCGAGGCGAAGCGCAACCTGAAGGTGCGCCTGGCGGACTTGGACGCGACGCGGATCGACGAGGACACTCGGCTGCGCGTCCAGGACGGCGCCGGCCCGGTCCGTCAGGTGACGCTGCGCGAGTACGTCGGAACCCCGGGACAGGATTCCCAATACCGGGGCATGGGCGACCCCTCCACGCGCTTGAAGAACCTCCTGGACAGCCACCAGTATCGTCACGCTTCCAACGACGCCAAGGTCGATGCCCAGGGCCTGATGATGGAGCCCGACAGCGCGCTCGTAGTTCCGCTAGCCCGTCCCAAGGTCTCGGTCGAGGTGGAACGCAGCAAGGTGCGTCCCGGCGATACGGTCCTCGAGGCCGACAACGGCGCCCTCATCGTCCCCGCGGGTCTGGAGCACGCGGAACCGCAGGCTCCCGCGGCGAACGCCATTTAACGGCCTTCCTCCCAGGGGATTTTTCTTCCCTTGTCGGCAAAAAAATAATCTGGGACAATTTTGTTTCATAAAATTTGAAAATAGTGGCATGAGCTTTGTTCGGGTAAAGCCTTGACCGGCTGAATTCACCCCACCATCCGGGGGAGGGCTACGGAACATCCTGAGGAGGTCTTTTTATATGCGGACTCGTCTGTCTCGCGTGGTGCGCACTTCTATCTTTAAACTCTGTCTATTATCGTTGATTGCCCTGGCGCCGGTGGCGGTGCAGGCCGTCGGGGTGCGAATGGTCAGCGTCGATGCCGCCGGCTCGGCCGCCGGCCAGGCCACCACGGGCGGAGGCCTGCAGCATAAAGACGCCTCGATGAGCGCCGACGCGGGCAAGGTGCTCTACTCGAGCCTCGCGGACAACCTGACGAATCCACTGGCCGACAACGATGACGAGTTGGGCGATTCCGACAACGTCTTCGATGTCTTCGTCTGGGAGCGCAGCAGCGGCGCCAATTCCTTGGTCGCCCTCAACCTCAGCGGGAATTCCTCCGGCGACGGCGCCGGCATCCTGGGACATATCTCCGCGGACGGGACCCAGGTCGCCTTCATCAACGACTCGACCAATTTGGCGGTGGACGAGCCCAATCCCATTCCCACGCCGACGCCCGACGGGGACGACCATGTCTACCTGTTGTCCGGCGGGGACTTGACCTTTCTTACCTTGAATCACGACGCCAGTTCGCCCGCCGGCGGCAATCCCGGCGCGGCTGAGGTTCAGGTCGGCAACAACGGGAAGGTCTTCTTCACCTGGGCTTCCTTCAATCTGATCGACGACAAGGTGATCTGCGACCGCAACGGCAGCAACGACCTCTTCGTCTATGACGCCGCCAGCGGCAACGACAACAAGATCGAGCTAATTTCCATTAGCCAGAACCCAAGTTTGCCCGACGTGTCCTGCGACCCCGGGGCGACGGATAAGACCGCCAACAGCGGGGTCTCCGACATCATGGTCGATTCGGGCGGCGACAAGGTGGTCTTTGTCAGCTCCGCCAACGACTTGATCAGCCCCCAGATCGAGACGGACAGCGATGACGACATCTTCGTGTGGGACAACGGCACGATCAAGATGGTCAGCAAGAACGCCGCGGGGGACGACGGCGGCAACGGGCAGTCGATTAATCCCGTCATCAGCGCCGACGGTTCGACGGTGGTCTTCGAAAGCAACGCCACCGATTTGGTGGCCGGAATCACCGACGGTAACGGTTCGACCGACGTCTTCGTTTGGACCGAGGCTCTGGGCGTCCGCTTGGTCAGCGTCAACGAAACCGGCCTGGCCACCGGAAATTCAGCCGCCACCAACCCCTCGGTCTCCGGGAACGGACTCTTGGTGACCTTCGAGAGCGCCGCCTCGGACCTCACCGACACCGACAACCAATTCACGGCCCAAATTTATTTGCGGGACGTTCTGGGCAATACGACCGAGATGGTCAGCGTGAAGGCCAACCCGACCGACCCGATGGTCCCGGAGGGCGCCGACGGAGGTTCCTTCAACGCAAAAATCAGCGCCGACGGCTCTACCGTGGCCTTTCAAAGCGTGTCCACCGATCTGACGGGCGGCACCGTTTCGGGCAGTCTTTCTCAGATCTACGTTCGAGATCTCGCCTTGGGCGTCAACCAGCTGCTCAGCCCCGGGACGACGACGGGAGAGGGGGGCAACGGCGCCTCTCAGGTGATCCAGATCAGCGCGGACGGGCGCTATGTCTTATTCAGCAGCGCGGCGACCGACCTGGATGGCAATGTCACCGACGCCGGCATTACCGCCGACGACCTTTTCCTCGCCGAGCAGCTGGGGTTCGTCGAATTTGACGCCGCCGAGTACGAAATTACCGAGGGCGATTCGGGCAGCGTCCAAGTGACGGTGACGGTCAACCGCCTGAAGGCCGGAGATTCCGAGGCCAGCGTGGACTACAAGACCGACGACGCCGATCCCGAGACGACGGCCACCGCCGGCGTCGATTATACCTCCGCGACGGGTACCTTGACTTGGTCCGCCGGCGAGACCGGGCCCAAGCAATTCACCGTCGACGTGACGGGCGACGCCGGGGCCGAGGCCGACGAATTCGTCAAGATCGTCCTGGAGAATTCCACGGGGACGAGCATCGGCAATCAGGGTACGGCCAAGATCAAGATCGTCAACGACGACGAAGATTGCGACAATAGCGTCAACGACGATCCGGAAGAGGACACCGACGTCGATTGCGCCGATTCGGATTGCGATTCGGACCCTGGCTGCCAGGAGAGCGGCAATTGCGGCGACGGGCTCGACAACGACCAGGACACCGACGTCGACTGCGACGACTCCGACTGCACGGGCGATCCCGCCTGCAGCGAGATCTGCGACGACGGCGGCGACAACGACAACGATACCCTGGCGGATTGCGACGATCCCGATTGCTCCTTGGCGCCGAATTGCTTGAACCCCGAGGTCTGCAACAACGGCCTGGACGACGACAACGACACGCTGGCCGATTGCCTCGATACGGACTGCACGGCGGATCCGGCCTGCACCGATCCGAGCGGCGACGGCGATGGAGACGGATTCATCAACAGCGCCGACAATTGCCCCTCGGTCTCCAACCCCGGTCAGGAAGACACCGACGCCGACGGTACCGGCAACGCCTGCGATACGGCCGAAGACGACTGCGGCAACAACCAAAACGACGACGGCGACGGCTTGAGCGACTGCGGCGACCCCGATTGCGCCGCCAGCAACGAGTGTGTCGACAGCGACAGCGACGCGATCGTCAACGCCGACGACAACTGTCCCAACGCCAACAACCCCGGCCAGGAAGACACCGACGGCGACGGCTCGGGCAACGCCTGCGATACCGCGGAAGGCGCCTGCGCCAACGGCGTCAGCGACGACACCGACGGCGACGTCGACTGCGCCGACGCGGATTGCGCGGCCGACCCGGCCTGCGCCGCACCGGCCGACGACGACGACGGGGACGGGGTGCTCAACGCGACGGACAACTGTCCCTCGGTCGCCAATCCCGGCCAGGAAGACACCGACGGCGACGGCCTCGGCAATGCCTGCGACAATAGCGAGGGCGATTGCGACAACGGCGTGACCGACGACACCGACGCGGACGTCGACTGCGCCGACTCCAATTGCGCTGTGGCGTCCAACTGTATCGACAGCGACAGCGACGGCGTTCCCAATATCGCGGATAACTGCGATAACGTGGCCAACCCGGGCCAAGAGGATACCGACGCCGACGGTACCGGCAACGCCTGCGACGGTTCGGAAGGGCTGTGTAACAACGGCGCCTCCGACGACAGCGACGCGGACGTCGACTGCGCCGACGCGGACTGCGCCGCCGATCCCGTTTGCGCCAATCCCGGCGGCGACGACGACACGGACGGAGTCCCCAATGCCTCGGACAATTGTCCCGCCGACTCCAACCCAGGCCAGGAAAACGGCGACGGCGACGGCTTCGGCGACGTCTGCGACAACAGCGAGGGCGACTGCGGCAACGGCGTCAACGACGACATCGACGGGGACGTCGACTGCGCGGACTCCGAATGCGCCGCGACGCCCAACTGCGTCGACGACGACGACGACGGGGTTCCCAATGTCTTCGACAATTGCCCCGCGGATTTCAACGACACCCAGGACGACTCCGACTTCGACGGCGTCGGCGACGTTTGCGACGCGCTTCCCTTCGACTTCGACAATGACGGCGTGGACGATTTCTCCGACAACTGCTTCGACGTGCCCAACCCGGGCCAGGAGGAGACCGACGGAGACTTTATCGGCAACGCCTGCGATCCCGACGAAGGAAATTGCGTCAACGGCGGCGACGACGACAACGACGCCTTGGTCGACTGTCAGGACAGCGATTGCTCCTCGGCCCAGGCCTGCTCGGCCTTGCCGGATGACGACGGCGACGGCATCCCCAACGTCGCGGACAATTGTCCCGGCGACGCCAACGCCGGCCAGACCGACAGCGACGGCGACGGTGCGGGCGACGCCTGCGATTCGAGTCCCGGCGTCCCCGACGACGGCGAGGACGACGACGGTACGGGCGTCGGCCCAGGCGCCGTGCCCGGCCAGGCCTCCGGCGGCGGCGGCTTCGGTTGCAGCTTGAACGGAGCCCCGACGGATCGAGGGTTCCCCCTTATCGCCTTCCTTGGCATCGGTATGATGGCCGCAGGCGCCTTGAGATGGCGTCGCGGGAAGGCGGCTTCCGTGTCTGTTTTCAGGCGCTAAAGTGGTATCCTATTCCAGGGCGGGTCGATTGCAAGCCTCGAAAGGGTTTTAGGTCGGCCTACCCTTAAAAGCACGAAAGGACATGGGTTTGATTTTCGGACGATCGGTGGCTTCAAGGTCTGAAAATCGAACCTCCGTCTTCCTTGTTTTCCCTTGTCTCTCCTTGTTCTTCGGCCCGTGGTTTATGCCGTATCTTTGGCCGTCGGTCCGTGGTAGGTAGGCAGGAAAGAAAAGGAGAATGGCCTTGGAAGAAACCCAATATAAGATGCTCGACGAGTTGATTCACTGGTGCACCCGCTGCAAGCTGGACCTCAATCACCGCGTGATCCGCGTAGATAACGGCGTGCCCAAGCGGGTGCTCTGCCTGACCTGCCAAAGCGACCGGGTCTATCGACCCAAGTCCCTTTCCACCCGCAAAGCGGCTTTCGGCAAGGCCGCCGCCCTGAAATTGGCGAAGGAAGACGCCCTGCGAGAAAAGCTGCAAAGCAGCCAGCGCACTCCCAAGGCTTATTCGATGGAGGGGGTTTACAAGGTCGACGACGTGATCGACCACGCGATTTTCGGACGGGGCCTCGCCACCGAATTCATCTCTCCGGACAAAATGCAGATCTTCTTCGACGACGGGATGAGACTGCTCAAGTGCGGCCGCGTGGAGAGATAAAAAAATGGCGGCCCCCGCAGGGACCGCCATGGAAATAACGCGAAATTCATTCGCCGCTTAATAGCGACGTCCGCCTCCGCCGCCACCCCGGCCGCCTCCGAAGCCGCCGCGTCCGCCGCCGCCCCCGCCGCCGAAGCCGCCTTCGCGCTTGGCTTGAGGCCGGGCCTCGTTCACGGTGAGGCTACGGCCTCCCATGTCCTTGCCGTTGACCTGGGCGATGGCCTGGTCGGCCGCCGCAGAATCCTCGAACTCGACGAAACCGAAGCCCTTGGACTGGCCGGAAAATTTATCGTTGATCACCGCGACGGAAAGCAGGGTTCCGAAGGGTTCGAACAGTTCGCGCAACGCGGACTCGTCGGCGCTGTAGGGAAGGCTTCCCACGTATAGTTTTTTCGCCATTTGGCGTCTCCTTGAGATTTCGGAAATGAATGTCACCGAGCGCTCTAGGAGTTCCAGGGACGGATCGTTTCCTTGATTTGGTTATAAAAGGTAGTGAGTTGAGTCTAGGCAGGGGGTCCGAGGTTTTGACAGCCGTCGGGGCTTACTTAGAAACGATACACTGCTTGTACCTTCGTCTTATCGGGGCGATTTGTCCAGAGTTGTTTCGATTCGGGAGAAAAGGATTTGCGGCGGGGTCCCGGTGCTGGATCTTTCGGCAAAGCCGCTAATTTGAGCAAACGGATGGGTCGCGACTCGAATAGAGCGGGAAGATTTTTCAATAGATTCAATGATATTAAGCACTTACTCCGTCTGCAAGTCCCCCATATTCTTTGGCGCGGTATTTGCTTTCTCTTCCGCTTAGTCCGCTATTTTTGGAAGCTAGGAGGGTCCCGTGCACTACGGCAACTTTGCCCAGGAAGAAGCTGAGGTTACCGGGGATATGCCTATCGAGCCATGCTCGGTCTTGGCCTTTCCCCAAGAGAGAAATACCGCTGTTTTAGAGTCCGCACCGGTTCGCGGGGCGTTTCTTGCGGAAGACGAGGAGCCGACGACGGTGGAATTTCTAAAAAATACAACCGCGCCTTCCTGGCTTTACCTGTTTCTCTTTTCCCCGCACTACAAGACCGCGGTCTCGATCGAGTGGCGGCTTTACCTAAGACGAGTGAGAGACAGGATTCGGCAGTCCCGCCGAAACCATCGCATGCTTTATCCGAACTCCGGATTTCAAAAGATCCGCGAGTTTTTGGAACGCGCCCTGCGGCATGCCAAGAAAAATCTCGCGGTAAAATGATCTCTCCCTCAATTTCAGGTTGACCTCGGCCATTGAGGAATTAAAATCTAGAGTTCATCAATCATAGGGGATTGATAAGGAGTGAACATGGGGAATGTGGGTGTAAAGCCCTCCGCCCAAAAGGGCGGGGCCGGCGCCGCTGCGCGTCAAAACGAGATCTGGGACGAAAATCGCTTCAAAAAATTCGCCGAAGAAATCGACAAGCTGCGGCTGGAGATCGAATCCTCCCTGGGCGAAGAGGACGTCCGATACGCGAAAAAATTGCGCAAAGTATCGAGGCAAATGGAGGCCTTCGGCCGCTTTCTGATCTTCGTCAGCCTCGACCCGGTGACCTGGTTTGTCGGAGTCACCGCGCTGTGGATCCACCGTCAAATCGAGACCACCGAGATCGGGCATTACGCCCTGCACGGCTGCTGGGACCGCTTTCCGGACCTGTCGGAGTTTCATTCCAAGCATTTCAAATGGCTTTCTCCCGCCGAGGAGGAATCCTGGAAGCACGGCCACAACGGGCTGCATCACCAATACACGAACGTCGTCGGCAAGGATCCCGACGTGAACTACGGCACCTTGCGAACCAGCAAGTACACGCCTTGGGGCCTTTACCACGCGATCCAGGTCGTGCAGTTCTTCGTGACCGCCCCGTTTTTCATGGAGGTCATCGGCGTTTACAATACCGGCCTCACCGATTTGCTTCGCAAGCCCAAGACGCCGGGGTACGTCGACATCCTCCCCGACCGCAAGTTGGGTACCGTGGGCAAGGCGGCCTATCGTTCGTTTAAAAAGATCCTGCCCTTTTACGCCTATCATTTCTTGCTTTGGCCGGCGCTCGCGGGCCCGCTGTGGTGGAAGGTGTTCTCGGGAAACCTCCTGGCGCATTTCATGAACAACATCTACACCGCAGCGAGCGTCTACGCCGGCCACTTCGGAGACGATACCGAATTCTATCCCCCGGAGTTTCGCACGAGGAGCCGCGGCGAATTCTACAAGGCTCAGGTGCGCGCCGCGCACAATTTCACCGCGCCCTTGGCCCTCCAAATCCTTTCCGGAACCCTCAACGCCCAGATCGAGCATCACCTTTTTCCGAAGCTTCCGCCCAACCGCCTGCGCCAGGTTCGATCCAAGGTCAAGGAAGTCTGTCTCCGGCACGGCGTCGAATACGGCGAAGACGGCTGGTGGAGCACCTGGAAGCGGGCGATAGGCTACCTTTGGAAGATGGGGTCGCCCAAGGCCGGCGTCGCGTCCGGTTGAAAAGCTTCAACTCCGAACGGCGCGCGGCTCGTTCAGTTGTCGACGCAGCCGCAGGCTTCGTCCGCGGCGACCGAAGGGTTGGGATCTTGTTCCTTCGAGCCGCCGGTTTGGCAGTAGTAATCGGGCGAACCGTCCATGGGGTCCGTGACGCAGGTTACGGGGCTTCCGTTTTGGCAAGTGCCGGATGCGGAGTAGGCTTTGGTAGCGCTGTTGTAAACCGGGCCGAAGATGTTCGAACAGCGGCCGTACATGTTGCCCGGCGGGACTTGGCCGAGGGCGGGGGATTGAGGCAAAAGGGAAAACGCGAAAATTCCGAGGATGAAAAGCTTCACGATCACCTCCCTGGATATCGATATTCTAAGTCGGAAGGGGGAGGAGGTCAAAGTTGAAAAAAACCGGCTTGGCGCAAGCGGACTTTTTGGCTAAAGAAGCCGGATGAACCCCACCGGCCTCACCGTCAAAAAATACATGAGCCCAGCCCCTCAAACCATCGGCCGCGAGGCCCCATTGGCCACGGCGAAAGAGATCATGGCCGGCCTGGGCATCCGGCATCTCCCGGTGATTCAGGGAGACAAGGTCGTCGGCGTCCTCTCCGATCGCGACATCCAAGTTCTGGAATTTCTTGCCAAGGACCACGCCGATGCGCTGCGCGTCGACGACGCCATGACCCGCGACGTCTACGTAGTGGCGCCGGAGACTCCCTTGCAAGACGTCGCGGCGGCCATGACCGCGGGCAAGTTCGGCTCGGCCGTGGTGGTCGAAGGCGGAAAGGTCCGCGGCATCTTCACGACGATCGACGCCCTCCGGGCCCTGGCCGAGCTGCTCGATCGGAAGGCTTAATTTCGCATACCGCGGGCGCCGGCCCCCATGGTATCCTGGCGGCGAACGAAAGAACCTCGCTATGCCGTCCAAGCCCTATCAGCGGTGGCGGTTTCGAGCCGTCCTGCGGGTGTTATGGTGCCTGCTTTCCAGCTTTATGGTGGAAAGCGTCGTCTTCGGTCTCTCCGTCCTGCCGGCCGTCCTGTTTTGGGAATGGCACCTCCATTGGGATCTCCCGCGTCCCTTTTGGTTGCGAATGGTGTTGCTCAGCATGGCCTTCGTTCCCGCCTACTTGATTTTCGCCTTTTCCTTGACGGTTCTTTCCGCCCTTTCGACACGGCTGCTCGGCTGGAGAGCGATTCCGGACCTGGAGATGCGCATCAGCGATCCGGATTGGCCGCTGCTCGATTGGGTGCGCTACACCATCTCGATACACATGGTGCGGATTTTCGCCGGCCTGGTGTTCCGCGCCACGCCGCTTTGGACCCTCTACATGCGCCTCAACGGCGCCAAGCTCGGCCGCAGGGTCTTCGTCAACAGCCTTTGGGTCACCGATCATAACCTGCTGGAGTTCGGAAACGACGTGGTGATCGGCAGCGAAGTCCACCTTTCCGGGCACACCGTCGAGCGCGGCTTGGTCAAGACCGCCAAGGTGCGGCTGGGGGACGGCGTGACGGTAGGGGTGTCGAGCATCGTCGGAATCGGCGTGGAGGCGGGGGCCGGCTGCACCATCGGAGCCTTGAGTTTCGTGCCGAAATTTTCCAAGCTCGAGGCGGGACAGAGCTATGCGGGGATTCCGGCGCACCGAATCGAGCCGCATCGTCCCGTGGAAACGCCATGAGCCAGGGACCTTATCTTCCCGACATCGTCGGCTCTCCCTTGATGTACCAGGAGCGAGGGGAGGGGCCCACGCTGATCCTGGTGCCGGGGCTGGACGGCACGGCCCTGCTTTTCTACCGGCAAGTGCCGCTGCTGAGCCGGCGCTTCCACGTCTTGACCTTTCCCTTGCCCAATGATCCCAAGTGCACGATGGACTCCCTGGTGGAGGAACTGCGGGAGCTGGTCGACAAGGTCGCGGCGGAGCGCGGCGACGAGCGGGTCTTGCTTTGCGGCGAGTCTTTCGGCGGGGCGCTCAGCTTGAGCTTCGCCCTCGCGCATCCGCAGCGATTGCGCGGGCTGGTGATACTGAATTCCTTCCCCAAGATCCGCAAGCCCTTCCAGCTGCGAGTGGCCCCCACCTTGCTGCGGTGGATGCCCTGGGGCGCCATGCCGCTGGTGCGACGCTTTACCGAGTCGCGGATCCATTCCCCGCACGCCCTGCCGGAGGACTTGGCCGAGTTCCACCGGCGCCTCCGCTGGGTGGGGAAGCGGGGCTATATCCGGCGCCTCGAGATCCTGCGGAGCTACGACGTCTCGGAACGGTTGCCGGAGATCGCGACCCCCACCTTGTTCCTGGCCGGAGAACTGGACCGCCTGGTCCCCTCCGTCCGGGAGGCCGAGTTCATGTCGCAAAGGATGCCCAATGCCAAAATGATCTCTTTGAAGGGTTACGGACACGTCTGCATGATCAATCATGACTTTAACCTGCTCGATTACATCCTGCCTTGGCTCGGTGAGTGAAGGGTGCGCGAAGCGGGGGAAAAATAGAGGGCCGGGGTTGACCTTTTCTCGTCGCATGCTTAAACTATGCATTGCCATGCGAAAACAAATGTCCTCCATGATATTTTGTTTGTCCTGCGCCCGCAGCCTCCCGCTGATCTTTATTTTCCGGGGGCCCGCGGCGGACGGGTTCCGTCCATTCGGATTCTCCGCTTAGGCCCTTTCCTCCCTTAAATTCCCAAAATCCATTGGAACCGCCCGCTGTGCGGCGGTCGCGACGGAGGCGTTTATGCGTTTTCTCAAGTTGTTCTTGTTGTCGATGCTTTACGGCCAAACCACCGCCTTTCTCTCCGAGGCCCTGCTCCAAAAGATCCGGAAACTCGGCGAGGCGGCGAAGGAGTGGGACGACGGCGGATTCCGAATTCTCGGATCCGACGAGTTCGAACCGAGGTTTTGCGCCGATTGCGAGGCCGAGCTCATAGAGCCCGGACCCCTCATGAAAAAAACACGCGTCATGCATTCCTGAAAGGAGGCCGAAAATGACACTTTTAGCCGAAGAAATGCCCGAAATCCTGCTTTCCGATATCGACAAGGAAAGACTGGAAGCGCTCATCTTGCAATCCCGCAAAGGGCCGGCCAGAAATTTCCTCGAGGACGAACTGGACCGCGCCGAGGTGATTCCGCATCACCTGCTGCCGAAGGACGTGGTGGTCATGAATTCCCGGGCGGAATTTTTGGACCTCGAGACCGGCGAAAGGCGGGCCTTGACCCTGGTCTACCCCGGTGAGGCCGACCTGAAGGCTGGGAAGGTTTCGGTCTTGGCGCCGATGGGCATTGCCTTGCTGGGGCTTTCGGCGGGTCAGCGGATCTCTTGGCGCATGCCGGACGGCCGGGTGCGGCGCTTCAAGATCATCTCCGTGGCCCAGCAGGCTAGGCCGTCGCGGCCCCTGGGGCGTTCGCCCCCGGGGCCTTGAGGGCCGGAGGGTAAAAACCCCAAGCTTGCGGGGTTTCCTCCTCGAAAAAAGGCTGGCGGGCCCTTGCGCCGGACGAGGTGATTTCGATCCATCTGGTTAAGTTTATTATATAATTTAAAATTATTCGAATTTTGGCACTTCGATTGCTCCCTCTTGAGCCCCTGGAGGGCACGCTATGACCACACCTGCCAAGATTCCCGCAAGCGGGATCATTCCCGGACCCAGTCTTTCGGATCTCTTCGATAGTCCCGCCTTTCAAAAGACCAAGCGCAAGGCCCTGGCTTACGACCCCCTGAAGGGGATGCGGCACGTCCCCAAGGCCCCGCCCTCGCCCAATTGCGGCGGCAAGGCCGCCGAGGCGGTCTGCAAAAAGGCCCGCTTCTTCGCCGACAAGACAAAAGATCTCAAGCATCCGCCCAAGCTCGCGACCGCCGCGAAGCCGAAGTCGAGCCAAGGAGCCTCGCCGGCCAAGACCGCCGGCGTCCGTGCGGGGGGAGACTACACGAATGTCTTCGACAGCCCCGGCTTCCAAAAACTGCGGCGCAAGGCGCTGGCCTACGATCCCTTGAAGGGGGCCCGGCATATCCCCAAGGCGCCGCCTGCTCTGGTGGCGCGGGACGGTGCTCCGATCCGGCCCGCGAAGACGGCGAAGAAGCCCCGAATCAAGCCCGAACCAAGCCTCACCGCCTCCTACGTCTATACGCCCGGGGTGGGTCCGCAGTTCCAGCCCGCCAAGGTGGTCAAGGACCGCGCCCAGGTGAGCGCCATGCTGCGCGAGGGCCAAGTCGGGCTGTTCAGCGCGATCGCCTATTGCGACCCGAAGGGCCGCACCCATACGGGAACGGTGGTCGAAATCTTTTCCCTCTTGCCCGCCTGAGCGGGGCGAAAAAAAAGGCCGCTGTAAAGCGACCTTTCTATTAAACTAAATTCGGAAGCTTATTTCGCGGCCTCGACCGAGACCGCCACGGCGACGGTGTAGGTCGCGGTGACCATGTCGCCCTTCTTCAGGCCTTCCAGTTTCTTAGGGTCCTTCGCCGTCAGCACGAGGACGTTCCCCGCGGGGCCCTTGAGCTCGACCAAGGACTTCGCAGGGTCGACCTTCACGATCTCGGCGGAGATCTCCGAGGTTTTCACGGCTTCCATGCCCGGCTTGCCGCCCGTGGGCGCGGTTTCTTTCTCGGTGACGACGGCGGCGGAGGGCTTTTCGCCCTTTTCCTTCTTGCTGAGCGTGAGGGCCCAGGACTTCTCCTGCTGTACCTTCACCAGATCGCCCTTTTTGACGTTCTTGAAGTTCTTGACCTTGTTAGGGTCGACCACGAGCTCGAGGCGGCTGCCGCCTTCGCCTTCCAGGATCAAGGTATTCTTTGCGTGGTCGATTTCGAGGACCTTGCCGACTTTGGTGTCGTATTCCGTCGAGACAGCGGTGGCGCTTTGCGGGGCCTCGGACTTTTTGTCGTAGGCTCGCAAGCTTAGCGGGAGAGCGAGTGCCAAAACGGCCGTGAGTGCCAAGAGAGAGCGGCTCATGAATGCCTCCTTAGAATAAGTTGGGTGAGTCCAGAATAGCTGAAGAGGATAAGCCTTTTGTACGAATTGGCAACAAATATTAAAAGGAAGGGTTGGGCAGCGTCAAAGTCCGGTGGGCGCGGCCAAAGCGGCGCGACGGCGGCTTGACTCTACCGGCGGGCCCGCGGAGCAATCGGTTTCTCAACGGCCCGCTAAGCGCCGCGCAGCGAGGCGAGGTCGATCACGAAGCGGTACCGCACGTCGCCCCGGATCATCCGCTCGTAGGCCTCGTTGATCGCCTGCATCGGGATGAGCTCGATGTCCGAGACGATCCCGTGTTTTCCGCAGAAGTCCAGCATCTCCTGGGTCTCTGGGATACCGCCGATCAGCGAGCCGCTCAAGGCGCGGCGCTTTCCGATCAGGCGGAAGGCCTCCACCTTCGGGGCCTTCGGCGGGACTCCCAGCAGCACCATGGCGCCGTCGCGCCTCACCAGGTCGAGGTAGAGGTTCCAGTCCAAGTCGACCGAGACGGTGTTCAGGATCAGGTCGAAGCGGCCGGCCAATTTCCGGAAGGTCTCGGGGTCCGAACTCGCGAAGAATTCGTGGGCCCCGAGGCGCGCCGCGTCTTCGCGCTTCTTTTCCGAATGGCTGAGCACCGTCACCTCCGCGCCCATCGCGCGCGCGAGCTTGATCGCCATGTGCCCGAGCCCGCCCAGCCCCAGCACCGCGACCCGTTTGCCGGGCCCCGCGCCCCAGTGTCGCAGCGGGGAGTAGGTGGTGATGCCGGCGCAGAGCAGGGGCGCCGCCTTGTCCAAGGGGAGGCCTTCCGGCAGCCGCAGGACGAAATATTCGTCGACGGTGATGCGGGTCGAGTAGCCGCCGTAGGTGGGTGTCTTTCCGTCCGTCTCGCGGGAGTTGTAGGTGAAGGATATCGTGCGTTCGCAGTACTGCTCGAGGCCCTCGCGGCAGGCGGCGCAGTCGCGGCAGGAGCCGACCATGCAGCCGACGCCGACGCGGTCGCCGGCCTTGAACCGCGTCACCTGGGCGCCGACCCGCGCGACCGTGCCGACGATCTCGTGGCCGGGCACCATGGGGAAGATCGCTCCGCCCCATTCGTCGCGGGCCTGATGCACGTCGGAGTGGCAGACCCCGCAGAAATGGATGTCGATCAGGACGTCGCGGGGTCCGGGCTCGCGGCGTTCGATTTGGAAGGGGGCGAGGGCTTGGGTGGGGGAGGGGGCGGCGTAGGCCGGGGTGGGCAGGGACATGGGCTTTTCCTTTCGTCGGTTCAGGGCGATGATAGCGGAAGGCAAGGGCCGGGTCACGGCCGGCGGATTTTTTTCTTTGACCCGGGCCTTTCGATGCCGCTAGGCCTTGGCCTTCGCAAGCGATCGGGCGAATAGCTCAGCTGGTTAGAGCGCTGCCCTTACAAGGCAGAGGTCACAGGTTCGATCCCTGTTTCGCCCATATTTAAAAATTTTCGCTCAGCCGGATTTACTCCGGCTGAGCGAATCGCCTCGATCCTTCGCGAGGTCTGGGCTACTCAGCCGAAGGCCTTTCGGGGAGATCAGACCACAACTCCTGGTTCCGAGCGCGGCGCCACGCCGCGATCTATTTTAATAATTATCCGAAATTAAAAGGTTTTTTATCTAGGGCCCGAAAGCGTTCCTGGCACGCGTGTTGCTTTTAGAAAAAAGACGGAGGCACCTTGCGTCAAGACAAGGAAGCCCCGTGACCCCTCTCCATGAAATTCCCTTAAGCCGGCGTATTTTAGAGCTTCGCGAGACCTGCGCGGAGACCGAGGAGTTTGCCGCGCGCCTGCGCGAGGATTTGCGCATTTCCTCAGAGGAGTCCCAGGTTTTGGCTGCGGCCTTGGAGGATCGCTTCCTGTCCTCCGAAGAGCAGCTGGACCTGCTCGGTTGCCTGGAGCTGCGGGGCGTCCTCCTGCGGGGCTCGGCGCCCGGCGCCCTGATCGCGCGCCTGGCCGGTTCGGACGGACGCGAGGCCTGGCGGCATCACGCGCGGCACTTGACGGCGCGCTTGGCCTCGGACCCGCGCGCGCCCGGGGAGACGCCCGTCTCCGCCGAGACCTTGGGCGAGCTCGCAGCGATGCTGCCGCGCGGCCTCGGCGCCTCCGGTCTCGTCGCACCGCTCTTCGTCGCCCCGACTTACGGCATCTATCATTACCTGCGTCCCGAGGACTCCTTTCTGCGCGCCCTCGTCGCGGAGCTGCGCGGGAATCTCGCGGCCGCGGAGCCCGTTCTGCGCCTGCGCAGCGCGCGGGTCTTGGCCGAGGCGGGCGACCGGGACGCGACGGCATTCTTGCGCGAGAGCGAGGAGGCGCTCGCCTCCCCTTACGCCGGCGCGCTTTCCCTCGACGAACGCATCGCCCGCGCCTGCGGTCTGGCCGCCGACGGACATCCCGCGGCGATCCGCTTTTTGCAGAACCTGGCGATGGACCCCCGCGCCGCGACCGAGCGCCGCGCCCGCGCCTTGAGCTACCTTCCCCCCGACAGCCTCGATAACGGCTCCGACGCGGGCGAGGTCTTCCGCTCGTTGGCGGAAGACCCGGAAGAGCCGGTGGCGACGCGCTACCTCATGCTGCGCCTCATGGCCCGCGCGCCGCACCCGCCCGAGGCGGCTTGGTGGCGCGGGCTCCTAAACGACGTCTCCATGACGGTGGAAGATTCCGGCTTCCGGGCGGGCGAAGGCCCCGGGGCTGCGGCCGACTTCTCGCAATGGAACCTGGCGCTCGCCGCGCTGGGCGAGTCGCACGCGCCCTGGTCCGCGGACCTGCTCTTCGAGGCGATGGAAAACCGCGGCCTGCCCGCGGCGCAGCGCCGCGAGGCGCTGATGGCCTACCTCCGCCACGAGGGCCGCGGCACCCTCCCTTGGGATAGCCTTCGCGACGTGCTGCTCGCGCAGAGCGGTTGGGGCGCGCTACTCGCCGACGTCGAGGGACGCGAGGGGGCGGAGCTTCGCCTGCGCTTTCCGGAACGCCCCGAGACCGAGCCCGGCGCGGTCTTCGACATCCGCGATTTGAATTCCATCGGCAAGGAGATCGTGCTGCATCTCCGCGAGGGAGCGGCGGGGGTCTGGATGGCCGACTTCCGTCCCTTGGATCCCCGGCGCGACGCGCTCTCCTCGCGTCCTGTTCTGCCGGAGGCGGAAGAGAGGTTTCCCCTCAACCGCCGCGTCTTCGTCGACGCGATGGGGCTGGAGTCGGAGCCGGGCGAGGCCCTGCCCGCGGCGGCGGTCGCCGCTGCCGAGGATGCCCCCTACGACCCCGAGCCCGGCGCCGCCACGCCCAGCAGCGCGCCACCGCTGCGCCTCGCTGCCAACGAGCCTCAGCGCCCGCTGCCGGAGGGGCCCGACCACGTCCAGCAGAACAGCAACGCCGGCGCGGGCGCTCCTTCCGCGGGCGAAGCGACCCCGTCCTCGCTGGGTATTTGAGCCGATTCGAAATAAAAAATAAACGATATCGGGCATTTGTTCCGAGCCCTCAGATAGGGCTTGAACTACGTAAAAAGTACGTATTAAGCTGGGGCTCCGGTCGGCTTGCCGGTTTTGCCAAACTCATTCGAAGTAGCGACGGAGTGCCCAGAAATGACGCTCACCCCCAAACAAAAGCGGATTCTCGATTTTGTCCAGAGCTACGCCGAGGCGAAGGGTTACCCGCCCACGCAGCGCGAGATCGCCTCGCGCTTTCGCCTCAAGTCGCTCGGCTCGGTGCAAGACTACCTCAAGGCGCTCCAGAACAAGGGCTACCTCGTCAAAGACGCCTACGGCCGCCGCGCCCTCCGGCTCAACGAGGTCGGCGCCGACTCGGTGCGACTGCCCCTGCTGGGCACCGTCGCGGCGGGCCTGCCCCTCGAGGCGGTCGAGGTGCAAGAGCGCGTCGACGTGCCCAAGTCGCTGCTCGGCGGCGGCGAAAATTTCGCGCTGCGCGTGCGCGGCGACTCGATGATCGAAGACGGCATCCACGACGGCGACCTGGTCATCGTTCGCCGCCAGCCCACCGCGCGGCGCGGGCAGACCGTCGTCGCGATGATCGACGGCGAGGCCACCGTGAAGAAATTTTTCGCGCAAGGGCGGAAGGTCGAGCTGCGGCCGGCCAACCAGGCGATGCAGTCGATCTGGGTCGAGCCGGGGCAGGCCTTTCACATCCTGGGGGTGGTGGTGGGGTTGATGCGGCGTTACTCGTAGGGAAAATTCAAGATTCGCCTCCCAGGGGTTTTTTCGCGTCCTTTTCCGGGTATGCAGGTCGTTCACGTCAATATTTCCGCCTTTGCGGTCGCGGTCGAGCGCCGCGTCGACGCGCGGTTGCGCGGCCGGCCGGCGGCGATCGCGGTGAGCAGCGCGCCGCGGGCCCCGCTGGTCGCGGTCTCCGCCGAGGCCTTCGCCGCCGGGATCCGCGCCGGCGACCGCGCGAGCGAGGCGCTCAAGGTCGAGCCGCGGCTGCGGGTGGTGCCGCAGAACCCGCCGCTCTACGAGCGCGCGCAGCGCAAGCTTTGGGAGGTGCTCGAGCGCTTCACGCCGGTCTTCGAACCCGCGCGGCTCGGTTCTTTCTACCTCGACATGGAAGGGATGGAATCGCTGTTCGGCAAGGCGCCCGACGCCGCCGGCCGCATCCACCGCCGCATCCGCGAAGTCCTGGGCCTCGACGCCGCGCTCGGCGTCGCGCGCAACAAGCTCGTCTCGCGCATCGCCGCCAAGGTGATCCGGCCGCAGGGGCTCTGCGACGTCTTTCCCGGCGGCGAGAGCGATTTTCTCGCGCCGCTCGAGGTCGACTACCTCCCCGGCGTCGGTGAGCGGACGCAGGATCGGCTGTTGCGCGAGCTGGGCGTGCGGCGGATTTGCGAGCTGGGCGCGGCGCCGGGGCCGGTGCTGCTGCGCGTCTTCGGACCGCGCGGCCTCGCGCTCCGAGCGCAGGCGGCGGGCGTCGACGAGACGCCCGTCCGAACGCCGCGGCGCTCCCTCGCCTTGACCGAGACGGCGAATCTTCCCCAAGAAAGCAACGACGAGGCCGTCCTGCTGGCCGAGCTGTGGCGCCTCGTTGAGGCCTTGGGCGCCGAGTTGCGCCGCCGCGGCCTGGTCGCGGCGCGGGCCCGCCTGGACGGCCTCTATGTCGACCGGCGCCGCGCGCGGCGCGAGATCGCGCTGCGTCCGCCGAGCCAGATCGACTTTCAAATCTTCCGGGCGCTGGCGGAGGCTTGGCCGAAATTCCTCGAGCGGCGCGTGGCGCTGAAGTCCTTCTCGCTCAGCCTGGAGGAACTGGGGCCCGTCTTCCATCAGGCGGATTTTTTTCGGGAAGCGCGCGAGGAGCGGCTCCTCGCCGAGCTCGACCGGCTGCGCGACAAGTACGGCCGCGGCGTCGTCCGGACGGGGAGGGCGCTGAAATGAAATTCGCCCACCTGCACTGCCGTTCCTACCACTCGATGATGAGCGGCACCGCCTCGTTGGAACGCCTGGTGGCGGCCGCGCGGGAGGCGGGGATGGACTCGCTGGCGCTCACCGACTTGGGCGGGCTCTACGGCTGGGTCGACTTCGTCAAGCTCTGCGGCGAGCACGGCATCCGGGCGCTCTGCGGCGTCGAGTTGCCTTCCGCCGACGGCGCGGCGGTCCTGCTGGCCCGCGACCCCAAGGGGTATGAGCGGATCTGCCGGCTCGCCTCCGACTTCCACCTCGAGGCGGGCTTCTCGCTGCGCGCGGCCTTGCTGGAGGACCGCGCCCATCTCGCCGTTTTGAGCCGCGACGCGGCCCTGCTGGAGGCCCTGCGCCGCGAGACGGGGCCCGACGATCTCTACGTCGAGATCGTCCCTCGGACCGAAAATCGCCATCTGTTGAGCTTCGCCGCCGAGCAGGGCCTGAAGCCGGTGGCGACGAACGATGTCTATTTTTTAAAGCCCCGCGAGGCCGCGCTGCACCGCATGCTGCGGGCGATAGCCGGCAACACGAAGCTCTCGCGCCTGGACCCGGCGGGACTCGCGCCTTCCGACAGGTTTTTCTGCGACCAGGCCTGGATGACCGAGATGCTGGGCTACGCCCCCGAGGCCCTCGCCAACGCCGCGCGCCTCGCCCGCGAACTGCACGCCGACTGGCGCCTGGGCGAGACGGTCTTTCCGCCCTTCGCCGAGTTTTCCGCGACCGAGGCCTTTTTTACGCTGCGGTGGAAGTGCCGCCAGGGGGCGCTGCGCCGCTACGGGAGCCTGACGCCGAAGGTCCTCGAGCGCCTCGACTACGAGCTGCGCGTGATCCGCGAGAAGGGTTTTACGCACTACTTCCTGGTCGTCGAGGACATCGTCAAGCAGGCGCCCCGCACCTGCGGTCGCGGCTCGGTCGCGGCGAGCCTCGTCTCTTACTGCCTGGGGATTACCCACGTCGACCCCATCGCCTACAACCTCTTCTTTGAGCGCTTCCTCAACCCGGGCCGCAAGGATCCGCCCGACGCCGACATCGACTTCCCCTGGGACGAGCGCGACAAGGTTTTCGAATATATCTTCCAAAAATACGGCCCGCTGCGCGCCGCCTGCGTCGCCAATCACGTCCGCCTCCAGCCGCAGGCGACGCTGCGCGAGGTGGCCAAGGTGCTGGGCCTGCCCGACGACGAGATCGGCCGCGCGACCGAGAAGCTGCTGCGATTTCCGCCCCGGCGCCTCCCCGAGCCCTGGGACAAGATCCTGCGCTGGGCCGAATGCCTGCGCGACTTCCCCCGCCACCTCTCGGTGCACGCGGGGGGCGTCGTCATCGTCCCCGACGACCTGCGGCGCTACGTGCCCCTGCAGCGGGCGGCCAAGGGGGTGAACATTCTGCAATGGGAAAAGGACCAGACCGAGGACTTCGGCCTGGTGAAGATCGACGTGCTGGGCAACCGCTCGCTCGCGGTGGTGCGCGACGCCCTCGCCGCCGTCTCCCGTCATACCGGGACCGAAATTTCCTATGAGGGCCTCGATCCGACGGAGGATGCCGCGACCCGGGCGATGATCGCCCGAGGCGACACGATGGGCGTCTTCTACATCGAGTCGCCCGCGACCCGGCAGCTGCAGCATAAGGCGAGGGTCGGGGACTACCCGCACCTGGTGATCCATTCCTCGATCATCCGGCCCGCCTCCAACCGCTACATCAACGAGTACGTGCGGCGCCTCCGCGGCAAGCCCTACGCGCCGCTCCACCCGCTGCTGGAGGGGCTGCTCGAGGAGAGCTACGGCATCATGGTCTACCAGGAGGACGTGACGAAGGCGGCGATGGCCGTCGCCGGCTTCGACGCGATCGAGGGCGACGGCCTGCGCAAGACCTTGACCAAGAAGCGCGCCGAGAAAAGGCTGCGCGAGTACCGCGAGCGCTTTTGGGCCGGCGCCCTCGAGCGCGGCGCGAGCCCCGGGCAGATCGACGCGATCTGGGAGATGATGATGAGTTTCGCCGGCTACAGCTTCTGCAAGCCGCACAGCGCCTCCTACGCGAAGGTCTCCTACCAGTCGGCCTACCTGAGGGCGCACTATCCGGCCGAGTTCATGGCGGCGGTGATCTCGAACGGCGGCGGCTTCTACTCGACCTTCGCCTATCTTTCCGAGGCGCGGCGCCTGGGACTCGCCGTCTTCGGCCCCGACGCCAACGCCTCCGAGCTGGCCTACGCCGGACAGGGCCGCGAGCTGCGCATCGGCCTGCAACAGCTGCAAGGCGCGCGGCGCGAGTCGCTCGACGCCTTGCTGCGGGAGCGGGCGCGAGGTCCTTACCGCTCCTTGGACGATCTGCTCGCCCGCGTCGCGCTCCCGCTCTCCGACCTGAAGATCCTGCTGCGCGCCGGCGCCCTCGATTCCCTCGAGCCCGGGCTCAACCGGCCGCAGCTGATGTGGAAGTTGCTGCAGCGGCACCGCGAGGCCGGCCGCGAGCCCGTCCTGGGTTGGAAGGAGGAGGGGGCTTGGATCCCGGCGCTCGAGGACTATCCCGAGGCGCAGAAGATCCAGGACGAGCTGGAGACCTTGGGATTGCTCTACCGCTTTCACCCGCTGCGCCTCTACGAGGAGGCGCTGAATCGCCTCGACCTCGTTCCCGCCCGCGAGCTCGCCCGCCACGTCGGGCGCCGCGTGCTCGTGGTCGGCTGGCTGATCACCGGCAAGGTGGTGAGCACCAAGCACGGCGAGGCGATGGAGTTTATGAGCTTCGAGGACGAGACGGGGATCTACGAGACGACCTTTTTCCCCGATTCTTTCCGGCGCAACGCCCCGCGCCTCAACGCGCGCCAGCCCTTTCTGCTGACCGGCGAGGTCGCCGACGAGCTGGGCGCGATCTCTCTGAACGTCGCGCAGGCGAGCCCCGTCGAGCGGGCCGTCGCCGGAAAAATCCGCGAGGCCGGGATGGAAAAGATTGTGGCCGCCGCGCGGCTTGAGGGATAATGGCCGCCTTCGGAAAGGACGGGCCATGCGCCTTAAGAAAATTTTCTATTTAACGCTGGGACTGACCGCGATCGCCGCCTGCAACGGCTCGGGATCCCCGAGCCTGGAGGACGACGAAACCGGGGCGCTCTACGGCGCCATCCTGGCCGACGAGGCCGAGATTGCGGCTTATCCAAAAGGCATCGGCCCCTGGGCCTCGCTCGAGGCGACGCCCAGCCCCTCCGCGACGCCGACCTCGGTGCTGCTTTCCGGTACGCCGCCGATCCAGCAGCAGGGGACCTGTTCGCTCTGCAGCCAGGGCGAGGGTTCGCCGGGCTCCTGCATCTCGTGGTCGGCGGCTTACGGCCTGGGCAGCTATACCGCCAACCTCACCCAGCAGTGGGGCGTCGAGGACCCCGACCACCAGGTCAGCGCGGCCTACCTCTACGCCTATGTCCTGAATCAAGAGTCGCGGACTTGTCCGACGGGGACAATGGAGCCGCCCTATCTCAACTTTCTGGTGCGCAACGGCGCGCCCAACATGACGACGGTGCCCTATCAACCGAATTGCACTTATCTGGGCGGCATCGACCTAGGCACGCTTTCGGATCCCGCTTTCAAGATCGGCAGTTGGAGCTACGTTTCGCCGCAGGACCGCGACCTCATCAAAGCCTACCTTGCGGCGGGTCACGCCGTGGCTTTCGCCGGACACCTCTATGACGGCTTCGGCCTCTTGCAGGGTTCGGAGGTCTACTACGGCAGCGGCCCCTTCGAGATCAACAAGGCGACCGGCAAGCTGGTCGGCCACGGCATGCTCTTGATCGGCTATAACGACGCGCTCGGCGACCCGGCGCAGGGGCTGGGGGCTTATCGCCTCCAGAACAGCTTCGGGACCGACTGGGGGGATTCGGGTTATCTGTGGATGTCCTATGGGACCTTCGAGAGTTCGATCGTTTCGGCCTTCGTCGCCGAGCCCTTGGCGGGATCGATTTCCGGGGGAACGTCGCTGGTTCCCGACGCGGCCGCCGCTCCCGACGGCAGGATCACGCGCGCCTTCCAATTGGCGCGGACGACGGCGACCGGCGAGCCGCTGGTCCATCTAGTCTTCCGCCATCAATTCGACGGACCCGTCGAGATCCGCGAGGCGAGAGTGGTCGACCCGAGCGGCAAGGCGGCGCTTCATGGCTACGACCGCGTCTGGCACCAAAACGGCTACACGCACCTCACGCGCCGCGACGGGAAGCAGTTTCTCGCCGGAAATTACGCCCTCGAGATCGCGGCGGCCCTGCCGGACGGATCGGTCGCGCGATATGCGGCCGAAGCGCCGGTCGCGCCGCTCGCGGCTTCTGCCTTGCCGGCCTCCGAGTTCGGGGCGGGCCTGCTCGGCGGCAACGGACAGACGGCGGCGCTGGAATAATTTCCGGACGAAAGACCGGGAAAATCTCCCGCCGTGGCAAAATTGGCCGGGAGCCGCCCGTTCGAGAGCCGCCCGTACTAAAATCCGTTCATCGAAAAATCTCGAATCATTGCGAATATTTGAGCTTTCCTTGTCGCGCCGAGTCAAACAAGAACGTGGTCAAGCGTGCAAAAACTCATTAGAATTCAAGCAAAGCTTCAAGCTTGTTCTTTAGAAAGAATGGGGGTTGTCATGCGGAAGTTCCTCGTCTTTGCCTTCCTGTTCTTGTTCGCCTCGCCCGCCGGTGCGGCCACTCTCGAGGGAGTGACGATGCCGGACACGATGCAGGTCGGCGGCAAATCTCTCGTCCTCAACGGCATGGGCGTTCGTAAAAAATTCGTCGTGAAAGTCTACGTCGCCGGGCTTTATCTTCCCTCGAAGATGAACAGCTCCGAAAAGGTCCTGGCCGGCGATACCGAACGCGGCCTCGACATGCATTTCCTGCACGACGTCGAAAAGGCCAAGATGTGCAAGGCCTGGTACGACGGTCTCAAGAACAATTCGCCGGCCAAGGAGGCCGCGCTCAAGGCGCAATTCGACACGCTCTGCTCCTACATGTCGGACATGGCCGAGGGCGACAAGATGACCTTCACCTACGTCCCCGGCCAAGGCACCACGGTCAGCGTGAGGGGCAAGGAGAAGGGCACGATCGCCGGCAAGGACTTCGCCGACGCGATGTTCTCTTGTTGGATCGGTCCTAATCCTCCGGGCGCGGATTTCAAACAAGGTCTCCTGGGGGGCTGAACCTCATTACCTGAAGGGGGGTATCCATGAACAGCCAACGCCGCTTAAGAAGCTCTCTTAAGCTCTTCCTGATCGCCATCGTCGCCTCGTTTTCCTTTTCCGCCTGTACCGGAAGCGGCGGCGGCGACGTCCTGTATTATGTCGCTTTGGGCGATTCCCTTTCGGTCGGCGTCCAGCAGGATCCGACGACGGGAGAGAACATCGAGACCGACGAGGGCTACGCCGACCAGATTTACGCGGCCCTGCTGGCGGAGTTCCCGAATCTCCAGCTCGTCAAGCTGGGCTGTCCCGGAGAGACGACGGTCACCATGGTCAACGGCGGGCTTTGCGACGACTACGAGACGGGCTCTCAGCTCGACGACGCATTGGAGTTCCTGGTCGCGAACCAAGAACAGATCCTCCTGGTGACGCTCAGCATCGGCGCCAACGACGTCTTGGGATCCGACTGCCTGGAACTTCCCGATCCGGCTCAGGTGCAGGCCTGCTTCGCGGCGCTCTTCCCTCAGATCGGTTCGAACCTGAGCCTGATTTCCAGCGGACTGTTTTCGGCCTCGGACGGGGTCTTTCCGGTCATCGGCATGACCTACTACAACCCGCTGCTGGCCTCCTGGTTGACCGGACCGGTGGGACAGGCTCAGGCGCAGGCCACGGCGCAATTGCAGGAGATCTTCAATACGCAGGTGCTCAAGGCGGTCTATGGCGCCAACGACTTCTCGGTGGCGGACGTCGCGGCCTCCTTCCAATCGAACAACTTCACCGACATGGTGCCCTTTCCTCCGCCCTTCAACATGGTGCCGATCAATGTGGGGCTGATTTGCCAATGGACCTATATGTGCCCCAACCCGATGAGCGGGCTTGAGCCGGACATCCACGCCAACGCGGCCGGCTACAAGACGATCGCCGATACCTTCTTGGCGGTCTTCAATTCGCTCTGATCGAGAAATCGAACGACCGGGCGGTCCTCTTCGCGGAGGGCCGCCTTTTCTTTTTGGAAAGGGCACGGCAAATGCTTTGCCGGGTTCCGAGGCCCCGGCTATAATTTCGAGGTGAAACCCGCCGATCAGAAACGGATGGTGGTGGAGGTCGTGCAGCGGGTCTTGCACGACAAGGCCCGCGACCCGGGCAAGATCGAGACCCTGATCTTCGACACCCTCTACGAGGAGCGCCGTCGCCTCGAGACCGAGCGGGACCGCAAGAAGGCGGCGGAGGAAGGAAAGTTTTACCGCAAGATGCAGTCCCGCGCCCTGCGGGGCGGTGCCGAGGAGCAGCGCGAGGTCTTGGCCGAGATCGTCCGGCACTTCGCCGAGGAGGTGCTGGGACATTTCAGCGAGCCGATGTACCGGATCGCCACGCAGATCGTGCCCGTCGGCCTGAACCTTCTGCTCAATACCTTAAGCCCGCTGCGTCTCATCAGCAACTTTCCCAACGGCCTCGGGAAGGTCGACGACCAGATCCTGATCGAGGGGCATACCGAGGAATTCCAGCAGCTCGCGAAACAGGGCACCATGATCCTGGTGCCCACGCATTGCAGCAACTTAGACAGTCCCTTGATCGGCTACGTGCTGTATCGCCTGGGGTTGCCGCCCTTTCTCTACGGCGCCGGCCTCAACCTGTTCCACAATAAGCTCGTCGGATTTTTCATGGACCACCTCGGCGCCTACAAGGTCGACCGGCGCAAGAAGGCTCCCCTCTACAAAGACGTCCTGAAGGTCTACGCCGGCTATTCGATGGAGCTGGGCTACCACAACCTCTTCTTTCCCGGCGGGACGCGCAGCCGTTCGGGCATGGTCGAGAGCCGGTTGAAGCTGGGCCTGCTCGGGATGGGGCTGAATGCCTATATCCACAACCTGCGCCACGACAAGCCCAACCCGGACATCTTCGTCGTGCCCTGCACCTTGAACTACCAGCTCGTCCTCGAGGCCGAGACGCTGATCGAGGATTATCTCAAGGAAGAGGGGAAGGCCCGCTACATCATCGAGGACGACGAGTTCGCCCAGGTGAAGCGAATTCTGGAATTCCTGCAGGGGCTCTTTTCCCTCGAATCCCGGATCCACGTCGTCTTCTCTCGTCCCTTGGACGTCTTCGGGAACCCCGTCGACGGCGAGGGACGCTCGCTTGACCACCGGGGCCGCGAGATCGACCGGCGCAAGTACGTCGTGCAGGACGGCGAGGTCCGCTTCGATCCGCAGCGCGACCAGGAATACACCTTGGAGCTCTCGAAGAGCATCCTCGAGTCCTTCCGCCGGGACACGGTGATCGGCAGCGTGCAGACGGTGGCCCACGTCGTCTGGCGCTGGTTGCGGGAGATCAATCCCAAGATGGACCTCTACCGGTTGCTCCGCAGCGGCGGGGCGCAGGACAGCTTGACCATGACCGAGGTGTATCGGCGCCTCCAGGGGACGATCCAGGCCCTGCGCGGGCTGCAAAAGCGCGAGGCCTTGCGGTTGGATCCGGAGCTCGAGACCTCCGATCCGGCCGCGGTGTTCGGCAAGGCCTTGGCGCATTTGAAGAGCTATCACAAGCACCCCGTCCTCGAGCGGAAGGGAGACCGTTTGTTTCATTACGACCGGCAATTGCTGCTGTATTACCAGAACCGGCTTTCCTTCGCGGAGCTGCCCTCATGAAGGCACGGAGCGCCAAAAAGAAGCCCGCCGCGGCGCCCTCCGGCCTCGAGGCCCTGGTGGTGGGCGGCGGCAGCTTCGGCACTGCGCTCGCCACGCTGCTGGCCCGCAACCGCCGCAAGGTGCGGCTTTGGGTGCGGCGCGAGGAACAGGCCCAGGAAATCAACCGGCGCCACACCAACAAGGCGTATTTTCCCGAATTGAAGCTGCCGCCCAACCTCGAGGCGACCACGGACCTCGCGGGTTCCATCGCGGGAGTCCCCTTCGTCCTCATCGCGGTCCCCTCCAAGGGCTTCCGCGAGGTCGCGAGACAGGTCGGCGATTACTTAACCGGCGACCAAGTCCTGGTGCATTCCACGAAGGGGATCGAGCCCGGCACCTTCAAGCGCATGTCGGAAATCCTGCGCGAGGAGACCTGCGCCCTGAAGATCGGCGTGATCTCGGGTCCCAGCCTCTCCGAGGAACTGATGGCCGGCAATCCCGCGGGCGCCACCGTCGCCTCGCATTACGAAGAGGTGGCGAGGAAGGCCCAGTCCCTGTTCGCCGGCAGCCCCTTCCGCCTCTATGCGGGCAGCGACGTGATCGGCACCGAGATCGGCGGCGCCTTCAAGAACATCATCGCCTTGATGTCGGGGGCCGCGCACGGGCTGGGCTTCGGCGACAACACCAAGGCCCTGATCGTGACGCGGGGCCTCTACGAGATGACCCTCTACGGCTGCGCCCTGGGCGCCGACCCGGTGACCTTCACCGGCTTGGCGGGCATCGGCGACCTGATGGCCACTTGCAGCTCGACCTTGAGCCGCAACTTCCGAACCGGCATGCGCTTCTCCAAAGGCGAGAAGCTCGAGGATATTTTGCAGTCTTCCGGGCAGGTGGTGGAGGGAGTCTCGGCCACCCGTTCGGTGCAGGAACAGTCCAAGATCCTCGGCCTGGACCTGCCGATGGTCCGCGCGGTGCACGGGGCCTTTTTCGAGGGCCAGAGGGTCCAGGATCTTCTCCACCGTTTGATGGAGCGCACTCCCGGCCGGGAGAACGGGCGGTCGAAGGGAAGCTTCTAGTATGGGCCGCGGCTATCCGCTCAGCGTCGGCAACGACCGAGTCCTCCCCGCGGAGTATGCGGGGCCGGCCTTCGTCTGGGACATCGACAAGACCTATCTCTCGACGGCCTTTTCCTCCTGGCGGGGCTTGGCGCGGGTGCCGGTGGAATTCGCCGTCGACAAGCGGGCGATCCCCGGCATGCCGGAGGTCCTGCGGGGGTTGCGCCGCGGCCCCGGCCGCGAGATCGAATGCCGGCCGCTCTATTTCATCTCCGCGAGTCCGCCTTTCCTGCGCGGCACCATCGAAGGAAAGATGCTCTTGGACGGGGTCGAGCACGACGGCATCACCTTCAAGGACTGGCTGCGGACCTTGCTGGAGCTGCGCCCGGGCCGTCTCTTCGAGCAACTGGGCTTCAAGATGGCGGCGCTGTTGCGCGGGCGCTTGGACCGGCCCCGCTCCCGGGAGTACCTGTTCGGCGACGATTACGAGCGGGATGCCGCCGCTTATTCGCTCTACGCGCGGTGGTTGCACGGGGAGCTTAAGATCGGAGAGCTGGACGAGACCCTGGCCTCGGAAAGGGTCGCCGCGGACGATCGCCGGCACATCTTGGCAGCAGCCGGAAGGATCCCGGAGGCGAGGGGCCGCGTCGGCAGGATCTACATCCATCTCGAGAGGAACTCGCGACCGCAGGACTTCAAAAAATACGGGGAGCTCTTGGTCGCGGTCCGGGGGGCTTGGCAACTCTCCTTGGCTCTTTATCAGGAAGGACTGGTCGACTTGGCCTGCGTGCGCGCCGCGCGTGACGCGGTCTTGAGCGCGCCGGACCACCGTTTCGGCGACGTGCGGGAACTGGGCGCGGACGCGCTGAAACGAAAGCTCATCTCTCGGGAAAAATGGCGGCGCCTGGGAAAGCTTTAAGGACAAAAAAACACTATCGCGAATTTGCAGGGCGCAAACGCGAGCGAATAAAAAACATTTTAGCGAATTCCGTGCCAAGATTGCAAAATCATTTTTTGACCCGAGGCGTCATGAAATTTTTTCAAGTTATTGTTTGGGAAAGAAGTACAAATCGTTTATAAATAACCGCGAAGGGGGAAAGCTATGCAAGCTATCTTCAAATTCTCTTCACGCATTTTCACCGGAATTTTCGCGATCGCCTTGGGCCTCGGCCTCAGCTCCATGGCCCAAGCGAGCAACGGCCTGCGCACGATCAGCTCGGGTCCTGTGAGTTTGGGCATGGGTGGCGCCGGTGTCGCGGGCGACAAGACGTCGAACACCATCATCATCAATCCCGCCGGCATGAACGACGTCGGCAACCAGACCGACCTCAACTTCACCGTCGCGCTTCCCAACACGCGAATGGGCAGTTCGCTCGCGCCGGCCGGCAACCCAGATGCGGTCTTCGTCAACGGCAATGACGATGCCTTGTTGCTGCCCGGCGGCAGCATGGTGTTCAGTTTCATGGAAAACAACAAATTGTCCCTAGGGGTAGGGGCGTTTTTCACGGCGGGCTTTTCGGTCGACTTCCCCGTTTCGCGCTTTAACAAGGCCATCACCAACAACCTGTACGACCGTTCCGGCCGCTACGGTAATTTGAAGATGACCCCCGCTGCCGCCTACCGAATCCTGGACAACCTCAGCATTGGCGTCGGCATGGACATCAACTACGCCTTCTTCCAGACCGACAGCGTGGTGCTGGCGCCGGGTTTCCCGCAGACCGCCGGAACCAACCGCACCGACAGCGCCTTGGGCGTCGGCGGGCGCTTCGGTTTGATGTACAAACCGATCAAGAAGCTGAGCATCGGCGTCACCTACGTCACGCGGCAGATTTTTCAGCAATTCGATCGTTACTCCGACCTGATCAACACGGGGCTCGATCTTCCGCAGGAAGTCGCCTTTGGTTTGGCCTTCCAGCCCTTCGAGGGTGCTCGGTTGCTCACCGACTTCCGCTGGATCAACTGGTCCTCGGGTTTCATTGGCCGGGACTTGGCCTTGGGCGGTTTGCAATGGCGGGATCAATACATCTTTGCCGGCGGCTTTGAATACAGCTTCGACCCTAAGTTCGACCTGCCGCTTGCGATTCGAATGGGCTATAACTACGGTCGTTCGCCGATCACGCCGGCCAACGCCTTCCGCAACCTGACCATCCCGCTGACTATCGAGCATCACCTGACGGCGGGCATGAGCATGGACTTGAACAAGCATATCGGTGCGGATATCGCCTACATCCACGAATTCGGCAACACGGTGACCGACAACGGCACCGGAAACCCTTCGGGACGAGGTTCCTTCGTCGGCGCCTCCGCCAATGCCTTCTCGATCGGCATCCACGGACGTTGGGGTGGCAAGAAGCCGGCGGCGGATTAGCGGCCCATAACCTTTCCGGATTTGACCAGGGGCCTTCGGGCCCCTTTTTTTGGCATTCGAAGTCCACCCATGAGCGGGGAAAGGGAACCCCAGAGGCATTTGCGCTACTTCGCGGGGCTCTCCGCGCGGGCGTACGATGTCTATCGGTTCTTCGACCGCTTCATGATTCGCCAGGAAGAGAAGATCCGCGTCGCTTGAAGGTCAAAGGACGATGGCGACGTCGGGATGCGCCTTCAGGTCGGTGTAAATGCGGCTGACTTGCTCCAGGGAGACCGCCGTGATCGTGCACGTCACGCTCAAATATTTTCCCCGGCTGCTGGGGCGAAGTTCGACGGATTGGGGCGGGAAGTCGGGCGCATGACGCAGGACGATGTCCACGACGTTCTGCACGAAGCGCTGGTGCTTCAGGCCCATGGCCTTGATCGGGAATTCGCAGGGAAAGGTGAGCGGGCTGTCCGAGTGGTTCATGCCGGCAGTCTAGCACAATCCTCGCGGCGCTGGGCAGACGAAACCGGGGTTTTGCGGACGCGCTAGCCCGCGGAGATATTTTGCGCCCGCGCCGCGTTCCGAGCCCTTCGGCCCGCCGGCAGCTCGGGCAGGGAACCGTCCGCCGAGAATGCGACGTAGGGGGCGTGATTCGACCACTCCACTTCCAGCGAGCCGTCCTCCAAGACCTCCAGGCTTAGGATGTTCCCCTCCTCGCGCTGGCAATAGACCCGCCGGCCCGGCGCGGCCCGGGAGAAGGAGTTGCCCAGGTTGAAGGGGTTTTCCTCCCCGCTGGCCCCGTTGCTGCACGAAGCGAGCAGGATCTGGCCCTCCGGTTCCAAGAGCTCGCCCAAGCCGTCGAACTCCCCCGCCAGGAAATCGCCGGTGTCGACGTGGACGGTGTCGTCGAAAGTCCCGTCGGGCCGGGCGGCGAGGCGCTCGTCCCGAAGCGCCAGGGTGTTGGGCGAACCGTGGCCGCCGACCAGCAAGGTGTGAACGCGCCGTCCGGTCAGCGCATGGACCTCCCGTAGGGCGGTCATGACGTCGCCCTCGTCGTCGGCCTCGACGTAAATCAGATGAAATCGGCCGCTCGCTTCCAGCGTGTCCAGGATGGGAAAACCGTTGCCGACGCCGAAGGCGCCGTTGTGATCCCAGCTCGGCATGATCGCCAGCGCGATGGGGCGCTCGATGGGCTCGCGGCCGAGGGTGTCGTGGTTGTGCAACAAGACCATCGCGGTGCGTACGGAGTGCAGGCGGGCGGGCAAGTTGGCGCCGAGCCCCGAGAGAGACTCGACGAAGGCCTCGTAGCTTTCGCAGCCCTCGCCGTCGCAGGGCAGTCCCTCGGCGCGCAGGCGCTCCAGAATTCTTTCCCATAAGGCGGCGCGCTCTTCCGCCGGGAGTTTTTCCAGCTGGCGGTAATCCTCGATCAGGACCTCTTCGGAGGGGGACGGCTCCGTCTCGGCCGCTTCCACGGGCGATTCTTCCCAGCCGAAGTCCCGCGCCGCCTCGTGATAGGCTTCCTCGGCGGCCTCTATGAGACCCTCGAAGGCCTGAGCGACCGCCGCTCCGGGCGATTCCTGCGGCGTTCCGTCGCCGTCGCCCGTATTCCGCCAAAGCCGGGGGATCCAAGCGGAGAGATCCATGGTCCATGCGGGGAGGCAGGCGCCTTCGGAAAGCGAGGCAGCCTCCGTGTCGCGGGAAGGGGCGAGCGGCAAGGGGGTAATTTCCGGGACGTGGTGAGTTTGAGGGGGGATTTTCGCAACCGACGGTGGGACCATGGCCTGTCTTCCGGGCGCCCCCGAGGCAGCAAAGGAAGACAGAGCAAGTTTTGTGCCAGTATTTTAAGGGATTTAGCGGCGACCTGCTTTATAAACTATTGAAATTAATAGATGTTTTGTTTAATAATCCAAGGCGTGCCGGCGCCGGTCTCGGAATGGCGACTCGAGGCCTCGTTTCCCGGCCCGCGCGGAGGGATGACAACCCCGCAACGGTATTATGGCGAAAATCCTGATCTGCCAGCATGTCGGTTATGAAATCTTGGGCACCCTGAATCCGCTCTTTAAAGAAGCGGGCTTCCGCCTTCGCTACGTCAATTTCGGGCGCTTTCCCGACCAGCGCCCGGAGGTCGACGGCTACGACGGCTTGGTGCTGCTCGGCGGTCCGATGAACGTCGACCAGGAGGAGCGCTTTCCCCACTTGAGTCACGAGATGCGGATGATCGAGGCAGCGATGAAGCGCGGCCTGCCCGTATTGGGCATCTGTCTGGGCTCCCAACTGATTGCCCGCACGCTGGGCGCCCGCGTGGGCCGCAACGGCATCCGCGAGATCGGCTGGCATCCGGTCACCTTGACGGAGGCGGGGAGGCGGGACCCGGTCTTGGCGCATTTCCAAGAGGAGGAGAGCCTGTTTCACTGGCACGGCGACACCTTCGAGCTGCCGAAAGACGCGGTCCACCTGGCCAGCTCGCGGGATTGCCGGCATCAGGCCTTTCGCTACGGAGAACGCGTCTACGGCTTTCAGTTCCATCTGGAGGTGGACGAACCGATGATCGAGCGCTGGCTGGTGGTGCCGCAGCACCGGTGCGAGCTGGAGGAGATCCGTAACCGCACCTGCCCGGACCGTATCCGAAACGAGACGCCGGAGCGCATCGCGCGCTTGAAGGAGCTGAGCGAGAAAACCTTCGGGGAATTCATCAAACTCTTCGGGGAGCGGAGGAAATACCTCCGCCTTCCCTCGCGATGAAAGGAGATCCGCCATGACCGAAAAAGCCACCTTCGCCGCCGGGTGTTTCTGGGGCGTCGAGGAAACCTTCCGCCGCGCGCCCGGCGTGATCGCGACGGCCGTCGGCTACACCGGCGGCCGCATCGAAAATCCCAGTTACGAAGAGGTCTGCAGCGACCGGACCGGCCACGCGGAGGCGGTGGAGGTCGAGTTCGACCCCGCCAAAATCTCATACGGCCGGTTGTTGGAGATCTTTTTCCAGAACCACGACCCCACCACGCCCAACCGCCAGGGGCCCGATGTGGGCTCGCAGTACCGCTCGGCGATCTTCTTTCATTCGCCGGAGCAGGGGCGCGAGGCCCGCGAGACGAAAGATGCCCTGGAGAAATCGGGTTCTTTCCGGCGCCCCATCGTCACCGAGATCGTGCCGGCGCGGACGTTCTATCGGGCCGAGGAATATCATCAGCGCTACTTGGAGAAGCGCGGCTTGTCGCATTGTCATTATTGATAGTGTTGTGGGAAGGCTTTATCCCTCAGGGTTCCCCCGGAAACATCGTCACCAAGCGGTCCTTCGGGGTGGTGATCACCGAGTAGACGGCGGTCGGCTCGAGCGATCGTCGGTCGATGCCCACGTAGCGCGCGCTCTCGACGATGCGTTCGTAGTTGCCGCCGCGCTGCGCCGAGCGGGGGATCTTCGCCGCTTGCTTGAGCAGTTTCTCCAAGTCCACGTTGGGAAAAAAGAGGCTCTTCGGAAGCCGGGCGGGCCAGCCGTCGAGGTGCCTTTTTTGGATGTGGTCGAGGGCCTCGGGTCCGAGGCGAAGGTCGCTCGGATTGATCCGCAGCCGCACACGGCGGGAGAGCTGGGCGATCCTGGCCAAGCCGTAGCAAGCGAGGTCGTCGAGCGGCATTCCCGGCGTGGCGCTGCGCGCGGCCACGGCCAGCTCCTCGAAGGAGGGTCCGCCGGCCGCGACTAGGCCTTTCTCCAGGGCCCGCGGCGCGTCCACTAGCGCGTAACCCGCCGCGTTGTTGACGACGTTGAGGACCGCCGCGGCGCCTCCGGCGGAGTTGTTGACTTGTCGGAGAAGTGCGTTGGCCACGGCGTTCTCGGATTGGAAATTCGTGGCTTGCAAAATATCCCAGGCTTCTCCTGTCCGGCCGGAGAAGTCGTAATTTCGGCGCCGTTCTAGCGCGCGCAATCTTTCGGGAGCTCGGCGTTCGGGAGGCTCGGAGGGCGGGGGAGGCAGGGGCTGCGGGCTTGCTTGGGGTTCTGCTCGCGAGGTTTCGGAGGGGGACGCGTTCTGTCGGGCGATTTTCATATCCGGCAAGGAGTGCAGGCCGGATGCCATCGCGGGTTCTCAGACCCTAGAAAAAATACGGCCGTATTTCCAAGGCTTAACGGGGGAGGCCGGGGAATCGCCGGGAGCTTCTTGACGGGAAGCGTTCGAAAATCGGACGCCCCCTTGCGATGGAGTCTTGAAAACAAACCGTTACAGCGCGTCCCGCCGCGGATCCGGCGGCGCGGCCGGCGGGATCTGCAGCAGGGTGCTTGGCTGGGTCTCCGGCTGTTTCGCGGCGCCCGGCGCCGGCGTGGCGCCGGGCTTGGTCTCGGTAGGCTGCGTCTCGGTGGGGCGGGTCTCGGTGGGCAGGGACTCCGGCGCGGCGCCGGGATCCTGCGTGAGAAAGCCGCCCTTGCCGCCGGGGGCCTTCACCTCGCCGACCGCGGCCTGCTCGAGGGAGATCCCGAAGCGCAGCGGATGCAGGGCTCGAGCCTGGGCGAGGAAGAACTGGAAGTTCTCACGCGAACCCTTCTTTCGGCTGAGATTTTTGTCGGCCTCGAGGACATGGCGATGGATGAAGAGCAGGTCGGCCCCTCCGGGCACGGTGGAGAGATTTTCCAAGTAAGCGATGCCGTCGCCGAAACCGGCCCCGTTGCCGGGTGCGAAATCGTCGCCCATTAGCAGGACGAGGCGCAGGTCCTCGAGGTTGATCTGGTCCTCGGGTTTCGCGGCGAGGCGGTTGCGCGCCTCGACATAGCGCCGCGCCAGGCGCAGCGCCTGAAGGGCGCGCCGTTCGGTCGTTGACTCCGCCAAGGCCTCACGGCCCACGATGCGGTCGGCAGGGAGGTTGAGTCCCAGCGCGGCGAGCGCGCCCAAGGCGGACGCGGCGTCTTGATCGGCGACGAAGCCGACCAGCAGGCCTTCGCGCTGCAGGTATTGCAAGAGGTCGATCATCTCGGGGAAGGGGCGCCGTCCCGCCGTCGGGACGGGACTTGTCGGCGCGGGCGTCGCCGGCGGGGCCTTGGCCTTGGCGGACTTCTTATCCGCGGCCTTCTCCATCGGCGGAGGAGCGCTTGCGGGTCCTTCTTCAAATCCCAAGGATCCTTCGTCCGACACCAGGGCGACGAGACGGTCCGCCTTATAGGCCTTGAGCCGGCCCAGGCGGCGGCAAAGCTTCAAGAAGTTTTCTTCGTTCCAATTTTTTTGCGAAATCGCCTCGGCGCAGTTGAAGGCGTAGGGCTCGATCAGGCAGATCCCCGAACCGCTGTCCTTGAGGCAACGGTTCGCCAAATTTTTCGGCGCGCCTCCGAAATAAACGCCGATCCATTTCATCGGCGCGCCGGATTGCAGCTGGGATTCGATCAGGCCCAACACTTTCTCGAGGTAGGCCGGGTCCTCGATGCCGAAGCTCTTTTGCAGATCCTGAACCTCGAGGGTCTGGGTGTCTTGGAAGGCGGCGGCGACCTGCTCGACCGGCTGGCCGTTGAGGCTTAGTCCTAAAAACCTCGGCAATTGGAGGGACTTGGTCACGGCCGGCGCCGGGGTGGCGGCGGGCGGCGGGGGCACCGGGGATTTTTTTTCGCAGGCGGCGGAAAAAGCGGTGGTAAGAATCGTCAGAGCGGTTAAAATCTTTCCAGTTCGGCGGAGAGGTTGCATCGGATCTCCTCCTTATGTGCCGTTTTTAATGGGGGTTTCGTCGTTATGTCCACCAAAAAGGCTTTCGACCAGGCGCTCAAGGACGTCAAAAAGCTCTCGGATTTGAGCAACGACCAGCTATTGCAGCTCTACGGGCTTTACAAGCAGGCGACCGAGGGCGACGTGCGCGGGCCCAAGCCGGGCATGCTCGATCTCAAGGGCAAGGCCAAGTACGAGGCGTGGACCAAGCAGAAGGGAAAGAGCGCCGAGAAGGCGATGGAGGCCTACGTGGCCTTGGTGAAAAAATTATCGAGTTAGTAGGACTACGCGCCGCGTCTTTACAAGGGGCTAGGACTGGTGCGTTAATAACGAAAAACAAATATCCTAGACGCGTCGAGGATCGTCCGGAGGACGATTTTGACGCGTCAAGTCTTGATGGGAGTCGGGGATGCCTCGGCCGAAGGCCGATGCGGGGCGTCGCCGCTTTTTCAGGGGGTAAGCCGGCCCAAGACCCATTGCGCCGGCGAGGGGGTGCGCATGTTGGAACCTATCCGGGAGGTTCTTTCCTTTCGATACGACGACCGACCGATGGGCGATTCGGTCTACGAATCCCACAGCCGATGGATCAAATGGTTGCACGACTATTACCTTCGCGTCGAGCATCTCGGCGCGCTCGAGGAGTGCATCGAGGTCGCCCGCAAGGAAAACGCGATCTTGATCAGCAACCACTCGCTGACCATCGAGGCGACCTTGATCAATTACATCATGCACATCGAGGGTGCCGGGCACGTCGGTACCCTAGTGTTTCCCGAGGCCTTCAAGCTGCCCCTGGTGCGGGAATTTTTCCGCAGCTGCCAGTGCATCCCGATCTCGGTCGAGGCCGGGGCCAAGGCCTTGCGGGAGAAGCACATCCTGCTCTTTCCCGAGGGTATGGATTTCCTGAACGGGCTCACCGACCCGGACCATATGCCCGAGTTTCACACCGGCTTTTTGCGCATGGCCCACCAATACATGAAGGATAGCGGCAAGAAGAGCGTGATGATCTTGCCGATCGCCCATGCGGGCATCGAGAAGATGCTGAAGTTTTGGGTGATCAAAAACGAGAAGGTCCTCAATACCTTGATCCGGCCCATCGCCAAATATCCTTTTTGGGTGGTGCCTAAGATCCCCTTCTTCCTGCCGAGCAAGGTGATCGTCAATTGGGGCGAGCCCATCCGGATCACGCGCGCGCAGCTCGACTCGGCGGGGAAGGTCCACCGGCAGTCGCGGCGCTTCCGGGAAGTGGTCTTGGCTTTGCGCAAGCAGGCTCAGGCCGAACGCGACCGCGCGGGCTGGGCCCTGAAACCCGCCCTGAAGACCCTCAAGAGCCTGGCTTTCGGAATGGAATTTCCCTAGGCGTGGATAGTCCCGCTGCCCAGCCCCAAGGCCGCCTCTTTGACGCCCTCGGAGAGCGTGGGGTGGGCGTGGCAGGTGCGGGCGACGTCCTCCGCGCTGGCCTTGAACTCGATCGCCAGCGTGAGCTCGGCGATCAGGTCGGAGGCGCGGGCGCCGAGGATGTGGGCGCCCAAGAGCCGGTCGGTCTTCTTGTCGGCCAATAACTTCACCCAGCCTTCCTTCTCGCTCATCGCGATCGCCTTGCCGACGGCCATGAACGGAAACTTGAAGGCCTTGTACTCGACGCCTTTTTCTTTCAACTGCTCTTCGGTGAGGCCCACGGAGGCCACCTCGGGCCAGGTGTAGACCACGCTGGGGATGGCATCGTAGTTGACGTGGCCCGCCTGGCCCGCCAGGTTTTCGGCCACGGCCACGCCTTCCTCCATCGCCTTGTGGGCGAGCATCGGTCCGGCGATCACGTCGCCGATGGCGTAGACGCCGGGCAGGGAGGTCTGGAATTTTCCGTCCACCGCGACGCGCCCCCGCTCGTCGAGCTTGACGCCGGCCTTGTCCAGGCCGAGGCCCTCGGTGTTGGGCCGCCGGCCCACCGCCACCAATACCAGGTCGGCATTGAGCGTCGCTGCCTTGCCCGAGGCGTCCTCGACGGTCACGTCCACGGTGCCGTCCTTCTTGACGGCGGCGCCCTTCACCTTGGTGGCGAGCTGGAACTGCATGCCCTGCTTCTGCAGGATGCGCTGGAAGGCCTTGCCCACCTCGAGGTCCATGGCCGGGACGATGCGGTCGAGGGCCTCCAGCACCGTGACCTGGCTGCCCCAACGCAGGTAGACCGAGCCGAGCTCGAGGCCGATGTAGCCGCCGCCGATCACGATCAGCTTCTTCGGCACCTGGCTTAGCGCCAGGGCGCCGGTCGAGTCGACGACGGAACGGCCGTCGACGGCGACGCCGGGGATCTCGATGGGGCGGCTGCCGGTGGCGAGGATCACGTGCTTGGCCCGCAAGGTCGTCTCTTCTTTGCTCTGCCGGACGGTGACGCTGCGGTCGGCGTTGAGCTGGGCCTGGCCGAGGACGTGGTCGATCTTGTTCTTCTTGAAGAGGCTCGCGACGCCGCCGGTGAGCTGGGCGACGACCTGGTCTTTACGCTCCATGCACTTCTTCAGGTCGAGGGCGAGGCCGTTCACCTGGACGCCGTGGTCCTTCAGTTTGTCCTTGGCCTGGGCATAGAGCTCGGAGGACTCGAGCAGGGCCTTGCTGGGGATGCAGCCGACGTTGAGGCAGGTGCCGCCGAGCGTTCGGTCTTTCTCGACGCAGGCGACTTTCATGCCGAGTTGCGCGGCGCGGATGGCGGCGACGTAGCCGCCGGGGCCCGCCCCGATGACGATAAGGTCGTAGGAGATTTCGGATGCCATAAATCAGCCTTGTCAGAGATTGAGGTCTTTTTCGGCGAGCACGAGCTCGAGGTTTTCGATGCCTTCCTTGACCTTGACCAGGAAGCTCACCGCCTCGCGGCCGTCGATGATGCGGTGGTCGTAGGAAAGCGCGAGGTACATCATGGGGCGGGCGACGATCTGCCCTTCGACGACGACCGGACGCTCTTGGATCTTGTGCAGGCCTAGGATGCCGGATTGCGGCATGTTGAGGATGGGCGTCGAGAGCAGCGAGCCGAAGACGCCGCCGTTGCTGATGGTGAAGGTGCCGCCGGTCATCTCGGCGATGGAGAGCTTCTTTTCCTTGGCGCGGCGGCCGAGCTCGTCGAGCTTCTTCTCGAATTCGGCCACGCCGATCCTATCGGCGTCGCGGATCACCGGAACGACCAGGCCCGAGTCGGTGCTCACCGCGACCGAGAGGTCGACGAAATCCCGATAGATGATGTCCTCGCCGGTGAAGGTGGAGTTGACCAGGGGATAGGCCTTGAGCGCGCGCACGCAGGCCTTGGCGAAGATGCCGACCATGCCGAGCCCCACGCCGTGCTTGGCCTGGAACTTCTCCTTGTATTTTTTCCGGAAGGCAAGGACCTGGGTCATGTCGACCTCGTTGAAGGTCGTCAGGATGGCCGCGGTGTGCTGGGCGTTGACCAGGTTTTGCGCGATGGTGCGGCGGATCCGCGAGGCGGGCTCGCGGCGCTCCCCGCGCGCCTCGTCGACGTGGTAGGTGAAGACCGGGAGGTGCGGCTTGGTTTCGGCGGGCGTCGGCGACGCGGCGGGGCGCAGCTGGGTCACGGTGGCCGTGGCGTTGGCCCGCATCACGTCTTCCTTCAGGACGCGTCCGTCCTTGCCGCTGCCCTGGAGGGAGGCGGCGTCGACGCCCTTTTCGGCCGCGAGCTTGCGGGCCGAGGGATGGAGGATGGGCTCGGCGGCGCGGGCGGGCGCAGCGCTTGCGGCGGCCGACGGCGCGGACGCCGCGGCGATGGCCGGGGCGGGTTTGTCGGCGCCGGCGCCGTTCTCGGCCGCGACGCTGTCGTCGATGATCGCGATCACGTCGCCCGGCTTGACGCGGGTCTCGGCCTCGGGCTTCAGCACCTCGATGCGGCCGCTGTACTCGGCCTGGATCTCGAAGGTGGTCTTCTGGGTCTCGAGATCGAGGAGGACCTCGTCCTTTTTGACGTAGTCGCCCGTCTTCTTGAGCCAGGTTCCGATAAAGACTTCGTTGATGGACTCGCCCGCGCTGGGGACAATGACCTCGTGCTTCATTTAGTGGCTTTCTCCTAAAGCGGCTGCGACGATGCGTTTTTGCTCGCGCAGGTGCAGGTGCAGGTAGCTGTCGGCGGGGCTCGCCTGGGCGGCGCGGCCGACGTAGATCAGGGTTTGGTGCTTGCCGAGCAGCGGCGCCAGGTGCTCCTTCATGAAGGTCCAGCCCTCCATGTTGCGGGGGCCCTCCTGGCACCAGACGATCTCGACGGCCTTGGGGTACGAGGCCAGCAGCTTCGCGTAAAGCTCCTCGTTAAAGGGGTAGAACTGCTCGACGCGCAGGATGGGGATGTCGGGGTTCTTCGCTTTCTGGCGGCCCTCCAGCAATTCGTAAAAGATCTTGCCGCTGCACAGGACGATCCGCTGGGCCTTGTCTTTCAGGGCGGGATCGGGGTCGTCGAGCACTTCTTGGAAGCCCACGTCCTGGAAGTCCTTCAGCTCGGAGACGCAGAGCGGGTGGCGCAGCAGGCTCTTCGGCGACATGACGACCAGCGGGATGCGGAAGTCGCGCAGCACCTGGCGCCGCAGCAGATGGAAGTACTGCGCCGGCGTCGTCAGGTTGCAGACCTGGATGTTGTTCTGCGCGCAGGCCTGGAGGAAGCGCTCGAGGCGGCCGGAGGAGTGCTCGGGTCCCTGGCCCTCGTAGCCGTGCGGCAAGAGCAGGGTGAGCCCGCTGTAGCGCTGCCATTTGGCGGCCGAGCAGGTGATGAATTGGTCGACGATGACCTGGCCGGAGTTGACGAAGTCGCCGAACTGGGCCTCCCAGAGGGTCAGCTTGCCGGGGTTGGCGAGGCTCTGCCCGAACTCGAAGCCCAGCGCCGCGTACTCGGAGAGCAGGCTGTTGACCACCTCGAAATCCGCCTGCTTCTCCTGGATGAAGTTGAAGGCGTTGTATTTGCGGCCGGTCTCGATGTCGTGGAAGATGCAGTGGCGCTGCGAGAAGGTGCCGCGCTCGGAGTCCTGCCCCGCCAGCCGCACCATGTGCCCTTGGCAAAGCAGGCTGCCGAAGGCCAGGGCCTCGGCGAGGCTCCAGTCGACACCGCGCTCGCCGCGCAGCATCGCGGCGCGGTCCTGCAGCAGCTTCTCGATTTTGGGGTGCAGCGTGAAACCCGGCGGCACCGCGGCGATGCGCTGGCCGATGCGGCGCAGCTCTTCGGCCTTCACCGGCGTCGGGGATTTTTTGAAATAATCCTTTTCGGTCGGCTTGCGCAGGCTTTGCCAGCGGTCGCCGAAGGCGTGCATCGCGGGGGAGATCTTGGTCTTTTTGGATTCGGCCAGGGCCTCTTCGATCTTTTGGTTGTAGGCCTCGAGCGCGGCGCCCACCGCCTCGGGGGTCACGACCTTCTGCTCGGAGAGCCTTTCGGCGTAGATCTGGCGTGCCCGAGGGTGGTTGGCGATGGCCTTGTACATCAGGGGCTGCGTGAAACCGGGCTCGTCGGCCTCGTTGTGGCCGTAGCGTCGGTAGCCGACCACGTCGATGATCACGTCGCGCTTGAATTTGTAGCGGAACTGCAGGGCCAAGGAGGTACAGCGTAGGGCGGCGTCGGGGACGTCGGCGTTGACGTGGAAGATCGGAAACTCGAGCATCTTCGCGATGTCGGTGGCCTGAGGCGTGGAGCGCGACTCCTGCGGCATCGTCGTGAAGCCGATCTGGTTGTTGACGATGATGTGGATCACGCCGCCGACCGTGTAGCCGGCGAGGTCCGACATGTTGAGCAGCTCGTAGACCGAGCCCTGCCCGGTGAAAGAGGCGTCGCCGTGCAGCATCACCGCGAGGGTGCGGGTGCGCGTCTTGTCTCCCTTCAGCTTCTGCTTGGAGCGGCAGATGCCCATCAAGACCGAGTTGACGGCCTCGAGGTGGCTGGGGTTGGGCGCGAGCGAGAGGTGGATTTCTTTGCCGGCGGGCGTCACGGTCTTGGTGGAGTAGCCCATGTGGTACTTCACGTCGCCGTCGCCGACGTTGGCGTCGAAGTTGCCGGAGAACTCGCCCATCATCTGCTTCAAGTCTTTTTGGAAGATGTTGGCCAAGACGTTGAGGCGGCCGCGGTGCGCCATGCCGATGAGGATCTCGTCGGCGCCCAGCTGCGAGGCCTGGTCGATGATGTAGTCGAGCATCGGGATGATGACGTCGTTGCCCTCGACCGAGAAGCGCTTCTGGCCGACGAAGCGCTTGTGCAAAAAGGTCTCGAAGGCCTCGGCCTCGATGAGCTTCTGCAGGCAGCGCTGGCGGGCCTCGTTGGGCAGGCCCTTGGTCAGGTAATTCGACTCGACGCGCTTCTGGATCCAAAGACGGCTGGGCGGGTCTTCGATGTGGCCGTACTCGACCGAGGCGGGCGAGCAGTAGTACTCGGTGAGGGTGCGCAGGATCTCGCGCAGCGTCACCCGGCCCAGCCCCAGCATGTTGCCGACGTCGCAGATCTTCTCGAGATCGGCCTCGCTTAGGCCGAACTTGTCGAGGCGGAGCAGGGGGTGATTTTTGATGCCGCGCTGCAGGGGGTTGACGTCGGCGATCAGGAAACCCAGCTCGCGGTAGGCCTGGATCAGCTCCAAGACCTTCAATTCGAACTCGAGGTCGTCGGCCTCGCGGGGACCCTGGGGGGCCAGGCTTTGGTCCATGCGGCCACGCAGGGCGAGGCCGTCAAAAAAATAACGCCAGCTGGGGTCGATGGCATCGGGATTTTGCCGGTATTGCTCGGCCAACTCTTCGATGTAGCCGGTATTTAAGGGATTTAAGTAGCTGGGCATATAAGTTGTGGGTCCGGGTATTGCCGGGCGGCCCCCAAGATTCAAGCTTATTTTCTCGTCGGCCTTTTCATTACTTAATCAATTCAGGGGCATTATACCCGGGGCCCGGCGAAAAGGGTGAGACCTCCTACAATAATTTAGTCCCGGGGTCAAATAGGCGCGCGTGAAAAAAAATGGATTTCTCTTGAGATTTAAGCTAGTTCCGGCCCGGCACGAGGTCGCCGGGCCAGGGGCAGGTGCCGGCCCCGTGCTCCACCCCGAACCAAAGGATAAGTCATGAAACTTAAAGGGAAAAATATACTCATCACCGGCAGCAGCCGGGGGATCGGCCGCGAAATGGCCTTACGCTTTGCCAAGGACGGGGCCAACTTGGTCATCACCGGTAAGTCCGTCATGGAAGGGGGGAAGCTGCCCGGGACCATCTATTCGGTCGCCGAGGAGGTCGAGGCCGCCGGAGGAAAGGCCCTGGCCATCCCGATCGACCTGCGCAACGACGCCTCGGTCGAGGCCATGGTCGCCAAGGTGGGGGAGAGCTTCGGCAAGCTGGATATCTTGATCAACAACGCCGGGGCCATCTCGCTGACGCCCCTCGAGGCAACGCCCATGAAGAAGGCCGACCTGATGCTCCACCTCAATATGCGGGCGGTCCTGCTCTGCAGCCACCTCTGCATCCCGCTGCTCAAGGCCGCGGGCGGGGGGCACATCCTCAACCTTTCGCCGCCGATCAGCACCGATCCTAAGTGGTACGGCAACCACGTGGTCTACACCATTTCCAAATACGGCATGACGATGGCGACGATCGGCCTCTCGCAGGAGCTGGCCAAGTACAAGATCGGCGTCAACTCGCTGTGGCCCCGCACCCTTGTCGCCAGCGAGGCGACCAAGATGCTCTTGGGCGAGTCCGGGATGCCCAGCTGCCGCAAGCCCGCCATCATGGCGGACGCCGCCTACGAGATCATCACCAGCGACCCGACCCAACTGACGGGCCGCGCCCTGTTGGACGAGCCCTTCTTGAGGGAGCGCGGCTACCAGGATTTCGACAAGTACCGCATGGACCCCGGCACCGAGCCGGCCTTGGATCTTTTCGTGGAAGACTGAGCATCCGGAAGCGCCGGCGCCCCTTTCGGTCGCCCCTTGCCGGATCGCTTGGTATCCGAGGAATCTGCCGGTATAATACCCCCTCAGGGTTAGGGCGATTTCGACGCGTTACGGCATGATCAGCGGAGGGCGTGGGGTGCTGCTGTCGAATACCGTAGGCCTTTTTCTGCTCGGGGTGATGACCGGCTGGGTCGTCGACGTCAATTTCATCTCGGCCCAGTCCTTTCTGCTCAGCGAGCTGGAACCCTCCCAGGGCCTTGCCGCCATTATCGGGGCCAATTTGGCGTTCAGCTTCTTTCTTGGCCTCATTCATCGCCATCGCTTCAAGGTTAAATTCAGCGTGTTCGGCGCTTGCTGCGCCGCTTTCTTTCTTGTCCTGCTGTTCGGTTTGCAGCTTCCTTTCCTCGGTTCGGAAACTCGAGGGATCCTTTGGCTCGGGGTCTCCATTTTCGGGAGCGGATTGTTCCGTTGGATCAACGACGATCTCGCCATAAAGCACTTGAATCCCGGACAGGCCGAGGCGTCTTTTTTTTACCTGGCCTCGGCTCGGGAAATAGGGACCATCCTGAGTTTCCTGACGCTGAGATTTTGGACGGAAGGTTTCGCCCCCGGCCAAATGATCCAAGTCGTCTCCGTGCTGATCGTGGGGTGGCTGGCGCTCGTGCTCGCCCAGTTCGCGCCGCGCGCCAATTTGGAGATCCAATACGGGTCCAGGGAGGGAGCCAAGCCCCCCGCCCTCGACGGCAAGGATGCCCGCCTGTTCATCGCTTTCTTCTTGCTGATGATGTTTTTTCTCGGGCTGTTCCACGTCGGACAAGAATACCTCTTGCTGCTGGCCCTCAAGCAGAACGTCAGCTCCTTCGAGGCCTTGAAGGACATTCAGGCGGAATATTACCTCGTGGCCAGCCTGCTGGTCGTGGCGCTTGGACCGCTCGCCGCCCGTTGGATCCAGTCGAGAAGGAGCTCCCCGCTGCGCCTGCTCAGCCTGTACGCGGGAGTCATGCTTCTATTTTTGGGCCTGTGCTGGGTCCATCCCGTCTTCTTCTCCTTCATCGCCTTGGAGGTCGGGCAGGTGGTGGCCAAGTCCGTGGTCGGAGAACCGGGCTGCCAGATGATCTACGCGGCTTTCAAGGACGGCGTTCGGAACCGGTTGCGCTCGTGGGGGGTGTTCTTTTTCGACAGCCTCGCGGGGCTTCCCTTCCTGGTCTTGCTCCCTTTTCTGGCTTCGATCGGCGCCGCGGAGCAGGTTCGCATTTTGCTGCCGATGGCCGCGGCTTGCGTGATTGCGGGGGCTTTTTTGGCCTGGCGGGCCCGCCTCAGGCTGGTGCCCACGCTTTACGGCCTTTTCGAGGCGGCGGACAAAGAGTCGTCGATATTGGCGGCTCAGGCGCTGTCTTACTTGCGCCCCAAGGATTTCACGTCCCGCATGGATGAAATGCTGAAAAGCGACCCGAAAAACCTGCTGCGCAAGACCATCATCTTGGGGCTGGCCTATTCCAAGGAGGCGAAGGCGTTGGACGCCGTCGTCCGGGAGTTTCAATCCGACAAGGAGGAAATCCAACTCGCCGTGCTGGACGCGATGAGGGTGTTTCGGAACTACCGGGCCTTGCAATTCGCCGTGGACGTGATGAGCGGAAGAGTGGTTTCGAAAAGCCTTCAGGTGCGGGTCAACGCCTCACGGTTGATTGGGGCGATTTACGGGAGGCGGGCCATTCCCTTTCTGCTGAGAGGTTTGGAAGACTCGGATCCGCGCATCGTGGCCAACACCCTCGAGACGTTGGGGGAGTTCCAGGACCGGAAGCTGATCGGCTTCTTCGAGGTGTTTTTAGCGCACTCCGTGCCTCGGGTGCGCCTGAACGCCTTGATGGCCGTGTCGCCATTCCGGGAAACAAGGCGGCTTTACCGGGAAGGGGTCGCCTCCGCCCTGCGAACGAGGGACCCCGCTTGGATCGCCTCCTCCCTCTACGTGGTGGGGCGGCTTCGGGATTCGTTTTTCCTGCCGCTGGTGGAGCGGTTGTTGGACACTCCCTTGGCCGAAAACCCCAGGATTCGGGGCGGGCTGGCTTGGGCCCTGACACGCCTGGGGGACGCTCGGGGCTTCGAGAGGTTCGCGACCTTGGTGGCCGACGCGCAAGGGGGCGAGGAGTCCGCAACGCTGATGCATTTCTTCGGGCAGCTGCCGCCGGAGACCCGTTTCGAGGCGATCGAGCGCCTGGTAAGGCGCGGCGGTGATGCTTCGTCCGTGAAGAGCTTCGCTCGAACCTTGCGGGAGTCGTCCTTGGATTTCCACCGTGAGTTGGAATATCTGGACCTGCTGTGGCGAAGCGGTCACGGCGGAGAACAGCTGGTGGATTGCGCCGTTTGAAGCAGGCGAATTCCGCCCAGCAGGCCCGCATTATTGCCGAGCTTGGCGGGCGCGGCTGCCATGCGCTCCGCGAGGCAAGGGTAGACGCGCTCCCGGATCTCCTTGCGCAGTCCTTGCTCGAAGAATCGCCAAGCCGCCGACAACCCGCCGCCTACGACGAAACGTTCGAAGCCGAAGGCGAGGCCCAAGGAGGCGATGCCGCAGCCCAGCGCGGCGCCGAACTCGCGCCATATTTCGAGGGCGACGGACTCCCCGGCGCTCGCCGCTTGGAAGAGCTTTTCGGGAAGATCGGGATCCGCGGCATTCAAGCCGGAGATCGCCGCCGGCAGTCCGCCCGCTTTTTGGAGGGCCTCCAGCTGCAGCCTTAACCCGCTCTGCGAGGCGAGGGTTTCCAGGGTGCCGCGGCTTCCGAGGGCTCCCGGCAGGCCCCGCCGCTCCAATACGATGTGTCCCATTTCTCCCGCGAAGCCGTTGGGGCCATGGAAAATCTTTCCGTTCAGGATGACGCCGCCGCCGACGCCGGTGCCGAGGGTCAACAGGATGAAGCTGGGCCACTCGCGCCCCGCGCCTTTCCAGGCCTCGCCGAGCGCGGCTTGGTTGGCGTCGTTTTCCATCACGACCGGGAAGGGCAGGGCGGGCTGCAGGGCCTCGCGCAAGGGGACATCCCGCCACTCCGGGAAGTGCGGCGATTGCCGTACCACCCCGCGGCCGCCGTCCACCAAGCCGGGGATTCCCAAGGCCATGCCGCGAATCTCGGCGTCGATCTTCTCGGCGCGAAAACGGAACAACTCGGCTTCCTGCGAGAGGACCTTGATCAGGTCTTCCCCCTTGCGCACCAAGTCCGAGGAAACGACCTGTTGGGCGAGGAAGGTCCCCTCTTCGTCGAGGAGGGCCATGCGCAAGGAAGTGCCGCCGAGGTCGACGGAGAGATAGGAGTCGGACATGGGGGGAGTAGGACACCGACGGAGAAATATTTCAAGTCCCGCGAAGCGCCGCGAAAATAATCCCGATTGAATTCGGGCCGACCCGCGTTTATACCCTTCCTGTTCGAAAACTTGGTTCCAGGTGCCTCCAAAGAGGATGAGAATATGGAAATTAAATTCGGTACCGACGGCTGGCGCGCCGTCATCGGCGAGGATTATACCTTCTTGAACGTCGCCAAGGTCTTGCAGGCCTTCTGCGATCTCCAGGCCGCGGGCCGCGACAAGACCGTCTTCGTCGGCTACGACCGGCGCTTTCAAAGCCGGGCCTTCGCCGAGCGCGCGGTGCGGGTGCTGCTGGGCAACGGTTTCAAGGTCCAGCTGGCCAAGGACTTCTGCCCCACGCCCTGTATCTCCTGGATGACCAAGGCCCGCGGCGGCTTGGCGGGGGTCGTCATCACCGCCAGTCACAATCCCTTCCAGTGGAACGGCGTCAAATTCAAGGAGGGCTACGGTGGCTCGGCCTCGCCGGAATTCACCGCCCGGGTCGAGGAGCGCATCCGGCGCAACGACCTCGACGGCCTGACGCCCCGGGAGCTTTCCCTGAAGGAGGGCGAAAAGAGCGGCCTGCTCGGCTTTTTCGACCCGCACGGCGCCTACCTGGGGCAGCTGAAGAAGCTGGTCGACCTCAACCGCATCCGCCGCGCCAAGCTCAAGATCGTCGCCGACCCCATCTACGGCGCGGGGAGCGGCTTTTTCGCCAAGCTCCTCGGCAAGCAGGTCGTCGAGATCCGCGGCGAGGCCAATCCCGGCTTCGGCGGCGTCAACCCCGAGCCCATCGAAAAAAATCTCAAGCTCGCCGCCGAGACCGTCCGCAGGCACAAGGCCCACATCGGGCTCGCCACCGACGGCGACGCCGACCGCATCGGGGCCATCGACGAGCAGGGGTGCTTCGTCGACTCGCACCACATCTTCGCGCTGATCCTCAGGCACCTGGTGGAGGTGAAGAAGTGGAAGGGCGCGGTCATCAAGACGGTCTCCACCACCAACATGATCAGCCGCTTGGCCCGGCAGTACGGGCTTGAGCTTGTCGAGACGCCGATCGGCTTTAAGTACATCTGCCAGGAATTCCTGAAGACAAATCCCTTGATGGGAGGTGAAGAATCGGGGGGCATCGGCATCGCCCGCCACGTCTTCGAGCGCGACGGCATCCTCTGCGGCCTGCTCTTGCTCGAGATCGTCGCCCACCACCGCAAGCCGCTGTCCAAGATCATCGCCGGGCTTCAGGCCCAGGCCGGCCCGCTCCGCTTCCAGCGCGACGACCTGCATATCCCGCTCGAAACGATCGCCGGGGTCAAGGCGGCCCTCGCGGCGGGCGAGACGCCGGATTTCGGCAGGCTCAAGCTGCGCGGCACCAATTTCCGCGACGGCTTCAAGTTCGAGTTCGAGGACGACGGCTGGCTGTTGATCCGTCCCTCCGGCACCGAGCCTCTGCTGCGCGTCTACGCCGAGGCGCCCTCCGAGAAGCAGGCCCTCGGCCTGCTCAAGCTTGCCAGGCGCTTTCTCCAGCGGCTAGGATAGGGCATGCCGGTTCCGAATTTTTCCCCCGAGGATATGGCGCAGATTTCTGAGCACGGCCTGAGCGTCGAGGCGGTGGCGGGGCAGCTCGCGCGCTTCGCGCGCGGCATGAAGTACGCTCGGCTCGAGCGGCCCTGCCGGGTCGGCGACGGCATCCGCCGTTTCCAGCCGGACGAGCTCGTCCGCTACGGGAAGGCCTGGGAGGCCGCCGCGGCCGCGGGCCTGGGGATGAAGTTCGTCCCCGCCTCGGGCGCCGGCACCCGGATGTTCGAGGCCTTCCTGCGCGGGCTGCACGAGGGCGTCTCCCTGACGTTGGCCCAAGAGTTGCGCGGCCTGCACCGTTACCCATTTTTCGAGGAGCTTTGCGCCGTGATGGAAAAACGGGGTCTGTCGCTGGAGGCCTGCCTGCGGGGCGACGACTTTGTCCCGGTGCTCGAGTCCCTGCTGGGGACCGAGGGGTTGAATTACGCCGCCCTGCCCAAGGCCTTGATCCCCTTCCACCGGTATCCCGATCACAGTCGCACGCCCTTGGAGGAACACCTCGTCGAGGCCGCGGGCTACGCGCGGGACGCGCGGGGCGTATGCCGGCTCCACTTCACCGTCGCCGAGGCACACGAGGCCGCCGTTCGCGCCTATTTGCGATCCGTCCTGCCGCGCCACGAGGCGGCGGGAAACCGCTTCGAGATCGGATTTTCCACGCAGAAGCAATCCAGCGACACCGTCGCCGCCGACCTGCAAAACGGCCCCTTTCGGGATCGCGCGGGGCGGCTGGTCTTTCGCCCCTCCGGGCACGGGGCTTTGCTGGAGAATTTGGGCGCCCTCGAGGGCTCCTTCGTCTTCATCAAGAACATCGACAACGTCGCCCCCGACGCGAGGCGGGCCGATACCCTGCTCTACAAAAAGGCCATGGCAGGCTACCTCGTCGAGATCCAGGAGACCTGTTTTCGTTACCTCCGGCTCCTCGAGGCCGAGAGTCCCGCCCTGGCGGTCTTGGCCGAGATCGAGGCCTTCCTTGGCGGGACGCTTTCCGCTTCGTTGCCGGCGGATTGGCCGGCACTGGACGCGGCGGCGCGGAAGTCTTGGCTCTTTGCGAGATTGAACCGCCCGTTGCGCGTCTGCGGGATGGTGCCCAACCAGGGCGAGCCCGGCGGCGCGCCCTTCTGGGTGGAGGAGCGGGGCGGCGGCTTCTCGCTGCAGATCGTCGAGTCGGTCCAGGTGGACTCGGAAGACGCCGGTCAGCAGCGGATCTTTCGCGGCGCGACGCATTTCAATCCCGTGGATTTGGTCTGTGGGCTCAAGGATTTCCGCGGGCGGCCCTTTGATTTGGGCCAATTCGCCGATCCCGAGGCGGGATTTATCTCCGAAAAGTCCTACGAGGGAAAGCCGCTCAAGGCCCTGGAACTGCCGGGCCTCTGGAACGGCGCGATGGCGCGCTGGAATACGGTCTTCGTGGAGGTGCCGGTCTCGACCTTCACGCCGGTGAAGCGGATCGAGGACCTGTTGAGGCCGGAGCATTCGTAGGGACGGTTACAACTTCTTCTTGAAGGCCTCGACCATCTCGACCGGCGCCGGGTCGATGCCGTAGGCCTGGGCCAGGTGGTACGAGGCGTAATCCGCCACCGCGAGACTTTCGAACATCTCGAATAAGGGACTCTCCCCGGCGAAGGAAAGCCGGTGGATCGGGATCTCCCGGCCCAGGATTTCCTCCATGACGTCCATTCGGCGCTTAACGCGCGGGTGCATGAAGCGGCTCTCCAGGAAGATCAGCGCGGGCTTTATCAGCAGGCGGGTGAAACCGACCATCTCGTTGTGGTTCAGCTCGGGGAAGACGTTGCTGAAGCTCTGGATCTTGGCGTTCTCGTTGAACTTGATCTTCCAGATGCGCGCGGCCCCGGCGAATTCGGCGGGGCCGTAGACGATGGGAACGCGGTCGCGCAGGGCCTCGGCCAGCGCCTCGCCGCGCGCCTCGCAGGCGTCTTGGACGCCGGAGAGGTGCTTCGACAGCCGGTCCAGCAGGGCCTCCGGAGTCGGAATTAGAGAGAGGCGATGGAAGATCCCGACGAGGCTCGCGAAGAAATAGCCGCTGGCGCAACGCGGTTGAATGGATTCGGGGATCGGCACGTGCGGGATGCCGGCGGCTGCAGCCTTTGCCTCCAGCTGCCCGCCGTGGGACAGCGCGATCGCCCGGCAGCCGCGGGAGAGCGCGTCGTCGAGCGCCGCGAGGGTCTCTTCGGTGTTGCCGGAATAGGAAGAGGCGATGCAGAGGTCCCGGGGGCCGGCCGCCGCGGGCAGCCGGTAGTCGCGGACAATCTCCAGTCGCGGGCCGTCGCCGAAGCCGTCGTTCACCAAATCCGCCGGCAGCGAACTGCCGCCCATCGCCGCGTAGTAGACCTTGGCGCCGGGCGCCGGAGTCCAGGGGTCGAGTCTCGCTTGGTTGCGGACGATCTTCCAGCTGGCTAGGAATTGCGCGGGGAAATTTCGTATCTCTTGGTAAATACGAGGCTCCTTCAGGCTCAGGGAGGCGGCGCGGAAGGATGAAACAAGCCCCGACGCGGCGCCTGGCCGTGCTTATGAATTAAAGAAGAGCGGGGCCATTATCCAGTGAAATTTGCCGGATAGGAGCGAGCCTTTTCTTGGGGCCCGGCGCCCTTCGCAAAGAAAAACCCCCGTCGCGGGCGCCACACCCGCGGCGGGGGTTCTGTTTTTCAACGCAAGCCTTGGCTCCGGCCGGAGGCGGTGCGAGGTTTAGGCCGCACCCATCGCGAAACCGGCGGTGTCGGATCGGAGCCGTGTCTCGTCCAGCTGGGCGCGCAGCTCGGGTGAGAGGGAGCCGCGGCTGGCGCGAGCCAGGCCCTCGGCGCGGTGCACCAGGCGCTCGGCGCGCTCGAAGCACTCGCGGGCGCGGGTCCGGATCTCCTCGCGGCGCGCGCCGCTCACCCCGCGGGCGAGGCGAATGTCGAGCTCGGCGCCGGCCATGAGGTTGTTGGCCTCGGTCAGCAGGTCCGCGATGCGGTCGGCGCGGCTGCGGCGGCCGCGGGGTTCCGCGACGACGGGCGTCGGCGCCTCGCGCGACTCTAAATGCGGCGTCAAGCTGTAGTCCCGGTCGGTACCGTGATAGCGGGTCGTCGGGCGGTAACCGGCGAAGGCGATGCCTCCGGAGACCGGCTCGTGGGCGCGCGGTCCCGCGGCGCGGCTGCGTCGGCTGCCCGAGCGGGTGATGCCCGCGAGCGAAGGCTCGGGGAGATGGAAGCGGTCGCGGCGGCCGTGGAGGTGTCCGGCGATGCGGTCGGCGCCGGCGGGGACGTGGGTGGTCAGACGCGTGGTCGGCATCGAGGCGATTTCCGCCTGGGCGCGGGCGGCCAAGTCGTCGGCGGTAAGGATAGGAATGGCGAAGGTCATAACATAAGCTCCCTTATGGTATGCCCCCTACACACGCCTGGTTGCGCGGTTTTTTTGGAAGTGTGCAATGTACAAGATTAGCAAAAGGGATGCCAAATCAAGACGCGATGCACCAAAGCGGGAGGGATTTGATTCAACTGATCGAAATTAAAATAGAAAATTTGCTCCGTCTTGTCGCAACCCGTCCCGGGCGTTGTCCCGGTTTTTGAGGGGAAGTCACCCCGCCCCGCCGATCCGCGCCGGTCTTGGCTCTCCAGGCGCGGGCTTAAATCCACTTCTTTTTTCGGAAGAAGACGATCATGCCGACGGCTAGGCTGATCATCAAGCCCCATAAGATATAGTAGAAGCCCGGCCATTTGAATTCCGGCATGTACTCGAAGTTCATCCCGTAGACGCCGACGATGAAGGTCAGGGGCAGGAAAATGGTCGCTCCGATGGTGAGACGCTGCATGACGAAGTTCAGCTGATTGGAGGACTCGGTCATCTTGATGGTCAAGACCGCCGCGTAGACGTCGAAGACCGCGCCGGCGTGCTCGCGCAGGGAATCGAGGTCTTGCAACAGCGCGTTCATGTCGTCCATCGCCGTCTTGAAGTAGGGCCGGGCCTCCTCCTTGATGAAGGGGATGACGTGCTTGTCGTCGAGCTGGCGGTAGACCTCGCGCTCGGGCAGGAGGCTCTTGCGCATGCTGGCGACGAGCTTCTTGAATTTCAGGATCTGGTCCAAGACGTCGTCCTTCACGCCCTTCAGGACCTGCTGCTCGATCTCCTCCAGGTTGTCCTCCCACTCCTCCATGATCGGCTGGTAGTCCTTGATCGCCAGCTCGAGCAGGTTGAGCAGGACGTAGCTGGGCGAATCGCCCAGGGTGTCCCGCGGACTGTCGTGCACGCGTTGCCGGGCGGTGGCGAAGGTGCGGGAGAGGTTCTTCCCGTGGGAGGTCACGATGAAGTCGCCCGAGAAGAAGGCCTCGAATTCGCGGCGCTGGCAGGACTCGGTTTCGAAATTGTAGAAGACGCGGTGCAGCGCGAGGAAGGCGTAGTCCTCGTAGACGTCGAGGCGCGCGGTGCCCACGCCCATCAGGACGTGCTCGATCGCGAGAGGATGAAAGTTGAAGATGTCGAGCAGGAGGTCGACCTCGTCTTCGGAAGGATCCTCCATGTCGACCCAGATGTAGTGGCTTTTGCGGCGCTTGGCCTCTTTGAGGCGCTCGATGTCCTGGGTCTCGATGAATTCGCCTTCCGGCGAGCAGAGCATGATCTGGTACATGGCAACTCCGGAAAAATCTCTTGGAAGGCCGGCCGGGCCTCCTTTACAATTCGTGGTTCGGGGGACCGCGGTTCCCCGGTCGGACAGGATGGGGGTGGCTTCGGCCGCCCCCTTTTTCATTTTTTCGCCGAATTTAACCCAAGAACAAGCGTTCGACCATCCAATAAAGCCCGATGGCGGAGATCAGGGCCAAGAGCGTTCCTTTCAGGTATAGGTAGGAACCCTTCAACAGGCGGCTCAAGCCCAGGGTCAGGGGATAGACCAGGGCGACGATCAGGACCTGGCCCAATTCCACCCCCAAATTGAAGAAGACCAGGGGCACGGCGAGGTGGCCCGCCCGCAGGTCGGCCTCCTGCAGGATGTAGGAGAAACCCAGGCCGTGGATCAGACCGAAGGCGAAGGTCAGGGCGATCATGGCCCGCGGCGTTCGCGGTCCCTTGGCGAAGAGGTCGAGTAGGGCCAAGAAGACGATGCTGGCGGCGATGATCGGCTCGACCACCGAGGGCGGCAGGGTGACGACCTCGAGGGTGGCCAGGGCCAGGGTGATGGAGTGGGCCAGCGTGAAGCTGGTGATGAGCCAAAGCAGGTCCTTGAAGCGCCTGGCCCCGAAGATCAGGGCGAGGACGAAGAGGGTGTGGTCGTAGCCAACGAGGATGTGCTCGAGGCCGAGCTTGAGGAAGGCCAAAATGCTCTGTCCGAGGCTTTCCTCCGAGAAGGAAAAATCGGTATGTCCCGGCGCGAAGGTGTAGCTGAACAGCTTGTCGCCCAGCTTCGCCTTCATCAGGTGGCGGTGGGCGAGATCGCCGTAGAACAAATCGTAATGTACTTGCAAAGGCGCCCGGGGCGAGGCGCAATCGTAACTGAGGACAAGGACCGCGGCCTCGATAGCCGCGTCTTTGGCGAAGTCGAGGCGCTCGAAGCGGCAGGCCTCGCCGCCGGCGCTCAAGGAAACGCGTTGCGGGATATAGGCCCGCAACGTCGCGAGGTCGGCGCGGGCGAATTTGACGTCGAAGTCGCCCAGATGCACCTTGTGCGTCCAGCGGGCCTTCGTCCCCCCGAGGAGTATTTCGCTGTCGGAGAGCTTGAGCTCGTGGGCGGAGAGCCCGGGGGCGAGCAGGGCGAGGATCAGCAATAGCAGTCCGGCGCCGCTTCGCTTCATGAAGATTTTTTGCCCTGCAGTTTCAAGGAGAGGGTGAGCAGGAACTTCGCCACCGGCTCGTCGCCCGAGATCTTGGGGGTGGTGGCGACGATCTTCAGGGTTTGGTTGGTGCGTTCGCCGCTTTCGATGGTCTCTTTCACCTGCTTTTCGATCTTGGCGCCGTCCTCGCAGATGAAGTGCACGTCGGACTCGGCGCGCTTGAGGAAGTCGGCGTGGAAGTCCTTGAAGATCAAGACGACGTTCTTTTTGCTGGCCTTGATCGACTGCATCGCCAGCAGTCCGCCGGCGCAGTCGGCGCCCATCGCCAGGGTGCCGAAGTACATCGACTTCAGGTGGTTGCGCGTCCAGAAGTTGAGGGGAATCTTCACCTCGCAGCGCTTCTTGTTGACCTCGACGATGGTCGGACGCACCGAGAAGAGCAGGGGTATTTTGAAGAGTCCGAAGGCGCGCAGCGCCAGGGTTTCCTTGAGGTTGGCCATGGCGGGAAGATGGCACGGCCGGGGGGCCTTGGCAAGAATCCTCCTCGCGGCGCGGACCGCTTTTTCCTTGGAGGCCCTCCGGCCGCGGCGTTATCATGGCGGCAGGAGGGGGAGATGGCCCTGGCTCCGGAAAAAATCCGCAGCTTCACGCTTTTGGGCGCCTCGGGGTCCGGCAAGACCTCGCTCGCCGAGGCCCTGCTCTTCGCGGCCGGCGTGACCCACCGGCTTGGGCGGGTCGACGAGGGCAGCTCGGTCCTCGACCAAGACCCCGAAGAGCTCAAGCGCAAGATCACCCTCTCCAGCAAGGTCCAATCCCTCGATTATCAAGGCTATCGGCTCTACTTCGCCGACTGCCCGGGCTTTCCCGATTTCGCGGCGGAGGCCGCCGCGCCCCTGGCCATGTTGGACGCGGCCGTCATTGTCGTCGACGCGACCGTCGGGGTCGACGTCGCGACCAAGCAGATTTTCCAAGCGGCGGCGGCGCAAAAGAAGCCGATCCTTTTCTTCATCAACAAGATGGACAAAGAGCACGCGGATTTCGACAAGACCCTGGCCGCGATCCAGTCCCAGCTGAGCAAGCACGCCCATCCGGTCAGCCTGCCCGTCGGCGCGGGGCCCGGCTTTCGCGGCGTCCTCGACCTGATCGACGGGCGCGCCTTCCTCTACGAGAAGGGCCAGGCCCTCGAGAGGCCGGTGCCGCCGGAGGAGGCGGAGCGCTTCCAGGCGGCCCAGCGCCGCTTGATCGAGGAGATTGCCGAGACCGACGAGGCCCTGTTCGAAAGATTGGCGGGCGGCGAGACCTTGAAAAAGGACGACGTCCTGCCCCGATTGATCCAGGACATCGAGGACGAGGAGATCCTGCCGGTCTTGGTCGGCAGCGCCCTGCCGCCGCAGGGGATCGTCCTCTTGCTCGACACCCTCGACCACCTGATCCTGCCGCCCGACCGCCTGCCGGAGAAGGCGGGAACGCACCCGCAGAGCGGCGAGCCCGAGGTCCGCAAGCCCTTCGTCGCCGAGTCGGCCTCGGCGCAGGTCTTCAAGGTGCTCTCGGATCCCGGAGTCGGCGACATCTATTTCATGAAGGTGTTTTCCGGCACGCTGCGGCACGGCGAGGACCTGCGCAACGCGCGCAGCCAGGCGAGCGAACGCCTCGGGCACCTCTTCGTCTTCCAGGGCAAGGAGCGCAAGGAGGTGGCGGAGGCCACCGTGGGCGAGGTCGTCGGCGTCGCGAAGCTCAAGAACACGCGCCTGGGCGACACGCTGGGCGACCCGGCGCGGCCGATCCAATACCCGCCGATCGTCTTTCCCGAACCGGTGCTTTCCCTCGCGATCCATCCCAAGACGCGGCAGGACCAAGAGAAGCTCGGCTTGGCCTTGGGAAAACTGAGCGCCAACGACCCGACCTGCCATTTTCACATCGATCCCGAGACCGGCGAGACCATCGTCTCGGGGAGAGGCGAGGTCCACATCGAGGTGTTGACCGAGCGCCTCAGGGAGCGGCACGGGATCGAGATCACGCTGGGCAGGCCCCACGTGCCCTACCGCGAGACGGTCACGCGCAAGGTGAAGGTGCAGGGCAAGTACAAGAAGCAGTCCGGCGGACACGGCCAGTACGGCGACGTCTGGCTGGAGGTCGAACCGCGGCCGCCGGGCTCGGGCTTCGAGTTCGTCGACGCGATCAAGGGCGGGGTGATTCCTTCCAAATACATCCCGGCCGTCGAGGCCGGCGTGAAGGATGCCATGCAGAAGGGGACCCTGGCCGGCTATCCCGTCGTGGACTTGAAGGTCACGCTCTGCGACGGGACCTACCACTCGGTCGATTCCTCCGACCTGGCCTTCCAGATCGCGGGCTCGATGGCGCTGAAGAAGGCCGAGGAGGAGGCGCGGCCGATCCTGCTCGAGCCGATCCTGCGCGTCGAGGTCGCGGCGCCGGCCGAATTCACCGGCGCGATCACCAACGATTTAAGCGCGCGGCGCGGGAAGATCGTCGGCATGACGCAGGACGGGGAGATACAGGTCGTGCAGGGCGAGGTCCCGATGGCCGAGCTCTTCAAGTACGCGACCGACCTGCGCAGCCTGACGCACGGCGCGGGCTTCCACCGGACGGAGTTCGCCTGCTACGAGCCGCTGCCGCCGCAGCTCTTCGACAAGGTGGAGAAGCGCAAGAAGGATTAATTGGGGATGACGATCTTGTCGCCCGCGCCCCAGGTCTTGGGCGTCGTGGTAGGGTTGTTGGGCGTGCGATTGGGATAGAGTTCTTCGATCAACATGCGCACCGCCTCGCCGAAATAGATCTTGGGATTGGCCTTGCAGTAGTCGTCGAGCCATTGCCGCACGAAGTGGTAGTCCTTGGAACCTGCGATGTTTTTTGTCTTGGGGTCCAGCGCGTTGAAGGCGCTGAAGAAACCCTGGACCCAGACGATGTAGACGTTTTTTTTCTCGATGGGCTTTTTCGCGTATTTTTCGCAGAACTCGGCGCCTTCCCCGATGTCCATGGAGGTGTTCTGGGCGAAGCCGGCGGCCGAGCTTAAGGCAAAGAGGGCGGCGACTAAGAAAAATAGGAGTTTCTTTTTCATGCCGAAGCATTATCTTCCCGTCGGGAATCCTGTCAATTTATGAATGGCCTCCGCTCCTGGAAGGAAGAAAAGCAGTCCGCTTACCTCTACGGCATCCTCGCGCGCCGCGAGAGCCGCCCGGAGATCGCCGCGCTATTCCAAAAGCTGGCCGGCGAGGCGGAAAAACAGGCCGGGATCTGGGCCGAACAGCTCAAGTCCGAGGGCCTTCCTCCGCCGCCGCCCTATCGCCCCGACCTCCGCGCCCGCGGCGTGGCCGCCCTGGTCGAGCGCTTCGAGCCGCACCGCCTCAAGCCGGTCCTGGCGGCGATGAAGATTCGTGGCCTCTCCGCCTATTCCAAGGCCCTGCCGGGACATCCCATGCCCACCGACGTCGCGCAGGTCGGACGCCGCCACCGGGGCCCCGGCGTTACGGGCAACCTGCGCGCTGCCGTCTTCGGGGTCAACGACGGCCTGGTTTCCAACGCCAGCCTGATCATGGGCATCGCCGGGGCCTCTAACGACAAGCTTTTCATACTGCTGTCCGGTATCGCAGGGCTCTTGGCGGGTGCTTTTTCGATGGGCGCGGGGGAATACATCTCGGTGACCTCGCAACGCGAGATGTTCGAGCATCAGATCGATCTGGAGAAGAAGGAATTGCAGGCTTACCCCGAGCAAGAGGCGGAAGAGCTGGCGCTGATCTACCAGGCGAAGGGTCTCACCCAAGAGGAGGCGCGCGACTTGGCGCGCAAGATCATCGCCAATCCGGACCGCGCCCTCGACACCCTGGCCCGCGAGGAACTGGGACTCAATATCGAGGAGCTGGGCTCGCCTTGGGGCGCGGCGATTTTTTCCTTCCTGGCCTTCTCCGGCGGGGCCGTGATCCCTCTTTTGCCTTTCCTATTTTCGCGCCACCCGCACGGCCTGTGGGTCTCCGTAGGCCTTACCGCCTGCGCCTTGTTCGGCGTCGGCGCCACCCTTAGCCTGTTTACCGGCCGCCGTGCGGTGTGGAGTGGGCTGCGCATGCTGTTGATCGGCGGCAGCGCCGGCGCGGCCACCTTCCTCATCGGCAAGCTGCTGGGCGTGACCTTGAGCTAAACCCCGGCCCTTGCCACCGGAGGCTTGCTATCTACGAGGTCAGGCCTCCCTTGGCGGATTTTCGAGAATGCTCGACCATCTCCCGCAGGAAAAAAATCATCAGGGTGATCGCCGTGATCGGCAGGACGTAACCCAGCATCCAGCCGCTGAACAGCGGCAGCCCGTCGTGCTCGAGGGAACGGAGAACCAGGAAGAGCGTATAGGCGACGTAATAAGCGAGAAATAGGGCTCCTTCCCAACGGGCGATGCGATGGCCCGTGAAAAATATCGGGAGGCAGGCGACGGCCGCGCCGATCATGACGGGAATATCGAAACCGAGCGTGGAAGTGGCGAAGGGGATGCCGTCCTTGGCGAGGACCCCGGAGAGCCCGAGAATCGCCAGGATGTTGTAAATATTGCTTCCGACGACGTTGCCGACCGCAATGTCGCGCTGGCCGCGAAGGGCGGCGATGATCGAGGTGATGATTTCGGGCAGGGAAGTGCCTGCGGCCACGACCGTGAGCCCGATGATCATCTCGCTGACCCCCATGCGCTTCGCCAGGACGATCGCCGCGTCCACCAACCAGTTGGAGCCCAGTGCCAGGAAGCCCAGCCCCGCCAACACCAGGATCGCGGATAGAAGCCAGGCCTTGGAGCGACTCGCGTCTCTTTGCCCAGCCGCTCCTGCCTCTTCCTGGTTCGACGTCTCCCTTCGGCTCTCGCGGATGATGAAGACGGTGTAGAAAACGACGCTGCCCAGCAGCAGGAGGCCGTCGAAGCGACTGAGTTTCCCGTCGATGCCGAGGAGCAGCAGCAACGCCGAGGCCGCGATCATGATGGGGACGTCGAGCCGCACCACCTGGCGGTGCACGACCAGCGGGGCGATCAAGGCCGAAACGCCGAGGATGAAGAAGACGTTGAGGATATTGCTGCCGACGACGTTGCCGACGGCGATGTCCAGCTTGTTCTCGTAGACCGCGATCAGGTTGGTGGCCAGCTCGGGCGAGCTGGTGCCGTAGGCGACGACCGTGAGCCCGACGACGAGCGGGGAGATCCTCAACAAAGCCGCCATTCGCGAGGCGCCCTTGACGAGAAGCTCGCCTCCCAAGACCAGGGAAAGCAGGCCCAAGGCGAAAGCGAGTGCGGTCGGCATATTATTCCCTCAGGTTATCCCATCCGAATATCGGCTGGGCGCGCCGCGGGGCGTCCTTGCGTTTTTCGATCCCGCGGCGGACCGCGTGACCCAGGCGCTCGGCCGCGAGGTCGATCGCCGCGTACAGGTCGCCTCCGGTCTCCTCGATGAAGACGCCCGAATGGCCGCGCAGCTTGGCTTCCACCTTGCAGCACTTGTCGTCGCCGCCGCGGGGGCCGTTTGGGTCGCTGAGCCGCACCGTGACGGCGAGCACCTTGTCCTCGAAACGGCCCAGGGCGAAGTGGATGCGGCGCCGGGCGTGTTCGCGAACGGCGGGGCTGATCAGTTTGCGGATGCCGCGAATTTCGATTTTCATGGGATCTCCTTTCTCTTTGTCTCGACCAATATGCCCGTCTGCCAAGATTAAAAAAATTAAATAATTTAGCATTAACAGTTCCATATTATCTAAGTATGATCGGGGCATGGAATGGCTCAACTACCATCACCTGCTTTATTTCTACACCGTCGCCAAGGAGGGCGGCCTGGCGCCCGCCGCGGCCAAGCTTTCCCTGTCGCAGCCGGCGATCAGTGCCCAGATCCGAAGCCTCGAGGGCAGCCTGGGGGAGAAGGTCTTCGTGCGCGAGGGGAGGCGACTGGCGCTGACCGACGTCGGGCGGACCGTCTACCGTTATGCGGAGGAAATATTCGCCCTGGGGAGGGATTTAGTCGATTCCGTGCGGGGCCGACCGACAGGCCGTCCCGTCGAGCTCGTCGTGGGCGTGGCCGACGTCGTGCCCAAGGCGGTCGCCTACCGCCTGCTCGAGCCGGTCTTCGCCATGCCGGAGAAGATCCACCTGGTCTGCCGCGAGGACCGTCCCGAGCGGCTCCTGGCCGAGCTGGCCTTGCACCAATTGGATCTCGTGATCTCCGACGCGCCGGTCAGTCCTTGGGCGAAGCTGCGCGCCTTCAACCACCCCTTGGGCGCCTCGGACACCGCAGTGTTCGGGGCTCCATCCTTGGCCCGAAAGTTCGCCCGCGGCTTCCCCCGCTCGCTGGGGGGCGCGCCCTTCCTGATGCCGGCGGCGCACACGGCGCTGCGGCGCTCCCTCGACGACTGGTTCGAGGCCCGGGGGATCCGCCCCGAGATCGTCGGCGAGTTCGAGGACAGCGCCTTGCTCAAGTCTTTCGGGCTGGCCGGCAAGGGGCTCTTTGCCGCGCCCGTCGCCGTTTCGGCCGAGGTTTCTCGCCAATACCGTGTTCAGGCGCTCGGCAAACTGGCGGGGCTCCGCGAGGAATTCTTCGCCATCTCCGTCCAAAAGCGGCTGCAAAATCCGGCCCTTCTCGAGCTGACCCGGGTCGCCCGCAGAAAACTATTCTAAGAAGGCCGCGAATGCATTAGGCCTGGATGAGCCAATGCCCCGATTTTCCGACCAAACCGTGTTCCTCACCGGCGCCTCCTCCGGCATCGGCGCCGCCTTGGCGCGGGAGTTCGCGCGTGAGGGGGCGGCCTTGGTATTGACTGCGCGGCGTTTAGATCGCCTCGAAGTCTTGGCGGCGGAGCTTCAGGCCTCCGGCGCCCGGGCCCTGGCCGCGGCCTGCGACGTCACCCGCGACGGCGACCTGGAAGCGGCGATGGCGAAGGCGCGCGAGGCCTTCGGCCGCATCGACGTGGTGGTGGCCAATGCCGGCTTCGGCGTGGTGGGGCGCTTCGAAAAGCTTTCCTTGGAGGATTTCCGTCGTCAATTCGAGACCAACGTTTTCGGCGTGCTGCGCACGGTGCGGGCCGGGCTCGAGGACCTGAAGAAATCCCGCGGGCGCCTGGTCCTGATGGGCAGCGTCAGCGGGCATCTCAGCGCCCCCGAGGCATCGCCCTATTCGATGAGCAAGTTCGCGGTGCGCGCGCTGGCCGAGGCCCTTTACGCCGAGCTGGCGCCCCATGGGATCTCGGTCACGCTGATCAGCCCGGGCTTCGTGGCGACCGACATCCGGCACGTGGACAACCAAGGACTGTATCGGGCCGAGGCGAAGGACCCCGTCCCGGCTTGGCTGCAGATGCCGGCGGAGAAGGCGGCGCGGCAGATCGTGCGCGCGACGGCCCGGCGGCGGCGGGAAAAAATCGTCACCTGGCACGGCAAGGCCTTCGTCCTGATCGGCCGCCTCTGCCCCGGCCTGATCCCGCGCTTGTTTCGCCGGCTCTCCCGAAAGGTGCGACGTGGCCGCTAGCCGGGTCCAAAAATTCGCGCGCTTGTCTTGCGGCCTGATCGCCGCCCTGACCTTCGCGCGGGCGCTGCGCGCCGAGACCGCTCCCGCGCCGCCGCCCGTCGCGGAGAGCGCCCCGCAAGCGGCGGCCCTGCCCGAGCCCCCCATCGAGGTCTTTCCCTTCGCATTCCCTTATTACGTGCTGAAGGGCGTCACCTACCCGATCTACAAGCTCGGCCACCTCATCGAGAAGAACAAGTATTCGCGCCGCTCGGTCGGATTTTTGACCAACGAGAACCGCAGCTTCTCGGTCTACCCCATCCTGACGGTCGGCGACGGGCGGAAGTTCGGCGGCGGCTTGGGCCTGGCCCACATCGACCTCTTTCGCCGCGACTATCACCTGAAGACGCACTTCATCCTCTATCAGGACCTCGACCAGCGCGCCGTGTTTTCGCTTGGCAACGAGAAGGCCTTCCAAGCCCTCGGCAGGGATTTCTCCTTCGAGTTCGCCTCGACCTGGTACAAGGACGGCGACGAGGACTTCTTCGGCATCGGGCCCGACACCGACGAGTCGGCCAAGAGCGAGTTCGGCCTGAGGCGCTTCACGGTGGGAGCGCGCTTCGGCTTCGAGCTGATCCCGAACTTAAGCTTCTCGCCCCGGATCTTCTTCGACACGGCACTCGCGAACAACGGGCATGCCGGCCTGTCCGATCCGGTGGAGGCGAATTTTCCGCCGGCCGAGCTTCCCGGCTTCGGCCGCAACATCTCTTACCTCGACTATGGCTTTCGCCTGGCCCACGACACGCGGGATCCCGACGTCAGTCCCCACCGCGGAGGGCTGCGCGAGCTCGTCTTCCACCGCTTCATGGGGATAGGCCAGAAGGGCTTCGACTACTTCCAGTGGGACGTCGACGTGGAGCAGTATTTCACCCTGGGCCACCCGCGGTTCGTGCTCTGGCTGCACAACGGTTGGACCTTTCAAAACACCTCGGGGGGGAGCCAGATCCCGTTCTACCGCCTGGCGGTGCTGGACGTGAACTCGCCGCTGCGCGGCTTCGACAAGGGGCGCTTCCGGGACCGGGGCAGCGTGGTCTTCAATGTGGAGTTCCGCTATCCGATCTGGGACATCGTCGACGGGACGGTCTTTTTCGATACCGGCCGCGTCTTCGGCGGCATTTCCAATTTCGCCTTCAAGGACTTCAAGTTCACCGGCGGGGGCGGGATCCGGGTGACGGTGAACAAATACTACCTCTTTCGCCTCGAGGCCGCGACGGGAGGGGAGGGGTTGAACTTGATTTTTCGGGCGGTGCAGAATATTTAGTTTTTTTCGCAACTCTCCCGCGGGAGTCACGAAAAAATTCTTAGGAATATTTTTGAGGCCTTGACAGTTTCGAGCGCCTCCTTTACGAAAGATGATAATGATTTCGAGTTTTGCCCAATTTTATCCCGATTCTCGCTGCATGGCCTGCGGACGCATGGCGATGTGTATGCAGCCGACGAATACGGGTTGGGCGATGTGAAGCACTCCTTTCTTCCTTCCGCCGCACCCCAGGGTCGTCGGCGGTAAATTCACAAACAATCCAAAACATCCTTAATTTCTTAGGATTCAACTTGGTTTCGCGTCCCTCGTCCGCCATCCGGTCGAGGGTCTCGATCCTGAAAGGACATGATGATGTCCTCCTCGGATAGGAAGAAGAATATGAGTAGCCTGCAAGAAAGCCAAAATCACGCCACCCACAACAAGCCCGCGGCCTCCCCGCAGGTCGAGAAGGAGATCCTTCGCGCCCTGCAAGACCTGGCCTACGGCTCGGTGGAAATCGTCGTCCATGACGGTCGCGTGGTGCAGATCGAACGCAAGGAAAAGGTGCGATTCAATTAGAGGCTGTTGAAAAACGATTTTATTCCCGCCGGAGTAAATCCGGCTCCATATATCGCCCAAAAATCCTCCGGATTTTCGGGGCCCGCCAATCCGCCTACGGCGGCTTGGCCCAACCACCGGTGGTTTTTCAACAGCTCGCTAGATCGCGCCCGGCTTATCCGAAAACGGAAAGCCTTAGTTTTAAAATTAAAATCAAATCGCTGACCGGACCTCCGGAAGCGCCCATTGGAAATCGGAGAATTTCTTATGAAAGCGCCTATTCGGAAGTCCTGGTTCCTGCTTGGAATCAGTCTCATCGCCCTGGGTTTCAGTCAGCCGGCGGCCGCCAAGGCCCGCCGCGCCAAGACCGTCTCCCAAGGTCCCACCCTACAAGAATACCAACAACGCCTCGAGGAGCTGGAGCAGAAGCAAAAAGTGCTCGAGCGCAACCTCGAGCTGAAAGAAGAGGCCGAGAAGGAGAAGGCCAAGGAGCGGCCCGTCGTCAAGGCGGGATCCGGCGGCATTTCGATCGGCTCCGCCGACGGGAATAACGAGATCCGCTTTCGCGGCCTTGTGCAGGGCGACGCCCGCTTCTACCTGGACCGCGACGGACAGGGCGCGGTGAATACCTTCATCGCCCGCCGCGTGCGGCCCTGGATCGAAGGCAGGTTCGCGAAACGCTGGGAGTTCCGTATTATGCCCGATTTCGGCGAGGGCAAGGTGGTCCTGCAGGACGCGTGGATCAACACCGTCATCTTCCCCGAATTCAAGATCCAAGTCGGCAAGATCAAAACCCCGGTCGGCCTCGAGCGCCTCGAGGGCGCGGCGGATCTTCACTTCGTGGAGCGCGGCCTCCCGACGCAGCTTGCGCCGAACCGCGACCTGGGAATCTTGCTGAACGGCGAGGTGCTGGAAGGAGTCTTCCAATACCATATCGGCGTCTTTAACGGGGTGCCGGACGGCGCCAGCGCGGATTTCGACCTGAACAACTCCAAAGACTTCGTCGGCCGCGTTTACGCCCATCCTTTCAAAAAGACCTCGGTCGAGGCGGCCAAGGGCTTCGGCATCGGGGTTTCCGGGACGCTGGGCCACCAATCCGGAAACGAAAAGGACCCTCAGCTGCCCTCCTACAAGACGACCGGACAGCAGACCTTTTTCAAATACCTCAACGACGGCACCGCGGCGGGAACCGTCGTCGCCTCCGGGCGGCGGTGGCGCATCTCGCCGCAGGGCTACTGGTACTACAAGGGCTTCGGCATCTTGGGAGAGTACATCGTGAGCTCGCAAAACGTCTCGTTGGGCGCGGCCTCGGCCGACATCAAGAACCAAGCCTGGCAAGTGGCGGCGTCCTACGTGATCGGCGCCGACAATTCCTTCGGCAGGATCAAGCCGAAGAAGCCGCTGGGCTGGAAGCAGGGCGGTACCGGCGCCTTCGAGTTCGGGGCCCGTTACAACGAGCTGAAGGTCGACAAGGACGCCTTCCCGACCTTCGCCGATCCGACCAAGTCGGCCCGCAAGGCCAAGGCCTGGGGGGTCGCCTTCAACTGGATCCTCAACGAAAACGCCAAATTCATGCTCGACTTCGAGCAGACCCGCTTCGACGGCGGCGCCGCCGCGGGGGGCAACCGAAAGACCGAGAACGTGATTCTCAACCGATACCAACTCGCATTCTAGAAAATGGAAAAAAATGAAAGGAAATGGACATGAAAAGCTTGAAACGAATCCTTCTTGTTCTCATCTACCTCCTACCAAGCGCGTTCGGGATCGCGGGTGGCGCCCATGCGGGCGTCACCCTCCTGAACGTGTCCTACGATCCCACCCGAGAGCTTTACCAAGACTTCAACGCGGCCTTCGCGAAGGATTGGCAGGCCAAGAAGGGCGAGACGGTGGAGGTCAAGCAATCCCACGGCGGCTCGGGCAAGCAGGCGCGCGGGGTGATCGACGGCCTGGAGGCCGACGTCGTGACCTTGGCGCTGGCCTACGATATCGACGCCATCGCCGAGAAGGCGAGGCTTTTGCCGCCCGACTGGCAGAAGCGCCTGCCCAGCAACAGCTCGCCCTACACCTCGACGATCGTGTTCCTGGTCCGTAAAGGCAACCCCAAGGGAATCAAGGACTGGAGCGACTTGGCCAAGCCCGGCATCAGCGTCATCACGCCCAACCCCAAGACCTCCGGCGGCGCCCGCTGGAATTACCTGGCGGCCTGGGCCTACGCCTTGAAGCAACCCGGAGGGGACGAGGCGAAGGCGAAGGAATTCGTCGCCCGGCTGTTCAAGAACGTGCCCGTCTTGGACTCCGGCGCGCGCGGCGCCACGACGACCTTCGTGGAGCGCGGCATCGGGGACGTCTTCATCTCCTGGGAAAACGAGGCCCTGCTCGCGGTGCTGGAACTGGGCAAGGACAAGTTCGACATCGTCTATCCCTCGCTCAGCATCCTGGCCGAGCCTCCGGTCGCGGTCGTGGACAAGGTCGTCGACAAGCGGGGGACCCGTCCCGTGGCGCAGGCCTATCTCGAGTACCTTTATACTCCCGAGGGACAGGACATCGTCGCCAAGCACTATTATCGTCCCAGAAACGCGGCGGCGGCGGCGAAATACGCGGCGCAATTTCCGAAACTCAATTTGATCACCATCGACGAGGTGTTCGGCGGCTGGCAGAAGGCGCAAAAGGCGCACTTCGCCGACGGCGGGACCTTCGACCAGATCTATCAACCCGGGAAGTAAAATGAACGACGCGACAGCTCGAGAAATTCTCAACAGCAAGTTCCTGGGCGCGGTTTCCGCCGCGCCCAGGTTGGGGGCTTAGATGGCCGCTTTTTTTCGCCGCAAGCACCGGGTCCTCCCGGGCTTCGGACTCACCCTGGGGTTCACCGTCTTTTATCTCAGCGTGATCGTCCTGATTCCCTTGTCGACGCTCTTTATCAAGACAGCCTCG
>JAANMU010000123.1_pt1 | contig 96691 bp, 76 predicted proteins | sample 7279701 | NCBI WGS metagenome assembly JAANMU01 (sample SAMN14094539, study PRJNA606508) | bioreactor metagenome | isolation source: A lab-scale SPAN reactor treating ammonium-rich wastewater day 57 | place: Ireland: Galway | collected 2017-03-13 | reverse complement strand
GGCGTGTATTTTCTTTCCCACTCGTCAATGGCGGCGCGGATGGCTTTTTTGACCTCTTCGTCAGGGACGGAGTCCAGTCCTTCATATTTCTCCACCCCTACGTAAATGTTGACGCCGCCTGCCGCGGATTCTATGAGTGTCACACCTCTCGAAGCGAGGGGCGTGTTTACGATGCGCGCTTGCAGGATCACGTTGATCTGTTCCACGATGCTGGTGGGCGCGGCTTCGGGTTTGTCATCCTTCTTTTTTGGCGACGGCTCCGGTCTCGTTGCGGAGGGACGCGCAGTCGGTTGAGGCGGGGGAGAGGCAATGGGAGGGGTGGCAGGCGCGGGCGCGGGAGGAGGCGGAGGGATCGCTGCGGGCGCGGGTTTCCCTTCCAGCCACGGGCGTATGGCGTTCAGCATTTCGATCAATCGTTTGCGCTGGTTTGCCGTCAGGTTGGAGGTGTCCACGCGCGCGCCGTCGAGATCGAGGGTCAGGCGTCCGTTTTCGTTTTTGATTCGCAGGAGGTCCGGATCGTCGCGCGTCGCGGATGTCTCCGACAGTTTTGCCTGCGCCTCGGCGACCTTGTTCTCCGCCGCTTCGATGGCGATTTTCGCGGACTCCTCCGCCCGTTTGATCTTTTTGGACGTGCGGAGGTTGGAATCGAAAAATCCGATTGCCCAGCCGACGAGGAGGGCGGCGAGCGGGATCAAAATGGGGGATAAATTCAATCCTTCGACCATGTTATTTCAATGCCTGGCAGTTCGGGCAGAAGTATGTGCCGCGTTGACCGACCGTGATGCGTTCGATCTTCGTTCCGCAGGACTTACAGGGTTTTCCCTTGCGGTCGTACACGCGGAAGTAATTTTGGAATTCGCCGCCGCGATACACCCAGTCAATGGATGCGCCGTTCCGGCGGATGCCCTCGCGCAGGATCTTGCGGATCGCTTCATGCAGCGCCTTAGCCTGCTCCTGCGTGACCGAATCGGACCTCCTCAGCGGATGCAGTTTCGCGAGGTGCAGCGCCTCATCCGTGTAGATGTTGCCAAGCCCGGCGAGGAAAGCCTGGTCGAGGAGCAGGGGTTTGAGTTGGCGGCGCTTCTTTTGCAATGAAGCGAATAACCATTGCGGGGTGAAAGCCCTGCCGAGCGGTTCGGGTCCCAGGCTGCCGAGGACTTCTTCAGGATTCGATGTCAACCAAACGCGCCCGAATTTGCGAGTGTCGTTGAAGACTAGGGATTTATTGCCCGATAATTTTAGTACAAGCCTGTCGTGTTTGTCTGGCTTGATTGTACTATTTCGAATGTAGAGGTCGCCGCTCATGCGGAGGTGGATGAGCAGGTCGAAATCTGAAAGACGAAGGATGAAGAACTTGGCGCGGCGCGTCACTTCTTTTATCCGTTGTCCTTTGATCTGCTCTTTGAATTTTCTAGGCGAAGGCGCGGCAAGCGTGCGCGACCAGCGCAGGTCGGATTCCTGGATCGTCCTGCCGAGCAGTTCCGGTTCCAGTTTACGGGCAATGGTTTCGACTTCGGGGAGTTCGGGCATGTTAGTCAGTAGTCGTTGGTCGTTAGTCGTTGGTCGTTAGTCGGTAGTCGTTAGTCGTTGGTCGTTAGTCGTTGGTCGTCAGTAACCAGTTAATGAACACTGCTCACTGCTCACTGTTCACTGCTGACTGGTCACTGCTCACTGGTCACTGGTTCTCATTCTCCAAACATCTCACCCACGCTTCTTCCCTCGTGTGCGCGCTGGATGACCTCTCCCAGCATCGGCGCAATGGAGAGGACGGTGAGGCGTCCCTCGAGGCGTTTCATCTTTTCCGCAGGGATCGGTATGGTGTCTGTGGTGATGATCTGTTTGATGGGCAGGGCGGCGAGCCTCTCCGCCGCGTCCTTCGAAAAGATGGGATGGATGAACGCCAGGTACACGCTGCGCGCGCCGTTCTTTTTGACGACGTCCACCGCCTGCGCGACGGAACCGCCCGTATCCACCTCGTCGTCCACCACGATGACGTCGCGGTCCTTCACGTCGCCGATGAGGGTCAGCGCTTCGGCTTTGGCGTCGTTGCCCACGCGCCTCTTTTCGATGAAGGCGATCGGCGCGTCCAGGTCGGTGGCGTAGTTGCGTCCCTTTTTGGCGAAGCCCAGGTCGGTGGCGACCACAACGGGATTTACCATCGCGCCGAACAGGTTATCCCGGATATGGTCGCTGACCATGTGCGATGCCGTCAGCACGTCGCCGGGAATGGAGAAGAATCCCTGCAACTGCCCGGCGTGCGGATCGAAGGTCATGTAACGATCCGCGCCGGCGATCTCGATCATGTCCGCGATGAGGCGGGCGGTGATGGGGACGCGCGGTTGGTCCTTTTTATCCGACCTGCCGTAACAAAGATACGGAACGACCGCCGTGATGCGCGCCGCGGAATCCAGCCGGATGGTCTGGATCATGATCAGCAATTCCATCAGGTTGTAATGCACGGGCGAGGAGGTCGTCTGGATCACGTACACGTCCTGTCCGCGCGCGCTGCTCTTCAATTTGACGAAGATGTTCTCGTTGGGAAACTGGATCACTTCGCGCGGGCTTAACTTTTGTTTGAGAAAATCTGCGATCTTTTGCGCCAGTTCGGGCGAGCCGGAACCGGCGTACAGTTTGATCTCTCCATACATTTTTATTTCGTGATGCGTGTGTGGCGCCATGCTTCTCCTCGGCTATTTCAACTTTCCGTTCAACAGAATGCGCGCCGCCTCGTATGGCGACAAGTCTCTGCGGATGACCTTCTCCAGCGCCTTCTCATATTCCTCCCGATGAACGCCCGCCAGGAAACGATTCATCAACTCCTCCTGCAACACCGCGTCCAACTCGGACCTCAGCCTGGCGCGGTCTCGAGCGGACCAATCCCCGCTCTGATGCAAATGCGACTCGTGTTTCGCGATCGCCTCCGCCAGTTGCGGGATGCCGGTCCCTTCGATGGAGACGGTTTTGATGATGGGGGGGATCCATGCGTCTTTGTCATTCTCAGCCGTCAAAGAATCTCCGCCATGGTGAGCGAGTCCCTTCGCTTCTCCTTCGCTTCGCTCAGGACCGCGGCTCGGAATGACATCCACGTTCATCCTTCGCCCGTGGTGGTGGACGACGCGTTTCGTCGGATGGGCAAGTTCCAGCGTGGAACGAAGCGCACGTTCCGTATTCTCCACGCCGGGACGATCCGCCTTGTTGATGACGAGCACGTCCGCGATCTCCAAAATCCCCGCCTTGATCGCCTGGATGTCGTCGCCAAGACCCGGCGCTTCGACGACGATGGTGGTGTGCGCCAGCCGGGCGATGTCCACTTCGCTTTGCCCCGCGCCGACGGTTTCGACGATGACGATCTCGTATCCCGCCGCGTCGAAGACCTGGACGAAGGCGGCTGTTTTCTGCGCCAGCCCGCCGACCGAGCCGCGCGTTGCCATCGAGCGGATGAACACGCCAGCGTCGCCGGAGAGATCGCGCATCCGCACGCGGTCGCCCAGCACCGCGCCTCCCGTGAACGGGCTGGACGGGTCAACGGCTATGATGGCGACTTTTTTGTTCGTCTCTTTTCGATAATACAGCGTGAGTTGATTGACGAGCGACGATTTGCCCGTGCCTGGCGCGCCCGTCACGCCGATGAGGTGCGCTTTGCCGGTATGTGGAAAGAGTTCTGCCAGCGCGTCGCGTCCCTGCGGCGAATCGTTCTCCACCTGCGTGAGAAGCCGGGAGAGGGCAAGGCGGTTTCCTTCGAGAATGGATTGGGTAAGTGGATTATTCATTATGCCTTGCCGTCCGTCACCCCAAACAGACTTTTCTCCCTGTGACCGGACTCCGCCTGTGAAAACTTTCGCGCCTCCCGTTTCAATAGTTGAATCGTCAGTTTGGGCATCGCAATCTCCGTTCAAAGGCACGCAACACGCATTACTTCACCGTCTCGCGTATCTCCCGGATGATCTCCTCGGTGGACGCCCCGGGCCCGTAAATGCCGGCAATGCCCATCTCCCTGAGTTTGGGCGCGTCGTCATCCGGGACGATGCCGCCGATGAACACCTTGACGTGTTCCTGTCCGTTCGCCTTGAGCAGTTCCAGGATGCGCGGGGCGAGCGCCATGTGCGCGCCGGAGAGGATGGACAGCCCCACCACGTCCACGTCCTCCTGGAGCGCGGCTTCGGCGATCATTTCGGGAGTCTGCCGCAGACCCGTGTAAATGACCTCCATGCCGGCGTCGCGCAATGCGCGCGCAACGACTTTTGCCCCGCGATCGTGCCCGTCGAGTCCCGGTTTGGCGACGAGAACGCGTATCTTTTTTTCTGTCATGGTTCCTCCATGATTGATTTCTGTCGTGATTATACTATGCTGGTTCGGCGTAATTCGATGACGGGATTTCATCCTCCATCCGCAGCGACATTGAAATCCCCATGCCTTTTGGTTGAGTCGAGCCATGTATAAAATATGCTATACTTCGCACATGCCATCGCGCACAAACTGGTCAACATGGGCTGAGACATTGCGTCGCTTGAAATTGGACGGGCTTGCTTCGTGGTTATTGGAGGCGGGTTCTCCGTTGTCCGTGTTGGGGGCGCAGATGCTGTACGTCAGCCAGCCATTCGTGAGGGGAAAAGGAATCGAGGCGTTCGCTCACATGCTCGAAAACGAACAGGAAGCGCAGGCGTTCGCGCAATATCTGCGCGGGGAGACGGCGGAATGACCGCGCTGATCGTCTTCCTCGTCGCCGCGCTGCTTCTTTTGTTCTTCACGTTCATGCGCCGCAGGTCGCCGGGCGTGTTCCGCCGCATCGAGGCTTATGAACGACTGAACCGCGCCATCGGACTGGCTGTGGAAGGCGGGACGCGCCTGCACATTTCCATCGGGCGCGGCAACCTGTTCACCGCGCGCGGCGGCTCGGCATTGGCGGGACTCGCCATGCTGCGCCGTCTCGCCGAACGCACCTCCCTGAGCGATAAACCTCCTGTCGTAACCTCCGGGGACGCTTCGCTGGCGATCCTTTCGCAGGACACGCTGCAATCCGGCTATCGCGCCGCGGGGGCGGAGGATCAATATCGCTTCACCACCGGACGATTGACCGGTCTCACACCCTTTGCCTTTGCCGCAGGGACGATGTTCGTCGCACGCGATGAGGACGTCTCCGCCAACGTGGTGATCGGTGACCTCGGCGCGGAAGCCGCGCTCCTCGCGGACGCCTCGGAGAGCGCAAACGCGGACCTGATCGCGGGGAGCGACAACCTTTCAGCGCAATCCGTTTTCTATGCCGCCTCGCAGGACCCGTTGATCGGCGAGGAATTGTTTGCCGCCGGCGCATATCTGGGCGCGGGCGCGTCGCATGAAGCCAGCCTGCAAACGCAGGACGTCCTGCGCTGGCTGGTCATCCTTGCCATCTTTGGCGGAATGGTCTTGAAGTTCCTGAGGATCGGTTTCTGATGATGCGCATCCTTGCCGCCGCCCTTGCCATTGCCTCCGGTCTCATCGTCCTCGCGGGATATTTCCTCCCGGAACTCACGATGCTGGATCAATTGCGCTTCATCCTGACCGATTGGGCGATCATCATCGCGGGCATGGCTGTGCTGGTGGGCATCCTTAATCTCGTTTCCGTACAGATGGAAAAGACGCGGACAAAACAGAAGGGCGGAATGTATGGGGCATTGCTTGTAATTTCACTCATCGTTACGTTCGGCTTGGGTCTGGTGTTTGGACCCGATCACTCGATGATGCGCGTGGCTGTGGAGGCGGTCATCGTTCCGGTGGAAGCCTCGCTCCTCGCGATCCTCGCCGTGACGCTGGTCTACGCGAGCATCCGCCTGCTTCGCCGCCGCGCAGACGTGATGGGCGTGATCTTCCTCGTGACGGTCGTCCTGTTCCTCATCGCGGTTATGCCGACGCCGTTCGGTCCCATCCCTGTGCTGGATCAATTGATCCTTGGCATTGCGGGAATGATCTCGAGCGGCGGCGCGCGCGGGCTTTTGATCGGCGTGGCGTTGGGGACGCTGCTCACCGGCCTGCGCGTTCTGTTCGGCATTGATCGTCCATACGGGGGTAAATAATGCCCGACATCATCTGCTCCAATTGCGGCAATCCAAACCCGGATTTCCTGGATGCCTGCCAGTTCTGCCAGTCGCCGTTGAAGTCCGAGTCCATGCTTCACATTGGGGAGGAACCGACCAAGAAGGATACGGGCGAGTTGGAACAGATCCTGCCGGATTGGCTGAAGGACGCGCGCGAGCAGGGAAAGGCTGAGGCGGCGGACGATGCCCTTCAGTCGCCGATCACCTCCCGGGTCCAGAAGGAAGAACCGCCCGACCTTTTGGCAGGACTCATGTCGCAGGCGGATTCGGACGAAGAGGAAGTCCCCGATTGGTTGAAGGAAATCCAGCCGGAGGAAGAGAAAGGGGAGACGCCCAAGCCGTCGTCGGAGGCTGGGGGCAAACCCTCCAATTTCTTCTCCCAATTCGAAGAACAGGAAACGGGCGAACCGATGCGGGAGGAACCGCCCTCCGAATCAAAGGACGAATTGACCGACTGGTTCTCGCAGGCATCTGCCGAGCCAGCCGCGCCGTTCAGCGTGGAGGAAACGGGCGATGCTTCCGGCGGCGAGGAATGGATGAAGGACCTCGAGTCGTTCAACGCCCAGGAAACGGAACCGCCAGCGGAAAAGGAACCCGAGGACTTGAGCTGGCTTCACGAACTGGAAGCCGCCTCCAAAAAGATAGAAGAAACCCCCGAGCCACAAGGGGAGGCAGGCTCCGATTTCGCTTCCTCCTCCGAGGAGAATCCGGACTGGTTGAAAAATCTCGGCGCCGCCTCCGCCCCTGCGTTCGAAGAATCCGCCCCTTCGCAACCGGCTTCCTCCGAGGAGGATTTGAGTTGGTTGGACCAACTGGGCGGCGCGACGGAACCCGCCGCCGGGGAGCCGGCGCCGGGACAGCCGTTGTTCTCGGAGGATGATTTGAAGTGGTTGAGCGATCTCGGCGGGACCGAACCCTCCGAGACAACCTCTCCGGCGTTTACCGAGGAAGGCGCTCAAGACTCCGAAACGACGATAAGCGCCTCAAAACCATTCCGCACAGCGCCTCTCAATGAAATGCTCAACGACGAAGCGATGCGGGACGCCGCCCCGGACTGGCTGTTGAACGCGCTCGAAGAACCCTCCATGCCGCCCCCCGGCGCGGCTTCGAGGGATTGGTTTGCCGAACAAAGCCGCGCGCAGGGAGAACAACCATCGGAGGAACCCGGCGCTCCGACTCAGGAGGAGCCTGCCCCTGCTCAACCGGCTTTTGAATCCCCCCCAGCCGACGCCTCCTCATCCTCCGCCCAGGACCTGGACGCGCTCTTCGACATGGAAATGCCCGACTGGCTTTCGCGCGAACCCGAAAGCGCCGAAGCCCCGCCTGCAGAATCCCTTCCAGCCGCCGCTCCCGCCGAGGAATCCCTTGCGCCTGTGGAACTGCCTTCGTGGGTGCAAGCCATGCGTCCGGTGGACTCGGCGATCGAAGGCGAGATCGCGGGCAGCGCCGATCGGGTCACCGAGCGCGAAGGTCCGCTGGCTGGATTCAGCGGCGTCATCCCGCTCGCCCCGATTGGTTCGTCGCTCCGCCCCAAGACCCTCTCGCTAAAGTTACAAGTTACAGATGAGCAGCAGGCGGGCGCGACCCTGCTCGAGCAGATCATCGCCGGTGAAACGCTGGCGCGGGAACGCAAGGCGGCGCCGGTCGTTTCGCCCCAGCGCATGTTGCGTTGGGCGCTCTCCGCCATATTCCTCGTGGTATTGAGCGTCGTGATCGGGCTGGGTTTGCGGATCATGCCCATCAGTCCCTCCGCGGAACTATCCAACCTCGTTTCGACCATCCCCGATGCCTCCCCTGCGCTCGTCGTCGTGGATTACGAGCCCTCCTTCGCCGGCGAACTGGAAGCCGCGGCGGGACCCCTGCTGGATCAACTGGCGTTGGCGCGTCACTCCACGTTCACGTTCGTTTCCATGTCGCCGAACGGATCCGCGTTGGTGGATCGGTTGATGGTCAATACGAAGGTCGGCGTTCCGGTGGCGGGCGGCGGACTCGGCTATCAATCCAACGAGCAGTATTTCAACCTGGGGTTCCTGCCCGGCGGGTCTGCGGGCGTGTTGGGGTTCATCGAAAATCCCGCGAACGGTTTTTCCCAATTTGCCGCCGTCGTCCTGATGACCGATAACGCGGAAACGGCGCGCGTTTGGGTGGAGCAATTGGAAGCCGCAGGTTCCGAGATCGCCGCCAAACCCCTGATCGTGGTTTCCAGCGCGCAATCGGGTCCCATGCTTGAGCCGTACGTCGCCTCCGGTCAGGTGGACATCATGGTCAACGGCCTCTACGACGCGGCGAAATACGAACTCGTGAACGTCTCCCGCCCGGGTATCGCGCGGGCGTACTGGGACGCTTTCGGGATCGGCTTGATGATGGCGATCCTTGCCATTGTTTTCGGGAGCGTATGGAGCCTACTGATGCGGTTCCGCGAACGCCGCGCGGAGGCGGAACAGGGATAGGACATGGTCTCCATCGAAGTGATCTCCGCGTTCATCGGTCTCATCCTTACCCTGATGGTGTTCAGTTATCTCATCGGCGATAATCCCTTGTTTCGCGTCGCCGTTTATCTTTTCATCGGGGTCGCTTCCGGTTACGCCGCCGCTGTGATCGTGGAAGACGTCCTCCTTGCGAAATTTCAATCGCTTCCATTGAACGATCCCGCGCAATTATTGATCGGGCTTATTCCGTTTTTCCTTGCGGCGACGCTCCTGGCGAAACTTTCCCCGCGCCTCTCCTGGATGGGGAATTTCGCGATGGCTGTGCTGGTCGGCGTCGGCGCGGCGACCGCCGTCGGCGGGGCATTGGCTGGGACGTTGATCCCCCAGGCTCAGGCTTCGATGGAGGCGTTGAATTCCCCGTCGCTCTTCGGCCTGGTCGAGGGCGGGGTCATGCTGACCGGAACGGTCCTGACGCTGGTGTATTTCCAGTTCGGCGCGCAGCGCGCCGCGGACGGCTCGGTCAAACGTAACTCCATCCTCGAGGCGTTGGCATGGCTGGGACGCATCATCATCGCGGTGACGTTCGGCGTGTTGTTCGCCGGGGTGTACATGGCGGCGTTGACTGCCATGATCGAACGCCTGATTTCGATGTTCAATTTCGTGAGATCGGTATTGGGTCTATAACGTCATGCCAACATCCCTTGTCCAGAACGAATCCATTCTTGCCATCGAGGTCGGTTCAGCCACGACCCGCGCGGCGCTGTTCGACGTGGTCGAAGGGCAGTATCGTTTCGTCGCCGCGGGCAGGGCGCCTTCCACCGCCGAAGCCCCGTTCAGGGATATCGGCCTCGGCGTGCGCGAAGCGATCTCCAGTTTGCAGGAGGTCACGGGCGGGAGGCTGTTGGGACAGGACGGCAACCTGATCGCTCCCTCCCAGCCCGACGGTTCCGGCGTGGACTCGGTGGTTGCGACCATCTCGGCGGGTCCCATCGTGAGGACGGTGATCGTCGGTCTGCTCACGGACGTTTCGATGGAGAGCGCGCGTCACCTGGCTGAATCCACATACTCGCGCGTGGTGGAGGCGCTCGATCTTTCCGATCACCGCAAACCCGATCAGCAATTGGACGCGATCCTGCGCGCCCGTCCCGACCTGGTGATCCTGACCGGCGGCACGGACGGCGGCGCGTCCCGTTCCATGATGAAGATGCTGGAAACGGTCGGCCTGGCGTGCTACCTGATGCCCCGGCAAAAGCGTCCGATGGCGCTGTACGCGGGCAACCGGGAACTTGACGGGGACGTCCAGGAATTGCTGGGCGAACACGCCGGCCTGTTGAAGATCAGTCACAACGTCCGCCCTGCGCTCGACGAGGAGGACGCGACGTCTGCGAGCGGTGAGCTTGCCGCGCTGTTCGTCAATCTCCGCCAAAGACAATTGAAGGGCGTGGACGAATTGAACATGTGGACCGGCGGGAACATCCTGCCCACGTCGTACGCGCAGGGTCGGATGGTTCGTTTTCTCAGCCGTCAATACGAATCCACGCGGGGCTTGTTGAGCGTGAACATCGGCGCGTCGGCGACCACGGTGGCGGCTGGCTTCGGAGGCGATCTCGTATTGCGGACGTATCCCCAGTTCGGTCTGGGCGAGAATCTGTCCGGTCTGTTGCAGCACACGGATCTCGAGAGCATCATGCGCTGGCTGCCTTTGGACATTTCCCCGAACACCCTGCGCGAGTACCTGTTCCAGAAATCCCTGTATCCCGGCACGCTCCCCGCGACGAGCGACGATCAGGCGATCGCCCAGGCGATTGCGCGCCAAGCCATGTACCTTGCGGTGCGCGCGGCGCGAAGGTCTTTCCCATCCGGCGGTCAGGCTTCGAGAGAGGTCCTGCCCCCGTTGGATCTGATCATTGCAGGGGGCGGCGCGGTGAGCGATGGATTGTCGCTGGGACAGAGTTTGTTGATGCTGCTGGATGCGATCCAGCCGGTCGGCATCCTCCCGATATTGATTGACCAGAATAACCTGCTGCCCCTGCTCGGCGTCGCCGCAGCGCGAAACAATTACCTGCCGGTGCAGGTGATCGATTCGGGCGCGTTCATCGGCTTGGGGACGGTCGTTTCGGTGGCAGCCTCCGCGAAGTACGGCGAGCAGATCCTGCGCGCGAAGATGACCTACAGCGACGGGACGGACGCGCGCGTGGACTTGAAGTTCGGCGGGCTGGAGGTTTTGCCGTTGTCGAGCGGGCAGAGCGCGCGTCTCAGTTTGCAGCCGCTTCAGCGCGCGGACGCAGGCTTGGGTCCCGGAAGAAGCGGGAGCGTCACGGTAACGGGCGGCGCGCTGGGCGTGGTCATTGACGGGCGCGGGCGTCCGTTGCAGTTGCCGTCCGATCCGGTCCGCCGCCGCGAGACGATCAAGAAGTGGTATTACACGGTGGGAGGTTAGGCGGATGTTGGCTCCAGTCCTGCACGTTTTACCCCTGACCACGATCGTGCGCGAGCGCGTCCTGCCTGTGGCGGGGAAGGTGAACGCCAGCGTCAACCAGAAGGTCAACCCGACGGACGTGGTGGCGGAGGCGACCTTTGCGCGCGAACATATCCTGCTCGACGTGGCGCGCGCGTTCGGTGTCACAGCAAAAGTCGCCGATAAGATGATCAAGGTCAAGGAAGGCGACCGCCTGTCGCAGGGCGCGGTGATTGCAGAGAACGGCGGATTCATCTCTCGCGCCATCAAGGCGCCGCGCGCCGGGCGCGTGATGGTGGCTGGCAGCGGGCAGGTCCTGATGGAAGTGGGCGAGGCGCGCATCGAATTGCGCGCAGGCTTGCCCGGCGTGGTGACGCGGATCATCCCCGAACGCGGCGTAGTGATCCGCACGGTGGGCGCGTTGATCCAGGGGACGTGGGGCAACGGGCGCGTCGAGAACGGCTTGATGACCAGCCTGATCGAAAAGGAGGACGACGTGTTGACCGCCGACCGCCTGGACGTGAGCCTGCGCGGGTCGGTGATCCTGGGTGGTCACGTGCGCGACCAGGAAACCCTGCGCGCTGCGGCGGAGATGCCGGTGCGCGGTTTGATCATTTCGAGCCTGAACGCCTCGCTGATCCAGCCCGCCATGCAGATGAAGTATCCGATCCTGGTGTTGGATGGCTTCGGCGCGATGCCGATGAACTCAGCCGCGTTCCAATTACTGCCGACCCATAACAAGAATGAAGTGACCGTGAACGCCGAATTCCCGGACCGTTACAGCGGAGGGCGTCCCGAGGTGGTCATCCCGAAACAGGTGGAGAATGAACCGGAGGAGGCGGAGGATTTCGTCCCGTTCGCCGTCGGTCAGAAAGTGCGCCTGCGCCGCTCGCCGTATGTCGGCATGATCGGCTCGATCGCAGACCTGCCCGATGGACTCAGCAAACTGCCCAGCGATTTGCGCGCCCCTGCGGCGGAGGTGAAACTCGAAAACGGCGAAACCGCGCTCGTGCCTTTGGTTAATCTCGAAGTTGTGGGATAATCGCTCCATGCAATGCTGATGAGGAGAGTGCAACATGTCAACTGGCAATCTAGACGATTTCGATGAAACCTTCGATGAAGAAGCCGAAGCGCCGGAGGAATCCAGCAACCGTACCTTCCTGTTCGTGGCGGGCGGTCTGGGGGTGCTGATCCTGGTTGTCCTACTCTGTGTGGGCGGTTACGCGCTCTTCAACTACAATGCCGCTCAGTCGGCGAATGCCACCTCGCAGGCGAGAGCCGTGGAACAGGAAGCGACCGTGCAAGCCGCGTTGACGCAGACTGCCGTCGTCGTTCAGGCGCAGGCTGAGCAGGTGACCGCCACGGTTCCTCCGACGAATACGCCAGTCATCGCCGAAGCGACGGCGACCCCGACCGAGACGGCGAATCCCGCCACCGCCACCGTCGGCGCGGCGTTCACACAGATCGCCGCCTCCACGCAGACGATCATTCCCACCTCCACAGCCCTGCCGAACACCGGCTTTGCGGATGAAGTGGGTCTGCCGGCCATGTTTGCCGTGGCGCTGGCGCTCGTTGTCGTGATCCTCCTGGTGAGGAGGCTGCGGGCGTCACCGGTGAGATAAATTCGTTTGTAAATTTAAAGCCCCAAGTCTTTTACTTGGGGCTTCTTCTTTTATTTATCAACAATACTGACTCGTAATCGCCCAAAAATGTGATGACTAATTTCTAATCCATCGAATCGAGGGGGGGGTTCAAATGCGTATGTGACCAGGTATCTCGAATCGCCAAACGACCTGATTTGTACTCCTTCCTGTTGGTTCCTTAATCCATAGCGGCGAAGCAATTCATAGTCGAATCCTCGACCTTCAGTCATGGGCGCGGAGTACCACTGAGATAATTGAGATCCAAATTTGGGCACCCAATCCCAGATCCCGCCACCAAGGTCGTAGTCTACTGGAATAACGTCCGAGTCTGAAAGTTTTCTCCAGTCCGTGACGATGAAATCGAGCGCCTGCATTTTTTGGGTTAGAGGCACGTCTGCTTCAGATAAAACACCTCCACTATATTGAAGATGGTCGCGGATGATCAGGAATCCACAAAGGATGTTGATGATGCTGAAGCCGGCTAGAGATAGATAAGAGATCCAATTTATGATTTTCCCGACTTTCCCGCCAATAGTGACTACAACCGGGAGGAGAAAAACGATCAACAGAAACATTGGGAGGAATTGCACTGTCTGGTCAGGTCTTTCACCGTCTATCCAGGCAGGACCGTTCAACCAGCGTGAGACGCCATAGGATAAACCAATGAACAATCCGGCAAGAATAACGAGTCTCAATGCTTGGGTGTTGATCTTAATGTCCATTTCCTTTGTTGAGGTTAGTTTTCGGAAAGCGGTGGCAATCATTGACGCGAAAGCTGTGAAGGCAAAGGCTGCTTGAAGAAGATAACTTCTTCCAATCATTTTTAACAGGTATTTGGATGTGTGTGAAAGTAATTGCGGGGAGGCGTGTTTAAAGGTCTGGTCGAACACCGAATGGTCAGCCCACTGGAAGGTCGCATAGGAAGGCAGACTCCAGAGGGCATTCCAAAAGATTTGGATTGTATCGATCACTCCCGGGCTGTTCTTCCTATAGCCAATGATCTGCCCTATTTCCACGTTCTGGAAATAGGGATACCACGTCAGGAAAATTGATAGTGAAATACAACCCATAATAACAATCAGAACCGGAAAAACACCTTTTAATTCGGGACGTTTATAAAGCAGGAGAATGACCGTCAAAATTGACATCACAATAGCATTGGTGATCCCTGCCAAATATAGAGACGGAGCCATGAGAATCAAGACCGTGATTGGCGGCAGGTTCCAAAGTGAAGGCTTTTCCAAATATCTTATTGCCCAATAAATGAAGAAAATGTTGACAAGCGTGATCGTATACTGGTTCCAGAACTCAACTGAAGAAGAACGCAAAATAACGGATGTGAGAAGCGGGAGGGTCGTGAAGAGGAAATATTTCCAATTCTCCCCGAACGATTTCCAGCCCACCAACACCAAAAGAAATATCTGAAGGCTGCCCAGAATAAAACTTACCGAGATGAGTCCGGGTAGGATGCTTAATATGGATCCCAGCAAAACCATTCCGTTTGGATTCGGTATGCCTTTTGAACTGATCAATCCAACAGGCATATTTCCGAACCCGGCAGTGTACCCGAGCCAGATGTTTGTTGCCTGGTCCTCCCGCCATTGTGATATTTGTGCCCAGTAATATCTGTCAACTATGAGCAGAATGGCAGCTAGAATGACAATGACAGTAACGATGGCTTTTTTATTTTTTGGGGACACTTTATATATTCCTTTTTAGAGATCGTCAAGTAAAGACCTTGAAACTTTAGATCCAACGGGTCATTTGCCTGAGAAATTCATAAAATGGCGTGGCGTGGATCTCGCCAGCCCATGAAAAGTATCTGGGTGAAAAGATGGAAATTATCCCGATAAGTATGAGCACCTGAATGAACTGCTTTTGATGTTCCGGCTTTGCATCAGGATGACTTGCGGCAAGCTCATACGAATGAAAAAGACAAAGCATGAATATTCCCAGTGAAAGCAGGGAAAATATCCTCGTGGTGTCCAAGGAAAAAAAAGAGATTCCGTAGTTAATGAGAAACAGGATTACAACAGATGAATAGAACCGCTTGTCCCACTTGAAAAACATCAAATAACAGACAATGACAGCCAGCCATTGGAAGTTGAAAAAAGAGAAAAGTGACAGGGGTAGATGCGCAATGCTCAATTTCGTCCAATCCCAAATGCTCCTGGAATTTAGAAATCCGACACGGGGCGCCACCTCAATCTGGTTGAATGCGAGAAAGGCATTCAATAGCAGTATGCCAACAATCTCCCCGGCTGCCATTGCCAGTGCATGCCGGAATTTGATGCCATCGCGTGAGAACCATCTCAATGCAATGATCTCGCTTGCGGCGATCATGAATACAACGTGATTCATCGAACCAAGGACGGCAAGGACGAAGATCAGGAAAATGGAATTCGTAAAAAGGAGCGGGACTGTCAGGGCAATCGACAACCCGTCCGGCATTCCCAGCCAGGTAAGTAGGATAGTCGTCACTGGGCTGGTAATGAGGATTGTGGAAAAGACAATTGCTTGCAACGCCCCCCATCTGCGGTATGTATACCTTGCAGAGACTGCATATCCACAGGCTATGATCACATAACAAAGGATGTTGAACGTCAACCGCGAGGTGAGACGAAGAAAAAAAGCAACGAGCGGCAGGAGGAGAGTTTCCTGAAAGTTATTCCGAAAGTGAATATCGGTTCTGGTGATAAATGGATTTTCAGATAACCGCTGATACGGTTCCTCCGGTACGATTCCCACTCCGTTGATTAACGTTATACCAATGAACAATAATCCCAATAACAGGAACCAGGCTCTTTGTTTTCCCAGTTCCTGTACTTTTGCATGCAATGCATCCATCACCGTTGACAGGAGCATATCAAGATTTGCCCTTTACGCCACGCTCTTCGCAACCTGTTCGCCGTATCCCAGCAACGCCCTGACCATTTCCTGCGTGCGTCCCTCGGCATACACGCGCAGAACCGGCTCCGTTCCCGAAGGGCGGATCAACAACCACGAATCATCAGCCATGATGTACTTGACTCCGTCGCGCTGGCTGATCTCGGATACCTTCTCGCCTCCGATCTCCGCCGGAGCCTGCTTCGTCAAAAATTCCGTCATCTCCGCCTTGGCAACGGGACGGCTCAAGCGCAGGTCGGTGCGTTCGTAATGGGCAGGACCGACATCGTTGAGCAAATCCTCCACCAATGCGTTCAACGTCTTTCCTGACTCAGCGATCATCTCGACGAGCAGCAACCCCATGATGGGACCGTCGCCTTCGGGGATGTGTCCCTTGAACGAGATGCCGCCCGACTCCTCGCCGCCGATCAACACATCTTCGGTCATCATGTGATCCGCAATATGATTGAAGCCGACCGGCGTTTCGTAAAGGGTCAAGCCGTAGCGTTTTGCCAGGCGGTCAATCATGCGCGTCGTGGAGACGGTGCGCACGACCGCGCCGCTCATGCTGCGCTTTTCCACGAGATATTTCAAAGCCAACGCCATGATCTTGTGAGGGTCAACGAAATTGCCGCGTTCGTCCATCGCGCCGATGCGGTCCGCGTCGCCGTCGGTGACGACGCCGAAGTTGCCCATCCCCGAACTGATGGCGGACGCCAGCGCATTGAGATACTTCGCAATGGGTTCGGGGTGCACGCTGCCGAAGCCGGGATTCATCTCGCCGCGGATCTCGGCGATCTCGCAGCCCGTTCCCTGCAAAAAGGATTTGATCACGCCGCGCCCCGAACCGTACATGGCGTCCACCACAAAGCGTTGAGGGTTGTCCGCGATGAGGTCGGTATTGATCAACGTCCGCAGGTGGTCGAAGTAGGCGGGCAACGGGTTGAACTTCTGGATCAAGCCCGCTTCGCGCGCCATTCTGAAATCCATCAGGTTGGGACCGCGCGCCTGTTGTTCGTTGTCGTTGATGTAGATTTCCACGCGGCGGCACTGTTCCGGCAAAGCAGACCCGCCGAACGCGCCCTTGAGTTTGACCCCGTTGTAGCGCGGCGCGTTATGCGAAGCAGTGATCATCACACCGGCGACCGCGTTTTGATGTTTGACCGCGTAGGAGACGGCCGGGGTCGGCGCGTCGGCTTGCGCCAGCAGGACGGTGAATCCGTTCGCAGCGAGGACGCGCGCCACTTCGCCCGCGTACCTGTCCGATAGAAAGCGCGTGTCGAAACCGACCACGATCTTTTTGGGATCGGGAGCCTGTTGACCGTTCCCTGTTTTATCCCAATGTTCCGAGGCGACCGCGTCGGCGATGGCTTGCGCGACCATGCGCAGATTGCTGAATGTGAATGTATCCGAGATGACGGCGCGCCAGCCGTCCGTTCCAAAATGAATGGGCATGCAAGTTCCTTTTTGAGTTATATATGGAATGCAGAAGCTTGCTTCTGCATCACGAATATCGAGAGGCTGGATGCGATAAAAGGTTACGGGGTCGAAGCGGCGGGCGGAGTCGCAGAGGGTTGCCAGTCGGGGACCGGGGTGGCGGTGACCAGCACCGCCTGGATCATCCATCCCTCCACGCGTTCGTCGTTGATGACGGCGAAGACATGCACCCAGGTCACGCCGTTCAATTCCTGAAGTTCATCCGGGATGACGGTGACCGTGGAGCCGTTGCCGAGCGTCCGCAGTACGATTCCGCCCGGTTTTTCGCGGATGAACGCGCCGCCTCCCTCGGAGGCGCGGATGATCGCGATGATGGGGGTTGGTTCGGCGGTGACGGTGTTGGTGGGCGTCCGCGTGGGAGGGGCGGTGGTCGTGGGTCTCGATGTGGGTGTCTGCGAGGGGGTTGAGGTGGGAACGCTGATGATCGCGGTCACCGGGGGGGAGGTGGAGGTGACGGTGGGAACCAGCGGCAGGGTGGATGTGGCTTGGGGTGCGGAAGCAGGCTCAGGCGTGGAAAGACCCGCCTGTATCTTTATCCAGTCCATTGCGCCAGTGGAGGTCCCCAGCCACGCGATGATGAGTACGAGGATGAGTCCCGTGAATGAAACCCCGCCGAAGGTCCTGGGATGGAAGCGCAGGACGAAGAGGGTGAGGAGGCAGAAGAGCGTTGCCCATGCGTAGTGGACGAGGAAGACCAATATTCCCTGGGGCCACAGTCCTTCGATGCCGCTCCCCAAACCGAAGCCCGCCGCGCAGAGCGGGAGGAAGAATTCATACGCCACGAGCGCGCTGGGCAGGTAGGGACGTTGTTCCGAACGGACGAAAGAGAGAGTGATGAGGAGCGCGCCGACAGCCAGGACGAAGAAGTCAGGCGCCCACAGGCGGCTGTGGAGAAAGGCTTCGTTGAAGGTGCGCGGTTGAGGGAAGATGCGGGTTGCGAAACCGGCGACGACCCCGCCCATGAAGGCGAGGGACGAACTGACGATGAGGGCGGCGAAGGTTTGCGCGAGCATGCGTCCCGCGCCGGCGATCATTCCGAGGGACAGGCCGATCCAGGGGGTCAATACCGGCGCGACGAGAACGCCGAAGATGAGCAGGCTTTGCGAATCGAGGAAATACCCCAGTCCGATGATCGCGCCTGCGACAATTGAAAAGATGTAGAGTTCGTAGGTGGGAAAGGCGCGCTTGGCGAGATGCGTAAATAAGGCGGCGCGTCCTTCTTCGTCAGCAGGGAAGTAGGCGCGTCGCATGGCGCGCCGCCTCCTGGCGCGCGCGGAGACGAATTCCCGCGTTGGTTCCGGTTCGGGTTGGGGTTGCGGCGTGGTTTCTGAATGATCCATACAAAGATAATGCCGGTTTACTTTCTCAAACTGGCGCTGATGCGCAGAGGTTTTTCCAGCAGTTCCAGGGCGGTGATGATGTCGGGCGCGAGGAGGTCGGCGGATAAAAGCGTTTCCACCGCCGCGCCTTCCTGTGATAGCACGCAGATTCCGAGCGCGGATTCCTTGAGCATTTCCGCGTCGTTCGCTCCCTGACCGATCGCAACGACATTCTTCGCGCCGAGTCCCCGGACGTAACCGGCTTTTTGTTCGGGCTCGTTGCCGGGTTGTATGCGTACCGCTGTGAGGTCGAGTTGCCGGTCTATCTGGGCTTGTTTTCCATGTGTGTCGGCGGTCAGCATGTGGATGGTCAGTTCACCCTTCAATGCTTCGATCTTTTCTGCGACTCCCTCGATGAGTTGCCCATCAATCGCCAGTGTCCCGTTGACGTCCGTGACAAGGTGTTCCAGTTTCAGCGTTCCGCGGCCGGGGATGTTGATCTCGATCACGCGTTCAATTATACAGGGAAACCGGGGGCGTATGATGTCTGCGCTTCGCCCCGGACCCGGAATCTGTTCCTGTTATTGACACTCTTTTCCCATCGGGTATAATACCGTCCGCACGATAGGGGCCCCGTAGCTCAATGGCAGAGCAGTTGACTCTTAATCAATTGGTTGAGCGTTCAAATCGCTCCGGGGTCACAAAACAACTCGCGGTCGCGGGTTGTTCTTATTTTGGTATGATTAACCCGCGGCGCGACTTTCAAGTCGCAACCCATAGGCGACATAATGAAGTTTAAAAAATAAATGTCGTAACCGCGCGTAGTTGGCGTTCTCCAACGCCAACGGGTGCGTAAGAGAATGCGCCCTACGCCGCGTTACGGGATTATTTTCTTGAAATTCATAATGCCGCGTTACAGATGGGATGTTTTTGAAAAGTACCGCCGTATCTCATGGTTTTCAACGGATGGACAGGTTCACAATATGACTCTTTCCTGGTACGCGATGCGAAGCAAACCCAACAAGGAGGACTTTCTCGCCGGTCAACTCCAGGCGCACGGCGTGGAGGTTTATTATCCGGTTCTGCGCGTGAACCCGGTCAATCCGCGCGCCCGCAAGTTGCGCCCGTATTTTCCGAATTATCTCTTTGTGCATGTGGATTTGGAGGCGGTCAACGTTTCGGATCTGCGCTGGATGCCGGGCGCTTCGGGATTGGTCAGTTTCGACGGGGAACCCGCCTCTGTGCCGGACCTGTTGATCGCCGCGCTCAGGAAACAAATTGACCAGCACAACGCGACCGTTCGCGAACGGGGAAAGAATTTCCGCCGGGGCGACGTCGTCCTGATCCAGGAAGGTCCGTTTGCGGGATATGAGGCGGTCTTCGATACGCACATTTCCGGCGAGGACCGGGTGAGGGTGTTGTTGAGTCTGCTTCAGAGCAGGCAAATGCCGCTCGAGATCGAGGGCAGGCAGATCAGGCGCGTGAAGCGTGGTTGACAATTGTCGGACAAATATCTAGCGGGGAATGACGCTCCATACCCTTCCTGTAACTTTTATATGGACGAGGCGTCATGGGTATAACCTGCGGAGTTTGATTCTTTATCTTTATCATTGATTTGTTCTCTGCATCGCGCAGAGGGAGATGGATTCATGGGCATTCGTTCAGAGTTGGAGAAATTTCCCCTGGTTGCCGTTTCACAGAAGATCAAAAAAGCCAATGCAATGATACCCAGGAACGTGCAATGGCTCCTGTACATCGCGGCGCTTATCGTTTCGGATGCCCTGATGACATCCCTGGCATTCTGGCTGGCGTATTATTTCCGTTTCGTGGTTTTCGAAAAGTATTTCTACCAGAACGCCTTCGTCTCTTTTAATACATATCAATTCCTGCTCGTCTCGATGCCTTTTTTGCTGCTCGTGATCTTTGCGACCAACGGGTTGTACGCCAGGGATAACCTGCTGGGCGGCACGCGGGAGTATTCGACGGTCTTCCGTTCGGCAGGCACGGGGTTTCTGTTGATCGTGGTCGCAGGGTTTCTCGAACCCGACCTGGTCATTGCGCGCGGCTGGCTGTTGATGGCGTGGATATTCACGTTTTTCTTCGTGGCTGCGGCGCGTTTCCTCCTGCGGCGGGTCGTCTATTCCCTGCGCCGTTACGGCTTCTTCCTGACCCCGGCGGTGATCGTCGGCGCAAACCAGGAGGGGAGGTGGCTGGCGGAACAGTTGCTCAAGTGGGAGACGTCGGGCTTGCACCTGGTCGGTTTCGTGGATAAGAAGACGCCCGTCACCTTTCCGCTTTTCCACGACCTGGTATCGCTGGGAACTGTGGAGCAATTGGGCGAGGTCATCGAGCGTTACAAGATCGGGGAGGTGATCCTGGCTTCGAGCGCGATCTCCACGCGGGATTATCTGCTCGAAATCTTCAGGAAGTACGGCGTTTCGGACAAGGTCAACATCCGCATGTCGTCCGGCTTGTACGAGATCCTCACGACCGGTTTGACGGTCAACGAGTTTGCCTACGTGCCGCTGGTGTACGTGAACAAGGTGCGCTTGACCGGCTCCGACACGTTCATAAAATTCCTTCTCGATTACATTCTGGCGGTCGTCAGCCTGCTGGCGCTGTCGCCGTTTTTGCTGGCGGCGGCGATCATGGTGAAGCGAAGTTCCCCGGGACCCGTCATTCACAAGCGGCGGGTGATGGGGTTGAACGGAAAACAATTCCACGCCTACAAGTTCCGCACCATGGTAACGAACGGCGACGAGATCCTGGCGCAGCATCCCGACCTGAAGGAAGAACTGGCAAGAAACCACAAGTTGAAGGACGATCCACGCGTGACGAAGATCGGCGCGTTCCTGCGAAAGTACAGCCTGGACGAACTGCCTCAACTGTTCAACGTCCTCAAACGGGAGATGTCCCTGGTCGGACCCCGCATGATCTCGCCGGAAGAGGTATCCATGTACAAGCAGTTCGATATGAACCTGCTGACCGTGCTGCCGGGCATGACCGGCGTATGGCAGGTCAGCGGGCGTTCGGACGTTTCCTACGAGGAGCGCGTGCGCCTCGACATGTATTACATCCGCAATTGGAGCATCTGGCTCGACCTGCAGATTTTGTTCCAGACCATCCCTGCCGTGATCAAACGCCGTGGGGCATATTAAATCCATCCACAAAAAGGAAATCATACATATATGGCAAAGATATTGGTGACCGGCGGCGCCGGCTTCATTGGTTCACACGTCGTGGGCTTGTTCCTCGAAAAAGGGTATGAGGTGGCGATCCTCGACGATCTTTCCACGGGACGCGAGTCCAATCTCGACCCGCGCGCCAAATTCTACAAGATGGACATCCGCAGTCCCGAGGTGCGCGAGGTATTCGAAGCGGAACGACCGGATTACATCAGCCATCACGCCGCGCAGATGGATGTGCGCCGTTCGGTCGCCCAGCCGCTGTTCGACGCGGACGTGAACATCCTCGGTTCCATCAACCTGATCGAACGCGCCAAAGAGTTCGGGGTGAAGCGCTTTGTTTATATCTCGACCGGCGGGGCTGTCTATGGCGAACCGGAGTACGTTCCCTGCGACGAGGCGCATCCGATCAACCCCATCTGTCAGTATGGCGCGAGCAAGCATACCGTCGAGCATTATTTGTTCATGTATCACGTCAATTACGGTTTGAATTACACCGTGCTTCGCTATCCCAACGTGTACGGTCCCCGGCAGGACCCGCACGGGGAGGCGGGCGTGGTGGCGATCTTTACCGGGAAGATGCTGGCGGGCGAGCCTGTGACGATCAACGGCGACGGCGAGCAGACGCGCGACTTCGTGTACGTCGGCGATTGCGCCTATGCAAACTACCTGGCTGCGACGGTCGAACACCAGCCCGGCATCTTCAACATCGGCTGGGGACGCCCGACTTCCGTCAACGACATCTTCAACACCCTGGCGAAGGTCACGGGGTATCCTCATGCGGCGTCGTTCGGTCCCGCCAAAGTCGGCGAGACGCGTCACATCTACCTGGATGCCGCGAAAGCCAAAAAGGAATTGGGCTGGTCGCCGACTTTATCTCTTGAGGAAGGCTTGGAAAAGACGGTCGCTTACTTCAAGGAAGCGGAGCGGGTCGCTTGATCATCGTACAAACGCCGTTGCGCATCAGTTTCTTTGGCGGGGGCACGGATTTCCCCTCCTTCTTCATGGAGGAGGGAGGCTGCGTCCTGTCGTCGGCAATTGACAAATTCATCTTTCTGACGATCAAGCAAAGGTTCGACGCCAAACTGCGCATCGGCTACACCCGCACGGAAATGGTGGACCGCATTGATGAGATCCAGCATGAGTTGATCCGGGAGGCGCTGCGTCTCACGGGCATTGCGCGCGGAGTGGAGATCACGACCATGGGCGATATCCCCTCCGAGGGTTCGGGTCTGGGCTCCTCCAGCACGGTCACGGTCGGCGCGCTGCACGCCATGTACGCGTATCTGGGCGAGATCGTCTCCGCCGCAAGGCTGGCGCGAGAAGCCTGCGCTATCGAGATCGAAACCCTGAACAAGCCCATCGGCATCCAGGATCAATACATCGCCGCGTACGGCGGTTTGCGTTTCCTCGAATTCAAGCCCGACGGCGAAGTCAGCGCGGAAAGAGTGAAACTGTCCGTCGAGGCGCGGCGGGCGCTGAACGATAATTTCCTGTTGTTCTTTACCGGCGTAAGCCGCAGTTCGGAATCCGTCCTCTCGGAACAGAAGAACAAGATCAAGGATCGCATGACGGAACTGCGCGAGATCAAACAGATGGCGTATCAGGCGCGGGCGTATCTCGAAGCGGAAAACTTCGACGCGTTGGGCGAACTCATGCACCAATCCTGGGAGTTGAAAAAGCGGCTGGCGGGCGGCGTCAGCAACGGCCGCATTAACGATATGTACGAAGCCGCAAGAAACGCCGGAGCCATTGGCGGAAAGATCGCCGGCGCCGGTGGAGGGGGGTTTCTTTTGTTATACGTCCCGTACGAACGCCAGAACCGCGTCCGCGCCGCGTTGCGCGCTCTACAGGAACTTCCCTTCCGCCTGGAAACGGACGGAACGAAGATCATCTTCAATTATCGTCGCTCGTAAAGGCAGGTTGCAATGGAACACATTCAGAACTACATATCGGCGCTACAACAGACCATGGGCCAATTGCCCCAGCCGCTGATCGCCGAGGCGATCCGCGTTCTGCAACGCGCGCGTATGCGCGGCAGCCAGGTTTTCATCATGGGCAACGGAGGTTCAGCCTCGACCGCCTCGCACTTCGTCTGCGACCTGGCGAAGAACACCCGCCGCGACGGACTGCCGCATTTCCGCGCCATTGGACTGGCGGACAACATGGAGATCTTTTCGGCGTACGCCAACGACGAAGGATACGAGAACGTTTTCTCGCAGCAACTGATCAACCTGGTCGGGTCCGGCGACGTCGTCATCGCCATTTCAGCCAGCGGCAATTCGAAGAACGTCGTCAGGGCGGTGGAGGAGGCGCGAAAATACAACGCCATCACGATCGGCTTCACCGGCTTCACCGGCGGGCGACTCGGTCAACTGGTGGACATCCACATTCACGTCAGGAGCGAGATCATCGAACACGTCGAGGACATTCACCTGATGCTGGAACACATGATCGTCCGCACCATCAAGGACCAGCCGTTCATCGGCATCGAACTGCCGGAAGCGAGCGCGAAATTGTCTGCGGATATATTGGGCGATTAATCGAATGATGCGTTGCCGTCCCGGGCAAGGATGATCTCGAGCGCGTGCGGCAGGTCGTCGCAGACCAGGAATCCCGCCAGGTCCGCCGGTCGAGGCTGCGCCAATTGCTCCGCCCCCCGCCCGGTCTTCAGGATGATCGCCCCCCGCACCCCCGCCGCCTGCCCGGCTTGCACGTCGCTCCACGCATCGCCGATCATCCACGAACGTTTCAAGTCCAGCGAGAGTTCCCGCGCCGCCTGAAGGAGCAGCCCGGGCCTGGGCTTGCGGCAATCGCACCCGTCGTCCGGTCCGTGCGGGCAAAGATAAGCGCCGTCAATCCTGCCTCCCCGATCGCGGATCCATCGAACGAGACGATCATTGATCTCCCCCGCGCTCTCGAACGACATAATACCCCGTCCAACGGCGGATTGATTTGTAACAATTACGATCCTATATCTGTCTAGTTTTTGGCTTGAAAGCGCCCGGATCGCCTCGGGAAATATCTGGACGTGAGACCAGTCCCGAACGTACCCCGACCGGTTTTCGATGAGGACGCCGTCGCGGTCGAGAAAAATTGCAGGAAACATGAAACCATTATACCCTTCGGGTTTTCATTGCCGACGATGATTTTTTCTGAACGGCGACTGAAATGACGGAACGCCCGCTTCCTCCTCGCGATAGCCTGCTTCTGTTTCACCGGCAGGGGACACCCCGAAGAATTACGGAGTATCGCATAATTCGGTAAACAAGAACCTCGTTTCTTCTTCGTGGTGTGCGACGAAAAGTTTACTTTTTATGAGACGAGCGATAAATACGCCAATATCCGAACCGATCCCGAGATCGTGTCGGAATGGCGGAGCGCGCCGACACCAGACCGCAATGATGAACAAACTTCGCTTATATCTCGAACGCCAGGCATCGTCCATCCTCCGATATTGTTATGAACAAACCATCCTTTTCCTGTTTGGTTGGATTCCCACGCTTGTCGGCATTGGCTTGCGCGGTCTGTTCTATCGCCTGATCCTGAAAATGGACGGTATGGCGGCAATCGAGAGCCGCGTCCGCATCCGCTTTGCGGACCGCATCAAACTGGGACACGGCGTTTACATTGACGAAGGCGTCTACCTGCACGCCTGCCCGCAGGGAATCGAGATCGGTCCCGGCACGATCGTCATGCATGGAGCGATCCTTCACGTGTACAACTTCCGCGCCATGCCTCGCTCCGGCATCCGCATTGGAAAGGACAGCCTGATCGGCGAGTATTCCGTGATCCGCGGGCAGGGCGGCGTGACCATCGGCGACCGCGTATATACCTCGCCGTTCACGCAGATCATCGCCGTCAACCACGTCTTCGACGATCCGAACCGTCCCTTCGTGGAACAGGGCATCACGGCGGAGGGCATCGTCATCGAAGACGACGTATGGCTGGGCGCAGGCGCGGTCATCACGGACGGCGTGCGGGTGGGAAAGGGCGCGGTGGTGGCGGCGGGCGCGGTCGTGACGAAGGACGTGCCGCCTCACACGGTGGTCGGAGGCGTGCCTGCCAGGCCGATCAGGACAATTGACGGGAGCGTCAGCAACCCCGACCGAAAAATCTATCACGCAACAAAGGAAGGTGATCTATGACGATATTATCCGTGGTCATCCCTGCATACAACGAAGAGAACGGCATCAAGGAGATTGCCGAGCGCGTCCTTGCCGTGGAACCCGCCTTGAAAGAGGTCGGCGTCGAGCGTCTCGAACTCCTGGTCGTGGACGATGGCTCGAGGGACAGAACGGCTGAGGTCGCAGAGGGCATACCCGGGGTGCGTTTGATCCGTCACCCGAAGAACAAGGGCTACGGCGCGGCGTTGAAGACCGGCTTCTCCAAATCCACCGGCGAGTTGATCGGCTTCCTGGATGCGGATGGGACGTATCCGCCGGAGTATTTCCCGCAGTTGTGCAAATCCGCCATGAACGGCTCGGACCTGGTGATCGGTTCGCGCATGGCGGGCGAGGACAGCAGGATGCCTCTCACGCGGCGCGTCGGGAATTTCTTCTTCGCCAACCTGCTGTCCATTCTGGGGCGCCAGAAAGTGACCGATAGCGCCAGCGGGATGCGCGTTTTCAAGCGCGAGATCCTCGAGCAGATCTATCCCCTGCCCGACGGCTTGAACCTGACCCCCGTGATGAGCACGCGCGCCTTGCACGAAGGGATCAAGATCGTGGAAGTGCCGATCCCTTACAGCGAGCGCGTGGGGCGTTCCAAACTGAGCGTCATACGCGACGGGCAGCTCTTCCTGCAAAGCATGGTGTGGACGGCGATGTCGTACAACCCGGTCCGCATTCTTGGGTTGATCGGATTGGGCGGCATCGGAATCGCCGGGCTTGTGTTTCTTGGCTTGCTGGTCATGCGGTTGAACGGCGTCACCACGCTGGGACCCTGGGGAGTGCTGGCGTTGTTCACGGCTCTGGTCTCGTCCATTGCGGGGTTGAATATTTTCGCATTGGGGGTTACATTCAACTATCTGGTATCGCTCTTTTACAAGAGACCCATCCGCCAGGGACTGTTCGGCAAGCCCATTTTCAAGACCCCGCTGGATCAGCAGTTCGGCTGGATGGGAGGCGTCTCCATGCTGACGGGACTCGGCGTTGCGGTTGTTTCCCTTTCACTGGGCGTCAACGGCTGGAACATTGACCGCCTGTGGTTCTATCTGCTGGGAAGCGCCCTGTTGTTCCTGGCGGGCATTCAACTCTTCGTGTATTGGCTGCTGTTGCGTATCCTCGAAGAGTTGAGCCAGAGAGAAATACTGACGAGACACGACATGGGTCTCGATTGATCGGTAGAGTGATTTACATCGGTTTTATAAGGAGAGAATATGACTACAAATGACCCTCAATCTGTAAATATGGGAAGCCGCCTGACTCCGAAATTGCGTATGGTGGATTTCCCCAATGCGGACGCGATCGTCCGCGAAGGACTTCTTGCGGCTCCGCGCCCGGACGAGGCGGTGGACATCCTGCTCGTAAATCCTCCCACCCCCGACGGCGGACTCTGGATCCGCACGCAGCACCGTGTGGGCAGGCGCACGCGCGAGAACATGGTTTGGCCCCAGGTCTCGCTGGCGCAGATGGCGGCGTTGTTGCATCCCGTTTACAAGGTAAAAGTGGTGGACTGCAACGCCGAGCGCATGGGCTGGCACGAGTTCACGAAACTGCTGGACAAATACCAGCCGAAATATTACCTGACGCAGTTGACCGCGCCGACGCTCGAAAACGACCTGTACGGTTGTTTCCTGGCGCACGCGCGCGGCGCGAAGACCATCGCCTTTGGGACGCACATCACTCCCATCCCCGCCGAGACCATGCGCCCGTATCCCAGCCTGGACTTTGCGCTGGTCGGCGAACCCGATCTCACCATCCGCGACCTGCTCGATCACCTCGAAGGGAAATTCGATCAGCGTTCGCCTGAGATCAACGCCATGTTTACCAGGACCGACCCCTCCTACAAGCCCTCCCTGAACGCGGACGGCACGGTCAACATGCACGGCATCAAAGGGATCGCCTGGCGCAAGGGCGGGGAGATCATCCTGAACTTCCCGCGTCCATTCGTCGCAGACCTGGACGACATGCCCATTCCCATGCACGAACTCCTGCCCCTGCAGAAATATCGCATGCCGCTGATCAAAGGACCGTTCACGTTCATCGTCACCAGCCGCGGCTGCCCGGCGGGATGCACCTACTGCATCAAGCACGTCAGTTACCAGTACTCGACCCGCATCCGCTCGCCAAAACTCATCATGGAGGAATTGTGGCAGTTGAAGAAACTGGGCATCCACAACATCCACATGTACGCGGACCTGTTCACCGTCAACCGCGACCAGGTGATCGAGTTGTGCAAACTGATGATCGAGGAGGACATCAAGATCAAGTGGACCTGCAACAGCCGCGTGGATTTCGTGGACGAGGAAATGCTGAACCTGATGGGCAGGGCGGGATGCCGTCTGATCTCGTGGGGCATCGAGAGCGGCAACGAACAGATCCTCAAACACGCGCGTAAGGGCGCCTACCCCGACAAGGCTGAACGGGCGTTGCGCTGGGCGAAGAAGGCCGGCATCATGAACTGGGGTTACTTCATCATCGGGCTGCCCGGCGAAACGGAGGAAACCATCCGCCAGACGATTGACTTCGCCAAGAAACTGCCGCTCGACATTGCGCTCTTCCACGTCGCCGCGCCCTATCCGGGGACGCCGTTCTTCTTCGAGGTCGTCGAGAACAAATGGTTCCGTCCAGGCACCCGCTGGGAACAGGTGGATATGGACAAAGGCACCGTGTTGGATTACCCCAACCTCCCGGCGGAACGGTTGCTGTACTGGCAGAAACGCGCCTTCCGTGAATGGGCTTTCCGCCCGGGTCCCGCGATCACCTACCTCAAAATGTTGATGTACGATTGGTCCACGATGAAAACCGCCATCAACGTGGGACTGCAACACATCTTCTGGTCCACCTCCGATTCGGGCGCGCCGGTTGGCGGAGCGGGATGATCTTGCCGGGCAGTCTGGGAGATAGGATCCTTGCGTCAACTGATTGACAGTCATCGCTTTTCCCTGCTCGAACTGATACTTGTGGCGCTTTGCGGAGCGGTCTGGATGATCGAACCAGAATGGGGGATATGGTTTGTCCCGACCGCTCTAATTCCAGTCGCGCTGCGAGTCGTCGGCGGAGGAATTCGATTCCGTTCCCTGGACTGGCTGGCGGTCGTGTTCCTCCTGACCGCCTGGGTGGGCTATTGGGCGGCGTACGACCCATCCACAGCCTGGAACAAAGCCTGGCTGATCGTGACCGCCGTCCTTTTGTATTTTTCATTGAAGGCGCAGCCGGAACGAAACCTCATCCACGTATCCGTGTTTCTGTTCTGTCTCGGCGTCGGCGCTGCGCTTTATTATTTTTTGACCCACGATTTTGTGGCGACCCCGCGCAAACTGGAATTCGTCAACCAATTGGGAAGATGGATCATGGGGCTCCGTCCGCAAACCGGATGGACCCCGATCCATCCGAATTACGTCGCGGGGATGATCGCCATCACGGTTCCGTTTATCGCCCATCCCGTTTGGATCCATAAAAAGAAAAATACCCCCATTCCGACATGGCTCTGGCTGGCGATCGCGCTCGGTTTGGGAATCTCCGCTCTCGCGCTCGTGATGGCGACCTCGCGCGGGGTTGTCTTTGCGATCTTCGTTGGGGCGGGGGGATGGCTTCTGTGGAGGGGAATGCAATTAAGCGGGATCAGGCGTCGGCTTAAGAGCGAAGCGGTTTTTCCCATCCTGCTGTTCGTATACCTGTGCGCGATGGTGGCGTTTCTTTACGTTGGTCCCGCCCGTTCGGGCAGCATCTTTTCGGGCAATTATTATTACGGCGACGGAAGCCGCGCGGAACTGTTTTCGAGAAGCCTGTATCTTCTTTTTGATTATCCGATCACGGGCGGCGGGCTGGGCTCCTTTCCCGGATTGTATTCGCAATATCTGTTGGACATCCCGTTCTTCAACGTGCCGAACAGCCATAACCTGTTCCTTGATGTTGGGATCGAGCAGGGCTTGTTGGGCGGGCTGGCGTTCTTTTTCCTATACATTGCCGGTCTATGGACGGTTTCGCGCGCCGTCGCCGGGGGAGGCGGAGAGCGGACCTTCCAATGGATCGTATTGTTCTCCCTGATCGTCGCCTTCGTTCACGGCATGGTGGACGATTATTTATACAACGGCGCCGGGACAATGCTCTCGCTCTTCCCTGTGGGTCTATCCATGAACGGGCAGGGTCAGGCTGGCGAAGCGCCCAGGAGCAGGATTGATCTTCGGACTATCGCCGTTATTGCGGCGGTCTGGGCGCTCGTTGCCGCGGTCAACCTGAATCAAATTCGGGCGATCTGGTACGCGAACCTCGGCGCGGTCCAACTGGCAAAAGTGGAACTGGCTGGCTTTCCAAACAACGGATGGGCGGGATATGACATAGTCGCGCGCCTGGATGCAGCGGACGCCTCGCTTCACGCCTCCCTTCGATTTGATCCCGCCAACCGGACCGCGAACCAACGCCTCGGCATCATCTCCATGCACCGCAGGGATTTCGACGCCGCGATCGAACATCTCGAAACCGCCCACGCGCGAACGCCAGCCCATAGAGGCATCCTCAAATTGCTGGCTTATTGCTACGTCTGGCGGGGCGATATTGAAAAGGCGCAGGAGTTTCTGTTCCAAATCCCCGAAGCCCGCGAGGAATTGGACGTATATACCTGGTGGTGGAAGGCTCAGGGCCGCAGCGACCTGTCGGAAAATGCAAAAACGGCTTTGACCGTTTTGAAATCCCCCTCCCAACCGTGATTGGATGAAACCCCAATGAAGAATCGAAAATTATTGACGAACATGACGATAGCCCTGGCATTGGTCCTGGCGACATTCCTGAAGTCCGCTCCGCAGGGTTACGCACAAACGGACCAGGACTGGTCGGACCCGGTGAATCTATCCTTCTCCGGTTCCGCGACCAACCCGGTCATGGTCATTGATCTGCGCGGAACCATTCATGCCATTTGGGTGGATGGCGTGGACGGGTATAAATACGCGCAAAGCCCGGATGGAGGGGTCGCCTGGTCGGAACCGCGAACCGTCAAGTTCCCGTTTGGATCGAAGGATCCATCCCCCTTCCTGCTGGCGGATTCGAACGGCTCCATTCACATATTCTGGATCTCCGGCGACCAGAGCCTGTACTACGGACAAGCCACGCCCGTTGACTTTCCCGAACCCGGCAATTGGAAGACGACCTCCCGCCTGGCGCGCGATGTCCTGGCTTTCGACGTGACCCTGGATTCCGCTGGCGCCCTTCACCTTGCCTACGTCCGAAAAAGCACGACGGACGCAAACCCGGCCGGTGTTTATTACAGGCAATCCATCATCGGCGGGGGGTTCTGGTCTGAATCGAGAAGGCTGTATGAAACGGAGTACTTCCGTTCCGCAAAACAAAGCGACGTGTACGTGCGCGTCAGCGCGTCGAACACCCGGCGCAACCAAAAGGTATTCGTCACGTGGGACAACCGGGCGCAGAAGCGCGTGTTCATGGCGGCGTCCAATGACGCAGGACAGACCTGGGGGGATCCGCAACAGATCCAGGGTCCCGAGGATACCGGCGGGATTGATGCGCCTTTCAACTTGACCGTGGCGGCGTTCGGAAATAACGTGTTACTCGTCTGGCAGGCTGGCGAACCCGGCTCCTCGAAATGCACCGTTTATAGTCAATGGTCGGATAACGGCGGCGTGAATTGGGGGGATATTGTGGCGGTTCTGGGAGGGCGTTCCGAATGTCCACTAAGCACGAAGATCATTGGGCGCGACGAAAATTACGCGTCGGTCCTTTTGATCGGACAGGTCAGCCCGATCATGGTCGCCTGGGATGGCGCGGAATGGAGCGATCCGCAGACGCAGACCCAGCTTCCCTCCTTTTCGAATCCGTTGACCTTCGACGCCATCCTGTTGGGATGCCGCTTCGACCTCATCCAAAACGATCATCTGTACGTGGCGGGATGCGATCAGGGACGCGGCAAGGACGTCTGGTTTTTGTCCCGCCCCTTGACGCCGGTGAAGGATTGGTTTGCTCCCTCGGTTTTCTGGGGCGAGCCGGACGCGCTGACGGTAAAGTCGGAAAACCCCGAAAGGATTTCCAACTTCCACGCCGCGCCGGACAGCGAGGGAAACATCCACGCGGTTTGGGTGCAATCCCCGGTTTCGATAGGGAGCGCGTCGAGCATGGCGATAAAATACGCGCGCTGGAACGGGCGGCTGTGGACCACTCCCGAATCCGTGATCACGTCCCTGAGCGGCAAGCCGTTGCAGGTGATGGCGGCGGCGGATCCCCTTCAACGACTGCTTCTGACCTGGATTGACGGTTACAACGGCGACCTGGTCTTCAGCTGGGCTAATCTGGAGCGGGCAAACCTGGTCTCCGAGTGGGTGGGCGCGACGGGCTTGCCCATTCCCTCCCGGCTGATCAACGCTGCGGATGTTGTGGTGGATGGCGCGGGGCGCATCTTCACTGTCTATGTCGTGCCGGTCAACGAAGAGAGGGGAATTTACATCACGCAATCCAGGGACAACGGAAGCACCTGGTCTGCGCCGGTGCGCGTCTTCGACGCGGTCGAGGCTGGTTGGGAACGGATCGAACAACCCAAAATCGTCCTGGATTCGAGAGGCGTTTTGCACCTGGTTTTTGTCCGCGCTGCAATACGATTGGGACAGCCCGAAGGGTTGTATTATTCCCGTTCGGAAGACGGCGGGTTCACGTGGAGCGACGCCCAACTCCTTACCGAAGGCAGGATTCAATGGGTCGAAGCCGCCTCGTATGGCGAACAGACCGTCCACGTGGTCTGGCAGGAATTCGATGGGTTGGTTTTCGCCAACGTGTCCCAGGTCTCGGAGGATGGGGGGGTATCCTGGGGTAAGCAGAACAGCATTACCGGCGTGAATGAAACCTCGACCCTGGTTTCGCTGGCGTCGAACGGAAACGGACTGCTCCATTTCATCCAGATGGTCAGAAAAAGCAGCGACGAAGAATATAATCGAAAGAGCCTCGTGCTTCAGGATTGGGAATGGGACGGAACGACCTGGAACCTCGAATTGACCAAGGATGTCGTCCTCAAGGGCGCGGGGATAGATTACTCCCTTTTCGCAAGCGTCACCTCCACCGGTTTCCTGGGCGTCTTCATACCCGTCGAATATACCGACCCTGCCGGTATCGTCAAAAGCGAGATCCTCACTTACAGCCGGTTCATCGAGGGGGCTGGAAGCGACGGGCAGGCGGAGGTTCCGATCGTCCCCACTCCCATCACGGAATCGGGCGCAGTGGATGTTTCCGCTTTACAGCCCACGCCCACGCCGGATTTTTCGATCCTCTACAACGATAACGTGTCCACCTCTCCGCTTCAGCGGAACGCCGCCGGGCTGGTTTTGATCGGGGTTGGGGTACTCGTCACCCTCTTCCTGGTCTTTTGGCGGCGGCCCTTGAAAAGGGAACAATGAAATCGTCGAAATTCCTGTTCGTCCTCGGCGCGATCTTCGTCCTGCTGGCTGCCGGGCTGGGAAGCCAGCCGGTCCATGCCGGCAGATCGCAGATCTGGTCTCCCGATGAAAAGGTGCCGGGTTACCTCGACGATACGTTCACTCCCTTCGTCCTGGCGGATCGGAACCGGACCGTCCATGCGTTTGCCAGCCAGTGGGTCGAGAACAAGGGACGCCGGCGCGCCATCGTGTATCGGCAGTGGACGCTCAGAGGTGGATGGACGCGCCCGGTGGATATCATCCTTTCGCCGACGGACGGGGACGCAAACTTCGTGTGGGCATACCTGGATTCGTCGGACGTCTTCCACGTAATTTTCACAGCCACCCAGGCGCGCAGGACGGCGGTCTATTATTCCAGCGCGCCCGCCGCGAACGCGGACTGGGCGCCTGCATGGTCCCCTCCGATGCTCGTGGGCAGCGACGCCCTGGGTTTGAACAGCGGCGCCATCATCGGCGATGAACGGGGAAACCTGGTCATCATTTATAGCGGAAACCGGGACGGAAGCGGCATATATTCCATGTACTCCGAGGATTCAGGCAAAACCTGGTCGCTGCCCACCCCGATCTTCCTCACCTACGACACCACGTTGAGCGCCTTCAGCCTGCGCCTTGCCCGGGGGTCGGAGCGGAGGGTGAGCGCGGCGTGGAACGTTGTGACAAACCTCGGCGTGGACGAAGCGTTGTACTTCGGCAGTTTCGACCTGGGGGAACTCAAATGGAGCGCCCCCGTCGAATTGGAACGGAGGATAGACCTCGCGGATTATTTCGGGCCCTCCTTTCCGGCGCTGGTGGACAACGGCCGGGAGATCGTCATCGTATATAACAGCGCAAATCCCTTCAGCGGACGCCCCGTGAACGCAGGACGCCCGATCCAGCGCGTTCTCTTTTCCACGAACGGCGGCGCGTCGTGGAACGAACCTTTGGACCCGTTCCCGTTTCACGTTGGGAGGAGCGGCGAGCATACCCTGGTGCTGGACGGGAATGGGAATCCTCACACACTGTTCGTTCAACGCATCGAATCTGCGGATGAAAACGGCAATTATTCCATTATCGGCGGCGTATGGCATAGCGTATTCAGCAACGGCGCCTGGACCAACCCGGACCGCTTTGTGACGACCGTTCCAGCGCACGATGTCCGGGCAGCGGTCGCCCAGGGAAACGTCCTGCTCGCGGTGTGGCGTCAGGACCCCGGCCTGGGACCGAGCGGCGTCTGGTATTCCTATCTCACCCTGGATGAGCCGGAGTTGTCCGTGACGCCGCTTGCCAGCGTGGTAGCGCCCGAACACGTGAGCCTGTTCCCCACCGCGTTCCCCGAATTGAACACGCCTGAACCATCCATCCAGCCCGGCCTGCTGGACGACGCTCCGCCCTCCAACCTGGGGGGCAACCCTGCCCTGCCCATCATCATCGGCACCGTGCCTGTGGCGTTGATTCTGATCGGAGTGATCCTGGGTTATCGCCTCCTCGCCAACCGCCGCGAACAGGACGAGTGACGCATGGGATCCATCGTCGGCTTTACCCTGTTCAGTGATTTGGAGGAAGTCCCCGCGAAACGACTGCTTGCGGCGCAGGAACGCGCGCTTTCCTTCTTCAAGGTTCTTGAGCGAAAGTCCATCGCGCTGGGAGAGACGTCCCTGGAGGTATGGGGTCGCAGGGAGATTTCCGAACGGATTCATCCCATGTCGGACGGATCCCTGCTCGTTTTGATCGGGTCGCCTCATGGCAGCGTGAAGTGGGAGGAGGCGCAGGAGGTGTTGCGCTCGGACAAATTCGAACTCCCCTGGGACGGGCGCGTCGTCCTCTTGCGAATCAGCGCGGATGGAAAACGCTGGACGATGTGGAACGACTGGCTGGGAAGCATTCCGGTCTTCCATGCCGGGATCGGAAGGGGACGCGTCGCCTCCACGCTCGAACCTGTCACGGCTTCCGCGGCCGGGTACACCCCCGACGATTTCTTCCTGCCCGGTCTCGTATCGCTTTTGATCAACGGGCATTATCTTTTCGATTGGACGTTATACGAGGGGATGAAGGTCGTTCCGCCGGACAGCCGCATGGAGTGGGATGAAAAAGGCTTTCGCGCGCATCCGCTTTGGTCGGTGGAGCCAAGCCAAAGCCGGTGGGAGGCGGGCTGGGACGACCTGGTGGACGAGATGTACGAATTGTCCCACAAGGCGATCGCGGAAATCCTGAAGACGCAATCCACCTGGATCTTGCCGCTGTCTTCCGGCCTGGATTCAAGATTGATCGCCGGGGTCGCGGCGGATGTCGGCGCGGACACATACGCGTATGCCTGGGGCGCGCCCGATACGACCGACGTGACGTATTCGAACCAGATCGCGAAGACGCTGGGCTTCCCGTGGAAGCGCATTAGCCTGCCCAGGGATTTTTTAGCCGCGTACACGCCGCGTTGGGCGGATTGGTTCGGGAGCGCCATGCACTTCCACGGTATGTACCAGATGGCTTTCCTGGATCAGATCAGGGCGGAACCTTCAGCCCCGATCATCTCCGGCTACATTGGCGATGTGCTGGCTGGCGACTCGACCAAGGATCTGGATGCGGTCCACAAGGATCGCAAAAGTTATCAACTGGAGAGTGATTGGTATTGTCATTGGACGGTGGAAGAAGTCCGCGCCGGCGCAATATTCCCTCTCGCAGAAGCGCTGGAAGCCAACGCCGATGAGTTCAAGAGGCAGATCAATTCCTTGCCCGGGGCTTTTTATCAAAAAATGCAATTTCTCGAACTTTGGAACCGCCAGCGTTATTTCACAAGTTTCCAGTCCATACTGTCCGATTACTGGCGCGGCGTGGCGAACCCGTTTATGAACCGCGCCTACGTTCGTTTTTGCTTGTCCCTGCCGCGCGCCGCTCTCGATGATCGCCGTTTGCTTGCAGACGTGTTTCGCCGCTATTACGGCAGGCTGGCGGTCATTCCGGGGACGTACGCCAAAGACCCGTTCGTACTCACGGGAAAATACCTGATCAAACGCCGCATGGCAGAGGTCCTGCCGCCGTCCCTTCATCGCGGACCGTTGCGCGGCTTCGGCAACGTGCAACTTCGCATGGATATTGACTCCGTTCAACACAGCGGGCGGGGCGCGCTCTGGCCCCTCTTCGAAGCCCGCGACCGACTCTCGGAGTGGCTGGATTTCGATTGGTTGGAGCGCGACTTTCAGACGGTGATGACCTCCAGGGAGGATATCCGTCCGCTTAGGAGGTTGCAATCCGTTCAAACGTTAGCCTACCGGCTCCTGTGAACAAAGGAAAATACACATTTACCAATGAAACCCGTCATTCGATTTTCGAACGTATCCAAACGCTACAACCTTGGGCTGACCCGCGCCAGCCTGCCGTCCGTCGTTTCGCAATGGGCGAGGCAGGCGTTGAGAAGGGACAAGTCCTCCGCCGACAGAAAATACCACTGGGCGCTTCGGGATGTCAGTTTCGATCTGGAAAAGGGACAATCGCTGGCGCTGGTCGGTCCGAACGGCGCGGGCAAGTCCACGATCCTCAAACTGCTGGCGAAGATCACGAATCCGACCTCGGGTGAGGTGGAGGTTCGGGGTCAGCTATCAGCCCTGATCGAGTTGGGAGCCGGGTTCCATCCCGACCTGACGGGCAGGGAAAACATCTTCCTCAACGGAACCATCCTGGGCTTGACGTACAGGGAAATCCAAAAACGATATGACGAGATCGTGGCTTTTTCCGAGATCGAGGAGTTCATGGATACGCCGGTCAAGCGTTACTCGTCGGGTATGACTGTGCGGCTTGGGTTCGCGGTCGCCTCCTGCATCGAGCCGGACATCCTGCTCGTGGACGAAGTCCTGGCGGTGGGCGACGCCTCCTTCCGCCAGAAGTGCATCGAACGCATCAAGACGCTTCTCGACAACGGCACGAGTTTGATCTTCGTTTCGCACGACATGGGACTGGTGCGGGCGGTTTGTGAACGCGCCATCTACATCGAACACGGGCAGGTGCAAAACGCCGGGACGAGCGGCGAGATCATAGACATCTACAACCAGGTGCTCGACCGCAGACGCATCGAAAAGATGAACCGCGCGGACGGCGAGGTTGACGTTGAGGGCGGCGTGGAAGTGACAAAAGTGGAAGTGTTCGGGACCGACGGACAGCCCGTCCGTGAGATCTATGGCGACGAACCGCTCGAAGTGCGCGTGAAATACACCGCCTACAAGAACCTCGGCAAATCGAACGCCATCGTCCTGATCTACCGCTCCGACGGGCTTCCCTGCGCCAACCTGCGAAGTTACCTGGACGGTTATCCCATGAGCATCGAAAAGGGCGAAGGCGAATATTCCGTCAGGATCGAGCCGCTGCAATTGTTTGGCGGCACGTATTACGCCATCACATGGATCATGAACGCGGACGACTCCGACGGCATCGCCTATGGCGCGTCCGAATGGTTCGAAGTCAGGAACCGGGCGCCGGGGCGCGAAGCGCACATCGCCGTTTATGAGCCGAACCGGACGTGGAGCCAGAACGTTCGATTTTCGATCGGTCCCGCCGGTTCGCTCCCGGAAAAAGAACGAGGTATGGATGCTTACTCAGGCGCAACAACTTCTTAAAACCCGCGACCTTGTCTTCGCGTGGACCATCCGCACCCTGCGGGGTCGTTACCAGCAATCCGCGTTGGGCTGGCTGTGGGCGGTCGTCCAGCCTGTGGCGACGGTCGCCATCTTTGCCATCGTATTCACGCGCATCGTCCCCGTGGATACGGGCGGCGTTCCGTACATTCTGTTCTCCTATACGGCGGTCGTTCCCTGGACGCTCCTCGCCACCTCGCTCACCGACATGGCGATGTCGCTCGTACAGAACATGAACCTGGTGGGCAAGATCTACTTCCCGCGCGAGGCGCTTCCCATTGCCGCCCTGCTCGCCCGCATTGCGGATTTCGGCATCTCGTTCGTCCTGCTTGTGATCCTCGTGATGATTTATGGGATTCCCGTCTTGCCTCTCGGATTACTCTTCCTCCCGCTCATTTTCCTCATCCAGCTTGCGCTCATTCTCGGACTTGGAATTGGCTCCGCCGCCCTGAACGTTTTCTACCGTGACGTGGATCCGTTCCTCAAACTCATCATCCAGATCTGGTTCTACGCCTCGCCGATCCTGTACCCGCTCTCCCTCGTCCCGGTGAAATGGCAATGGTTGTACTTCCTCAATCCCATGTCGGGCATCATCGCCGCCTACCGCGACGTGTTGATCTATAACCGCCTGCCGGGCGATTACCTGCTGCCCGCCGCCGTCGTCTCCCTCGTTATATTTGCAGCCGGGTACTGGTTCTTCAAGCGCGTCGAATTCCAGTTCGCGGACATCATCTAAACCCGAATGAATTCCCCTCTCGTCAGCGTCGTCATCCCTGCCTACAATCAGGCTGAATTTCTGGCTGAGGCGATTCAAAGCGTCCTCAACCAGACCTATCAAAACTTCGAGATCATCGTGGTCAACGACGCCTCCACCGATGATACGGACGAGGTCATGGCGAAGTTCACGGACGCGCGCCTGAACTATATCGTCCACGAGCAGAACCGGAGATTATCCGCCGCCCGCAATACAGGGATCAACGCCTCCAAAGGCGGGATACTCTTCCTGCTCGATGCCGACGATCTGTTCCACCCTGAAAAACTCCAGGCGCACGTGGACTTCCTCGCGGAACATCACGAAATCGGGGCATCCTACAATGCGCGCTTCGAATTGAATCACTCGTCGAACACCATTCGTGAAATGTGGCGTCCGCCGCTCACTGTAACGTTGAAGGATTTGATTCTGGGCTTTCCCTTCTCTCCCAGCGACACGGTCGTGCGGCGGGAGTGGGCGTTCAAGGTGGGGCTGTTCGACCCCGAAGCGGGGACCGCGGAAGACACCGACTTTCCGTGCAAACTCGCCCTGGCGGGATGTCAATTTGCCGGCATTGACCGCGCCCTGAACTATCGCCGCTATCATTCGGGCAGGGGGCGCAGGAACCTGCCGGGCAGGATCAACGACGTGGAACGCGTCCACGCCGCGATCTTTGCCGACCCGCGCTGCCCGCAGGAAATCCGCTCCCTGGGACGCATGGCGCTCAAACATCATCTCATGGTCATCGTATCGCTGGCGCTGATCCAAAACGAAACGGAACTGGCTCATAAATACGCCCGCGAACTTGTGGAACTCGACCCCTCCGTCACAGAAGGAGAACCTTGCGAACTGGTTGACTTCCTGTTGTCCGAGTGTATCGCCGACGAGAGCGTGGATCACGAGGAGTTGTTGAGGCGGGTATTCGCCCAACTCCCGCCGGAACTGGCGCGGTTATCCTCGCGATATGACTGGGCTGTCGCGCGCGGCTGGCTTTGGAAGGGCATCCGCGCCGTGCTATGGGGCAGGGAGGAGGAGGGGCGCGCCCGTTTTGCCCGCGCCCTCGAGCGGAACGCCGGCCTTGACGACGCGCTGATGCAACTCGCCACGTATCACCTGCTGGGCTATGAAAAGGAGTTTGGCACGGAGGCGGCGATGACGGTCCTCTCCGACCTGCGTTCACAACTGAACCGGGTGACGAAAGGCGGCGGTGACAAACTGGAAAGTTCCTACCTGGTCAATCGCGCCTTCGAGAGGTATCGCTCGGGCAAATATGAGAAGGTCCCGTCCATGGTCCTGCGCGCCTGGGGCAAGGACCCCTCCTATCTGACGAATCGAGGCGTGCTTTCCATTTTTCTGCGTTCCATGGCAAGGACGGTGTTCGGATGAGCGCTCGAAAAGTCAGCGTCATCATCCCCGCATATCTCGGCGCGGCATATCTGGGCAAAGCCATTCAAAGCGTCCTTGACCAGACCTATACGGACTTCGAACTCATCGTGGTCAACGACGCCTCGCCCGACGAAACCGACGAGGTCGTCAAAAGTTTCGACGACCCGCGCATCAAATACATCGTTCACGAAAGGAACGTGGGAGTGAACCGCGCCAGAGCCACAGGCGTCATGGCTTCGACGGGCGGGATCATTGCCTTCCTGGATCAGGACGATTTCATCCATCCCGAAAAACTTCAAAGGCACGCGTCGTTGTTCGAAGAGCGTCCCGACGTGGGTTTCACCTATAATGCCCGCTTCGAATTGAATTACTCCGCGGAGACCATCCGCGATATCTGGCGCCCGCCGTCGGATATTTCGCTGGCGGACCTGGTGCTGGGATTCCCCATCGCCCCCAGCGACGCCATGATCCGGCGGGATTGGGCGTTCCGGCTCAACCCCAGGAATCACGATCTTTCCTGGACCGGCGGCGAGATCGCCGTCTTCGGCGGGTTGTTCCTGGACGGCTGCAAGTTTGCGTGTGTGAATCGCGCGCTGAACTATCGCAGACATCGTTCCGGGCGCTTCATCCGGGACCTGGCGGGCGGCTGCGCCTCCGAGATCCATTGCCAGAACATCATCTTCGACGACCCCCGCTGCCCTGAAGATGTGCTGGCTTTGCGGCATGTGGCGCACGCCAATATTTACATGTTCTGGGCGTATCGCGCGTTTGCCCAGGACGAGACCGAACTCGGCCGGGAGTTTCTGCGAAAAGCCGTTCAATGGAATCCCTCCATTCTCGAGGGCAGTCCGTGTGAACTGGTGAACGCCCTGGTGGTGACCTGCAGCGACGACGAGAACGTGGATCACGCGGAACTGCTGAGGCGCGTCTTCGCCCAACTGCCGCCGGAGATGTCCCGCATCGCGGATCAACTCGAATGGGCGATCGCGCGGGGTTTTCTTCTGCGAGGCGCGCGGGCGGTCATGTGGGATCGTCCCGCGGACGGAGGCAGGTACTTCGACGGCGCGCTCGAGACGAACGCCGGGATTGACCGATCGTATCTCGAACAGTTGATACAACACGTTCTGGATTATGAACTGGAATTCGGGAAGACAGCCGCCCAAAACGTCATCGAGGCGTGGTCTCCCCATTTGAAAAGGCTGGGAGGTCGCGCGGCTGTGAGGCAGTTCCGCAGCCTGTATTCGATCAACCGGGCTTTCGAGAGTTTCTATTCGGGAAAATACGGCAGCGTTCCGGGGATGGTGATAACTTCCATTCTCAACGATCCCAAACATCTTGCAAATCGCGGCGTATTGGCTATTTTCGCGCGCTCGATCGTGGGAGAACTCAAAACGCGGGCGCCCGTCTGGTAAGGGATTCGCTGTCCGCACGAAGGGTGTTTTGCCCGGCGCGCGCATTCCCAACGGGAAGGAGAACGTTCGATGAAGATAATTGTTATTGGAGGAAAAGGCACGGCGGTGGACATCGGCGAACAGGTCGTCAACGCCCGCGAACAATACGGCGCAAAGGTCGAATTGCTGGGCTGGGCGGTTGACGACGAGTCGCTGGGTCCCGAGATCATCGGTTACCCGGTGTTGTGCAAGCCCCGTGAACTGGCGGAGAAATTCGACGATCCCGAAATCAAATTGATCTTCTCCCTGTACAAGGCGGATAAGATGGAGGAAAGGGTGGACCTGCTGAAGAGTTACGGCATCGCGCCTTCAAGGTTCGCGAACTTCGTTCACCCGCTGGCTTACGTGTCGAAGAACGCCTCGCTGGGGGTGGGCAATGCGGTGCTTTCTTTTGCCGGCATTTTTCCCAACGTCCGGATGGGGAATCACAACATTCTTTACCCGCGTTCGTTCGTCGGGCATGATACGCGGGTGGGGGACAACAATTTCTTCGTCGGCGCGGGTATCGGATCTGAGACCGTCATCGGGAACGGAGTCTTCATGGGAATGAACGCCACCATCACCGGGAATGTGACCATAGGCGATTACGCGTTCGTCGGCATGTGCGCCAACGTGATCAAAAGCGTCGAACCCCGCCAGATGGTGTTCGGGAATCCAGCCAGGCCGGTTCCCAGACCGGTTTGACAGGATGGAGTTTATCAATCGTCGGGCGGGGCATTTGGAAGAAGCGCAAGCCTGGACGACGACCTTTTAATCGGCATGTATTTTAGAGGCGATCGAATGAATGACTTTAGAGGATATGGTGATATGCCGCTTCACTTCAGTTCACTGGAGCGCTCCCATGAAAAAAGTGGCTATCATTCAATCGAACTACATCCCCTGGAAGGGGTACTTCGACATCATCCACGACGTTGATCTGTTCGTATTCCTGGACGACGTGCAATATACCGTCCGGGACTGGCGGAATCGAAACAAAATAAAGACCCCCCACGGTTTACACTGGTTGACCGTGCCGGTTGGGTGCAGCCGCGACCGGTTGATCCACGAGGTGCAGATCGCGGACGAAGGGTGGGGGAAATGTCATTGGGAGATCATCAGGCATAATTACGCCAAAGCCCCGCATTTCAAGACCTACAAGGATTGCCTCGAATACGTTTACCTGGGCGCGCAATGGGAGAATCTTTCGGAGTTGAATCAGCATCTCGTGAAAACCATCAGCAGGGAATTTCTGGGCATCGGGACGGAATTCAGGGATTCGCGCGAGTTCGACGCCCGGGGTCATAAATTGGAACGATTGCTCGACCTGCTGCTCAAGACCGGCGCGGACTATTACATCTCCGGTCCTTCAGCCAGCGATTACATTGACGAGTGCAAACTTGCGGAATGCGGCATCGAACTCCATTACAAGGATTATGCCGGTTATCCCGAATACCCGCAGTTCTTTCCGCCCTTCGAACATGGCGTCACCATCCTGGACCTGCTCTTCCATTGCGGGCCCGACGCGCCGTTTTACGTCTGGGGCTGGCGCGAGACCGAAAATCTCGAATCCGCAGAACCCGTTCATTACGGAAACACTGCATGAAGATACTAATGGTCTCCTACGATATGCAGGACTTCGGCGGGCTCGAGGAATACGCGGTCAACCTGGCGATCGGGCTGAAAGGACAGGGGCAGGAGGTCAGTTGGCTGTCGGCGGCGTGGGTCAGCCCTGATAATCAATATGCCCGCAGGCTTGGAGCGGCGGATATCCCCCTCGTCCAGCCCCCGGCGTGGATTTCCAAACCCGCCTCGGATTGGGACACGAAAGAACGCATCCTTCGCAACCTGATGCTGATCCTCAGCCCCCTGACCTTTTTCCTCGCATTGGGCTTGTCCGTTCTAAAAACGCGACCGCTCAGGCAATCCCTGACCAGCGCTCACAACTGGCTCAAGGGAAAGTTGATGGATAATCTCATCGGTCGCGATTACCGCAAACTTCTCGGTCGCCTCCTGCTGGGCTGGTGGAATTTTCGCTGGCGTCCCGAACTCCTGCACATCCAGGGATACACGACCACGCTGTTGTTCGTCATTGACTGGGCGCGCGCAAGAGGCATCCCGGTCGCCTACGAGGAACATCAGACCCCTGACCCGCAGTTCAACTGGTGGAAGGGATTCGAAAACACCATCAACAAGGCGAACCGCGTCATCGCCGTTTCCGAAAAGAGCGCGCAGGGATTGCGCGAAGTCTGCAAGGTCACGCGTCCCATCGTGGTGCGGCATCCTCTTTTATCCGACCCGTTTTCTTCCGGCTGGCAGCGGGAATACAACCATAAGAGCGGCAAGCCCTTCATCGTCACGACCGTCGCCCGCCTGTACGTGACCAAGGGGATCACACATCTTTTGGACGCGGCGGCAATCGTAAAGAGGACCCATCCAAATGCGGAATTCAAAGTGTACGGTGAAGGCGAACTGCGCGGCGAACTGCTCGCAAAAGCCGAAAGCCTCGGCCTGGACGGGGAACGCATCTTCGTGGGCGCATTTACAAACCGCGAAGAACTTTCGCGCATCATGGCGGAGACCGACGTCTTCCTCCTGCCGTCCATCCTCGAGGGACAACCGCTCGTGATCGTGGAGGCGATGGCGTATGGATGCCCCATCGTTTCGACGAACGTGGGCGGCGTTCCCGAACTGATCACGGACGGCGTCAACGGCTTGTTGTGTCCGCCGGAAGATCCGGGCTGCCTCGCGGAAAAGATCGAATTGCTGATCGGCAATGCGGCGCTCCGCGAACGATTGGGCCGCGCGGCGCGCAATTTCTACGAGAACAGTCCCTTTGAGGCAAAGGCGGCGGCGAAATTCTTCGCTTCGGTCTATGGCGAAATGCTCGCAGAGTGGAAAACGCCCGGGAGGATGAAGCAGTGACCGGTGCGGAAAAAGAAGCGGCGGTTTGCATCCCATGAAGATCGCGCATTGCCTGCCCGACCAGCATTGGGTCGAGGAGATGCGCGGCGAAAATCCAAAAGACGCGGCGCACATCCAGCAGAAATACATCGCCGAGGGATTGCGCGGGCGCGGGCGCTCGGTCACGTGGGTCGCGCCGCAGGGACTCGGTGACGTTTGCGTGAGCGATGCGAACGCGGCGTATCTTGCGCCGCGCACGTGGTCTGCAAGTTCATGGTTCGATCTGCTGGGCAAAGCCGTTTGGAAAATTCAGCAGTCGCTTCGCATCCCGTACCTGAATTATTTTTCAAACCTTCGGCGATACGACGCGTGTTTGCGCGTCCTGCCCGGTCACGATGTCGTCTTCGAGCGCAACGCCTTGTATAACTCGGGCGCCGCGATGGCGTGCGAAAAACTGCGGCTGCCCTACGTGATGTTCTTCGATGCAGACCAGATCGCCGAACTCGATTTCATGGGCAAGCCGCTCAAAGGGTTGTTGCGATGGCGCGCAAAACGACTGCTTCGCTACAATCTGCGCGTTGCCCGGCGAATTATTTGCGTTTCGGAAATTGCAAAGGATCATTTGATGAAGACCTGGAACGCGCCGGCGGATAAACTCGTTGTGCTGCCGAACGCGGTGGACGTGGAACGCTTCAAGCCGGACCCGGAACTGGGCGCCCAAACCCGAGCCTCCCTCTCGCTGACAACGCATCCGCTCCTCGTATTCGTGGGAAGTTTCTATCAATGGCACGACGTGGTTGCTTTGTTGAAAGCCTTCGCGCTCGTGTCGAAGACCCATTCGGAGGCGCGCCTCCTCCTCGTCGGCGACGGGGCGGAACGCGAAAGGATGATGCGAATCTCCGTTGACCTGGGCTTGGAGGGCGCGGCGCAATTCACCGGCTTCGTCACCCACGCGGAGGTCGTCCGTTACGTGAACGCGGCGGACATCGCCGTTGTTCCGGTCCCGAGCATGAAACAGGAGATGTGGCTTTCGCCGATGAAACTGTTCGAGTACATGGCTTCGGGCAAGGCGACCGTGGCTTCCGCAATGGGACAGATCAAGGACGTGATCCGCGACGGCGAAAACGGATTGCTCGTCCCGGCGGGGGATGAGGCGGCGCTGGCGGGCGCGCTCGAGCGGTTGATCGTGGATGTCGCTTTGCGGGTTCGGTTGGGAAGACAGGCGAGGGAAGACGCCGTGAAGGATCATTCGTGGGAGGGTTATCTCTCACGTCTCGAAGATGTGTTTATGGGTGCGATGAAATGAAGATCTTATTTCTATCCAACATGTACCCTCCGCACGTGATCGGCGGATATGAGGCTTTATGCCAGGAGGCGGTGGAGGGGCTCGCGAATCGCGGTCACCGGGTCTCCGTGTTGACGAGCGCTTATGGCTATGACGGCGAGGTTTCCGAGGGTAATGTCCATCGTCTGTTGTCTTTGGAGGGCGATCTCCAGTTCTACAAGATGAAGGACGCGTGGACGTATCCCGCCAGAAAAAGAAGAAATCTCGAACATCTTCGCAGGATGATTTCCGCCGAACAACCGGACATCGTTTTCGTCTGGGGCATGTGGAATTTATCCAGGAGCCTGGCGCTCGAAGCGGAAAGGCTTATGGGTTCGCGCGTGGTGTATTACCTTGCCAATCCGTGGCCCATCGAAGCCAACATGCACCGGCAATTTTGGGACGCGCCCGCGACCTCGTTCGCGAAAAACGTCGCCAAGAGCCTCGTGCGAATTCCCGCACGCGTGGTTTTGCGTGAAGAATGGGAAAACCTGCCTTTGCAATTTCGACACGCGCCCTGTTGCAGCGCCGCGCAGCGGGACCAATTGCTCGAGGCGGGAGTCCCGTTGAAGGACGCGCCGGTCATCTACGAGGGCGTTGACCTGGGGAATTATCTCGCCCAGGCGGACAAACGGACGTACAGGAATAACGGTTCGTTGTCCCTGGTCTTCGTCGGGATTTTGGCGGAGCATAAAGGGGTGCATACCACGATCGAAGCGCTGACTCAATTGTCGGCGGGGGAGAGGCAGCGCCTCCGTCTCACGATTTTGGGAAAAGGTCACAGCCAGTACGAGGAGCGTCTGCGAAGTCTTGTAGATCAACATCAATTGTCGGACGCGGTCGCGTTCCATGCGCCGATCCCGCGTTCCGAGTTGCCGGAATTTCTCGGCAGGTTCGACGCCCTGCTTTTGCCTTCGATCTGGTCGGAGCCGCTGGCGCGCATCATGCAGGAGGGATTGGCTTGCGGCATGGTGGTGATCGGTTCGGCGAACGGCGGGACGTCTGAAACGATCGTCCACGGAGAGAATGGATTGTTGTTCGAGGCGGGCGACGCGGCTGGGCTGGCGGAGCAGATCAAACGCCTGCTGGACGACGCGTCCCTGCGGCGTTCGCTGGCGGAGGCTGGGAGGAGGACCGCCGAGGAACGGTTCGACATCAACAAGATGGTAAGCGAGTTGGAAACCTACCTGAAAAAAGTGGATGAAAATGCCCGCGCAAACTGAAAAAGAGAATCCCCTCGTCAGCGTCGTCATACCCAATTACAACCACGCGCGCTTTTTGGGCGACGCGATCCGCAGTGTGTTGAACCAGGATTACCGCGGGTTCGAGATCGTCGTCGTGGACGACGGTTCCACGGACGACAGCCGCGAGGTGGCGGCGGGATTCGGCGACCGGATCCGATATATCCATCAAGCCAATGCCGGACTCTCGGCGGCGCGCAATACGGGCATCCGCGCCGCACAGGGATCGTTGATCGGCGTGCTGGACGCGGACGACATGTACGAGCCGATGTTCCTCGATACGCTGGTCAACGCGTTGAAGTCCGATCCCGATGCGGACGGAGTCTATTGCGGCTATCAATTCGTGGATGAAACGAACGACCTCCTGCCGCAGGTCGAGAACCGCCCGGTATCCAGCGATAAGCTGTATGAAGCCCTGCTGGACGGGAACTTCCTCGTGCCCGAGTCGATGTTCCTGCGGCGAACCGTTTATGACGAGGTCGGTCTCTTCGACGAGGCGCTGCGGGCGTGCGAGGACTGGGACGTGTGGCTGAGGGTGACGAAAAAATACAGGATCATCCACGCGCCCCGAATACTGACCCGTCACCGCATCCTCGCGGGGAGCATGTCCACCGATCCGCTTCGAATGCTGACCAATCGCCTGGCGGTCCTGAAGAAACACGTGGGAGGCGAGCCTTTGGTGGAGGGCTCCTCGATTCTGCATCGCGCCTACGGGCGCGCCTATCTCGGTTCGTGCGTGGAATACCTGCAATACGGCGACCCCGACCGGGCGTATCAATGTTTTCAAAAGATGGCGAACATCTGCCCGGAACTCCTGACGGAGGTGGATACCTTCTATCAACTCGGATGCGGCGACCAGCCCAAGGGACGCATGGGCGACCTGGCGTCGCTGAACGTGAAGCGCAACAGCCTCCCGCTGCTCGTGATGATGAAGAGCCTGTTCGTGGACGCCGGGACGGGCAACGCCGTGAAGCGCCTCGAGCGCGCCTCGTACGCCAAAGCCTTTTATTCCCTCGGTTTGCTCGCCTATGGAACGAGGGAATTCGGGGAGGCGCGTCGTTTTTTCCTGCGCGCCATCTTGAACGATCTCAAACTGGCGTTCAACCGGCAGATCGTTTCCCTGTGGGTCAAATCCCTGTTGAGCCCCAATGTGGTTGACTGGCTGAAGCGTCTTCGCCAGCGGGCGGTATCCGGGTGATGAGGCTTTTGTTTCTGAGCAACTTCTATCCTCCCGCCAGCCGCGGGGGATACGAACAGTGGTGCCAGGAGGCGGCGCTTGGATTGAGAAGCCGCGCGCACGACGTGTTGGTCCTCACCAGCGCGCACGGGAACGCGAACCATAGATCATCCGATCCCTCGTGGGTGAAACGCGAACTGCATCTGGAAATGGAAATCGCCTCGTTGCGGAACGCCGTTCGATTCTTTACTGCCCGGAGGCAACGCGAGGAAGAAAACCTGACCCTCCTGCAAAGAACGATCGAAACCCATCAGCCGGATGCCATCCTGCTATGGGGCATGTGGAATCTGCCGCGTTCGCTCCCCGCGCTCGCGGAAAGACTCAGGCCGGGAAAAGTCGTTTATTACGTCGGCGATTATTGGATCACGCTGCCGGGTCAATTCGAGAATTACTGGAACGCCCCGCCTCGAAACTTCCTCACGGGTCTTCCCAAGGGATTGTTGAAGCCGGTTGCGAAACGCATCCTTGCCCGCGAGGAAAGACCCACCCTGCAACTCGAACATGCGCTGTTTCCCTCCGAGTTCATGCGGGACGAATTGAAACGACGAGGCGTCTCGCCCAAAAACGCGCACGTCGTTTACGGCGCGATTGACACCGCTCCCTATCTCGATCGTCGGGATCGAACGCGACCCAACGACGGGACGTCCCTGCTCTACGTCGGGCGCCTCACGCGGGAAAAGGGCGTGCATACGGGAATCGAAGCGGCGGCGAACCTGATTTACAAACACGGACTCAAAAACCTGAAGTTGACCATCGTCGGCGACGGCGACCCCGACTACGCGGCTCATCTGCGTCAACTTGTGGATCGAATGAACCTCGCCTCATACGTGACGTTCATACCTGCCCAGCCGAAAGAGGCTTTACCCTCCCTTTACCATCAATCCGACATTCTATTGTTTACTTCGATATGGGCGGAACCGTTCGGGCGCGTGATCGTGGAGGCGATGGCGTCCGGTCTTGCCGTGGTCGGAACGAAAGTGGGCGGCGCGTCCGAGATCCTCGTTGACGGGGAAAACGCGTTGACGTTCACGCCGGACGATCCCGAAAGCCTGAGCCTTCAGTTGAAACGGTTGATCGAATCGCCCGCATTGCGCGAACGCCTGGCGGCATCGGGACGCGAGACCGCCGTCAACCTATTCGACGTCCGCCGCATGACAGGCGGGATCGAATCGTATTTGCAAAACGTCGTTCGATGAAGATTCTCTTTCTCTCGCGCTGGTTCCCCTACCCGATGAACAACGGCTCGAAGATCCGCATCTACAACCTGCTGCGCGGACTGGGTCAACGTCACAGCCTGACCCTGCTCAGTTTTGCGGATCAGCCCGAAGCGAGTCCCGAAGCGCCCGAGGTCAAAAAGATCTGCTCGAAGGTCAGGGTCGTCCCGTGGCGTGAGTTCGACCCCAACAATATCCGCGCCCGCCTCGCGGCGTTCAGCCTCGAGCCGCGTTCCATCGTGGATACCTTCTCTCCCGAAATGGCGGGGGCGATCACAGAAACGCTGAACGAAGAACAATACGACCTGGTCATCGCCTCGCAGCTGCAGATGGCGGCGTATTATCCACATTTCAAAAATGTCCCTGCGGTCTTCGAGGAGTTCGAGATCGGATTGTTCCACGACCGGGCTTTTTCTGCGGAGGGAAGGATGCGCGTCAGACACGCCCTGACCTGGTTCAAACTCCGCCTGTACCTTTCCCAACTCCTCGACTCTTTCCGGGCTTGCACGGTCGTCTCCGAACGGGAAGGTCAACTGCTCGCGCGAAACTTTCCGCGCTTCGCCGGAGCGGTGGAGGTCATTCCGAACTGCCTGAACATGGAGGAATACGGCAGCGTCAAGGTGGAGAAAAAAACGAACACTTTGATCTTCACGGGTTCGTTCACGTACGACGCAAATTACGAGGCGATGTCCTGGTTCGTGGGCGAAGTCTTCCCGTTGATCCTGGAGAAGGCGCCCGACGCGCATTTGATCGTCACAGGCGATCACGCGAACCTTCCCCTGCCGCCCTCCAGAAATATCACCTTGGCTGGTTTCGTGGAGGACGTCAAGCCGCTGATCGCCTCCGGCGCGATCAGCCTCGCGCCGCTTCTGAGCGGGGGCGGGACGCGCCTGAAGATCCTCGAGGCGATGGCGCTCGGAACGCCTGTGGTCGCCACGTCGAAGGGGGCGGAGGGGTTGGACGCGGCGGACGGGGAACATCTGCTCCTGGCGGATTCGCCCGCGCAATTTGCGGATTGTGTTATAAGATTGTTGACGGATGAAAAACTGCGCCGCCGCCTGGCTGGGAACGCCAGCCTGCTGGTGGAGGAAAAGTACAATTGGGGGAGGGCGTTTGCCGATTATTCGAGGTTGATGAATGAGGTCTTTCGGCGATAATTGCCGCAGGTCTTGTGCGCCATGAACGTTGATTTTCACCTGAAGATATTCTCCATCATAGACCGCCGCATCATCATCAGCATGAGGTGGATCCAGTACGGGATCATCCTGGCTGTCGTGTTGATCAGCGTCGCCGCCGCGTATTGGGGGTCCATGACGGTTCTGATGGCGCTGGCTGGCGCGGTGGCGGGGACGGCCGGTTTCCTTGCCCTGTTGCGCTATCCCAACCTGGGGTTCCTCCTGCTCTTCCTGGGCGGGATGTTCGTCCCCGTCAAAGGACCCGGCGGATTCAACGCCTCCATCCTGACCCTGATCCTGATGACCGTCCTGTGGCTGATGGACATGTTCGTGGTCAGACGCAAATTCGAGTTCGTGAAGTCGCGTCCCATCCGCCCGGCGGGTTACATGCTGATCGTGTGCGTCGTCGCCTTTGCAATGGGACAGATCCCCTGGTTCATCTTCGCCAACCAGGCGCCCATTGACGCGCAGATCGGCGGGTTTGCCATCTACTTCTTCCTGGTGCTTGCCATGATCATGACCGCGAACGTGATCCAGGAGGTCAAGTGGCTCAAGATCATCGTCTGGGCGTTCATCGGGCTGGGATTTATCTACGTGCTTGGGCGCACCCTTCATCTGGATGTCGTGGACCGTATTTACGCGCACGGCGTGTATGCCAACAGCATGTTCTGGTTGTGGCTGGTCGCGCTTCCGTTGAGCCAGGCGATCTACAACAACCACCTTACCCTGCGCGCCCGCGCCGTTTTGTACGGGGTCGTCGCTTTGACCTTCTTCGTTGCCCTCGTCCAGCAGAGTGACTGGAAATCCGGCTGGGTGCCTGCGGGGGTGACGGCGGCGGTCCTGGCGGGATGGAAGTTCAGGAAAGTGGTGCCGTTCTTCATCCCGTTCGTGGCGGCGGTTGCGATCTACCTGGCGCAGGACCTGATCTCCACCGACCAGTATAGTTGGGGCACGCGCGTGGACGCCTGGATCGTGGTCCTGGACATCGCCCGCGTCAGTCCGATCATCGGGCTTGGGTTCTCGAACTATTACTGGTATGCGAAGATATTCAGCATACGCGGCTATTCCATCAAGTTCAACTCTCACAGCCAGTTCGTGGACATCATCGCCCAGACCGGCATCCTGGGGCTGGCGTGCTTCCTGTGGATCCTGTTCGAGGTCGGACGCCTGGCATACAGATTGATGAACCAACTGCCCGAAGGATTCGCGAAGGCATACGCCTACGGCGTCTTTGCCGGGGTGTTCGGTTCGCTGATGGCGGCGTTCCTGGTGGACTGGCTGCTGCCGTTCGCCTACAACATCGGGCTGGACGGCGTGCGCGCCAGCGTCCTGCCGTGGATCTTCTTCGGCGGGTTGATCAGCCTCGAGCAGATCTACCTCGTGAACCAGAAGACGGCTCCGGTCGATTCGAGGGAACAGGGACCGGGTCCCCTGAAATAGATGCAGGGCAGGATTCCATCTTTCCTGCAAACACACACCAATTCAAAGAGAGGTCGTTATGGAGGAGTTGATCGGTTTGATCCCCGCGGCGGGGAAAGGCGTTCGTTTGGGTTTGCCGTACCCGAAGGAATTGTATCCCGTCATTCGCAATAATCACTACAAGCCCATTTCGCAGTTCGTGGTGGACAACCTGACGAACGCCGGGTTGAAGCACATCGTCTTTGTGGTCAACGAGACCAAGCATCAGTTGATGGGCTACTTCGGGAGCGGGATGCGCTTCGGCTGCGACATCAGTTACGTGGTGCAGGAGGTGGTGGAGGGGAAGACCAAGTCCACTTCGCCCGGGCTGGCGCACGCGCTCGACGCGGCGTATCACCTCGTCAAGGGGAAGACCGTTTTCTTCGGCATGGCGGATACGCTGATGAAGCCCAACGATGTGTTCAAGCGGGTCTATGAAGCCGCGACCCCGGAAGACGACGTCATCTTCGGCATGTTCACTACAGAGCGCCCTGAAAAGTTCGGCATGGTGCGCATGGACGGGAACCACCGCGTCCTCGAGATCGTTGACAAACCGAAGCAGACCGATCTGACCGAGATGTGGGGGTGCATCATCTGGCGTCCGAAGTTTACCGAGTATTTGCGCCAGTGCGTGTTCGAGGAAGGCGTCTCCGATTTTGCGAAGATCATGAACGACGCCATCGCGATGGGGATGAGATTCAGGGGAGTCCATGTGAAGGACGGAACGTACATTGACCTTGGGACTTACGAGGAGATCGCCGATCTGGATAGAAAGTATCGGGAGGAGTAAAAGATGATGGGAACAGCGACCCAGGCTGAAGTCGGGAAAAGAAGCGATGCATCGGTCGTGGATATGTCCATTGTGCTGGTATGCTGGAACAACAAGGCGTATCTCGATCCGTGTTTGAAGTCCCTGTACGAGGGCGGGCTGAAGAGTTTGTTCGACGTGGTGGTGGTGGACAACGGTTCGACGGACGGAAGTCAACAAATGCTGGCGGAGAAGTATCCGCAGGTGAAGTTGATCCAGAACGCGGGCAATGTGGGGCTGGGGAAGGCAAGCAACCAGGGCATCGAAGCGACGAGCGGACGTTACGCGTTGTTGTTGAACAACGACACGCTCGTGAACGGACCGGCGCTGGATGTGTTGGTGGAATACCTGGATGCGCACCCCGAGGCTGGCGCGGCGGCGGGGAAGTTGTTGAACCCCGACGGTTCCTTTCAGTCGGGATATGCGCCGTTCTCGACCCTGCTGGAGGAGTTCCTGATCGTGACGCACATCGGAGAGATGTTGTGGCCCGGTTATCCGTCGCACGGCGATTCGAACGAGATCAAGGAGACCGGCTGGATGAGTTCGGCGTGCCTGCTGGTGCGCCGCGCCGCGCTGGATCGGGTGGGCTTGCTCGACGAGGGTTATTTCATCTATGGCGATGAGGCGGATTTGCAATATCGCCTGAACAAAGCGGGCTGGAAGGTGGTCTTCCTGCCGAATTCCTCGATCATCCATTTCGGCGGTCGCAGCATGGATCGCTGGAAGCGGCGCAGGATGGTGTATCGCGGCAAGATGATGTTCTATAAAAAGAACTATGGTTTCTTCAAGACATTCCTGCTGCGCGCGATGTTCTTTGTGATGAGCCTGTTGAAACTGCTGGTCTGGTGCGTTGGATTTTTGATCCCCAGCCGCAACGACCAGGCGAAGAAGGAATTGCGCTCGAACCTGGACGTGATGGGATTGTGTCTTAACCTGAAATAGTTTTCTCAGCCACGGATTACACGGATTTTCACGGATGGTTGTACCCTCGTGCGAATCCGCGAACATCTGTGGCTGAAAATTTAATTCCGCCATGAAAATCCTCTTCCTGACGCAGATCGTTCCCTTTCCTCCCGATGCGGGACCGAAGGTAAAGACTTATCACGTCATCCGCGCCCTCGCGGGGCAGGGACATTCTGTAACCCTCGTATCGTTTGTTCGTCCAGAAGAAGTGCAACACATCCCTGCATTGCAGGAAATATGTGAAGCGGTCCATGCCGTGCCGATCCGAAGGTCGCGTATTGCGGACGCCCTTTACATGATGCGGAGTTATTTCACGGGTCGTCCGTTCCTGATCGAACGCGACGACCTCCGCCCGATGCAGGAGACGGTGAACCGGCTGGTTCGGGAGAACGATTTCCAGTTCATTCACGCCGACCAGTTGACGATGGCGCAGTTCGCGATCCGGGGGGCGTCTGCGTTCCCGGACAAAAAGCCGAAGGTCGTCTTTGATGCGCACAACGCGGTGTGGACGATCGTGCAGCGGATGCAGGAGAACGCGCGCTGGTTCCTCAAGCCCATCCTTGCAGTGGAAGCGAAGCGCGTCAAACGGTACGAAGGCTGGCTCCTGCGGACGGTGGATCGCGTGCTGGCTGTAACCGATATTGACCGAAACCTTCTTGAAGAAGCGCTGCGCTCTTCGAACGGACGCAACGACGGACATGAGGCGCCCATCACGGTCATCCCCATCGCGGTGGATACGGAGAAACTTCGTCCGGTCAATCGCAAGGTCGGCTCGAAGAACATCGTCACGCTTGGCACGCTGCACTACCCGCCCAACGCGGACGGCATTCGCTGGTTCTTCAACGAGGCGTTTCCGCTGGTGAAGGAGCGCGTGCCGGATGCGACCCTGACCATCATCGGCAAGAATCCGCCGCAGGATTTTATCGAACTGGCGGAACGGAATCCGGGCGTCGTCGAAGTGACAGGCTATGTGGACGACCTCCGCCCGTATCTCGAGCAGAGCGCGTTGATGGTGGTGCCGGTGCGGGCGGGCGGCGGGATGCGGGTCCGCATTCTCGAAGCGTTTGCGTACGCCATGCCTGTTGTCACGACCACCGTCGGGCTGGAAGGCATCCGCGGGACGCCGGACCACGATGTTCTCGTTGCGGATACGCCTGCTGATTTTGCCGACCGCACAATCGCACTTTTGCAAAACGCTTCGTTGCAGGAAAAACTGGCGACCAACGGAAGAGAACTGGCGGCGAGCCGGTACGATTGGCAGGCTGTGTTATCTGCCATGAGACCGATTTACGAGGCAGCGTAGCGGACGTTCTCTAACGTCCATCGGATACGCAACGCCGCGTAGAAGAGCGTCGAGTACGCATAAAAGCCGTGTAGCGGACGTTCTCTAACGTCCACCGAATACGCAGCGCCGCGTAGAAGAGCGCCGAGTACGCATAAAAGCCGTGTAGCGGACGTTCTCTAACGTCCACCGAATACGCAGCGCCGCGTAGAAGAGCGCCGAGTACGCATAAAAGAATTCATGAGCAGAGAGAGTCAACCCCGCGCCAACGCAACCTTCTTGAATCGCATCAAGGCACAACCCTTGACGGCGATTATTTTCGTCTCTGTGTTCCTGCGGCTCGCGGTCGCGTTCCTGATGGGCAACCGGGTGGTGGAACTGCCCGGCATCTTCGACCAGGTCTCGTATCACAACCTTGCCTTGCGCGTGCTGGGCGGTCATGGCTTCACGTTCGGCGAATTATGGTGGCCCATCACCCGCGCGGGCGAACCTACAGCGCATTGGTCCTTCCCATACACGCTTTATCTCACCGCCGCATACTCCCTCTTCGGCGTTTACCCGATTTCGGCGCGGATTTTGCAGGCGGTCATCGTCGGCATCCTGCATCCGTACGTCGCGTATCGCATCGGCGAAAAAGTCTTCGGCAGGAGCGTCGGTCTCGTCGCCGCCGCGGTCACATCCATTTACATCTATTATGTCTATTACGGCGCGGCGTTGATGACCGAACCGTTCTACATCACGGGCATTTTGTTCAGCCTGTTCTTCGCGATGCAGTTGGCGGATGATCGGGACCAAAAACCCGACCTCAAACTCGGCGTCGCGCTTGGAATTTCCATCGGACTTACGGTCACACTGCGACAGGTTTTTCTTTTGTTCGTTCCGTTTTTATTCCTTTGGATCTGGATCGCCCGCTTCCGCCTTACCCGGAAATTGCCCATCGTTTCGACGGTTTTATCCTTCGCCCTGATCGTTCTCTTCATCCTCCCGATCACGCTTTACAACTATTCCCGTTTTCATCGTTTTGTTTTGCTCAACACGAACTCCGGGTATGCCTTCTTCTGGGGCAACCATCCCGTCTATGAGACGAAGTTCATCCCGATCCTGCCGACCTCCGACTATCAAGCCATGATTCCCGGGGAGGTCCGTCATTTGGACGAAGCGGCTTTGGATAGCGAACTGCTTGGACGCGGGATCCAGTTCGTGGTCCAGGACCCGAAGCGTTACGTCCTGTTGTCGTTGAGCCGCATCCCGCCGTACTTCATGTTCTGGTACTCGCCCGAGTCAAGTACATTGAGCAACCTCTCGCGCATCGGCAGTTTCGGACTCTTCCTGCCGTTCATGTTGTATGGATTGTTTTTGGGAATCAGGAAAACATCCTCCTTTATGAACCTCCTCGTCTCCCCGCAGGGACTCCTGATCCTGTTCGCGCTGGTCTATTCGGGCGTCCACATCCTCACGTGGACGTTGATCCGCTACCGCCTGCCGGTGGACGCGACGCTGATCCCGTTCGCCGGGCTTGCGTTGTATGATGTCGCGGGGCGGCTCTCCGTGAAGTTTCCCGCCGTGCAGCGTCTCATCAAGGTTGGAGAATAACATGGACAAGATCAAACGCATGATCGTGATCGTGTTGGACGGCGTGGGCGCGGGCGAAGCGCCGGATGCCGCGGCCTATGGCGACGTGGGAAGCAACTCGCTTGGCAACGTGGCGCGCGCCATCGGCGGGTTGAATGCGCCGAACATGTACGAATTGGGTTTGGGCAACATCACGTCCATTCAGGGCGTGCCTGAAAACCCGAATGCGAAGGGCGCGTTCGGGAGATTCCAGCCGAAGTCGGCGGGCAAGGATACGGTCATCGGTCACTGGGAGATGATGGGCGTTTACCTGCCTGTTGCGTTCCCGACGTATCCGAACGGCTTTCCGCCCGAAGTTCTCGACCCGTTCCGCAAGGCGATCGGGCGCGATGTGCTTGGCAACAAGCCCGCTTCGGGAACCGAGATCCTCAAGGAGTTGGGCGTCGAACACGTGCAGAGCGGCAAGCCCATCGTTTATACGTCTGCGGACAGCGTGTTCCAAATCGCCGCGCACGAGGAAGTGATTCCGTTGAATGAGTTGTACAGGATGTGCGGGATCGCCCGCGACATTTTGCAAGGCGAGCACGGAGTCGGGCGCGTCATCGCCCGCCCGTTTTTGGGCGATTCGCCGGAGAATTTCAAACGAACGCACCATCGAAAGGATTATCCGCGCGATCCCGAATATCCCACCATGATGCAGAAACTCGTGGACGCGGGCAGGGACGTGTACTCCGTGGGCAAGATTGACGACATCTTCAACCACCGGGGCATCACGAAGAAGAATCACGTGCTGACCAACAGGGAAAGCATCGAGGTCACGTTGAATTTGCTGGAGGAGGATTTCGAAGGCCTGATGTTCGTCAACCTGATCGAGTTCGATATGATCTACGGTCATCGCAACGACCCGCGCGGTTACGCCGACGCGCTCGAGCAATTCGACAGTTACATTCCCGAAATTCAAAGACGCCTGAAACCCGGCGATCTGGTCATCGTCACCGGAGATCACGGCGTGGACCCGACGACGCCCGGCACCGATCACTCGCGTGAGTACGTGCCTTTGCTGGCATTCGGTCCCAACATCAAACACGGCGTGGACCTCGGCGACCGCGAAACTCTAGCCGACATCGCAGGCACGCTGGCAGAGATGTTTTCTCTTGAACCACAACCCATTGGAAAAAGTTTTCTAAAGGAAATCGTTTAACATGTCATTCTGAGCGTAGCGAAGAATCTCGACCACGGTGGTAGAGACCCTTCGCTACCGCTCAAGGTGACATGAAAAATAACACAGGAATTATCAATGAAATTCATCTCCGTCGTCGGCGCGCGGCCCGAATTCATTCAAGCCACCCCGGTCAGCCGCGCCCTTCGCAAGAACCATCACGAGATCCTCGTCCACACCGGTCAGCACTACGACTACCTCATGTCGCAGACCTTCTTCGACGAACTCGGCATCCCTGCGCCCGATTACAACCTCGAGGTCGGTTCCGGTTCCCACGCGAGTCAGACCGCCGAGATCCTCATCCGTTTCGAGGAACTTCTCCTCAAAGAAAAACCCGATTGCGTCATCGTGCGCGGCGACACCAACTCTACATTGGCGGGCGCGCTGGCGGCGAGCAAACTGCACATCCCCACGGTCCACATCGAAGCGGGCGAGCGCAGTTTCGACCGCCGCATGCCCGAAGAGATCAACCGCCTCGTCGCCGACCGTCTGTCCTCCGCCTTCTTCTGCGTCAGCCAGACCGCCGTCAAACACCTCGCGGACGAGGGCATTACGCAGGATGTCTACTGGGTGGGCGACGTGATGCTGGATGCGAACCTTGCCAACCGACCTCTCGCGCGGCGAAAGTCCACGGTTCTTTCCACGCTCGGGCTTGCTCCCGGTTCCTACGGGCTTGTGACCGTCCACCGCGCCGCCAACACGGACGATCCCCAGCGTCTGGCAAACATCGTCAAAGCCTTGAGCCGGGTCGGCGAGACGGTGGTGTTTCCGGTCCACCCGCGCACGCGCGGCGCGTTGGGCAAACTGAACGTGCGCTTCGGCGACAACGTCCGCGTGATCGAACCGGTCGGCTACTTCGACATGATGGTGCTGGAGGAGAACGCCCGCATCATCGCCACGGATTCAGGCGGCGTGCAGCGCGAAGCGTATTTCATGCAAAAGCCATGCCTCACCCTGCGCGACGAAACCGAATGGACTGAAACCGTCGAAGCGGGCTGGAATCGGCTGGTTGGCGTGGACGTGGACAAGATCGTATGCGAATGGAAGAACTTCGCGCCTCCCGCAGAGCAGCCTCCCATCTTCGGCGACGGCAAGGCAGGCAGGAAGATCGCGGAGATCCTTGGAACGATTCATTTATCAATTAACCGGCGCGTAGAGGACGTTCTCTAACGTCCCCGTCGGCGTAAGAGAACGCCGACTGCTCGCCAAAGTATTTCTAAAGAATTACGAGACCACATAGCGAAAACGGATCTATCATGGAAAATACATCGAAACAAAAAATAGGAATCATCGGCGGCGGCATCATGGGCATCAGCCTCGGCTACTTCCTCTCGAAACAGGGAGCCGCCGTCACGATCTACGAAGCCTCCCCGGTGCTGGGCGGGCTGGCGGGTCCCATCAACCTCGAGGACGGAACACAGGTGGATCGTTTCTATCACGCCATCCTCTCCAGCGACCGTCACCTGAGCGACCTGTGCAGGGAGTTGGGCATCCACGATCAGTTGCGCTTCAAGGAAACTAAAACGGGTTTTTACTATAAGAACGCGATCTACCCAATGAACAATATCATCGAGTTCCTCAAGTTTCCTCCGCTCGGCTGGTTTGACCGCTTCCGGCTCGGTCTCACCGTGCTTGCCGCGCAGTTCATCCGGGACTGGCGAAGCCTCGAATCGGTCAGCGTGCAGGACTGGTTGTTGAAATGGAGCGGACCGGGGACGTTCCACAACATCTGGCGACCGATGCTCAAAGCCAAGTTCGACGGCGGCTTCGACGACGTCCCCGCCACGTGGATCTGGTCGCGCCTCGTCCGCATGAAGTCCACGCGTGAGGGCGCGAATCAAAAGGAGATGGCGGGTCATCTGATCGGCGGCTACATCACCCTCATCAAAGCCCTGACCGATAGGATCCTGGCGAACGGAGGGGAGGTGCTTCTCAAAACCCCGGTCAAGGAGATCGTCCTCGAAGACGGCAAAGCAACGGGCATCCGTCTCGCGAGCGGCGAAGTGGTAAATTATGACAAGGTGGTCTGCACGATGCAGGCGCCCATCTTCCAGCGTTTGATCCCCGCCGCGGACCCGAATTATCAGGCGTCCCTTACGAAGACCGAATATCTTGGGATCATCGCCCCGCTTCTCGTCCTGACCCGTCCCCTGACCGGCAACTGGACCATCAACATCACCGACGATCGTTTCCCGTTCACCGGCGTCATTGAAACGACCGCCTACATTGATCCGAAATACGTCGGCGGCTATCACCTGGTCTACCTGCCGAAATATACCGCGCCGGGCAGCGAGTGGCAGAAGAAGAGCGACGACGAGATCAAACAGATCTGGCTCGAAAACCTGCAAGCCATGTTCCCCGATTTCGACGCGTCTTCGATCAAATATTTTCTCATCCACCGCGAACGCTACGTCGAGCCGCTTCATGGACTGAACGAAACGGATTCCATGCCGCAGGTCAGGACGCCCATCGGGAACCTGTTCCTTGCCACCACCGCCCAGATCTACCCCGCGTTGACAAATGGCGAATCGGTCAGTCGTCACGCGCGCGAGTCGGCGGAGATCATCCTGGGTTCACGCGTAGCGGACGCTCTCTCGCAACCTCACGCGTAGCGGACGCTCTCTCGCAACCTCACGCGTAGCGAACGCTCTCTCGCAACCTCACGCGTAGCGGACGCTCTCTCGCAACCTCACGCGTAGCGAACGCTCTCTTGCAACCTCACGCGTAGCGGACGCTCTCTAGCGTCCAGTATTGGAGAACACCAATGGAGAAGAAAGATTACATAATCATCGTCTCGGGTCTGCCGCGTTCCGGCACGTCCATGATGATGAAAATGCTCGAAGCGGGCGGACAACCCATCCTGACCGACAACCTGCGCGAAGCCGACGCCAACAACCCGAACGGTTATTATGAGTTCGAGCGCGTGAAGCAACTCCCGGAGGGCGACTACGGCTGGGCCCTCGATGCAAAGGGCAAGGTGGTCAAGATCGTGACCGGTCTCATCATGCACCTGCCCTCCGACTATAACTTCAAGGTTGTCTTCATGCAGCGGGCGATGAAGGAGGTTCTGTCCTCGCAAAAGAAGATGCTCGGACGCCTGGGCAGGGAGGACGACAAAGTCGAGGACGAGAAGATGAAGAAGATCTACCAGGAGCACCTCAAACAGGTGAACGCCTGGATCGCAAAACAGCCGAACATCGAAGTGTTGTACGTCAATTACAATACGATGATCGGCGACCCGCTCGACTCGCTGAAAAAGGTCAACGAGTTTTTGGGAGGCGGGATGGACGTGAACGTCATGGCTGGGGTGGTGAACAGGGAGTTGTATCGGGAGAGGAAGTGAGGAGTGGAAAGTGGAAAGTGGGGAGTGGGGAGTAGAGTGTAGAGAGTGGAAAGTGGAAAGTAGAAAGTGGAGAGTGGGGAGTAGAAAGTGGAAAGTGGAAAGTGGGGAGTGGGGAGTAGAGTGTAGAGAGTGGAAAGTGGAAAGTAGAAAGTGGAGAGTGGGGAGGAGAAAGAGGAAAGTGGAAAGTAGTGAGTGGAAAGTAGAAAGTAGAAAGAGATAAATAGAGAAAGGAAAAGATCATGAATATGTTGTTTGTTTTGTTCAGCCTGGTGGGACCGCTTCGCCCGCCGGAGTACCTGGGACCGGAAACGCTCATGCCGCTGGCGTCCATCCTGGCGGCGATTGCCGGTTTCTTTTTATTGTTCTGGCGTCTCATCGTAAAGTTCTTCAAGACTCTTTACCGCAGGATACGCGGTCTACCCGATGAAGTCCCGCCGGAGATGGACATGGAAGACCCCGTCGAAGAAGAGCAGGATAAATAGACTGATTTCATGTCAATGAAAAAGGTCATAGTCGTCGGATTGGACGGGTTCGAGCCGAAGATCGCGGAGGCGATGATGGCGCGCGGCGAACTGCCGAACCTGCAAAAGGTGCGGGAGCAGGGCGGTTATGCGCGCCTCGGCACCACGTACTCGGCGCAGACGCCGGTGGCGTGGTCCACGTTCTCGACCGGGACGAATCCCGGCGGTCACGGCATCTACGATTTCCTGAACCGCGACCCGAAGACCTACCTGCCGGTCATGGCGCTCAGCAAATACGAGCAGAAGAACGCCTTTGTATTGCCGAAGGTTGTGAACATGCGGCGCGGGGCACCGTTCTGGGATTTGTTGTCCGCCAGGGACGTGCCGTCCACGATCCTGCGCGTGCCGTGCGCTTACCCGCCGGATCCGGTCAAGGGACGGATGCTTTCGGGCGTCGGGGTCCCCGACCTGCGCGGAGGCTTTGGCACGCCCACGTTTTATTCCACGCGTAAGGGTTTGCACGCCGACCAGAGCGAGAAGGTGATCGCCGTCAGCGTGGAGAAGGACCGGGTCGCGACGCAGGTCATCGGTCCGCGTGACCCGAAGACGAAGTCCGATCACAAATTCGACATCGGCATCCAGATCGTCAAAGAGGAAAACAAGATCGTCGTCACGTCGCAGGGACAGCCGGATAAACTCGAAGTGCAGTTGGGCAAGTGGAGCAAGTGGCTGAAGGTGCGGTTCAAGGTCGGGATGATGCAGTCCGTTTCAGGGATCGTGCGATTCAACCTGCGGCAGATCGAGCCGGAGTTCGAGTTGTACGCCTCGCCGGTGAACTTCGAGGCCGAGGAGCCGCTGTTTCCGATCAGTCACCCGAAGGAATATGCCCACGAACTGGCGATGAAGATCGGGCGGTATTACACGGCGGGCATGGCGGAGGATCACGACGGTTTGAACCTGAACCGTTTCGACGAAGCGGCGTATCTCGACCAGTGCCGTCTCGTGATGCGCGAACGCCGCCGCATGATGGAATTCGAACTGGGCAGGCTCGAACGCGGATATTTCTTCTGCCTGTACGATACGCCCGACCGGCTGGCGCACATGTTCTGGCGATTCCGCGAGCCGGATCATCCATCCAATCGTCATCACGGTTACAACGCGGAATTTGCGAACGCGATTGAGGAACACTATCGCGAATGTGATGTAGTCGTCGGCGAGGCGATGAAGTACGTGGACGACGATACGCTCTTTATTGTTTTGAGCGACCACGGCATGAACTCGTTCCAGCGCGGTTTGAACCTGAACACGTGGCTGTACGAAAACGGATTCCTTGCTTTGAGATCCGGCGCAAAGCCCGGCGACGGCGGCGACTTCTTCGAGAACGTGGATTGGGACAAGACCAAAGCCTTTGCGATGGGATTGGGTCCCATTTTCCTCAACCTCAAGGGACGCGAAGCCAACGGCATCCTGAACGAAGCGGAGGCGGAGGCGACGCGCGCGGGGATCGTCAACGGATTGACCGGGCTGGTGGATCAGGAGCGGGGCGCTGTGGCAGTCCGAAGCGTGTCCCGACGCGAGCAGGTGTATAGCGGCGCGTATCTGAGCGAAGCGCCCGACCTGCTCGTCAATTTTTCCGAAGGCTATCGCGTCTCGTGGGATACGCCGCTGGGCGGAGTGCCGCAGGGTTTGTTCGCGGACAATCACAAACGCTGGGGCGGCGATCACGTCATTGATCCCGCGCTGGTTCCGGGCGTGTTGTTCATAAACCGAAAATTCCGCGCGGACTCGCCGAGTCTCGTTGACCTTGCGCCGACGATCCTGAATGTGTTTGGCGCGTCGAAGAACGCCGAGATGGAAGGGAGCGATTTGTTGTCATGAATGTTCTGGTCTTGAATTTCCCGGGCGCCGAGCGCGCAACGCTGTTCGACGACGAACGCCTCGAAAACCTGCGCCGCCTGATGGACATGGGATGCTTCGGCGAGTTGGACGGTTCCGGCGAGTGGGACGTGCTGGCACGGCAGGAGAATCATACGCTGACGCTGACGGAATATTTTCAGCAGGCGGACAAACTCTGCGTGGACATTACCGACCCGGTCGCCCTGCGCGAAAAACTTTCGGTGGGAGATTGGGACTACCTCCAATACACCGCCGCCTCCTACCCCGCCGATAACTGGTCCGCGGACGATTACCTTCGCCTCGACAACGACCTGGGTGAAGTTCTCCAGGAACTCAGCGACGACACGATCATTACGATATTGGGGAGGGGATGCTTCGTGCTGGTCTCCGCGAACAACCCGATCAGCGGCGAACGTAACGGCTCCGCCTCCGATATTGCCCCGACGCTCGCACAACTGGCTGGGTATCCGCTTCCCTCCGCCACGGAAGGGAAATCGTGGGTGGAGGGCATGGAGTTGAACGACGCTTCCGGTCTTACCGAGGACGAGCAACAGATCCTGCGCGATCGGTTGAGTGGGCTGGGGTATATCTAGAATCGGTAACGCGACATTCATGTCGCTCTTGCCCAGGAAACGCCTGAAAAGCGAGACGCTACGCAGTCTCGCGTTACGGGAATCATTGCATAACATCAGTTAACAGGAAATGGCGATGAAAAAATTCGATAAACAGGTCGCGCTGGAAATTCTTCTTTACTCCACCTGGTTCGGCTTGCTGACCGGGCTGGTGGAAGGAGTTTTGCTTTTCGTCTTTTCGCGCTTCGAACTGTTGAAGGGGCAGATCACCTATCTCGGCTCCGGCTGGGAGGTGTTGTGGGTCGCGCCGATCTTCGATCTCCTGTTGTTCTTCGTCGTCGGCGTTTTTCTGGCTCTCTTCGCGCAGTTCCTCCCGCAGATGTGGGCGAAGCGGTTGTCGCTGTTCGCCTTCTCCTTCCTGCTGGTATTTTCGTGGGTGGGGACCTATCTCTCCGGCAGATTATCCCCTGCGGCGTTCGTGATCCTCGCGGCGGGCATTGGTTATCAGTTGTCGTTGTCGCTGTACGAGCGCGGGAAAAGGTTCGTTCCCTTTGCAGGAAGAAGCGCAAAAGGATTTGGCGCCCTCACACTTGCCCTGCTGATCGTCATCCAGGGCGGTTACTGGGCAAGCGAACGGATCGCGTCGCGTGATCTGCCGCAGGCGAAGGAGTCCAGCCCGAACGTATTGTTGATCGTCATTGACACCCTGCGCGCGGACCACATGTCGCTTCACGGGTACGACCGGGTGACCGATCCCAACCTTGTCCGCATCGCCGGCGAAGGCGTCATGTTCGAAAACGCCTACGCCACCTCCTCCTGGACGTTGACCGCTCACGCCTCCCTCTTCACCGGTCGCTGGCCCTACGAACACAAGGCGGACGGGGGCAGGCACCTCGACGACACCTATCCCACCATCGCCGAGGCGCTCGCGGCGCGCGGCTACCGCACCGGCGCCTTCAATGGGAACTTCGAAACCGTCACAAAACGCTGGGGCTTTGCGCGCGGCTTCATTCATTTCGAGGATTATTATCAGACCCTTCCCCAATTGACGGTCAGTTCGTTCTATGGGCGTTTTTTGGAATACTATGCCCTGCACAAGGTCTTCGGCATGGAGTTCTCCATTGACCGCCGCTGGGCGCCCAGCGTCAACCGCTCCACGCTGGATTGGATTGACCAGGACAACGAAAGACCGTTCTTTGCCTTCATCAACTATTACGACGTCCACGCGCCGTACATCTCGCCCGAACGCGCCCGCTTCTCCGAGTTCGAGAACCCCGGCGGACTGGTGAATACGGACTGGACCACAGCCGATATCTACAACCCGAAGACCCCGGAGCAGGCTCAGGGTGAGATTGACGCCTACGACGGCGGCATCTACTACAACGACGAGCAGATCCAGATCCTGCTGGACGAACTGCAAAAACGAGGCGTCCTGGAGAATACCATTGTGATGATCACGTCCGATCACGGCGAACTGTTCGGCGAACATGGGCTGTGGGAACATCACAACTCGCTGTATCGCCCCGTTATCCACGTGCCGATGATCGTCTGGTATCCCAAATCCGTGCCGCAGAATGTGCGGGTTGACACCCCCATCTCCAACGCCGCCATTCCCGCCACCATCCTGGATATGCTCGGCGAACCGGCACAGGACCTCTTCCCCGGTCCCTCGCTGGCGGAATTGTGGCGCGACCCGGCCTCCGCCTCGAAGTTCCCGGACCCGATCGCTGAAATGGCGGAATCGCCCTGGGTCAACCCGAATCATCTTTCCATCGAAGGCGACATGGTCTCGGTCGTTTCCTCGGATTGGCAATACATCGAACACGAGTACAATGGCGTGGAACTCTACAACCTGAACGAGGACCCCGATCAGTTGAACAACGTCGTTGACGATAACCCGACCGTGTTGGACCAACTGAAAAATTATTACCTGAACGCCATCGCCGAACTCGGTTTGACCTGGCCCTACGAGATCGAGAAATGAGTGGAAGAGCGCCGCAGGATTCATCCTGCGGGTGGATAACTCCATGACAATAGAAAACGACCTCAAAACCCGCTCGAAAAAAATTGTCACGCTCGCCATTGCCGTTGGTCTCATCACCGGCTTGGCGGAGGGACTGTTGTTGTTTGCCCTCCATCGCGCCGCCCTGTTGACCTGGCGATTGCAGAACCGCGCCTACTGGTACGAAACGTTGTGGATCGCCCCCCTGGTGGACTTCGTTCTATTCACGCTGGCGGGGGGCTTCTTCGCGTTGACAGGCTGGCTGTTCCCGCGCCTGCCGCTCAAAAAGATCGCCTGGTTCGTTTTCGTCTTCCTCGCCGTCTTCGATTGGGCGTTCATCCTCCTGTTCGGGAGGATTTCGCTTTTTGCGATACTCGTCCTCGCGGCGGGCGTCAGTTATCAGGTTTTCAATTCCATTCAGAAGCGCGAAGCCGTCGTTTCGTCGCGGCTTCAAAAGTGGTTGCCCCGGCTGGCTGGTTCGACCGTTTTGCTTTTCGTTTTGATCCAGGGCGGGGGCTGGCTCAACGAAAGGATCAGAACTGCCAATCTGCCCGCAGCGAACGCCGGCGCGCCGAACGTGATCGTCATCGTGGTGGACACTTTGCGCGCGGATCACCTCTCCTCCTACGGTTACGAACGCGACACCAGTCCCTTCATGGACAGCCTCGCCGCGCAGGGAGTCCGCTTCGAGAACGCCATCTCGCCCTCCTCGTGGACGCAACCCTCCCACGCCTCCATGCTGACGGGGCGTTACACCTACGAACATCAGGCGGAAACCACGCCTCTGGATGACACCTTCCCGACCATCGGCGAGGTCATGCAAGCCAACGGCTATCGCACCGGCGGCTTCTCGGCGAACACGTTGTTCTTCACCCGCCGCCAGGGTCACGGACGCGGTTTCTTGCATTTCGAAGATAACTACCAGTCCGCGCCGGACGCGTTCTTCAATTCGTCGCTTTATGGGTTCATCTTCGATTTCTACGGTTTGCGGAAAGCCCTGAACTACGAAGGCGTTCCCACGCGCGTCCTCGCTTCGGATATCAACCGTTCCGTCCTTGACTGGATTGATCGGGACTCCGATAGACCCTTCTTCGTTTTTATGAATTACTTCGACGTGCACGACCCATACACGCCGCCCGAACCCTACCGGAGCAAATACGCCTCCACGCCGAACCCCGGCGGATTGATCAACGGATTCGTGGAACGCTACTCCCCATCCCTGACGCCGGAACAGATCCAAACCGAGATCGAAGCCTACGACGGTTCGATCTCCTACGTGGACGACGAGATCAAAAATCTATTCGACGAATTGGAGGCGCGCGGCTTGCTCGATGACACGATCGTGATCGTCACCTCCGATCACGGCGAATCGCTGGGCGAACATGGATTGCTCCAGCACAGCGCGTCGTTGTATCTGGATGAGATCCACGTGCCGTTGATCGTGTGGAATCCCGCCTACGTTCCGTCGGGAAAGACGGTTGATACGCCCGTCTCGTTGACCTCCCTGCCCTCAACCATCCTCTCGTTGGTCAACGCAAAGGAAGACCCTTTTCCCGGTCCATCGCTTGCCGTTCTGATCTCCGGTGACGACGCTCCAGCCGAATGGCCCGACCCGATCTCTGAACTGACGCAAATGGAGGGCGCGACGGAGATCAACCCGTCCACGCACGGCGCGATGAAATCGGTGATCGGCTCGGAGATGCAATACATCCTCCACGAGAAGTTCGGCGAGGAATTGTACAATTGGCGCGATGACCCGCAGGAACTGAACAATCTGGCGGACGACGCGTCCGCGAGGAGCGCCTTGAATCGCTTCCGTCTATACTTGAAAACGCTGCTCGGAGAATTGACGAGAATACCATGAAACGCAAACTGTCACGCAGGGATTTCCTGAGACTGGCGGGCGCGGGGGCGGCTGTGGTTGGCACAGCAGTAGGGATCGGCGTCTATCGTTCGGCGTTGGGGGAGTATCCGCTCGAACGTTCGCCGTACGTCGAGACCCTGCACACGACCGATTTGGACGGCTCCGTCCCGCTTCTGTTGATCGTAAACAAGAATTCGCCGAATCCGTTCGGGATGTATCTCGGCGAGATCCTGCGGGCGGAGGGGGTCAACTGCTTCCACACGACGGATCTTTCCACGCTCCAGCCTGCCTCGCTCGAAAAATACGATATCGCCATCCTGGCTGAGACGCCGTTGAGCGCGGCGCAGGCGGAGATGTTCACCGCCTACGTGGCGCGCGGCGGACGCCTCGTCGGGATGAGACCGGCCGATCGTCTGGGGGCAGTTTTCGGCGTGGAAGGAAGCGAGGGGGAACTTTCCGAGGGGTATATCAAAACCGCTGAAGGTCATCCTGTGGGAAGAGGGATCAATCCCTCCACTTTGCAATTTCACGGTTCCGCAAATCTCCATCCATTGGCTGGCGGGGAGGCGGTCGCCTGGTTGTATAGGGATCGCGATGCCGCCGCCGGGCGTCCCGCCGTGGTCTTGAATGCCTTTGGCGAGGGGCTGGCTGGCGCGTGGACGTTCGACCTCGCAAGGAGCGTCGTCCTGATGAGGCAGGGCAACCCGGCGCTGGCGGATCAGGACCTCGACGGTCTGCAAGGCGTGAGAACGGTGGACAAGTTCGTGGGATGGATTGACCTGGAACGCATCGCCATCCCGCAGGCGGATGAACAACAGAGATTGTTCGTGAACCTGCTGATGAGACTCAGCGAGGGCAGACGTCCGCTGCCGCGACTCTGGTATTTCCCCGAAGACAAAAAGAGCGTGCTTATCGCCACCGGCGATTCGCACATGAACCCGGTCAATTTCATCGAGGATGTTTTGAGTCGCGTGGAGGCGCGCGGCGGTCATTTTACGGTCTATTATTCCCCGGTCATTGTCAGCGACTTTGGACGGGCGGAACGCGCGCTCCGGTTTTGGGTTACGGATCACGTGCCGCTGGTCGGGGATATTTTGGATGAATCATTCGGCTCGCCCACCCCGGCGGATGTCGCCGGTTGGCGCGACCGCGGACATGAATTTGCCCTGCATCCTTACGTGGACTACGACCTCGAGGATGGATGGCAAATGTATTGGAAGGAGTTCACGGGCAGGGGATATGGTCCCGTGCCGCCGACCGTCCGTTCGCACCGCGTCTTGTGGACCGGCTGGACCGAATCCGCACGCCTGCAAGCCTCCTACGGCATGCGCATGAACGTGGGTTATTATCACGTGGGTCCTTCGTTGCAAAAGAGGGACGGCAAATGGGTCTATGGTCACCTCACCGGAAGCGGGCGTCCGATGCGTTTCATGGACGCGCAGGGACGGATGCTGGACATCTACCAGCAACTGACACAACTCGCCGACGAACATCTCATCCCCATGGATGTGCCGGGCTGGGGCGGCTGGCCCCAACTCAGCGCGCAGGAGGCGGTGGAGGTTTCGAAATACCTGCTCGACCGTTCCGTCAAACACGACGACTACTGCGCCATCTGCGGACAGTTCCACGTTGATCCTTTTCAATTGGGCGGCGACCCGGCTGAAAAGGCGGGCATTTTCCTGGAAGGGACGCTCGACTACGCCAACGAACTGGGCGTTCCGATCTGGTCTTCGTTGGACTGGCTTAACTTTACGGAGAAGCGCGCTGGGACGGACTTCGCGGACGTGCAATGGAATCCCGCCGTTTCACGCCTGACCCTTCGACTCGTTCCGGGCGGCGCCTCCCGCCTGCTCCCGTCCGAACAGCCTGATTCCACGCTGACAGTTTTGCTTCCCATCACTCACACCGATAAAACCCTTTCCACAATAAGTGTGGATAATGTAACGACTTCCATATCAACCCGTCTCGTACTTGGCGGCGCGGAATATGCCCTGATCATCCTCAGCGCGCAGGAACACGCCATCACGGCAACCTATTCCTGAGGGCAGCCCCTCTCTCATCCCTGGAGAAAATTTATATGTCCCATCCATCGGGGAAGTTCATATCGCAAAACCGCAAATCGTCCTTGTGGCTCTTTGGCGTTTTGGCTGTTTACTTCCTTGTCTTCCACAACCTGGGGCGCTTCCCCGCTCCCTGGTTCGACGAAGGCTCGCACCTGCACGTCCCCAAGACGCTCGTCCAATACGGCGTGTACGCCGACATCAGCAGCGAAGGGTTCCGTTATTACGGACCCACCATCGGCGTCGGTCCGACCGTGATGCTTCCGATTGCCGGGATGTTCGAACTGTTCGGCGTCGGTTTATTGCAGGCGCGCCTCGTCATGGCGTTGTACCTGCTCGCCGCGCTCTACGTGTTTTATCGGCTGGTCGAACATCTGGCTGGGAAATGGGTCGCATGGCTCGCGCTCGCCCTTCTACTTTCCTCTCGAAGCGTGTTGTTTTTGGAATACGGCCGCCAGTTGCTCGGCGAGGTGCCGGGCTTCTTCTTCATCCTCTTTGCGCTTTACTTATGGTTCTCCAAATGGAATGAAAGCGACTGGAAACGGTTATCTCTGATCGGCCTGCTCTTCGGGCTGGCGATGATCACCAAATATCAATACCTGCTGTTCCTCGCGCCTGCGCTGATCCTCTCCTGGCTGTTGGATATTTTCCATTACAAAACCTCCTCGCATCGCAACTTCCTTGTCCCCGGCATCGTGGCGGCGGGCAGTTTCGGTATCTGGCAGTTGCTCACGCTTCAATACCTGGGTCCCTCCACCGCGATGGAAAACCTGGCGTTGCTGCGGGCGTCCGCCGAGGGCGCGGCGTTCAATTTCAACCTGGCACAGCTCGCCGCCAACTTCGGCGAACTGACCTCCCGCGCCGCGTATATGGGCGCGTTGATCCCCGCGCTGCTCTACGGCTTTTTCATCTCCCTGTCGCGCACCCGCGAAGGACAAAAGTGGAGCGTGATCTTCCTGCTCGCGGCGTTGAACCTGGTCTGGTACGTGGTCGCCTCCATCGGCTGGATCCGTTATGCGTTCCTCGGTCTTGCGCTGGCCAGTCTCTTTATTGCCCGGCTGTTCCACGAACTGACCGATGGCTTCAAATTCGACCGGAGCGCGGGCTGGTTCCGCTCCCTGTTCGATGCGAAGAATTCCGCCAGGGTCGCGTTGACTCTCTGGCTGCTGGCGATCGTCGCGGTTCCCATGGCAAAGACGGTTCTCGAGATCGCCCTGCCGGAACCGGCTTATGCCCAACAAATGTCGGTTTATCTCAATGAGAACGTCCCTCTGGATTCCGTCATCGAGACCTGGGATCCCGAAATGGGATTCCTGACCGACCATAACTATCACTACCCGCCCAACGCGCTCCTTGCCGTTGCGGTGGATCAAGTGTATTACTATGGCGAGCCGGTGCAGGAGCGGTACGATTTTGTACAGGTGGAACGACCGGACTATTTGCTCGTCGGCGAGTTCTCGAAGTGGACGCAGATCTATCCGCTGGAGGAACTGGCGGGCGAATATGAATTGATCCAAACCTTTGGAGATTATGACCTTTATCGTCGGATCGAGTAGAGAAATGAAAAATCCCACCGCGCAAAGATTCGTCTGGGTTGAAGCGATCAAGGCAATTGCCCTTGTCTGGATTTTCATCAACCACGTCTCGGAGCAGTTGTTTGGCTTCCCGTTGATCGCCAATCCGTTTGCCGGGTGGCCGCCGTTCGCGGAGCGCGCCGCTCAACTGATCCCGCTCGGCGGATATGGCGCATGGAACATCCCTGTAAACCTCCTCCGTTACGTCGGCTGGTTCGGCGATCAGGGCGTGCAACTGTTCCTCATCGTCAGCGGCTTCGGGCTGACGTGGGGATTGTTGAACCGTCAGGCGGACAAGCCCATCAAACTCCTTCCCTTTTATCTGAACCGCGCGGAACGCATCTATCCGTTGTGGTGGGGCGTCCACATTCTGTTCATCGTCACCTGGTTCGTGACCGGTTGGGGGCTGTCCCTGTTCGAACCTGCCACGTGGCTGAGTTTCATCGGCATACGCGTCACGCCGGAACTGCTCTATTATTTTTCGCCGGCCTGGTGGTATTTCTGGTTGATCGTCCAGTTGTACCTGATCTATCCTTTTCTTTGGAACGGGCTTCGAAAATGGGGACCTCTCAAACTGTTGTTGTGGAGCAGTGTCATCGCCTTCGCCCTCCGCGGCGTCGGGCTGTTTGTTTTCGACTCATACCTGGACGCCTGGTCGAGAGGCGCGATCTTCGTCACCCGGCTTCCGGAGTTCGTTTTCGGGATCAGCCTGGCATCCTGGATGTTCTCACATCCTGAAGAGACGCATAAACGCTTGAGCTCCTGGCGGGCGGGCATCGCCTCCATTGTTGTTTACCTGATCGGTATCTACCTGGCATTGACCCTGCCCGGCATGATCTTTGCCCCGTTCCTGTTCGGGGTTTCGATATTCGTATTGCTCTACGCGATATTGAACAAACTCCTGCCCGTTTCCCCTCGCTGGCTGCGCTCCTCCGCGGAATGGCTGGGCGGACATTCGTATTCCCTCTATTTGATCCATCATCCTCTGATCCTGGCGTTGGTCGCCTATGGAGCCGCCCTCTCCGTTGGAACGCTCGGCAGGGTGGGAGCGGCGTTCGTCCTGATGCTCGTCCTGGGACCGGTTTTGGAGTGGAGCGTTGACTTTACCTTGACCGGTCTCCGCAGGCTTCGTGAAAGGCTTGGGATCGTTCGCCTCATTCTGACCTCGGGCCTGGTCGCTGTGACGATGATCCTGATCCTCGTTGGAGCGGAGCTGGCTGTGCGCCGTTTCGATCCGCAGGAAGTGCGCGGCTGGGGCGAACGTCCCGCCCTCGAGATGGACCCCCAATTCGGCTGGAAACTGATCCCCTCGCAAACCACCCGTCTGCGCTGGCTCAGTTACGACTACGAGGTGACTTCCAACTCGCTCGGCTTTCCCGCCCCAGAATACCCGGAACAAAAGCCCGATGACGTGTTTCGTATCCTGGTCACGGGCGACGCGTTCTCCAGCGCCGAGGGTGTGGACACGGATCAATCCTGGTCCCGCCTCCTCGAGTCCCGGTTGAACGAAATGGCTGGCGGCAAAAAAGTCGAAGTGCTGAACTTTTCGATGACCGGCTATGGTCCCAATCAATACGCCGAAATCGTCAGGGAATTTGCCCCACGCTACCAGCCGGACCTGATCCTCGTCGAAGTCTTCGTCAACGACTTTCAGGACGCCCTGTGGACGAACGAGGACTTCCAATACAACATCGGCTTTTATTCGGGCGACCCCAATGGGATCTCCTCCATCCTCAAGTTGGAAAGCCTGCGCGCCTGGATTGACCTGAACGTGAAGCAGAAACTCAAGGAGGCGCTTCGAGGCGAACCGAACGCGCAGGGATATTTCCTCGGTCACATTGCGACGCTGGAACGCGCGGAACTCGAAACGTTGAACTACGCCCGTGACGCGGTGCAGGAAGACCTGAAACAAATTCGATCCGTCGCGGAGGGGACCGGCGCGCAGGTCCTTCTGGTCATGGCGCCGTCCTCCGTGCAGGTCTGTTCGGCGGAGGCGCTCGATTATTACCCGCGCCGCATTGACCTTGCGGATTCGACCCGCTTCGACCTCGACCAGCCGCAGCGGATCATGTCCGAAATAGCGGAAGCGTTGGAACTTCCGATGTACGATTTGCGAAACGCCTTGTCGTCCTCCGAACAATGCCCGTACCAGCCCCGCAACATGCACTGGACGGCGGACGGTCATCGCGTCGTGGCAGACCACCTGGCTGATCTCCTGATTCAAAACGGTTACATCCCTTAGCGATTGGAGAAACGATCATGGAACGAATAAGAAAATCCTGGAAACTTGCCGCCGCTCGATTGGAAACAGCGACTTCCCTGTCCCCGAAAACGGCGCAGGCGATTCTGATCGTAATCGTCATTGGGATCGCTGTATTCCGCCTGGCGACCGTCAGCGTTCCCTCCCTCGAATGGACCTCGTGGAAGGAAATTGATTACCTGATGATCTCCGGGAACTACTGGAAGAACGGCTTTAATTTTCTCCAGCCCGAAGTCTCCTGGCCCGCCGAACCGCCGCGCGTCACCGAAATGGAACTGCCGCTCGTCCCGTATTCGACCGCGTTGCTTTATCAACTTTTCGGATACAGCCCGTTCACAGCCAGGGCGGTCACGTTACTGGCTTCGCTGCTCATGGTCGTCTACGTTTACAAACTCGCCCGGCGCGAGTTCAATCCCTTCATCGGGCTTCTGTCCGCGCTGGCGGCGGGTGTCCTGCCTCTTTACCATCCCTTCAGCCGCCTGCTGTTCACCGAACCGACCATGATCGCCATGTCGGTGGTTTCGATCTACTACATGGCGGAATGGGCGGATAACCCAGGCAGGCGAAACTGGATCCTCGCGATACTATCCCTGTCGCTGACGTTCTCGCTCAAACTCGAAACCCTTTACCTGCTCCTGCCCCTCACCTGGATCGTCTTCCGCAAACATCAATTCAAACTGGGTCAATACCGGGGCTACATACTTCTAATTCTTACGTCAATGATCCTCCCGGTCGTCTGGTATGCCTATGCTTATTACCTGGAGACCATCGGCGCGCACCTGTTCGGCATCTTCAAGGGACATGACAAATCGCAGTTCACCACCCTGTTACTCGACCTCCGCTGGTACCGCACCATGGCAGGCAGGATCATCAACGGGATCACGGGCGGCTTCTACGGTTTCGGCTTGTTCGGGCTGGGTTTCCTGTTCCTCCTTTTGAATCGCAAAGGTTCCCTGGTCTTTGCCTACTTCCTGGCTGTGGCGATCTATTTTGGGCTGATCGCCGAAGGGAACATAGACGCGCCGTACCGGCAGATGCCCATCATCCCATCCATGTCAATCTTCATCGCGTTCGGCGCGCAGGCTTCGATCACCGCCCTGCTTGTTTTGTATGACCGATTCAGGAGCCTGACCTCCACCGGCAAGACCTTCTCCCTCCTGACGTTGACCGCCTCTTTCCTGCTCGTAACGCTGATCCCGTTCCAAAGGCTTGATGAGGCGCTGACGGCTGACTTCCCTGCCCATTCCGACCGCTGGGACCTTGCCCAACAGATCAAAAAGACCGCCGATGCGGACAGCAAACTGGTCGTCATCGGGGAATACTCGAAGCACGTCGGCGGCTACGATCTCAGCCCGGTGCTGTTTTACTACTCCGATCTCCAGGGTTGGAGCCTGACCCCGGAAAGATGGAACGCCGCGACCATTGACGAACTTCGAGGAAAGGGGGCAACCCATCTCGTCTTCATCCTCCCCTACGGCTATCCCTACGATTTCATCTACCTGCCCGAAGAACCGGTCGACCCGTTCCTCCAGGAGATGCGGGCAAAATATCCGCTCCTTTATGAGTACAACGATCAGGTTGTATTGGATTTGAGATGACATGACCAGGCATCATTCGCACGTCACACTGAATAGCGAATATGGAAGAATCCGCGCGGGCAACGGGAGTCGCCTCTCCCTCACCCGCCGCGAATTTCTGCAATCCGGAATGGTCCTGCTGAGCGGGGCGGTCCTGCCGCATTTCCTCGCGGACCTGGGCGCGGACGGTCTTGCGCAGCAATTCACGGGCAAGAGGATCTACATCGCCCCGGACGATCACACCGACCTGTTCTGGACCGCCGACCTGCCGACGTATCAACAAGCCTTCGTTGACATGCTGGATTACTACCTCGACCTGGCGGACAGGACGCAGAACGAACCTCCCGAATTCCAAAGCCGCTGGAACTGCGACGGGGGTTACTGGGTGTGGGTCTACGAAAAGAACAAATCGAAAGCGGACTTCGAACGACTCATCGAACGGATACGAAGCGGGCATATAAGCATGCCTTTGAACGCGTTGTGCGTCTGCCTGGGCGGCGCGCCTGCCGAAGCGGTGTTACGCGGCATGTATTATCCGGGCAAATTGGAGAGGCGATACAAATTGCGTTTTCCGGTTGCCTATTCGATGGAAAACCAGACCCTGCCGTTCGGTCTGGGCGCGCTGTGGTCCGGCTCCGGCGCGACGTTCAGTTGGAAGGGCATCTGCGAGTGCGCCACCCAGGTGCCCGATTCCTGGGATCGCGAACACGACATCTACTGGTGGGTCGGCGCGGACGGAAGCCGCATCCTGATGAAATGGAATTCCATGTTGACCGGCAACCAGGGCATGGGAGGGTACGCCGAGGCAAGATATCCCGAGCAGGTGGTCAACTACGTGGACTCCGACGAGGCGTTCAAAGCCAGGTACCCGTACCAGGTCATCGGCGCGTTCGGTCACGGCTGGGACGATCTTCAAACCCAGACCGATCAATTCGTTACCGCGGCAAAGAACCTGTCGAACCAGAACTTCAAGGTCATCGTTTCCAACGAGATTGATTTCGCGCAGGATTTCGAGAAAACCTACGGGGACGACATCCCGTCCCTTTCCGTCAGTTTCGGCAACGAATGGGACCTCGATTGCGCGAGCATGGCGGAGGTCTCTGCGCGGTTGAAACGCGCGGTCGAAAAACTGCGGACAGCCGAGAGCCTCGCGGCGCTCGTCTCCTTGAAGCAAAACGATTTCATGCGCGGGCGCGAAGAGGCGCGCGACCTGGCGTGGATGAACATGGGTTTGTTCTGGGAACATAACTGGCAGGGCGCTCCATGGGAGAACCACGTCCAGAACAGCATTGCATGGCATCGCAGGATCATCGGCGAGATCGAAGAATATGTAAATGCACTCCACAATGATGCAATTCGATCTCTGGGCGGAATGATCCAGAAGAGCGGATCGAACGAAAGGTTTTTCGTTTTCAATCCGCTCAACTGGACGCGCGCCGATTACGCCGATTACGCATACGACGGAGCGGGACCCGTACACGTCGTCAGCGTGGAGGATGATGAAGAAACGCCGAGTCAGTTCGTGATGAAGGAGGGGAGGCGCTGGCTGCGAATCCTTGCGAAGGATGTGCCTTCGGTCGGTTACAAGGTCTTCGAGATCCGCGCCGGCGCGGGTCGGTCGTTCCCCAATGAGATCAGCGTCGGCGGTGGGGAGATCGAGAACCGATATTATCGGGTGACTGTTGACGAACGCGGCGCGATCACGGGTTGGGTGGATAAGACGCGCGGCGATCGGCAACTCGCGGCGGAGGTGAACGGACGCTTCATCAACGACCTCGGACCTGGCGCGGGCAATTTGCAGGTCGAAAGCGAGGGACCTGTTTCCACGACCCTGCTCGCCTCAGCCGACTCTCCGCTCGCTCACACTTCGCGAATCACGTTGTTCCAGGACGTTGATCGCATCGAAATCCAGAACGACATCACCCAGAATTTCAACGCGACCAGCGCGTGGGGCTTCGGCTTCGCGATCCAGAGCCCGGATGTGCATCACGAGGAGGTCGGCGCGATCCTGCGGGCGCGGTTGACAACCGACGGCGGGCATTACTCGCCTCGCAACGCGCGTTACGACTGGCTGACGCTCAATCATTTCGTTGACGTCAATCAGAACGATGAGTTCGGCGTGACGCTCTCGAACGCGGATTGTTATTTCATGAAAGTGGGGAACAGCACGGTTGGCGAATTGGATACAGGGACGCCGCGCATCTCCGTCCTGGTGGGCGGCAATGATCTGAACGGCGGCGGCGCGCTGGGCGACCAGGGCGGCGAGGATCATTTCCTTCAGCGGTTTGCCTTGAAGGCGCACGCCGGTTACGACCCGGTCTCGGCGATGAAGTTTGCGCTGGAGCATCAGAATCCGCTTGCGGCGGGACGCGTGAATGGCGGGGACGATTATCCCGAAGGATCGTATTCGTTGCTTGCGTTGGACAACCCGAATGTCTTGCTCTGGTCTTTGAAACCGGCGGACGACGGGCTCGAAGCGGGCGTGGTCGTCCGCCTGTGGAACGTGTCCGCTGAGAAGGGAAGTTTATCGCTGTCGTTCGATGGCGGGATCGCCGAAGCGCTGTCCCTGACGCACATCGAAACCCCGACAGGGATTGCAATGGTACGGGACGACAAACTGACCGACCTCATCAACCGGCAGCAGATCAAAACGTACGCCATTTTTTCCGCGCGATTGCCGTATCGCCCGGATACCTCCGGTTTGGAGTTTGCCACCGCGACCCCGTCCGCCGGTGCGGTGACCCCAACCTCCACAGGGGAAGCCGCGACCGCCACGCCCGCTTCCACGCGCGCAACCGAGACGCCGTCGCCGTCCTCCACGCCGGGCGGGGAACCGGAACAGGAGGGGAAGGGTTGTTTGTTTGGATTGCTGTACGTTCTGGGATTGTTGAAGAGTTGATCCGCCTGCTGGATGGAGGATTTTATCCACTTGCGGTTGTGACAAGGCGCGTGATACATTTCAAGGAAAGAAACGGAGGAATGAAAAATGGACCCGGTCAGGATTGGTGTGATTGGCACAGGCAGAATGGGGCAGAGCCATTGCCGCGTGTATTCGAATTTGAGGCACGCCCGCTTCGTCGGGGTTTGCGACGCGAACGCCGACCTGGGAAAGGACGTCGCCAGGAGGCACGAGGTCTCGTTCTTTCGCGACGTGGATTCCCTGCTCGAGAACGCGGACGCAGTCAGCGTTTGCACGCCCACGCCCGAACACTTCGAGATCGTGAAGCGCTGCCTCGATCAGGGCATCCACGTTTTGGTGGAGAAACCGTTCACAGAAACGCTGGAGCAGGCTGAGGCGTTGAAAGAGGCGGCGTCGAAGGGCGGGGCGATCGTCCAGGTGGGGCATATCGAGAAGTACAATCCCGCCTTCATCGAACTTCGCAAGGTGCTGGAGGGCATGGAAGTGCTGGCGATGAATTTCAACCGCCTGAGCCCCTTCCAGGGAAGCAATGTGGACGTGGACGTGGTCCTCGACCTGATGATCCACGACATCGGCCTGGTGGTGGATATGTTCGAGACCGAGCCGATCTCTGTGGACGCCCACGGGTTCTCGGTGTTCACGAACACGATTGACTACGGCATGGCGGTCCTGAGATACGACCCCGAACTATTGTTGACGCTGACCGCCTCGCGCGTGACCGAACAGAAGATCCGCGCCATCTCGGTCACCACGCGGGAGGCGTACATCGAAGCGGATCTTTTGCACAAGACCATCGAGGTGCATCGCCGCACGCTGGGCGATTACGTCAACCAGAAGAACTCGCACAAATATCGCCAGGAGAGTTTGATCGAGCGCATCGTCGTGCCGACCATGGAGCCGTTGTTCCTGGAATTGCAGGACTTCGTCACGTGCGTCGCCGAATCGAAGGCGCCCCAGGTCACCGCGGAGGACGGGTACAATGCGCTTCGCTACGTCCTGCTTCTGCGGGACAAAATTCTGGAGTCGAGAAGGACAAAAGTTGGACTATGAAACTTTCGGTAGTGGTTCCCTGCTTTAATGAAGAGGATAACATCGGCAAATTGAAGAACGAATTCTTCCCCGTGGTCGAGGGACTTTTGGGAAGTTCCGTGGACGGCGGGAAGATCGAATCCGTCGAGGTCGTGTTCGTTGACGACGGCAGCCGGGACGGCACGTACGTCGCGTTGAAGGAAGCCTTCGGCGCGTACGATCATCCGTCCATCACGGTCGGGTTCGAAAAGCACGAGGTCAATCGCGGACTCGGCGCGGCGATGCGTACCGGCTTCAAGGCGGTCACCGGGGATATTATCGTGACGACGGACAGCGACGGCACGTATCACTTTTCGACCATCCCGTCCCTGCTCGGGCATCTCAAGGGCAGGGTGGCGATCGTCACCGCCTCGCCCTATCATCCGAAAGGGGAGGTGGTCGGCGTGCCGGGCTATCGCATCTTTCTCAGCCGCGGCTCGTCCCTGCTCTATCGCATTTTGCTCAGTTGGAGGGTGCACACCTATACCGCCCTGTACCGCGCCTATCGCCGCGAGGTAATTGACCGCATCTCCTTCGCCGCCGACGATTTCCTGGGCGGCACGGAACTGATGGTCAAAGCCATGCTGAAGGGCTACCAGGTGGATGAATTTCCCGCCGCGCTTCACCGCAGGATGTTCGGCGTCTCCAAGGCGAAGTTGATGAGGACCATCATATCGCACCTCAACTTCCAGGCGCGGCTCGTGCTTCACCGGCTTCACCTTCGTTCCATGTTCGCAGAGTAGTTGAACTTAAGCAGGAGGTTTCTCCTGTTTTTATGAAAGGAAAAGACAATATGGGAGTTCGAATTCATCCGACCGCCGAAGTGTCGGACAAGGCAAGCATCGGGGAGGGCTCGAGCGTCTGGCATCATGCCCAGGTGCGTGAAGAGGTGTCCATCGGCGAGAACTGCATCATCGGCAAGGGCGTGTACGTGGATGCGGGGGTCTCCATTGGGGACAACGTCAAGATCCAGAATTACGTCTCGGTCTATCATGGCTTGACCATCGAGGACGGCGTCTTCATCGGACCTCACGTCTGCTTCACGAACGACATGCGCCCGCGCGCCGTCAACCCGGACGGTTCGCTCAAAGCCGCGGACGACTGGGTGTTGAGCGAGACGCTGGTCAAACGCGGCGCGGCGCTCGGCGCAAACTCCACCATCCGCTGCGGCATCACCATCGGAGAATGGGCGATGGTCGGCTCCGGCAGCGTTGTCACGAAGGACGTTCCCGCGCATGGTTTGGTGTATGGCAACCCGGCGCGGCTGCGCGGCTTTGTCTGCGCCTGCGGCGAGGTCGCCGGAAAAGAATCGCAGAATGAACAGGCTGTCACCATGAAGTGCCCGAAGTGCGGCCGGTCATTCGATATTTCAATGCAAGATTGGGAGAAGCAAAAATGATTTACATGGCAAAACCCCAGATCGGGGACGACGAAAAGAAAGCGGTCATGGAAGTGCTGGACTCCGGCATCCTTGCGCAGGGTCCGCGCGTCAAGGCGTTCGAGGAAGGCTTTGCGAAAATGTGCGGGGTGGATCACGCCATCGCCACCTCCTCCGGCACAACGGCGCTGCACGTCGCGTTGCTGGCGCACGGCATCCGCAACGGCGACGAGGTCGTCACCTCCGCCTTTACGTTCATCGCCTCGGCGAACAGCATTTTCTACGCGGGCGGGCGACCGGTCTTTGTGGATATTGACCCGCGCACGTTCAACCTGGATGTGAACCAGATCGAAGCCGCCATCACGCCTCGGACCAAAGCCATCCTCCCGGTTCATCTCTACGGGTTGGCTTGCGACATGGACCCGATCATGAGTCTTGCCGAAAAGCATGGACTGGCGGTCATCGAGGACGCCTGTCAGAGTCACGGCGCGGCGTACAAGGGAAAGAAAGCGGGTTCGTTCGGAACCGGAACGTTTTCCCTGTACCCGACCAAGAACATGACCTCCGGCGAGGGCGGCATGATCACCACGAACGACCCGGCGATTGACGAGAAGAGCCGCGTCATCCGCCAGCACGGGATGCGCGTCCGCTATTATCACGACGAACTCGGCTTCAACTTCCGCATGACCGACGTCCATGCCGCGATCGGCCTGGCACAGTTACACAAACTGGAAAAGTTCAACGCCCAACGACAGGCGAACGCCAAATTCCTGAGCGAAAACCTGAAGGGGGTCGTGACGCCGCACGTGCCTGAGGGGCAGACCCACGTCTTTCACCAGTATACAATCCGGGTTCCGGATGGGAAGCGTGACGCGTTGAGGAGTCACTTGCAGGAAAAGGGGGTCGGCTCCGAAGTGTATTATCCCGTCCCCATCCACCAGCAGACCTTTTACGTCAACGAACTGGGATACAAGGACAGCCTCCCTGAAACGGAAAAAGCCGCGCAGGAGGTCCTGTCATTGCCGGTCCACGCGGGGCTGACGCCTGCGGACCTGGAAACGATCGTCGCCGCGGTGAATGAGTTCATGGGATAAAGCTCGTCACAACAAACCCATGAAGATCGCTTACGTCGTTCCGTATGTTCCCAACCTCATACGGACCAGACCCTATAACCTGATCCTTCAACTCGCGGCGCTGGGGCATGAGGTCGCTGTTTTTACGCTTGGACATGGAGCGCAGGATCGAAAGGACGCGGAAGCCCTGCGCTCCAAAGTTGCCCGCGTGGTTTATCGGGAACAGCCGCTTTGGTATTCGCTGTGGAACAGCCTGAAAACAGTCCCGTCGCGCAAGCCCCTCCAGACGGTTTACAGCTGGAATCCGAATCTGGCGAAACAGTTGACGGGTCTCTTGAGCGTTCCAGGCGCGTTCGATCTCGTCCACGTGGAGCATTTGAGAGGCTCGTTTTACGGTCAATACGTGAGATCGAAACTGCCTCACGTCCCGGTGGTGTGGGACAGCGTGGACTGCATCAGTTACCTGTTCGAGCAGGCGTCGGCGCACAACACCGGCGGGTTCGGAAAATTCGTCACCCGTTTCGAACTGGGGCGCACGCGACGCATGGAGGGGAAACTCATCGGCGAGTTCGATCACGTGTTGGTGACGTCCGAAACCGATAAAAGCGCATTGCTCGAACTGGCTTCATCCGAATCAAGACCATCGCCCGTCTCTGTTCTCCCCAACGGCGTGGATTTGGATTTCTTCCGCCCGAACCCGGCTGTTCAACGCGACCCGGAAACGCTGGTGTTCAGCGGTAAGATGAGTTATCACGCCAACATCTCGATGGTGAAACATCTCGTTGCGGAGATCATGCCAAAGGTCTGGATGAAGCGTCCGAACGTCAGATTGGTGATCGTGGGCAAGGATCCCACAGCGGAAGTCCGCGCGCTGGGCGCCGCCCCCCGCGTCACAGTGACCGGAACGGTTGACGATATCCGCCCGTATCTCTGGCAGGCGACAATTGCGGTTGTCCCGCTCGTGTATGGGGCGGGGATACAAAACAAGATCTTGGAAGCCCTGGCGTGCGCGGCGCCGGTGGTCACAACCTCGAAAACCCTCTCGTCGCTTCGCGCGATCCCCGGCCGGGATATTCTCGTGGCGGATGGAACGGACGGATTTGCCCGGGCTGTCCTGTCCCTGCTCGACGACGATGAACGACGATCCGCCCTTGGCGCAGCCGGGTCCGAGTACGTCGGGAACCATCATAGTTGGACGGCTATTGCGAGGCAGATGTTGGTTCATTACGCGCAGGCGATCAACGCGTAAGCGAATTCATCCCGCGCCCGGGGAGCGCAATCCCGCCTGTCTGCGTGTATGCACTTGACCGAGTATTTCAATGGACGACAGGTAACTATTTCAGGCAATTTGCGTCTTGTTTAGGTAATCGAATGAACGCCGGGGCAGGTTGTGGTATATTTTCATAACCTGTCGCGCGGTTTTAGCGCCCAACTCACACAACCCCTTATGGAAATAAACGCTTACCTTCGACCCCTCGTGCGATGGTGGAGGCTCGTGGTCATTGTGACCATGCTGGCAGTGATCGCCAGCGGCATCTCCACCATGTTCCAGCCCGACGTGTACGTATCCAAGACGACCCTGGTCATCGGCACGACCATCCTGGATCCGAACCCCGATTCGGGTCAGATCTATATCGCCCAGCAGCTCGCCCAGATCTACGCCGACATGGCGAAGCGCGAGCCGATCCAACAAGCGACCATGGAAGCGTTGGGGATTGACTGGCTGCCCCAATACCAATCGAAGGTCGTGCCTCAAACGCAGATGGTCGAGATCTCCGTGACCGACACCAACCCGGAGCGCGCGCAGATCATCGCCAATGAACTGGCGAGACAGTTGATCAAACAAAGCCCGGCGATCGGCGATACGGAAACCGGCATCCGCCAGGAGTTCATCCGCCAGCAATTATCCAACCTTCAACTCCAGATCCAGGAAACCGAAAGGGCGATCGCGGAGTTGCAGTCGAGCCTGGTCGGTTTGAACAGCGCCAGCCAGATCGCCAACATCGAACAGGCGATCCGCGAACAAAGCCAAAAACTCACCAGCCTGAGGGAAAGTTATGCCAGTTTCCTGGCGAATTCCCAACAGGGCGCGTTGAACATACTCTCCGTGGTGGAGCCCGCCAACCTGCCCACGCGCTCGGTGGGGACGAACAAATTCATCATCATCGGACTGGCTGGCATTGTGGGTTTAAGCCTGGGCGCCGGCGCGGCATACCTGCTCGATTTTCTCGACCGGACGGTCAAGACCACCTCCGACGTCGAACGCATTTTCAACCTGCCCGTCATCGGATACATCTCCGTCCTTTTGGAAAAAAGCAATAACGCCACCTACGTTGCCGATAATCCGAATTCGATCCTGGCGGAGAACTTCCGCCTGTTGCGTTCCAACATCGAGTTTTTCCAGATCAGCAGACCGATCAAGACCATCCTTGTCACCAGTCCGAACCAGGGAAACGGAAAGACCACGATCGCCGTGAACCTGGCTCTATCCATCTCGCAGGGGGAGCAGGAGGTGGTGCTTGTGGATGCGGACTTGAGAAGACCCGCAGTCCATAGAGCGTTGAACATGCCCAAGGAGCCGGGTCTTTCCGAATTGATCCGAAACAAGGCGGAGATCAACGAGGTGGTGCGCCCCTGGACGGAGAATGGATTGAAGGTCGTCACCGCCGGGCACGTTCCGCCCAACATCACCGAGGTCGTTGGCTCGAAGAGGATCGGCTCCATCCTGGGCGAACTTCGGGAACAGTTCGAGCTTGTGATCGTGGACGCCCCGCCGTTGATCATCGCGGACGCGTACAACCTGGCTTCGAGGGTGGACGGCGTCATCTTGGTCATGGAACCGGGTCAGACCTCCGAAGAACAAGCCAGGACCATAAAAGAACAACTGGACCGTTCCAACGCGCATCTGCTTGGGATCGTCTTCAACAAGATCTCCGAACAAAGCGCCCACAGTTATTACGACTATCAGTATCGTTCCCTGTATTCGCCGAAATACTATGGCGATTACATCTCGAAGTCCTCCAGGGAGCAACAGCCCCCCAAAGGCTCACGCGGAAAGAAGTTGATCTCCTTCCTTGAACACGGCGAAATGCCGTCCGATGTGTCGGAGGGCGTCGAACACGCGATCACGGCGATCAAGACGAAACCCAGAAGCATGATGGAACGCCTTCGAAGATCGAAGAAGAACGGCAGGAACGGTAAATAGAACATTCCCCAATCGAGGCGAAAAGGGACGCGCGGCAAGAGCGCGTCCCTTTTTTGTTGGACGGGGTATACTGGCGGCATGAAGATACGTTACTTTATCCTGATCGTTGCCCTTGCTGTTTCTGCAGTTGTTTTATATGCACTGCTGACGCCCCCGGACCTGCCGGACATTGCCGTATCCGCTTTGGGATCGGAGACCCAGCGGGCGCGCGTGGTGGAGATCATCGAGGAGGGCGACATCGTTCTTGGGGACGTGACCCAGCGTTATCAGGTCGCGCGCGTGGAATTGCTGGAGGGGGCGTATCAAGGCATAGTCATGGAGATGGATTACGGCAGGCGGCAGGTGCTTTCCAACGCGGTCTATCTCGAACCGGGCGATTCGATACTGGTTGCCATCGGCTCGCGCCCGGACGGTTTGTTGACTGTTTACTTCGTTGATTTCGTCCGCGCCGCCCCCCTGTTGTGGCTGACCGCGCTCTTCGCCCTCGCCATTCTCCTCATCAGCCGCTGGAAGGGATTTCGCTCGCTGTTGAGCATGGCGTTCAGCCTGATGGTGATCGTCGGTTTCATCATCCCGCGCATCCTTTCCGGCGATGAGCCGCTGCGCGTGAGCATCGTCGGTTCGATCATTCTCCTGGGCGTGACGCTCTATTTGACGTATGGCTGGAATCTCAAGACACACGCGGCGGTGGTCAGCATGGCGCTGGTGTTGCTCATTACGGGGACGCTCGCCGCGCTCTTCGTCGCCTTCACGAAACTGACCGGCTCCGGCGACGAGAACGCGTTGTTCCTTTTGCAAATGTTGAATACGCAGATCAATTTGCGCGGGCTCCTGCTGGGCGGCATGATCATCGGCGCGCTGGGCGTGCTGGACGACCTCGTGACCACCCAGGCTTCGGCGGTGTTCGAACTGCATCGCGCCAACCCGTCGCTGAGTTTCCGGGGGCTTTTCAATTCCGCCATGCGCATCGGGCAGGACCACGTGGCGGCGACGGTCAACACGCTGGTGCTGGCGTACGCGGGGGCGTCGCTCCCCATGTTGCTGATGTTCACGCTTGGGCGCGGGGATTACGGCTACCTTGTCAATTTCGAGTTTGTGGCGGAGGAGATCGTGCGCACGCTGGTCGGGTCGCTGGGGTTGGTCAGCGCCGTGCCGCTGACGACAGCCGTCGCCATCCTGTTCGCTCTCAGGGTGGATCCGGCCGGGGCGTGGGGGCAGGCGCTCGGGGCGGAGGGAGGCGGGGAGCGGCGCGGACACATCCATTAGGGCGCAACTTTTTTCCGTTTGGGGCGTAAGTCCCTTGTAGAAAGTCCTAGAGGAGACAGAGTGACCGACGAAAAAGCCTGGGTCCTTCAGGCGCAACAAGGAAACGACGAGGCGTTTACGCAACTCGTGGAGACCTATCAGAAGCCTGTGTATAACCTGTGTTATCGCATGTTGGGCGAACCCGAATCGGCGGAGGATGCCGCGCAAGAGACGTTCCTGAGGGCGTATCAAAACCTGCATCGTTACGACGCCTCCCGCGCCTTCGGCACCTGGTTGCTTTCCATCGCCGCGCACTACTGCATTGACCTGCTCCGCAAGAAGAAGTTCGCGATGTTTTCGCTGGATGCGGAGAACGACGACGGCGCGACCTTCGAACTGCCGGACGCCTCCGCCCTGGACCCGGAAATCGAGTCCGTCAAACGCGAGCAGCGCGACCGCCTCCACCTTTTGCTGAAAAGCCTGGACGCGACGGACAGAGCCGCGGTCATCATGCGTTACTGGTACGACTTTTCCGAAGTGGAGATTGCGACATCTTTGAATCTTACGGTAAGCGCGGTGAAGAGCCGCCTGCATCGCTCGAGGCGGGCGCTGGCAGGCATGTGGCAGGAGGAAACCACGCCCAGCGCGCGCCCCGAAAGGAGAGTCTATGAATCACCAGCCTTTTGAAGAGTGGCTGTTGAATGAAACGTCCCTGACGCCCGAACAAAAGCGCGAACTCGACGCGCACCTGCGCGCCTGCGCGTATTGCGCCGCGCTCCTCGAAACGGAGTTGGTCCTGCGTTCGGCGAGGATGGCTTCGCCCGCCAAAGGATTTACGGATCGCTTCCGGGGGCGACTTGCAGAACGGAAACTTGCGGATCGCCGCCGCAGAGTCTGGGGCGTCATTCTGTTCCTGATCGGGGGGCTGGGCTTTCTGGCGTGGCTGGCGAGCCCCTCCCTGTTGCCGTTTCTTTCCTCGCCTGCGAACTTGATCGCGGGAATTGTGGAATGGGGGATCTTTTTGATAACGACCCTGCAGGCGATGTCGCAGGCGGGCGAGGTGTTCCTGCGCGTGCTTCCCGGCTTCATCCCGCCCTTCGCCTGGCTGGTCATCGTCTCGACGTTTGCGGGCGTCGGTCTTTTATGGTCCGTATCCATCTGGCGATTCGCTCGCGCATCGCAAGGAGTGTAAGGTATGAAAATCAAATATAGATTCACGGCGCTATTGCTGTTGTTTGCCTTGTTGCTTCCACCCACAGGCACTGTGTTTGCGCAGGGACCGGGTCCCGGCAGCGGGCGCGTCGTTTTTGGGAGCAATATCACCATCGAGAGCGGCGAAACCTTCGACGGCGACCTCGTTCTTTTCGGCGGCAATGTGGCCGTCGAAGAGGGGGCTGAACTCAACGGCGATCTCGTCGTCATCGGCGGGAACATCGTGAGCGACGGTTCCCTGAACGGCGACGTGGTCGTCGTGGGCGGGCAGATCAAATTGGAGGAGACGGCTGTCGTTTCCGGCGACGTGGTGTTGATCGGCGGGCAGATGCAACGCGCAGAGGGGGCTGAGATCGGCGGGGAGGTGCTCAACAACGCCGCGCCGCAAATTGACATCCCCGATGGAAAGGTCCCGCCGGTTGCGCCGGATGTTCCCAGCGCGCCGCCGATCCCCGGCGTGCCGGGCGTTGTGAATGTAACCTTCGATCCTCTCTTTGAGTTTGGACGCGTATTCGCCGCTTCGTTGTTGATGGCGATTTTGGGGGGGCTGGCGGTCTTGTTCTTTCAGGAGCGGCTGGATAAGGTCTCGCGGGCGGTGGTCGTTCAACCCCTGATGACCACAAGCATCGGCTTGCTGACCATTGTCGCCCTGCTCGTGGTCGCCGTTACCATCATCCTGCTGCCCGTCGCCCTTTTGAGTTTGATCCCGTTGGGGTTTGCGTGGCTCTTCGGCGTGATCGCCATCGGGCGTGAGATCGGCGAGCGTTTTGCGAGGGCGATCCGCCAGAATTGGACGCCCGTCCTTACCACGGGACTGGGAACGTTCATCCTGATGTTCGTTGTGGGGTTCATCCAGGCGTTGAACGACCTTTCGTGGGTGGTGGGGTGTTTCACCTGGATCGTGCCAGCGTTCGTGGGCCTGCTGGCGATCGGCGCGGTGGTGGTCACGCGCTTCGGGGCGAAGCCGGTCCAAAGTCCCGCGATGAGCGTGTATGGTTCCCCGGTCGAACCGGGCCAGGCGCCTCCCGCTTCCGGGACGTAAAAATCCCCATGATATAATTCCGCCCGCTCCGAAGCAGGAAATCGGAGCGGGTTTTGATTCTATGGAGGTTTTATGGCTTTGAAGGAAGTTTCTATCCCGAACACAAAGATTCACAATTCCCCGCCGCCTTTGATCGAAGTCTCAGGCACACACCGCGAGATGGGACGGCAGATCGGCGAGGCGCGCCGCGAGCAGGTGCATCACAGCGTGGAGAACGCGCGCAGGTTGATCGAGCAGGCGTATGGGACGCTCGAGTTGACCTGGGAGGGGGCGCAGATCCAATCGCGCAAGTACCTGCCCTTTGCCGAGGAACGATATCCGCAATACGTGGACGAGTGGCGCGGCATTGCGGAGGGGGCGAACGTGCCGTTCAGCGAGATCGTGACGCTCAACGTGATGGAGGCGGTCACGGTGGACGCCCTGCATTTGACGCGTTGCACCAGTTTCGCGGTGAACGAGGAACGCACGGCGGACGGCCACGCGCTGGCGGCGCACAACGAGGACTGGATTCCCGAGGATGAGGAGGACGTTTTCGTCGTCAGCGCGAAGCCCGCGAGCGAGCCCCCGTTCCTTGCCATGACGTATGGCGGGCTCCTGCCCAACGTGGGATTCAACGCCTATGGCATCGCCCAATTAATTGATTCGGTGTACCCGAACGATTCGCGCATCGGCATTCCGCGCCTGACGGTGGCGCGGGCTGTGCTTGCTTCGCGGCGTCTTTCCGGCGCCATCGCGCGGACTCTCGTCCCGCACCGCGCGGCGGGGTACAACCATCTGCTCGTCCACGAGAGCGGGGAGATGTATTCGGTGGAGGTCTCGGCGCGCAAGTTCGACATATTGCACGGAACGGACGGGTATATCGTCCACACGAATCATTATCTCTCGCAAACCATGAAGAGCATCGAATCGGAGCCGGAGGAGTTGATCTCTTCGCGCGTGCGTTATTTCAGGGCGAACCGCCTGCTGCGGCAGAGTTCTGAGCATACGATCAAGTCGCTGCAGGCGATCCAGAAGGATCACGTCAACCTGCCCAATTCGATCTGCAACCACAACATCGAGGGGACCGACCCGCTCGACCGCGAAAGCACGATCTGCGCGATGGTCATTGACCTGACGGCGCGCGAGATGCACATCGCCTGGGGAAATCCGTGCCAGAACGCATATCACACGTATCATTTGAGAGAGTAGGCAGCGGGGTCGCGGGATTCATCCATCGTGCGGAGGAAGAGCTCCGCAATTTCGGGGTCGAAGTGTTTGCCGGATTGTTCCCGAATGTAGGCTAAGGTCTCTTCGGCGGACCAGGCCGGGCGGTAGGGACGATCCGAGGTCAGCGCGTCCCAGACGTCCACCACGGCGAACAGGCGCGCCGCGAGCGGTATCTCCGTTCCTTTCAATCCGCGCGGGTAGCCGGCGCCGTCCCATTTTTCGTGATGACAGTAGGGAATGTCCAGCGCGGGGCGGAGGTATTCGATGGGATACAGCATGTCGTAAGCCAGTTGCGGGTGCTGGCGCATCAATTCCCATTCGTCCGGATCCAGGCTGGTCGGTTTCAACAGGATGGAATCGGGGATGCCCAGTTTGCCCATGTCGTGAAGAAGCGCGCCGCGGCGGATGTGCGTCAATTGTTCGCTTTCGATCCCGATCATTTTCGCGAGTTCGAGGGTCATTTGCGTGACGCGCCGGGTGTGTCCCTCGGTTTCCCTGTCCCGCAGGTCCATGGCGCGCGACCAGCCTTCGATGGTTTCATCGTAGGCATCGAGCAGGTTTCGGTGCGCTTCCTGGAGTCGCTGGCGTTCCTCCAGCAGTTTGTGATAGCGGTCGAGGCGAGTGATGCTCTTCAGGCGGGCGCGCAATTCGTGCCGGTTGAAGGGTTTGGTGATGAAATCGTCGGCGCCGGAGTTCAATCCCTCCAACAGCGATTGACGGTCGTCGAGGGCGGTGAGGAAGATCACAGGGACTTCAGCCAGGTTGTCCTCAGCCCGGACGAGGCGGCATACTTCGAAGCCGTTCAGCCCGGGCATCATCACGTCCAAAAGGATCACATCCGGTTGAATGGCTTTTGCCTGTTCGAGAGCGCGGCGTCCGTCCTCCGCCAATACCAGGCGATATCCCTCCGGCTCGAGGATGGATACCAGGGTTTCACGATTGGATGGTTCGTCGTCAACGATCAAAATGGTGCTTTGTATTTCGTCCATGCAGGTCTCCCTTGAAGGGCGGCGTTGTGACGCGGGACGCGTGCAGCCTCGCAATGCCTTTTGCCGCTCCGTTTTTTTGAATGGGCGAATCTTATATTATTTTCCCCGCCCGTCCATGCGGGAAAACCCTAATCCTCCGCCGCTTCGAGGTCGCCGCGCTGGACGTCCACGAGACGATAGCGCACAGCCGCCCGCGCCAATCCCGCCATGTTGCGGACGTTCAATTTTTCCATCAGGCTGGCGCGGTGTTTTTCGACCGTTTTCTCGCTGATGAACAACATCTGCGCGATCTCGGCGCTGGTGTGTTCCTCGGCGATCAGTTGCAGGATCTCCTTTTCGCGCGGGGAGAGACCTGCGAGCGGGTCGCCGGTCTGGAGGGAGGGATCGGCCCGGGCGGCGCCATCTTCGGCGATCTCCGAGACGGCTTCGCTCAGGTAGGTCTTCCCCTCGGCGACCGCCTGGACCGCGCGGATCAATTCGTCGCTGACCGAGGATTTCAGGATGTAACCCTTCACGCCCTGACGCAGGGCGCGGCGCACGAAGCCAGCCTCCGAGTACATGGAAAGCAGGAGGATGTTCGTGGGGAGTTTCAATTCGCGGATCTGTTCAGCCGCATGGATTCCGTTCAGGCGCGGCATCATAATGTCCATGATGAGAACGTCCGGCTTCAGATCCCGCGTCATTTCGACCGCCTCCTGTCCGTTGGAGGCTTCGCCGAGGATGTGGATCTCCCGGTTCCTTTCGAGAAGCGCGCGAATGCCCTCCCTGACGAGAAGATGGTCTTCCGCGATCAATACGCGTATCATGGCGCCTCCTGATCGGGCAGGGGGAGTTGCGCCATGAGGATGGTGCCGCGCACCGGGCTGGAACTGATCTTGAAGGTTCCCCCTGCGATGGCGAGCCGTTCGCGCAAACCCTCCAGCCCGATGCCGTTGGAGAGGATCTTTTTCACTTCGAACCCCCTGCCGTTATCCTGGATGGTCAGGGTGACGGTCCTGTTTTCCAGCGTAAGGTCCACCCAGACGCGGCTGGCTTGGGCGTGTTTGATCACGTTGGTCAGCGCCTCCTGCAGGACGCGGTACAGGGTGACGTTGCAGGCGTCCGAAAGTTCCGGGAGGGAGTCGTCCGCTTCGAAGGCGACCGGTATGTTTGCGCGGCGGGTGAATTCGGCGCAAAAGGTTTGCATGGCGTCCTTCAAATCCAGCGTATCCAGCGCCGGCGGACGGAGGTTCTGCGCGAGGTCGCGGACCTTGACGGAGATTTCGCGGCTTTGTTGATAAAGGGTCTGCAGGCGTTCGGACAGTTCCGCTTCGGGGAGGGGGAGGTCGTTTTGCAGGTTGCGGATGTCGAGCATGTGCGAGGTGAGCGCCTGTCCCAGGTCGTCGTGCAGTTCGCGCGAGATGCGGCGGCGTTCCCCTTCCTGCGCGGCGACCAGGCGGTCTGCCATGAGGCGCAGGTTCTCGCGTTGTTCGGTCAGGGTGCGGTAGCGATTCAGGCGCGTGATGGTGCGGACGCGCGCGCGCAGTTCGTGGCGATCCACCGGCTTGGTCAGGAAGTCGTCGGCGCCGGCTTCGATCCCGCGCAGGAGGGAGTCGCGGTCGCTCAAGGCGGTGAGAATGATGATCGGGACCTCGGCAAGCCGGGGCGTGGAGCGGATGCGCCGGCAGGTTTCGTAGCCGTCCATGCCGGGCATCATCACGTCCAGCAGGATCAGGTCCGGCAGGAGGCGTTCTGCTTTTTGGACCGCCTCGGGTCCGTTCTCCGCCGTCTCGATGGAATATCCGCCGTCTTCCAGCATGGAGAGCAGGGTTTCCCGGACGGCGGGTTCGTCGTCCACGATCAAAACGCCGGTCATGGAGAATCAACCTCCCGTTCGGGGTGGAAGCGGTTGTTGACGACCCTGGCCAGGGTCTTGAGGTTGACGGGTTTGCCGATGTAATCGTTCATTCCCGCTTCGAGGCAGAGTTCGCGGTCGCCTTTCATGGCGAGGGCGGTCAGCGCGATGATGGGCGTGTCCCTGAGGGCGGCGATCTTTCTCATTCTGCGGGTGGCTTCCAGCCCATCCATGACCGGCATTTGAACGTCCATCAGGATCAGACTGGGTTCGATCTTTTCAGCCAGCGCGATCCCTTCGACGCCGTTCCGGGCGATCGTTACGTTGAAACCGATATATTCCAGGTAATCCTTGACGAGCAGGACGACCTCTTCGGTATCCTCGATGAGGAGGATGGTGTGATCCTTGTTTCTGGGATCCGGTTTCGTCGTTTCGTCGTCGTCGGAGGCGAGGGCGGCGAGCGTTTCGGTGGTGAACGCCGTTTCCCAGGGAAGTTTGACGGTGAAGCGGCTGCCCTGGTCCGGCTGGCTTTCCACGCCGACGCTTCCGCCGTGCAAGCCCGCCATTTTTGCCACCAGCGCCAGTCCCAGCCCGGTGCCGCCGGACCTGCGCGCCAGGTTCGAATCCAGTTGCACGAAGGGCTGGAAGAGGCGGGGCAGGTCGTTCTCGTGGATGCCGATCCCCGTATCCCAGACGGTGAAGTTGATCGAGTTGCCTTCGCGGTCGCCCCGCACTTGCAAGCCGATGCGGCCGTTTTCGGGGGTGAACTTGACGGCGTTGCTCAGCAGGTTGACGAGCATCTGTTTCAATTTGCGTTCGTCCGCCCAGATCATGCCGAGGTCCGCGTCCATTTCGAACAGGATTTCGAGATTCTTCTTCAACGCCAATTGCCTGATCATACGCAGGCTGGACTGGCAGACCTGGGCAATATCCACCTTGTCGCGATCGAGGGTGACGCGGCCGGATTCGATCTTGGCGAGGTCGAGGATGTCGTTGATCAATTCGAGCAGGTGCTGGCCGCTTTCGCGGACGATGCTCACGTATTTTTGTTGTTTGTCGTTCAACGTTCCGGCTGTCTGTTCCATCAGGCTGTCGGAGAGACCGATGACGGCGTTCAAGGGCGTGCGCAGCTCGTGACTCATGTTGGCGAGGAACTCGTCCTTCACGCGCAGGGCGCGCTCCAGTTCGAAGTTGACCTGCCGCAGGTCGGCGGTGCGCTCCTCGATGCGTTTTTCCAGTTCGGCGTATGAGTTCCGCAGTTTTTCCTCCGCCAGTTTGCGTTCCGCCAGTTCGCGCTGCGAGGCAAAGAACAGGCGGGCGTTGTCCACTGCGATCGCCGCCTGGCTCGCCAGCGTGCCGAAGAGGTTGAACCAGTCCTCGTCGCGTTCCACAACGGAACGGTTGTATGCCTCCAGCGCGCCGATCGCCTGTCCCTTGGCGACGAGCGGAATGCCGTAGTAACTGACGAAGCCTTCGTTCTTTGGAAATCCGGCGGGCATGGAGGCGCGCCCTCTATACGCCAGGTTGGGGATCTGCACGGCGCGTCGTTCCAACACGACCTTGCCGGCGTAACTCTGGTCGAGACTGATTTCGGCGCCCTGCGGGAGCTGAGTGCGGAAACCCAGCCCAGCCGCGTATTCGAGCGTATTCGTGGCGGGGTTCAGGAGCAGGACCGCGGCGGCATCCACAGACAGCAGTTTGGGCATTTTCGAGAGGATGATGTTCAAACTGAGTTTCATGTCGAAGCTGGAGACGATCGCCTGGTCAATCTCCCGCAGCGCCGCTTCGCGCTTGAGTTGTCGTTGTATCTTTTCGTCCGCCTGTTTGCTTTCGGTGATGTCGTAGATGACGCCGTGCATACTGAGCGGAGCGCCGTTCTCATCCCGGAGTATGGTGGCGGAATCGCGCACCCAGATCGCGCGTCCGTCGCGGGCGATCATTCGATAATCCTGGAAATAGGTCTCTTCGGTCTGGATGCTGTGGAGGTAATGCTTCACCGCGCGGTCGAGGTCCTCCGGGTGGATGCTTTTCCTCCACAAATCGAAACCGCCCGCCAGCCACTCCTCGGGATCGTAACCGAGGATGTCGCGGATGCGCGGGCTGACGAAGCGGGGGGTCGGTTCGGGGGAGCGCGCGTCGTCCAGGTACACGATGGCGGGGAGTTGATCGAGCAGGGAGCGATAACGCGTCTCACTCTCCTCCAGGGCTTTCTCGGTCTGTTTGCGCTCGGCAAGTTCGCGTTGCAGATCCTGGAACAGGCGCGCGTTTTCCAGCGCCACTGCGGCTTGCACCGCCAGAGTCGAAAGCAGGCGTTCGTCCTCCTCGGTAAAGGCGTTCTCCCGCTCGCTTTCCACGCTGATGCAGCCGAAGGTCCGGTCGTAGATGCGGATCGGGACGTACAATCCCGATTTCATTCCGAGAAACGTTTCCACGTATCTGGGGTCCTCGTTCAGGTTGACGGCGCGTACCGGCTTTCCGTGTTCGACGACCCATCCCGCCATGCCCTGTCCCACGCGTGTGATCATCGAACGGAGCCGTCCCTCCTGCTCCGCATCTTCCGCGTAACTGGACGCCAGCAGTTCGAGCTCCTGACTCTCCCCGCGCCTGACCCGCAGCGCGGCGTGATGCCAGTCCAGTCGTCCCACAATCACCTCGATGACCTTCTCGCCGATCTCCCTGGGATCCAGCGTCTGGCTGAAGGCGATCCCGCTCTGGTACAACGCCTCCAGTTCCACCACGTGGCGTTCGATCTGTTCCTCCGTCTGCCTGCGTTCGGTGACGTCAATGACCACGACCAGCCTTTGTTTTTTGCCGTTTATTTCGGGCAGGGAATGTGAGACGATCTCCACGTCAATCAATTCTCCGTTTTTCTTCCTGTGCCGCCACCCTTCCGATCTTTGGATCACATCGGCGCGCGCTCCGATGTTCGCAAACAGCCTGGGCAGGTCCTCCTCCGGGCGGATGTCGGCAATGGTCATCGAGAGGAATTCCTCCCGAGAATAGCCGTAATGGTGGACCGCCATCTCGTTCACGGAAACGATCCCCAGCGTCTCCACGTCGTAGATCCACATGGGGTTCGGGTTGTTTTCGAATAGATCGCGGTAGCGGGCTTCGCTCTCGCGCAGCGCCTCCTCCGCCTCCGCGCGTTGGATGGCGTCGGCAAGCACGTTGGCGACCGATTGCATGAACTGGGCATCGTCGCGGGAAAACCGCCGCTGCCGCGCGGTGTGCGCGCCCAACACGCCGAACGGCTTTTCGGAACTCCCGATGACGACGCTGACGCCGCTCACGACGCCGTGATCGCGCAACAGGGCGGGAACAGTGAAACGCGTTTCGGCGCGCAGGTCTTCGACGATGACCGGCTCGCGCGATAGCAGGGTGAACCCCGCCTGCGAGCCGCGTTCCGCGCCGACGTTGACCATCCCGACAACGCCCTCCTTCCACCCCACGCCAGCCGTGAGTTTGAGCGTCCCGCCTTCGGGCGACAGTTCGAGAATCTTGCAAAACTCCACCTCGAGCGTATCCGCGACCATTTCCACAGCCTCCTGAAAAAGCCGCTCGAGTTCCATGCCGCTCAACGCCAGCCGCCCGAGGGAAGCGACAACCGCCTGTTGACGAGCGCGCGCGGCAAGCGCGGAATCGTTTTCCACAACCTGGATCTTCGAACGTTTACCCATAAGGATTTTCCCCCGATCGTTTCCCCATCCCCGCCCTCTTCGCCTCCTGTTCGGACCTCGAGCCTGCTCCCGTCTTATGGGAATTGATCGCCTCCCCGGTCATACCGGCTTCGAGCGCGGCGGGCGCGTCCGTTCCCCGCCGCGCATGACCGCATGATCTCCGAATTCCGGGCTGGGGCTGCAAACGAACGCTCTGTTCCGCCGTTTCAATCCCCCGCCGCCGAACTGTAGCGGCGGTTCGAGTTGACATTGTAAACTCCTTCATTGACGATAAATGGATTGGAACAACTCAGGCGTGAATGATTGTAGCACGACTGGTTGCATAAGACCATTACGAATGTGTTGGGTCGCTGGATAAACCTTGTGGTTCACCCATGAGTCCCCTGAAAGAACAAAATCCTCACCGCGAAGGAAAGACAAATAACGAAGCGGCTGGCGACGAACACAACCCCTCATAGGGTTCGTAAAAAAATAAGCTCCCTCACCTTCCACGAAATGGATGTCATTGCGAGGGTGTTCGTCCCGAAGCAATCCCCGCTTTGCAGGAAAATCTATGGCAACAGGAGATTGCTTCTCGAAGACTCGCAACG
>JAANMU010000120.1_pt1 | contig 97568 bp, 92 predicted proteins | sample 7279701 | NCBI WGS metagenome assembly JAANMU01 (sample SAMN14094539, study PRJNA606508) | bioreactor metagenome | isolation source: A lab-scale SPAN reactor treating ammonium-rich wastewater day 57 | place: Ireland: Galway | collected 2017-03-13 | reverse complement strand
ACAAGGCACCAGGTGCCCCTCCCGCCCCTGTCCCACGAGCATGGCACGGAAGAAGTTCGCTCTCTTCACCCAAGAGCCCATCGGAAATAGACTCCCCAGGTCCAGGCTCCTTTAGCGGCGTGGCCCCTGCACAGCCGGAACACAGTAGACCGGGCGCACGTAGACCGGGCGCACGCAGGGCCGGTAGATGCCGGGGTAGTAGCCGCCCCATCCTCCGTAACCCCAGCCGCCATAGCCGTAACCCCAGCGGTTCCAGCCCCAGCCCCCGTAGCCCAGGCCCAGCCCGAAGCGAGGGCCGTAGTCGCGATATCGGGCCAGCCGGTCTTCCACCACGTTGCGGGCGGCGTTGACCTCCTTCTGCAGGCGCTTGGCTTCCTCTACGGTGGCCAGCGCCAACTGCTGACCCTCGGCGTCCAGCACCGAGATGGAGGCCGTCGAGCGCACCCTGGTGGCGGCTGTTCCCAGCTCGTTGATCTGGGGCCCCACGTCGAGCAGGTCTTCCACCTGGTCGATCTTGATGGCCGAAGCGGCCTGAGCCAGGCGCTCGAGGTCCTGAGCGGCCAGGTCCTGGCCCCAGGTCAGGGTGACGCCCTCGGGGCGGGCCTTAGCGGCCAGCAGGCTGGCGTTGCGCTGGATGGTGCCCAGCGCGTCCTGAAAGTCATCCGCTCTCACCGGCAAGGCCAGGATGAAAAGCAAGAGCACGGAGAGCCATTGAGCCTTCACGTTCAACACCTCGCTTTACAAGTCTCATGACTGTTTCGGCCGGCCGATCGGGCTTCCTGCGAGGTTTGGGATGCTCCTTGCCCGCGCGCGGGCCACGAGCTCAGGTTTCGGGGCGAGCTTCGATGGCGGCGATGTCTGCCAGGTCTTGAGGCCGGCCCACTGCCCGCTTGTTGGCAAGAAGGTCGTCACGCGCGATCAGCGGGATGATGAGACCGGGGTCTAGCTCGAATCTCCTCGCCCGAGGATAGCAAGAGTCGAAATCAAGCCCTTTCAGCCCGGTTAGCAGGTCGACTCGATTGGGCTCGTAGCCGAGCTGGATGATCGTGTCGGGGCGCTCGAAGTCTTGAGCTGTCAGGCCCAGGCTGGAAAAACCAAACTCGTGCAGGGCGCTGACGATTCGTTGGCCATTGCCCAGGGAGGCCCTGACCCAGAGGTCCAGAACTTTCGTGTAGCGGGGCACCGCGTAGACCGCCGTGGCATAGCCCCCGACCACGAGAAACTCGACCCCGTGCCTGCAGAGACAGTCGAGCAGCTCGGTGAAGTCACGTCCTAGCTGCATCCGAAAGGTGCCCCACCCTGACGACAACCTTGACCATGGGCAGGTCGGGGTCGCCGGTCCAGCTCGGAAACATGCGCCGCAACTGCTCCACCTCGGCAAACGATTCGGCCGGGCTGAGCTGACTTACGGGCTCAACATGCTCGGATAGTCGGGCAATGCGTGCCACGCAGGCGATCTGTCTTTCCACCCGGGAGTCTTCGGCGGCCAGAGCAGGCCAGCCTGCGGGTACCGCGCTGGGGCTCAGGAAGCCTGCCCCATCGCGGCCATGATCGCGTCGGCGGTCTTCTTGAGCTCGCCGTTGGGGCTGAACTCAATGAGCTCGGTGGGCTCCAGGATCTCCGGGACGTGCCCGGGAGGCAGATAGAAAGCTTCGCCGGCCGAGATCGTCTCCTCCCGGTCGGCATAACGCACCACCATCTTGCCTTTGAAGACGAAGCCCCAGTGAGGGCACTGGCAGCGGCCATCGGGAAGCGTCCGCATCATCTCGCTCATGTCCATAGGTTGCTGCATACTCTGGAACTGGACTGTCATGTCGCCAAATTGATGCCAACGGCCCTCGAAACCGGGCGCGGAAGCGGAAATGGGAAGCTCGTCTCGGGTGACTTTCGGCATGATGATCGACCCCCTTTGTCGTGATGGGGCCGTGGATTAGGAACCGGATCCGGCAACTCCTGCTGCTCTCAGGGAGGGCTTCGAGGCGCTACGACGGCTCCGCGGCCGCGAAGGGCGAGGGCATGACCCCCAACAGGAACATCAAAGCCTGTCGTCGTCCCTGGCGCATGGCCATCTGTTCCAGGCATTGAATCAGCCAGTCCCGCGGAAATTCGCGCAAAATGGCCCACGCAGCTCGCTCGAGGGCCAGACGTGTGTATTTCCTGGCTGTGTACTCGTCTTCGAGCAAAGGAACGAGCTCGTTTGCCGGGAGGTGCTTGACAATTCCCGGAAATACGGGCAGCCGGACCATCGACCCGTCCGCCAACAAGCAGTTTGCGGTGCCAATCGGCTTTACGAATCGGTAAGTCCGGGTCATTTGCCCAACCAGCTCAGGAGGAGATCGCGAGCCTGACGGGCGCGACCAGGATCGACGCCTGGATAGGCCTTCAGGTCTGCTTCCAAGAGTTGATCGGTCCAACTCAAAAGGCGCTCCGCGAGCAGAACCTCGTCGAGCGTGGACAGGGCTCGTCGAGCCAGGCTCTCCAGGGAGGGACGATGCTCGATACTGAACATGACGTCGACCAGATCACGAGCTTCAGCTCGCTCGACCAGACACGTCAGCTTGTCTCTGAGATCCTTTCCGAGGCCGACCCTCCGAAGGCCGGGGATCAAGGTCGAATCGACGAGTTGGTCGAGGGGAACCTCTTCGAAGTTGGCCATGACCTGCAAGGTGAGCTCCTTGCCGTCCGCCACCTGGATGATACCCTGGAAGCCCGACCTGTATGGACCGGGTGGCTCGGCCACCAGGAGCCTCGTCGAAAAGGTCCTGTCCAGCTCTGCTAGCAGGGGGCGCAAGTCCTCAAGAGCGTGAATCGTGTGCAGGTCGATATCGAAAGAGTCTCGATGCTTGAGCTCCTCGAGCGCGATCGCCGATGTGCCGGCCCAATAGCATGAGGACTTCACACCTGGGCAAGTGGAAACGATCTCCCGAAGTGTGGCCGCCAGGATCGCTGCAAGATCTTCGAGGGGGCCGATCTTCGCCGTTCCAGGCTTCATCCCCGCCGATGGGCAACTCGCCTCCTCGCTGGCAAAGCCGCCTGGCTCAATAAGAAGAAACTCTAACAACTCGAACGCCAGTTTGGGGGGCCTGGACAGCAGGCCCGGAACACGCCCAGACGAGCCCTCAGAGCCCCACTCCAGGGCATTGAATCGGCTTCAGACGGTTTTCCCCTCCCACTCCCTCCAGAGCCTCCAGGAACCCACTTTAAATGAATCGCTTTTTTCCCATAACCACGCCGTTTCCATCGGTCGCTCATTTTGACTTCACGAGGCCATTTCGTGTAATATCTTGGCATGAGCAGTGGTTGCCTGAATAAAGCGGATCGACTCGAGGCCCTGGTCCGGCTGGACGAGGAGTGCCACCGTCTGATCGGCCTCGAGAGCGCGGCCCGGCTGCGTTCGGGACGGGTGTGCCTGGAGCTGCGCAAGCCTTACCTGGAGGGCACCGCCATCGAGCAGCTGGGGTTTCCGAGCTTCGGGGCGTTCTGTCGCGACCGCATGGGCATCGCCGAGCGCACGGCCACGCGGTCGGTCGAGCTCTACCAGGCCTGCGAGAAGTTTCCCCTCCTCAAGGCCGCCTTCCTGGCCCGCGAGCTGGAGCAGGAGAAGGTGCTTTTGCTCTCCCGCCACCTGCAAAGACACCCCGAGCAGGAGGAAGTGTTGGTGGAGCTGGCCGGTCGGCTGACGCTGCGGGCCCTGCGCGAGGAGCTGAAGCAGTCGGTGGAGAGCAGCAACCTGATCGGCCGCACCTATTCGCTCGAGCCTCCTCGCTACGGCAAGGTGATGGAGGCGGTGGAGCTGTGCCGGCTGGTGGCCGGCCGGCCCCTGGATCAGTCCGAGGCCTGGGAGCTGATCGTGGCCGATCTTGCGTCCGGCCTTCGGACCGTCGAGTTCGACCCGGACTTCGAGCTGACGCCGCGCCGTCGCAGGAAGTGGCTGGAGGCGGAGTTGGAGGAGGTCTACCGCCAGTGGGACTTTCTGGGCCTGCACCGCAATCCGATCGAGCTGCTGGAGGAGAAGCTGCCGATCCGGCCCCTGGGCCTGCAGCAAGAGGCCCTGCGCCTGCAGGAGACGATGCGCAACTGCCAGCTGGTGCTCGGAGAGCTGCTCTCCCGGCTCGAACGCATCGGCGTGCCCTGCTTCAGGAACCTGGCCCACTACGCCGAGGAGCGGTTGGGGATGGCCGGATCGACGGCCCGGGCCATGGTGCGACGACAGAAGTGGTTCGAGCGCAGCCCCGAGTTGCTCGACGCCGTCTGCAGCGGGAAGCTGGGCTTGAGCCAGCTCGACCTCAGGCTGCCGCTTTTCGAGCGCGGGTTGCCCGGCCAGCCCTGGATTGATTTTGCGGCCACGCTCACCTGCAAGGCGCTGGAGCGCTGGACGGAGCACCTGAAGAAGCTCGACCAGGCCTGCTTTGAGACCTGGTTCGACCGGGTGCCCGGCAGCGACGATCCGCGCCGCGAGCCCCCTGCCTGGCTTCGTCGCAAGGCCGACCTCGAGTGCGAGGAGCTGGCCCTGCTGCCGTTCGCGCCCATGTTGCTGGCCCTGGCGGCAGGTTGCCAGATGTTGTCATCGGCTCCCCGGCGCACGCCCCGGATCAGCTTCCGGGTTACGCTCGACCCGGCGGCGATGCTGAACGTGCTCCGCATGGAGCGCACGGTGGAGCTCTTCGCGGGCGAGGAGCTCGAGCGCGAGATCTGCGCCGAGGCCATCGCGCGGGCTTTTCTGATCGCCAATGGGGACCAGCACGGTTTCACGGGCAAGCTGCTGCGCATCCTCAAGCGCGACCGCTTCACCTGCTGCGCGCCGGGGTGCACTCGGCACTGCAACCTGCAGGCCCACCACATCGTGTTTCGCTCGCACGGGGGCGGCCACGAGGAGGAGAACCTCATCATGCTGTGCGCCGCGTGCCACCTGCGGCTGGTGCACCGGGGCTACCTCAAGATCAGCGGTCTGGCCAGCCAGCCTCGCTTCGAGCGGGTGGGGGAAGTGCTGCGCGGGGAAATGCTGGAAACCACTCGGGGTCCATGAGCTGCTCCAGCGGGCGAGGTCCGCTCAGCTCGGCCGCCGTGCTCGGAGGCAGGACCTCTCTAGATGTCTGGCCGCCTACCACAGGAGCGGCCCCACTCTAGATGGCGCAAGCAACGTCCCGCAGCGTCTCGTAGCGCTCTCCCTCCCCGACAGCTTTCAACAGAATGCGGACGCTTTCGAGGTCGAAGTCGCGAGGAAGGCACCGAAGCAGACCGGCAATCTGGGTCACGATCAGCGGCTCGGGGCTGAGGAGCAACTGTGCCAGAACGTAAGGGGGGCGGACCAGGGGCACGGAGCTCATGAGCGCGGGACTCGAGACTTCCTCGCGGCTTCTCAGCATGCTTGGTCCAAATTCGTGGGCCACCTTATCCTGGCTCAAAGAGGCCACTGCGTGAGGGGGGTTGTGGTCGCTGACGATCTCGAGCTTCCTCGGCCATGGTCTGGCCCATTTCTTCCAGCGCTCGACAGGCAGCCTGGCCAGCATCCAGAGGCAGCGAGCCGTATCTCCGGCAAAGGCATAGCTCGTCAGAGTCTTGCGCCCCTCTTCGATCTGACCGAGAAAGCGGTCGGCGTCATGCATCGAAAACCTCGGGATACCTCTCGACCTGAGCGTTCAACAAGGCGAGGCCCTGCTCGTCCAAATATTCGCGCACGGGGGCGAGCTGCACTTTCTGACCTGCAGAGCTCAACGATGCGCAGAGGTTGTCCAGGTCCACAAGATCCTTGGCCTGGTTTCCCTTTCGCGTGAGCTTCGTTCCGAAAAGGTCCTCCAAACTTGCGACTTTCAAGAACAGCCAGCGATTCTGTCGGCGCAACTGCACTCTGGTAGCGCGCTCAATGATCGCATCGTAAAACTCCGCGAAGCCTGTGACGTCTTGGGGCTCGAGCGTCAGGTTCAAGGAGATGTTTCGGAGCCTGGCTGCGCGAGGCGACAGGACCTCTGCTGGGGGGCGAGCCGTCGCAGCGAGCCGGTTCCAGGCCGAAAGGGCCTCCTCGGGTTTGGCCCGCGCCGAGAGGTCCACATCCCGTGTTGACCGGAGCATGTATTCCAACTCGGAGACGTCTGTGATGGACAACTCCCCTGAGCTGGTGTACAAGACAGCCATCCAGACCTGTACGGCCGACCCACCTACCACCACGCAGTCGATTCCAGCCCTCTCCAGGCCCTCGACTGCGTCACAGAGCGCCTCCCAATATGCCGGGTCGAGCAGGTTGAATTTTCCTCCAGGCATCCCTGGAATCATAGCCTATCATCACCGACTCTGTCACCACAGACCTGGCTCAAGAACGCGTAGAACCTGGACCAGCCGACTTCAAGGCAACAACACCGCCAGCAGAACTCCCTGGCGCAGCCGAACCCTGGCCAGCGGGTCGCGCACCACGTTGGAGAGACCGCGGCTGTGGTGGCGCAGCAGCGACTCCTCGACCAGGGGATAGCGGAAGCCCTCCAGCGTGATGCCGGTGGTCTCGCCCTCGAGTGACAGAAACGAGGCCGTCCAGCCCTCTCGGGCCACGATCTCCACCTCATCGTGCACCAGGAACACTTCCCCCACCGAGCTGAGCAGTCGGGCCTTCAGCCGCAGCCGATGGGCGTACTCGAGGGCAGCGATCAGGTTGAACAGCAGGTGGTCGAGCCGCCCCTCGAGGGCCGCCAGCAAGACGACCTCCCGCGCCCCCCAGGAGGCGGCCAGGTCGAGGGCCAGCTCCAGGTCGCTCTTGTCTTTCTCGGGCGGATAGCGGTGAACGGGGATGCCCGAATCCTCGAGCCGGGCCACTTCCTCGGGGGTCAGCGAGTCGAAATCGCCTACCACCGCGTCGGGACGCACCCCCAGCTCGTGTGCCAGGCGATAGCCGGCGTCAGCGCACAGGACGCGCTGGGCGGCCTGGAGCTGGGCCCGGCAGTAATCGGGGTCGCGCTCCACCCCCGCGGCCAGAATGGCAACTCTCACGTTCGAAACTCCTTCGGCAGGCACGATCGGTCAGGCGTCAAAACGCAGCAGTCGTGTTACACCTCTTCTGCTACGGCTCGCTCAAGCCTGGCGAGCGCAACTATCCGCTCATCGAGCGCTGGGTGCGCCGGGCTCGGACGGCTCACGTCTCAGGCCAGCTCTACCTGCGTGAGACCGGTTACCCGACCATGGCGGCGGGCCAGCCCCTGACTCTGGGCACGTCCGACCATCAGGCCGACCTGATGCGGGCCGGCCCTTCGCCCTCCGAGACCGTGCCGGGGCCGCCCGTGCCGGGCTTGATCCTGAGCCTTTCCGAGGGGGTGCGCCTGCTGCACCTGCTCGACGACTTCGAAGACTTCTGCCCGGTGGGGCCACGGGCCAGCGAGTACGAGCGCTGGCTGGTGCCGGCCCGCGACGAGGAGGGCCAGTTCTGGCGGGTCTGGACCTACACGGCCGCGGCCGGCCAGAACCTGTCGGCCTGGCCCCCCATCCCCGCCTGGGGTACATGACAAGACAGAGGTCGCACGGAGCGCCTCTGTCTTGAATGACGACGGGGGTGCGTCAGGCCTTGCCGGCCACCTTGCCCTTGTAAGAGCGCAGGCAACGCGTGCAGATGCGGGCCGTAACCTTCTGGCCGCCGATCATCAAAATGGACTTCTGCAGGTTGGGCAGCCAACGGCGTCGCGTCTTGCGGTTCGAGTGGCTGACCATGTTCCCGTAGCTGGGACCTTTCCCGCACAACTGGCAAGCTCTGGCCATTTTTCCGAGTTCTCCTTACCGGGGTTTACGAAACGATGAGTATCCTACCATGAACCGTTCAGGCTATGCAACCGGGGCGGGCGCCTCCGGCCCAGGCTGCAGCGGGAACACGCCCACCCGGAACTTGCCGTCCACCATCCCGTTCTCGTCGATGGTGTGGCCTTGCTCCTGCAAGAGCTTGATGTAGTCGCCCACGAACTGCTCGGGAGGAAGGTCGGTCTGCACCTGCATGGGGGGCACCTCGGGGTTGGGCTGGCCATTCTCGTCGAACAGACCCACCCCCCAGGTCTGGGGGCCCATCTGCACCGGCATGACGGCCACCTTGTACTTGCCGTCCACCAGCCCGTTCTCCACCGTGTGCTTGCCCTGGCTGATGAGCATCTCCACGAACTGGCGGGCCACCTCTTGCGGGGGCATGTTGCTCTGCACCTGCACCGGCTGCACGCCCGGGGCGGGCTGGCCGTTTTCGTCCACCAGCGCCAGTCCCCACACGTTCATGGGGCCCAGAATGTTGGGATTGAGCTGCAACGCCCGATCCAGGTTCTTCTGGGACTCTTCCTTGAAGCCCAGGCGGTCCTGCAGGCGCCCCATCATGAAGAAGGCCTCGGCCCGCTCGGGCTCGATCTCGAGCCAGGAGCGGATGGCGTCCAGGGCGCCCGAGAAGTCTTCGGTTACCTCCAGGGCCACCGCCTTGTTGTAGAAGATGATGGGGTTCCTGGGCTCGATGGCCACGGCCCGGTCGTAGCACTTGAGGGCCTCCTCGATGCGGTCCATGTTGGCCAGCACCAGGCCACGGTTGCTCCAGGCCTCCCAGTCGTCCTCCTTGAGCTCGAGGGCTTTGTCGAAGGCCTCCAGGGCACCGGCGAGATCGCGCGCCTCCAGTCGGGCCTGGCCCAGCCGGGTCCAGTTGCGCGACTCCTTGGGGGAGAGCTCGGTCGCCTTCTGGTAGGCCTTGCAGGCCTCCTCGAGGTGGCCCAGGCGGGCCAGCAGGTCGCCCCGGTTGAAAACCGCCCGCAGGTGGTCGGGCTCGAGGTGCACCACCCGATCGAAGGCCGCCAGCGCCTCCTCGAGGTTCTCCAGGCGCATGTGGGTGGCGCCCTTCTCAAACCAGAGGTCGGCGTCGTCCTCATCGGCCTCCAGGCCTTTCTCGAGCGCCTGCAGGGCGGGCTCGAACTGGTCCTGGTCCAGCAGCAGCTCGGCCTTGACCAGCCAGGCTTCGGGGTCGTCCCGGACCAGGTCGAGAGCTTTTTCGATCGATGTCAGGGCCTTGTCGGGCTCACCCAGCTCGCTCTCGGCCTGGGCCCGGGCCCGCCAGGCGGGGGCCGAATCGGGGTGCTCGGCGGTCAGCGCCACCAGCTTCTCGAGGCCTTCCGACTCGCCGGCCTCGCTCTGCTCCAGGGCCTCCTGGATGCGGGTTTCTAAATCAGCGCTCACGCACGAACCTCCGGGGGGAATGTGGGGCGTGCTGATTCGCGAGCGCCCCGGCTACTCCTTCGCCTCTCCCAGCCGCTGCATCAGCTCGGCCGTCCATTCCACGCCCGAAACCAGCGAATCCACCGTGACCACTTCGTCCGGGCCGTGGGCCCCGTGCTCGGTGAACACCACCGGCACGAAGGTCAGGGTCTCGCTTTTGGGGTTCACCTCCTGCAGGAAGCGAGTATCATTGGAGGATGTCGTGTTGCCGAACAGGATCGGCCGCTCGGGCCCGTAGACCTCGCGGCAAGCCTGCTCGGCGGCCTGAAAGAGGGGCTCTTGGAGCTGAGCCGGCGCACGCTGGCGTCGCTCTCCTCGGGAGCATAGAGCGGAGTGAGCTTGAACTCGGGACCCACCACCTCCTGGATGTCGGACAGCACCTCCTGGCGGTCGTCGTCCACCGTGACGCGAAGGTCCAGGGTCACCTTGCTGGTCACCGGCCCGGAGGCGCCCTGGCTCTGGTTGCGGCTCTTGGAGGTGTAGAAGTCGGCCGGGCATGGCAGCGGTCAGGGGAGTGATCCTCATGGCCGGCATGCTAGCTTCTGGCGATCGGGAGAAGGATGCCAGAATGTTACCTGTTGAACCCGTCCTCCAATGCTTGGATCGGCCCGCCGCATCGTCGTCCTCACCGGAGCTGGCATCTCGGTTGCCTCGGGCCTGCGGCCTTATCGGGGTCCGGGCGGGGTGTGGACCGACAACCCCCAGGCCGAGCGCGAGTCGGCGGCCCCCGACCTGCCCCAACATCCCGAGCGCATCTGGAAGTTGTTCGGGCCGATGCGCCAGGAGGTGGTGCAGGCCCGGCCCAACGCCGCCCACCTGGCCCTGGCCCGGCTCGAGGAGCGTTCCGAGGTGACGCTGGTGACCCAGAACGTGGATGGCCTGCACCTGGCGGCCGGCAGCCGAAACGTGCTCGAGCTGCACGGCAGCCTGCTGCGCAGCCGGTGCTCGGCCTGCGAGCTGCCCGCCTTCGAGGACCCCCACGGAGAGATGCGCCCCTGCCCGGCTTGCGGGGCCCTGCTGCGCCCGGACATCGTGCTCTTTGGGGAAGAGCTTCCCTACCGGGTGTCGCGGGCTGCCTTCCGGGCTTGCTGGGACTGCGATCTGTTCCTGGCCGTGGGCACCTCGGGCAACGTGGCTCCGGCCAGCCGCCTGGTGCGCGAGGCCCAGGCCAACGGGGCGCGCACGGCTCTGGTGAACCTGGAGCCGCTGGATCCGCCCAACCCGTTTTTTGATCAGGAGCTCCTGGGCCGGGCCGAGGAGCTGCTGCCCAGACTCCTGGAAGGAGCCCGCTGAAGGATATGGCGAATCCATATCCTATGTCACAGAGAACCACCCTGATCCTGGACGACGAGTCTCGCCAGGCTGCGCGAGAGTTGGCGGCGGCTTTGCAGGTTCCGGTCTCCGAGGCCATTCGCCGGGCGATTGTACGCTATCGCGACCAGCTCCGGGGGGTGCCTCCCGAGGCCCGCAAGCGTCGCCTCGAGGCCCTCCGCGAGCTTCGCGAGCTTTTTGCCGGGTATGACCCCACCGAAGAGCTGCGGGCTTTGCGCGAGGGAGACATTTGACCCCGGTCCACCTGGATGCCAGCTATCTCATTCGGGCCCTGACCGACCGCAGCGAGTGGCGCAAGCTCGAGCAACTGGCCGACGGTCAGCGGCCCATCCAGATGAGCGCCATCGCGTGGTATGAGTACTGTCGCGGTCCTCGGTCTCCTCAGCAGGTAGCGGTGGCCCGTTCATTCTTGATGGAAGACGGGGTTGTGCCGTTCACCGAGGATCTGGCCGAAGTCGCTGCGGAGATTTTTCGCAACCTGGGGTCATCGAGGACTCGCGCCGCTGACATCGCCATCGGAACCACCGCTGTGGCCCACCGGGCCAGCTTATTGACCCGGAATCAGGCCGACTTCCGCATGATACCCGGCCTTCAGCTGGAAGACTGACGGCTTTGGACGAGCCCTCTCCCAGGCTGATCGACGGCTTTCTGGTGCTCGACCTGCTCGGCCAGGGCGGATTCGGCCGGGTCTTTCGGGTGCGCTCGCCCGACGGCCAGGAGCTCGCTCTCAAGCTGCTGCGCGGGGTGGCCGGTTTGAGCCGGATCGAGGTGTTGCGCTTCAAGCGCGAGTTCAAGATCGCCGCCGGGCTCAACCATCCGGGCCTGGTGCGGGTGTTCTCCACCGGGCTCTCGGAGGGGCAGCCCTACTACACCATGGAGCTGGTGCTGGGGATCAACCTGGTGGAGTTTCTCAACCGTCACCGCACCAGTCTCGAGCGTCTGCGGACGGTGGTGGCCCGACTGCTCGAGGCCCTCAGCTATCTGCACGAACGCCGCATCGTGCACCGCGACCTCAAGCCCGAGAACATCCTGGTCAATGACGAGGGCCAGCCCCGGTTGCTCGATTTCGGGCTGGCCCGGGGTCTGCAGGCCACCCACCAGCTGACCGAGTCGGGCCAGGTGATGGGCACCACCTACTATATGGCCCCCGAGCTTTTGAGCACCGGCAAGGCCGACGCTCGGGCCGACCTCTACAGTCTGGGCGTCATCCTGTACGAGGCCCTGTGCGGCAAGCTCCCCTTCGCCGGCAGCAACCCCGCCCACGCCATCCACAACATCTTGCTCGATGACCCCGAGCCTCCCAGCAGCCTGGTGCCCGGCCTCCCCGAGGCCCTCGACCGGCTGATCCTCCGGCTGCTGGCCAAGGATCCGGCCGACCGCTACGACTCGGCCGAGCAGGCGCTGCACCACTGGCAGGCGATCTTCCAGGGCGATCTGTCGAGTGAGTTCCTGGGCCCTGATGTCCCGCGCCTGGAAGCGAGTGAGTTCGTGGGTCGCCAGCGCGAGCTCGAGCGATTGCTCGAATGGCTCGAGCCGGCTCCCGGCCGGCCGCTCTTGGTGCTGGTGGCGGGGGAGAGCGGCCTGGGCAAGACCCGGTTGCTGCAAGAGGTGGCCGAATACGGCTCCAATCTGCCCGGGACGGTCACCTGGGGCTACGGCTACGAGCACGAGGCCCTGCCCTACCAGGTCTGGCTCCCCGCTCTGCGCCAGGCCAGCCTCAAGGGGCTGCCTCCCGAGCTCGTCCCCTTCCGCCGTGCTCTCTCGGTGCTCTTGCCCGACCTGGGCGACGAGGAGGGCCCGCCACCTTCCAGCTCCGACCCGATGCAGAAGTTCCACCTCTTCGAGGGGATGGCCCGTCTTTTGGCCAGCGGCGGAAGGCGGCTGTTGCTGCTCGACGACCTGCAGTGGGCCGATCCCACCAGCCTTGAGTTTCTGGCCTACCTGGTGCGGCGCCACGAGGCGCCCAACCTGCTGCTGGTGGCCAGCTACCGGGTGGAGGCGGCCGACCTCAACCCCAACCTGGCCAAGCTGTTGGAGTGGAATCGAGCCGCCCAGGCCGCCCCCGTTCTGGCGTTGGAGAGCTTTGGTCCGGAGGAGACCGAGGCCATGGTGCGCTCGATGCTGGGTGCCACCGGGCAGGATCCCGAAACCACCCTGAGGCTGCACCAGGAGACGGCCGGCAACCCCATGTTCATCTCCGAGGTGCTCAAGGCATTCAGCGCCGAGGGTCATCTCAAGCTGCAGCGGGGCCTCTGGCATCTGAGAACCGAGGCTTTGCCGCGCACCTCCAGCGGAGGCACGCGCATTCCCATGACCGTGCGCGAGGCGGTGCGGCGAAGGCTGGCCGGGCTGGATCCGGCCGCCCTCACGGTGGCGGTGGGAGCAGCCGTGCTGGCCCGACCCTTCGACCTGGAGCTTCTGGCCCGGGCCTGCGGGCTGGACTCGGTATCCGAAGAGGTGGAGCTCCTGGTGGAGCGACGGGTGTTTCGCCGTCGCGAGGAGGGGCTCTACGCCTTCTACAACCAGCCGCTGGTGGAGGCGGTGCTGGAGGGGGTGCCTCCCGAGCGTGTGAACGCGCTCCACCTGGGCTCGGCCCGGGCCCTGCGCGACCGCTTCTCCACCCGCGAGATCAGCATGGAGCTGGCGCGCCACTACCAGAAAGCCGACCAGAGCCAGGAGGCAGCCGTGCACCTGGCCCGGGCCGGCGAGCTGGCTCTGCAGTCGTTTGCCTACCAGGAGGCGGTGCAGTTGTTCGAGGCCGCTCTGGCCATCGGAGACACTCCCGAGCTGCACGAGAAGCTGGCCGAGGCTCGTTTTGGCGCGGGCCAGACCGTGGAGGCCGAGGAGATGTTCGCCCGGCTGGCCGCTCAGGCCAGCCAGCCCCTGATGCAGGCGCGCTTGCTGCGCAAGCAGGGAGCCTGCCAGCTGGCCCGGGGCGATCTGGCCGGGGCCCACGGCAGCTTGAATCGCGCCCGCCAGCGGCTGGGCGTGCTGGCCGTCTCGTCCAGCCTGAAAGGAAAGCTGGCCCTGCCGATGCGATTGCTCGCCTCGCGCCTGGGAGTGAAGGCCCGCGCCGACCGGGAGTGGGCCCGGGAGCTGCACGAGATCCAGGAGCAGCTCGGTCAGGCCCTGTTTTTCCTGACCCCGCGAGGCTGGAAACTGGACATGCTGGACATCACCCTGCGCGAGCAGGCGGCCGGAGGGCCGGAGACCCGTATCACCTCCAAGCTGTCGCTGGCTTATGCCTTGCTTGGCGGGCCGGCGGCCACGGCCGGCATGGTCCCCGGCCTCCTCAAGTCGGCCCTGGAGCTGCTGGAAGCTCACGAGGACAACCTGTTCAAAGCCACTCAGCTTCGCAACGTGGGCTTCTTCCTGCACCTATCGGGCCTCAAGGACCTGGCTCTCTCGGCCGAGCAGGCGGCCCTGGACCTGTTCGGCAGATTGGGCGACCTCTACGGCTTGTCCCTGGCCCACTCGATCTCTGAGCAGATCTATCGCGAGGGAGGCTGGCTCGAGCCGGCCGAGCGGCACGCGCGCTTGTCGCTGGAATGCTCGGAGACGGTCTCCAACCCGATGGAGCTGGCCCTGGCCTGCCTCAAGCTGGTGCTGGTGCTGTCGGAGAAGGGGGAAGTGGACGAGGCCCGGGAGTTCCTGGAGCGAGCCGAGGCCTTGCGCGGCAGCCATCGCGCCCCTTACGTGGAGATGCGCCACGGTGCCGCCAGCGCCTATTTTGCCCTGGCCTCGCGCGAGTATGCCCAGGCCGCAACCGAGGCCCGCAAGACCTTGTCCCTGGTGAAGTCGGTGCAGGGTCTGCCCTATTTTCGGGCCGAGGCTCTCAGCCTGGAGGGTCTGGCCTTGAGCCACCAGCCCGACCCGGGAGCGCTGGCCCAGGTGGTGCGCTGGCGAAAGTCGCAGCAGCGTTACCCTCGCTTCGAGGCCATCCTGGCCCGGGCCCAGGCCCGCCTGCTCTGGTCCGAGGGGAAGAGCCAGGAGGCTCTGGCGATCGCGCGCGAAGCGCTGGCCGTTTTCGAGCGGCTGGACAATCCCTTGCAGCAGGCTCGCATCCACCGGTTGCTCGAGCAGCTTGCCCCCGGGGAAGGCCACGCCGAGCGCGCCGGGGCCTTGTTGGCTAGTTCTTTGGGAACACCTGTTCCGTGAATCTGGTTTACTTGCCGCCGCGGATGAAGTCTTCCTCGTAGTGCTCCATGGTATAGGTCGGGGTGCCGCTCTGCCCGACCAGGTAGCGGTTGGTCTTGTCCTGCTTCATCACCAGCCCGTCGTTGGGATCGTCGCGCTGGAAGAAGACCTCGTCCTCGGTGAGCATGGCGCCCGAGACGATGATCGAGAAGTTCGACTGGGCATCGGTCTGGAACTTGATCTTCTTGTTGGACATCATGTTGAAGCTCATGAGATAAGCCTTCTGGCCGCTGTACTTGGGCAGCTTGGCTCCCCCGTCCACCTGAATGGTCACCCCTTCCTGGCCGATCAAGGTGAAGCCAGAGAACCCGGGCTGGCCCCTCTCGACCGTGGGGTCGCTGGGAACGACCGAGCTGCCATTCTTGGTGAACACCGGCTCGTGGTCGGCCCGGAACAGGGGAGCCATCTGGCCGTCGTCTTTGAACTGGAACACCATCTCCTCGCTGGATACGTACGCCTTCTCGTTCTTACTGGCGCCTCGAATGGAGCTCACCTTCTTCTCGAAGTAGACCACCCCGTTCGTCAGGCCGCTCACCTCGGAGTTAGGGGCACCCGTGGCCGGGGTCTTGCCAGGATTCCAGACCCTGGTCAGTTGCTTGTCCTCATCGTAGATCACGGTGTACTTCTTGCCGCTCGAGTCGGTGATGACCATCTGCTGGTGCAGGCTCTCGTAATACTTCTTGTTTTTGGAGTCGACCGGGTCGGTGAATTGCGGTGTGCTGGAATTGTTGTCGTGCTTGGCGGCCACCTTGGTGTAAGAATCGTTGACCAGGGACAACTCCACGTCGGCCACATCGATCCCCTTGAAAATCAGGCCTCCGCCCGCGACCGCGCTGAGGCCCGTGGGAAGCGTGGAGTAGGTCTTCCCGTTCAGCGCCAGGTTCAACATGCTCTTCGGGTTGGAGGAGCCGTTGACGAGGTTCAGGCTGCTGCTTTCATTCATGTCGGGAATCTCTTTTTCGGGAACCGGTCCGAGAAAGCCCGGGGAGCCGAGCTCGAAGACCTTGCCCCAGTCCTTTTCGACCAGGGGGATTTTGAACGGGCCATTCTCAACCTCGGGCGTCTTGGTGGCCGGATCCGACCAGGTCAGGGAAACCGAGCTGCTGGTCGGTTTGTGGAAGGGCGGGACATTGCCCGCCGCCCAGCCCCAGCCACCCCAGTTGATCTTGGGAATGGTGTTGGTATGCACGGTGTCGTAGTAGTCGACCCCCTGGCCGGCCACCAGCGTGGTCGCGTTGTCAGCCCGGATCATGTCCTCGAAGAAGATGGAGTCGGTGGTCTTCAGGTAGGCGGTGGCCACCAGGTAGGTGCGGTTGTTGAATCTTGCATCCGAGTTGACCCGCCACCACCCGGCCGGGAGAGCGTTTCCTTCCAGGTCGGTGTCGTGGAAGCTCGCCGCATAGGTCCAGCCGTTGCCAAAGCCTTCTGCGGCGGAGAGCGCCGGGAGAGTCAGCCCATCGGCCGGAAGGCCGCCATCGTTGATCCACTGAAGGGCCTCGATCACTCCGGCCTCGCCCACCAGAGAGCCCGTGGTTCGGAGCTTGAGCTGGGTGGTGGCTCGGGCCTCCATGGGAAGGAGCGTAAAGAAAGCCATCGACAGCAGAAACGTGAAGATCACCACAAAGATGGCAAAGAGCACCGAGCCTCGCCGGCTCCAGAGCTTTCGTGGACTCAATCGCATGGATATCGCTCCTTCCATTCTACGGGTCGGGCAGGGTCACCGAGGGAACGTGGGCAGCTGTCTCGAGCATGGTCTCGATGGTCCGCATCTGGCTGTTGGCACTCTTGACCTTCCCCTGGACCCGGACCTGAACTTGGACCGTCGAGGCAGCCGCGGCCGGGCGGATGAAGGTGAGGCCGGTAATGGTGCGCTCGGGCGTCGAGCGACCCAGCACGCGCGTGGTGGTCGCCACGTCTCCGTTGTAGAGCTCCAACAAGATGTCGTTGTTGGCCAGTCGGACCCGGTAGTTGTAGCTCACCGGGTTGACCGGGTTGTAGGGAACCTGGTTGAGGTAGTCGCGGCTGGCGTTGAAGACCAGGCTCGAGTTCGAGCCTCCCGCCAGGGGAAAGGTCACGCTCTCGGCGCTCACCAGGAGGGGAACGATGCGCTCGAGATTCTCGCGTGCCGAGTGGTACAGGGCGATACGACCGTCCTGGTGGCGGTAGGTGCTCATGGAGGCCATGAATATCTGCACGGTGGTGACCCCGATAATGGAGAGGAGCAGCGAGCTGACCGCCAGCTCGAGCAGGCTGAACCCGCCCCGAGCGGTCCACCTCATGGCGCCCCCGAAAGGTCGGTGGAGAAACCCACCAGCTCGACCGTCTTCTCGGCTCCCGCATCCGTGAGCCAGTGGATTCGCACTTTGATGCGCGCGATGTTGGCCTTGTACCCGGCCCCGATCCCCTGGGTGATCTCGACGTTGCGGGTGAAGGCGGCATCGGCCGGAGCCATGGTCAGGGGAGCAGCATTCAGGGCCTTGCGAGTGGATCCGTCGGCATCATCGAGGTTACCGCTTGGATCCACCCAGGCGTAGTTGTTGGTACGAATCATGTCCATCACCTGGGACGCATAGCCTGTGGCGGCGGCGGTCTTATGGGCCTGGGCATTGGCGCGCACGCCATAGGCAAACGATCCCATCAAGCCCAGCAGGGCGATGGTCACGATGACCATCATGATCAGGATCTCGACCAGGGAGTATCCGTGGCGCCACTGCCGGGCATCACAGGGGAGTGAATCACCATAGAAGATCACACGCACTTCTCCCTAAGGATACCAGGTGAAATTGGGCCTTTCAACCTGTGAGATGCATCGATTGCATCTTCAGGTTCCCTGGGTCGTGATTCTTAAGGGTGCCACCCTACCAGTCAAGGATTATTCCAGACCGGCCGGGCATGCTCATCGACGCGTTCAAACGTCGTCTGCTAAGTCTTCACTGACCAGACGGCGGCCTGCCTCCACGTCCACCAGGGTCAATAGCCACCCGCCGACCAGGAAGAAGCCGTTCACGGCCAGCAGGGCCACGCGCGTGGAGCCGGCCCAGCCCACCAGCAGGGCGATGGTGGCCGGTCCGAGCAGCCCGGCAAACTTCTCGCAGACCCCAAAGAAGGCAAAGAACTCAGCAGTGCGGGCTCTCGGGATGAGGCTGGCAAAAAGCGAGCGCGATAGGGCCTGACTGCCCCCCTGCACGAGGCCCACCATGGCTGCCAGCAGGTAGAAATCGAGGCTGGTGCGTACGCGAAAGGCCACCAGGGTGACCACCACGTAGAGGGCCAGGGCTCCCAGCACGGACCGCTTGGGCCCGGTCCAGCCGGCCAGCATGCCGAAGAGGAAGGTGCAGGGGATTCCGACCATCTGGGCCAGCAGGATGGCGCCGATGAGGGCGCCCGGGGGCAGGTTCATCTCGCTGCCGAAGGTAGTGGCCATGCGGATGATGGTGCCGATGCCGTCGTTGTAGATCATGAAGGCCAGCATCATGAGCCAGGCCTGGCGGTAGCGGCGGAGCTCGCGCAGGGTCCCGCGCAGCTGGCCCACGACCAGGCCCAGGGAGGGCGGGGCAGAGGACTGAGGGGGCGGCTCACTTACCCGCCGGAACATTGGCACGGAGAAGACCACCCACCAGAGCGCCACGCTCAGGAAGGTGAGCGAGGTGGCGGCCGCGGCCGAGGGCAGAGCGAACCACTCCGGATGGCTGATCCAGGTGAGGTTGACTGCCAGCAGCAAGCCGCCCCCGAGGTATCCGAGGGCGTAGCCGGCCGCCGAGACCCGGTCTACCTCCTCGGGACGGGCCACGTGGGGGAGCAGGGCGTCATAGAAGACGAAGCTGAGCGAGGCGCCCAGGTTGGCCAGGATGAACAGCAGTCCGGCCAACCTCCACTGACCCGGGCCCACCAGGGCCAGACCCGCGGTGGACAGCACGGCCAGCCCCATAAAGGCGGCCAGCAGGCGCTTTCTCAGCCCGCAGGCGTCGGCCAGGGCCCCCAGGAAGGGGGAGAGCACGGCCGCCAGGGCCATCGAGATGGTGGTGGTCAGAGCAAAGAGCACCACCGCCCGGGCGGGCTCGAGGCCCTGGGTGGCGACCTTCTGGAAGAAGATGGGGAAGACGGCCGTGACCACCACCGTCACGAAGGCCGAGTTGGCCCAGTCGTAAAGAGCCCAGGCGCGCAGCTCGGGCCGCTCGAGGCCCAACCGGTTCAGCCAGCTCATGCGATTTCAGGCGGACGGGCCACAGTTGGCAGGCTTTCCGCCCTGCTCGATGGCCCAGCGGGACAATCGCTGCAGGGCCTCGGCGGGCGGAAGCTCCGTGCTGAGCGTGAGGGGCTTTTGCAGCGTAACGGTCACGGTCACCCGGGGATAGTGGTTCATCGGGGCCACCAGGTCGATCACGCGATAGGGCACGGTACCCAGGTCTGCAATTCCTCCGTTGACCGACGCCTGCTCGATTCGAGCACCCCAGTCGAGTTGAGTCAGCGGATTGTAGAGCCCACCCTTGTCCACGAGCTGTTTGGAGACCGTCTTGCCGCCCGGAAACTCCACCTGCGCTTTGACTCCCACCATGCTGAAGGGGATGGCTCCCCGGTCGCTCAACTCGTGGGCCAGATCGATCTCCAGGGCGGCCACGCCCCTGACAGCCTTCTTTCCTGACGAGGTACGACGTCCGTAGAGCCCATCCCCGTAGCCGTAGGTGGAGGCCTGTCCGCTTACCTTGATGGAGCGGATGGTCCGTCCTTCTTGGCGGACTTGAGGAGGAATCTCGATTTGAGCCTGTCTGGCCAGCTCCAGGCTCGTACGCCACTGGTGGGCGGCGTCAAAGGGGCCGGTCGGGCTGCCGGGGATGGTGAAGGCCCCGCCCTCCCCGGGCAGCTGGTAACTCACGCCGGGGGCGACGCACTGGGGATGAGCGAGCAGGTCCAGCACGTCGTGCACTGGCTCGGGCTGCACCTCGCGCGTGGCGGGCAGCGTGGGCTGGCCGACCACAAGCAAGCTGGCCAGAACGGTCACCGTCTTGTTGGGAAGGGGTTGCACTCGGCTCGGTTTCCTCTGCAATGAGGTTAACTGCCGGGCCTTAAAAAAGACGAGACTTTTGATCCGCTGGGAGGGCTTGAAGGGGGTCGATCACGGGAGAAAGCATCAGGGATTACTCGGCCCGCGTCAAAGCGAGAATTTCCTCGGTGGTCATTGCGACCGTTGCGCGTCCTTTGAGCCGCCCAACAGCCAGCTCCCCACGGGATGGACCCTTCACGGCCCGGATCCGCACCAATCGCAGGTTTGGTCCATGTGGTCAGCAGGTAAGTTCGAGCCAGGCTTTTTTCAGGCCGAGGAGATACATTCGGGTCATGACCATCCAGCCCGTCCACTCCGCGTTGCTGCGACCCTCGGCCGCCTCGGCCAGCCAGGTCGCCGCCGGCGAGATGTCGGCACTGGACGAGTTTCGCCCCAGCGGCCCGGTGGCCACCCCGGCCGAGCTGCCACGCTTCGCCCCCGGGGAGGGCATCGAGGCCATTGCGAGCCGACTCGAGAAGGACTGGCAGGCCCGCCTGGCAGGGCAGGAGCGCTGCACGGTGGGCATCATCGTGGAGCGCGGCTGGAAGCCGGAGGGCTCGCACGACGAGGTGCTGAACATCGCCGACGCAGTCATGGACGCGGGAGGACTGCCCCGGCTGCTTTATATCGGAGCGGGCGAGCCGCTCGAGCAGATGCGCGGCCTGCACGCCCTGGCCGTTCCGGGCGGGCGCGACATCGACCCCTCCAGCTATGGCGCTGAACTGGGGCCCGGCATGGACCCCAATGAGCCGGATAAAGCGTTCGACAACTTCGAGATGGCCTGCATCGGCCAGGCCTACCAGACCGGATTGCCCCTGCTGGGCCACTGCCGGGGCTTTCAGATCATGAACGTGACCGGGGGCGGCACGATGACCCAGGACATCCCCACCGAGTTCAAGACTCGCGAGGGATTCGGGTCGCCCTACGGCACCCGGGTGGACCACCGTCCCGAGGAGACCCGCCACGACTACGCCAAACGGGTAGACCCGGTGCAACTGGTGGTCGTCGAGGAAGGAGCGCGGCTGGGCGGCCTGGTGGGCCTCTTGGAGTCGGTCAACTCCATTCATCACCAGTGTCTGGCCGCCATCAGCCCGCTGCTGGTGCCGGTGGCCTTCGCTCTGGACGGCCTGGTGGAGGGCGTGGAGCGCAAAGGAATGCCCTGGCAGTCGGGCTACCAGTTCCACCCCGAGGCCCTGCGCTACACCGATGGACGCTATCAGGGGCTCTATCAGAACCTGGTCGACGACGCGGTGCGCTTCAAGAACGGCGAGCTGTTCGTGCCCGCCAGCCAGGTGCAGGTGCCCGAGACGTCCTTTGCCCACGATGCCAGGGCTCAGCGCGATTGGCTCGTGCAGCAGTCCGAGCAGCGCTTTGGCGCTTCAGCCGACCAGCTGATGCAAACGAGCGTGGGACAGGCCCACTTCGAGGGCCTGGCAGAAGAGTGGCGCCTGGCTCATCCCAGGTAAACAGGAGGACGGGAGTCCTTCTGTCAAAGCAGGGCCGATGACCACCAGCCACCCCCCTCTGGCACGCAGCGCCGGCAGCCTGCGCACCTCCGTCTTCGCCAAGCTGGCCGAGCGCATCAAGGCCTTCGGCTCGGAGTTTCTCCCCCTCCACATCGGCGACACCTACCGTCTGCCTCCCGAGGCGGCCCGCCTTGAGAAGGTCGACGCCAGCTCGCCTGGCTTCTACAAGTACGCCCACCCACACGGCCACGCTGAGTTGCTCGAGGCGCTGAGCCACAAGCTCAAGACTCGCAACCAGATCCCGGCCGGCACCGACTGCGTCCAGGTAGCCAACGGAGCCACCCAGGCACTGTCTGCCGCCATCGCCACCGTGCTCGATCCCGACGACGAGGTTCTGGTGCTCTCCCCCTTCTGGCCCCTGATCACGGGCGTGATGCAGAGCAACCGCGTCAAGCCAGTGCAGATTCCCTATGGCTTCAATCTCGAGCCCTACCTGACCGAGAAGACCCGGGCCGTCTATTTCGGCAATCCCAACAACCCCGACGGACGCGTGGCCACCCGCTCTGAGCTCGAGCAACTGGCGGCTCAGGCGAAAGCCCACGACCTCTGGGTCATCGCCGACGAGGTCTACGAAGACTACGTCTACGACGGTCGCGAGCACGTCTCCATCGCCTCCTTGCCTGGCATGCTCGAGCGCACCCTGACCGCCTACAGCTTCTCCAAGAGCTACGCCCTGGCCGGAGCGCGGGTAGGCTACGTGGTGGCTCATCCCGAGGTGATGGACCCTCTGCGCCGGGTGGCCAACCACCAGGTCTACAACGTCAGTCTGGCCATGCAGCTTTGCGCCCTGGGGGCGCTCAAGTACGGCCACGAGTGGCTGAGCGAGTCGCAGACGCTCTATGACCGCGCGCGCCAGGCTCTGCACACCGGCCTGCAGGGGCGCTGTCCGCTGTGTGAGGGAGGAGCTTACCTTTTTCTCGAGCTGGAAAGCGAGCAGGCCATGTGGAGCCTGCTGGAGCGGGCTCTGGAGCGCGGTCTGGGCCTGGCACCAGGGGAGGCCTTCGGCCAGGCCTCCAAGCACTGCCTGCGCATCTGCTATACGGCCGTCCCGCTTGAGGGCGTGGAGAGAGGGGCCCGCATTCTCACCGAGCTGCTCGGATGAGAGGAGCCGCCCTGGTGCTGGCGGCCGGCCGCTCGAGCCGGATGGGCCAGTGCAAGGCAGGTCTCAAACTGGGGGACAGCACCTTTCTGGGCACCATTCTGCAACGTCTGCCGCCTGGTCTCTGGGTGGCTGCGGTGGTGGGGGAGGAGACCGAGGTCCCCAGGGCGGTCACGCGGATCGAAAACCCAAAGCCCGACCTCGGACAACTCGCCTCGCTGCGCTTGGGCCTGCAGGCTGGGGCCGCAGGCTATTCCTTCACGCTGGTGGCTCTGGTGGATCTGCCCGGCGTGGCTGCCAGCACGTATGCTGGCCTGGTCCAGGCTGCCGAGGCCGGAGGCGGCGACCTGTGGGTGCCTCGCCAGGGAGGGCGACGCGGCCATCCGGTGGTGTTCGGTCAGGCCTGCTATGAGGATCTGCTCAGTGGTCCGCTCGAGCAGGGCAGTCGCTGGGTGGTGGGCCGGCATCGAGAACGGCGCATCGAGGTTGAGGTGGACGACCCCGAGATCCACCGCGACGTGGACACACCCGCTGACTATGAGCGGCTGCTGAAGGACGTGGATCAATTGCGCAGGTAGACCGAGAAGGGAGCGGTCTGGGTGAAGCGGCTGACATAGCAAGGAGCCGCCCCGACCTGGATCTCCCGGCGCGCTTCCTCAATGCAAAGTGCTCGCAGGTCGATGAAGACTTCTGTCGGGATATTATTGGGCGGGGGAGCTGAGAAAGACTCGAAACCGAGCAACCATGCGGCGCTGATCTCGCGCTCGGTCAGCCCCGGCTCGACCATCGCGGCCAGGTCGAATCCGACCGGCCGGGTCAGGTAAGGGGCCACGTTGGCCAGCAAGGTCTCCTCGGTGGTCTCGTCGGTGGGGATGGTGGCTGGCCCGGAGTCGATCACCTTGCGGATCAGCACCTTATGCGGGCAGCGGTCGTCATAGCCGTTAGCAGCCGCGCCTCCCTGGCATGTCATTTGGAAGGTCGCGTTGTGGTTGTTGGGCACCACCAGGTAATAGAGGATGTTTCGTTGCCAGAACGGGGAGCCGTCTTGCTTGTGCACCATCTCGCCCGTGGCCGGGTCGACCGGAGAGAGAAACCAGAGCGCTTCGCCGTCCTTGCCCCCGCCGCCGAGCGAATCGGGCACCTGAGCCCTCTTCACCTCGCCCGGGCGGCTCATGATCAGGTCCCGCTCGATGGCAGCCCGGGCTTTGCGCAGCTCGCGCATGGCTGTGTCGAGGCTGTTGGTCCGGCGAAAGGCGGCCTGGCTTTCACGAAAGAGCAAGGCCGTGATGGCCAGGATGGCGGAGAAGATCCCGAAAACGACGATCAGCTCCTGCAGGGTGTGGCCACGGAGTTTGACTCTCACGGGGCCCCCTCGTTGACCAGACGGCTGGCCTGAACCTGGAGGCGTCCGTAGCCCTGGCGGTTGCTGTTGCTCGAGCGAGAGCTCCACCACCAGATCACCACGTCCACCTTCTTGAGCCGATTGTTGCCCGCCCCGGCCACCGTGTTGGCGTAGATGGCGTACTCGTAGTTCACCGAGCCGATGGCCTCGGCGGTGGGCCCGCGCCAGGGAGCCGGGCCGGCGGCCGCCCAGAATGAGGCTTTGGTGCCGGCCGGATGGTCGTTGGCCACCTGGTAGAGGGTGCGGTTCATGATCGACTCGCTCACCTGGGTGGCCGGCCCGAGCAGGGCGGCCTTCTCGCTCGAGCGGATGGCCGAGAAGGTGACCCCGATCAGGGTCAGCAAGATGATGACCAGAAGTCCAATGGCCAGCAGGACTTCGGTGAGAGTGAATCCGGGGGCCGCTCGTGACGTTAGCGTTGGGTGCTCCAGGCGATGGTCTTGACCTCGAAGCCAGGCGGCAGGGTGGCCGAAATGGCTCCCACATAGGACGAGTCCAGGGTCAGGTTGACCGCCTCGGCCCGCAGGTCGACCCTCCCCTTGCCGTTGGTGCCCGGAGGCCCGGTCGGGTCGCCACCGTAGGCGATCAGAATGCCGTCCAGGTCGAAGTTGGCCCACTGGCCGGGCAGCGTGTCGCTGCCCAGGCGGGCCGTGAAATTCCCCTGGGCGTAGACCACGCCCTTGAGGCTGACCGGTTGGTAGCTGTAGGTTCCCGGGCTGCTCTCATCCAGGGTGGAGAAGTAGATGTCTCCGGCGGCATACATGTTGACCGCCTCGGAGGAGAAGGTTGCTCCCATCCCCACGATGCGGATGTCGCCGTTGCTGGTGATCGAGCCGCCCACCCCTTCGACCGAGCCGGTCAGGCGCACGCTGCCCTCGGAGGTCAGCACCACCGAGCCTCCGGCGGGCGGATCGAACTCCAGGCTCAAATCGGCGGCCGTCAGACTGTCGGTCACGCCGGGCGGGTCGATCTGCCCGGCCGGGGGGCCTCCCCCGCTGAAGCCGAACTGGGCCGCGGCGGCGAGTTGGTCGAAGGGGACCGGCGCGCAACCGGTATCCCAGCCCCAGGTCGGCTGGGTGGACTGATCGAAGATGTACTTGATGGCATCCAAGTCAGTGGCGCCGTTGGTGGAATTGATCTGAATGTTGGTGGCGTCCCAGATGATCTCGATCTTGTCGGCGCCGGCTCCGCCAGAATCCTCCGCGTCAATCTCCCCTGAGGCGCCCTGTTCGTTCGTCGTGATCGGGCTCGGAAGCGGATCATGATCCGTCCCCGAGCTGGAGCCGGAACGTGCGTTCGTCGTGATCGGGCTCGGAAGTCAGAAGCTCAGGGTCAGAATGTTGCTGACCAGGCTCTCATCGATGAGCAGGGCCGGTGGCTCCGCAAACGGACCAGTCTCGCGGCCGGGAACCAGGCGGGCCTGGATTTCGAGCCTGGGGGCGGCCAGCACGGCTGCCCGCTTGGGCTCACTCTCGAGCAGCTCGAGGAGTCCCACCCGGGCTTCCAGAACTTCAGGGTCAGGGTGAGCGGGCCCTGTGGCGGCGGTATCGGTGGGGCGCTTGAGCCCGAGGTCCACCAGCCGGCCAGGACGAAGGGCCAGCAAGAACAGAAGGTCGGTGCGTCGCAATGCATGATGGTCGCAGGCGGGGCCGCGAACTTCCCCGGGGAACGTGGTCGTCCATCCCTTTGAGACCAGCCCGACAGGGCCCCCCGACGCGCTCGGCGAACCTGCGAGAACTCTGCTGTGGGAGGACCATTGCCGCGTGAAGACGCTGGGACCTGAAGGCGTAAGCGAGGTTTTGCACACCGTCGGAAAGCCCATGCGGCGTCCCGACGCGCCCGAGAAGGTGCAGGGCCGGGCGCTCTACGTGGACGACGTGCACCCGGCCGGCACCCTCTACGCGGCCGTGGTGCGAAGCCCTCACGCCCACGCCCGCATCAAAGCCATCCGCACCGACAAGGCGGCTGCCGTCGAGGGCGTGTGGACGGTCATGACCCACCGCGACATCCCGGGCCGGAACATCATCCCGATGATCAAGGAAGACTGGATCTGCCTGGCCGCCGACGCGACCCACCACGTGGGCGAAGCGGTGGCATTGATCGCTGCCGAGACGCGCGAAGCGGCTTCTCAGGCGGCGGCCCTGGTCGAGGTGGACTACGAGCCGCTCGCTCCCGTGCTGACCATCGAGGAAGGCTTCGAGCGCGAGGACTTCCTGGCCCAGTGGAAGATCCTAAAAGGCGATACCGAGGCAGCCTTCTCCAACCCCGAGCACGTCGTGCTCGAGGAGGTCTACCGCACCCCCTATCAAGAGCATGCCTACCTCGAGACCAACGGCATGCTGGCCATGCCCGACGGGCTGGGCGGCATCCTCCTGCAGGGCTCGCTGCAGTGCCCCCACTACGTGCAGAAGGCCGTGGCCGTGGTGCTGGGCATCGAAATGGCGAAGGTGCGCATCGTGCAGCTTTGCACCGGCGGCGGCTTCGGTGGCAAGGAGGACGCGCCCAGCGCGCCCGGCTCGCACTGCGCCCTGCTGGCCTGGAAGACGAAGCGTCCGGTCAAGCTGGTCTACACCCGCGAAGAGGACATGATCTGCATGTCCAAGCGCCACCCGGGCAAGGTGCGCTACCGCATGGCCTGCTCCAAGGACGGGGTCATCCAGGCCATCGACGTGGACTACTGGCTCAACGGCGGGGCCTATACCACGTTGTCGCCGGTGGTGCTGTGGCGCGGCCTGGTGCACGCCGGCGGGCCCTACCGGGTTCCCAACGTGCGCGTGCACGCCTACGCCGTGCGCACCGATACCGTGCCCTGCGGCGCCTTCCGGGGCTTTGGCGAGCCCCAGATCGTGTTCGCGGTGGAGGCCCACATGGACGCCATGGCCGAGAGGCTGGGCCTGGATCCGGTGACCTTCCGGCTCAAGAACCTGCTCGATTATGGGGATGAGACCATCACCGGGCACAAGATCGAGACCTCCTGCGGCATGCGGGAAGTGGTCGAGAAAGTGCTGGAGAAGGCCGAGTGGCACCAGCGGCATCAAAGCTTTGGCCAGGATACCGGAAGGTTGCGCCGGGGGCTGGGGGTGGCCTTCTCTTACTACGGCGTGGGTCTGGGGGCGCTGGGCAAGCACCTCAACCCGGCCGCGGCCAACGTGGTGGTCTCGGCGGACGGCTCGGTGACGATCGCCGTGGGCACCACCGAGCTGGGCCAGGGCATGGTCACCGTGCTGACCCAGATCGCCGCCGAGGAGCTCGGCTGCGATCCGTCCCTGATTCGCCTGGTCGAGTCGGACACCAGCCGGGTGCCCGACTCGGGCCCCACCGTGGCCAGCCGCACCACCCTGATGTCGGGCAACGCGGTGCGCAACGCCTGCCAGCAGATCAAGGAGCGCATGGAAAGCGAGCTGAAAGACCAGGTTGTTCCCTGGAAGACGGCCACCTTCCAGCCCGAGGCCTGGCCGGCGGCGGTGGCCGCCTGCCTGGGCAAGTGCGTGCAGATGTCCTCCCAGGGCTGGTCGGTGCCCCCCAAAACGACCTTTGACGTGGATACCGGCCAGGGCGATCCTTACGTCACCTACACCTGGAGCGCCAACACCGTGGAGCTGACGGTGGACGTGGAGACGGGCGAGGTGGTGGTGCAACGCCTGGTGAGCGGCCACGACGTGGGCAAGATCATCAATCCTCAGACCGGCGAGGGCCAGATCGAGGGGGGCTCGATGCAGGGGCTGGGCTGGGCCCTGGTGGAGGAGCACCACCTCAAGGACGGGCGCATCCTCAACAACCAGTTCTCGAACTACATCATCCCCACCCCGATGGACACGCCGGAGCTGATCCCCGTGATCGTCGAGCACCGCTATCCCTGGGGCCCCTACGGCGCCAAGGGCCTGGGCGAGACGCCCATGATCGCGGTGGCGCCGGCGGTGGTGAACGCCATCGCCCAGGCGGTGGGCAAGCGACTGAAGGAGATTCCGGCCACGCCGGAGCGGGTCTGGGAGGCCCTGAACGCATGAAGCTGAGCTGCAAGATCAACGGTGAGAAGGTCGAGCGCGAGGTGGACCCGGCCGCCCGCCTGCTCGACACCCTGCGCGAGGAGCTGCGCTTGACCGGCACCAAGGAAGGGTGCGGCAAGGGCGAGTGCGGCGCCTGCACCATCTTCGTCAACGGAAAGCCGGTGGACTCGTGCCTGATGCTCACCATCCAGGGCCAGGGGGCCGAGATCGTGACCATCGAGGGTCTGGCTAAAGACGGCAAGCTGGACGCGGTGCAGGAGTGCTTCATCTCGGAAGGGGGCGTGCAGTGCGGATTCTGCATTCCGGGCATGATCATGGCCGCCCGGGCCCTGCTCGATGAGCACCCCGAGCCCACCCTGGAGCAGATCCAGTACGGCCTGGGCGGCAACCTGTGCCGCTGCACCGGCTACTCCAAGATCTTCCAGGCCGTTCTGAAAGCGGCCCAACTGGAGCGCGTATGATCACCGTCTTTCGGCCCGAGACGGCAGGCGAGCTGTTCGAGCTGGTGACGAGCCAGCCGGCCCCGCACTACTTCCTGGCCGGCGGCACCGATCTGCTGGTGCAGCACAAGGACGGAGCCATCGGGCCTTCGACCTGGTTCGACCTGACAGCCATCGGAGATTTCTCGGGCATCCGACACGAGGACGGCAAGATCGTGGTGGGCGCCACCACCACCCACGACGAGCTGGTGCGATCGCCGTTGATCCAGAAATTCGCCCCCGTTCTGGTGCAGGGGGCCGAGGTGATCGGTGGGCCCCAGATTCGCAACCGGGGCACGGTGGGAGGAAACCTGGCCAACGGCTCGCCGGCGGCCGACACGGCACCGCCGCTCTACTCGCTGGAGGCTGAGGTGGCCCTGAGCAATCGCCAGCGTACCCGCTGGCTGCCCATCGCCAACTTCTTCCTGCACGTGCGCAAGACCGCCCTCGAGCCGGGCGAGCTGATCACCGCCGTGCGCTTTCCGGCCCGCGAGAGCATCCAGGGCGGCTTCATGCGCCTGGGCCAGCGCCGCTCGCAGGCCATCAGCAAGGTCTCGGTGGCCGTCAGCGCGGTAGGCCGCTTCGATTACCTGGCCATCGCCTGCGGCTCGGTGGCCCCCACGGTGGTGCGCGCTCCTCGGGCCGAGGCCATCCTGCGTGAGCAGGGAATGGCCGGGCTGGAGGAAGCCTGTCGGATCATTTGCGAGGAGGTCAAGCCGATCAGCGACGTGCGCTCGACGGCTGACTACCGGAGGGCCATGACCGGGGTTCTGCTGCGACGGGTGCTGGAGAGTCTCCGGTGACCTCTTGAGCGATTACCCCGAGCTTCTCGCACTGGTGCAGCAACTGGTCCACCGGGCCAGCCAGCCTGAGCTGCTCGAAGGCCTGGAGGGGGTGGCCAGCCGCTACCTGGGCAGTCGAGTCACCTTGCACCGCGAGAAGCCGGCTGAGGCCTCGCGTCTCCTGGCGGCGGGCAATGGCAGGGTTCTCGGCTACCTGGCCTGCGATCCCGCCCTGCTCCGGGGCCCCCTGGCCGACCTGCTGGCCGCCCTCTGCTCGCTGGCCCTGGACTGGACGCAGGCCAACCAGGACGAGCCGCGCTCAAGCTTTCTCGCGGAGCTGATCGCTGCCCGCACGGTGCTGGCCGAGATGCTGCCCTCGGGACCTTTGCAGGCGGGTGACTGCTCCGCGGCCGGCTGGTTGCAGGCCGTCCATTACGTGGGGGGAGACTGCTTCGACTTCTTCACGGTCGGTGGCGAGCTGCGTTTCTTCATCGCCGATGCTGTGGGGCACGGTCTGGCCTCCACCATGATGTCGCTCGAATGCCGGGCGCTCTGGCGGGCCCTCAGCCGCACCCGCCCGCCGGCTCAGACCGCGGCCATCCTCAATGAGTTGCTCGCCCACGGCGACCGGGGACAAGAGCGTTTCGTGGCCTGCTGCCTGGGAGAGGTGAGCTGTGAGTCTTCCACGCTTCGCTACGTCTGCTGCGGGCTGGCCCCCTGCGTGCATCGGCGCGCCAACGGCGGCACCGACCTCATTGAGACCGCCGACCCCCCGCTGGGGGTGACTCAAGACGCCTCCTTCCGCCAGCACGAGCGGGACTTTCTGGCCGGCGACGCGGTGCTGTTTCTCACCGACGGGGTGCTCGACTGCCTGCAGTCGGATGGCACGCGCTATGGCCAGGCGCGCATTGTGGAGCTGGTGAGGGGCCTGGGACCGGACGCCATCCTGGAGGGCCTGCGCCAGGATTTGCGGAGCTTTGCAGGCGATTGCCCCCAGCAGGACGATGCCGCCGCCCTGGTGATTCATCGCTCCTGAGTCCCCTCTGTTCTCGTCCTCGAAATAGCTGGGACTGAGACTTCGAGCTCACCGACATCATCATTCCCGCAATCTTGCTGCGGACGAGCTTATCTGGGACCCAATCCAAGCAGTCTGACCAGCACGTCCTCCACCAGGTTCATGTTGGCGGGCTCAATCCGTCCGAGCCTTCGTCGGAAACGAGCCAGTGAGAGCGCCCGCAGCTGCTCGCACATCAAGTCGCTCTCGCGGGTGAGCCCGCCCTCCGGAGGGGTGAGCACAACGTGGCTGGCGAGCCGGCGCATCGTCGATGTGATCGGTACGACCAGGGACAAGCCGCCAGGGCCGTGGTTCATTCTGTCATCGGACACGACGAGCGCTGGTCGCCACCCCGATTGCTCATTTCCCTGCACGAAGTCGGGATCGACCATCCAAACCTCTCCCCGAGAGGGCTTCATGGGGGCTCGCTCGGCCATCCATCAGCCAGAGTCCCGTCCCAAACGGCGACCTCGCTCTGGTAGCTCCTGCGGGCGACCGGGTCCCGTTGAAGCTCTTCCAAATCTGCGTTCATGCGTTCAAAGAAAAGCGCGTCTTCATAGCGTTTGAGGGCTCGCTCAAGCACGGTCTGGAGCGTGACGTTCTCGGCTCGAGCCAATCTTTTCAAGCGTTCGTGCGATTCAGGGTCGATGCGGACCGTACTCATTCACTGGAGTATACATTTCGGTAAACAGCTTTGTCTACAGTCGCTCCTGAGTCACCTCCGTCTCCCCCCGGGTCATTTCCGCCAGGGAGGCCGGGGCACGGCAGCGCCCCATGCACACGTCCTCGAGTAGCAGCAGCAAGGACCGGTTGTTGGCATCCTTCGGGTTGAGACGCAAAGCCCGCTCGGCCAACCCTTTGGCGGCGCTCGGGTCGCCCGCCAGCAGCTCGGCCACGGCCAGGTTGGTCAACAGGCCCGCGTCCTCGGGTCGAACCTGGCTGGCCTTGCGGGCGGGCTCGAGGGCCTCTTCGTTCAGGCCCACCCGCAGCAGAGCCAGGGAATACTCGCGCAGCACGTCCGGGTGCTCGGGCTGCAGCTGGCTGGCCCGGCGCAGCAGCACGCAGGAGGCCTGCACTTCGCCCAGCAGGGCCTGGCCCCGCCCGGCCAGCCACAGGGCAGCCCAGCTTTCGGGGCGGTGCTGCAGGTGCTCGAGCAGATCGTCCACGGCCCCGCTGAGGGCTTCGCGAGGGGCGCTCTCCCCCTGCTCGAGCAATTCGACGAGGGCAGTCGAGCCGCGATCATACAGATCCCCCCGGCCCCGGGCCCAGTCGATCAGCTGCAGGGTGTGGTCGGGCTCGAGCGGACAGGCCGTGATGGCCTGCACCGCGCCTTCGATGTCGTTTCGAAGGAGCTGGGCCCGGGCCAGCAGCTCGGCCAGGGGGGCGTGATTGGAGAGCCCCTCGCCCTGGAGGGCGGCCTGCAGGATGGCATCCACCTCCCGGCTCGGCTCGCGGTCGTTTTTGAGCATCAGTACCTGGGCCAGATAGACCCGGGCAGGAGCGTAGCGGGGCCAGGAATTGCACAACCGGCGCAGAGCTCGCTCGGCCTCTTCGAACTGACCCGCCTCGGCGGCGGAAAGGCCGTTCTGATACAGCGCTTCGGCCTCTTCCGGCTCGAGAAAACGGGGGGTTACGACCTCGCCGCAGTCGGGACAGACCCACCCGTCCACGGCCAGAGGGTAGTGACCCCACAGGGTGGCGTCGGTGGTGAAGATCACCTCCTGCACCTTGCCCCCGCAGGACTCGCAGCTCTCCAGCTCCCCCCTCCGTTGCCCCTCGCTCTCGGCCTGCAGGGGGAACTGGCGGGCGCGCTCCAGGTTGCGCAAAACCACCGTTCTCACAGCATGAAAGCTGTTCGCCCCGGGCGGAGTGTTCTCATTCTGGTAACAATTATCGAAGTTTGGATCCCTACACTCGGCCCATGACGATCAGAGAAGTTGGCCGCGAAGTCGGTCGCGGTTTGTTTGTGGTGGCCCGCGAGGCCGGCGAAGCGGCCAGGAACGATCCGGCCCTGGCGCTGCGGGTGTCGGCCACCACCTTGCAGGATACCCTGATGACGGGCGTGGCTAACGAGGGTGTGCGTGCCGGCATGTCGTCCACGATCGTGCCCCTGATGCGCGGAGCGCTGCTGGCCATGAACACGGTGCGCTGTATGGAGACCTTCAAGGACCCCACCAGCACGAAGTTTGACAAAGGCATGGATGCCCTGCGCGTAGCCACGGACCTGGTGGGCTTCGCGGGCGGGCTGGCCATGCTGTTTACCCCGGCCTACGCCGGGGTGGGTGCCCAGATGGTGGGCGTGTCCTACGCCGCCGACCTGATTTCGCACGGCTACCGGGGCATCCAGCACGTCGGCCGGCGCATCAAGTACTGGGAGGCGAAGCTGGCCGAAGACAAGCCCCCCGAACCCACTCCGCCCCCCCGCACCTCGGTCACCGGGCTGACCGGCTCGTTCTTGCTGGCCCGGACCTGATCGCGTGGCCCGGGCCGAAACCTGTGGCATAATCCAAGCATGCGGCGCAAGCAGGGGGTCAGCCTTGGCACCACCTTGATGGTGGTTTCCATCGTGGCCATGCTGGGTCTGGCTCTGGCGGCCAGCAACATCACCCACCTGGGCTTGATGGTCCGCAGCAACAACGCCACTCTGGCCCTGGACCAGGCCCGCTCGGCGGTGGACATCGCCCTGGCCCACCTTTATACCGACAAAGCCTACGGTACGAACAGCGAGACGGTGACCAGCCAGGGACCCGATCAGAGCGCTGGCTGGGTGACCTTCGACTCGGCCGAGGCGGCCCGGCTGGGGGTCAGCCTGTCGCTCAACAACCTCAGCCAGAACGGCTCCAATCTGGCCCCGGATGGACAGGTCGTGCCCCAGCAGGGTGCTTACCTCGTAGGCGTGGGCAAGGCCAACGGTGTCACGCGCACGGTGAGGGCGGTGGTCTTCCTGCCGCCCTATCCTTATGCTGCCTCCAGCGACGGGGCCATCGTCTCGCTGGGCAACCTGGTGGTGGGCTCGCTCCAGGCCGGGCAGAGCGCAGCGACTGCCGCCGACCAGCTCCAACCGGCCGACATCGCCAGCAATGACGGCTCGGGTCAGGCGATCGACCTGGGCCCGGGCAGTACCATCCAGGGCAGCCTCAGGGCCGTTGGCGGCGTTCAGGTGGCGCCGGGGACGGTGGTCGGAGGCAAACGCCTCACCGGCCAGGCCCCCCTGAAGGTGCCGGATATGCAGGTGGACAGCTACGATCCTCAGACGCTCGGTCAGCTCAGCTCCACCCTGCAGGCCAGCTACCCGCAGAGCGCCACCTTCACCGGGGCGGTTCGGCGCGATGGAAACGTCTCGGTCACGGGTGACCTCGCGCTCACCCAGGCCCTGGTCTTCGTAAAGGGCGATCTGACCATCTCCGGCAGCGTGACCGGCGAGGGCATCCTGGTGGCCACGGGCGACATCACGATCGGCGGCCAGACTCAGATGCAGAGCAATAATCGGGTGGCCATGCTGAGCAAAGGCAAGATCACCCTGGCTGGCAGCGGGCCGGCCAGCTCCACTCTCCGAGGCCTGGTTTACGCCGAGAATGGGGTCTCCTCGCAGCAGCTGAGCGTGCAGGGGGCGGTGGTGGCCCGCAACCCGCAGCCGGTGCAGATGACCGATACGCGCCTGCTCGGGGATGGTGCCCTGCTGCAGGCACCCTTCGACATTCGCCCCAACCCGCCGGTGACCGACCCTCCAACCTTTCTGTTAGGAGGCGGCAGCCTGCTGGATGCCAGCGGTCCTTCGGCCGGGGCGCACATCACTGACAGCGCCAGGGCTGCGGCCCTGGCGAATGGTGAGAGCTCCTACGATATCATCGAGGTGAGAATCACTCCGAATGCGGATGGCACCTTTGCGCTCAGCTACGAGACGACCACCCACTCGTCTAGCGGGCCACCGACGGTCTCCCCAACCGCCACCTATACGCACCTGTGGCCCAACGAGTTGGAGCTGGCCCTGACTACCGGTCGAGACCCCGCGCCCGGGGTAACCGCACTCCCGGCCCTCGGCGTCAAGCCCACCGATTTACCCAGTGTGGACCCGGTTCCCTATGACCCCGGATCGGCCGGGCCCGGGCCTGGCATCTTCCAGCTCAGTGCCGACCCGAGTCAGCTTTTGCCACTCGAGGACCGGGCCCGCGTGCTGCTCTGGCGCGAGGATTAGAGCTGCTGGTTGCGCAGGTTGATGCTGCGCATGAGCTCGAAACGCTGATTCTGCACGGTGAGCAGGAGCCGCACGGTGGGTGCGGCCGCGCTCAGGTCCACCTCGAACAGCTCCACGTGGGTGGCCAGCACCCGGTTGCTGTCGTTCACTCCCGTCACCAGCTGACGCAGCTCGGACTCGGTGGGCGCGAAAGGGCCGTTCAGAGCCGGGGCGCGGGCCAGGTTGGGCGGACCCGGGGGCCAGCTGCGGTAGCGCAGCTGGCGTGAAGCCGGGTCGAGCCAGAAGAGGCTGAGACGGTCGCTCCAGGCCTGGTCGCCCGCTCCGGTGACGTCGGCCAGGGGCTGAACCGCCAGAATGGGCGGCCCGGAGACGAAAGCCAGCCCCTCCAGGGGCGCGCGGGCAAGGTCGCGGACGATCCGGTCCAGGCTCACCTGAGCCAGCTGCTGCAGCTCGATCTGCTGGGTGCCGCGCCGGGCCCCGGTGGCTATCGGTAGCAGCACCTGGGCCAGCAGGATCAAAAGCAGCATGAGCAGGGCCCCGCCCAGCAGCACCTCGATCAGCGTGAAGGCTCTACGGTGCATAGACCCGCGTGACTTCCCGCACCACCTCGTGAGGCACCTGACGGTCCACCCAGCTCACCCGCACGCGCAGACCCATCAGAAGACCGGGCTTGGTGGCCGGCCGGTCGGCCGGAAAGATCTCCAGCGTCGGCTGAAAGCGCGTTCCCTGGCCGTCCACGCCAGGCAGAGCCTGGGGCGGCCCGGGCACCAGCTGCGAGAAGGGGCGGGCCAGCTGCTGCTGCAGCAAGCTCTCGGCCAGGGCGTTGGCCTGCAGGCGCTGGCCTGAGTAGCGCACGCTGGCCACCGAGGTGGGGTAGAGGTTGAAGATCAGCACGACCACCAGGCCCAGCAGGAAGAAACAGAGGATCAGCTCGGCCAGGCTGATGCCGCGGCGGCTCACAGCGATTGCACCACCTTGACCATGGGCAGCAAGGTGGCCAGGGCCACGAAGGCGGTGGCCAGGCCCATGATCAGCATGATGATGGGCTCGAGAGCGGCCAGAGCCATCTCCAGGGCGGCCTCCAGCTCGAGCTGGTTGAGCCGGGAGAGCCACTGCAGGCAGTCGGGCAGCTTGCCGGACTCTTCCCCGGCCCGCAGGCACGCGAGAAACGCTCGCGGGAAGAAGTCGCTGGCGGCCAGGGCGTCGGTGACGTCGCTCCCTTCGCGCAGGGCCGTCGTGCTGCGGGTCAGGTCGGCGATGAGCGCTGGCGAGCCGGTGGCGGCGCCCGCCTGGGGCACGGCCTCCAGCACCGACAGGCCGACTCTGAGCTGCAGGGCCAGAGCCTGCGAGAACCGGGTCACGGCCACCAGTCGCCACAGGTCTCCCAGCTTCGGAATGGCCAGCATGAGACGGTCGAATCGGGCGTAACCGCGCTCGCTGCGCAGCCAGAGGTTTGCGACCACACCGCCGGCGACCGCCATCAACCCCAACAGCAGCAGCACCCGCCAGTCGGACAGGGCATACAGCACGCGCGTGATGAGGGGCAGCTCGCCCCCCACCAGCTCCAGCATGCGCAGCTGGCCCTTGAGCAGGAAGGGTGGACCCAGGATGAGCAAGGTCAAGCACATCACCAGCAGCGCGGCAGGGTAGGTCAGGGCCGAGCGCAGACGCAGGTTGAGCGCCCTGCGGCGCTCCTCGTGATCGGCCAGCTGTCGCAGTACCTCGACCAGACCTCCGGTACGCTCGCCGACCCGAATCAGCTTGAGCTGAAACGGCACGAAACTGGGGCTGGCGAATTGCATGGCGGCCGAGAGCTCCTGGCCTCGCTCCACCTCCACTCGCATGCGTTGAGCCACCGCTCCGCCATCCGGCTGTCCTTCCAGCACGTGCAGCGCCCGGGCCAGCGGGAGGCCGGCCCCCAGCATGACCGCCAGCGAGCGCAGCAAGATGACCTGGGAGCGTTGATCAAGGGGAACGGGAGGGCCTGCCGGGATGGTTCGCGGGGTGGCTATCGGCCGGGCCGCCCCACGCGGTTGGGGGCAGGGCGGGGGAGGCACCTCACGGGCGGGGGCCACGATGGGCCAGACCTGGCGCTCGAGATCGCGGGCGTAAGAGGTCAACCTTACCAGGTCCCCGCGAGAGAAGGCCTGCGGACGGCTGCAGTGGTCGGCGTAGAGCAGGCCCCTCACCTTCTGGCTCGTGTCCAGCAACGGCACGCAGAGCACCGAGCGAATGCCCGACAAGAGCACGCTGGCGATGTCCTTGAGCTCGGGCTCTTGCTGCACGTCCTGCGAGAGCCAGGGGGTGCCCTGAGCGCGCAGGCGCTCGAGCAGGCTCAAACTGACGGGCGCGTCCACCTGGAACTGCTCTGGATTTAGCCCGTGGGCGGCCTGCACGGTCAGCTGGCCGGATTCGTCCGGGTCGAACAAGATCAGGAGGCGCTCGGCCCCCAGGAAGGTCTTCATCGAAACGAGCGCAATGCGGAACAGGTCGCGACGCCCCGAGTCGGTCAGGGTGGTCATCGCAGGGCCCCGACCAGGGCATGGCCGGCCTCCTCGACGCTGGCATAACGGTGCTCGGGCGACTTGGAGAGGATGCGCAGCACGACCTGATCGACCTCGGGCGAGAGATCGGGCCGCAGCGTGGAGGGAGCCGGGGCGTTCTCGCTCACATGCTGGAACACCAGCTGAATCGGATCCTCGTTGGTGAACGGGGTCTGGCCGGTCAACATCTCGTAGGCGATCACGCCCAGGGCATACTGGTCGATGGCGGGCTCAAACCCGGCCCCCTGAATCTGCTCGGGAGCCATGTAAGCGGGGGTACCCAGAATTGCCCCGGACTGGGTCAGGTTGGTGGAGTCGTACTTTTTGCCCAGCCCGAAGTCCATCAGCTTGAGCTGACCTCCACGCGTGAACATGATGTTCTCGGGCTTGAGATCGCGATGCACGACTCCACGCGAGTGGGCGTAAGCCAGGGCCTGGGAGAGCTGCTCGAGGATGGCGGCGGCCTCGGTCAGGGGCATTCCTCCGGCGCTGATGCGCTCGCGCAGGGTGCCTCCCTCGACCAGCTCCATGGCCAGGTAGACGAGCCCGTCCTGCTCGCCCCAGTCGCACAGCCGCACGATGTTGGGGTGGTCGAGCTCGAAGCACATCTTCACCTCGCGGCGAAAGCGCTGGCTCAACTCGGGGTCGAGCTCCTGGCCAGAGAACATGATTTTGACCGCGAGCGCACGCGTCGGGTCGAGCGTGTCCTGGGGCAGGGCCCGGTAGACACGCCCCATGCCGCCCCGCCCCAGCGCCTCGATGAGGCGATAGGGGCCCAGCCTGGTGCCGGTCAGCGAGCTGGGCTCGGCGGTGGCGATCAGGTCCTGCAGACGCTTCTCACGCCGATTCTGGCGCAAGAGGCGCAGGTAGCCAGCGGCGGCGATGCCGGCCAGGGCCAGCAACAGGCCGATCTGGTAGCGGTAGAAGTGGAGACGAGCCATCGAAGAAGACGGCTTCAGGCGCAGCGGTTTTCCATCGAGGGGGATGCTGACCGGCGGCTCCGCCTGGAGCAGCTTGTTTCGGTTCACCTCCAGGGGATTCGGGGCCTCGTACCCTTCAAGCTTGAATTCAAAGGTCACCGTGGGGCCATCGGGGAGAGTCACGTGGATCGGTTCCTCGCCGCTGATGGCCTGCGGGCCGATGCTTGACCCATTCATCGACACCGACGCCCCCGGCGGGTCGGTGAGAAACCGAATCTTGCAGATCTGGGGCTCTCCCTTGCAGGCGAGCGTGAGCAGCCCCGCCAGCAGCAATCCATATCCGCCCCCGCGCCACATTTTCAGCAGAAAAGTTCGCTCCGGGAGCGGCGGCTACCTGGCAATCTGGAGGAAACGGCCCGGTCAGTGGGCCTCGGCCCGGGCCCGGAAGCTCCCGCGGATCTCCAGCGGAGGCTGCCGCTCGAGCACGAGCTCGAGGTTCCCCTGGGCCACGTTCTCCTTCAGCGACTGCAGCGTGAACGTGCCTCGCACCACCTTGTAGCTGGCGCCCCCCAGCTTGACCTGGCCCGAGACTCCCGACGAGCCGGAAACGAGCTTGATCCCGCTGGCTTCCAGGTAAGTCTCGTCGCCCAGCCGCCGGTAGCTGGCCGGGCTGAAGGTGTGGCTCTCGCCCTCGTGCATGAAAGTAACGAACGTCTCCGGTCCTGGAGAGACACATCCCGTGCAAAACGCTAGAAGCAGCGCGACCATCCACCGAGCCACGCCCCCCTCTTCTCGGTCCAGACAGGGTGGTCCCCCCGGAGGGCGAAAGGGCGGCCCCATGCGTCCACGCCTGATCGCCAAATTCGGGGGCAGCTCGCTGGCCAATCCATCCACCTGGAAGCTGGTGCGCAACATCCTGCGCGAGCGCCGCGCCCTGGAGCCGCTGGTGGTGGTCTCCGCCCTGGGGGTGCTCAAGGAGAAGGGCAAAGCCAGCAAGCTGAAAGTTACCGACCGGCTGCTGCGGCTGGCCGAGCTGAAGAGCTTCAGAGCCGAGCTCGAGTCTTTGAAGGCCGACCACCTCGACCTGCTCTCCGGTCTCGAGCTTCCTGTCGATCTGCTCGACGACGCCTTCGAAGAGCTGGCCCAGGACCTTCGCGACCGGCCCGCCGGGCCCGAGGGGCTTGACCGCATCGCCGGCTGGGGGGAGTTGCTCTCCTCCCAGGTGATGGCCGCCTACCTGCGACAGGACGGCTGGAACGCCCGGGCGGCCCTGCCCGAGGAGCTGGGCATGATCACCGGCGATCAGTTCCAGGATGCTTCGGTGCTGGAAGAGTCGCTCAACAGCATCGCCCAGAAAGTGATCCAGAGCCGCGAGCTTCTGGTCGTGCCGGGTTTCGTGGGGGTGACTCACGACGGGCGCCGCACCACCCTGGGCCGGGGCGGATCCGACTACACCGCCGCCGTGCTGGGAGCGGCTCTCAAGCGCGATGTGGAGATCTGGACCGACGTGGATGGGGTGGCCGCCACCGACCCGGGCGTGGTGGATAAGCCCATCACCGTCAGCGAGCTCTCCCACGAGGAGGCCTACCAGATGGCCGCCTTCGGCTCACGCGTGCTCTACCAGAAGTGCCTGGCCGCCGCGCGGCTGGCGGCCAAGCGTGGGCGCCACCTCAAGATGGTGGTCAAGAACACCTTCAACCCCTACCATCCGGGCACTGTGATCGTGGGGCACAGCTCGCCCGACGGCGTCCCCAAAGGGGTCACCGCCCTGGAGGGAGTGCAGCTTCTGACCGTCTACCTCGATCGCGAGGAGGACTACCGCGGCCTGTGGGCCGACGTGGCCGACCTGGCCGAGGGGCGCCTTTTGATGGCCTCCTACGCCACCGGGCGGGCCAGCTTCGTGTTCGACCGCCTGTCCCCCGGGCTGGAGGAGCTGGAGACCCGTTACTCTCGCTCCCACCTGTCGCGCGACCAGGTGCTGATCAAGGTCGTGGGGGACGGCATCGGGATCAACCACAGCCTGCTCGCGCGAATCCACCAGTCCATCGACGCCCTGGAGAACCCGGAGAAGTGGGGGGCGCCCCTGGTGCACAAGAGCCCCCAGCTCTTGACCGACGCCACCTTCGAGTTCGTCGCCTTGAAGCGGGGGGCGCGCGAGCTGATCGTGCGCCTCTATAAGGACCTCTTCGATCCGGGCGCGCTGCGCGTCGGCCTGCTGGGCCTGGGCACGGTGGCTGGCGGCATGCTGCAGTATGCGCGCGAGCTCTACAGCCGCGAGAAGACCGGCGTGGACCTGCACTTCCCGGTGGCGGTCGTACGCAGCCTGGACAAAGCGCGCAACTTCGACGGCGAGCTGACCCAGGACCCGGCGGCCGTGCTCGACAACCGCCAGATCGACGTGGTGGTGGAGCTGATGGGCGGGATCGAGCCGGCCCGCACCCACATCCTCGCCGCCCTGCAGAACGGCAAGCATGTCATCACCGCCAACAAGGCCGTGCTGGCCGAGCACGGGCCCGAGATCTTCGCCGCCGCCCGCAAGTATCGCCGCAACCTGGGCTTTGAGGGCAGCGTCTGCGGGGAGATCCCGGTCATCGAGATGGTCCAGAAAATGCCCTCCGACCAGGACGTGGAGGCCATCACCGGCATCCTGAACGGCACCTCCAACTACCTCTTGACCCGCATGGCCGACGGCAGCGATTACGGCGACGCCCTGCGCGAGGCCCAGGAGAGCGGCTTTGCCGAGGCCGACCCCACCCTGGACGTATCCGGGGCCGATGCCGCCCAGAAGCTCTCCATCCTGGCCTCGCTCGTCTTTCACACGCCGGTCTCCTGGCGCAGTATCCGCCTTCAGGGCATCGAGAGCATCCGGGCCGTGGATACGGCCGAAGCGGCCCGGCTGAGCCTGAGCCTGCGCCCCGTGGCCCGGGCCGTGCGCCATGCGGCGGGCCTGGAGCTGTGGGTGGGCCCGGCCCTGGTCGAGGCAGGCCACAGCCTCTACGCCGTGCGCCGCGAGACCAACGCCGTGTCGCTGCGCTTGCAGGGACGCGAAGAGCCCCTGACGCTGGTGGGCAAGGGCGCGGGGGCTTTGCCCACGGCCCGCTCGGTGGTGCGCGACTTGCTGGAGGTGGCTCGCCGCGAGCGCTTTCGCATGGTGGACATCCCGGCCTTCCACGAGGGCGCTCCGGTTCCCGTGCTGCCCCATTCCGAGCACGTCTATCCCTGGTGGGTGCGCTTCACGGTGCAGGACCAGCCGGGGGTCTTCGGCGCCGTGGCGGCCCTTTTGGGCTCGCACGGCCTGTCCATCCGTCAGGCCAGCCAGCAGGAGGGGCATGACGGCGTGGCTCACATCTTCCTGGCCCTCAAGCCGGCCCGCCGGGGCACGCTGGATACCGCTCTCGAGCATCTGGGCGCCAACCACGGGGTGGTGGCGACCTTGTGCCTTCCGGTGTTGTCATGACCGCCCGCGCCGAGGATTGGCCCCACCAGCCGTTGGCTAAGCCTTACGAGGAGATCGCATTCTCGCGCCGCTTCTCGCCTGAGGAGCTGGAGCGCATTGCTAAAGGCCGCGTTCCCGTTAAGAAGAGCGAGAAGTGGTTTATCTACCAGCAAGGCCCCGAGCTTTTCTTCCACCGCAGCGCCACCGGCGAGTGCGTGTTCCTGCTCGATCTCGGGGCCGGGCTGCTGCGGGTGGCCGGACTGGAAGGTTTCACGCCGGAAGACCGCCGGGCTGTGCTCTCCTACCTGATTGACCGTCTGCTGCTCGAGAGCAAAGCCCCGCCGCCGGAAGTCTCGGCTTTCGCTCCGCTGGACAAAGAGCGGCGCGAGATGGCCTGGCGCAATCTGGCAGGAGCCTGACCCCCGGCAGGCTAAAGCACCCCTCTTCCGATGGACAAATTCCGCAACTGGTTCAAGAAGAAAGAGCTCAAGCCCGAGCTCGAGCAGGCCATGGAGGCCGTCGAGGAAGCGGTCGAGGCCGAGCACGAGGCGGAGGAGGCAGCAGCCGAGGAGGCGGCGGCTCCCGCGATGGAGCCAGTTTCGGTTCAAGAAAACCAGGTTGCCGAGGCCGAGCAATCCGGTGAGACCGCACCCACCAAAGGCAAGAATATCTTCCAGAAGGCCTGGGACAAGACGGTGCAGATCGCGCTCACGCCGGTCGACCCGTTCTTCATCAAGATGGCTCAGGGCCTGGACAAGACCCGTAAGAACCTGGTGGGCGGCATGGTGGGGCTGTTCCGGCTCCACAAAAAGATCGACGAGGAGTTCTGGGAGGAGCTGCACGACATCCTCATCTGCGCCGACCTCGGCCCGGTCACCAGCGAGCGCATCATCGACAGCCTGCGGGCCGTGGTCAAGCAGAAGAAGCTGTCCGAGCCCTCCGAGCTGGTGGGCGAGCTGAAGGGAGTTCTGGGCCAGATCCTCCAGACCAATACCGAGGAGCCGGGTATTCCGGCCGCTTCGCGCGAGCTCAATGTCAAGAAAGGTCGCCTCAACGTGGTGCTGATGGTGGGCGTGAACGGCACCGGCAAGACCACCACCACCGCCAAGCTGGCCAATTTGTTCAAGCAGCAGGGGCTGAAGGTGATGCTGGTGGCCGCCGATACCTTCCGGGCCGCCGCCATCGAGCAGCTTCAGGTGTGGGGCGAGCGCCTCGACCTGGAGGTCATCCGCCACAAGGAGGGGGCCGATCCCTCGGCGGTGGTCTTCGACGCCGTCAGCGCCGCCCGGGCTCGGGGGGCCGACCTGCTGCTGGTGGACACGGCCGGGCGCCTCCACTCCAAGGCCAACCTGATGGAAGAACTCAAAAAGATGCGCCGCATCCTGCAGCGCGAGATCGACGACGCGCCCCACGAAGTGCTGCTGGTGCTCGACGCCACCACCGGGCAGAACGCGCTCATTCAGGCCCGCGAGTTCATGCAGGCGGTGGACGTGACGGGCCTTGCCCTGTGCAAGCTCGACGGCACCGCCCGGGGTGGCATCGTGGTCTCCATCGCCCAGGAGTTCCAGTTGCCGGTCAAGCTGATCGGGGTGGGGGAGGGCATCGAGGATCTCCAGCCGTTCGTGCCGGAGGTCTTCCTGGAGGCGCTGTTCAGCGAGAGCGACGTTTCCGAGCAGCCCGCCCCCGCCTAGACCGCTCACCTTTGAAGCGACTGCTGCTGCTCCTTGTCCTGCTGCTGTCGGTCGCACTTCCGGCCTGGCCCGAGTCGGATGATCTCGAGCTCAAGACCTCCATGGCCATCGTACTGCTGCGACTGGGAAACTATCCCGAATGTCAGCGGCTGACCCGCGAGCTCGTCGAGCAAGGGGCGCAAGCCGAGGGCCTCGAGCTCTTGACCGGAGAGCTGGCGCTGGAGCCCCTGATGAGCTTGAGTGGCCAGGGACAGTATCTTCGGCTGCTGCGCGAGGCCCCTGCCTTCATCGAGCGGGCCCGGATCGCTGGACGACCCGACCGCGAAGCTCAGTACCGCCTGCTTGTGCTGCACGCGGCCTACCTGTCCGGGCACCCGCAGCAGTTCCTCGACCAGCTCGGGCCGCTGAGAGTCCTGACCGAGCGGCCGGTGACCACCGCCGAGAAGATGCGGCGTTTTACCGTGCTGGTCTTCCAGAACCAGTACGCCCACCTGCAGACCCCGCCGGGTCCAGAGGGGTGGCGCCGTGACCACGATGAGGCCTGGTCCCTGTTGCGGGACATCAGGCTCGACCAGGACTATCGCCGCAACTCGTTGGTGGAGAAAGAGCTGGCTGCGGCTGCCTGCCTGGCTTCCTGGGAGCAGGCTTTTCGAACTCTGCCCTATGACCAGGCCCGCCAGGCCATGGATCGGGACACGCAGGCTTTGGCCCCTTTCTTTGACGATTCCGGCTTTCTCCAGCGCAGGTCTCAAAGGGCCAGGGCTGCCGAGTTGCTGCGAGAGGACCCGACGAGCGACATCGTCTGTTTCTCCCGAGCCATGTTCAGCGTCTTCGACATGGTATCCCTGGAATATGGCCGGCAGACGGCCACGACTTTTGTCGAGGAGAACTTGAGCCGCATCTTCCGATTCCTCGAACAGTTCGAGGAGGAGCCCACCTTTGGTTGGCTGGACCCGAGGCTGGCCCGTTACGAGGCGGTTTCCGGCAATGTTGCCAGGCTTGCGAGCACGGCCTGGCGCATCGAGGCCGTGCTGAGTTACTGGTCCGGGGCTGCTGCAACCGAAGTGGACTCCGACCTTGGGCAGGCGGCCCTTTTCGCCGCTCGCTCCGGAGACCGGCTGATGGTGGATATCGTCGACCTTCTCCGGATGAATCTCTGGATGCTCAGGGAACCGGTTCCTCCTGGACTGGAGGCCGAGTTGCGTGGGCTCATCGCCCGGTCGGTGCAGACCGGTTCCCACTATGCCGAGATGACGGCCTGGTATACCCTCGGGCTGTTTCAGTATGCCCAGCGCAAAGATCCGGCCTGCCTTCCGGCCCTGGCCCGCGCCATCGCCATCTTTGAGGACCTCTACACGCAAGCCCGTCTGGGCGCCTCCTCACGAAGCCTGCTCCGTCTCTACCGGTCCCTGTATGAGGACAAGGCGAGGATCGAGTTGGAGCTTGGTCTCCAGCGTGAGGCCGCCGAAACACTCGACCGGCTCAAGCAGGTGGGTACCGCACTGGCCTTTCAGACCCTTCAACCCAGAGATCCCCGGTCGCAAGCGGCGCTGCAACGAGCCAATCAGGCGAAAGACCAGGCCGAGGAGCTGCGCCAGAGCCTGGCGGTGGCCCCCGAGACCGAGCGTCCTCGGATCGCCCGCCAGCTGGCCCGGACGCGGCAGGAGTTCTACGTGGCCCTGGCCGAGATCGGGCGCCTCGAGCCGGGCTACAGGAGGCTTCAGGTCCGTCCCAACACGTTCTCCCAGGTGCAGGCGCGGCTCCCGGATGATACCCTGCTCGTGCAGCTTTTCCCGTCTGAAAACAGGCTCTATCTCTTTCTGGCCACGCGCCACGAGCTGAGGATCAGGGTCATGGACGTCTCCTCCCAGCAGATCGACCGGTGGGTGGCGGACTTTCGTCGTTCGGCCCTGCGACCGAGCAGGGAATGGTTGCAGGACAAAGCGCTCTGCCAGACGATGCAGAGCATGAGCCAGGCTCTGCTGCTTCCCCTGGAGAGCGATCTGGCCGGGAAGAAGGTGGTGGCCTTCGTCCCCACCGGCACGCTCTGCTACCTCCCAATGGCCGCCCTGGCCCACTGGCGCGAGGGAGAGCCGACCTTTCTACTGGAAAGCGCCCAGGTGGTTACCCTGATGAAGGCCTCCGACCTGGACCTTCCATCCATGAGCCTGCCGGGGAAGCTCTCCCTGCTGGCCCTGGGCGACCCGGACGGATCCCTGCCCGGCGCCCGCAGGGAGGTGACAGCACTCCAGAGCCTGGTTCCGGGAGCTGAGGTGTTCGTGGGGCGCGAGGCGACCGCCGAGCGGTTGCAGTCGAGCAAGGCCCGCTACCTGCACCTGGCCACCCACGGCATGCTGAACAGCCAGAATCCGACTGCCAGCTTTCTGCTGCTCGCTCCCGGTGAGAAGCAGGGCTCGGAGCGTCTGCTGGTATCGGACATCGCCGGACTGAGGCTGGAGAACGTGTCCATGGTGACGCTTTCGGCCTGTCAGACGGCCCTGGCCGAGCGCTCTCCCGAGCCGGGCGCGGATCTGCAGAGCCTGGCTGATGCCTTCGGTTTTGCGGGCAGCCCCAGCGTGGTGGCCAGCCTCTGGAAGGTGGAGGATGAGCCCACTTGCCAGCTGATGCTCAAGATGTATGAAGCCCTGGCCCGGGGCCAGCCGAAAGGGGAGGCGCTGCGCCAGGCCCAACTGGCCCTGCTGCGCCAAAAAGAGACCTCACATCCTTACTTCTGGGCAGGCTTCATCTTTCTGGGCGACTGGCGCTAGACTTCGATCACATTGACCATGTCACGAAACGTGCGGTGAGAAACTCGTTCGAAATTACCTGTTGAGAATCATTGCACAGTCTATGCAAGGGAGATTAACGGTTGATTCCGCTCGACTCCAGCGTTCGGGCACGCTCCACGTCCTTCAGCCGGGGGTTCAGCGGCAGCGGCTGACCGGTGGCCTCGGCCAGCTGGCTGACGGTGACGAAACGAAACCCCTTGGCCCGCAGCTCGGTGATGGCGCTGGGCAGCATCGACACGGTGTGCATCGAGCCGTTGTGGAAGAGCATCACGCCTTCGCGGTTGCGCCCACGGAAGCTTCCCTCGAGCAGCTTCTCCGAGTCCTGCACATACCAGTCGCCCGGATTGACGGTGTCGCCCACCACGGTGTATCCCAAACCAAGGACCTGGCTCATCAGCTGGGAATCCAGGCTGCCCCCGGCTGGCCGGAACAGGTGGGGACGGATGCCAAGGACGGCCGCCAGCGAGTCCTCGCAGCGCAGCACGTCGGCTGGGAACCGCTCGGGACCGAGCTCGTGACCCCTCTTGTGCTCGTCGGTGTGGTTGGCCAGCTCGTGGCCGTCGGCCGCGATGGCCCGGGCCAGCTCGGGGAACTCGCGCACCCGCACGCCGTTGACGAAAAAGGTCGCTCGCACTTGATAATGGCGCAGCACGTCCAGGAGCAAGGGCGTGTACATCGGGTAGGGCCCGTCGTCAAAGGTCATTGCCACGAGCCGCTGCCGACGCTCATCGGGGGCTTCCCCGAGCAACCGTCGGAGCATGTCCAGGGGGGCCTGAATGGCTGCCCGCAGCTCGCGGGTGCCGGGTCTTTCGTTGGGTAGCAGCAGAGGCGAAAGACTCAGCTCGTAGTAACGGGGAAACACCTGGTAGAGGCTCAGGGCCGTCAGGGCAATGAGCACCAGGCTCAGAGCCAGGGAGCGCCCACGACGGGTGGCAGGGGCCGTGCGGGTTTCCACCGAACTTTCAGGGACCGACTTCATGGGGGTGGCTTATTCCCCAAACACCCGTTCCTGATCCTGGTCAACTTCGTTAACAAAACGACAACAGTCTTTTAACAAGTGGTTTACATTTGGGCCCTAGTCAGGGCGGGCTTCCTAGAGGATAATAAAGCCAAGAACGGTTCAACGACAGGAGGATTTGCATGGCTCTCGGCGGCGCGGTACTCCAGCAACTCAAAGCATCGGGAATCACTCCTCCAAGTAGTCGCCAGACGACTCCCACCACGAACCGCGACAACGAGGTCAAGCGCGGACCGAAGGCGGAAGAGGCCGAAGAAGATAACGCGAGTCCGTTTGGCTTCAACGATATCAACAAGCCGGTCGGAGAGCGTCAGGAGAGTCGCCATCAGAAGGCGCGTGACAGTCGCGTCCAGCAGCCCCGCAGCGAGAGCGTTGCCACCCCTCAAGAGACCCAGGCTCGCTCCACCCGCACCGCCGAAGAAGGCACCCAGCCGGAAGGCACCGCCAAGTTTGCCAAAGAGCGGAAGTTCGCCGAATCCTGGGCCAAGAGCACCAGTTGGATCACCCAGACCAAGTTCGACAGCAACCAGGCCTCTCAGCCTCGCCTGTCCGACCTGGGCCAGCGCCGCATGCAGGCCTTCTACCTGACCCAGCTGGTGAACGACAACTACCAGCAGCACACCGGCGGAAAGTCCGACGAAGCTTACAGCCGGGCCCAGTACCGTCAGATTCTCGGGGCGCTGTCCTCGCTCGGCGCCAGCACCACCAAGACCACGCGCACCGCCAACGACGGCTCTCGTTCCAGCGAGCCCAACACCGCCGCCTCGCTTGGCCGCAAGATGGGCGATGCCAACCGCGTACAGCAGATTTTCGCGCCCCCGCCCCCGACTCCGGCGGATTACGAACCGCTAGAGCTTGTGGCTTAGCAGCACACGACCCCAAGAGGGCCCCGAAAGGGGCCTTTCGGTTGTACCCGGCGGTAACGGAGGAGGAACCCATTTTCTTCCGTCCAAGTACGCCCGGCCCATGAGCCAGGAAATCGAACGTTACCTCCTCACCAATGCCACCGTGGTAACCCTGGGCCCCGCCAATCGGGTCCTGCAGGGCCACGGGGTGCTGGTGGACGGCGCCGTGGTGGCTCGACTGGCCCCCAGTCACGAGCTCGAGGCCGCCCATCGCGACATTCCCCACGTGGACATGCGGGGGATGGTGGTCATGCCGGGCAACATCAACGCCCACGACCACCTGTACAGCGCGCTGGCTCGGGGTATCGCCATGACGGGCGATCCTCCCCAGAACTTCGTGCAGATTCTCGAGCGGCTCTGGTGGCGCCTGGATGCCGCTCTTACCGAGCAAGACGTTTACTATAGCGCCCTGCTCGGATTCGTGGAGGCGGTCAAGCGCGGCACTACCACCATTATCGACCATCATGCCAGCCCTGGTTTCATCGAAGGCTGTCTCGACTCTCTGGCCCGGGCCGCTCGCCAGGTCGGACTGCGGGGCTGTTTTTGCTACGAGGTTACCGACCGGCACGGCGAAGAGGGCGCTGAGCTTGGCATTCAAGAGAACCTCCGCTTTCTCGCGCGCTGCCAGGCCGAGCAAGACCCCAACCTGCGCGGTGCCTTCGGGCTACACGCCTCGTTCACGGTCAATCCGCTGGCCCTGCAGCGCAGCCTCGAGCAGGCTCCCAGGGGCACCTTCTTTCACGTACACGTGGCCGAGGATTATGCCGACGTGGTCCACAGCCACGAGAACTACAAGAAGCCTCCCCTCCAGCGACTGCTCGAGGAGGGCCTGAAAGACTACCCCCTGCTGGCTGCCCACTGTATCCACCTGGACGAGCCCGAATATCGCTGGCTTGAAAGCCACGATGTGACCGTGCTGCACAACCCCGAGTCTAACATGAACAATGCCGTGGGCGTGGCCCAGGTGCGCCGCATCCTGGCGGGCGGAGGCCGCGTGTGTCTGGGCACCGACGGGATGACCCAGGACATGTTCCAGGAAATCAAGGTCTTGCCCCTGAGCCATCGTCAGAAGGCCCAGCATCCCCAGTCGTTCGGTTACGACGAGATCTATCGGGTGGCTTACGAGAACAATCCGGCCCTGGCCGAGCGCTTCTTCGGGCTGAAGCTGGGCCGGATCGAGGAGGGTGGGCCGGCTGACCTGATCGCCCTGAAGTATGACCCGCCCACCCCCTTCCACGGCGACAACTTCATGGGACATCTGATCTTCGGGCTGGGCAACGCTCCGGTGGATACCACCATCATCGGGGGGCGGGTGGTGGTGCGCAACGGACAGGTGAGCGGGGTGGATGAGGTCGAGCTGGCGGCTCGCTGCCGAGAGCTCGCTGCGGCGCTGTGGAGCCGCTGGTAACGCAATCGAGAAAGGTAGCTTGAGCCCATGCTAGAGCACGTTTGGAAAACCGACCCTGAGGTGGCTCGGGCCATCCTCGCCGAAACCGAGCGTCAGGCCACGACCCTGGAGATGATCGCCTCGGAGAACTTCGTCAGCGAGGCCGTGCTCGAGGCCTCCGGCAGCGTGCTCACCAACAAATACGCCGAAGGGTACCCCGGAAAGCGCTACTACGGGGGCTGCGAGTTCGTGGACGTTTGCGAGGAGCTGGCCCGCAAGAGGGCCTGTGAGCTGTTCAAGGCTGACCACGCCAACGTGCAGCCTCACTCGGGCTCCAGTGCCAACATTGCCGCTTACTACGCCATGATGTCCCACGGCGACACGCTCATGGGCATGTCGCTGGCTCACGGGGGCCATCTGACCCACGGACACAAGGTCAACTTCTCAGGCACGCATTTCAAGATCGTTCAGTACGAGGTACACCCCGAAACCGAGCTGATCGACTACGATCAGGTTCGCTCCCTGGCTCGCGAGCACAAGCCCAAGGTTCTGCTGGCCGGCTGGAGCGCTTACTCGCGCCAGATCGACTTCAAGGTCTTCCGCGAGATCGCCGACGAAATCGGCGCCTACTTCATGGTCGACATGGCCCACTTCGCGGGTCTGGTAGTGGCCGGTTTGCACGGTAACCCCGTCGAGTATGCCGACGTGGTCACCACAACCACCCACAAGACTCTGCGTGGGCCGCGAGGGGGCATGATATTGTGCAATGAGAAGCTGGCCAAAGAGGTCGACAAGCGCATGTTCCCGGGCTACCAGGGGGGGCCGCTCGAGCATGTCATCGCGGCCAAGGCAGTGGCGTTCAAAGAAGCCATGAGCGAGGACTTCAAGGTCTACCAGCGCCAGATCGTTGCCAATGCGAGGGCTCTGGCGAAGGCTCTGGCCGAGGGCGGAGCCCGCATCGTGTCGGGAGGCACCGATACCCACCTGATGCTCGTCGATGTCACCCCGCTCGGGTTGACCGGGCAGACGGCCGAGCACGCGCTCGAGGCGGCCGGCATCACGGCCAACAAGAACGCCATTCCGTTTGACAAGAATCCGCCCGCCGTGGCCAGCGGGATCCGACTTGGGACTCCTGCCCTGACCACACGAGGATTGAAGGAAGCTCAAATGGAACAGATCGCAGAGTGGATCCTGGAAGTCCTCAAGGCTCCCCAGGATGAGGCCAGATTGCGCGACATACGGGGGCGAGTCCTGCGCTTGTGCGAAGAGTTTCCGCTCTACCGCGACCGCCTGGAGCGCAGCCGAGAAGCGGGAGTGACTGCGTGAGCGAAGAGGAAGAGGGCAAGAAGTCCGACGAGGTCGATCGGGTCGAGGACGACGAGGGGGAGGCCCGCGGTTCCTCAGCGGACGGGGAGGGCCAGCCCTCGGCCGCGGAGAGCAAGTCAGACGACCTGAGCTCGGGCGAGCCCGAGCCCGAGGGCGAGAGCAAGGCCGAGGACGCGAAGTCGGAGGAGCCCGAGGGCGAGAGCAAGGACGATGATGCGAAGTCCCCCGAAGCGGAGGACCTCGACCTCGAGGTCGAGGTCTCCGACGAAGAAGTGGCCCGAATCCTCGAAGACACGGACCTCGGCGAGCTCGAGTTGGAGACGCCCCTGACCCCCGATCCGGACGTGGAGAAACTGCTTGCTCCCGAGCCTGCGATTCCCTCCGAGGACCCGGTCGTTGTCGATCCGCTGGTCGAGGAGGCCGAAACCAACCTGCCCGCCCGCCCCAGCGACGATCTGGAGATGTTCGATCCTTCGGCCGACCCTCACACCGGCCCGGAGCGGCGACGCGGCGAGCGCAAGATCTCCAAGCTCAACAAGCTGCTCACGGGTCAGGTCGATCTCGGAGAGGGCGACCAGATGGTCTACCTGTACCTGGTCGACCTTTCCGAGGGCGGCATGCGGGTCAACGTGGACCAGAACTTTCCCGAGGGGCAGACGTTCCGGCTGAAGCTCGGTCTGGAGTCCTTTGGCACCGAGCTGGGTGCCGCCGGTGTGCTCGACCTCCCTCTCCAGGTGGTCTGGCAGAAGCGCCTGGTGGGGGGGATGACGGTGGCTGGCCTAAAATTCGTCGATCCCACTGAGGAGGCGCGCGAGGCGGTCAAGCAGATCATGGAGCTGTTCTCGGTCGAGGGCAAGCGCCGTCGGTTCCGACTCAACCGGGTGCTGGGCGTGGGCATCGGGTTGGACGAGAACACCCGCTGGCTTTATCCTCTGGCTCTCGACCTGTCGGTGGGGGGCATGCGGATTCGCACCGAGGAGAACCTGGTGGTGGGCGACGAGTTGACGCTCAAAATCTTTCTGCAGTTTGACCTTCCGGTGGTTAACGTCAACGCCAAGGTGGTCTGGAAAGAGGAAGTTCAGGCCAACCGGTTCCAGATCGGCCTTGAATTCCAGGATGTCACAGAAGAAGTGGCCCGGCCGGTGCAGGAATACATTGATCGTTGCCTGGCCGAAGAGATGGGCAAAGCTGGGACTCTCAAGTAGAGCCTCGCTCAAATTTGCGACCGCTCCTGTCGGCGCTAAATCAAGAATGGGAGACACTGCATGCCCGGAATAGCTGTCGTAGCCGTGGGGGGGAACTCACTGATCAAGGACAGCGCTCATCAGAGCATACCCCACCAGTACCTGGCGGTGGTGGAGACAGCGCGGCACATCGCGGACATGGTCCAGGCTGGCTGGGAGGTTGTGGTCACCCACGGAAACGGGCCCCAGGTCGGTTTCATCCTGCTGCGGAGCGAGCTGGCCCGTGGCAAGGTGCACCCCGTGCCGCTCGACGTTTGCGGCGCTGACACTCAGGGTGCCATCGGCTACCATCTCCAGCAGGCCCTGCGCAACGTGTTCCTGGAGCGGGGAATGACCAAGTCGGCCATCACCCTGGTTACCCAGACGGTGGTGGACCCGAAAGACCCGGCCTTTCAAAAGCCCAGCAAGCCCATCGGGCCCTTCATGACGGAAGAAGAGGCCCATCGCCGCGAGCGCGAAGAGGGGTGGGCAGTAGTGGAGGATGCCGGGCGCGGCTGGCGTCGCGTGGTGGCCAGCCCGAAACCCCGCGAGATCGTGGAGCTCGACGCCATCAACACGATGATCGGGGCCGGCTTTCTGGTCATCGCGGTGGGCGGGGGAGGGATCCCGGTCATCCCCAACTCGGACGGGGCCCTGGAAGGCGTGGCCGCCGTGATCGACAAGGACCTGGCCTCCAGCCTTCTGGCTCAGCAGCTCAAGGCCGACCTGTTCGTCATCTCGACCGCCGTCGAGAAGGTATGCCTGCGCTTTGGAACCCCGGAGCAGGAGGAGCTGAGCCAGCTGACAGCGGCTCAGGCCCGTCAGTACCTCGAGGAGGGCCACTTCAAGGCCGGCAGCATGAAACCCAAGGTGGAGGCGGTACTGGCTTACCTGGAGGCCAGCGGCAAAAAAGCCTTGATAACCAATCCCGAGAATCTCAAGCGGGCTCTCGGGGGGGAAACTGGTACCCACTTCTCAGCCTGAACCTGCTATAATGAACCGGTACCGCGCCTTCTGGGGGTGGCTTTGTCTGACGACAACCGGATCGGAAATGGTCGAGGCTCCGAGCGCTCCGAGCGTTCCGAGCGCTCGCGTAATTCCCGTTCGGCCAGGGGGTCTGAGAACGGCCGGGCCGAACGGACCACCGGCTCCACCGTCCCCAACATGCGCAGCATGTTTTTTTTCGAGGCTGACCGGATGGTGCTGCTCCAGGACGCGCGCACCTCCAACCAGGAAATCTTCCAGGGCTGGAGCCGGACGGCGGGCGATGAGAATCGGGGCCCAGGGCGCTCTGAGGACGCCCCCGGGCAGAATCGGGGGGCGGGACGCTCGGACGACGACCGGGGCGAGAACCGGGGCCCGAGGCGCGCGGAGGACGGCCGGGGCGAGAACCGGGGCCCGAGGCGCTCGGAGGACGACCGGGGCGAGAACCGGGGGCCGAGGCGCGCGGAGGACGACCGGGGCGAGAACCGGGGCCCGAGGCGCTCAGAGGACGACCAGGGCGAGAATCGGGGGCCGAAGCGCTCGGAGGACGACCGGGGCGAGAATCGGGGCCCGAGGCGCTCGGAGGACGACCGCGGCGAGAATCGGGGACCGAAGCGCTCGGAGGACGACCAGGGCGAGAATCGGGGCCCGAAGCGCTCAGAGGAGAACCGTCGGGCAGAAGACAATCGCCAACCACGCCAGGCCGAGGAGAGCGAGCGGCGCGAGCCGCCTGGCCAGGCCAGGAAGAACGATGAGGCTCGCCGCCTGGAGCTCGAGAACCGCCAGCGCGCGGAGGAGGCCCGCCGCCAGGACGGTCCCGGGCGCAGCGAGGACGCCCCGGGGCAGGCCCGCAAGCGGGACGGCTCAGACGAGCGGAGCTCTCTGATGGAACGGATCCGGGAGGCGATGCGGAAAGACGAGGCCCGCCGTCCGGAGCCGGCCGAGCCCCGGCGAGACAGCCCTCAGCCTCAAAACGAGCCCCGCCGGCCCACCCTGGCTCAACCTGAGCCGCCGCGACGACCACCCGTCCCGGCCCAGCCCGAGCCGCCGCGCAAGCAGCCCGCTGCCGAGCTCCCGCGTCGCCCTCCCGACGAGCCCCTGAAAAAGAGCCCGATTGTGCTTTCGGCTCCGATCGGTCAGCAAGTGCGCAAACCGGAGACGCAGACCCCGGCTGCACCCGAGCCACCCACCCCTACCCCCACCCCGCACCAGCCGGCCTCGCGCGCCCTCTACAAGCGGCCGGACGCCACCCCCAGGCTCCCCGAGCAGAGCACGGTGCCGGCCGCGCGGGCGTTGCCCCAGGCCCCCCAGGAGAGTCGCCTTCCCACGCCCCAGGCCCGGCTTCCCGAACTGCCTCGGCCCCCTCGGGGTGAGCAGCCGATCACTCCCGCCCCCACTCCGGCCGTGCGGGTCGACAAGCCCGCGCCCCAGCGGGTTGATCCGGCGCCTTCCCACGCCACCGTCGTCTCACGCAATTCAGCCGAGGGAGCGGGTACGCAGAGCGGAGGCCAACAGGAGTCCGAAGGGCGGGCCCGTCCCACCGAGATCGCTCGTCTGTCGGCCCCGGTCGTGCGCGAGAATCGGTTGCTGAGCCGTTTTCTACTGCCAGGCCGGGGCGAGTTGGATGAAGAGCTGGAGGCCCTCAAGAATTCCCCCCGGGTCGAATCGATCCAGAAGCGCAACCGCGGCGGCGGCCAGGGCGGGGGAGGGGGGCAGCAGTCCTCCGGTCAGTCCTCCGGCCAGGCGTCCGGCGGTCCGGCGGCGGGCGAGGCGGGCCTGGAGGGGGTCGATCCCCATACCGGCATGTCCCGCATGCTGGTGCGGCCCGGCCTGCAACCTGTCTTGCCCCAGCTCGAGCAGCTCTTCGCGACGGCGGGTCTTTCCTATGCTGCTGACACCGAGGAGACGCCTCAGTTCATGCGCTCCTACTGGATCGCCATGGCCTGGCTCAGCCAGCATCAGGGGCAGCATGGCCTGAGTGAGCGGATGTGCTACTTCGGGGCAGCCATGTTCGAGGGTATGCAGGGTTGGCGCCGCAAGGGCCAGGTCAGCGAAGAGCAGGTCGTCAATCGTCTGCTGGCCATGCTCGCGGAAGAAGGCGGCTTTCTGGGCGAGCACTCGCTGCGGGTGATGACCTTCGCCGACGCGGTCTGCGAGGACCTCAACGTGCAGGACCCGGCCATCCGCGAGCAGGTGCGCTCGGGCGCCCTGCTGCGTGATCTGGGGATGGCGGGGCTGGATTACCGCCAGCTTCCCCCTGCGCTCTCCGAGCAGGTCCAGGGTCTGCGCAACTCGGGCGACCTGCACATGGCCGGTCGTCTGGCCGACATCGGAGCTCTGCGCGTGCCGGCCGAGATTCGCAATAAGCCCGGGCCCCTGAACGCCGAGGAGCGGGCTTTGATGGAGAAACATCCCGAGTTCGGAGAGCAGCTTCTGGCCCGCTTTCCCGCCTTCCGCCACCTGGGTCCCATCGTGCGGGCCCATCACGAGCGCTGGGACGGGCGGGGATATCCCGATGGGCAGATGGGCCGTCGCATCCCCATGGCCTCGCGCATCATCGCTGTTTCGGACGTCTTTGACGCCCTCACCAGCGAGCGCCCCTGGCGCGAAGCCTGGAGCTACGATCGAGCGATCGGTTATATCCAGGAAGGGGCGGGTACCCAGTTCGACCCGGAAGTGGTCCGGGCGTTCCTGCGAACCTCCCGCCGCCTGAAGGCGGCCGGCTACCTGGACTGACCGGGAAGAAACCTTTGCTCCCTCGCGACCGAGTGAGCACAGCTCATTCGGGAGGAACCCATGAAAAAGCACTTTCTTTGCGCCGCTCTGGGCGGTGCTTTGCTGGCCTCGCTGGCGACTCAGCCGGGTCTTGCCAAGCGCGACGAGCCGGCGGGCTCACGGGATACCATTCAGTTGGCTTTACTGTTGGATACATCCAACAGCATGGACGGCCTGATCGACCAGGCCAAGAGCCAGCTGTGGAAGGTGGTCAACGAGTTCTCGGAGATGAAGAAGGACGGCAAGGTGCCCCGCCTTGAGGTTGCCCTTTACCAGTACGGCAACGACGGCCTGAACGCCCGGGAGGGCTACGTGCAGCAGGTGGTGCCTTTCACCACCGACCTGGACAGAGTATCCGAGCAGCTGTTCAAGCTCAAGACCAACGGTGGCGAGGAATACTGCGGCTGGGTCATGCGCTCGGCCATGAAAGAGCTCTCCTGGAGCGACAAGCCCAAGGACATCCGGGTCATGTTCATCGCCGGCAACGAGCCTTTCAACCAGGGCACGGTCAACTATAAGGAGGTCTGCGCCTCTGCCCGTCAGAAGGACGTGATGGTTAACACCATCTTCTGCGGCCCGCGCGGAGAGGGCGTGGAGACCGCCTGGTCCGATGGGGCCAAGCTGGGCGGCGGGGATTACCTGTGCATCGATCAGGACCGCAAAGTGGTCGATATCCCCACCCCATACGACGCCGAGCTGGCCACTCTCAGTACGAAGGTCAATGACACCTACGTCGCTTACGGCGACAGCGGGAGTGCCGGCCGGGCTCGTCAGGAGGAGCAGGACAAGAACGCCGCCGCAGCCGCGCCTTCGGTGGCCGCTCAGCGGGCCAACACCAAGGCAGGTGGCAACTACAGCAATGCCGGCTGGGATCTCGTCGACGCCACTCGCGAGGGAGAGGTCGATGTCCGCAAGGTTCCCAAGGATCAGCTGCCGGCTGAGATGCAGCCCATGACCGAGAGTGAGCGGGCGGCCTACGTCGACAAGAAGGCGAAGGAGCGCTCCGCCCTGCAGGCCCGAATTCGCGAGCTCTCCGCCAAACGCGACGCCTTCCTGGCCGAGAAGCAAAAGGCCGCCTCGGGCGCGGAAACGCTGGACGAGGCGATGATCAAGGCCGTGCGCACCGAGGCGGTCAAGCGCGGCTACACCGTTCCCAAGACCTAGGGCATCATCCGGTAAGTCCGTCCCTACGCCTTGTCCAGAGAGCGCGGAGTGAACCCCCGCGCTCTCTTTGTCAGGCGACCGACTCGGGGTTGCGGAAGCTGGCCACGCTGATCTCGGGCGTGGGGGCCAGCACTACCCGGTTGCGCCCCTTCAGTTTGGCCTGGTAGAGAGCCGTGTCGGCGGCCTTGATCAGAGCCGTGCAGGCCTGTCCGTGGGTGGGGTAGGAGGATACGCCCACCGAGATGCTGATGGGCGATAGGCTCTGGCGTCCGACGCTGACCTCGAGCCGGCTGATCCCCTCGCGCAGGGCCTCGGCCCGGGCCGCACCGTTCTGCAGCGAGCTGCCGGGTAGAATGAGGATGAACTCCTCGCCTCCGTAGCGGCAGGCCACGTCCTCGGCCCGCACGTTCTCTCTCAGGAAACGGCCCACGGCCTGGAGGACCGCATCGCCAGCATCGTGGCCGAACTGGTCGTTGAAGCGCTTGAAGTGGTCCACGTCGAGCATGATGACGCTGACCGACTCGCGCTTGCGCCGGGCTCGGAACACCTCGCGCTCGAGCGACTCCTCCATGAAGCGTCGGTTGTAGAGCCCTGTCAGGGTGTCGCGCACCGACTGCTGACGGAGGGTCTCGCGTAGCACCAGGTTGGCGATGGCAAGCGACAGTTGCTCGGCCACGCTCTCGGCGAGTTGCATCGTTTTCTGAGCCAGAGGCTGGTCGCTGATAGGGCGCAGGTGCAGGATTCCGAGCGCCTCTCCCTGAGCCATCATGGGCACGCACAGCGTCCAGCTCGAGCCTTCGTCATCCACGTGGGCGCAGAACGGCTCGGGGTCACCCTGCCGGGCGAAATGGGTGCAACCGCGCCGAAGCGACCAGCAGTTGGGCGGAGTGAACATCTCCTCGGCGGCATTCCAGCCCCAACAGGTGAGCGTCTCCACCACGTTCTTGGACGGGGAGATCAGCATCACCGAGCCGGCCGTCTCGGGGAAGAGCCGCAGAAAGAATGGCCCCACCGAGCGGAAAGCTTCCTGTTTGTCTTGCGAGGACTCGATCAGCTCCAGCAAGCGCCGCAAGAGATCGGCGTCCTGGCTGCGTTGCTGCAGGCTGTGGACCATCTCCTCCAGGGAGGCGTGGCTGGTCAGGATCTCCTGCTGGGTGGTCTGCCGCTCGCGCTGCAGCTGGTCGCTCATGTCGTTGAAGGCGGTGGCCAGCTCGGCGATCTCGTCGTGCCCCGAGACCGGAATTCGGGCGCTGAGGTCACCCAGGCCCACCCGTCGAGCCGCTTCTACCAACGGCTCCAGCGAGCGCCCCAGGCCCCGCACGATCAGCCCTCCGATGGCGGCGACGAGCAAGAGAGAAGCGCCCAGCACGCTGAGGATGGTCAGTTGGGTGGAGCGGGCGGCCCGCTCGGCTCCCTCCTGGCGACCGCGCAGAAGGGCTTTCTCCTCGCTCTGCAGCTCGGCTACCAGCCGCTCCAGTTTGCGCATCAACTCGCGGCTCTGCTCGGGGCCGGCCAGCCGGCTCGCGGCGGCCAGCTTGCCTTTCTGCCGGGTGGCGATGGCTCTCTTGAGCAGCTCCAGCCGCTGGGTGGTCAAAACCTCCAGTTGGGTAAAGCGCTCGAGTTGGACAGGATTGGACCTGAGCAGGTGGCGCAGCTCCTTGCGGTCCTGCTGCAACTGGGCCACCTGAGCCTGAAAGCCCGTCAAAAAATGGGGCTGGCCGGTGGCCGCGTAGCCCTGGGCATTGCTCTCGGCCGCGCCCAGGTCATACTGAGCCTGGCTCAGGGCTCCCAGAATGCGGAAGGAGTGGGACACACCCGAGGCATCATTGAGGAGGGATTCCAGGCGGTCCGAGGCCACCAGGCCAACCCACAAGAGGCTGAGAACCGCCAGCCCAAATCCCCCGCCGATCTTTTGCCCGATCGTCCAGGTAGAGGGCATCGTCGTCTGTCTCCAGATTCGGGATGAGTGGGGCGGAAGTTGCCCCGGCTCAGCATACCGCTCTGGGACTGGGTCAGAATAGGAGCCAGCTCACACTGGCTCGACGACTCAGGAGGCCTTGCGACGTGAGCGCCGGCGGGCCGGCTTTCCGGCTGGCCGCTCAAAAGCGGTTGGCCGCGCCTTCAGCCAGCGGTGAAGACACTTTTGATCGCAGGAAGCTCCCGCCGGCGGCAGGAGCTGCAGCCCCACCCGGTGGTGCTCGCCCTGCAGGTTGCTCCAAACGGGACGCACCTGGAAGAGCACCGGGGCCAGACCCTCGAGGCGAAAGACGATCTGCTCGGGCAGGGTTGCCAGGGGGCCGGCGCTGACCAGGCCCACCCCTGACTCGCTCACGTCCACGAGCTGTCCTCTTCGGAACGGGCCGTGCCCGGTTCGGAAATAGGCCTGGGCCTCCACCGCATACCTCAGGTTCTGCCGATTGTCGTCCATCGTTACCCTGCCTTCACGCGTCGTTGCCACCATTGTAACGGCTCGATGTTACAAAAGTGTTTATTTTGCGACGACGGTTCGAACGACGGCAAAACGGGCGCGGCCTGAGCGTGTCTCGAGCTCGCGGCGCAGAGCGGTCGGGCTGCGCCGCACGGCCGGACGATGCAGCTCGCACTCTTTGATGCCGTTGGCATCACGCTGGTAGCGGGTGCGGTAGGTCGTGCGGGCGTCCTCGAAACCGCGCTCGAGCAGCCTCTCCACCAGAGCTCCTGCGGTGGACTCATCGGTGAGCACGAAGCTGTCCACGCGAAGCTCCAGGCTCCCATCCCGGGCCGAGGCGATCAGCTCACGCACCTGCAGTACGCGGCGGCGGGCCATGGCCGGGTTGCCGTCGCCAACGGGGCGCATCTCCAGGAAACTGGAAATGGTAACCCGGTGCTTACGCTGGTCATTGTCCCAGAAAGTGCGGGAAGTGCCATTGGGGTGGGCCTCGCCCCCCACCCGGCCGGCGACCACTTCGGTCCAGAGCCGGTTGTAGGCCTGGACTCGCTTGTCCCGCCCCGAGAGGGGGGGGAACTGTTTGAGTAGCAAATCGAGAAGCGTCATCTTGCCCTCAGTCTAATCGAGAGCATTTGGAGGGGCTTTTGAACGCCATGGGGGGCGTGTTAACGTTCTGTAAACGGACTGGGGCAGAGTTTACGTTTCGGTTTGCGCCACCATCACCCGGTTGCGTCCGCCGCGTTTGGCCTGGTAGAGAGCCTGATCGGCGGCCTCCAGGGTGGCTCCCGGCTCTTGCTCGATCAAGAGAGGCGACAGCCCGATACTGGTAGTCACCGGCAGCAGCGTGCCATCCGGCAGGGTGAACGGGGTAGCCTCCACGACTTTGCGCACCCGCTCGGCGGTGGCTTCGGCGCTGGCAAAGGGAACCTGGCGCAAGAGCACCACAAATTCCTCGCCACCATACCGTCCGACCAGGTCTTCCGCCCGCAGGGTCTCCTTCAAGCGGCCGGCCAGCTCGATCAGGACGGCGTCTCCAGCCGGGTGGCCGTGCTGGTCGTTGACTGACTTGAAGTGGTCCACGTCGAGCAGAGCCAGGGAATATTCGGTGTGGTGGCGGCGGGCCGCCGAGAGCTCTTCGGCCAGTCGGCTCATGAAGCTGCGCCGGTTCAGTACGCCGGTCAGGCCGTCCAGGTTGGCGCTGCGGTACATGTCCTGGAACAGGTCATGCACCTCTTGATCGGAGTGCTCGAGCCGAAGGTTGACTTCTGGCCCCAGCCCCAGCGAGTCTCCGTGGGAAAGCTCGGCCCGCTCGACAGGCTCGCCGTTGACAAAGACCCCATTGGTCGAGCCCAGGTCCTGCACCACCACTCGCCCTTGCTGGTCGACCTCGAGCTTGGCGTGGGCCCGGCTGACGCCCGCCCCGCGAAGCACGAGATCGGCGTGGGAGGCTGACCGACCCAGCACCAGCGTGCCCGCCCGCAACTGGAGAATCTCACCCTTCTCAGACCCGGTCAAAGTGATGAGGCAGGGCATCTTATGCACCGCAAGGCCCTTGAGCGGTGCGGCCCCCAGGGCCTCGGTGACGTCCTCGAACTCCATGACTGGCATGGTTATCGGCCGGAGGGATCCGCTCCTTCCTGCGCGCAAGATCATTATTGACAGGTGCGCGCAGCAGTGTTATGTTGTAGGCGCGCGCAAGAGGAAAGTGAGGCTGCGAATGAATCCAGAAGTTCGTTTCCGGGTGCCTCCCCATGTCTACGAGATGGCCGAGCAGCGCAGCGACGAGCTGGGTCTGTCCGGCTCAAAAGGGCGTTCGGGTGGGGTCTCCGAGCTGGCCAGGGCGGGGCTTTATCTGCTCTTGAACTTGCCCCTGCCAGCTGACGCCCACTGGCTGCAGTCGCAGCGCTTCGAAGACCTGCGCCTGGCTCGGCGCGCTATGACGGGCGATGACTCGCGAATCGGCTTACGATTGCTCCACCGGGTCGACCCCGAGGTGCGCCGTAAGGCGGCCCTGGAGCGGGGCCAGGCGATTGCCTCACTGGCCAGCACCCGCTTCGAGTTTGAGCCAGGCGAGGTTCCTACCGAGCTGACATCCTGGTTTGAATTGACCGAGAGCGGTCTGCCGGTGGGGGAGATTGACCTGTCTGGCGGACCTCTGGCTGTCGGCACGCTGGTCTCGGCCGCACCCGAGGCCACCTTGGACGAGCTGCTGCCAGTCGTGGGTCAGCTCAACCACAAGAGGGCAACCGACCAGGAGCGGCGCCGGCTGCGCGAGCTGCAGCGCCAGAAGGGCCAGCAAGAGCTGGCCGAGTGGGTATCCGACAAAGGCTCGGTCCACCTCCGAGCTTTGCTCGAAGAAAGCTTCGACTGGCTCGACCGGGCTGAGCGGGAGTACGGCGCCTGGCGTCTGCAAGCGCTCGGTGTGGGTGGAGTGATGGCCTTGCCGGGCTCGCAGTCTCTGTCCGCGGCTCACGAGTCGCCCCGTCTGCTGGCGGTATCCGAGCCGCGCCTCGAGAGTATCGAGCGGTTACGCAAGATTCGAACGCGGCTCTCGGGCCAGTCCGGGATCAAGGCCTCGCTGGTCTGCCGCCAGGACGACCTCGAGGAACTGGTGCTCATCGAGGTCGCCGTGCCGACCGGCAACACGGTGCAGTTTCTCTCTCCCGACCAGCCGACCACGCCCGACCGCAAGGCGGCCCGCCCGGCCCCCTCGGGAAGGCATAGAATTCAATCCTTGCGAGGTGACTGAAGATGGCCTATCGTCCCTGCCGTTTTCGCGGCTCGGTTCTGGGGGTTTTCCAGTGCGAGAAGCACCTTTATCAGCACAGCTATCCCGAGATCTACAACGAGCTCTATGAGTTTTGTCTCGAGAACGTGCCCGACCGTTTTTGCGACTACGTCGACTTCGGCTTTTCGCTTGAAGGCGAGATGCCCCGCATCTTCATGAACTGCACCCACCCTTACCAGTCGCGCCCTCTGAAGAGCTTTCGTGACTGCATGGAAGAGTGCGACTACTACGACAAAGAGCGCGAGTCGCTGGGCTGACCTCGCGAGGATCCTCGGGAAACACAAAAGCCATCCTGTTTCCAGGATGGCTTCGCGATCTGGCTCCCACCTCACCAGACTCCCCTGACTTTGCCGACCTCGGGCGCGAACCGTGTTCGCTATCGGGCGCGCTCGTGGCGTGCCTACCCCTCACGGGACCCGCTCGGCTGTCAGGCCTTCCTCGCATGTTCACCCAGGCGAAGTGCTGGGGCGTGCTCTGGTCTGCGCGCTACCCCTCGAGGTTACGGGTTCCTCGAGTCCGCCGCGATGTCGCTCGCGGAGCGGTCGGCCGGCGACAGGCGCATATTACCTTTTAACACGTCTGCTGTCAACCCGCGAACAGAAGATCGACTCAGGCCTCCCGTTTGCGCTCCGGCTCGTTCTTCTTGAACATCTCGCCCAATTTGCGCAGCTTGGCGTCTTCGCGCAGTTTCTCCTCGGCTGGATAGATGCAGGAAACCTGGGCCAGGCGGACCAGGATGTCGACGGGTTGTTCGGATTCCTCGGAAAACGAGCGGATCAGGGCGTAGTAGTCGTCAAAGTCGAGGATCCGGCCTTCCAGGCAATCGAAACAGAGGTAGGTACCCTCTGCCTGGTGATACTCCAGGAAGGCAGCCAGAACCGGGGACTTCCGTCGTTTCATGGGGTTCTCCTCAGAGTGGGGCGGAGCGTTACCGCCCTGAGATTGCCGCGGGCGCGGCACTTCGTGGTCACGTACAAGCGCGTGAGCGCTTTCTGGGGGGCTACCACATTGTCAGAGTATCACAATCTCCCTACCCTGTCAATGTAAGCTCAAAGCACGTAGTTTCGAGCAATTTTCTGGAGAGAAAAAATCAAGGAAGCGATGAATCTTCTTCAGGATCGCTCTCCGCCCCGCTCGCCGCCTCTAACCAGCGCTGCTTGAGCTCGGAGAAGTTTTTGTTGGCGAGCGCCGAGCGGATCGAGCGCATCAGCTCCAGCAGGAAATGGAGGTTGTGCAGGCTTCCCAGATGGTAGGCCAGCAGCTCATCGCCCATGTACAGGTGGCGCAGGTAACCGCGGCTGAAATTCTGACACGTGTAGCACTGGCAGTGAGGCATGAGCGGCGACTGATCGTCGAGGTAGCGGGCGTGACGCAGGTTGAGCGTCCCTCGCCTGCTCACCCCCGGGGTCTGGGGTGGGACCAGTACGTGGGCGGTCCGGGCAAAGCGGGTGGGCAGCACGCAGTCGAAAGTATCGATGCCGCGCTCGACGCCCTCGAACAGGTCGTTCACTTCGCCGATGCCGAGCAGGTGGCGGGGGCGGTCGTCGCTCAGGTGAGGCACGGTCCAGTCCAGCACCCGGTGCATGTCGGCCTTGCACTTGCCCAGCGAGCCCCCCACCGCGAATCCGTCGAAGGGCAGGTCGGCGATGAAACGCACCGAGCGGGCCCGCAGGTCCTCCCATTCGCCCCCCTGCACGATGCCGTAGAGAGCCTGCTCGGGGTTGGTGCGCGCCTGGAGGCTGCGCACGGCCCAGCGGTGCGTGCGCTCCATGGCAAGCTCGGTGTATTCGTAGCCGGCCATGGGCGAGGTGCACTCGTCGAAGGCCAGGATCATGTCCGCCCCCAGCTCTTGCTGGATGGCGATGGAGCTCTCGGGGGTGAGCTTGTGGCGCGAGCCGTCGATGTGGGAGCGAAAGCTGACCCCCTCCTCGTCGATGTGGGCCAGCTTCTCCCCGCTCTTGGTGCGGGCTGGCTCGCTCTGGCCCTCGTTGGGGAAGATCCCGCCGATCTTGCCCACGCCGTCCTCGCGCGCGGCCCCCAGCGAGAAGGCCTGGAAGCCGCCCGAGTCGGTCATGATGGGGCGGTTCCAGCCCATGAAGCGATGCAGGCCGCCGAAACGCTTGACCCGGTCCGAGCCGGGACGCAGGTACAGGTGGTAGGTGTTGGCCAGCAGGCCCTGCACCCCCAGCTCCTCCAGGTCGCGCGGGGTCATGGCTTTGACCGTGGCCAGGGTTCCGACAGGCAGGAACTCGGGGGTCTCGATGTCGCCATGGGGGGTGTGGATGCGCCCCCGGCGGGCCTGGGTGCCTTCCAGGCGCTCAAGCTGTTGGAAGGAGAAGTCGCGGGCTCGGATCATGGCCGGGCGGATTGGCAGACCGGGGCCCTCACTCCTTCTTGTCAGATGGTACTTTGCTGAGCCAGCCGCGCGCGAGCAGCAAGCCCAGCGGGGTGATGCAGGCGATACAGCCGTAAATGAGCCACAAGGTGGAGGGGTCGCGCGGCCCCTGCTCGGGGATGTAGCGGTTGAGCATGAACCCCGAGTAGAGCCCGGTTGTGAACTTGGCCATGAACCAGGGGATGTTGGCCAGCCCCATGTAGGAGCCCACCTTTCCGGGCGGGGCCAGGTTGGCCACATACTCGAGGAAGCGCGAGGACCAGACCGCCTCGCCCAGCGAGAAAAGGGCCACGTAAAGCAGCAGCAGCGAGAGTTGAGGCGGCGGCACCAGCATGAAGGTGGTGACGGCGCTCAAAGTGGTGCCGATCATCATCATGTTCAGGACCCGCGCATTGCGGGTCAGGCTAGCGATCAGGGGCACGAAGACCACGATGATCAGGGGATTGAGCCCCGAGATCCACTCGAATTTTGAGTTAACCGACTCGGGGAAGCAGCGGAACACGTAGTCAGGAACCGTCAGCCACTGGTGGGCAAAGAGCGTGCGCACGGGCAGCAAGATGAAGATGAAGAACATGAAACGCGGGTCGAGGAAGGGGGAGTTGATCCGGACCGGTTGTTCCTGGCCAGGGTCGTCCGGTAATTGCTCGAAGGGCTTGAGGTCGGCCGTGAAGGCCACCAGGTGACAAAGCAGCACCAGTCCGGTCAGAGCGGTGCAGAACCAGAACACGCCCGCGATCCCGAGGCCCAGGCCGTGGACGACCGTGTCTCCGAATTTCAGGAAGACATCACTGGTGCGCAGGAAGGGGGAGAAGAAGTTCTCGGCCACGATGCCCAGGTTCATGATGGAGTAGAGCAGGCTGTAGCCGATGGTGGCCGTGCGGGCGTCGGTGTATTCCTTGACCCCGGCGTAGAGGGCCGGTTGGATCACGCCCGAGCCCACGGCCATCAGCACCAGCGCAGTCCAGGCCGCCAGGTGGCCGGCCGCCAGATCGCCGGCCCCGCTGAGAAGGGCCCGGCCGACGAGCAACAAGAGCAAAGACACGGTCAGCGCTCGACGCACACCGAGCCGATCCGAGATGAAGCCTCCCCCGATCATCGTCAGGGTTACGAGCCCCGTGAACACGGACACGGCCACTCCCGCCTGTTGATCGCTGAAGCCCAGCTCGGCTCCCAGGTAGCGCGTGAGCAGCGTCAGGATGCCGAAGTAAGCGATCCCATCCACGAAGTTGACCAGGTTCACCAGCCAGAAGGCCCGCGAGGCCTTCACCAGGATCGCCAGGGACTGACCAAGACCCAGGTCCTTGCTCTCTTGCATGCCCCGAGTGTGCCCTCAGATGCCAGGGCGGTCGTGGGGGAGGGTGTTACAATTCCCCCAGCCGCGAAGGAAACCGTGTCCTGCGCGGAAACTGAACCGGGTGAAGTACGCTGGCCCCTTCGCCCACGATTGCGGGCCCTGTCCCTATCTCCCCGCTCGTCGTTGGCGCACACTGTCGCTGATCGTGGAGGAGCTCGATCCCGAGGACCTCGAGCGCATGCTGGCCCAGGGCTTTCGTCGCTGTGCTCGCTCCTGCTATATCAATGTTTGCAGGGGCTGCCAGGAATGCATTCCTATCCGTGTGCCGATCGCGACTTTCCAGATGAGCCGTTCCCAGCGCTCGGCCTGGAAGAAGAACCAGGATCTGACGGTGGAGGTGGTGGATGCGCGATTCACCACCGAGGGTTACGAGCTCTATGCTGGCTACTGCCAGGACAAGTTCTCCAAGCCCCGGCCTGAGAAGGAGGACTACACCGGCTTTCTGGTCGAGAATCTGGGCTGTACCAAGCATTTTGAGTATCGCCTGGACGGCAAGCTGGTGGGGCTGGGGGTGGTGGACGTGACCCCGAAGGCCGCCAACTCGGTCTACTTCGCCTACGACGTGGCCTGCGGCGCGCGCCGGTTGGGTACTTTCAGCGCGCTCTACGAGCTTGACTGGTGCCGTCGCACGGGGCGTGACTATCTGTATCTTGGCTTCTATGTGCGCGACTGCGGGGCCATGCGCTACAAGGCGGCTTTCTCGCCTCACGAGATTCTGCGCCCGCAGGAAGGCTGGCGCCCTCCCCATCCGGGGGAGACCCCGCACGACTGACGAAGGGCCCCTTCGTGAGACGACTGCTCCTGGCACTGGCCCTGGTGGGTCTGGCGGTGCTCTGGGTCCAGGCCCAGCCCGAGAAGGTCACGCTGACTTTCAACTACTTCGCCGACCCCAGCATGGAAGCCAACGTGCCCCTGGTGGCCGAGTTCGAGAAGCGCTACTCGCACATCAAGGTGCTCCACCGCACCCTGCCCGCCAACGTGGACATGATGCACGACAAGTACGTCACCTCGCTGGCCTCGGGCGACAGCTCGATGGATGTCTTTGCTCTCGACATCATCTGGCCGGCCGAGTTCGCCAACGCCCGCTGGCTGCTGCCGCTGGACGAGTTCGTGACGCCTGCCAAAAGAGCCACCTTCATCCCCAGCACGCTGCCCCCGGTCACCTGGAAGGGCAAGCTGTATGCGCTGCCCTGGAACTGCAACGTGGGCACCTTCTTCTATCGGCTGGACCTGCTGCAACAGGCCGGTTTGCCTCCGCCGGGTAACTGGAATCAGGTGGTAGACAGCTCGCTGGCGCTACGCGAGCGCTATCCCGACCTGTTGCGAGAGCCGCTGGTCATGCAGGCCGGTCGCTACGAAGGCCTGGTGTGTGACTTTCTGGAGCTACTGTGGGGCAACGACGCCGAGGTCTTCGACGCCAACGGCAAGGTGGTCGTCAACTCTCCCCGGGCGGTCGAGTCGCTGCAATACTTCTGCGACCTGATCTGGCGCTGGAAGCTGACTCCTCGGGCGGTGACCTCCTACAAGGAAGACGATTCCTACGTGGCCTTCAGCCAGGGCAAGGCGCTGTATCACCGCTCCTGGCCTTACGTCGTCAAGACCGGCCTCGAGCCCACCTCCAAGATTTACAAAAAGGTGGGCTTCACCCGCATCCCGGGCAAGAACGGCCCTGGCCACGGTTGTCTGGGCACCTGGAACCTGGCCATTTCGGCCCGCACGCGACATCCCCGCGAGGCCTATCTGCTGCTCGATTTCCTGACCTCTCCTTACGCCGAGAAGACGCACGCCCTCGAGAGCGGCCTCAATCCCAGCCTGAGCGCTCTTTATAGCGACCCCGACCTGCTGGCCCAGCGGCCCTATCTGCCCGAGTTCCTCACTCTGATAGAGACCGGCAAGCCCCGGCCGGTTACCCCGCTTTACCCGAAGGTATCGCGCATCCTGCAGATCCAGGTCCACCGGGCTCTGACGGGCGAGCTGACCCCTCAGCAAGCCCTGGATGAAGCGGCCTGGAAGCTGGAGGAGCTGCGACGGCGGTATCCCGGGGTGCCGCTGACTTGAGTAGGATTCTTACCTCCTGTTCGCTAACCTTGAGCTGAATGGCCGACTACGAACGCCTCTGGGCCCCCTGGCGCATGGGCTGGATCGCCGCCCCCAAGGAGCCCGGCTGCTTCCTGTGCCGCATGACGGCGGAAGACGACGACGCTGGCAATTACTTGCTGGAACGGGGCGAGCACTGCTTTGTGTGCCTGAACGGTTACCCCTACAACAACGGGCACCTGTTGATCTCGCCGTATCGGCACAACGGCGATCTCGGGGCTGCAACTTCTGAGGAGCTGTCCGAGATGATGCTGCTGGCCCAACGCTGGGCCGGCTATCTAAAGAAGGCCGTCAATCCGGGCGGCTACAACCTGGGCATGAACGTGGGCGTGGCGGGCGGAGCCGGCGTGGCCGAGCACCTGCACCTGCATCTTCTGCCTCGCTGGGGAGGGGACCACAACTTCATGAGCATTGTGGCCGACACCCGGGTCATCAACCAGAGCCTCGAGGCCTGCTATGATGCTCTGAAAGAGGCAGCCTCGTCATGATGAGCGCAGGCTGGTGGCGAGGCGTTCTGTGGCTCATGCTGGTGGGTCTTGGACTGTACGTCTCCATGCACATCACCGGCACCCTGACCGTGTTCGGTCTTGGCTTCGTGATCGCCTATCTTCTGAATTCCCCTGTAGAGAAGATCACTGGCCAGAAACTGGGGCCCATCAAGAGCTTGAGCCGTGGGCAGGCCATCCTGGCCGTCTATCTCTTTCTCTTTGCGCTCTTGACAGCAGGGGGGTTCCTGATCATCCCGCTGGCCATCGAGCAGACCCAGGAGATGGTTCGCGATGCTCCCGAGATGGTGGCACGCATCCAGACCAAGGCCCTCGAGCTTCAGGAGCGCTATATCAACAGTGTTCCCGCTTCGGTGCGCAGCAGCGTCGAGTCCACCATCGCCGGCAGTGCTGATCGCTTCGGCTCGATGCTGGGCACGGTTTTCAGTTTCCTGGCCTCGGCCGTGCTCGACCTGGTAGGGAAAGTGTTCCTGCTTCTCACGGGGCTGCTGGTCGCGCTCTACTTTCTGCTCAACTGGCACGGTCTCTTCGATTCGGCGCTCGGACTGGTTCCGCGCAAGTACAAGGACGATGCCCGCAGCCTGACCCTGCAGATGAACCGCATTTTCGGCGGCTACATCCGCGCCACCATCGTAGCCAGCTCTGCCTGCGGCGTGCTGACCTTCATCCTGCTCATGTTCTTGACCGGCTGGCATCCAAATCCCTACTCGCTGCTGCTGGCCTTGCTGGCTGCGCTGACCTATCCCATCCCCGTGGTGGGTGCGGCTGGCACCTGCGTGCTGGGCGGGGTGATGGCCTTTTTGTCCACCGGTGACCTGGGCTACGCGGTGGTCGTCCTGCTGGCCATTATGGGAGCCAATCAGGGCGTCGATCGCACCATCTACCCCAAGCTGATGGGAGACGCCATCGGGGTTTCGCCCATGTTCATTCTGTTTGCCGCTTTCGCAGGCGGAGAATTCCTGGGCACCACCGGGATGCTGCTGGGTATTCCGCTCGCGGCCATGACCAAAGCCCTGCTGACCTGGGTTCACTCCCGCTTCCTGGTCGTGCCCGACGAGCAGCAGCGGCACACCACTGAAGAGCTCTGGCGGCGAGCGGCCGCGAAAGCCGGCCAGCCCGCTCCGGAGAAGAAAGACGAGTCGGCCTGGGAGGAGGCTGCTGCCGTCGAGCCGGCAGCCAGCTCCGCTGAGGTCGCTGCTTCAGCCGGTGGTGTCGGTTCAGCCGAACGTGCCTCGACCTGGAGCCCGGCCGCTCCGACTGGCGTCCCGGTCGCCCCGACCCCGGCCGTCGAGGTCTCCGAGTCCGCTTCGGCCGTCGTCCCGGTCGCCCCGACCCCGGCCGTCGAGGTCTCCGAGTCCGCTTCGGCCGTCGTCCCGGTCGCCCCGACTCCTTCCGTCGAGCAGGTTTCCGAGTCCGCTTCGGCTGACGCCCCGGTTGCCCCGACCCCCTCCGTCGAGCAGGTTTCCGAGTCCGCTTCGGCTGACGCCCCGGCTGCCCCGACCCCGGCCGTGGAGCAGGTTTCCGAGTCCGCTTCGGTTGACTCCCCGGTTGCCCCGACCCCGGCCGTCGAGCAGGTTTCCGGGCCCGCTCCGTCTGTCGAGACTGCCGTTCGCGACACATCGGCTGGCCTCGCCGCGGCTGCCTCCAGCCTGGCACCCGAGCCGGCCGTAATGGGCGAGTCGGCGTCTATGGGGCCGCAGCCTTCAGCCCGGGCGAGCGGGCCTGCGGGCCAGGCCGCTGCTTCCAAGCGCTCCCGCCGCTCCAAGAAAGACCCCGTCCCCTCCTCCGAGCCTCCGGGCGAAGAGGAAGGCGGCATCGTGGGCATGATCGGCTGATCCTGTGGGACCGGTAGGAGGGGCCAGGCACCCCGGCGAATAGCGCGGAAAATTTTTCGCCATTACCCCCCCGCGAAAGCGCTTTGGCTCTCGATTCAGGTCACCTCGACTTGAGCCTCCTTCAAAGCGAGTCGGGGTCACCCCTGGAGGAAAACACGATGAAACGTCTTCTGGCATTGTGCCTTCTGCTCTTTGTGAGCTTCTATCTCACCGGGTGCACCCGCCCGCCGAACGATGCCGGTACCACCGGGGCCGGAACGACCACCGGGGCTACCGGTGGCACCACCGGTGGCACCACCGGGGGCACCACCGGCCGGACCCCGACTCAAGGAGACGCCGCTGGGCCCGACGCCTACGCCGAGAAGGCTGTCGACGGAGACAATGTCAAATTCGGCGTCTATCTCTCCATTACGGGTGAAAGCGCCACCTTTGGCCAGGGTACTAAAGCCGGGATGGAGCTGGCGGTCGAAAAAATCAACAAAGAAGGCGGACTGCTGGGCAAGAAGATCAAGTTGATCGTCGAGGACGACGAAGGCAAGCAGGACAAGGCTGCTGCCGCCGGCCAGAAACTGATCGAGCAGGACAACGTCCTGGTCGTGCTCGGCGAGGTGATTTCCACCAACTCGCTGGCCGTGGCCCCGATCTGCCAGAAGGCCCACGTGCCGATGATCAGCCCTTCCTCCACCAACATCAAGGTGACCCAGGTGGGGGACTTCATTTTCCGGGTCTGCTTCCTGGATGACTTCCAGGGCGAGGTGATGGCCCGCTACGCTGCCGATAACCTGAAGGCCAAGACGGCCGCACTCCTGGTCGAGAAGTCGAGCGATTACTCGGTGGGTCTGGCCGAGAGCTTCCAGAAGACTTTCGAGTCCAAAGGTGGCAAGATCGTGGCCGAGGAGAGCTTCACCAAGGCCGACACCGATTTCTCCAGCGTGCTGACCAAGATCAAGGGCTCCAAACCCGACGTGATCTTCCTGCCGGCCTACTACAACTCGGTCGGCCTGGTGGCCACTCAAGCCCGGGCCCAGGGCATCAACGTTCCCTTCCTGGGCGGTGACGGCTGGGAATCGCCCAAGCTGATCGAGCTTGGAGGCAAGAACCTGGAGGGTTGCGCCTTCTCGACTCACTTCAACGTCAACGCTCCCGAGGGCGTCGTGGCCGACTTCGTGAAGGCGTTTCGGGCCAAGACCGGCGATGACCCCGACGGTCTCTCAGCCCTGGGCTACGACGACGTGATGATGGTGGCCGATGCCATCAAGCGTGCCGGTAAGTTTAACCGCTATGCCATCCGCGATGCGCTGGCCAGTACGAAAGGCTTCGAAGGCGTGACGGGAATGATCACCATCAACGCCCAGGGGAACCCCGACAAGCCGGCCACCATCATGGAGATCAAGAACGGCAAACTCGAGTACGTCACGAAAATGTATCCGGAAGGCGCCCCCGCGGCACCCTAGCCTGCATGGAGACAGTCCTTCAGGTCCTGCTCAACGGGTTGGTGCTGGGCAGTGTGTATGCCCTGATCGCCCTGGGCTACACGATGGTCTACGGTGTACTCAAGCTGATCAATTTCGCCCACGGCGACGTCCTGATGCTGGGAGCCTTTGCCGGCTTCTACATCGGCTCGAGCGTGGCCGACTCGGTGCCCATGCCACTCCTGGTCACGCTGGTGCTCTCCATGGTCATTTGCTCCGTGATCGGTGTCACCATCGAGCGGCTGGCTTACAGGCCGGTCCGCAGCGCTCCCAGCCTGACGGCTCTCATCACGGCCATGGGGGTTTCCCTCTTCCTGGAATACACGACCGCTCTGGTGCTGGGCCCCACCCCGCGGGGCTTCCCGTCTGAGAAACTGTTGCCGACGAGCACCGTGCTGGCTATCCCCGGTTTCCCGAATATCTCCAATCGGCAGCTGGTGGTGATGGGCACGGCGCTGGCTCTGATGGGCTTGCTCTACTACATCGTGGTGCACACCAAGATGGGCAAAGCCATGCGGGCCGTCTCGTTCGACAAGGACGCCGCCCGGTTGATGGGCATCAACGTCGATCAGGTCATCTCGTTTACTTTTGCTATCGGCTCGGCTCTGGCAGCGGCGGGAGGCATTCTGTTCGCCCTTACCTACGGACGGGTGGACCCTTACATGGGCATCTATCCTGGCCTGAAGGCCTTCATCGCGGCCGTGCTCGGAGGCATCGGCAGCATTCCCGGCGCCATGCTGGGAGGTCTGCTCATGGGCTTCACCGAGTCCACTGCCAGCTACTTCGTTTCGACCTATCGCGATGCGGTGCTCTTCTCTGTTCTGGTCATCATTCTGCTGGTACGCCCCGCCGGCATCCTGGGCCGCGGCATGGTGGAGAAGGTCTGATGGGCGGCTACCTCAAGAGCTGGGCCATGTTGCTGGGCGCCTGCCTGCTGCTTCTCCTCTTCGACCGTTTCGCTTTCTGGGCTCTCAACGGGTTCTGGAAGAACCTCATCCTGCTGGCGGGCATCAACATGGTGGCCGCGCTTGGCCTCAATCTGACCAATGGCTACTGCGGCCAGTTCTCGCTGGGCCATGCCGGCTTCATGGCCATCGGCGGCTACGCTACCGCCTTCTTCACTATGATGTTCGCCTGGCCCGAGTGGATGCTTACCTTTCCCCACCCGGAATTTCCCATCGTATTCCCGATCTCGCTCATCCTGGGCGGAGTGCTGGCGGCTGCTGCCGGCCTGCTCGTGGGCATTCCCAGCTTGAGGCTCAAAGGCGACTACCTGGCTATTGCCACCCTCGGCTTCGGTGAGATCGTGCGCGTTTTTCTGGTGAACTTCGATTACATGGGCGCTGCCCGCGGCCAGACCAACATCCCTCAGTATTCGAACTTCTTCTGGGTCTACTCGATCGTGCTCATCAGCACCGTGGTTATCTTGAACCTGATCCGCTCCTCGCCCGGGCGGGCCATCATCTCGGTGCGCGAAGACGAACTGGCAGCCGAGGTGATGGGCGTCTGGACGGTCTACTACAAGGTGGCGGCATTCCTGCTGGGGGCATTTTTCGCCGGCGTGGCGGGCGGCTTGCTGGGGCATCTGCTCACCATTTTGACTCCCGACAAGTTCAACTTCGTGCTCTCGATCGAGATCGTGGTTATCGTGGTTGTGGGAGGCATGGGCTCAACGAGCGGAGTGTTGCTGGCGGCAGTGCTGCTGACTGCCCTGCCCGAGCTGCTGCGCTTCACCTCGGGAGCTGCGTCCATTCCGGGTTTGTCATTGCTGGGTGAGCCCTCGATGCGGATGATCCTCTACTCGCTCACGATGATCCTCCTGATGATCTTTCGTCCCAAGGGCCTCTGTGGCAACAAGGAGATCTGGGAGCTCTGGGGGCGCAAGAGCTCGTGAGCATCATGATGCAGGTGAAGCACCTGACCCGCCGCTTCGGCGGGCTGGTAGCCGTGAACGGGGTCGAGCTCGAGGTCGAGGAGGGCTCTCTGGTGGGCCTCATCGGCCCCAACGGGGCGGGCAAGACTACCTGCTTCAACATGCTCAGCGGCGTCATCCCCCCCTCTGAGGGCTCCATCTGCTTTCAGGGCAAGCGGGTCGATGGCAAGAAGGCCTACCAGTTCACCCAACTCGGTATCGCCCGCACCTTTCAGAACATCCGCCTGTTCAAGAGCTTGAGCGTGCTCGACAACGTCAAGATCGCCTGCCACTTCAGCTGTGGCTACTCGATGTTCCGCTCGTTCTTCCACGGCCCGTTCTTCCAGCGCAAGGAAGACGAGATCACCGAGCATGCCATGGAGATGCTCAAGATCTTCAAGCTCGACCACGACGCTCACGAGATCTCCACCAACCTGGCCTACGGCGAGCAGCGCCGTCTGGAGATCGCCCGGGCCATGGCGACCCGCCCCAAGATGCTGCTGCTCGACGAGCCGGCCGCAGGCATGAACCCCACCGAGTCGGCTGAGCTGATGGACCTGATCCGCTTCGTGCGCGAGAAGTTCGCCACCACGGTGGTGCTCATCGAGCACGACATGAAGTTCGTCATGGGTCTGTGCCAGCAGATCCTGGTGCTCGACTACGGCACCCCCATCGCCTACGGAAATCCGGCCGAGATCCAGGCCAACCCCAAGGTCATCGAGGCCTATCTCGGCAAGGACGAGGAGGGCTGACATGCTCGTCGTCAAGGACCTCCACGTTTACTACGGAGCCATCCACGCTCTCAAAGGCATCTCCATCGAAGTGCAGCAGGGTGAGATCGTCACCCTGATCGGGGCCAACGGGGCTGGCAAGACCACCCTGATGCGAACCATCTCGGGGCTGCTGCGTCCGCGCGAGGGCAGCATCGAGTATCAGGGGCGCTCCATCGGTGCGGCGCCGGCCCACGAGATCGTGGCTAGCGGTCTTTGCCAGGTGCCCGAGGGGCGGCGCGTATTCGCCAACATGTCCGTGGTCGAGAACCTTGAGATGGGAGCGTTCCTGCGCAAGGATCCGGATGTGGGCAAGGACATCGAGAAGTGCTACGACACCTTCCCACGCCTGCGCGAGCGCCGCCGCCAGACGGCCGGCACCCTGTCGGGCGGTGAGCAACAGATGCTGGCCATGGGCCGCGCCTTGATGAGCCAGCCCAAGCTCCTTCTGCTGGACGAGCCCTCCATGGGTCTGGCCCCCCTGCTCGTGGCCGAGATCTTCGAGATCATCAAGACCATCAACAAAGCCGGGACCACCGTTCTGCTGGTGGAGCAGAACGCCCACCAGGCCCTCAAGATCGCCCACCGGGGCTATGTGATTGAGACGGGGCACCTGGTCTTGAGCGGCCCGGCCAACGAGCTGGCCGACAATGAGGAGGTCAAGAAGGCCTACCTGGGCATCTGAGGCCCCGCTCTAGATCCCACCCGCGTCGTGGTAGCTGGCTGAAACAGGCCGTTTCTCCTGATCGCTCAGAACCCGGGGATCGATCTGATCCTCTGGTTTGCTCAGTCCGGAGATCGGGTAGACCACCGTGACCGACAAGTTGACGCGGGTGGAGGTCTCTCCATCGGTGCAATACATGCCCGGTCGCACTTCCTCAAGGCCCGATACCAGCTCGTGAACCTGGGCTGAGGTCAGGTTAGCCTGCCCGGAAATGACTCCCTCATTGCGGTTGACACTGGTAATCTTCCATTCGCGGCGCTCCACCACTCCGGGCCTGGTCAGGTGGTGATAGAAGTCGTCCGAGCTCACTCCACAGCCGCAGAGCAACAGACACAGAAGGGCCAGCACTCTCATCGGGTCTACTTCGGCGCCCGGTCACAGGTGCCTGTCGATACTGTCGCGTAGTCTCCAAGAATGCTGGAACTGGAGGGGATTCGCCTCACCGAGGAGCTCGGGCACGGCTCACGCGGCGTGGTTTATCGCGGCCAGGCGCGAGGGCGCGAGGTGGCCGTCAAGCTGCCTCTGGAGAATACGCCCGAGGCCTGGCGTCGCTTCCGCCGCGAGGGCGCGCTGCTGGCCAGCGTGCGCCACCCCTCCATCGCCCGGGTTTTCGAGCTGAGCCAACAGGCAGACGGGCGGCCCTACCTGGTGACCGAGCTGGTCCAGGGCCCCACCCTGGCCAGCCTGATCGCTCGCGGGCCGCAGTCCAAAGAGCAGGTGCTTGGTTGGCTGCTGCCTCTGGTGGAGGCGCTGGATACCCTGCACCGTCGCGGCCTGGTTCACCGTGACCTCAAGCCCAGCAACATCCTGCTCTCGAGTGCTGGCGCCCACCTGATCGACTTCGGGCTGGTGGCCCGCAGCGAGTCGGACGACCCGGCTGCCGGAACGCTGCTCTACGCCTCGCCCGAGCAATCAGGGCTGCTCAAGAGGCCGGTGGACCCCCGCTCGGACCTCTATTCGCTGGGCGTGTTGCTGTTCGAATGCCTGTCGGGTCGGCCTCCCTTCACGCCTTCCGACCCCGGAGAGCTGATGCGCCAACACCTGGTGCTGGTTCCTCCCGACCTGACGCGCCTGGTGTCTGAGATTTCGCCGATTCTGGCCGCCATCACGGCCCGACTGCTTCGCAAGGACCCGGACGAGCGCTACCCCTCCGCCTCCTCGCTGCTGGCTGACCTGCAGAGCCTGGACCAGCTGGAGGCCACCTGCTCTCGCGGCGAGGCGGTCGAGCTGGCCAGCGTCACTGCCGCCCGGCTCGACTCGATGGTGGGGCGGCGCACCCAGCTGACGCGCCTGCGCGAGGAGTGGCAGAAGGTACGCCAGGGCAGGGGAGGCGCCGTGCTGCTGGTGGGCCAGGCTGGCTGGGGCAAGAGCCGCCTGGTGCAAGAGTTCTGCTCCGGGCTGGGCCAGGCCAGCCTGTTCCAGGGGATGGCACCACGCGAGGAAACGCCATTTGCGCCCCTGCGCGAGGCGGTGGACCGGGGTCTATTGGGTTGCTCGGAAAGTCGCGCCCGCACCGCGGTGCGAGCGGCTGGCGCCAACGCGGCTGCTCTGGCCGGTTTTTCCGACAGCCTGGACAGGTTGTTGGGGGCCGCGCGGGCGGGCGAAGTGGGACCCGAGGAGCTGCAGAACAGCCTGGCCTCCTGGTTCATCCGCATGGCCGAGGGCGAGCCCACCGTGCTGGTGCTCGAAGACCTGCACTGGCTCGATCCGGCCAGCCTGGAGGTGTTGCTGCGCCTGGCCCAGGAGCTGCAGCGCGCTCCCCTCTTTCTGGTGGCCACCAGCCGCCGTCTGACCGAGCCCCTCGAGCGCCTGGGTCGCGAGCTGCCTGGCGGAGAGTGGCCCCTGGTGCCCCTGGAGTCGCTCGACCGGGGCGAGCTCTCCGAGCTTTTGGCCGCGGTATTGGGCCCGGGAGCGGTGGACTCGCTGTTGCTCGATCAGCTCGAGCAGAAGACCGACCGCACCCCGCTGGGGGCGCGCGAGTTCTTGCGCGCGGCTCTCGATCAGGGTGTGCTCTTGCCGCGTTGGACCGGCTGGGAGTGCGACCGCGAGGCTTTGCTGACGCTGGAGCTTCCCTCGGACATCCTCGAGCTGATGCTGCGTCGTTTTCGTCAACTGGACCCGGTCACGGCCCGCATCCTGGGCCACGCGGCCCTGCTGGGGCTGTCGTTCGAGCCGGTCGCCCTGGAGCGGCTCTTTGGGACCCTGGCGAGGGATGCCCTGGCGGCGGGGCGGATGGCCCAGTTGCTGGAGGGCACCCAGTTCGTGCATGACCGGGTGCGCGAGGCGGCGGCCAGCTCGCTGAGCGCGCGAGAGCGTCGCCAGGCCTGCCTGGAGCTGGCCCGCACCCTCGAGCCCCTGGCCACCACCTTGGAGGAGTGGCACCGCGTGGCAAGGCTCTACGCCGAGGGCGGGGCCGCTCGCGAGCCCATGCTGCGAAGCCATCGCACGGCCGGTCTTCTGGCTCTGAAGAGCCACGCCTATGAGGCGGCTTACCTGCTTTTGGAGCGGGTGGCGGAGGAGCATGATCCGCGCTTGCTCGAGGCCCTGGGCGAGGCAGCTCATGTCACTCGCCGGCGCGAGCAGGCGCTGCAGGCTTATGCCCGGGCCGTCGAGTTGGAGGGCGATCCGCTGCGCCGCGCCCACCTGCGGCTGCAACGCTGTGAGGTGGGTCTGATCACGTTCGACTGGAGCCAGATCCTGCCTGATGCCCGTGAGGCGCTGCGCGAGGCCGGGGCTCGCGTTCCCCGAGGAGGCCCCCTGGGAGCGGCCCGAGCGGCCCGCGATCTGGCCCGCTGGCTCTGGGGAGAGCGCCACCGCCGCCCACCCGTGGCCGAGAAAGAGCGCCACGCCCTGCTCGCTCGCCTCTACGACCTGACGGCGCGCGGGAACCTCTTTGCGGGGCGCTTCCCGGCCGCCATGGAGAGCTGCTTTGCAGGCGCGCTCCAGGCTCAAAAGCTGGGGCCCCACCGCGAAGCGGTCTCCATCTACTGCATGGTGACCGTCCTCACGGCCACCGTGCTGGGACATCACGACCTGGCCCTGAGCTACGCTCGCAAGGCCGAGGAGATGGCCCGCCAGGCCGGCCATCCCGTGGCCGTGGCCCAGAGTCAGCTCTTCGTTGGGCTGGCCCACCTGACCGCCGGCCGGGTGCGCCAGAGCGAGGAGGTGCTGACCCAGCTGGTGACCCAGCAGGAGAGCTATCTGGCTCCCTCGGACCACTTCCTGGCCACCCAGTTGCTGGCCGTGGCCATGATCCCCCGGGGGCGCTATCTCGAGAGCCTGGCCTGGGCCGACCGTTACGAGCAACGCCGCCGTCTGGTCAACCCCGATGAGCCTCGTCCCGTGCCCATGCTGGCCGTGCGAGCGGCCGCCGAGGCGGCCCTGGGGCGCTCGCCCGATAGCCTCCAGGAGCTCACCCGCCAGCTGCCGGGGATGTCCCCCAATGTGCGAGCCCTGGGCCTGACCGCCCGGGTGCTGGCTTTGCTGCATCGGGGCGAGCTGCCAGCCCTGCGGTCTCTGCTCACCGACCCGCAGCTGGGCGAGCTGGAGAGCTTCCAGGCCCGCACCGCCAGCCTGGGCGTGGCCTGGGGCTGGAAAGCCCTGTGCCAGGGCTCCGAGACCCCCTCGCCGGACGATCTCGGGCGGCTCGAGCGGGCCATCAAGCTCGGTCGCAAGCTCAATCGCCACAAGCTGACCGAGTCGCACTTCCTGCACTGCCAGGCCACTCTCGAGCGGTTGCGCGGCAGGCTCACCCAGGCCGAGCTGTGCCTTGACCGGGGCGAGCGGTTGTGCGACGAGGTCGACAACGACCTGGGCCAGCTCGAGATCTGGCTCGAGCGGGCCCGCCTGGCCCAGAAGCGGGGCCAGCCCACCGTGGCTCGCCGCTACGCCCAGTCGGCTCAGAACCTGGCGCGAGTCCACTCCTGGCTGCCTCGCCTGCGTCAGATCAGCCGCGAGTTCTCGCTGCTCGAGACATCGGTGCACGCGCGCATCGTGTCCACCGGCTCGAGCGGCCACGATCTCACCCGCCTGCGACTCGAGCGCCAGCTGGCCGCGCTCTTGGACCTGAGCCTGGCTTCGGCCCGGGTGCTGGACCCGACCTTGCTGGCTCAGAACGTGCTCGAGCACCTGCTCAACCTGCTCGGGGCCGAGCGCGCCTGCCTGTTCCGTCTGCGCGATGGTCAGCTCGAGGAGCTGGCCGGCCGCGACCACGAGGGACGCCTGATCGATTCTTTGACCGGCTATTCGCGCAGCCTGGTCGAGGAGGTCGCCCGCACCGGCGAGCCAGCCGTCGTGAGCGCTGGCCAGGAGGGCCCGGTGGACAGCTCCTCCAGCGTGCAGATCCATGGCCTCAAGAGCATGCTGGCGGCTCCGCTCTTCTTGCGCGACGAAGCGGTGGGAGTGCTCTATCTCGACACCCGCCTGGCGCGCGGGCTCTTCACTGACGAGGACGCCGCATTGCTCGGCGCCCTGGGCAGCCACATCGCTGTCTCGCTGGAGACGGCCCGGGCCGCCGAGATGGAGCTGCTCTACAAGGCCGAGTCGCAGCAGCGCGAGCTGGCCGAGACCGTGCGCGATCTGGCCACCAGCCTGACCGAGACGCTCGAGTCCGACCAGGTCTGGGAGCGTCTTTTCGCGGTGATCGCCGAGCGCCTGCGCGCCGAGGCCGCCGGGTTCGAGCCCGAGGCGGGCGGCTGGCGACGGCTGGCTGGCTCCTCTGAGCTCGATCCCGACGAAGGTTTGGTCCTGCCTCTGGGAGAGGCCCGGCTGGTCCTGAGCCGCCTCGACCCGCTCGAGGAGGCCGAGGTGGATCTGGCCACCACCTTCGCCGGCCAGGCCGCCCTGGCGCTGGAGAAGGCGCGTCTTTTCGCTGAAGTGCTGCGCCTTGCCACCACCGACGGCCTGACCGGCCTCACCAACCGGCGCCACTTCTTCCAACTGGCCGAGCGCGAGCTGGGGCTGGCCCGCCGGCACTCAGAGCCGCTCTCGGCGGTGCTGCTGGATGTAGACCACTTCAAGGCCTTCAACGATACCTATGGCCACGACGTGGGTGACGAGGTGCTGCGGGTGGTGGCCTCGACCCTGACCGCGGCCATGCGCCGCGAGGACCTGCTGGCCCGATACGGCGGGGAGGAGTTCGTGCTGCTTTTGCCTCGCACGAGGGGGCCCGAGGCCTTCGAAGTTGTGTGCGAGCGCCTGCGGCGGGCGGTCGAGGAGTGCCGGGTGAAAGATACCCTGCGGGTCACCATCAGCCTGGGGGTGGCCGACCTGAAGCCTGGAGAAGGCCTGAACGAGCTTCTGGTGCGGGCTGACGCAGCCCTCTACGAGTCCAAGAAGACAGGACGCAATCGCACCACCCTCGCTCCTTGAGCCCTTTCGAGAGCTTTTCAGGCCCCGTCGGTAGGCTCAGGTCATGAAGCTGCAACTGACCAGCCCGAACGGCTCCTCTCGTCGCCTGGCTGTGCAAGCCTTTGCTCAGGAGGCAAAGACGGCCTGCCAGCCCGGCAACCTGGTCGAGCTTCCCGACCAGGGCTCGGTGCGTCACTACGGCGCCAGTCAACAGTTGATCGCCGACCAGGCCATCTTGCACCCCTACACCGATCAGCCTCCGGGCACGGCCCAGGTGATCGCCGACTGCGACGTGGTTCTCAAAGGCCTGGAGCGCTTCAAGGGCGAGGACGCGGCCGAGATGCGCCAGTCGGTGGCCTCGCACTGCTCGAAGATGACCAAGCTCGGTCTGCTCGCTGCCGGCGGCGGACTGGCCCTGGGCGCCGGGCTCTACTTCGCCGGGCTGGGCTGGGTGGGAGCGGGCGCGGGCCTGCTGACTGCGGCGGCCGGCCTGGTGGTCGCCGAGAAAGAGAAGTCCAAGGCTCGCGAGTTTGAAACCCAACTGACCGCCTGGGATCAGGCCATCCAGACCGGCAATCCCCACCGGCTGCCCATCCCCCAGGAGGGGGCGGTGCAGTTCGAATACGTCTTCATGGTGGAGAAGGCGCACATCGGCGTGAGCCGATCCTACCGCGTGCCCCAGGCGCTGCTCCAGGAGACGCCCGCGCCCACCTGGACGGGAGTGGCTCCCGAGGCCAGGACTCTGGCCGCTCCCGAGAATGTGGCCGCCGGCAAGTTCACCCAGCAGCGCGAGAAGCCAAGAGGCAAGTTCGACGGCCCCCTCTGGCCCGAGACGGACGTGCGCGTGCCCGAGTCACTGGCGGAGACCAGCCGCATGGCCGAGCAGCTCGACCCGGAGCGGGCCGCCGCACCGGCCGTGCAGGAGAGCAACGGTCGGGTCACGGTGGGCGGCATCGCGGTGCGCAAGAAGCAGAAGCCTGCCCAGTAGCTTTCCCGGGACCTGCCCGACTTAGGAGATGACGCTCATGCGCTCAACGCCACATAGACGTTCTGCACGTCGTCGTGCCCGTCGAGCGCCTCCAGGAACGCCTCGACCTCCTGGAGTTGCGCCTCGTCCAGCTTCACCGGGTTCTTCGGGCGGTAACCGAGCTTGGCGGACTGCACCGTGAATCCGTGCTCCGGCAGCGCCTTGCACACCAGATCGAGATCGGTCGGATCCGTGTAGAACAGCGCTCCCTCCTCTTCGATCTCGAAATCCTGCGCCCCCGCCTCGATGGCCGCCACCTCCGGGTCCGCGCCTGACGACGACACGGCCTCGATCATGCCCATGTGGTCGAACTCCCACGCCACGGAGCCCGACGCGCCCAGCAGGCCCTTGCGGAACAGCACACGCATCTCCGGGCCGGTCCGGTTGATATTGTCCGTGAGCGCCTCCACGATCACCGGCACGCGGTGGGGAGCGAACCCCTCGAACACCAGGTGCTCGTAGTTAGCGCTGTCCCCGCCCGCACTCTTCTTCAAGGCCCGCTCCAGCGTCTCGCGAGGCATCGAGGCCTTCCGGGCCTGCTCCACCAGGAGCCGAAGCCGGGGATTCAGATCGGGATCGGCGCCGTTCTTGGCGGCAATTGAGATTTCCTTGGAGAGCTTCCCGAACACCTTGCCTTTTGCGTTCGCGGCGGCCTCCCGATGCTTTGCTTTCCATTGTTTACCCATGCCGCTCGCATTCGCCCCTCCTGGCCGGAAACACTTCCTGAGGCGCTCAAGGGAGCGCGTCCAGCCTCTGCTCGAGCTCTCCCACCAGCCCCTCCAGGTTGGCCAGGCTCCCCAGCAGCAACCCACATTGGCCTCCATCGGCCAGGTCGACCATGACCGCCAGCTCGTCGGCCACGGCCTGGAAGGCCTTCGCCACCGAGGCCAGCTCGGGATGTCTGGCCAGCTGGTGGGCCGCGGCCCGCTGTTCGGTCTCCAGCGCGACGGCTTCGTCGGCCAGTGTCTGCAGTGAAGAGCATCCACAAGGTGGGATGTCCTGCTTCCTCAGGGCTTCGCGCGCATTCTCGCAGAGGAGCCCCTGCGGAGTCTGGCTCAGTAAAGGAATCCCGGGCTACCGAAGGGCGGGCTACCATCCTGCCCGGGAGGGCAGTGCAGCAGTTTTGGAGCCTCGAGGGTGGGCTCTTCAGGGAGGGCACCCGAGCCCTGCAGGCGTTTGAGGGCAGGCGAGTCCTTCAGAGTTTTGAGCCCGGCGCTGGCCGGCTCCTCAGACACCTTTGTGCCGAGACTCTGGATTCTATCGATGCTGGACATGGGCTTCTCCTTTGAGTTGGTGATGGCTCAGATGCCCGATTCGGGCCCTTTCCAGCCGTAAAGTCTCAAGATTTCCATCGCCTTGGCCGCCGAGGGAGTGCGCTCGATTCCGAGCGGTCCGTTCCCCCTCACCGGCCGGTTGCCGGACTGGGCCAGTGGCACGGCTCCGCTGTTCACGTACGAGTCCCAGTTGCCCATCACGTAGCGGTGCGTTTCAGCGAAGTCCTCGGCGCCGCTGCGGCCCCCGTAAGGGCTCACGCTGCCGGGCAGGCTGCGCCACAACTCGGAGGTCTCGGGGTTGCCACTGGAGGCGGCCAGGTTGTGCCCGGCCTCGTGGTGGATCAGGTAGTTGGTGGCCTGGTTGCTGGTGAGCCCGTGGCGGTCGAGCACCATGCGACCCTCCCGGTTGCCTGCCATGGCTCCCACTCCGGTGGCTCCGTTGCTGGGAACCATGCCCTGCCCGAAGACCTGGCCCAGGTTGTCGGACAACACGATGTTTCGGGCGTGGATCCGGGCCTGGGCTGGCATCGCCTCGATGGACTGGCGCACCCGGGCCAGCTCTTGAGGGGAGGCTCCGCCGGCCACCCGGATGTCCAGCGGCCGCCCATCCGGTCCAGGCAACTGGAAGGTGGTGACGCCTCGGGCCTCGGCCTCGCGGGTCAGGCCTTCCATGCCCCCCTCTCGGTAGCGCCAGTGGTTGCCCTCCATGATCGTCTCGGACCAGTTGGTGCCGTTCTCGGTGTAGCTGCGGGTGCGCCAGTTCTGGCCGCCGCGCTCGACCTCGGTCCAGGGGCCCCGGTCGTCGCCGGCCGTCCAACTGCGATAGCGACCTCCGCCCTCGAGCTGGTTCCATTCGGAGTTGGGCACGCTCCACAGATCCCGGTCTCGCACGGGGGCGGGCAAGAAGCCGCTGCCGGGCCGGGTCTCGGGGGGCGCATCGGCGGTCCCGTTGCCGCCAGCGTTGGCGGCCTGGGTGCCGTTGCCCGGGGTGCCGTTGCCGGTCGCGTTGCCGGCCTGGGTGCCGTTACCCGAGGTGCCGTTGCCCGGGGTGCCATTGCCGGCCGCGTTGCCGGTCTGGATGCCGTTGCCCGGGGTGCCGTTGCCGGTCGAGCTGACGCTTCCCACCGAGGAGACCCCCGCGCTCTCCGGTTTCCCTGCGTTACCAGAATTGCCGGTCGTGCCGCCGCCGTAGTTGCTCATCAGGGCGCTCAGGTGGCCGGCATCGGCTCCGCCTGATTCGCCCGGCTTGCGAGCCTCCCGGCTCAGGCTGACCTTATCCGACCGGCCCACCTTGCCAGCTGAGCGCGCCTCGGTCGACTTGCTCGTGCTGGTCTTGCTCTGGGTGGCTTTGTTGCTGGTGCTGCTCGGCTTGCGCGAAGAGGATGAGGATGAGCTCGACCTGGGCCGCGGACGGCTGGCGCTGGAAGACGAGGACGAGGAGACCTTGGCCACGGGATACCTCCGATCAGAGCGATTCTTGCTCTTACTCTAGAAGCCACAAGAAGGCGACTTGTCGACAGGATGTAAACGGGAAGCAACAATTGTGAACACCGTGTAAACCGACTGTGAACGGAGCCGTCTTTCAACTCCAGTTCAGTCCCTTGTTGTAGGCTGGAAAGCATGCAGATCCGCCCTCTCAGCGGCCTTCCGATCAGCGCCGCCTCGCCCGCTTCGAGCCAGCTCGCTCAGGCTGCCCGGGACCTGTTTGAGACCGGTCACCGGTTGAGCACCCGGGAGAAGTCGTTCTGGAAGGGCGAGCACTGGGAACAGGCTGACCCGGCCCGGGCCGTGGAGGCGCTCTCGAGCTCGCGTCCCCTCAAAGTGGAGACGGCCGCGGGAGTCGAGCTGCCCATCGCCAGCCCCGAGGACCTGCTGGAGGCCAGCGCCCTGTCGGGCAAGGGCCCGGTCGAGTCGCTGGGCTCGCCCATGCTGGCGGGCAGCCTCAAGGCCATCGAGTCCCGAGGACGTCTGCTGGCCGACGGTCAGCAGAGCAATCCTTTCCAGGCCTACAACTCGCTCACGCAGGACGCCAATCACCCCCGGCCCGCTATCGAGTTCGAGGTGGGTCCCCTCAAGGTGCGCCTGCGAAAACCCGAGGATGCTCTGACCACCGCCTTCCTGGTGGCCGGATTCGGGGACGGAACGGGGGTCGATCCCCGGGCGCGCCAGCTCTCGGAGCTGGTTCGCCAGGGCTACAGCCTGTCCAACGGCTCGGCCCTGGAGGCCTTCCACGCCAAGGAAACCACCGTGAGCTACCAGGGAGTCGAGCTGGGCCGGCCCGACGAAGGCCTTCCGCAACGGCGCTCCGAGCTCGAGCAAGCGCGGGCTCTGCTCAAGGACCAGACGAAAACGTGGTGGCCTGTCCTGAGAGAGCCCTCCCAGCACCCCCTGGACCAGCGGCTCGAGCTGGCTCAGAGTCTGGGCTCGGTCGAGCACTATCGCCTGGTGCTGAGCCAGGCCGGCCCGGGCGAGGACCTGAGCCAGGCAGCCGCTCCCCTGGGCCAGGTCGTGAGCCAGCTCGAGCCCGGCTCGGGCGAGGTCAAGGCTGCCTATCTCGCGCTGCGCGAGCTGCCCGAAGAGCAGCGTGCCCCCTTTCTGGACAACCTGCAGCGAGCCCAGAGCACGTCGCTGGCTCGCCAGGCGCTGACCGACCCCGATCTTGCCGCCCTGATGCAAGAGCTCGAGGAGCGCCGCGTCCCCGCCCACCAGCTGCGCAGCCTGATCAGCGCGGCTCTCCCCCACGGTCCTCTGGTCGAGCAGCGCGAGCTCATGCTGGCGGCCCTGGAGTATCCCGATTCGGTCAATCTCTACCAGCAGTGGGTGCAGGCCATGCCCCCCCAGGCTCGGGGCGAGTTCCTGGCTTTGCGCAAGGACGAGCCCACCCTCGAGCGCCTCAACCCGGCCTGGAACGCCCTGGTGCAAGACTCTGAGCACCTGGCCGAGCGGCGCGAAGCCTATCTCTTCTTGCGCGGAGAGCTGCCGCCCGAGTCGGCTTCCGAGCGAGCCTGCTCGGTCTTGAGCCAGCTGCGCGGCGAGAACCCGCGCCAGGCGGTGGCGGTCTACCTCGAGCTGTCTCGCTCCGGCCTGCAAGATGAGGCCATCTGGCCCGTGTGGCAGAAACTGCAGGAGAGCCCCGAGCCCCAGACCGCGCTGCAGCTTTACGGGATCGCCCGGGACGCCGAGCAGGCTCTGACCGCTTCGCGCTGGCTGCGAAGGCCCGACCTCCCGGGCCAGAGCGAGGAGCGCCGCCAGGCCCTGGTTTCCCTGGCCCAAGCCCATGAAGGCGACCTGGGGCTGGCCACCCGTGACCTCCTCTTTGTGGCCAGCAAGAGCGACGAGCTGGCTCCGGCCGCCGAGATGCTGGGTGAGCTGGTGCGGGCCACCGGGTCCTCGCGCGAGGCGCGTCTTGCTTTCACGGCTCTGCAAGAGATGGACCCGGCCCAGGGAGCAGACCGCCGGGAGACCCTGTTGCGCTCTTTGGAGCTGGTGGGCAGCTATCACGAGGCCCAGCCGGTGTGGACGGCCCTGCTGGACCTGCCTGCGGCCGAGGGCAGCAAGCGGCTGCAGGGGATGGACGGCCGGCTCGAGCTCGGGCCCGACCAGCGAGGACGGCTGCTGGCCGGACAGCTGGCCCGACCTCTGGAAGGGCCGGCGGCGGCCAGCTTGATGAAGATTCTGGCCCGCCCTTCGCTCTTGACCTGGACCGGCGATCCCGGCTGGGAGCAGCGCGACGGGGTGTGGCACTACCAGGACCAGAATCAGTCCAAGGATTTCAAAAGCCATCTCATCTCCAGTCCGATCCGGCTGCCCGAGGGCGAGAACAAGCTGGTGCTCGACGCGCGCTTTTTGCCAAGCTCGGGCAAGGGCGGATTGTCCCTGGAGATCGCCGAGGCGGGTCCGAGCCCGAAGTGGTCCTCTTTGCACTGGCAGGCCGACGCCAGCGACGGACCAGGGCTGGCTCTCAGCCTGCTCGGCTGGGAGGGCAAAGAGGTCGTCTTCCGCCTGCAGCGCTATGTCAACGAGGGTCCGGGCAGCGCCGAGCTCGACTTCCGCAGCCTGAAGCTGAGCGAGACCAGAACCGGCAAGATCCAGCGTCCTGACCTGAGTACCTGGCATCAGGAGATCGTCGGCAAGGACTCCAACACCACCTCCGGCTGGATCCAGCTCGACCCGGGTCCCAGCTTGATGCGCGCCTCGGTGCAGTACAACATGCGCACTTATTCCAACGAATTGCACCTCGAGGTCATGAGCGAGAAGAGCCCCACCTGGCGCTCGTTGACGCGCTGGTCGGGAGGGGACAGTTATGCCACCGAGGAGAGGGAGGTCGACCTGGCCGCCTATGCCGGGCAGAAGGTTCGCTTTCGTTACCGCCTGCACACCGAAGTGCCCGGGACGGCCAGCTATAACTCGCCCAAGGGGACCATGTACCAGCCCAGCATCATCCCCATTCGCGAGGACCAGAGCGGGGCGGCGCGGTTGGACCTGTTTCAGTCCGGCGGGCTGGGGGCTGCTCAGAGCGAGCAGCTCTTGTCGCTGGCCTACGGCGATCAGGATGCGGCGACCCGCAGCCGGGCCATCCAGACCATGGGTCGCCTGACCGAGGTGACCGGCAGCTTCGATGCGGCCTGGAAGGTGTGGGAGAAGCTGGGCGCGGAGGTGGGTCGGCCCGATTTCGAGGACCGCGCCGTCGCCTACGGGACGCTGCTCTCCAAAGGGTCCGAGGCGCCTGCCGCCTTCGAGCTGATCGAACGCGAGCGGGCCCCCGGAGAAAGACTCGAGCATGCCGCTCATCTGCTTGGGCAGCGCGACGCTCCGTCTTTCCTGGCCCTGCGGCGACGCCTGCAGGCCGAGAGGCTGGATCAGCCCATGGCCGATTCGGTGGCCTTCCTGGCCAGCCTGAAGGGCAGCGCTTCTTTGACCGACCGGATCTGGGAGCAGGTGGCCTCGCCGGTGCTGGACGAGTCGCTCGCGGAGCGCCAGAAGGCCTTCTCGCGCCTGGCCGAGAGCACCGCCGGCCTGGACGATGCGCTCACGCTCTATGCCCAGACCGGCCAGTGGCTCGAGCCGGCCGATAGCTTCCCGGCCGCCGTAGCGGCCGTGGCCCAGCTCTCCACCGTGCTCAACAGGGATGCCGCCAGGGTGGGTCAGGTTCTCGGTTTCATCCAGGAGAAGCAACAGTCGGGGAGCCTGGCGGGTCAGACCACCGGTGAGCTGGTCAAGCGACTGGTCAACTCCCTGGTGGTGCGCTCGGAAGACCCCCAGGACCTGGACAGGGCGCTGCAAGAGCTCTTGACCCCGCAGGTCGGCCCGGGCAGCGTGCAAGAGCAGGAAGACAAGGTGATCGTGGGAGGCGTGCCGGTTCCGCGGAGGGCCGCCGGGGAGGCGATTCAAGCACCAGCATGACGCCCTGGCGCGGCCGGGTCAGTGCCTCCAGCGCCAGGTCGTGGCGGCGCAGCAGTTCCTGGACCGCGGCCAGCGCGCGCGACGCCTGCTCGGGATCGCGCGGCTGCGGGGCGGGCGGCGTGTCGTCGGGGCGTTCTTCGGCTTGGTCAGCCCGCAGGTCGGCTTCTTGATCAGCCATGATCGAGGGCCCGTTCAGGGAGGATCGACCGAACCCATCCAGCGGCCGACGATGGCGGTACGCCGGGCGAGTGCCGACGATCCGCGGTTGGCGTCATAGTAGCGCGGCCGCGGCAGCATCGCGGCCATCCGCGCCGCCTCCCTGGGTCCCAGTTGCGCCGCCGACACGCCGAAGTGGTGCCGCGCCCCGGCCTCGGCACCGAACACGCCGACGCCCCATTCCGCGACGTTCAGGTACAGCTCGAGGATGCGGCGCTTGGGCATCACCGTCTCGATCATGTAGGCGATCACCAGCTCCTGGCCTTTGCGCAGGTAGCTGCGTTCGCCCGACAGGAACAGGTTCTTCGCGAGCTGCATCGTGATCGTCGAGCCCCCGCGCACCACGCGCCCGCGCCGCCGGTTCTGCTCGTACGCGCGTTCGATCGCGTCCCAGTCGACGCCGTCGTGCACGGTGAAATTCGCGTCCTCGGCGGCAATCACCGCTCGCTTCAGGTGCACCGAGATCCGCTCGTAGGCCATCCAGCGGTGGCGCAGCGCACGTTGCGGGTCGGCTGCGCGCAGGCGCGCCAGCTCATGCCGCATGAACGGCGTCTGCCCGGGGTCGAACCAGTTCCACCACAGCACGTGCGCGAAGAACCACAGCTGCAGCGCAAGCAGCGCGGTCACGCCCAGCACGCCCGCCAGTGCGACCGTGCGCAGCACGCGCAGCCGCGTCGTCCCCGATGCGCGACGCGCCACCGCCCGGCTCAGGCCACGCCAGCGGCGAGCTCGGTGCGCAGCGCCTCGTAGACCGGGGCGGTGAGCGGCCGCACGCCGCGCCAGGCGAAAAACGACTCGGCGGCCTGCTCGACCAGCATGCCGAGTCCGTCGCAGGCCCGCGCGCAGCCACCCTCCCGAGCCTGCGCGACGAACGCCGTTTCGCGCGCCGCGTAGAACATGTCGTAGGCGAGCACGGCACCGGCGAAGAGCGCATCGGCGATCGGCAGCCGATCGCCGACGAGCCCCGCCGAGGTCGCGTTCACCAGCAGGTCATGACCGTCACCGGCGTCGTCGAAGCCACAGCCGCGCAGTCGGCCGGCCGCCATTCCTGCAAATTCGTCGACCAGCGCGATCGCGCGCGGCGCCGTCCGGTTGGCGATCGTCAGCCGGGCCACGCCCGCTTCGATCAGCGGACCGATCACGCCGCGCGTGGCGCCGCCGGCCCCGAGAATCAATACCGAACGGCCCGCCAGCGCCACGCCGAGCCGGTCTTCGAGGTCGCGCACCAGGCCTGCGCCGTCGGTGTTGTCGCCCCAGGCTCCGTCGCGATCGAAGCGCAACGTGTTGACCGCACCCGCAACCTGCGCGCGCGCGCTGCGCCGCGCGGCCCACGCGTGCGCCTCGGACTTGAACGGCAGCGTCACGTTCAGGCCGCAGCCCCCCGCGTCGCGAAAGTGCTCGACCGCCACCACGAAGCCGTCGAGCGGCGCGAGCAGCCGCCCGTATTCGAGGTCCTGCCCGGTCTGTCGCGCAAAGTGCGCGTGGATCGACGGCGAGCGGCTGTGCGCCACCGGGTTGCCGATCACCGCGTAGCGATCGGTCATCGGCGCGCGCCCCTGGCAGGGCTCACCGACGCGGTTTCGAGCGTGTCGTTGGTGAAGGTCCAGGTGCGCACGATCTGCAGGATGTCGCCTTCGCGCGCCATCTCGGGCGTGAAGCGCTCGTACGGCGCACCTGCGTGCACGATCTGCCTGACCGCCCGGTTGAGCACCTCGTACTTCGACTTGCGGTTGACGATCACGTCGACCACGTTGCCGTGCCTGTCGATCTCCACCGTGATCACCAGCGAGTCGTACATGCGGCCGCGCGCCTCCGGCGGATAACGCGCGGTGCCGAGTTTTTCGATGCGCGCCGCCCAGTCGTCCACGTAGCGGGCATAGCTGACGCCCACCGCGTTGACGCCGTAAGTGAGGCGCTTCGGGCGCTTGTTGTAGTCGGAGATCTGCCGGTCGATCTGCGCCTGCAACCGCGCGATCACCGCGTCGACGTTGCGGTCGTCGTCGCCGGAGACCGCCGCGCGCGGCTCGTCGGAGCGCTCGCCCTCGCGCAGCGCGGCCTGCGGCCCACGCGCGAGCGCCAGCAGCTTGCGCTGCTGCGCCTCGAGTTCGGCAAGGCGCTTGCGGCGCGGCACCAGGTCGTCGCCGTCGCGTGCCTGCAGCTCGGCCGGCAGCGGCGAACGCGCGCGTCCCGTGTCACGGTCTCCGCCGCCCTGCATGCTGGCCTGCGCCACCACCTCCGGTTTCAGCGGCTTCGCGTCGGTGCGCGCGTTGAGCAGGATCACCTCGAGCTGCGGGTCGATCGGAGCGAGCTTCAGCGGCGCCGGCGGCGCGAAACGCAGCATCAGCGCCAGCGCGTGCAGCAGCACCGAGACGACGATCGCGAACGCCAGCGGGTCACGCTGCCACAGCGTGGCTGGCGAGAGGTGGCGCGGCCAGGCGAAAAGGACGGGTCTCATCGCGCGCGCACCTCGCAGCCCGGGGTCATGCCGTCTGCTCGACGAGCGCGTCCTCGCCGTCGTCGAGCGGCTCGCCGGTGTCGGACGCAGCGCCGAGTTCGACGAAGCGCGCTTCGATCGACAGGTCGATCTCGTCGGTGGCGAGCAGGTCGACCACGACACGGCGTCCCGGGGCGATCGCCGGTGCGCCAGGCAACCTGAAGTAGAGCGGCGCCGCAGCGAGCCGCACCAGGTCGTCGCGCACCGCAACCGCCTCGGCGCGTCCCAGGCCTTCCTGCCCGACCCAGCGCAGGCACCAGTAGCGCTCCATCCGGTGCTGGAAATCGAGGTACGCGGCATGGCGCGCTTCGAATGCGCTGATGATCGAAAACAGCCCGGCGTCGTTCTGGCCGAACGGCGGCTTCTCGCCGGCCAGCACCGCGAGCAGCTGTCGCTGGTTCACCAGGTCGGCATAGCGGCGCAGCGGCGAGGTCGACCACATGTACTGCGCAACACCGAGCCCCTGGTGCGGCAGCGGATGCGTGCCGGTCTTCACGCGCCCGGCCTGCTGCGAACGATAGACGGCGGGCACGCCGTGATCGGCCAGCATCAGCGCCCACTCGCTGTTGGCGAGGATCATCATCTCGGCGACGATGCGATCGAGCGGCGCATCGCGGCGCCGCTGCACGATGCGCACGCGCTCGTCGCCGTTGGCGCGCTCCAGGTAGAAATTGAAGTCGGCCCTGGCGCGTGGCTCGGGCTTGCCGCGCACGCGTTCGCGCTGCGCCGACAGCGCCAGCGTCAGGCGCCAGAGCACGCGCAACGCTGCGCCACGCGGGTGATCGATCGGCGCGTCGCCCGCCAGCACCTCCTCGTCGAGCGCCTCCTCGCCGAGCGCGCCGTCGAGCAGGTCGTGGCGCAGGTTGTCGACGATGCGGATGCGCTCGGCGCGTGTGTGGCGCGACACCACGCGCTCGCCGTGCGCGTCCAGATCGACGTAGAGCGACAACACCGGTGCCTGGCGTCCGGCGTCGAGCGAGAACGCCTCGATCACCGCCCCGGGCAGCATCGTGACCTTGTCGCCCGGCATGTAGATCGTGGACATGCGCTCGCGCGCCAGCGCATCCAGACCATTGCCCGGCGCGATCCCCAACCCCGGCGCCGCGATGTGCACACCGACCCGCCAGCGCCCGTCGGCCAGCGCCTGCACCGACAGGCAGTCGTCGATCTCGGTGGTCGTGGAATCGTCGATCGAAAACGCCTCGGCCTCGGCCAGCGGCAACGCGGGCAACCGCGCGACCACATCGTCCGGCGGGCCGCTGCACAGGTGAAAACCGAAACCGTGCGGAAAGTATTCGGCGGCAAAGCGCGCGATGTGCAGTGCGCGTGGCGATTCGAAGGCGCCGAGCGCCAGCAGCAGCCGCTCGGGCGTCTGGCGCGTGAGCGCGAGCGCCTGTTCGAGCGCCTTCCAGGCGAGCGAGGACTTGTCGGGGCGCGCCAGCAGTTGCGCGGCCTGCGCGGCAATCCCGGGGGGCAATTGCCCGGTGGCCATCGCCATCGCCTGCGCCCCGATCGCCTCTTCCTGCTGGCGGCGCCGCTCGATCGCCGCCAGTGCGGCGGCCAGCGTCTCGGGCGGCGCCGGCCGGAATCGGCCGCGGCCCTTGCGGTGGAAGTGCACCGGCGCGCCGTGCAGTTTCAGCAGCAACGCGGTGGCCTCGACGGGCCCCGGGGCGTGGCCGAAGTAGTCGCGGGCCAGTTCGTCGAAGGCGAACTCCTGCTGCGGCGCGCACTCCCACAGGAAAGCGGTGTCGATCTCCTCGGCCAGGCTGCGCGCGGCCGGCAGCAACGTGTCGGCGGCCGGCACGTCGAAACGCAGCAGGACGTGGGCGGACTTGATCTTCACACGCTTGCCGCTGGCCAGTTCGACCTGGAGGCTGGCGCCCGCCTCGGACAGGATCGAGCCCGCCCTGAACTCGCCGTTGTCGTCGAACAGGAGGTGCTTCATCAGACGGTCGATTATAGAGGCGCGCCGCGCACCGCCCCGGCGCGTCCGTCGGCGTCCGTCGGCGCCCGCGCGCCGGCCACTCGGCCGGACCCTGCGGGCTACAGCGTGATCCCGCCGGAAACCTCGATGACCGCACCGTTGATGTAGGACGCCTCGTCCGAGGCGAGGAAGGCGTAGACGTTGGCGATCTCGTCGGGCTGGCCGAGGCGGCCCAGGGGCACTTTCTCGACCATCCTGTGCATCACCGCCGGCGGAATCGAGTCGAGGATCGGGGTGACGACGAAGCCCGGGCACACGGCGATCGCGCGCACCCCTTTCGGACCCAGCTCGCGCGCCCAGGTCCGGGTCATGCCGATCAGCCCCGCCTTGGTCGCTGCGTAGTTCGTCTGCCCGAAGTTGCCGTACAGGCCGACGACCGACGAAGCGTTCAGGATCACCCCCGAACCTTGCGCGATCATCGTGTCGGCGACCGCCCGGGTGCACAGGAACACGCCCTTCAGGTTCACCTCGATCACACGGTCGAACCCGGCGGCGCTCATCTTCACCAGCCGCGCATCCTGCGTGACGCCGGCATTGTTCAACAGGCAATCGATGCGGCCCCAGGCCGTCTTCACCGCCGCCACCATCGCCGTCACACTGGCTTCGTCGGTCACGTCCAGTGGCACCCCGAGCGCCTGGGCGCCGCGGGCGGCGAGTTCCGCGCGCGCGGCCTCGACACGCGCGGCATCGAGGTCGGCGATCACCACGCGCGCGCCCTCGCGCGCGAACTTGCGCGCGCTCGCCATCCCGATCCCGCCGGTCGCCCCGGTGATGATCGCCACCTTGTCCTTCAGTCTCATGTCTGCTCCGCAGGAGGGTCCGAATCGATTGCGCCGCCGCCCAGCCCGGCGAACGCGAGCACACGGTCGACGAGCGTGGCGAAGTCCGACAGACCGTGATCGCTGCCGTCGAGCAGGATCTTCGGCGCGCCGCGGTACTTCGCGACCATCTCGCGCCAGTCGAGCAGTTCGTCGCCCTTGGCCGCGATCAGCAGGTAGCGCTGCAACCGGGTCGGCGCCGCCACCTCGAGTTGCGCCAGTTCGTCGAGATACCGCGGTTCGAATACGAACGCGCCATCGCTGTGGTACATGCGCTGGACCCCGGTGTGGGACGCCAGATCGCGCGCCGGGAAGATCGCCGGATTGAGCAGCACCGCACGGCAGCCGCTGCGTTCGGCCACCCAGGTCGCGTAATAGCCGCCCAGCGAACTGCCCACCAGGGTGTCGGTACGCCGGGGCACGATGTCACGCAGGACCAGATCGACGGCCGCCGCCGGCGAGGCGGGCAGTTGCGGGCAGGCGAAGCACCCCGCGAACCCGAGCTCGCCCAGCCGGGCCGCGAGCAACTGCGCCTTGAACGACCGGGGTGACGAGCGAAAACCGTGCAGGTAGACGAGGCGGGGCGGCGCGATCGCGGTGCCGCCACCGTGCTGCCCGGCGCGACGCGCCGGGCCCGGGAACCCGGGCGCCATCACGTCAGCGCGCCGCCAGCGCGTCGAGCAGGCGCTGGTGAATGCCGCCGAAGCCGCCGTTGCTCATCACCAGGATCGTGTCGCCCGGCCGCGCTGCCGCGACGACCGCTGCGACCAGACGTTCGAAGTCGGGCTCCACCCGCGCCCGTGCGCCCAGCGGTGCCAGCGCTGCGCCCACGTCCCAACCCAGTCCGCCGCTGAAGCAGAAAACCTGCTCGGCCGCGGCCAGACTGGCAGGCAATTGCGCGGCCATCGTGCCCAGCTTCATCGTGTTCGAGCGCGGTTCGAGCACCGCGAGAATGCGTGCCGAGGCACCCAGGCGCTCGCGCAGGCCGGCCAGCGTGGTGGCGATCGCCGTCGGATGATGCGCGAAATCGTCGATCACGGCGACATCGCCCGCCCGGCCCCGCCATTCGAGCCGCCGACGCACGCCGCCGAACGCGCCCAGCGCCTCGATCGCACGCGCCGGTTCCACGCCGGCGTGACGCGCCGCCGCAGTCGCTGCCAGCGCGTTGGCGCGACTGTGCGCGCCGGGCAAGGCGAGGCTGCAGCGGCCGAGCAAGCGCCCGCCGAAATGCACGTCGAACGTCGTCGTCTCCGAGCGCTCCTCGACCGCATCGAGCGACCATCCCTGCGGCGACAGGAAATCCTCGCGTTCGCTCCACAGCCCACGCGCCAGCACGCGCGCGAGCGCCGGCTCGGTCGCGTTGACCACGATGCGGCCGTTGCGCGGCACGGTACGCACCAGATGATGGAATTGCGTCTCGATCGCTGCAAGATCCGGGAAGATGTCGGCGTGATCGAACTCGAGGTTGTTCAGCACCGCAGTGTGCGGCCGGTAGTGCACGAACTTCGAGCGCTTGTCGAAGAACGCGGTGTCGTACTCGTCGGCCTCGATGACGAACAGTTCGCCTGCGCCGAGCCGTGCCGAAACCGGGAAGTCCGCCGGTACGCCACCGATCAGGAACCCCGGCTGCCGTCCGGCTGCCTCGAGGATCCACGCCAGCATCGATGCGGTCGTCGTCTTGCCGTGCGTTCCTGCGATTGCGAGCACCCACTTTTGTCGCAGGACTTGCTCGGCCAGCCATTGCGGCCCGGAGGTGTAGGGCTCGCGCGCATCCAGAATGGCCTCGATCAGCGGATTGCCGCGCGCGACGACGTTGCCCACGACCCAGAGATCGGGGTGGATCGCGCGCTGCGATGCGTCGAAACCTTCGATCAGCTCGATCCCGAGCGCGCGCAGTTGCTCGCTCATCGGCGGATAGACGTTGGCATCGCAGCCGGTGACACGGTGTCCGGCCTGCGTCGCAATCGCGGCGATACCGCCCATGAAGGTGCCGCAGATGCCGAGGATGTGGATATGCATCGGAGCGATAATGGCGAGCCACGGATTCTACAGACATGCACGAAGCGCCCGACCCGCTGCGACTCGAACTCGCCGCCACCGCCGCCCGGCTGATCGCCGACTCCGGGCTCGATTACTTCGGCGCCAGAAAAAAGGCGTTGCGCCAGGTGCTCGGCGACCGCGCAGCGCCGAGGAAATCGATCCCCGACAATGAGCAGATCGACGCCGCGCTGCGCGAGCATCTCGACCTGTTCGATCCCGGACACGCGCAGCGCGTGGTGCGCCGTCGCCAGGCTGCCGCACGGCTGATGCAACGGCTCCAGGCCTTTCGTCCGTATCTCACCGGCGCGGTCTGGAAGGGGATCGTCGCCGAGCACGCACCGATCCACCTGCAGCTGTTCCACGACAATCCGAAGGACGTCGCAATGCAGTTGCTGAATGCGGGCGTGGACTTCGAGGTGTCAACGATCCCGCACTTTCGCAGCGGCGCCGAGATCGAGGCCATCGGATTCTGGTTCGATGACGCGCCGGTGTTGCTGTCGCTGTACGCCCACGACGACCTGCGCGGCGCGCTGCGCAGCGGGCCGGCTGGCGTCGAGCGCGGTGACCGCGCGGCGCTGCTCGAACGGATCGCGCAGGCATGAATCGCAGGCGCTGGCTCGGACTGGGCGTGCTCGCCGCCGGCTTTGGCGGCTTCGGGGCCTGGGTGGCGTCGCGACGCTACGCCATCGGCGACGCCGACCGCGAAGCGGTCGAACTGCTCTTCCGGCTCACGCTGCCCGACGCCGAGGGTCGTCCGGTCGCACTCGCCACGCTGCGCCGCCAGCCCGTGGTCGTGAACTTCTGGGCCACCTGGTGCCCGCCGTGCGTCGAGGAAATGCCGGAGTTGTCCGGGATCGGCGACGAGTTTCGCACCCGTGGCTTGCAGATCGTCGGCATCGGGATCGATTCTGCACCCAACATCGGGCAATTTTCACGCAAGTCGCCAATGGGGTATCCTTTGCTGGTGGCCGGCAACAATGCGCTCGAACTGGTGCGCCGGCTTGGCAACCGCGCAGGGGCCCTGCCGTTCACCGTCGTCCTGGCTCGCGACGGCAGCATCGCCTGGCGAACGCTGGGGCGCTTCAAGAGCGCCGAGTTGCGCACCGCCATCGCCCACGTGCTCTGATGCGGCGCCCTTGCGGGGCGAAAAATTCTGGCGCTCCGCTTCGAACAGGCGTATAAAGGCGCACAATTTCGCCCAACTCCGCCTAAATTCAACATTTCCCAAATGACCAGATTGCTCTGGGTCGTCCACGGCCCCAACCTGAACCTGCTCGGCACGCGTGAACCCGCGATCTACGGGACGGCCACGCTGAAGGACATCGATGCCAGCCTCGCCGCGATCGCAAAGGGCAACGGCTTCAGGCTGGAGAGCTTCCAGTCGAATCACGAGGGCGTGCTGATCGACCGGATCCAGTCGGCGCGCAGCGCCGGTGTCGAGTTCATCGTGATCAACCCGGCCGCGTTCACCCACACCAGCGTGGCGTTGCGCGACGCGCTGGCCGCGTCCGGGCTTCCATTCATCGAAGTGCACCTGTCGAACCTCCATCGCCGCGAACCGTTCCGGCAGCACTCGTACCTGTCCGACCTGGCGACCGGCGTCATCGTCGGGCTGGGCGCGGCCGGCTATCGCCTCGCGGTGCAGGCCGCGATCGAGTCGTTGCGCGCTGACGATGCGGCGGCTGCCGGGCGACGACCCCCGAGAAAGGGCTGACTGCCATGGACCTGCGAAAACTCAAGACGCTGATCGACCTGGTGGCCGAATCGGGCATCGCCGAACTCGAGATCACCGAAGGCGACGGCAAGGTGCGCATCGTCAAGGCGCCAACTGCCCCGACGACGCTGCCGCACGCCGTGCCAGCCTGGCCCCCCGCCGTCGCCACCGCCGCGGCGGCAGCGCCGACACCGGCCGCAGCGGCGCCCGAGGCGCCGGCCGGCCACATGGTCAAGTCGCCGATGGTCGGCACCTTTTACCGGTCGGCGCAGCCGGGGGCGGAGCCCTTCGTTTCGGTGGGCAGCGAGGTCAAGGAGGGCGACACGCTGTGCATCATCGAGGCGATGAAGCTGATGAACGAAATCGAGGCCGACAAGAGCGGCACGGTCAAGGCGGTGCTGGTCGACAACGGCTCGCCGGTGGAGTTCGGCCAACCGCTGTTCGTGATCGAGTGACATGTTCGAGAAGCTGCTGATCGCCAACCGG
>JAANMU010000117.1_pt1 | contig 99451 bp, 118 predicted proteins | sample 7279701 | NCBI WGS metagenome assembly JAANMU01 (sample SAMN14094539, study PRJNA606508) | bioreactor metagenome | isolation source: A lab-scale SPAN reactor treating ammonium-rich wastewater day 57 | place: Ireland: Galway | collected 2017-03-13 | reverse complement strand
CGTTACGCGGAAAAACTCATTCGCGAGTTTGAGCAGAAATACGCGAAGCCGGGCCGGCTCCGCGCGAAACCCAAGGGACGGAAGCAGCAGGGACATGGCAAGCCAAGCAAGGGACTTAATGACCACCGCGGAAGCCGCGCGGCGGCTCAAGGTGAAGCGGTGGCAGGTGGCGCGTGTGTTTGAACACGGCGACCTGCCCGATCCCCCGCGGATCGCGGGGCGTCGAGTGATTTTCGCCGACACGCTGCCGGAACTGCGGAAGGCGCTCAAGAAACGCGGCTTCCTTCCCAGTAAGTCGACGCGCAAGGAGTCCGGCGAGGATGCTTGATCCAACCGATCCGGTCACTCGGAAGATTCTCGATGAGATTCGCTGGACATGCAGTCCAGAGTTCGGCGAAGCGGTGCGGCGGCTGGATGAAACCCGGCTCCGCGAAAGCAAGCGACAGTCCGGCGACGATTCGCCGGAGCACGATAGCGACCTGGGGCGCATGACGGCCCCTTCACACCTGGAACGACGATGCTCGTATTGACGCGAAAGGAAGGGACTTCGCTTCATTTTACGGTGGGGACGACCGAGTTCACGCTCACGGTAAACCGAGTCCAAGGCGACCGCGTGCAGGTCGGCATTGATGCTCCGCAGGAGGTTCGCGTGCGGCGCGGCGAGATTCCGCCCCTGGTGGTTATTCCCGGCGACATCCTGCCGCCGGATGTATTGGCGGCGGCCTGAACGAGAACTGAACGAAAACTGAACGCGAAAGGGACATCGCATGTTGGTTGTGAAGCGCAAGCGGCGGGAATCGGTGCTGATTCGCGTAGGAGATCAAGAGATCAGGGTCAAGCTCCTGCGAATCAAAGGCGAATCGGCCCAGATTGGCTTTGAAGCGCCTCGCGAGATGCAAATCATCCGCGAGGAAAACGCTCAGGATCAAGAGCTGGCGGTCAGCTCGTGAAGAAAAACGATGCGCTGGCGACGAGCGGGTGGAACGACCAGCGCATCTTCCGGAAGTAGGTACGGCCTGTCGGCGAAGTCGTCCGCGAGTATCCGCCAGGCACGGCCCAAGGCGCAGGAAGCGGCGCACGGCGGGCTGGAAGGCCCGCAATTGCTGGGACGTGGAGCAGTAGCAGCTCGCCAGGCTCATAACCTGGAGGTCGATGGTGCAATTCCATCCGTCCCTACTGATCGCAACTGCGATCTTGATTGTGGTTTGTCCGTAGTGGTAAGCCCACGCCCATCGGCCACTTGCTGGCCGGGAAAGAGTTCTGCCGAGATAGCGACTCGGCCTCAGTGGTCCGACAAGTAGCAAGTTGCCGCCGGCGATAAACAAAAGCAATTGCGAAAGTCGGTGCAGGTGCAAATCCTGCCGGACGAACTGGCGACACCTGCCTCGTCGAAAGTGGTGTGGCTTGCCGGAAAGAAGAGCAACCGGACGTGAGATCGCTCTGGACGCGGCCCAACGATCAGCGAAGTAAGACCGCGTGACCGCGACACAGGCGCAAAAGTGTAACTGGTGTGACAAGCCGGGAGAGACCGGCATATGACGCGGCGTGGATCAGCTCCACGAGCCGGGACTGAAAGGCGACCGGATAAGAACAGCAGCCGCCCGCAAGGGCAACGAATCCTCCGGTCATGCAGGTGCAAATCCTGCCCGCGTCACTAAGAACGATTGAACGGTGCAAGGATCGGCATGCTTGTTCGCCTCGAAAACCGCCGTCTTGTCGTCAAGACCCAGTATGACGGGCAACTGCTCGGCTTCATGCGAAGTCTGCCGGACGCTCGCTGGGACAAGGCGAAACGGATGTGGACCTGCGCTGCTACCCCGTATACGGTGCGGAGGATCGCGGATCGCGGCGGCTTCGAACTGCACAATGATGTGGCGAGGCTAGGTAAAAAGTGGTTTGACGGCTCGGAAGTGGACGATCCGATCGGTCCGTCGCTGTACGGCGTCTCGCCCTGGCGCCACCAGAAGCGGATGTACGATTTTTCCTATCTGCGGATCGCGGCGTACCTGGCGGCCGAGATGGGGTGTGGCAAATCGGCCGCCGCTGTGTGGTTGCTCGAAAACACGTTCGCTTCCAACGCCATTATTGTCTGCCCCAAAGCGGTGCTGGGCGTGTGGCCGCGCGAGTTCGCCCGCCATGCCCGCGACCGCAACAGCTTTTTTGTGTGCGTGCTGGACGCGGGATCGAGCGAAAAGAACCGGCGCCTGGCCGAAGCGGCGTTCCGCGAACACGGCGACAAGTGCGTCGTGCTGGTGGTGAACTACGAGTCGCTCTGGCGGCCGCAGCTTGGCGAGTATCTCGCAGGACGCGAATGGCACTGGGTCATTGCGGACGAATTGCACCGGGCCAAGGCGGCCGGCGGCAAGGCGTCATCTTTTTTGGCGCGAATAGGGATGCGGGCCGATCGACGGCTTGGCCTGTCGGGCACACCGTTCCCGCAAGGACCGCTCGACGCCTATGGGCAATACAGGTTCTTAGAGCCGGCGCTGTTCGGCACACGGTATCAGGACTTCGCGACCCGCTACGCGGTGCTTGATCCCCAGTTCCCCTCGCGCGTCCTCGATTACCGGAACCTTGATGAGTTCAAAGAGAAGATCGGCTGGATGACGCTCCGCATTCGGTCGGCGGATGTGCTCGACTTGCCGCCCGTCACGGAGCAGACCATCGGCGTGCGGTTGTCGCCGGCGGCGATGCGGGTCTATCGCGAATTAGAGGAAGAGTGTCTGGCGTCGCTGTGCGGCGATGATTTACAGGACGCAATTGAGCGGGCTGTCTCGGGCGAAGTGGTCGCCGATAACGTGCTGGTGCAGCTCTTGCGGCTGCGGCAGATCGCTTCGGGACACGTAGCGACTACCGAGGGCGCGGTCGAAGAGATCGACAAGGCCAAGCAAACGGCGCTCGCGGACTTGCTTGAGGACATTCCTCCCGATGAACCCGTCGTGGTGTTTTGCGAATTCCGGCACAACCTGTCGCAGGTGGAAGCGGCGGCGAAAGCGCTCAAGCGGACCTACGGCGAGATTAGTGGCCGGCGGAAGGACCTGGCTCCCGATGCGACCATGCCGGACGGCATTCAGGTGATGGGCGTCCAGTGGCAAAGCGGCTCGACAGGCATCGACCTGACACGCGCCCGCTACGGCGTGATTTATACGCCCACCTTTAATCGCGGCGACTACGAGCAAGGTCTGAAGCGGCTGCATCGCCCCGGCCAGACTCGGCACGTGCATTTTTATCGGCTGATTGCAGAAGACACGGTGGACCGCGCGGTGTACGGCGCTTTGGCGAAAAAAGGCCGCGTGGCGGCGGAGGTGTTTTCGGAATGAGCAGCAGCACACCAGCGCCTGAAGGGTGCCTGTGGGTCTGCAGCGCATGCAGCAAATACTCCACGACACGATACGGCGACGATGAGGCGATCCGCCACGGCTATGACGTGTCGTGCTTTTTAAACGCAGTTCTCGTCAGCAAGGATCGGCTTGTGTTCAACGAGCGCGGGCGAATCATCGAAATCAAGCCAGATTAACCGACCTACTATCGGAGACAAAAGCGTCCATGATCCAGCAACTCACCAAACCCAAAACCGATCTAGCGGCGCGCTACATCCGTCTTCGCGACGATCTGGAGCACGCCGAAGCTCTGGTGGCGGAAGTTAAAGCCAAGCTGGCGGCGCTGGAGGAAGAGATCATCGACGCCTGGGCGGAAGAAGGGAAGAACTGCGAACACCGCGACGAAGCGACGATCTATTTCGACCGGCGATTGCGGGTCAGCGTGCCGCAACAACGGCAGGCGATGGCCGCGGCGATGTGCGAACGTCTCGGTTGGCAGGAGTGCGTGCGGACCAGCAAGTGGGTCGATGAAAACCGCCTCGCGGCGCGTGTGCGGGCCGTGATCGGCGATGAGTTCGACGAAACCCGGATTCCTTTAGGACTGCGGCGCGTGGCGTCGGTGTTTGTCCAGACGGGCGTGCGGCTGCGGAGAAAGGAGGGAGGCGGCCAAGCAGAACCAAGTTAAATCGTTCCGAGTCACAGCGTTTCTGTTTTTCAGTTCTCCAGAGAAAGAAGTACGAATGACCACCGACACCACCACCAAAGCCCCGGCCAAAGCCGAGTCCAAAAGCGAATCGAAAGCGAGCGAAACGAAAACGAACGAAGAAGGCAAGGCCTTGGCGCCGTTGGCGTCGAGCAAGTTTCTCGCGTTGCGTCCCGAATCGGGCGTGATGGAGGCGATCCAGGCTAACCTCGGCGAAGGGGGCGCCGTCGAAGAAACGATGCTCACCCGCGTCAAGATCCCCGCTGGCGGCGCCACGAAGTGGACCGTCGAGACGGCCAAGGGAGAGATCGTCACGGAGACGATCGAAGGCATCCTGGTGTACTTCGGCAAGGGGGGCGTGCTGTTCCCGTCGAACGATCCGAAGGAAGGCCAGTTGCCGCTTTTGCGGACCGACGACTGGAAGACTGCGTATCAGGTCGGCGAAGACTTCGGCGACATCAACCCCGAAGAGCTGAAGAAGTACGAGGTTGCTCCGGGCGTGTACGACTGGCAACGACTGCCCTGGAACCAGTTCGGCTCCGGTCGCGAGCAGCGCGGCAAGCGGTGCAAAAACTACTACGCGATGTGCGTACTGCGCGAACAAGATGCGCTGCCCCTCCTGCTGCGGGCCATGCCGGGCAGCCTGAAGAGCTTTGAAAAGTTCCGCAATAGCCTGATCGCCATCGGCATGCCGCACTTCCGGGCCGTGGTGTCGATTGGCTTGGAGGCTGCGAAGAACGACGCCGGCCAAAAGTTCTCGCGGATGACCTTCAAGATGACCGGCGAGCTTTCCAAGGAAGAAGGCGACGTGGTGCGTAAGCTTTACACGGAACCGCTTCGCGAAGCGATTCGGCGGCTCGACGTGGATGACCTGGCCGGAGACCACGCCGAGTAGTTGAAGGGAACGCGGAGGCGGTTCGCTGGGCGCATCGGCGGACGTACCGGCGCGTCGCAGGCGATGCGACGCGCCGGTTTTATCGAATCGGGATGATTTTCGGGAAGCGCAGGGAACATGGCTGGCGATGCCGCAAGGCTGGTCCAGGCGGCGATGCAATACGCTTCGCTCGGCTGGCTAGTTGTACGACTGCACTCTGTGGACGCCAGCGGCGTTTGTTCTTGCGCCGAAGGAAAGCAATGTCGCTCGGCCGGCAAGCATCCTGATCTTGGCAAAAACTGGCAGAACAAGGCGAGTGACGACGAGGAAGTCGTGTCGGCGTGGTGGGAGCAAAAGCCCACGGCGAATGTCGGAGTCAAGTTCGGTCCCAAAAGTGGGATCATCGACATCGAATTCGATAGCGCCGAAGGTAAGGCATTCGCGGACAAGCACTTGGCGAGCATCGTCACGCCATCCTTCAAAAGCAGCAAGAGCGTTCATCGCTTGTTTCGCTGGTCATCGGACCTGCCAGACCAAGCGGTCGTAAACATCGGCGGCCTGGAGATACGCATTGGCGGAGGCAAGAAGGGCGCTCAAAGCGTATTTCCTCCGTCTCGCCATCACACAGGCGTGTTCTACGAGTGGCTCCCGGGATTATCACCATGGGAGTGCGAGCCAGTTGACGTGCCGGCTCAAGTCCTGGCGATGCTTTGGAACGGCGGCGAGCCAACGGAGGTCAACGGTAAGGATCGGCGACCCAAGGAGCATTGGGAGGCGATCGCCAGCGGGGTCGGCGATGGCGGCAGAACCAACGCGGAAATCAGCCTCGTCGGCCGCTTGGTCCGTGACATCGCTGATCCGTTCAACAACGATCAGCTCGCCACGGTGTGGCTGTTCGTGCAGAAGTGGAACCAGACGAATCAGCCGCCTCTCGAAGACCGCGAACTGCGTCGCAATTTTGAGGGCATTGTCAAAAAAGAACAACAGCGAAGAACCAAAGAATCATACGAGCACGTTTTTTCTCGGGATTCAAAGCATGACGACAACGGCCAGATCCCGGATGGTTGGAAGCTGATCCAACTCCAAACCAAACCCAAGCTGTGGCGGCTTTACTCGCCGATTTGGGATGGCGGAATGGAACTGTCGTCCGACGAGCTGCTGTCAGCGACGAAGATTCGCCAACAAGCGATTGAACAGAAATCCAAGTGGGTGGGACCGTGGTTTCGCGCATTTTGGGAAGGCAATCCCAAGGCCGACATTCCCTCGCTCGCCGAACAGCTCGTCAAGGCCCACGAAATCGAATCGGCGCCCCCCGAACAGCACCGCGACTTGGTGATCTGCCGCGCCGTTTATGAAGCCATCCGCAAGGCGGTCCCGCTGAGCGAAGGGAAGAAAGTCGAATCGTCCGACGGCCGCCCGTATCGCCTGGAAGATGGCGCGGTGTTCTTCAAGTTCGACCGCATCTGGAAGGACATGCGGCTTGGTCCGGACGCGATCTTGAAACATGAATTGTCGTCCGTGCTACAGCAGCTTGGCGCCGAGGATTTTTGCCGGCGGTACTACAAAAAGCTGCCCGCAACGATGGTGCAGCGACTGGAGAAGATCATCGCCGGACAGGAAGGACTAGAGGAGCATGCGAGCGAAGCTGCTTCACCCATCGCAAGTTCGTCGCACTCGCAAGGCTTTACGTGACAAGCACTTCGGGACACGGGTGAAGCAGGTGAAGCGATTTTCAAGAGGGCGATTTGAAAAGTAGCTTCACTTGCTTCACCCGAAAGATCGCTGTTGTTGCAAGCCCTCTAGAGATAAGGGATTGCGGAAATAAAAGAGTGTGAATTGGGGTGTGAATTGGCCATTTTTGCTGGTTCACACGTTTCACCGTTGGCAGGCGTCGAGACGTGCGGACGACACGACAAGTTTACAGCATGAACATGGAGTTGGCGCGATGACCATCAAGGCGATTGAGACGCGCTACAAAGGCTACCGTTTCCGCAGCCGCTTGGAGGCTCGGTGGGCGGTATTCTTCGATGCGCTGAGGCTGGAGTGGGAGTATGAGAAGGAAGGTTTTGATTTCGGCGGAGGCGTTTATTACCTGCCAGACTTTTGGCTTTCAGACGTGCGAATGTGGGCTGAGGTAAAGCCAGAAACCTTTAGCGAGGATGACCTGCGCAAGGCAGCAATGCTCGCCTGGAAAACGCAGCGACATGTACTCTTGCTGGACGGAATGCCGAGCGAACGCGCGTTTGATTTTTTGCAATACATGGAGTGCAACAACTGGGGCGAAGTCGGAGGCGGAATTGGCATTGCGATCGGCGAAGGCGAGGCAATTATCCAGCGTCGCGATTGCGTGATTTCTGCGTATCACAACTATCCGTGGGATGAACACAGGTTCTACAGCGACACGGGTGGCGTCTCGGCGAGAGACTTTCAGGAGGGCGGACTGTTTGATGACGTTCCACTCGCCGTAGAAGCCGCTCGCTCTGCCCGCTTTGAACACGGCGCAACACCCAAGGTCTAACCATGCCCACCATCGCCAAGTTGATCGGAGGCGCCGGAACCGGGAAAACGAGCGCCTTGCTGGAGACGATGGAGCAAGCCATCGACGCTGGCGGCTATGAGCCGGACCAGATCGGCTTTGTCTCGTTTACCCGCGCTGCGCGGCACGAGGCGGCCGAGCGGGCGGCCGAGAAGTTTGGCTGCAAGCAAGACGACTTGGAGCGGCACGGTTGGTTCCGGACTTTGCACAGCATTTGTTTCCGCTGCCTGGAGATCAACGGCGAGTTGCTCGCCGACGACAAAGACGGCCGGACGTGGATCGAAGAGAACCTGGGCGAGCCGGCCTCGTGCGAGGCGCGGACCGACCAGGACTTCGCGGAGGCGGCCGACGCCGAAGAGACGGACGCATCCAAGTCGCTGCGGCTGTGGTCGCTGTCGCGAAACCGGCTGGAGCCTCTGGACGACGTGTACGACGAAGTATCCACAGTGGATGAGAACCTGCCAGACCGAGAGACGTGCCGGGCGATCGTGCAGCGGTACGAATCACGGAAGGCCATGGATAATCGCTGCGACTTTGTGGACCTGGCGGCTCGGTTCGCAGGCTGGAAGTTTACGGTCGATGGGCCGGAACGCGCCTCGCCACAGGGAAGCGTTCCGGCGATTCCGGTGATTTTCTTCGATGAGTATCAAGACACGTCGCCGTTGTTGGACGAGGTCGCGCGGCGTCTGGCGTCGTCGCCGGCTTGTCGCTGGGTCTATCTGAGCGCGGATGTCTTTCAGGCAATTTACCAGTTTGGCGGTGCGGACCATCGCTGCTTTATGAACTGGGAGGCCCACAAGCAGAAGACCATGCCGCAGTCCTGGCGCTGCCCGGCGCCGATCTTTGAGCTGGGGGAGGAGATTCTCTCGGGATGCTCGGATTATTTCGACCGGGCGATCAAGCCCGCGGCGCACGAAGGCGACTGGATCGAGGTCGATACCTGGGACATTCCCATGCACGAAGTCAGCCCGGCCGAGTCGTGGTTGTTTCTCGCGCGGACCAACCGGCAAGCACGGATGTTTATGTCGCGGCTGGAGGATGAGGGGATTCCTTGGATTCCGACCAAAGGTAACGGCGGCTGGGCGCGGCCCGCGATGAACGAGGCGCTTAAGGCGCTGTGGGACCTGGAGCAAGGCAATCCCATCGACATCGAGCAGTGGCGGCGCGTGCTCGATTACTTGCCCAGCAAAGCGGACGGAGAAACCCTCCTGGTGCGCGGGACAAAATCGAGGTGGTTAGACAAGAGTTTCGCGCCGCCCGGCACGGGGGCAATGCTCTTTCCTCCGGCGGGCGCGGACTTGTCAGGCATTGTCCCGGTCGATCAGTTCGGCGCCACGCCCCCGCTGATCCAAGCAGTCGCCAGCGGCGCATGGCGGCGATTGATCCCGCAAGGCTCATCATTCGCCGCCGCGGCCGAGCGGTGGGGTGTGGCATCGGCAATGGCGCCGAAGGTCAAGGTCGGAACCGTGCATTCAGTCAAGGGAGCGGAGGGCGATAACGTCGTACTGCTCTCAACACTGACCGGCCCCGCGGCCCGGAGTGTGGAGTCTCAGGACGGCGAGGACGCCGAGCGGCGACTGGCGTATGTCGGCGTAACGCGTGCGCGGCGGCGGTTGTGGGTCGTTAAGGAGCGGCGGAAGGTGTGTTTTCCTGGGTTGTGAGGGAGATATGGCAAAGAAAAAAGGCGCCTGCCAAGGCGGGTGTGATTGCATCCGACTGACCAATGAAGCCCTTGAGCGAGAAGGACACAACGCGGAACTCGACACCGAAATGGAATTCAACTTCCAGACGAAAACTGCGCGTCTGGTGATGAAACTACCACTACGTAAGCGCGAGCCAAGAGGTAAGAAACTTCCGCTTGTGCTCGCGGCATATTGTCCGATTTTCGGAAAGAAAGTTCAGGCTTGAGCCTTCAATGGCCCAACGTTTCCAGCCCGACGATCCCAGCGATCTCCAGATCGGCCCCTACGTCGATTACAGCCGCGTGCTGCGTGACTGCGAAGACCGGGAGACCCTGGCCGCTTGGCGACGGTGCATTGAGCAAGATGACGAGCTTTCGCCGCGGACCAAGCGGCTCTTGGAGTTGATTTATCAGCGGAATGAGAGACGGATCGTAGCTCCGGCGCAAGAGGTCAAAACCGACTGAGGTACGCATGCCTTATACCTACGCCGAAGTCCGAGCCGCTCGCCATGAAGCGCACCTGGTGTTTGATCGGTTCTGGAAGATGGCTCCATTTTGGGTGCGGCGAGAGCGGCGGGTGAAGTGCTACGCCTGGTTGGCGAAGCAAATGGACATGCCGCGAGAGGAGTGCCATATCCGGTTCTTCGACGTGGGGATGTGCGAAGCGGTGATTGAACTCTGCCTTCAAGTGGAGGCCGGGATCATCGCCGGGCCGAACAACGCGGCGCCGCGGCGGGCGGCGCCGATGCCGCGAAATACGGCCAACCGAAAAATGCGGCGAGCTTGGAGGAGCAAGGCGTGAATCTTTATCGCAATACTTTGGCGAAACTCCTGCACTTGGCGAACGCTTCGCCGCCGCTCCTCCTCAAACGCGATTTTTACCGCGTCAAGGAACGGCTGCTTGCGCGGTACGGTTCGCCGGATGGCGTGGACTTGCAGCACATCCCCGGCAAGATCTGTTTCGGATGCCACGGGAGCGGCATGGATATGTGGCGTGAAGAGTATTGCGAGCGGTGTGACGGCTCGGGTTGGTGGAAGTCGCCGAAGTGGATCTGTCTCGATCGTTATCGGTTTGGCGACTACGTGTTTCATATTCCCGGCGCCGTGACCTACACGAAGCCGGAGCCGGATATCACACGCATCGAGGGCTACGTCCAGCACGCGGACCATGGCCCGAGGAGCGACACGGCTTTCGCGTGGCTGTGCCTGCTCTGCGGCGAGGGGCGGCTGCTGGCGCGGTGGCTGACGGGAAGTCACCGTTGCGGCTGGCAATGGCGGCCGTGGCTCGTCTTGCAGCAGATTGCGTGCAAGGCGGTTTGGCGATGGCGAGACTTCACGGCTCGCTGTAGCCAGTGCAATCGGCGCGTCGGCGACACGTCCATCCTGCGGTGCGATGACTGTTGCGAGGCGAACCCCGCGGCGTTTGATGATGTTCCGTTTTGAGAGAGCATTACCAAGCCGGAAGCAAGCTTGCCATGAGATATAAGCAGCGATCTTTTGTTGACGCCGCCGGCCGTGTTCAAAGTCATTTGTGGACCGGAGAGTAACAAAAATGTCCGAAGCATCCTTAACTGCCCGAATCCTAGCCTGGCTGCGCGGCAACGGGTTCTTGGCGTGGAAATACCACGGATCAGTCTTCGGCGTGAACGGCATGCCTGACATTCATGCGGTTCGCGATGGCCGTTTTTACTGCTTTGAAGTGAAGACAGCCAAGGGGCGGCTAACAAAGCTGCAGGAGCGCAAGCTGGCGGAACTGGCCGCGGCGGGCGCCGTGTGCGGCGTCGTGCGGAGTTTGGACGATGTGCAACGGCTAATTGAGGAGAACAGTCTGTGACAGCAACGGCGGAAAAACGCAGTCAATGGCGGGCGGTCAACCCGGCCTTCAGCGACGACGAGATGGAGCGATACAAGCAGCGGTTCGAGATCCTCGCTCAGAATCGGCGGTGGGAACTGCTGCGGGAATTGGTCGAGGAACTGAGCCTCGCGGCGGATCGGCAGCCGGAGACAATTGAGCGCGATACGCCGCTGGCGATGATCGAAGGTCTGCCGCTGCGGACTATCAACTGTCTCGATGACCGGGGAATTCGCACTGTCGGCGATCTGGCGAAGGCGATCAGCAATCCCGAGTTCCGCGTGGCCGGAATCGGCGACCTCGGGATGAAGCAACTCGCCAGCGTGGCGGCTCAGTTGGGGTGAGTGTTTCTATTGTGTCTTATCAGCCTTTTTCTGAAAGGATCCTGCAATGCCTACCTATTCCAAAGCCAACGCAGCGGTTCACGAAACTGTCAATCGCATCGTGGAGAAATACCACGGCAAGCTCCGCGACGCGGGCGTGACGATCGACTGCCTGTTCGCCCACCCCCAGCTGAACAAGAACGGCGACCCAACGGGGTCGGCCCTGAAGCATCACGGCTACCCGGCGCAAGCCGTGGTCCGGGTGACGAACCTGAAAGAGCGAACCAAGGGGCACGCCGACGCAGAAGTCGTGATCGACGCGGATAACTGGGACATCCTCGGCGAAGAGGAGCGAGACGCACTCATCGACCATGAATTAACTCACCTCGAACTGGTTTACAAGAAAGGCGTGCTTCAACGCGACGACTTGGACCGGCCCAAGTTGCGGCTGCGCAAGCACGATCGACAGTTCGGATGGTTTGACGAAATCGCGCGGCGGCACGGAGAAGCGTCACCCGAAGCGAAACAGGCGCAGGACTTCTTCCGCAATCGCGACGTAGCGCAACTCTATCTGCCGGGATTCGATTCAGGACTGGCGTAGTTTTGCGCCTCCGGTTTTTTCAATCTTATGAATTAGGATTGACTCTTTTTAGTTAGTTCGTATATTCACATCAAATCGGGAACTCCTCGCTGGCCAACTCCATGAAACTGACCGCTCCCCTTGCCTCCTTCGCCGCTGCGTTTCAGACGGCGGCGGCCGCCGTTCCGGGCCGTACCCCTAAGCCCATTCTCCAAAACGTGCGTCTGGAGATCGTTGACGGCGCTGCGTTGCTGCAAGGCACAAGCAGCGAAATCTCGGCGACGGCCGTGGTCCGCGATGTGGATGGTCGAGCCGGCGAAGTAGCTCTCCTGCCGGCGGAGCGGGTCGGGGCGTTTCTCAGGAGCCTTGGCGGCGAAACGCTCTCGATTGAAGTCTGCGACGGCAAAGCGACGATCCGCAGCGACGACGCCAAGTTCTCGTTGGCCACGGCGTCTCCTGACGAGTTTCCCGCCATCGAACGGCTGGACGACGCCAAGCATTACCGCGTGCCTGCTGTGGACCTGGCGGCGGCCCTGCGACGCACGGCGTTTGCTTGCGATCCCAACGCAGGACGATTTGCGCTGCAATGCTCCTACCTGGAATTCGGCGCCGCGGAGATTTATGTGGTGGCGTGCGATTCGCGGAGAATTGCTTGGAAGTCTCTGGACGTCGAGAATGTGGGGGAATATCGCCCCCAGGACTCCGCCTTGGTCCCGCGCGAAGGGGCGCGAATGATCCAGCAGTCGCTCGGCGCCGTGGACGGCGAGGTGAAGTTAGTCGCCACCTTCAGCCAACTCTTCATCGGCTCGGAGAATCTGGAAATCGCCGTGCGGCTCTCGGAAGGCCGCTATCCTCCTTGGCGCGATTATATGAAGGACCGTCCGGGCGCTTCCGTGATCGAAATTCAGGCGGCGGAGTTCGCCCAGGCGTTGGCGCGGGTCAAGCCGGCGACGGACGCGGAGTCGTTGGCGGTCGATCTGCGGTTTGCGGACGGCCGGCTGTACCTCCAGACCGAATCGGCCAGCGGCGGACAAGCCGAAGCGAGCCTGGCTGCTTCGCACCATGGAGCGCCGCTCGAAGCGGCGATCAGCCACGTATTCCTGGCGGAATACCTCCGCGCAATCGGCGATGGACCGTTGAAAGTCGAGTTCGTCAACGCCGACTCGCACCTCCGATTCGGCAGCGAGGACGGACACCGGTATGTCGTCATGCCGCTGGCGAAGGGAGGCGAGTAATGGCCGCGGCGGTTCAGATCGACGGCGACACGATGCGGATTCACTTTCGCGAGTTTGGCATCGAAAGCTATCGCTTGTTTCTCAAAGCGAAGGCCCTGCCGGAATACCAGGTTGCCTTCCATAAGAGTGACGAAACGTACGAAATCACGGCGCCGGCGCGGTTTGCGGCGATGCTCGGCGTGCAGGCGGAAGAGTTAGATCGCGGCGACTTGCCGTTCGCCGACTTCCTATTTGACGATCAGCTTGCCATTACGCGGATTGCTCTCCAGTCAAAACGGTTCGCTTGCTGGAGTGGATGTGGGTTTGGAAAAACATTGATTGGATTGGAGTTCGCCCGGCACGTCGCCCATCGCACCGGGCGCCGTGTGCTGATCGTGACGCTCAATGAAATTGTCAACCAGTGGATCGAGGAAGCAGCGAGGTTCTATGACGGGGAACTGCCTGTCTACCGCATCCGCTCCCGCGCCGAAATGAAACGTTGGGCAGCGGGGCAAATCGAAGGACCGGCGATCGCCATTACCAACTACGAGAAAATGAACCCCGACGCGGAGGGGCAGGTCGTCAACGAACTGCGGCGCCTCGGCGGCGTGGTTATCGACGAAGCGCATCGCTTGAGGACGGGCGGCGGCAAGCAAAAGTGGGCGCTCATCAAGTCGTGCAAGGGAATTGAATACAAGCTGCTGCTGACGGCCACGCCGGCGCCCAATGACACGATGGAGTTCGCCTCGCAAGCCTCGTTCCTCGAAAAAATGCGGGACGAGGGCGAGATCCTTTGGACCTATTTCAAGCGCGACCCGAAGACGCACCGCTGGGCGGTCAATCCTTACGCCCGAGAAGCGTTTTTTCGCTTCATGTCGAGCTGGTCGATCTATGTGAACGATCCGCGCAAGTATGGTTGGCGGAAGGGGCATCAAGACATCCCACCGCCGATCACGATCGAGCGCAAGGTCGCACCGACAGAGGAACAGATCGCGCTCATCCAGAAGTTTTCCCGAGAGCCCAACGGCCAGCTATCGCTCGTCCAGCAACGCGACGTCAATGCGATCGAGCGGATGAAGCTTTCGCAACTGGCCAAGGGGTTCTACTACGCGACCGAGGGCAAAAAGCGGCGCACCGTGCGAGTTCCCTCCCGCAAGCCGGGAATCATTGGGGACATTGTCGCGGAAGAGTCGGCGGGCGGCGCGCAGGTCCTGGTATGGACAATCTTTGACGCCGAATCAGACATCCTCGCCGAAGAGCTGCGCACGCGCGGCGTGTCATTCGACCTGCTGGCCGGAAAGACGCCCGAGAAGCAGCGATTAAAAATCTTGGACGAGTTCCGTCATGGCCGCACGCGGGTGTTGGTTTCGCGGGCCAATATGCTCGGGCACGGAATGAATTTCCAGTTCTGCCGGGCCATGGTGTTTAGCGGCTGGAGCGACAGCTTTGTTCTCTGGTATCAGGCGATTCGCCGCGCCTACCGCTACGGCCAGACGGAGCGGGTTCGCGTCTATGTTCCGGTCATTGAGGAACTGGAAATGGACATGCTGGACAACATCCTCTCAAAGGAATCGCGGCACTTCGCGGAAATCGACTTGATGGAGCGGAACTACATCGAGGCGATGCGGGAAACGGGGCAGATCGCCTAATCGCAAGGAAAATGCAAATGCGGGACGCACTAGAACGCTGCGACCATACGCAACTGATGATCGCCATTGAGGGGTGCGAGCGGGCGCTGCGAACCTGGGATGACACGGCGGAGGTCGAGTCCAGCGAGCAGATCGAGCGCGAGTTGGAGGAGTATCTTGCCGAGGCCCGGCGACGTGGCTTGTTTCCCAAGCCTAAGCCCATCGGAAGCGTACAACCAACCGTGCAAATCTGGAATGAAGACTGCATTACGGCCATGGCCGACCGGATAGGCGACGCGTCGGTCGATCTGACTGTGACCTCGATCCCGTTTGAGGAATTGTTCACGTACAGCGGCAAGCCGGAAGACGTCGGGAACAACGGCAGCACGGTCGATATCCTGGCGGGCCGGTTCGCGCTAAACATGCGGTTCGTGGTCGATCAGTTGTTCCGTGTTCATAAACCAGGGACTAACGTTTGCATCCACATCCAGCAGCTCCTGGCCTACAAGAACCAACACGGCTTTGCCGGCCGCCGCGACTTCCGCGGGGCGGTGATTGAGATGTTCGGAGCCGGCGGCTTCAAGTTCGTCGGCGATGCTGCGGCTCCCGCCGTTCCAGTGATCTCCGCCGATGAACTGCGGGTTCTGTGCGACCTATACGAAGGCCGCGACGCCGATTTGACCGCGGCGCTGGCTCGCCTGCTGGGCGCTCCCCTGCCGAGCGAGGTCGCCATCTGCAAGGATCCGCAGCAGATGGCGCAGCGGCTCAATCTGCACAGCCTGCAATTCAAGACGGGATACGCCCGCACATCGACGAACCTAGCGCCGGCGCCTAATGACTACGTGTTGATCTTCCAGAAACCCGGCGATCCGCCGCAGCCGGTGCGGTGCATCAAACATCGCACGAACCCTGACGGCTGGATTTCCACCGAAGACTGGATCAAGTGGGCGCATGGGACATGGAACGACATCCTGCAGATCGATGTATTGGACGGCTGGCGGTCGGCAAGGGAGAGCGACGAAGAGCGTCATGTATGCCCGTTGCAGTTAGAGCTCATTCGCCGCCTGGTCCTGTTGTACACCAATCCCATCCATTTGCAGCCGGATGTAACAGTGTTGGATCCTTTCATGGGGATCGGATCAACCGGTTACATCGCCCTGGGCGGCGACACGCATGCCGGAGCGACGGTCGGCGAGCCGCGCAACGTCGTGGGCTTCGAACTTAAAGAATCGTATTTCGATCAGTGCCAGAGAAACATCGCCAAGGTGTTGAAACGTCGGCAAGAAGCATCAGGGCGGCAAAAGGAACTGTTTGCGGTGGTCGAGTAACAAGCAATCTCTTCTGGGCGCGGGAGGCGATCGGGAGGCATGGACGAGGAACAACTATGGACGGAGTTCCGCCGAAATCCCAGTGTCGAAAATCGCAACCGGTTGGTGGAGCGATATCACCGGCTGGTGCAAATGCACGCGCGGAAGATCATGGCGAGAACTCCGCCCGGCGTGCCGTTCGATGAAGACGACCTCGTGGGCTACGGCGTATTTGGTTTGGTGTATGCGATCAACGCGTTCGATGCCGCGCGCGGAACCAAGTTCACATCGTACTCCGCGCTGCGAATTCGCGGGGCGATGCTGGACGGGATTCGCGAGCTTGATCCAATGGGCCGGCTTAACCGTCGCCGGCTGGCGGCGATTTTCGAACTTCAGGAAACCGAACAAATCAGACCGGAGGACGCGGCCTTGCGGCTGGGCATCTCGCACAGCGAACTGCGGCTGGCGATCGAGGCGAACGCCATTGCGCGGCCGGGGAGCTTGGACACCGTTATCGCCTCGGGCACGGGCGATCATCCGATCACCGTAGCCGACGTGAAGGCGATCGATTTGCGGGCCCCGGAGGAGACTGATGACCGTCGCGAGCAGCTGCGCGAGTTGCTGCGCGGGTGCAGCAAAGCCGAGCGGCTCGTAATGATCGGCTATTACTACCTCGGGCAAACCATGCGAGAGATCGCCGACTCACTGGATTTAAGCGAGTCGCGGGTCAGCCAGATGCACTCGCGGATCATCGAGCGGCTGCGCGAGCGTATTCCGGCGCCGCGTGCTACGGCCGTCCGCTGCGAGCCTTTGGAAGTCAAGCGTCTGGGCAGACCGCCCCAAGCCGCGGCGGAGAAACGTGAGAGAAACGGCCAGGCGCAACCCGCGAAAAAGCAAGCTTTCGTCCCTGTCCTTCAATCCGCAAGGAGTGTTATGTCGTCAGCTACCCCTGCCAGCCAAGGCGAATCGCGAATTGACCTCTTGGTCAACTTCGCCCCCAAGCCCGAGGACTTGGAGCTAGTCAATCAGCAGCTTGCCGAACTGGACGCGAAGCGCGGAAAACTCCTGGCTCTGCGCAAGATGCTGGAGAAGGTGCTCAAGCCGAAAGCGGCGGGCAACGGCAGTTTGATCAAGAGGATGGTGCTTCATCTTCAAGAGCACGGACCTGCGAATGCCGAGCAGTTGGCCACGGCCCTCGGCGTGAAGCGGCAGCACGTTACGTTGGCCGCGAGCAAGTCGCCGCGGGTGAAGGTGTTTAACGACGGGACAATTCGGGTGGCTCAGTAACTACGAAAGACTCCTGATGGGCGACTCACCCGAGATTTTTGCGGCGGATGACGAGCAAGCCCGATGGGCCAAGCGGTCGGTCGAATCCGGACATTATTTGCGGGCCGCTCCTGACCCACGGACCAGACCGCTTTGTTATGTCGTGTCCGTCGCCGGCGAACTTGTCGGTTGCATGTACTTCGGGCGCCCGGAAGCGACGCGGTGTTATCGCGACGGGTTGACCTACGGAAGCCTGGACGACATGACGACGGGCCGGGCTGCGTACGACCGCTGGGAGGTGCTTAACCTTTCCCGGGTCTGGCTGTCACCAGACGTGCAGCGCGGTGGGCGGCTGTATTCGTCAAAGCTGATACCGGGATTTGTAGATCGGCGGGGCGCGTGGCGATCGTCGCTGGCTTCGCATGTGATTCACTTGGCCCTGGCCTGCGTGGGCTACGACTACCTGATGAGACACCCGCCCGTGTTTTTGGAACAACCTTACTCGATTCGCGCCGTATTGAGTTATTGCGATACGCGCCTGCATCGAGGCGTGATCTACGCGGCCAGCGGCTTTCACCTGGCTCGCCGAAATGAGGCGGGCATTGAAACGTGGTGGACACCCAACGTAGGCGCAATGACCTGCGAACAAGATCGCGCCGTGCGAGAACTTTCCGATCGTCACCCACGAAGCCAACGGATCCGCAACGCGTCCGGGCTACCTGAATCAGAAAAACAGAAGGCATGAAAACACTCTCCGTGGCGGACCTATTTTGTGGGGCTGGCGGAACTTCGCAAGGCGCCGAGGATTCCGGCGCTGGCCGCGTGGTATTCGCGGTCAACCACTGGCCGACGGCGATCGAAACGCACTCTGCGAATTTCCCGCATGCGCGGCACGTTTGCGCCAGGATCGATCAGGTCTCCCCGGCGGAGTGTCCTAAGATCGACGTGCTGCTTGCTTCGCCAGAGTGCTGTCACCATTCAAGAGCTCGTGGCGGTCGGCCCATGTCGGACCAGCAGCGGGCGATGGCCTGGGATGTTCTCAAATGGGCCGAGTTTCATCGGCCAAGTTGGATCGTTGTGGAGAACGTAATCGAGTGGGAACTTTGGGGTCCACTCGGCTCCGATCATCGACCGCTCAAAACCAAGCGCGGCGCGACGTTCGAGGCGTGGGTCAGGGCGATTCAGAGCCTCGGCTACACGGTCGACTGGCGGCGGCTGAACGCGGCCGACTACGGCGCGGCCACCAGCCGGACCCGCTTGTTTGTGATTGCCCGCAAGGGTCGGCGCTCCGTGCCGTGGCCCGAACCGACGCATGGCCAGCGTGCCGGCGGCGAACTGCCGGGACTGGGCGTCAAGCCGTGGCGCGCAGCGTGGGAAATCATCGACTGGAGCAAGCCGTGCCCGTCGATCTTCGCGCGCAAGCGGCCGTTGGCGGACAAGACGCTCTTGCGGATCGAGGCGGGCCTGCGGCGGTTTTGCAGCGCAGCGAATGTCGAGGCGTTCCTGGTCAAGCTGCGCGGGCAATGCAACGGCTCGTCGATTCACCGGCCGGCCGACACGATCACGGCCAGCGGCAAGCATCACGGCGTCGCGGTTCCCTTCACGCTGAAATACCACAGCGGGCAAGACCCGGCGAAGTGGGGTCGTGTGGCGGGAATGGATGAGCCGCTGGGGACGCTGGATACGCAGAACCGGTATGGGCTGGTGACGCCGTTCATGCTCTCAACGTGCGGGGGCGGCGCTCCTCGCGAGACCGATCAGCCGATTCCCACGGTCACCGCGCACGGCGGATGCTGGCTGGCCGCTCCCTTCGTCTGTGGTTGCGGCGGACGCGAGGGGCAGTCGCCGCCGAAGGGAATCGATCAACCGATCAACGTCCTTACGGCCAAGAACGACAAGTGCGTCGTAGTGCCGTACGTCGTGAACACCAACCACGGCGGCGAACCCAACGGCCGGCATTACCCGGTTGATTCACCGCTCGGAGCCATCAGCACCCACAACGGCCGCGCTCTGGTCCAAGCCTTCCTCACGAAATATTACGGCAGCGCCGACGGCGCGCAGGATCTGCGCGACCCGGTGGACACGATCACCGCCAAGCACCGCCACGGGCTGGCGATGGTCAAGCTGATCGAAACGATGGCGGAACTACGCATCGTGGACATCGGCTTTCGCATGTTGGACGTGGACGAGTTGGCGAGGGCGACGGGCTTTCGCGAAGACTACGTTTTGTGCGGCACCAAGGCGGAACGCACGCGACAAGTTGGCAATGCCGTGCCTCCTCCCTTTAGCGAAGCAATTACGCGGGAAATCGCCGCTGCATGAGTACAGCCTTGTGTCTCATTCTCATGGCCGCGGCGGTGCTGTTCGACATCGCGGGCCGAAACCAGAAAGGAAGACGGAAGTGACCGACGCGTCTCCGGCCAACGATCCCATCAATCCGGCTCATTACCGGTCCGGCGGCATGCAGTGCATCGACGCAATCGAGGCGCTGGGAATCGGGCCGGAGTTTTGCCGGGCGACGGCGATCAAGTACCTGTGGCGGCTCGGCAACAAGGATGACGAGCTGCAGGACGCGAGGAAGGCGCTGTGGTATGTCAACCGGCTGGTTCAGGAATTGGAGCAAACGAACCTACAACGAAAGGAAGGGGAATGAACGATCTGATAAATGCCAGGCTTGTATGGGACGGCGGCGACGACGTGTGGATTCCCGAAGAGATGGGGACGCCGCGCGAAGATCAAATGCAGGGTACGGCCGGCGAACGGCTGTGCGAATTGGCGGGAAGAATTTGCTACGACAGTTTAGGTGTTGGCCGTAACAGCGCGGACTATCACCGGCACATCCGCGAAGTGAATCACGGCAGCGTGTGGGAGCACTTCAACTTCACGGTAGAGATGCCGTTTGCTGAAACGATCATCGGCGATAACCGCAAAATGCTTGTGGCGTGGCAATGCATGAACAGGCCGGGGGTCATCATCCTGCCGTGTCATTCGCCTTGCGGAGTCCGTATCACAACGAATCTCCGGTCTGTTGTGGAATGGAGGTCATGGACGCGGAGCTTTTACGGACGGGACACCGATCAGTTCGATCTCGACTGCACGCTTTCGCACAAACTGTTGCAACTGGCCAGCAACATTGCTCCATGCATCGCCATCGTTCCAGAAACGACCAAGGCCCTCCCGGTCTGGGACGAAGTTGACGCCGCCTCGGTTGTTGAGCCGATTTCAGACCACGAACGCTGGGTCTCTCTCTACGTCTCCGGAAGCCGCGGCTTATCGCACGAACTCGTGAGGCACGGGGATTTCACAGCAATTTCCCAACGATCCACCCGGTACGTAGACGAAAGCCAATCTCCGTGGGTGGAGCATCCGCTTATTGAAGCGTTCAAGGAGGCGCATTGGGGGAAGTCCAAGGACAAACGCTGGGAGCCGGAACCGGAAGCCGCCGCGCGTACGGCGTACCAGCAAACGGTGCATTCGCTGGAATCTTGGCTAAACCGCAAAGGCGGACCCGACAAACTCACCGCCCGCAAGCAAGCCCGCGGCGCCGCCCGTGGCTACCTCGGCAACGCGCTCTTCACCGAAATGATCTTCAGCGCTTCGGTGTCTCAGTGGAAGCACATCTTACGCATGCGTGCATCAGATGCTGCGGACGCGGAAATTCGCGAGCTGGCTGTTAAGTGCTGGCGCGAACTGCGGCGATCGCAATACGGCGATCGCTTCGACGAGTTCGTAGTGCGGACAGCGAGCGACGGTATTGGCGAAGTGCTGGTTTAGGTGTCGGCCAACTCGAATGCCGCGACGATATGGCTGGCATTGATGCTTACATCCGTGCGGGAAGTCGGCGCGAGAATAGGATTTCCGAGTGATTTGTGGAACTGGCCTGGTTTTTCCGTCAACAAGTCGGCGTCAAGCCAAATTGTACCGTCCGCAGCTTGGGTGACTGAGTTAATCGTCGAAATGCAAATCACGTGACCGGTCACGGTGAGAAGGCCAAAGAACCAATTGTCGTCCACCATCCGGGGCGTGAACCATGCCGGCAGCAGCTTTGCTGCCTCGCGTAAGTAATTGGGGACGTTGTCGATATCCTCAGAGTTTTGGGAACCCACGTCATCGACCGCCATTTGTATTCTCCGTGTAAGGAATTCGGAATGAGCGAAGCATTATACCCGTCTTACGGGGCTTTGTAAGTGACGCTCCAGCAATCGGTTGCTATGTCCATGAAAATCGCACCGGGATTGTCGCTCCCGCCCGACGCCGCAACGCAGACGTTCGCCATTATGGCGATCCGCGGCGTCGGCAAAACGCACACCGCCACGGTCTTCGCAGAAGAGCTGCTGAAGATCGGCCAGCCAGTTTGCATTTATGATCCGACAGGAGCGTGGTGGGGTCTGAAATCATCCGCGGACGGAAAGCGGCCGGGATTTCCCGTTGTCATCTTCGGCGGTGAGCATGCGGACGTGCCGCTGGAGGAAACTGCTGGAGAAGTCATTGCCCGGACCATTGTCGAGCGGCGGGTTCCAGCTATTTTGGATTGCAGCCTGCTGCGCAAGGCGGCTCGCGTGCGGTTCATGACCGCCTTCTGCGAAACGCTGTATCACCTGAACCGCGAGCCACTGCATCTTTTTTGCGACGAAGCTCACACGATCGCGCCCCAGAATATTCGGGCAATGCCCGAAGCGGCTCGGTGCCTGGGAGCGATCGAAGACATTATCCTTCAGGGCCGCCGGCGCGGCCTGGGCATGACGGCGATCTCGCAGCGCCCGGCGATGCTCAACACGACGATCCGCACGCAATGCTCCGTGCTGATCGCGATGCGGATTGTCGGCCCGCACGATCGCAAAGCGATCAGCGAATGGGTCGAGGCGCACGGAGACCCGATTCGCGCAAAAGAGATGATGGATAGCCTCGCTCATCTGAAGATCGGCGAAGGGTGGGTTTGGTCCCCAGGCTGGCTGGAAATCTTCAAACAAGTCAAGTTTCGCGACCGCGAGACGTACGACAGCAGCGCGACGCCATCGGTCCGGTCACCACGCCAGAAAGCAGCGGCGAGGACGGATGCGGAAGGAGTTCAACTCGGCAAAGCCGAACGGTGTTTGCTCCGCGCCTTTTTCTGGCTGCGAGACGAAGAAGCGACGCAAAGTAAGGTGGCGTTTTATTCGGGCTACACGGCCGGCGCCGGCGCGTTTAACAATGCACTGGGGCGCCTGCGGTCTCTCGGCTTGGTTGCTGGCTGGCAGATCACCGCGGCCGGCGAGGCGGCGATCCCTGTCGATATCGAGCCGAAGCCGTCAGGCATGGAGCTTCGTGAGTGGCTGCGCCCCAAACTGGGCAAGGCCGAGAACGCGGTTCTGGACGTGCTGATCGAGGCACAGGGCGAGTCTCTGACGGATGCGGAGATCGGCCAGCGTAGCGGCTACACGCCGGGCGCCGGCGCTTTTAACAACGCCTTGGGGCGACTGCGCAGCCTGGAGGCGGCGGTGGGTTATGCGCGGACGGGGGGCGTGCGGGCGGCGGAGGTGTTCTTTGAATGATCTTCCATTCACAGGGAAAACAATGGCCAAGTTTCGCAAAAAGCCTATCGTGATCGAAGCTGTTCAGTGGACAGGAGCGAACCTGTCCGAGATCGTATCGTTCGCGAAATCGCCTAAGGCCACAGTATTCATCGCTTCGAAAGAGCTTTCGATTGAAACCCTGGAAGGCACCATGGTAGCCACCAAAGGTGACTGGATTATTCGAGGTGTAGAAGGCGAGATCTATCCATGCAATCCAAACATCTTTGAGCAGACTTACGAGCCGGCCGATTAAAACTGCCGGAAAACCTTGCGGAAGTCGGATTTTCTGTCCAGTGAGAAAGAGTGAAAGGGTTCCGTGACGGCAATGAAAACATATCGCCGCATCTTTCAACAAAAGGCCAACAAATGAAAAACGAGCCTGACGGATTGCAGAAACGTGAATTCTCGGCGCCGCTAAAGTGGCACGGCGGAAAGTCCTATCTTGCCGATTGGATCATGTCTCACTTTCCCCCGCATCTGCATTACGTCGAGCCGTTCTTTGGCGGCGGAGCGGTGCTGTTCGCTCGCGATCCCAACCGCGACTGGTTTGTGGGCCATCCGGACTGCGAGATGCAGAAGGACGGACGGCCCAAGGCTCATCATGCCGGCTGCAGCGAGGTGGTCAATGACGTCAATTGCGAACTGACAAACTTTTGGATTGTCATGCAAGGAGAGCAAGAGTTCGCTCGCTTTGTTCGACGAATCGAAGCAACGCCATTCTCCGAATGGGAATGGAACGCTACGAAACGGTCTGGCCCAGGAGGTGAGTGGGAGTGTGTTGAGCGGGCAGTGCGATTCTTCGTCCGCTTCCGCCAGTCTCGCCAGGGCCTCGGCAAAGACTTCGCCACCCTCACCCGCCGGCGGACGCGACGCGGCGTTAATGAGCAAGTCTCCGCTTGGCTCTCGGCCGTCGAGGGCTTGCCCCAGGCCCACGAGCGGCTGCGAAACGCCGTAATCCTCAATCAAGACGCGGTGAGCGTCATTCGCTCGCAGGATGGACCGTACACGCTCTTTTACCTGGATCCTCCTTATTGCCTGGAGACGCGGACGGCCAAGGATTGCTACGAGCACGAAATGAGCGACGAGGATCACAAGCGGCTCCTGGCCGCGCTGCTTGAAGTCGAGGGCAAGGTCGTGCTCTCGGGGTATCACAATCCGCTCTATGACCGGGCGCTGGCTGGCTGGCGGACGGCCGAGCGCGAAATCGACAACAAGGCCGGAGGCGGCGCGACCAAGCAGAAACGCACCGAGGTTTTGTGGATGAACTTCTGATTTTGTATTCACAAGTTTGAATATGTCCGATAAGATGCTGTAGAAATCGGGGCGATTCTCGGAACTTCTGGACGCTGGCGCGGGACAACCCGGCGTGTTTGCCGCTCACGGGACGTTTCCCTTTCATCACGTCTCTGCCATGAAACACAGCCACCTGGCGCCCCTGCCGGAAATCCAGCGGTACGTCGCGGATATCGGCGAGCGGCCGATTCTCACGCCGGCCGAAGAGCGGGAACTGGCCGACGAGATCGTTCGCCATCGGCGAGAGGCGATGCGGCGAATCCTCGATTCGGATTGCTGCCTGGCCAAGCAACTGCGACTCTTGGAAAACAGCCCGCCCACGCCGCGATTCTTGGAGCGGACGTTTATCATTTCTCCACGGGACCATGCCAAGAAGCGGCGGACCTTGATGCTGCTTCCCGGCAGTTGCGAGGCGATTCGCGAATTGCTGCGGAGGAATCAGGAGGAGCGGACGCTGCTTTATGGGAGCCGGGCCGCCCCGCGGCGACGAGCGCGGCAGCGCATTGCTCAGCGGCGAGCCGCGGCGTTCGTCATCATCGAAGAACTGGCCGTGCGTCATGAAGTGGCGCTGCGGGCGCTGGCGCAGTTTGCCGAAGAGCTGGAGGCGGCCGCGGCGCTGCCCGAGGATGACTTGCGTGACTGGGAGCAAGCGGCCGGCGAAACGCTTTGCGAAGCGCAGGAGCGGCTAGCGCAGGTTGCGGAGCATCAGGAGCGATACCTGCGGGCCCGCGCGGAACTGGCGGCGGCCAACGTGCGGCTGGTGATCTCTGTCGCCAAAAAGCACGTCAGCAGCACGCTCTCGCTGAGCGACCTGGTGCAAGAGGGAAACGTGGGCTTGATGTCGGCGGCGGAGAAGTTCGAGCCGCAGCGGGGCCTGAAGTTTTCCACCTACGCCACGTACTGGATCCGCCAGGCGATCCAGCGGGCCAAGCTGAACGACTGCCGGGACGTGCGGCTATCCGTGTGCTTTCAAGACTCGCTCCGCAAAGTCGAGGACGCCGCGGTGGCGGTCTCGCACCGGCTGGGGCGTCGGGCCTCGTTCGCGGAGATTTCTGAAGCGGCGGCCGTGGCTGAGGAGATGGCCCGAGGGGCGTATGACACCATGCGGTCGTTGGGCCGTCCGTTGTCTCTGGACGCGTCGCTGGGCGAACAGGAGTCGCCGCTCTCGGCGGCGATCCACGACACGACGATCGAGGCGGTCGACCGCGAGGCGGACCATGCGCGACTCTGTAAGGAGATAAGTCGGGCGATGTCCTGTCTGTCACATAGCGAGCGGCATGTGCTGGAGCAGCGGTTCGGGTTATTCGGCCAGGAGCAACGGACGCTGGAGGACGTCGGCCGGGAAATGGGGGTGTCGAAGGAGCGGATCCGGCAGATCGAGGCCACGGCCATTCGCAAGATGCAGGACTCCCAGCCGGTCATCCGGCTCGAACGCTATCTTGCCTAAGGGAAAAAACGGCAAAAACGGAAAGTGGTTTTTTGACCGAAGGGCCTCGGGAAACACAATTCCCTTGTGCCCAAAGTAAGACCATTCAATCCGGAACATCTCTCTCCGACGCAGGTCGCGGAAATCTGCCGCGTGTCGCGCCGTCTGGTGCAGCATTGGTTCGATGCAGGCCGGCTGACCGGCTACAAGATTCCCAGCTTGCGGGGCCGCGTTACGCGGCGCATCAAGGCGGATTCACTCCGCGCCTTCATGGTGGAGAGCGAATTGCCGGTGGAATGGTTTGACGACTATCTGGCGGACTTGAACAGCCAGCTTCCTCCCTCGAAAGGCGAATGATGGATTTACGGCGCATTTACACATCCGTGGTATTCCTGGCGAAGTTGATCGCCGATTGGGGCTTGGACCCTCAGCACCTGTGGAGCCTGGTGTCGGCGATCGTGGAGGCCGAGGACCCGGCAGCGCGGCAGCAGGCGATTAAGAAGCTCGCCGCCTTCTTCCTGGAGTTCTTCGCGACGCGACTGCGCGGCGACGCCGGGGCCGGCGTTGGCATGCTGGCGGCGACAGGAGACGGCGCCGAGTCGATGGTTGCGTTTCTGGCGGCAGTGGATTCCAGTACGCCGCTTTCCGTCGAAGACGCCTATCACGCCGAGGTCTCAAGGATTGCGGCGACGATCGTCGTTCCCGAGGGACTGGGGATCGGCTCGGGCGCGATCGCCAAAGTCATCGCCCGCATTGCTGCGCCGTTGGCGTTGTCGCTGTTTGAAGCGTTCACCAAGCGGCTGATGGGCGAGTTGACGGAGTAACGTGGCCAGCATGGCGGGTTTCAGGATCGGGAGCCATCGCGTCGAGTTTTCGACTACCGAAGTTTGCGAGGCGTTTCTTCGGGAGTGCGGCGCGGTGGAATTGCAAACGCCGGGAAAGGGCGCCATGAACGACGTTCGGGACATGGAGAATCACGCACGGCGCGGCCGACAGGTGGAGCCTTGCAGCGTGACCGCCGGATTGAAAACGGAGGCGTCGCCCATTTTGAGCGAGTTGATGGGGCAGCGAAAGCTACTCCAGGAGCTTCAGGCGACTGTGGAGAACCTGGAGCTTCGGCTAGGACCGGTGCTGCGTCGGGTTCTCGGCGACGGCTGCGACGAAGCCTCTGGTGAGTGCACTCCCGACGATGTTCGGTCGTCCGTCGTGCGGATGATCGAAGAAAACAGCGCTGAAATTACGCTCGTGACTCGCCGGATTGCCGAGATTCGAGGTCGTCTGGAGGTTTGATGGACGGAGCAACCTTTGAATCCGCGCACGCCTTCTGGCTGCGCCGCTTCGACGAACTGATGGCCGGGCAACGGGCTATTCACGAAGACTGGTCGCACGTTAATCCGAAGTCCAAAGAGCAGAATGCTCTTGTGGAAGAAATAAATGCGTGTCACGCGGAACTGTTTCGTCTAAAGGATGTTCGGGCAACGTACGAGCACAATAAGAAACGCGCTGAAAAATCATGAGCAAATCCCAACGCAACAATCGCCGCGTGCTGTTCGCGGTAGCCCTCTGCAATGATCTGCGGTGCAAGCGGCAGACGCGCCTAGCGCGTCAAAAAGCCTTGCGGAAGGCTGGGCCGGTCGAGACGCCAGCCGCGGTGCGGCGACTGAGGTTTCTGCGCGGCGCGGCGGCGGTTTGCGTGGCCATCTCGTTAGTGTTCGCCTCCGGATGCGAAACAAAGGCGAAGCCGTTCACAAAGAACGCCGCAACCGTCAAGCAGGCCAGCCAGCCTGGCGTTCGGCCAGTGGTATCCGTGGTCGAATACGAAGGCCACGAAATACTGGTCGTTCATGGCGCCGCTTCCACCGTTGTGCTGCCCAGGACGGAAGAGCAGCCAACCGCCAAGTTAGAGCCGCGCTACGGCAACGGGTATTACTACGAGAGACCGCGGGTTGTCGCGAGGCGATACGCGCGCACGCCGCTCGTTTACGCTGGCCCGACGACCGACGCTCCTCCGCCCCCAGACTTCGATGATGCTCCGGTTCCGCCTCCGCCAAGCGATTATCCGGACGACGGCAACTTGTACGTTCGCGTATTCGAGACAAAGACGTTTTGGGAGTGGTGCGAGCTTCAAGCAATCTCCGGCGCGTTTGACCTTCCCGACACCCATGAGGTGCGCAACGGAAAGCTGTTCAACCGACAAACGAATCAAGAGGTTTTTGGCGCCGGATCGTGGTCGGCGATTAGCTTGGCGAAATGCCATCCGTGTCTGTCTGGAACTGACGGAAACTCGATCATGGCCCCCGTAGCCATCTGGCGAGCCTGGAAGGCTTCTCAGGGCGACGAAGAGCCGCCGGTCGAGGACGCGGACGAACCGCCGCCGGTCGAGGACGCGGACGAACCGCCGCCGGCGTGAGAACACCTCCGCCTTGCTTGGATCATCGGGGAGTCCTGGTAACTCCGGGAAACGCGTTAGTCGGGGAAATCTGAGGTCGTTGACATGGCAATGGAAAGACCATCTTAGCCCCTCATTGCCGCCCCGATGATCCAAGCACGGCGGAACGAAACATCATCGTATTTTTCCCTCTGGGCGCACCACTGGGATTACACACGTGCGAATCGGCCTACCTCCCGTCATTCAAAACTACATGCTCACCGCCCAAGAATCCGGCGAGGCGCCGGCTTGGTGGCGAGAGCAGCTTCGCATCGATCAGCAGCAGTTGCTGACCGGCGGCACGCTCGGCAAGGGCGTCCTGGTCGGCGTCGTGGATACGGGCGTCGGACCGCCGCTGGAGCGTCCTGGCGAAGACCTGCACGGCCGGATCGTGGCCGGCTTGGACTTCTCCGGCCCGGCGCCGCGGAAAGGCTACGTGGACGATCACAACCACGGCAGCGGCGTTTGTTCGCTGATTGTCGGCGACAACGCCAATGGCAAGGGCGTGGCCGGCGTCGCGCCGAATGCCAAGGTGTGCATCGCCAAGGGGCTGGGCAAAGGGGGTGTGGGCAGCGCCGAAGGCATCGCCAAGGCGATCCTGTGGCTGGTGGACGAGTGCCAATGCCACGTAGTCAACCTCTCGTTGGGATCGAGCGAGGAGGCGTCAATCATTACGCAGGCCGTGATGTACGCCCTGGCCAAGGGCGTGCCCATCGTCGCCGCAGCGGGCAACAGCGGACCGGGGGCGATCAGTTTCCCGGCGAACCTGCCGCCCGTTATCAGCGTGGCGGCGACAGACACGAACCGCCAGCCGGCCGTGTTTACTTCGCCCAGCAAGGTCGATGTGGCCGCGCCGGGCGTCGATATCATCGTGGACGACCGGCTTGGGCAGTGCGTCTCTATGTCCGGGACCAGCTTCGCCGCGCCGATCGTGACGGGCATCGTGGCCTTGATCTTCGGGGAATACCTCGAGGCCGGCAAGCCGCTCCCTTCGCCGGCCGAGGTTGCGGAGATGCTGGGCGGGACCGCGGACGACATCTATCAGCCGGGCCACGACCTGCGGACCGGCTTCGGGCTGGTGGATGGCGTGGAGTATCTCGAACATTTCGCCGCGTCGGCCGGAACTCCTGCGGGGAACGGACCTGCCAGCGGCGTTTCCATTTTTATCCCGGGCGGGAAGGTGTTGGCGTGAAAGTGCAGATGATGCTGTGGGCGATCATTTTCGCCGTGTGGGCGGAAGGTTGCGAGCGGCGATACGAGGAGAAAAAGGAGTTGCTTCCGGCGTTCTTGAGCGCTGCGTACTCGCTGGCATCTATAGGTTTTCTCGGCATTGCAATGTTTTCCGACTAACGCCCCGCGCGGGCGAGATTTTTGGGGCGTGTTTTACTCCCTATAAGAAAGTTTCCGGGCGGGCCGCCCGCGCGGGAGGCTTGTTCTTCAAAAAACCCCCTATCTAAGCAGGAGGGCGGCGTGGGCGTGACGGCCAACCAACTGGACATCGCGGCGTTGCAGAACTTGCCACTGGATGAGGCCCGCGACCTGACCCGCGATGCTGGCTATCGTCTGCGGATCGTGCGCGAGGACGGCCGTCAGTTTGCCGGCGTGATGGACTATGACGCGCGGCGCGTCAACGTGGAGGTCAGCGGGGGGCGAATTGCAAAGGTGCAAGGCATCGGGTGATTCGTGGCGTACAAGCGAGCGACAATCCTGCTGGCGGCGGCCATCGCACTGGCGTGCTCGTCGCTCCCTGCGCAGGCGCCGCCGCTGGCAAAGTCCGACCTGGAAATCGTGCGTCTCCAGACAGAGTCCGAGGCGCTCGCCGTGGCCCTGGCCGACGCGAAAGATCCGCAGAACCTGGCCGGCGATTGGCTCTACATCTGGGATCCTCGCACGACGCCCGAGCGGCGGGCGGCGATTACCTTCGTCTGGAATTCGACGGTCTCCCACACGGCCCGGCTTCCCGTCATGCCGCGGGAGTTGGACGGCGGCCGCATCCTGGCCTTCTCCCGCAGCCGCAGCGCTCCCGACCCCAAAGATTTCGCGCGCATCTTCGCCGTTTACGAACGGCTGGCGGAACGCGATTGGTTTTTCCACGATCCCAACCAGAAGGTCAAAGTCGCTAACCAAAACGGCCGCCTGGTCGTGACGATCGGCGAGGCGCCGCTGCAATCGGGCGAGCAGGTTATCGGCAAGATTCCGGCCGGCGTGCATCTGGAAGTCACCAAAGAGCAAGGCGGCTGGTGCTGCGTGCGGTACGGCGGAAAGCAAGGCTGGATTGCAAAACGCCACACAGCTCTCGCGGGCAAGGAAGCGACGGCGATCGTGCCTTATGCGGGATATGGGACGGTCGGCTCGCAGATGACCGAGCTGGCGACGCTCACCGGCTCGCAGGTTCCGATCTTGCGTGCGGATACGTTCGTTCGCTACGCCTACACGACGCACCTGGGTTTGTACTATGACTGGTTTGACTTTAACGGCAAGACGCTGGACGACGTGCTGAAGGGAATGGGCTCGTCGGTCGCGGAGTTCGAGAAAACGGAGAGCCGTTCGGCGGTGGCTTGGTCCGGCGTGACGGAAGGTCCGCGCGGCGTGGCGATGATCAACATCGACGTGGCGCCGCCGGGCAACGTGCTGCCGATTGCTTTCCTTACGGAGGACGTCGATAGCCAAAATCTCGACCCTACCAAGAGCGCGATTTACAACCTGTATTCGCGCATCGTGGCCAACAAGATTGACGGCGGCGAGGGGATCGCCGTCTTACCAAACGGTTTCCCTCTGTTTTGGGTGTGGGACGGCCAGCAGAAGCTCGCCGAGCTCGTGGCGCAGACGGTCGCCACCGACTCGACCGATCAAACCACGCACAAGGAGCTGCGTCCCGGCATCTCGTGCCTGCGCTGCCACCCGGACGGCTTGTTGAAATTTCTGCCGAATGACGTGCTGTGGCTGCAAAAAAATGGCGGCGGCTGGGCGAATATCATCGGTGACGCGGAGCAGTTTGGAAAAAATCCCCAGGAGGTCTGGGACGAGATTGCCAGCAAGTACGGTTCAGATTTGAACTTCCGGCTTGATCAATGGCGGCAGGCGATGGGCCTCCACGTCCATCGGCATTGCGGAACGCCGATCGACAAAATCATTCAGGCCGTGGGGGAAATGTACAATTCTTACGAGTACGGGCAATACACGACTCAGCGGGCGCTGATGATGCTCGGCTACGAAATCCGGGGCCGCGTGTCGCCTTTGGAAGTTCGGCTGGCGTTCAACGAAGTCTGCCCCGAGATCGAAGGGATTCGGGTTGATCCGCACATCACCATGCTGCGGGAGTGGACGCCCGACACGCCCCACGCCCCCAAGATCGGCGTGCGTCAGTTCGAAACCATTTACACCCAATTAGCGTTGCGACGGGAGCGGGCCGAATCGGGAGCGGGAAAGTAGCTGGCGTAAAAAAAGCCAGGCTGAAGCGGGCGACTTCAGCCTGGCTGATTTTTCGCCGTCGCGGCTGGCGAGAAGCGACGGCCAATCGGGATGTTTTGCTTGATGCGATTTTTGGGCCAAAGAGAAATTTTGCACTCAATCTTTTGAGAATAGGTAGCGTCCGCAACGGTCAAACCTATCAATCCCTATCAGCATTGATACCTCTGGGCGCGAAAACCGGAGAAGATCATGCGATTCCTCGCGACTTTCCTCGTGCTGTTGCTGGCGGCGCCGGCCGTCGGCCAGAACCCCTACGGATTCACGTACAACTCCGCTGGCGGCTACTATAGCCGGTACGGCGTGCGGTACTACGACAAGCCCTATGCGGGCACGAAGGGGCCGTATTACACAAAGGCCGAGCCAGGTTACAGCAGTCCCTTCGCGGCGCTGGATCGCCTCAAGGATCGAGCCACGCAAGCGGCGGAATACCGCATCAAGCTGGAAGAAACGATCAAGACGATCAAGGATCTGGGCCTGGAGAACGCCATCTCGTCGCTTACGGAGCCGGCTGTCGCCGCTTACGGGTATGGGCAATCCGGTACGGTCGGCGCCGCTGATCCGCTCCTGAACCCGTATCTCAGCGCCGGATCGACGGTCTATGCGAATACTTCGCCTGACGTGGCGGTTAAGAACCTGATCGTCAACGCCGTCGGCAAGTACGATCCACAGGCGATTGCGGAGATTCTGGCGAAGGCCGGAGCGGATAGCCTCGATGGATCGTTTGGCCTGCTCTCGGAAGTCCAAGCCACCAACCAGCAACACGTCCAGCTTTCTCATTTGGCTTTGGAGATTGAACAAAAGCGGCTGGCCGCGCTGGAGACCTACCAGGCGCAGGGCGACCTGCTGACGAAAGCCGGCGCCGCCGCGGCTGTCACGCTGCAGAGCGCCGGTCCCGCGGATCGGCTCTCGATCCAAGCCACACAGACGCAAGCTAGCCAGGCGAAGTCGCAAGTTGCAACGGAAAAGCCGCAAGTTGCGATCGCCAGTATCGCGGTCGGGCAGGTTACGCAGCAGCAGTGCGCCAAGTGCCATTCGGCAGGCGGCGAGGCGGTCGGCGCATTTGCGATCGAGCCGTTGACGCCGCAGAAGATCGGCCGGATGATCTTGGCGGTGCAGGGTCAGATTCCCAAGGACGAGGCGAATCCCGAGGGCGAGAAGAAGTCGCCCATGCCGCCAGGCGGCGCGGATGCGGCGACTAAGGACGCGTTGCTCGCCGAGCTGACGAGTAGCCTCGTGCAAAGTCTTGCCGCGTCTCCGAAGTAGAATTCCCTTGTTTCCTTGGGCGCATCCCAGGATCCTCGACATGCCCAGTTACCTGTACCTCGTGGAAGGCTCCGGCGCTCCCGGAGTGACGCTCGATAGCTCCAAGTCGATTCGCCCCGGTACGTTCTATCGGGATGCGGCGACTGACAATCTGTACGTCTGCGCCAACCCCGCGGTGGGCGCTGCAGTGTGGGTTCCGACTGGCCTGTCGGGAGTCGCCGCGGCGGAGTTGGGATTCCTCGACGGCGCGACGGCCGGGACGGCGGTCGCCTCCAAGGCGCTCGTCGCCGGCGCCAACAAAGAGATCGGTGGGCTGGGCAACGTCACGCTGGACGACGCCAAGAACGTCGCCGTCGGCACGACGACGGGGACGAAGATTGGCACCGCAGCGACGCAGAAGCTCGGCTTCTGGAACGTCACGCCCGTTGTCCAACCGGCGGGCGCAGCGCAAGCCGCGCTAACCAACAGCACGGGCGGCACGGCCGATGGCACGCTGGAAGCGGTTGGCGCTACGAACGGCGGCGACGAGTCGGGAGCGATCAACAATAACTTCACGGAGCTGCATACGCTCTTGAATGCGATTCGTACGGCGCTGGTGGGCGCCGGGATCATCAAAGGCGCGGCTTAATACGGCGGTCAGAGTACAATTCATCAGCAATCGCTGGGCGCGATTTGTTTCTTTCCCTTTTGGAGCAATTCCATGCGCCCAGTTCTCGCTCTGTGCTTGATTGCACTCGTTTCGTTGTGTCTCTTCGCCTCGCCTGCCAGCGCCCAGTGCGTGCATAACGGCGTGCAGGTGGCCGTCGCCGGCAATCCCTTCGCCGTGAATTTTCTCGCTGCTCAGCACGGTGCGGCGAACCTGGCGGCGATCCAGGCGTCGCAGCTCCTGGCCGCTCAGCAGCAAGCCGCCCAGCTCGCAGCGCTCCAGGCGGCGACTAGCGCCGCCAGCGTCAACGTGTTGGCCGGCGTGCACGGGGTCAATGTGCTGGCCAATCCCGGCGTCCGAGTGCAAGTCAACGCGCGCCCCACCGTGATTCGCGGCCCCTTTGGCCGCGTACGGTCCGTCGTCTCGCCCAGTGGCCGAGTCACCAACTTCGGCATCCTGGGCAACGTCCGCAGCCGCTAAGGCGCCGGTTTTCTCAGTGACGGCGGCCGCGGATCGCGGCCGCCTTTTTCCGTGAGGCGACATGGGTCTGTTCGGGCCGACCAACGCCGATTTGCTCCGCGAACTGCGTCGTTTGCAAATCCAGGTGCAAGCCGACGCCGCGGCGCAAGCGGACCGCGATCTGGAGACGACGCAACAGCTCGCACGGATTGAGTCGCGGGTTCGCAGCCTCGCCACGCGGTTGATTTGTCCTCTGCCAATTTCCCTTTCCATCACCGGAGATGTCAACGCCATGCTCAAGTTTCAAGTTCACTTGCCGCCTGCCCCTCCCGCGCCGCACGACGTCGTGAAGGGCGAGTTGTCCGTAAGCATCGCTGGCCAGTCGCTGCCTCCGCTCGACGTTGAACTGGGGGCGACGTCCGTTGCGCACGACGCGTTTGTCGGCAACGACAACGATCCCGTTGAGTTGTCGCTGGTGTACGTCGATGACGCGGGCAATCGCAGCCAGGCCTCGACGCTCGCGGCCGTGCTGACCGATAACATCGCTCCTTCGGCTCCGGGCGAACTGGCGTTGTCCGTCGTGGAAGAAACCTTCGCCGCACCGCCGAGCGAGCCCGCGACCGAGCCTGCGACCGAGCCTGCGCCGGAACCTGAGCCTGTGTCCGAAGCGGTTCCCGAAGCGACCCCCGAGCCGACTTCCGAGCAGCCGGCAAGCGACGCTGAGCAGCAAGTCTAGTTGCCAGCGTCGGGGTGATATTCGCCGCGCAGCCGAAGGGCTGCACGGTTGGCGAGTTGTTCAAGGGCGCAAGCGTAAATCACCAGGAGACTGGCCGTGGCTTCTCACCTGTTCAATAAATTTAAGCAGAGGTCGGCTGCTGCGGAAATCGACCTGAATGCCGATCCGATCTACGTCGCGCTGTGCATGTCCAACACGACGGCCGATACCGAGAACGACGGCGACAGCGAGGTGGGCGACCTGACCACGCTCGACGAATGCGACGGCGCGAATTACGTCCGCAAGGAACTGGCGAGCATCGCGGTCAACCTGGACGACGCGAACGACCGCGCGGAATTCGACGCGGATGACGTCACCTGGACGGCGCTGGGGAATGGCACGCGGCAACTCGCTGGGGCGCTGCTCTACAAGGACGCCGACGATGACGGCGACAGCGCGGACGACGCCAGCAACCCGCTGATTGCCTGGATCGAGTTTGCCAGCACGATCAACCCCGGCGGCGCGAACTTCACGATCAGTTGGAACGCAGAAGGAATTCTGCAATTTGCATGATCGTCACCAGACGACGCCGTAGTTAGCCGCTCATCGCACCGCCCGCCACACCAGGACCACCGCCATGCCCGACGTAAAGCACTATCAAATCCCCGAAGGCCAGAAGAACGCCGGGATGTGGACGTTCAGCGTGGACGGGCAGGAATCGAAATACTACTGCCCTACCGAACACGCCGCCAAACGCGTCGTGCGGCGCCTGGAGGATGGCCAGACGCATAGCCTCGGCGCCCAGATGACGCAGGCTTTGGCCGACGCCCGGCAAGTGGAATCGCTGCTGGCGATTGGCGCGGTGAACCCGGTCACCGGTCAGTCCTTCACCAAGGATGAACTGGCGCAGGTGGTGCGCGAGAAGAATCAGCGGGTGAAGGTTGGCAAGGCGGCTGAAATGCTGGTCACGGCGCAGGCCGCCGATGCGCCGCCGGTCAAAGGCTGGTGCTACGCGCTGGACGGCGAGGTTTGCTCTACCGTGCACAAGCACGAGGCGCAGGCCAAGAGCGCGGGCGCGTTCGCGGCGTTTATGTCGCGCGGGAAGCTCGGCAAGTAAACCCGCTCGCAAATCACGTCACTGAGGGGCGGGCGAAGCGGTTCGCTCGCCTTTTTTCATGGGGGCCAAGCATGGCGAATCTACCTGACAGCGAACGGGCCGGCGTTTGGTCCGACCTGATGCAGCGACTATCCCGCGCGGGCGAATCGGTCGCGATCACCAAGCCGCAACTGCGGGCTGCGGTCGATGCGGCGGATACGTGGGTCGACGAAAACTCGGCGGCGTTCAACTCGGCCTTGCCGGCAGCCGCAAGAAACAACCTGACAGCCAAGCAAAAGGCGATGCTCCTGGCGTTTGTGATTCTCAAGCGGTACGAGGTCAGCTAATGGCGAATTCTTTCGAGCTATCACTAGACCCGGACGCCTGGGTTCCCTTGGCGACCGGCCACCCTGACCGGGGCGTGGTGCAAAATCGCCCCTATTGGGCGTTTGACGCAGCGACCGTGGAAGGGCTGCGGAGCAAGGCAATTCAGATGCCAGCCGCCTATACCGGCACTGGCACGCTCAAGCTTGATATTTTCTATGCGATGGCCTCGGCCACCAGCGGAAAGGTGGACTTCGAGGCGAGCGTAGAGGCGATTACACCAGACGACGCGACCGATACCGACGCTGCGGAATCCTTCGACACCGCCAACGCCGCCAATGAGACGGTTCCCGGCACGGCGGGTTATATGTCGGTGTTGACCGTCACGCTTACCAACAAAGACAGCGTAGCGGTGGGGGATATGGTGCGAATCAAGCTAGAGCGAGACGCGGACGACGGCACGGACGACACGGCGACGGGTGATTGCCGGGTGTATGGTTGCTGCTTGCGTGAGGAAACGTAATGGCGCGAGTGTTCAGCAGCGGAAACTACCTGAAACTTGATTCGGCGGTCGTCTCAAACTATCCGTTTTCGATGGCGTGCTGGTTTTACGTTGCTGATGCAACCAGTAGTCACACATTGCTATCCTTGGCGAATGGGAGTTCCAACGACAACTATTTTCAATTATTGGCGGCTGGTGGCATTGGCGGCGATCCTCTCCGCCTGATAGCCCGCAACACAACCGCAGTCGCCGTGGATACGTCGTCTGGCTTTTCTGCAAACACTTGGCATCACGCCTGCGCGGTTTGCACGAGTGCGACAAGCCGATCTGTATTTCTCGACGGTGGAAGCAAGGGCACGCACACAACCTCCAGCACGCCCACGCCCAACAGGACTGGCGTGGGCGTGCTTTATCACTCGTTCCCGTCTGTGGTGGCAACGGGGCGCATTTGCGAGGCTGCATTCTGGGATCAGTCGCTCACCGATGACGAGGTTGCCAGCCTCTACAACGGCGGCGTGGGCCTATCACCTACGATGGTCCGCCCCGATGCGCTGGTAGCCTATTGGCCGCTGTTGCAAACAGATGGTGACATTGACTGGTGGGGACAATACAACCTCACGGCCAACGGTGCGCCGACGTATGCAGACCATGCGCCGGTGATTTATCCGAGCGGGGTGCGATATTTCGTTATCAGCTCAGCGCCGCCTCCGATTACGGTCACCCCCGGCGCCGTCTCGGCGGCTTGGTCGGTGATTGCGCCCGCGCGACTACTGGCGCAGCCGTCCGCCCCGGTGGCGGTCACCGGATCGGTTGTTGCGCCGGGCAAGAGCCTGTCGCTCGCTGCTCTCCCGGTCGCAGGAACTTGGACCCCGGCCCCGCCTACGGTCAGCGAATCGCTCGCTGCGGCGCCGGTCGGCGGCTCCTGGTCGGCAATTGCTCCCGCTCGGCAACTCACACACCCCGCCGCGCCGGTCGCGGTGGCGCTCTCGATAGTCGCTCCGGTTCGCGCGCTGAGTTACCCGGCGGCTCCGGTCACCGGCGCATGGTCCCCGGCCGCGCCAACTCTCGCCGTCGCCCATCCCGCAGCCCCGCTTTCCGTCACGGCATCCCCCGTTGCTCCGTCTCCGTCCCTCGCCCTCTCCGCTAATCCCGCCACCGCCACCTGGGCCGCCGCCGCGCCGGACCTCGTACGCAGCATTGACGCCGCCGCTGTATCCGCCGCGTGGTCTACCGCCGCGCCGGATACAGCGATCTCCCTTGCCGCCGCCGCAGTTACGGCTACATGGACCGTTGTCGCGCCCGACTTATTCCGCAGCATCGACGCCGCGCCCGTCTCCGCCACTTGGACCGCGCAAGCCCCATCGCTCGCTTTATCTCACGCCGCCGCGCCGCTCACCGCGACCATTCAAGTCATCGCCCCCACGCCTGCGATTGCGCTGCCCGTCGCCGCGACCGCCGGCGCCTGGACTGCCGTCGCCGCTTCGCCAAGCAACTCGTTCGCCGCCGCGCCGATCGTCGCCACGTTCACCGCCGTAGCCCCTGAAAATGCGATCTCCTTAACCGTCGCCGCAGTCGCCGCAACCTGGACCGCCGCCGCGCCGGACCTGTCGCTCGCTAACCAACCAACCGCAATCTCGGCTGCCTGGAGCGTCCCTGCCCCATCGCCGGCTTTGTCGCTCGCCACGGCCGACGTCGCAGCGACCTGGACCGCAGTAACGCCCGTTGTTGGCACGTTCAGCAACACAAACCCCGCTCCGGTTTCGGCCGCTTGGACCGCCGTAGCGCCGGGCGTGGTGATTGCCCACCCCGCCACCCCGCTCGCGATGACCGGCAAAACCGCCGCGCCGTCGCCGTCGCTGGAGTCGCTGGCGACACCGCTGGCCGGCGCCTGGAGCGCCGTCGCGGCGGGACTGGCGATTGAGCGCACCGCTGATCCAGTCGCCTCAGCGTGGCAGGCCATCGCCTCGGACAAGTCGTTATCGCTCGCCGCTGCTGCGGTTGCAGGAGCGTGGGCGGTCCCGGAGGTGGAGGCGAACGCTGGGAAAACGGTGACGCCAGCGGCGGTGTCCGGCGCTTGGACGACCCTCACGCCGGGCAAAAGCCTATCCCAAACTGCGTCGCCTCTTGCAGCCACATGGATCGTCGCTGCGCCGGAAGCCAGCGTCCCGGTCTCGTCGCGGGCGCTGGTGTTTGCGGACGAAGTTTTTCGGAAAGGCTCCTTCGCGCAAGAGATAATTATGTTGGCTACGTTCGCGGACGAGCGGTTTTTGCGGTCGTCGTTTCACAAAGAGCAGATTGATCCCGAGGAGTAACGATGCCCATTTCCGCGGCGGATCGCGTCGTCAACGAAGGCGATACGTTCGATTACCAGACGACGCTCAAAGACGGAGCTGGCGATCCGATTGCGCTGGCGAATATCGTCTCGGCTGAGCTGACCCTGTTCCTGGGGCGGGAGGATGAAGAAAGCGAGTCGCCGACGATCATCAACAGCCGGGACGAGCAGGATGTGCTGAACGCGAACAACGTAACGATTGATGCGACGGAGGGAACACTGCTGTGGCGGGTGCAGCCAGAAGACACCGCGATCGTGAGCGAAGATGTGACGCCAGGCTATAAGGAGCCGCACACGGCGAAGTTTCGGATCGTGTACGACACGGATCGGGTGAAATCGCACTTCGTGCCGTTCTTCGTGCTTAATCGCACGCGATCGCCATAGTCCTCGGGGCGCGGGAAACCGAGAAGGACCATGTGGGCAGTGTTGTTGGTGCTGGCTGCGCTGCCGACCAGCCGCGATGTGGCGGTGGATCATGTGGACCTGATCGAGATCAACCATTTCTTTGACGAGAAGGGAAAGCTTGTCTTCGATCAGGTTATTTTCTACGACTGGTCCCCCGCCCTGAGCCGTTACCAGGTGCGTGCGTGGCGGTTGTTCAAGTCACTGGGCCAATATCCGGTGCGGAACTGGGAGCGCGGTGACTGGTCGGCCGTGTGGCACGATGGCGAGATCCTGCGGGAAGTCCGCGGCACGGCGTTCCGCGAGACGTGGGCGCAGCATGATCCGGAATTGGTCGAGCGTGACAATTTGCCCAAAGAAAAACGCCGCGATTTAACCAAGCTGCCAGGTGCGCCGTAATGCCGAAAACAACCATTAGAAAGCGGGAATTGGACGTCGCCTTTGCGCTGGCGATGGGTAAATCCGCGCCGGAGGCGGAGGCCGAAACGGGCGTGGCGGCGACGACGATTCGCGGGTGGCTGCGGGATGATCCGGAGTTTGTGAAATTGGTTTCCGATGCGCGGGACCGGATTTTCGACGAAGCGACGGGCCGCCTGGCATCGGCCTTCACAAAGGTAGTGGATGAATTGGTGCGGCTGTCTACCCAGTCGAAGTCTGACACGGTCCGCGTGCAAGCGTCACGGGCGGTGATGGAGTACGCCTTCAAGGGGCGTGAAATCGTGGAGTTGGCGAAGAAGGTCAACGAATTGGAAACCATGGTCAAAGCAAAGCTCAAAGAGATGAACGATGGGCACTCTGGCGCCGAGTATCAATCGTGTAGTGAAGCTGGCGCAGAATCTTCGCCGGCGTCCTAAGCCCGGAGAGATTCTCTGGACTCCGATCACTCCGACGCTGCGACAAGAGGCATTCCTTAATCTGACCGAGGAAGAAGCGCTTTTCGGCGGCGCGGCCGGTGGGGGAAAGTCGGCCGCCCTGCTGGCTTGGGCCTTGGAGGGTGTTGATACGCCGGGGTATGCGGCAATAATCTTTCGCCGCACGCTGCCTGAGCATAAGCGACCCGGCGGTCTCATTCCTCTTTCACACGAATGGGAGTTAACACGCAAGGGCGCCGTATGGAATGGAACGGACAAGACTTGGACGTTTCCCAGCGGAGCTGTAGTGGCCTTTTCCGCGATGCCGCACGAGGCTGACGCCACGAAATTCCAGGGCGGCGCCTACATTCGGGCCGTCTTTGATGAACTGACGCATTTTACGGAGTTTCAATACACGTGGGTGATGTCGCGGCTTCGCCGGCGTAGGGGATTCCCCTTTCAGCCGGCAATTCGCTCTGGCAGCAATCCCGGTTCAATCGGTCATATCTGGGTCAAAAAACGCTTCCTGACTGACGAGGCGATGCAGAAGCTCCGCGACGGGTGTGACGGCATCTACTACAAAGAGGGCCGCGCCTTCGTCCCGTCGCGGCTCGACGACAATCCCCACCTCGACCGGGACGACTATCGTCGCAAGCTCCAGCACCTTCCGCCGGTGTTGCGTGAACGATTATTGAACGGCGACTGGACCGTCAATGAGGACGGCGTAATCAACTCGGAGTGGTTTCGCTATTACGAAGCCGACAGCCATATTTTGCGAGCCCTGAAGCCGGAAGGCGGCACGGTCGAAGGCGGCGTGATTGACTGCCGCGAGTGTGTTCGCTTCGCCACAATTGACACAGCCGGCACCGACGAAGATGCGGTCAAAAAGGCGCGCGGCAAGGAACCTTCTTGGACCGTGGTGGCGATCTGGGATTACTGGCCCGCCCGCAATTACTTGTTCCTGCGCCACGTGGTTCGCCGGCGGATGGGTTGGATTGACTTGAAGGACGCGATCAGCCAAGCCTTGGACGACTGGGGCGTGGCGGAAGTGCTGCTGGAGGATGCGCATTGGGGGCGGGCGCTAGCCGCCGAACTGCGCGGCCGCGGCGGGGCGACGGTCAAAATGATTTCCCCCGCGGGCAAGAGTAAACTTTCTAGGAGCGTGCCGCTGCAAAACAAGCTGGAAACCGGCGAGGTTTACTGGCCCCGCGGCAACAATAGCTGGCTCAATGAGTGGGAGGCCGAGTTCATCTCCTGGCGAGGGCATCCCAACGACGCGGACGATCAGATCGACGTAGCCAGTTACGCAGCGATGTATAGCGGGAACAAGTCGCAAGCTTGGGGCGGACCAGTGCGGACCGAAACCGGGCGCGTGGCTTCGCAGTTTGGCGGGCGGCGCGTGGCGACAAGCCTGAGCGGGAGGCGGTCGATGAATCATGGCCAATCGGGATGAAACGGGCGAAATGGAAGATCAGCCGATTTCTAAGAAAGAAGCGGCGCGGCTGCTGGGGGTCTCGGTTCCCACGATCCGCCGCTGGTGTCGCGAAGGGATCCTCGCGCATCGCAAGCTGCCGGGCGGCCGGCTGCAACCCTTGCGGTCGGCTGTGATGCGACACGCCCAGGTTTACGGCGGCGCGGAGGCGGGTTGATGGGGTTTTCCCTGTATCTGGACGGAGTCATTCACCGCGGCCGCCGGCGATTCGCTAAGAATCGCGTACGCCGTTGGCTACGCGTCACGGACAATTGGGGCCTCTTGCTCGAGGTGTGGCCGTTCTATCCGCCGCCGCCCATGAAGATGGGAGTCCCGCGGCGATCTCCGCGAAAGGTTGTTCGCAAACAAAAGGTACCCGCGCCGCGGTGGTGAGCGGCGTTGGTTTCGTTATCGAAAAGGAAGTCTGATGAAGGCAGGCGATATTGTGCGGATTAAGTCGGGCGGACCCAAGCTGACGGTTGCCGGCCATTTTGATGACGGCGACTTGCTGTGCGTTTGGTTTATTGGGGAATGTTACCGCACGGAAAAAATTGCTCGGGACGCATTGAAACTGGATGACTCTGCGGCTTCGGAACCAGGCGGACCTGACGACGACGACTCCGCTCGATCGCAACATTTTGCTGAGTTTTTCCGCTTGCTGGCGGAGCGAGTTGAGAGCGGTAGCGAAGAAAGCCTGATCCATCAAATTCTGTTCTGGACGCCAGTCTTCTGCGATGGCCATGTTCCACAAGACGCCAAATTCCAAGGCGCGGCAACGATCATACTCAGCCAAGGCGTGTCCAAGGAGATGCTAGCCGAACGGCTATACCGCGAGTGGCTACGGCGCGGCGAGGTTGTTCAAAAACTCTAACGCCCCGCGCAGGCGAGAGTAAGATTACACAGCGTCTCTCCTTATAAGAGAAGGCGGTTCTGGGCGCGGTCCCCCTTTAGGCGACGATCATGGCGAACCGCTCTTGGCTCGGCCGGGCGAAGGCCCGCGCGGAAGAGAAGACCGTCCAGGTCACAGCGTACGATGCGGCGACCACTTACGGCCTCACGATCAACGGCAAATCGGTGTCGGTGATCGCGGCAGGCTCCGTGAATGACACCGCAACCGCGCTTGCTGAAGCTTGGAATGAAGCGACGGAAGCCGAGTTCGCCGAGGTGACGGCCGAAGCGGCGACAGACACTGTGACGTTCACCGGTGATACGGCGGGCGTGCCTTTCACTGTGTCATCGGGCGCCAGTGGCGGGACGGGAACGATCGGCGCCGCTACAACCACGACCGTAGCCACGGGGCCGAACCATGCGGACAACGCGGAAAACTGGAGCGGTTCGACGCTGCCGGTCGATGGCGATTCGATCTATCTGAACAACTCCAGCATCTCGATTCTTTACGGGATGGATGCGTTCGCCAGCGTGACGCCGGCGCTGGTGGACATCGACGCCAGCTACACGGGATTCATCGGCCTGCCCAAAACAAACGCCGCCGGCTATCCGGAGTACCGGCCTGATTATCTGCAATTCGATGGCGCGACGGCGGTCCGGATCGGCGCTGGCGCCGGAAACGGTAGCCGGCGCATCAAGATCGATTTCGGCTCTACCGCGTTCACGGCGTCTGTGCTCAAATCAGCCAACGGCGCCGAGCCGGGCTTGCCGGCGGTGCTGCTCAAGGGAACTCATGCCGATAACGCGCTTGAGGTATCGGGCGGCAGCGTGGGCGTGGCGTTCTTCGGCGACGAAGCGGCGACGATCAAGACGCTGGGTGTGGTGGGCGGATCCCTCGTGTGCGGCGACGGCGTGACACTTAACGGCACGGGATCGACGGCCGTGGTGAACGGCGGCCAGATCGAGATTCGCACGGTCGCTTTGTCGCTGACCGTGTTTGGCGGCGCGGCGACCATCGCCAACGCCGGCGGCGCCACAACGCTCGATATTCGCTCCGGCGCGGTCTGTAATCATCGCGGCTCGGGGTCATCGACCACGGTCAGCCTGGCGGGCACGCTGGACCTCACGGGCGACTCATCGGCCGTGAATCTCGGGACGATTACCCTCAAGCGCGGCGGCGAGCTGCGAGGCGTCGCCTCGCGGCTGACGGCGACGATCGCCAAGGATGCGGAGGTGACAAGGATCTCGGCGGCGTAGCGTAGCGTGGCGAATGTTCCCCGAAACGCGATCCCGGGGGCGTACTTCTAAACTGCGACTTCAATAGCAGCGCTGCGCTTGCGTAAGTTGCTGCGCGAATCGCGCGCTGTTAGAATCTCCCCGCTGGTGAGAAAGGCGATTGGAATTTTGCGCAATTCTCTCTCCCTAGGGGATACAGGCATGCGATTGCAGCTATGGGCGGCAGTGTTGGGGGTGGTGATCGGCGCAGATCCGCTTGGTGGGTTGGCACAGAATGCAGACCCAGTAGCCGAAGCGGAAAAACAGTGGGAAGATGCGAAGCAAAATTATGCCGCAGAGCTATCTAAGCTGCAGAAGAGCGTGGATGATCACTTTGCAGCTTTTGAACGGAAAGCGCGGGAACGGGGCGATACCAAGCGGCTCAAGGAACTCGCCGAAGAACGTGTCGCCTACGAAGAGAGCGGCGCGATGCCGAAGTATTTTGATCGGTTTAGCTACGCCCGCTACAAGCGAACCGCTCAGAGCGATCTGAAGAACTCGCAAAAGGTGCTGCTTACCGCCTACCTTAAAGCCAAACGCGATGCGGAAGCGCTGGAACTGGAAGATGAACTAGCCAGCCTGTTGGAGCCACCGTCCGACGAAGCGACGACTAAAGATGCGCGGGTACGGTGGCTGAACACGAGCTACAAAACAACGATTCATCAGGTCAAGGGCAAGGAGTGGGCGGAGACGCAGAATTGGGATCAAGTAGTCAAGTGGCGGTTGAAAGAGACGGGCAGGACGCGCGAGTACATTGAACTCTACAACATGACACGAAGGGAGACGTGGCGAGTCTACGGAAACCGTGTTGATCTTAAAGAAGGCGACGGTTGGAAATTAATCGCGCATGGACGGTGGGAAACAGTGGCTGATAGTCGCGATTGAGTCTAAACAACGGATCTCGCCAGCCGCTCATAGATGCGCCGAGTCTCTTCATCGAACTTGGGCGTCAGCGTCTCGATCGGATCGACGCTGGCCATCGCGTAACGGCCGTACCAGGTCTCGTCGTCCGGCGCCCGCATCAGGCCCTGGCAATGCGGGGCGGCGGTGCTGCCCCAGCGGAACACGTAGGACGGCGGGGCGTGGTCATCGGGGCGGCCGGGATCGCCAGCGGCGGCCTGGCAGGCCGCAATCATCCTCTGGTCGAAGTCCGCCCGGCGATCATGGCCGGGTGGCATGACGCCCAGCCAGCCGCCGAGTTGCTCCAGGAGCGTGCGGCCGACGGCCAGGCTGCCGTAGAAGCGGCCGGCGGCGTCCTCTTGCTGGAGCGTCCCGGTGTACAGCGACCACACGCGGCGGGGATGGGACCAGGCTCGCGCGATGTTGCTCCGCACCAATTCGCTCGTGTATGCGCCCCAACGATCGCGGTGCGAAGCGTGAGGGGCGACGTTGGGGTCAACGGTGGTTGTCGTGCCCTGCCACAGAGCGTCAGCGACGGCCGAAAGATGCCACGGCAGGTAGATGTCGTCATCGTCCCAAACTACGGCGGCGTCCCAGTCGCCGCGGGCCTGGTGCAGTAACCAATCGTATTTGAGCGGGAGCGATGCGAACCGCTCAGGTGTGCTGAACAACTCCCAGCCTAGTCCGGTCTGTGGAGCAATCTGCCCGGCGTCGTCCAGGATCACCATGCGCCGGTCGGGATAGGTCTGCGCCTCGAAGCAAGCGACTGCGTTGGCGAGTAGCCGCGGGCGTCCGTACGTTGGACAAAGGACGAGTAATCTCACGAGGTAGGCTCCAAGACGGCAAGGGTATCAACCACGCGTAACGCGCGGCCCGAGGCGCGGGCGAAGTCATCCACGGCGGCGATCGCGTCGGTGTACTGCGGCTGACGAGGATCGTAGTCATGCACCGCCACGCGCGCCCACGGGAAGCGGCTCGCCCAGCGGAGAGCGAATTGCGTTTCTTCCCCGGTGTGGTCGGCGTCGTAAAAAATCAGGGCGAAGCGGTGGCCGCAGAGCAGCGGCAACACGTCCCGCTGGCCTCCGACGATCGGCGTCACCCGGTCGCGGCAGTCGTGATCGGCGAGCGTCCGCACGAAGTCGGGCAAGGTGAACGCGGCGCCGGTGTAGCCGTCGCCCTTGAAGTGATCGACCGTGACGACGTGGTTGGCCACCGACGCCAGGCAGATCGTGCTACGGCCTTTCCAGGCGCCGACCTCCAGCACCGTCTTGCCGGCGGCGAGCATTTGCAACTCGCCGCCTTCGGCCTCGGAGAGCCAGCCTTGTATCTCGGTCCAGTGTTTCATGGCAGACCCCAGATTTTGAACGCGGCGAACAAGGTGACTTGCAGCGACGTGTAGCAGTGTTTCATGCTGCCTCTTTCGCCTCCTGTTTTGCGGCGCGGCGGATGCACTCATCGACCAAGCCAGGATATGGGTCAAGCGGATTGAGCTTGAACGCCAGGCCGCTGAGGACCGCCTTGGCGGCGCTGCCCAGCTTGGCGCTCCAACCCCAGCGGTCGCTCCCCTCACGCAGCCAGCCGATGATTTGCTCCCGGCGTTCGCGACAGCCTTCGACACCCCAGCGGTCCATTTGTTCGGCCTTGCTGTTGCAGTCACAGCTTGCCGTGGGTTCAATGCCCAGCGACTTGAGGGCCGCCTTGAGTTCGGTTCCTGGCCCGTGCCCGACCGGCCAGACGTGGATCAGGGATTCGGGGCGGTCGCGCTCGTCGCGGCTCAACACGGTCAGTCCGTATTGCTGGGTCGTGTGGTAGCAGACAAACCATTCGGGATGATCGGCGATCCACTGACGCAGCGGAGCGTACAGGCCCTCGCCCTTGCCGTCCTCCGAGCGAACCCCAAAGGCGGCCGTACCGCGGCACATGATCCGACGGGCCTGGCCGGCGTGCCGGGACAGCTCGGCGGCGAGGCGGTCGGCGTGATGCACGGTGTCGATCACCAGCAGATCGACCTCTCCGGCGGGAGCGGCGGCCAGCGAATCGGCGGCGGGGCCCACGTGCGTCGTGTAGCTCCGCTCTTCGCCGGGGCGCGTCGCCTCGGCTTGCACCGCGGCATGGACCAAGCCCAGCAGCGGGCCTTCCTCCGTCTGGTGGATGACGAGCGAGCGCGGGCGGCCGGCGGCCAACAGGGCGTTCCACTCCTGCCTCTTCACGAATGCGGTCACGCTTTTGGACTGGGCGGCGTACCGGCGGATCGTCTCGGCGTGCTGGTCGAGGTCGCGCGGGGTGAGCTTGCACTTGGCGAATAGCTCATCGAGCGTCGGCGCCGGGGCCTTGGGCTGGATCGTGACCGGGACGCCGGGCGGGGCGACGTGGGCAACCGGATCGGCCACAAGATAATCCCATTCCTGCTGCGAAATCTTGAACTTGCGATGGAGAAGCTCCAACTGCGCGTCGGCGTGGCCCTCGAACGTCTTGGGATCAACGCCATGCTCGCGGACGAGGTGGTCGCGCAGGGATTCGCCGGGGTGACCCAGCGACACGAAATGGGCGTGGATCGGCGTCAGGTCCAGGCCCAACTCCTGCCGGCCGAGGACGTAATTGCGGACCTTGCCGTAACGACTGGCCCGGTAGCGGGCGCCATCTGGCCGCCCGAAGCGGTGCCACCAGCGGATGCCCGGATGGCAGAGCGTGCGCCGTCCCGCCTGGCGGAACTTGCGATGGATGTAGCACTCCTCGGCGCCGAACTCGCGGAAATTCTCATTGAATCCGAGCCACGCATCCCGGCGACAAGCGAAGAATCCCAGGCCCTGCGCCGCAATGTCGAAGGGTTCGCCTGCGGGATCGGCGCCGCGCGGGTCCGTCTGCCAAGTGCCCTCCATCTCCGATCGCCACGTCTCGTCAAAGTGCGTGGAGAAGTTGCCCAGGTCGTCATAGATCAGCGGGCCTTGCATTAGGTCCAGCGAGTCAGGATGAGCCTCGTACCACGCCAGCAGCGCATCGAGGCTACCCGGCGCCAAGAGGACGTGCGCGTCCATGCAGACGACGATCTCGCCGCGGGCCTCGGCAAAGACCCGGTTGCGGGGTTGGCTGGTCCCGCCGCCCTCGGGCATGGGGACGTAGCGGATCAGACCGTCCTTGCGGCTACTGACGGAGGCGGCGAACTTGGCCGTTTCCTTGCCGTGGGCCGAGCCGGGGTTATTGTCCACGATCACGATTTCCCAGTCGTGCAAGGCGTGGTGCAGCGCTAAGGATTGGCACGTGAACACCGCTCCGTGGTAGTCATCGTGGCAGGCCATGCCGATGGTGAGCTTCGGGTTGTTCATGTCTATCTACTCGGGGTCGGGGTGAGTGTTGTTACGGGGCGGCTGTGGTGGTTGTGCCGCAAGCCGCCTCGCAATCCGCTTGGTTGGTCCATGGTCCGCCCGCCTCAGAGCCACAATCGAACCACAGGGAGGTCAATTCCATCTGTGACCCGAAGAAGCAGAATCGCCCCATGCCGGGGTCACAGTTGGACGGCGACGCGCACCGCCAGGCTTGCGTGCCGGGACCGGGCGTCGTGCTAGTCGTGGTGGTCGTGGTCGTGGTGGTGGTGGTGCAGGCTGCCTGGCACTCGCCCTCAGTCGCATAAGGTCCGCCGGCCGCCCCAGACGAGACGCCGTTGCAGTCGCCGCTCGGCTGATGGCAGTACCACGGGGGCTGCGTCGTGCTGCTGGTGGTGGTCGTCGTGGTCGTGGTCGTGGTGGTGGTCGTGGTGGTGCTGGACGTCGTGGTGGAGGCTGGGTCAACGCAGGTGGATTGCCGAGTAAGGTCGGTGTTGGGATCGCACGGCGTCCCGTCTCCCTCGCAGATGCAGCCCGACGCGCACCGCTCTTCGCCCGTCTCAACCCAAGTACCGCCAGGCCCCACCGTGTCCTGACACAACAAGTCGCAGTTGCCGCCGCACGGCGCCGGCGTCGTGGTGGTCGTGGTGGTAGTGGTGGTGGTGCATGCCGTCTGGCACTCGCCCTCGGTCCCGTAGGGGCCGCCGCTAGCGCCGGTCGAGACCTGATTGCAGTCGCCGCTCGGTTGGTGACAGTACCACGGGGGCTGCGTCGTGGTCGTCGTGGTCGTCGTCGGCTCTTCCGTGGTCGTTGTTGTTGTGGTCGTGGTGGTGCTGGACGTGGTGGTCGTCGTCGTCGTGGTCGTCGTGCTACTTGTGGTGCTGGTCGGCGCCCCGCAGCTAATGGTCCGCGTCTCGCACTCCTCGCCCTCGTCGCCGGGGACGTGATTGCTACAGGGGCAGTCCGAGGGGCAGTCGTCTTGGATGGTGGACCAGGCGGACGACGCGTACTTGAATTTGCACAGCGACGTGGCGCAGTTGGGCGTGGTCGTGGTGCTGCTGGTAGTGGTGCTGGTGGTCGTCGTGGTCGTGGTCGTCGTCGTGTAGCACGGATGGGCGGTCGTGCCGGTGGTGGTGGTCGAGGTGGTCGTGGGTCGGGGCGTGCAGGGGGTCTCGGCCTCGGCGCCGCACTCGGGGCAATCGCCGCTGGGCGGGGCGCAGGCGCAGCCCTCGGCGATGTTGTCGGCGCAGCCGTCGTAGTACCAATGCCACATGCCGCCCGTGCCGTCGCAGACGTAGCGGCACACGCCCGTGCAGCGTGGTACGGGCGGCTCGGGCGGGAGCGTGGTCGTGGTCTTGACGCAGTTCGCCGTGTACGTGCTACAGTCGCCGTTGCAGGCAATCGGCGGATCGAGCAGGTACGGCGCGGGAGCGCAGGGGCAGTGCAGCGCGCAGCCGATCTGCGTGCCCACCCAGCCGTACAGCGGATGGCAGAACCACTTGCACGGCGTCACGCAATCCGGCTCGGGCGTGGTGCTGGTGCTGGTGGTGGTGGTCGTGGTGTCACACGGATTGGCCGTGGTGGTCGTGGTGGTGGTCGTCGTCGTGCGGTGACAATCGACGGTCAAGTCCGTGGGTCCGCTTTCCCAGTCGGCCGGGATTTCGCACTCGCAATCCACGCCGGCGCAGTCGTCGGAGCTTGTGTTCCAGGCCGGACCCTCCGGGTCCCAGTAGATTTCGCAACTGCCGCTGCACGGCTCGGGCGGGTCGGGCGGCTCGGTGCTGGTAGTCGTCGTGGTGGTCGTGGTCGATGTCGTCCCGCCGCAATCGGGAGGGTCATTCGTCCCGCCGCCGGTTGAGCAGTAGGTGTAGGTGATCTCGCAATCCGACGTGCCGCAATACGTCGGATAAAGGCAGGTCGAGCAGGGCGGCGCCGGCGTCGTGGTGGTGGTGCTCGTGCTGGGATCGCCGGTCGTGGTGGTGGTGGTCGTGGTGGTCGTGGTGGTTTCAGGACAACTCGGAGGTTGTGTGGTGGTGGTGCTGGTGCTGGGATCGCCCGTGGTGGTCGTAGTGCTACTGGTCGTGGTAGTGCTACTGGTGGTCGTCGTCGAAGTAGTCGTGGTCGCGACGGTGCAGGTGTTTTCGACCGGGTCCCAGACCTTGGCCGTGTTGTCCCAGGACCATTTGCAACGGCCGTCGCAAGTGCCGGGATGGGCCGTGGTGGTGGTGGAAGTGGACGACGGGTCGGCTGTCGTGGTGGTGGTCGTGGTGGTGGTGATACACGGTTCCGACCGATCCACCGCCACATACAAGGGGCGCATTTCGTCCAGGGCCGTGGCCGCGCCAGCCAGGCGGGCCAGATGCACGCGGCGGTTGCAGGCTGTGACGTTTCCCTTGTCGCCGTCGTAATCATTAAGGAACGCAATCCAGCAGTCTTCCAGCGTTTCCAGTCCGGCGCGCATCAGCCGCACCCGCCCGGGGTGCACATAGATCGCGTGCGCGTTCTCCAGAGAACCCGCCAGCGCCGGGAGCGGGTAATCGGCGTCCCGGCAGTGGTTGTAGACCTCGACCGCTTGCAGGAGGTGGGGGTAGTGCGGGGGTGTCCGTCCCCAGTCGCCCGCACTCCGCGATACCGACACCGCGGGCGCCTGATCCGGACCGCCTAAAATTTCGGTTACCAGCCCGCCGCCGTCGCCGTAATTGCGCCAAGTGATCCGCCGTACCTCGGAGCCCAGGGAGATCGCATCAGGCGTAACTAAACCCGAGAAGTAATAACCTCGCCGCCGCCAGGACACCACGACTCGATCCCGCACCCGCTCCGCGAGATCGTTCGCGTGCTCGGTCACGTCGCTAGAGTTGGCGAGGTTTTCTTCATTGTCTCGCAAGGACGGTAATTCCGCCCACACCGCGGCCACGCCCACCGCTCCCTCGATGCCCGTCGCCACATCGACGATATGGACCGGCTCCATTTCCCAGTTGCCGGTCCGCGGCGTGTCGCGCTCAATCCCGTAATACTGCTCCCGCCGGCGAAAGAAGACGCGCACCGTCTCCGGGAGATGCGCCGCGGCGCTGTTCTCTAGCGGGTCAAAGTCGTAGAGGCGCCGCCCCGCCAGACTGCTCACCGCGTCCGCGAGTCCGGCTTGCTCCTCGCCCAAGTCAAGAAACGTGAACTCGCCCGTCGTGGGGTTGAACCCCGTGGTCTGGCCGATCGCCGCCAGCACCTCATGGAGTGCGTCCCAGACCGGGACGCCCACGAACCGCAGATCCTCGGGAGTTGTGCTGGGGGCATTGGCCAAAGTCGGCGCCGGACCAGCCAGATCGGCGTCTAGGAGCGACCAGAGGTGAGCCAAGAGCGTCGCCCAGGTCCACACCTCGCCGGAATTGAGCGACTCGGGGTAATAGAGGTGGGCAACCGTTTCGAGGCTCGGGGGAACCGGGATCCGCACATTGAACTGGACATTGGCGACCGCCCGCTGCAGAAGGAGACGTGCGTCCTGATACTCGCACAGATAAATCCGATCGCCGGCCGCCGCTGCCTCGGGTAATCCCCGCGATGCGCTGGAGGCGGTTACCATCCACAGCCGCGGCACGGTCAGCGTGCGGTCGCCGTCCCGCCACACTAACGCCTGGGGCTGGTTGCGGTCGAGAGTATCGAGGTCCGCCTTCCGCAAGAGGAGCCAAGCGACGCCCGGTTCGGCGCCCCGCGGACATAGGTAGCTGTTCGCCCGTCCCCAGCTGATCCGCGGCGCACCAGCGGCTCGCGCCGCCGCCAGCGCTTTCCGCGGGTCGTACACCGTCTTACCGCCAAGCGTGGCGAGAACGTCCCTGGGCACGATGAAAATGCAGAAAAAAGGAGAAAATTAGAAACCACTTATAGAGGTTCTCCGTGGGAAATTGTACTTAGGCGCCTATCCTGAAAAAACGAATTTCGAATTTCGTTCGCAGGACATACGGCGTGAAGCGACTGTTTAAGAAGGCGATCCTAGCCGTGGGGACGTACATCAGTCCTGATCGGAAGGTCGTCGTTACGCCGGAGCGACTACGACACTGGGAGCGGGAACATCGTCGCCTGACGCGGAACAAACAGGTCGTACCCGCCGCGTGGGACCACGCGGACCGCTGGGAGGACATGCAACCCATTCCGATGTCGTCCTACCGCCTGGAGGACGAGCGGCCCACCGCCCGCAACACCGTGGGGCGGATGGTCGATTTCCGGGTGACGGATGGCGGGAAGCGAGCGGAAATCCTGTACGAAGTCCGCGGCCAGCGCGGCATCGACGCGGTTGAAAACAACAACGTCTTTGTTTCGCCGGTGATCCTTGACGAATGGCAGGACGGCGCGGGGAACGAATACCGCGACGTGATTACCCATGTCGACCTCGTGGATCATCCGGTGGATTACAGCCAAGGACCGTTCATCCCGGTCAAGGGCGGCGACGGCGCGGCGGCGCTAAGCCTGGCGGGCCGCGAGTATTGCGGACTGCGAATGTCGCTGGGGCGAAAAAAGCCCGAGATGTTCCGGCTGGCCCTGGTCAAGCCGGCAAAAATGCGGAGCACTTGCATGGCGACCATCGAAAAAGACGACGGCGGCTTGTTTCATGTCATCGACGACGGCGAGATCTTCGCCACGGTGGACAGCGAAGACAAGGCGCAGACGATCCTCGAAAGCGTGTTCGGCTCCGCCCCGGACGAGCAAGACTTGGACGATGATCCGGAAGGAGGCGTCGATTCGGACGCTGCGGAAGGCGACGACGAGCCGACCGATCTGGAGGGCGGCGACGCGGAAAGCGACGCCGAGCTGGAGGATGACGGTGACGATGTGTTCGCCGAGTTCTTCGATGATGACGAAACCGACGGCGAGCCGGACGAAGTCCGCATGGGCGACGATCCGGAGGACAACATCCCGGCTGGCGATGACCTGACCGAGGACGTTCCGGTCATCGAGGAGCCGCCCCTGGAAACGCCCGAGGAAACTTTGGACGCCGCGCCCGAGGCTTCTCCGGAGGACGCCCGCTGGGCGGCGCAGATCCAAGAGGATTTGCAATCGGCCGGCATTGCGGCTCCGGAAGGCGTTGATCCGATCACCGATACCCGAGCGTACCTGAGCCAATTGTGCGCCGCCCTCCGTCAAAAACGGATGGATGCGCAAGAGACCGATAGCGAACCCCCACGCGGCGAAGGCCGGGAGGATGACGACGTGACGCTTGCACGCCCTGAATTCGCGGCCATGTCTAACCGCGTGAAACGCGCCGAGCAGAAGGCCAGCGCCGCCGAGAAGCAACTCGTGCGGATGGGCCAGCGGGCGCTGCACAGCCGGCTGGAATCCTTGCTGAACGACGGCAAGATCACCAAGACCGAGTTTGACGATTACACGAAGCGCATCCAGGCGACGCGGATGTCGCTGGACGACAGCGGCTCACTGCGGAGCACCGAGATCCATACGTTCATTCGGCACCGCGAATCGTTGCCGCAGGACGCCGTTCTGCCGCTCTCCGCCCGCCTCTCGGCGGCGCGGCCGGCCGAGCGGCCTGTGCAGGTCACGGGCAAGTTGACGCCGGAAGAGGCGAAGAGCTACGTCGACCAGCAGGCGGCCCGCAATCCCGGCGTGTTCGCCAAGTAGTTTTTCGCGAGCCATCCGGTTCACGCAAAGCAGGGGCGCAAGAGACACCTTACCTTAGCGAGTGGCAGTCATGGGTCTGGACACATACGGCGCAATGCCCGGCGTGAGCGACCTCGTCGAATCGGCGGAAAGCCAGGTTTGGTGGGGCCGTGATTTTGTCACGCTCCATGCGGATCAGGTGCTGGGGAGCGCATCGGTGGACGCTGGAAACACGCCAACGACCACGCTCCGGGCCGGCTTGGTCCTGGCCGTGAAGGAAAGCGATGGCTTGCTTTATCCGTTCGATCCCGACGCGACCAATGGGTTGCAGATCGCGCATGCGGTGCTCGATCGCAGCATTTCGATGCTCAACAACCAAGGCACGGCGGTCAACAAGCAAGCCCATGTACTCCTCGCCGGCGCCTTGCGAGGCACCAAGCTATTGATCGAAGGGACGGCGTTTATCGGTCATACCGCCGAGCAGATGGTTCGTCGGCAACTGGAAGGCACGAATCGGTTCTTCTTCGACACGAAGATGCGCAACGGCGCCGCGTTTCTGGGCGGCGCTCTGGCGAACAAGTCCGTGGACGCCACGGGCGGCGTGACTTCGACGGTTGCCGTTGCGGACAACGGCACGCGGTTCATCTCGTCCGGCGGCGACGTGGAGTTCACCCTGCCCACGCTGGGTGAGGGGTTGATCTACGAATTCCTTCAGACCACCGACCACGAACTCGTGGTGGCGTCGGCCGAAGGCGACAACATGATCGTCGGCAACGATCTGAGCGCTGACTCCGTGACGTTCACCACCGCCGGCCAGCAAATCGGCGCGCTGGTTCGCGTGGAGGGGATTCGGATCGGCAGCACGCTCAAGTGGCTGGTGACGCTGCCCAATGCTCCGTTTGGCACGGGCCTGACTGGCGGGTTTGCTTACGCCATCGCCACCTAACGCGGATTTGTTTTTCTGGCCGCCCCGCGCAAGCGAGGTTTTTTGGAAACCGGAGTATCCCTCAAGGGGGCGCGAGATGAGAGTCCAAGAGTTCGCCGAAAAATTCGCCGTTGACCTGGACGCCGTGCGGGCGAGCGTGCAAGAGGCCCGCGGGCTGTCGCGGCTGGCCAACGCCACGGCCGACCTGACTCAGGAAGAGGAGCAGCAGTTGAAAGAGAAGTTCCAGGTCGCCGAGACGCAAAACACTGAACCGCCACCGGTCCATGCGCCCTCCCCTGACATTTCGCGCCCAGCAGGGGAGGGCGGTGGCCGGACCGGTTCCCGCAAGACGGATGACAATCCGTTCTTCCTCGACGAAGAGTCGTGGAAGGCCCGGGTGGAGGAGCTTCAGGAGCTGGAGCGCCGGGTGGATGCGAAGCTGCGACGCGCCGGCGACGACGTGGGCGGCCAGCAGCCGGGCCACTCGGAAATCTCCGTGTTCATGGACCAGCTTCGCAGCGCCTTGGCGGGCGGTCCGGCGATTACGCCGCGGCGCGGCAGCGGGAATTTCGTTCGCGTGGAGGCGGGCGCATTGATCGCCTACCGCACGGTGGTGAACCCGCGCGACAAGATTTTGGGCGGCTGGTTCAAGTGCAACGAGGATCAGCGCGTCAGCGAGGCGGTGAGCGTTGTCGCCGTGGCGCTCGAGCCGTTCAGCTACGACGAGGCGCTTGGGGCGCCGTATCACTCGATCAAATTCATCGTCCATAAGCGGTACTTCAAGAACGGCGACTTTCCGGTCGTATGCGACTTGGCGTCAGCGCGGCTCGCCGCGGCCGCGCACCAGCAAAACCAGAAAAGTCAGCAGCAGCCGGTGTACTAACCGGCCGAATGAAAACGAGACACGCGGGCGCCACCTTTTGTCCTGAGCGACAACCACCATGAGCCTTGCACTACCTACCGCCCTCCAGCCGGAAATCATCAACGAGCGGATTTCCCGGCTCAAGGTCCAGAACACGGTCCTGCAGAAGGCCTTCGGCTTGGGCATGGGCGGCGCCAACGTCCGCCAGACTCCCAGCCGCCGCGGCGTGTACGACGTGTTCAACGAGACTCGCGACCTGCCGCCGGCGGTGACGCCTGGCGCGGTCGCGGCCACGATGGACCGGCAGCCGGTCGGCGCGGTGACGTTCACGATTCCCCGCGCCGCGACGAACACGCCAATCTTGATGGAGGAAGTCAACCAACTTCGCCCCATCGGCGGTCCGGCCGGCGACATCGACCAACTCGGCGAGAAGTACATCCTGGACCAAGAGGCGAACGTTCGGCAGAAGTACGTGAATCTCCGCGAGTTCCAGGTCGCGTCGATGCTCCGCGGCAGCTACACGTTCTCGCAGTCCGCGCCGGACCGGTTCGTTCACGACTTCAGCGGCGGCACGATCACGGTCGATTTCCAGATCCCCGCGGGAAACAAAAGCCAGCTCAACATGCTGGCGGGCGGCGACGTCATCGGCACGAGCTGGGACAATGCTGCGGCGCCGATCGTTCGCGACATCCTGGCGATCGACCAGGCGTTCCAGCAGCTCTGCGGCCGCCCCTTGACCGACATTTGGGTCAACTCGACGGTCTGGGGCCACGTGATCGTGAACACCGAAGTTCAGAACACGGCCGGCAGCGTCAACAATCCGGTCGAGTCGATCACCCGCGACAACTCGGAGGATAACCTCTCCTTTACGGCGATCCTCAAAGCCGTGCCGTGGGTCACGTGGCACATCACGAATCACGCCCTGAATATCGGTTCGAGCAATACGACCACGCGGCTGATTGCCGACACGATGGCCGTGTTCACCGCCCGTATGGACGGCAATATCGTCCAGTATTGGGAGTGCCCCGAGCCGGTGGTTGATCCGGTGACCGGCGCCATGTCGAACCAGTACGGCGAGTATTACTACGCCAAGGCGATCGACAATCCTGTGAGCTACGAGCTACACGGGCGGTTCAACGGCCTGCCGATCCTCAAGATCCCGGCCGCCGTCGCCCCGGGCACGGTGGTCTTTTAAGCCGCTTCCGTTCCGTTAGCCGCGTCAGAGCGTTCACGTGAAACTCCCAGCGTCCATCCCGAAGATCCGCATCAACCCGGTCTACGCCGCAACCGGGAAGGCCAATGATGCGCCTCTAACGATCGACGGCCAGGCGTTCGCGGCGGGCACGTTGCGATTGGCGAATTTTATCGGGCGGTTGAACCTGGCGACGAAGCTCTACGACGGGCACTTTTTGTTTGAGCCGCAGACCGGTCCGATTGAATCGCACTTTTCCGTGTCCGCGTTGATTCACGGCGACGAACAGGGAGGCGAAGAGTAATGGCCTATTCGCTCTCCTACAACCTGTCGGTGTCCAACGGCGTGGAGACGATCGCCCAAACGATCGCCCGCTCGGCTTCGGGCCGCGCGGAGATCGACGAAAACATCGGTGTCGGCGCGGACACACAGGTCAACATCGCGATTGACGTGTCGGAAGTGGAGATGTTGGTTCTCCTGTCCGACCAGGACGTCACGATCGAGACAAACAGCGGATCGGAGGCGGCCGACACCCTCGCACTGACGGCGGGCGAGCCGTACATCTGGTACAGCGGGGCGCAGGACAGTTTCGCGTTGACAACCGACGTGACGGCGTTCTTTGTCACTAACGCCGCTGGGGCGACGGCCCGCGTGCGGTGCTGGGTGGTTCAGGATGCGACGCCGTAGCGAGTAAACATTTACGTAGCATTGGCCAGCGGCTTGACCGCCGTTTCCTACCGCCGGCGCGGGCGACCGTTCCGGCGGTTTTTTTGTTTTTGTCGAGTTCCCTTCGCGGGCAGGGAGCAAGATGTGAGGTCATGAAAATCCTGTTGGTGGAAGACAGCGTGGAAGACGCCGCGGCGTTCGTCGCTCAGTGCGCAAGCCTGGACGCCGGGCTGGAGGTGGTCCGCGCCGCGACGCTCGCGGACGCCAAGCGGGCCTGCTGCGAGTGTCAGGCGCTGGTGGTTGATTTGGACCTGCCCGACGCGAGTCGGGAGGCGACGCTGGAGTTCGTCCGCGCGCACCGCCGTAAGAAGCCCACGGTGGTTTACAGCGTGGATGATGAGCCGCACACGATCGTCGATCTGGGCCGCATGGATGTGGGGTATTTATTCAAAGGCGCCTATCACCCGAAGCAAATTCTGATCGAGATTTATCGCTCGCAAGGCGCCATTTTGGAGTGGCGCGACGTGCGGCGGCGCATCGAAGAATTGATCGGGAAGTTCGAGCGTCTCCTTAACGACTTGTCTCAGGCCGACCCGTGACGGTGGATAACTGGATCAATCTGGGGATGCTGCTGGTGGGCGTGATCGGCGGCGTCGTTGGCGGATTCGTCGCGTCGCAGAATCGTTTGGGACGTTTAGAGTCGCACGCCAGTTCCGCGGAAAAGCGGCTGGACGAACTCGACAAGATGGAGTCTCGCGTCGTCAAGCTGGAAAGCAGCATCGAGTCCATGAACGAGAAGATGGCGGACTTCAAGGTCAGCCTGAAGGACGCCCTTACCGAACTGCGGGAATTGAGGGACATTATCCGATGACGCGATGTATCTGCCTCTTGGCGGCCCTGCTGATTGGCTGCGACGCTGCGACGTCACCGCCCGTGTCCGTTCCGGCGCCCATCGAGACGCCACCCGCAGTTGTCCCGCAGCCGGCGTCGCCAGAGGCTCAGCAACTGCTTGACGCCCACAACGTGCTGCGGTCCCGCGCTGGCCTGCCGCCCTTGTCTCTCGATTCCGCGCTCCAGCAAGCCGCCGAGCGGCATGCCGCGTGGATGGCCCGCACGGGGCGAATGAGCCACGCAGGCGAGAACGGCTCCGATTTCTGGCAACGATCCCGCGCCGCCGGTTACCAAGGACAAGGGGGCGGCGAGAACATTGCGATGGGTTACTCCAGTATCCCTGCGGTCATGCAAGGCTGGATGACCAGCCGCGGCCACCGGGAGAACATTTTGCGGCGAGAGTTTCGCCACGTCGGCGCGGCCAGCGTGGCCGGGGCGCATGGGCGGTACTGGTGCGTCGTGTTCGGCGCTCCGCACGCGGCGGCGCTTGAGATCCAGCCAGCCGGGATTCAGGCTACGCCTTAACCGCCCGCGTGATAAAATTCCCGCATGGGCGACACAGACAAAGAAGCGATGTTCGAGCGGGCGATCTGCGCAAATCCCAGTGACGAGCACCCCCGTTTGATTTACGCGGATTGGCTCGAAGAGAACGGCGATGATCGGGCGTATTGGCTGCGGACGGCGCGACTGTGCGAGCGGTGCTTGCGGAATGACGTGCCGATCTGGCAAGCCGGGAAGGTGTATGCGGATGGCCGGTGGCTGTGCCTGGCGTGCGACGGCGAGTGGACGCTCGATTTCGGCGCCGAGCCGCGCGACAGCCAGACGCGGTTGACTGTGTTTGAGACGCGGATTGTCTCGCCGGTGTTTGGGTCGATCGTCGTGCAGCCAGGCGACTTGGCGCAGCGGCTGTTATCGGGCGCGATGGCGCGAGAGGGGGTGCAGGAGTACCTGGCGCCGGCAGCGGTGGTTGGCGGTGAACCGCAGGACGCTACGTTCGCCAACGCAGTCGTCAACGAAGACAACTGGAATAAGTGACTGGGGGAGCAACGCGATACGCTACGACGCGCCCAGTTGATGCCCGGAAGATTTCGTGAACGTTTCGAAGCGGGCGAGACTAACTTGGAAGACGAACGATGCCCACCTCCCTGATCGCCACGCCGTACACGTCCGTCGACGAACTCCGCGACCTGATGGGCGATCAGTGGGTTGTCGATAATTCGGACCACGAGGGCGACGGAGTGGCGGATTATAGCCCGGTGTATCGGGCGATTAATGCGGCCACGCAGGAAATCGACCTGTACCTCGGTCAGCGATACGAAGCGGCGGTGCTCGCAGCGCACCAACTCGTCCGCGACTGGGCGACGGTCCGAGCTGCGATGAAGCTGCATCGCACGCTGGCCGATCCCATGCCCCAGGTCCTGGCGGACGAGTGGGCCGAGATTCTGGCGACGCTCAAGGAAATCGCCGCCGGCCAGCGGACGATCCCCGGTCTAGAGACACTCGGCAATTTGCGCCCTACGATGAGCAACCGCAAGATCGACCGCCGCTACGGGCAGCGCACCGTGCGCATCGAGCGCGATTCGTCGACCGAAGTTCCCACGAAACTGCGGCGGGAATTTACCGGCGACTCGCCGCCAAGTGGGTTTGGCGTGTTCTGAAAAACAAGCGGAATTCTTTCGCTGATTGCGAAACTGGGAGCGATGGCCGCCATAGAGTTAACTATGGCCCAAACGCTCGTTTTCCGCGGCTCCCGCGCTGATTTACAGCATCGCTTGCGGTACATCGTGCGCACGCTGGCCGGCGCCGCGCACGATGCGCACGGTCTCTCGCAACAATTCCTGATTCCCGTGGGCATGGCCCTTCTGGCCGACATCCGTGACGCCTACGTCATCAAGTCGCGCGGCGGCGTGGATGCGATGGGCGTCAAATGGCCGCCTTTGTCGCAAAAGTATCTCGCTTATGGCCGCCGCTTCGGCCGCGGCGAGCAAGCGGCGCTGAAGCGGGCAGCGGGGCTGACGGCTGGGCACCATCACCGCGGCCTGCTTTCCGCCGCGCAAAACAAGCGCTGGAAGAAAATCTACGCACAGAGTCTGGCGCGATTCCTATTATCGATGCCGGAGCGGGAAGCGAAGGGCCGCGCAGCGCAGATCGCGTGGGCGACATTAAAGAAGGAAGGGGCGAAAACGAAGCTGGAGGTTTACGGCCGCAGGCAAGTCGAAATTCTCCGCGATACCGGCGCCCTGCTGAACAGCTTGACGCCCGGAGTATACACGGGCGGCGTGTACTCCAAGCCGACGGGCGAGGGAGGTTCGCAGCAGATTTTCGTGCTGGGGGCAGGAGAGCTGACGATCGGCACCAACGACCCGAAGGCCGCCACGCACAACGACGGCGACGCCCGGCGGGGCATCCCCCGACGGCAAATTCTGCCGGATGACGAGAGCCAGGTTCCCGAAGCGTGGCGGGAAGACATGCTCGACGCAGGGCGGACCGCCATGGTCGAGATTATCGCAAGGAGGCTCACGGCATGACGGCGCCTGAAATCGACGGCAGCGAGATCGGTTTGCTTGTCGCCGTGCGCGACGCAATTCGCGCGATCGACGGCTGGACTTCAGAAAACTGCCAGATCGAATTCGATGATTTCGTCCCCCCGACGGCTGGCAACCGCTTCTGCGCCGTGTTGCCGCGCGGGTTTACGCCGGGGCCGTCGCACAAGCCGAGCGGCGGCGTCAAGGATTACCTGTTGGGCGTGGAAGTCTGGGTCGTGAAGCGAACGACGGCCAAGCCGGCCAGCAAGCGCCGCGACCTGTATTTGGACGAAGCGACCGGCCTGAATTCCTTGGTGACTCCGATTTTGAACGGTGTAGACTTCATTTATTCGGTCTCCCGCGAAGCGGCGCGGCAAGCGTTACTGCTGGAAGGCTACGAGGAAGACGACATTACCGATACCCTGTTGATCGAGCGGGGCTTCACGCACCCGCTGGTGTTTCAAGGGTTATCGCCGCGGCCGGAGGTTGTGAACGGAGATCAATTTTTTGCGCAGTCCACGGAACCTCGGGCTGGCATTGCCCGGCGAATCTTTTTGGGCGGCGCCCGCAGAATGAAGGCGAGATAGTGGCTGGCTTGATCCATACCGAGCAAACGACGAAACAGCCGACGGTGTTCCGGTGCCCGAACCCCGAGTGCAACGAATCGCCGTTGACGCAATCGTACTTTGATTTTGAATCGGACCAGCCGATCTGTCCGAAATGCGGCGTGGGGCCGCCCCACGTGCAAAAGCGGTCGCTGATCCATCTCTTGGTGCGCGACCCGCGGGGCCAGATCGAAGGGCAGTACGGACTTCGCTACCGCTTGGCGTGCGACGTCCGGCGTGACTACCTGGCTACAAAGCTGAACGGCGAAGCGGCGACGGGCGATCCAATGGCGATCAACTGTCCCGGTTGTCTTGCTTCGCCGCAGGCGATCGCCAAGCTTGCGGCGGGGCAAGGGCTGACGAAAGAGCGATTCGACTAAGGCGTTTTCCGGAAGCGACGTGCAAGCCGCTGGCCAAGCTGATTTGCAACACCGCTTTCTGGGAGACGTACCGTGGCATTCATTTCGGGCGGTTACAACGCGACCTTTGACGCCTCGACTCTCGGTCAGGTTGAGATCGGCTTCACCCTGCGCCATTCCACGTTTCAGCGCCTTATCACCGGTCATAGCTTCGCGCAGACGCCGCAGGACGCGGTATTTCAGGGCATTCAGATGTTCATTGATTATCGGCTGATCGAATACAACCAAGCGGGCGTCATCAAGGCCATGTGGCCGTTTGGAACGACGCACCTGAACATGGCGTCTCCGGTCGGCGTGTTGGCCGTCGGCAGCAGCAAGGCCAAGCAATTAATCTTGACGGCGGTTGCGGGCACACCCGCGGCGGCGACTCCAGCGTCGGTGACCTTGCCCCGCTGCATCCTGGCGGAGGGATTCAACGTCGAGTTGCTGTATGCGCCGGACCTCCGCATCGTACCCATTTCGCAGCGAGTCTATCCTGACACGAGCGGCGTGTTCGGCACGGAGACATAAGCGACGGCGTCGCGCGTTGCATAGGTGATTAACGCCGCGTGACGCGGCGTTCTTTTTTGGCGAGAACGGCATGGCGGAAACGTCGCTGACAATCAAGCTGGTGGATGAAAGCGGCTCTGAGCAGCAGCGCCCCGCGCCGCCCAACATGGGCCAGGCCGGCCGGGAAGGGCCGCCTCGGCAAACGCCGCCGGCGCCGACGCAGCAGCAGGGGCAGCAGGGGCAGCAGGGGCAGCAGCAGCACCATCAACCGCCGCGTTCGACCGTGGGAGCCGCGGGCCAGGAGCGCGAGCAGGTCAGGGGCGCCACCGAGCCGGCGCAGGGCCAGCAGGGGAAAGAGACGCCGCGGGCGAAGGCCGGCGAGGCGGCGAAGGAGAGGCCGGCGCCTGAGGAACCGAAGGCGGCCGAACCGCAACGCTCACAACCAGGGACAGCAGCAAAGGAGCGCGAGAACACTCGCCCTCAGCCGCGCGACAACACCGAACAGGGCAAGGCTACTGCGCCTGCCGACAACGCTGGCGGCCGAGGGCGCCGCAAGCCGGCGCCGAAACGGCCAAAGAAGGACGGCGAGCCGGAATTCCTCAAACTGCTGAACGCTGTCGGAACGGCCAGCGACGCGTTGGGCCTGCGCGGCTTGGCCGGATCCGCAGGCGAGATTTCCGGGCGCATTAGCGGCATTCTCAAAGCCGCGGATGCGATTCAAGGTCTGTTCAAGCCGGCCGAGGCCGAGGCTGAGCCGCCCCCTGAAAATCGCCCGCAGCCCGAGACAGAGAAGCCGCAGCCGGGCGAAGCCAAGCAAGCTGCTGAATCGCTCCGCGACGTGGGCGAGGCCGCCAAAGAAGCGGCCAAGGGCCTGCGCGAAGTGGGCGCGGCTAAGCCCGAGTCGCCCGAGCCGCCGCAGTCGGAGCCGCCGCGATCGGAACCGTCTGAGCCGGGCGAGGCAGGCCGCCAACGCGACGCAACCAAACGGCCGCCGGACGACGACATCGAGGAATTGGTTGACGCCGATGAGGCGCCCCAGCCCCAGGAGCCAGGCGAAGCCGCCAGGGAACGGCAGCGTGTGCAGTTCGAAGACGAGCATTTAGAGCTACTGGAGGACGATGACGACTTCCCCGCGCAGCCGCGCAATGCCGGCGAAGCTCGCCGCGAACGGCCGGCTGCGCGGGATGACGATGACATTGAGGTTCTTGAGTCGGATGACGACTTCCCCGAGCCGCCCCGCAATGCCGGCGAAGCAGGGCGAGAGCGGCGCCCCGCGCCGGATGACATCGAGGAATTGGTTGACGCCGATGAGCCGCCGCGCCCCAAGGAACCCGGTTCGGCGCGTCGCCAGGTGGACCCGTCGCGCATTAAGCCGCAAACGGCGGACGACGTTATCCACCGCGTGCCGCCCAAGCCGGCGAAGCCAGGAGCCGCGGCCAGCGAGTTTCAGTCGCTGGCTCGCCAGGCGCCGACAACTCCGACCGTCACAACCAGCCGCGCCGGAACCGCGGCAGCGGGTCGCGCCGCAACCAAGGCGGCAGGCAAGGCGGCTCTGGGAACCGCCGGGCGAGCCGCCGGCACAGCCGCAGCCGGCACAGCCGCAGCCGGCAAGGCGGCCGGCGCCGCAGCCGCGGCCATGAGCGGCGTGGCGGCCGCAGCCGTGCCGCTGGGCGTCGCCCTGGGCGGGTTGACGCTGGGCGCCGGCGCGGCCGCGCTGGCCGTCCGCAAGTTCGATTTTGAGGCGAACCGTTTGAAGGGGTTCTCTTCTCAACTGGGCGAAGCCGCGGCGCTGGCGGATGCTCGCCGGCAGATGGGCGACCTGCGACGGGCGCAGGAAATCGGGCCGGAGCTGGCGCGGTTTCAGACTACAAGATCGAAGTTTGAAGAGAAGCTATCCGACCTTGGGACCGAGATTCTCGAACTGCTCGTGAGTCTGGGAAACCAGTTTGAGCCAGCCATCGACGCAACGGGGAAGATCGTGGAGGTGCTGTCGGCGCTGTTTGATGTGACGAACAATGGGCTGTCATTCATTATCGGCAACACAAACATTAAGCCGTTGATGTCGATTGTGAAAACGATCGCCGACTTAATAGAGGACATCGCCATGTCGATCCCTCCTGTACGCAAGGCAATCGAAGAATCGCGACGCAAAAATGCCCTAAACGAAGAAGAATTCAACCGCCAGTTCTTCCAAGCCGGCGGGCGCCAGATGGATGAGGATCGACGCCACCCGCTCGACCTTCCGATGGGCGAAATGCTTCCTTAATTTATCAAGAGTTTATCAGCAATGGCTTTGAACATCCCCCTGAACGGCACGCTGAGCTACAACGGTTACGCATTCGGCGGCGCGATCAGTATCGAAGCGTCGGTGACGCCGAAATATGACGACGCCGACCGCGTCGTGACGTGCGTGACGCACAAGATCAAGGTGCAGGGAGTGATCGCCGGCGATCCTGAAAGCTCCGCGCTCACGCTGAAAACGACGGACCTGACGATGGAGTCGATCCGCCGCAAGCTCACCAAGCCGGGCGGCCCGCTGATCGTGACGGGCTTGGGTCTGGGAAACGACATCTCGGTCAACACAGGGGGCGGCGTGCTGGACGTCGAGTTTGGACCGAAGCCGCGAATGCTGGGCTGGAAGCCGATCGCCGGCAACGCAGCTTGCGAGATCGACTGGGAGATTGAGACGTCAATCCCGATGTGCTCAACCACGTCGCGGTACACCGGGATCATGGCGCTCAACTACGGTGTCACCTATGCTTTTGACGAGTCGGGCGATTGCACACGCACGATTTCGGGCTACCTCGAAATCGCGATGACGCGGGGCGGGCCGACGGGGATACCCGACACCGCCGATGCCTACTGGGAATTCATCAACATTGCCCCGCCCGTCGGGTTCAGGCGGACGCACACCCGGAGCTTGTCCCTCGACAAAAGGCGCCTTGATTTTTCTATCACGGATCAGCAAATTGCCAGCAACGACGCTTATCCGCCGTCGGTGGTCAGGATCGCGGGCGACCATTCGGTGGGCATCGATCGGCAAACGATGGTCACATACAACTGCGCTATTAGCGCGAGCATCACCTTGGCGCCGGGTGCCTCGGGCGTGTGGGCCTGGAGCGTTTTTCACACCGTTGCGTCGCAGCGCATCCAACATGCCCGCGTTACCCATAGCAAGGCTGTTTTTATTGAGTCGATCCGCGTTCGCGAAGGCTTGTGGAGCCGTTCACACGATTTTGAAATCAGTTATCGCATCCTGGCCGACCTGAAGGATTTGCTGACCGTAAGCGGCCTGTTCACGCCGTTGCCAGGATCGACGGAATGGAACGCTTGGCGGCTGTCGCTGGCGAGTTCAATGTTCCACCCTCGCGGCAACACGCGACTGGCGCACAACGCCACGGGCGACGCGTTAATATCGCTCTGCGAAGCCAGCCCGGCGCTCAGTGTTGACGACCAACAGGCCGTGCCGACGGCCGTGTCGCCGCCAATGATCTCGACCTATGAAAACGAGAAGCCGCCGCCGGAGAAAAGTTACCTCGATTACAAGACATGGATTGAAGCCGACCGCGAATCGCCAGTGGCCGAGCAAAGCCCACTCCAGGAGTCCGAGCCGGAAGACACCAGCAACGGCGACCCGCACAGCGAACACTTTGAGTGGGACGTTTCACCGGGATCTTCGGGCTCAGAACACATCCTGCAAAAATCCGGCACGCGCAGCTATCGCTACCGCGTGCGCGGCTACGCCACGCGCGTCGGCTACCCTGTGCCGCGGCCGCGGCTGATCGAACTGGGCGGAAAGAAGGCCGTGGAAGTCCACGCCCGGTACCGGCCGCAGAAGATCGCGAAGATTTACGGCGTGGACGTTTACCGGGACGCTTGGGATATTTTGTACGCCCTTCCCTCGGCGCCGACATCCACGATCGAGCCGCCGGGGCCGCCGGCGGCGACGTGAGTGGAAAGCCGCCGAGAGAAAATCAAGGTTCGCCGAATTCTTGGAGCGATTTGCCATCAAGAGAGACGCTCTTTCCTCCGAGGTGATAGGGAGACATATCGGACGGCACTCCCAAGTTGCGCGGGCTGTATTCCTCCGCAACCTTGCTTCCGGTTCTAGGTGAGTAGTAAACGTGAAACCACTCGGAATGTTGCACCCATCCGAACGCAGGTGAGCGAGTCTCCCACGATGCACGGATGTATTCGCCAAAGTGGAGTTCTAAGCCGTCACCCTTGGAGATTCGTACCCGATCTTCCCACCGCTGAAAGCGCCAAGTGTTGCTGCCGTTCATCTCTGCGATGAGATTCAAAACAAGCTGTCGGTCGGCATCGAGTCTCTCGCCGCCAGGGACAGGCAGAATCCTCGAAACCGAGACTGGTCCCTCAGACTGATCGCTTCGGTTGCTCGATCCTCGTGCTGAGTCTTTGGCGATGGATCGATCATTTCGCGTTATTGCCCACGCCGCTAGGGCGACGGCAACGGCAACAATCGCTGCGGCGCATCCGCCGACCGCTACAAGCATCGTCGCACGGAAATTGACTTTTGATTTCGCAGGCCGGCGCGAAAGTGCCCCGTATACCGGAGCCACCGCTCCCGGCATCACAAACGTCGCATGGCACTTCGGACAGGCGACCGGCTGGCCGGCGAGGCGCGGCTCGTTAATGATCTCTTGGCCGCAGTGGGGGCAGTTGACGACGGTCGCAGTTGACATGGCGATTCTCCTGATGGACGCTTCCCGCTGGGGTACGCTCCACGGTTCCCGCCATGATAGCTGGTTGGTGAGTGTCTCTCAAATACTTGGAAAAAAGTTGTTTTCAAACTTATGAAAACTTATTCACGTTTTACATTCGAAGCATGAACTTCTGGCCGTGAGACAAATCTTCCCTCCCGAATTCATAGGCATCTCCCCACACAACCGAGATCCCTCTCAGGAGCCATGCTTTGGCTCGCCCGATAGCTGCGAACACAGTTGCTGCATGAAGAACCGCCCAGATGATTGCACCCGATAGTCCTTCTTTGAAGACAAAGTGCAGGACGCGGTTGATTGCCCTCTGGCGAATTTCCAGGATCTTCTCTTGAATCTTCGGATCGCTTGCAACAGCGTCCAGCGGCGACGACTCTCGGTAACCGTGTTTTTTAAGTTCGTTGAAGCGTGCTGCGGATGATGCAAACATAAACGGGTTGAGCGTGTTCGACATGCGAATCATGCCGTTCAGTGCTTGCCTCGTGGCGCGATAAGGAACGCTGTTGAAATCGTATCCGTTCTTCCACATGAAATCGAACAGCTCATCCCGCAGTGTGCGGATGTCTGTCCGAAATTCCTCCCGCCTCAGCCGAGCGAACGGAAAGTAGAGGAAGACAAGAGCGGCAGCGCTAATTGTCGCGGCAGTCAATGCATGGGCGTCTTCCATGGGGATCATTCGCTTGTTGGTTGAGTACCTTCTCCTGACACTGAAACTCCTGAAGAAGTTCGGTCGGGATCGATGGCTGACTCTAGTTCCTCAATGCGTTTATCCTTGACCTTCCTCTCTCGCATCCGCAGTCGGCGCTCGTTCGCGGCGAGTGCGCCAGCGCCTGCCACCGCGGCCCACGCGATCCAAATATGAACCTTGAAGTCCGCTACGGCGTTTATCAAATAATTGATGGTCGTTTGCTTGCCCGCGGATACGCTGATCGGCAAGTAAACTCCAAAGTAGACAACTGCAACGATGGCGCCACTGACAATGACGTACTTTGCGAGAGAGGATGCCTGTTGGATGCATCCTTGAATGGTATTGAACCGGAGTTCGATTTCACGTTCCGTCGGTTGGTGGACCGGCGGTGTGTTGTCCACGGCTTTCGCCGGAGGTGGATGCTGTGCTTTGCTCGCTTCCTGTTTGGATTGTTTCTTATTTTTTGCCATCCGGCAACCCCCCGATGGAAGCGGCGCGATGTGGCAAGAATATCGAGGTATGCGTTATGACGCAAGGGCCGGAGAACACGAATTTAGGGCCATTAGAGAGGCAATGTGAAAAGTGCCGAGGGTTGGCTTATGGGATCAGATCCGGCACATAAACGCCCAAGGCCGCCGCTTAGCGAGACAGGTCTTCCAGCGGCGCAGCAGGCGCAAACCGGGGGCCACGAAAGAACACGCGCAGGTACCCTAACGCGGAGGCCCATTGTCCATGCGGCAATTGTAGCCGCTCTCCGAGTAACCCCCGAAGGTCGTCTTCTGAGGCGAGTGAATTTCTCTAAAAAGAATGCCCCATGCGTTCCAGTACGAGACGCGACTCCTCTGCAGCTTTTGTTTCGCTGTACTCAGCGATGATTTCAAGGAGCCACTTTTTCGATGCGTCTCGTTTCCCGGATTCAAAGAGTTGCTTGGCGAGTCGGAACTTTTCAGCGGCGATGCGTTCGCGTTTTTCTCGGTCCAGGATTTCCTTTTCGAGCCGCTCTTGTTCCAGCTTCTCTCGCTCAACGCGCAATTGCTCTTGCTTCTCTAGCTCTAATCGCAACTCCTTTTCTCGTTGCGCCTTCGCCAAAGCTTCCCACGAAATGGAGTTGACCGGCGCGTACCTTTCGGCAAGCTCGGTGCGACGGTCAAATGTTCGCGCTTCCGTCCGCGCAGTTGTCCGGTAGCCATACCGCAGTTCAGCTTTGACGGATGGTGCTTCGCGAGTTGCGTAAGCAGGAGGAGACGGGGACGAAGCGGACCTGGCGCCGCCGTGATAGTGATAACCGCCGCGCTTGCGATCGTGATGGCCGCCACTCGAGTCCGTTCGCCCCGGATGGGCGAACGCGGGCGCGGGGGCTAGCAAAGCCGCAATTATCAGTGCGAAACGAAGCATGGGACGCCTAGGGGTGAATTGCAGCGGAAACGACGATTCCCAGGGCGATGATGACAGCCGCAATGATTACGGCCATTGCCATGTTTCCTTGCTTGACTAGCTCCCATTCATCGACCTTGCGGGTGGACAAATCGAACAGTTTGAGGGTGATGATAATGCCGACGCCCATTGCTACGGAACCGACGATCGCCCACCCAAATGTAACCAGATATGCGCGAAGAATTTCCATTGGTGATTCCGAGTTGCTGTTAGAACTTCGCTCGAATCCAAGCTCGATCCACGTCACTCAGTTTGTCCGCCTGCACGTCGATTCGCTCTCCGTTTTCCTTTTCCAGCGTAACGACGCCTGCGGTGTACTTGATGAAAGCCGCACGAACCGAAAACTTGCCTGTTGCGTCGGTCCACTCACGGTATTTCGCTGCTCGCGCCTGTTCTTCCGCAAGCCGCCTTGCTTCTTCTTGCTGTTGCCGCTGTTGTTCCTCTATCCGTCGTTCTTCCTCTAGCTTCTGTTTCATGGATAGCTCAAAGCGTTCCTTCACGCTCGACTGCTCCGCTTGCGGTTCGTTGCTGGTAAACGCCCTTGTTTCGGCTGTTTGGCTTGCTTCGCCGGTTTCACACCAACCCATTAGCACTATGCCGATAGTCGCCATTCCGGCTACGGTTTGATTGACGTATACGCGCCGATTCTCTGCCGGATCGGAAAGCGGTTCCGTTGCTTTGTCCAGGCAAACCACCAATTCTTCGGCATACGGGCGCATATCGTCTATCGAATGGATTCTGTTCTGAATGGCGGGTTTCAGTGACTTACCTTTCCAAAGAACCGCAACAATGTCGCCACACGTCGCCAGCTTGTCTTCGGCGTCTGCCGTCTGCCAGTCTATCGCCGACGCCTTGTGGAGCGTGCCGCCTTCGTACCATTTACGAGCCGCGTAGCTCGGAGCTTGAGTTTCCACAACCGGCACGCTATCGGGAAGCGAGAGCGGCGCGTTGTTGTGGCGGTATTGCGACGGATTCGGAGTAGCTGAGAATGGAGCAAGTAGTAGCGGGCATCCACAACAAAAGAACATCGACCCCGCAAGCAACACTAGGCATCCGGTGAGCGCGTTACCAGCCCCGCCTTGCGATGATTCCGCGAAAGGCGAATCGCTGCGCGTTGCACGTCGCGTCGTGCCGCCGAGCATCCACAAGCCGAACGGGCCGAACTTGCGCCGCCTGCCTTCGCGCGTTGTAGGAATCCCGGTGGCGCGGGCGATCCGCTGCTTGGCCCGCGTGACGCCCAGCGCACGCTTCCAAGAGAAGCTAACGCCAGGTATGCGAAATTTTTTTCGAGCCATAGGGAATTGGCTTTAGCGGGGCGGATTGCAAACTGAGCAAGCGCTATATTGCTGCCTTGCTTCCCCAAGCGAAATAGGGATTTTGCTCTTGCTCAAATGGCGGCAACCATCAACGTGGTACTTCGAACCCGTTCGCGTGACATAGACAGTCGCCGCCTGAGTTTGTGGCAAAGCCGGCGGTTCAAGATTCCTTACGACGGGAGGGCTTGCCGCCGGGTTGCGGCGGAACTCCCAGGGTGCGATGGGGTGAGGATCAGCCCAAAGCCCTTTACCCGAGTTGCGGGCCGTTTCTTCGGCGTTGGCTAAGTCTGGATCTTTTGAGTATTGCTTGTAGTGCCACGCCCACCCCTCTTGAAGCAACTCCTTGTTGATTAGCCGATCACCAACGTACACCCACCCAAGGATTCGTTTGTAGCGGTCCCGCTCTTTCCAAACGATGTGAATCCTCTTGCCGAAAACCTTGTCGGAAAGTGCTTGCTTGGCCCGCGTCCCATAGGCTTGCCTTGATTCGGGCGCGTCGATGCCCTCGAGGCGAATCTTGTGTTGCTCGTTGTTCGCATCTAAAACGGTGACGGTATCGCCATCGGTCACGCCCACGACTTGCCCCACAATCGCTGAGGCAGCGTTTCGAACAAACTCTTGATCGGCGCGACTTAAACGGTTCAGAGGAACCGCGATCGTTTGTCCGTTTCCCGTGCGGAGCGTAACCTGCCGGTTGGAAGCTTCAACGTAGGAAGCGGCTAATTGAAACTTGCCCGTGCTGTCGGTCCAAAAACGGGTTGCGGTGGGCGCCTGCGCGTGGGCAGGAACCTGAAAGAAAAGCAGAGTCAGCCAAAGCCACCGCATCAAATCCGCATCCTTAAATTGGGGGAGTGCCGCCAGGAAGATAGACTACCTGATATGAGCGGTTAGTCAAACGGAAAAACCACCCGTGCGATTTTGCGGAAGCGGGCGGTTTCGAAATTGAAAGGGAGCCGCTTGTGGATCAAGCGGCGGCGGGCCGTCCGTGAGTTTTGACCGAGGTAGGTCGTCCGCAGTTTCCCGGCGTCAGCGTGATGCGCGGCGTGGAGGAAGTGTAAACCTAAATGGCTTGTAACGATCCATGACCTCTTAGCACCCAAGAAACGTATTTATAAGCAGCCCCGAGAAAGCGCCCTGTTTTGCTTGTGCGTGTGTTAACGAACAACTACCCTAATGGGTAGTAGGCTATCGAATGACACCATGAGCGCGGGGACCCAATGAAGTTGGCTGGCGGAGCTGTTTTATTGCTTTCGACCGCAATCGCGGCTAATTGTTTCGCGTCGGATGATCCCAACGATTATTTGACGATCCGCAACGAAGGCGACAAAAAAGTTTACGTTCACGTAAAGGCGGCCAATGCGCCGCCAGGGCGGCCGTTCAGCAGCGTGCTGGTTCCTCCTGATGAGGAGAGAAGCATCGCCTTGGCGAGCCGAGACACGTTTGACGTTTTTGTTCAATGGTACGATGAACGCAATCGCATCGAAGAGTTTGGGGTTCGGGAGTTGCCGATCCGCGACCTAGTCCGCTTGGCGGCTGTTGATCCCGGAGAATGGCTTGTTGAGTTCAGGCATTGGGCAACCTGGGTAGGCCCTCCGGGGAGGCGCCTGAAGGTAGTCTACTCGCGTCCATCGACCGTTGGACTTCAACTGGAAACGCGGCCTGGAACTGCTGTTCTCACCATTCCGAAACTACAATTCGTCGCCGAAACAGGGATGGGCTCGCTTCAATATGACCCTCCTCGAAAGCCGAGAATCCCGCCGCGACGACCATAATATTTCGTGGAGCGAGTTATGGAAAACAATGAAAAAATCTGGCATAGCTTGATGGAACTGAGCATGATTTGCGGCATGAATCAGCGGTACGCTCAAGAGATGCTCACCAGCGCTCAGTGGCACAGCAACGCCATAGACATCGCTGTCGTAGTCACAACGATGCTCACTTTGGCGTTAGGTGTTGCCGCCTACGTCGATCCAAATCGGACGATGCCGGTTCTTCCTTATTGGTGGAGGGGAGCAGGATGGAGCCTGTGGCGGGTCAAGATCGATCTTCTTGCGACTGTCACGTCGATCCTTGCGGCAATCGCCGGAGTGGTGCTTGTCGTTTCTCCGTATAGTGAAAACGTGCGCCACTACGGCAACATGTTTCAGGCGTGGAGCGATTTGCGGCAAGACGTTGATTCGGCGCTCATTGACGTGGAGTTAATGAGATTGCCCGAGAAACAGGGCAGCGACTCATATTTGGAACAACGTTACCGCGACCTGCTCGCGAAGAAAAACGCGTTGAACGCCCGTGAGCCGGCTCCAAACGAAGAACTTCTGGAGAAAGCTTTGATTGCAGAAGAGAGATCGAGAGGCTCGGATATGGCTCCGGTGCCAGGGCCTGACACCACAAAGGCATCATTTCAAGGGCCGTCGCTCGAAAAATCTCGCACGCCGACCCTTGCCGATCTATGACCGATCCCCGGCAATCCGCTCGTGGACGCCGCCTGCGGCCGTGGAAAGGACCCGCTCGTCAGCCAGTTGCACCAGTTGCCGTACTTCAATGGGGCCACGGTGTTTGAACCGTGGAAAGAGGGCCAAAGAGCGACTGCGTAACGCCAACAGCGCTGCTTCAATGGGGCCACGGTGTTTGAACCGTGGAAAGGGCGATGGCGAGTGCATCTGTTTTTTACGAAGGAGCCGCTTCAATGGGGCCACGGTGTTTGAACCGTGGAAAGGGGCACAGCTTGCAAACGCTGACCCGCCAATCACATCCGCGCCGGCTTTCGAGCGGTCTGACGTCGGCGGCGGTCTCGGTAGCCGCTCCGTGATTCCGTTGACGCAAGCGAACATCGCGAAAGTCCTTCTTGTTGCGAGCGATGCCGAGCCACGCTTAGGCTCCGGAGGTCTCGACTGCTGTAGCCTTTATCAGGGAACAGCGGGGTTGATCACTTCTCGCCTTTCATGGCTCGCCGCGCCGCCCGCAGCGCGACTTCTCGCAGCCATTCGCTGACCGGCTTCCCCTCTAACTCTGCCGCGCGCCGCATCAATGCGTAGTCATCATCCGTGATGCGAAAGGATCGCAGCGGCGCCTTTCCCGTCGCAGGACGGCCGCGACCGCGGGGCGGGGACGTCTTTTTCTTTCTTGCCATACTGAACTGGCTCGCCGTCAATGCTGGAAGAGTGAAGTATAGTATTGGGCGATTTTAGGTACAGACAAAATATTTTAGAAAAACGGACGGGACGCCGATTTTGGGTATTGACCTAAATTAGCGCTGATGTAGAATCGACGGCGTTGAAAGTAAATGCCGCCGATCGTTCCGGAGGCGCAAAAGTTGGGCGGCGCGTGACTGGCATCACCGCCGCCCTGGCAACCCCTAAGCAACTAGGAGATTGCGATGAAAAGTATCTCTCAAGTCCCGCCGTCCTGCAAGCCCATCCAGATCTTCGTCACGACGCCGGCCGTGCGGATCGTCGAACGGGCCGCCGCGGCCGACCTGACGGCCTTGGCCAACTACCTCGTGGCCGCTGGCGCCGAGCATCGCGGCCGCCTGGGCTTTGTGATCGTCCGCAACGGCGAAGTCTGCCGCGTAGTCATTTCTCGCGATGGTTTTCAATTCGGCTGGCGGTACATCGAAACCACGGTGTTGCCGCTGTTTGAGCGGGCGAAAAAGGTCGCGTCCCTGCCCCGGCTGCGGCCGGTGGCGAAGGAGCCGATCCGCAAGCCGGCGCCCGCCAGCAAGCCCGCAGAGAAGCCGCAGCCGGCAGCGGAAGCGACCATCAGCGGGCGCTGTACCGTCAAGGCCCAGCGACACCAAATCTTTCTGACCCGGTTCGATGTCACCAGCGGAGAAAGCGGCCAGCGATACACCGTCACGGTTCGCCCCGGCGGCTCGCCCCGTGTGGCCTGCACCTGTCCCGACGGCCAAGTGCAAGCGAGCCGCGGCAAAGACGCCCGGTGCAGTCACGCCGCGGCCGTGCTGGCCCGTCGCCAAGCGGCGTAGTTCTCATGCAATCATCCGCGGACGACGTCGCCTAGCGTCGCATCTCCATCGCGGCCCATGACGGGCCGCATCTGGCAGCGCCGCTCGGCCCACGACGGGCCGGGCGGCTGAGGGAGGCAACATGTCGAGACGGGAATCTGTCCGGGCGTCGTCGTGCAAACGGCTTGTGAAGCCGCGCCGCCGGCCGGTACGTCTGTGCGTGGAAATCGTGAACCGCGAGACGGGCCAGGTGCAGCGGATCGTGGACTTGCGTGATCCGCGTCTGGACTTTTGCGCGGAGTTTAACCGGATCAACGCGGGACGGATGCTGCGAGCGAGGATCGCGGACTAAGCAATCGACTGGATTACTAAACGATTGGCGAAGTCGTTTAGGGAATGGCAAGGCAGGGACTGGGGCAACGAGGGACGTAGTCTTTTGCTATTCCTCTTGTTTTCGTTCTTTAGATTCTATTATCATTCTTTGGCGTACACGGGCGGCAATCCACAATCGGGAGATCGGGATGACTCGCGTGCATATCCGCTGGCTGATCCGTCGCGACATGGCAGAGGTGCTGGAGATCGAGCGGCGCAGCTTCCAGTTCCCTTGGAGCGAAGAAGACTTTATCCGCTGCCTGCGGCAACGGAATTGCATCGGGATGGTCGCGGAAGAGGGCGACCGCATTATCGGGTTCTTTGTCTACGAGCTGCACAAGGATCGGCTACACATTCTGAACTTCGCGGTGCATCCGAACGACCGCCGACAATGCGTCGGCACGCAGATGCTTGAAAAACTGATCAGCAAACTCTCGCCGCAACGGCGCAACAAGATCCTGCTGGAGGTCCGCGAGACGAACCTGGCGGCGCAGCAGTTCTTCCGCGACAGCGGCTTCCGCGCGGAGTCGATCCTGCGCGGGTTCTATGACGATACGCCCGAGGATGCGTACCTCATGGCATGGCGGTTCGGTGATGAGGCGGCTCCGATCGTGCCGTCCACTGCGAACCGCATCACGCGTTACTTGCCGCAGTGAAGCGGCTTGGGAGAACACTTGTGAATCAAGCAGAAATTCAACAGCGAATTCGGGAGATCGAAGTCGCTGCGGATGGCGACTTTCATCGCGTGTGGACTATCGCGCTTCGCGAGGTCCTCGCCGCCTTGGAGCGGCGCGGCATGCGGGACCGGGAGGCGCTTCGCGAGATGATGGCGCTGCTCGATGCGCCACGGATTCTCGATGAAGAAATCCGCGACGCAGTTGACGAGGCGATGGACAGAGGGCGGGAAGATTTATTCCGACTTCGTCGCCGGATAATCGACCTGCAAGCGGAAATCAACGCTCGCCTAAAGCCGGGAGAACGACTGGACGACGTTTTGAACTTAATCTGAAAGGGCGCCTTGTGACTTGGATTCAAACGCTGGACGGCCATAAGTTCGATTTGCACCAGCCCGACTCGCAGAAGATCGAGCCATTGACGCTGGCCCGTGTCTTGTCGCGGATGTGCCGCTTCGGAGGTGAGGTATTGGAGAGTCCTCTGAGCTAAAGAAGCAATGTGCAAATTGCGGCTCCGCCAGCAGGTCGCGTGCCTCGGTCATTCCACGGTTACCCACCGTGGCCCCATTGAAGGAAGAGACGATCCCGACATTCACCTGGCCGATAACATCGCCCTGGCCACCGAGGCCCGCGACCTGATGGCGGAGCCGCCAGAACCGTGGGCGCCGCTTCCCACGCCGCGTGCCGAGAGGATCGCGGCTTGGCCCGTGGAAATTGTATATCGACGCTTCTGCCGACGACTGGCGGAGTTATGGCGCGGACCGATGAAGGTTTTTCCGTAAACGGACCAGACGTGTCCGCGCCGTTGCGCATATTGAGAAAAGTGGGAACCATGGTTTTTCCTTTTCCGGAGAACGGCGATGATTGCGACGGCGCGGCAGATGCGCGTGCAGCAGATTCTCGACATCGCCCGCCAGGCAGTGGCGGCGGTAGCCGATGAGGACTTGAAAGAGCGGTTGCAAGAGGAATTGGACGGGCTGACGGAGCGCGTAGAGCAAAGCGTAGTGACGCTACGCATGGACAAGCGGCTGCACCGCCAATTGCGGCATCAGGCGTTTACCCGAGAAACGTCGCTGAACCGGCTGTGCGTGGCGATTCTGGAAGCGTCGAGCAAGGTGATGAACGACGAGGAGCGGGAGGAGGCCGGCGATGCTGCCTAACCCCCAGCCGATGTTCGATGACAAGGGCGTTCCGCGGTGCACCTCCGTATGTCCCTTCTGTCGGGTCATGAAAAAAAGCAAGTTTGTCGCTTGCAAGATCGGACATGGAATTGGAGACGGCCGGGGTGTTCTAGGGGCGCCCTGCTTGCCGGCTATTGAACAGATGGCAGTCCAGATTGACATTTTGAAGCGGTGCGTCGCCGACTCGGCCGACCGGATCCGCGAATTGGAAAACGACGATGGGGACTGGAGGATCGTCCAAGTCGTGCGCGTCGGCAGCCACGAAATCGATCACCGGAATTGAAGCAATAACGTGGACGAGCAGGAAATACGCCGTAATATCGCAGCTAAAAGCGGCGGCAAGAGCGGGAATAGTCCGTTTGCAGAAACTCTCCCCGCCTCGTCTTATAATTCCCTGTCGCACATTTTTCTCAGACAGGGATACTCATGGCGAAGAAAACGCAGGCCAAACCGGCTGATCCGCAAGCCGCGCCGTCCGTCCAACTTGATCCGTTCATGCTGGCGGGGCGGCAGATCGATTTCCTGTCGCTGTGGGGCGCTACGGGCGACGTGGAAAATGAGCATCGCATCAGCGCCGAGAACCCACCCACGGGGCCGTTCTTCTCAGCCCTGGCCAGCCGCTACGAACAATTCGTCGGCGAACCCCTGGACGCAATCGACGCCTACGAGATTTACGCCGCGGCCTACCGCTATCATGACGACCTGAAAAAAAAACGGGAATCGCGGCGGAAGTGGCTTTTTGGTACGGGATCGACGCCTTCCGCTTAAGCCAGCCGCAGCTCGCGGCGTATCACTTCCAGCTTCGCCGCGTCCGGGCGCAAAAGAAGATTCAGGAAGGCGATCTGGAGGGCCTGCATTGGCGGTCGGTTCGGCAGCTTTACTACGATGCGACGGGCGACATGTGTCTCGCGGATCGGGCGGCGGCGAGCTACCTGGAGTCACAGATCCGCGAAGCCACCGAGCGAGCGGCGCAGGCCGCGTGGAGAAGGTGATGGGAGCGAAAGAACCGCAGCCGGCGCCGCTTGGTCCGAAACCTCCCGCGCCGCCTCCTCCTCCGCCAAAGAAACAGGAGGCCGCATGTCCGGCGTCAATTTCGTAGCGTATCTGGAATCGGTCTTGCATCTCCGCGCCTTGGCTCGCAACGGTGGTGGCGATAGCATGGCGGCGGAGTGCGCCAAGGATTTGATGGATGATTGCTGGATTGAGATGACGCAGCAGGAGCGGCGCGTGGCGGGGGAATTGCAAGCGGCTTTGGAGCGCAGAGAGAGCTGAGCAGCCCGCGCCGTTCGGCAGACTTCCGGACCGAACAATGTAAACTTCTCTTGGGAAAAACGGTCAAAAACAAGCCGCTGGTCGCTTTACTTCTGGCCCCTAAGCGACCGGCAACATGGCAGGCAACAACGGCAAGGCGGCGCTCGTCGATCGCTTCGGCAATCCGCTGATTTCCGAGCGGGCGGCGACGCGCGGCTATCACCCTGGCCCCCGCTTCTATTGGTTTCAGCATCCTCGGGACGTGCCGTTGTTCACGTTCCTGATGATTTACCACATGCTGCGCGACGAGACGGTGCGGCTGGGCTTGCGGATGCGGGCTGCGCCGCTGGCCCGCGTCGAGTTCGCGCACAAAAAGGGCAAGGAGTGGATTCCCGGCGTCAAGGCCGCGAAAGAAGAGGTGGCGGATTTTATCGAGCGGCAACTGGCCCGCATCTGGCAGCGGGACATCTATCGCGTGCTTGATGCGCAGACCTGGGGCTGGGCGGCGGCCGAAGTGCTGTACAAGGTCAATCGCCGCACGCGGCAAATCGAGTTCGACTGCTTGAATCATGTGCGGGCCGAAAACGCCTTGGCGCTGGAGAGCGGCGGGGCGATGGTCGGCGTCGAAGTTTCGGGCGTGCAGCAGTCCACCAGCAAGGTTCGCCTCGGATCGCCGGGTAAGGCGCTGTGGCACGTCTACAGTCCCGAGCCGGGCAGCTTTTACGGCTACTCGGTGCTGTTCGGCGCGTACGACGCTTGGTGCGACAAGTGCCTCTCGGGCGGCGCCAAGGACGTGCGGCGGCTGTTCATGCACGCGGATGCGTACGGCGGCAAACGGATCGGCTATCCGGACGGATCGACCCAGATCGGCGATGAGCGGGTGCCCAACCGGGACATTGCGCTGGAGATGGTCGAATCGTATCGCTCGGGCGAGGTGATGACCTACCCGATGCAGTACGACGAGAACGGCCACGAATTGTGGAAGGTCTCGGATGCAACGGTCACGGCGAACCCGGGGCATATCCTCCAGTATCCCAAGGATCTGGACGTGGCGATGCTCCGCGGCATGGAAATCCCCGACGATGTGTTGACCGCGGAGAACAGCGGCTCCTGGGAAGGCAAAATGGTGCCGATGGCCGCGTTCTACACTGCGCTCGACCGTTGGGCGCAACTTCTCGTGGGCGACGTCGTGCGGAGCATCATCGAGCCTCTGGTGCTGTGGAACTTCGGTCCCGTGGATTTCGAAGTTGGAATTAAGCCGCTCGACGTGCAGGCCATGGAGGAGCAGCGGGCGCGATCTTCGCAGGGCGGCCAGGGCGATGAGGGCGGCCAAAAAGCCGGTCCGACCGGCGGATTTCCGGATAAGGACGGCGACCCGACAACGCCGATGGGCCGGCCGCGGCCGATTCGATTATCTCTCGGCGGCGGTGGCCATGAGTTTAGCTGTGCGCTGTTTAACTTGCCGGACGACGTGGCGGAGCAGGTCCGCCAGATGGCCGGCATGATCCATGAAGATGACCGTCTGACGGTCGAAAGCGAGCCGCATGTAACGGTTCGGTACGGATTGTTGGACAACAACCCAGAAGCAATTCTGCCGGTGTTGTCCGGCCGAGGCCCCGTTGTGGCGAAGCTCGGCAAAACGGCTTGCTTTGAGAACGAGAGCGAAGACGTCGTGTACCTCGAAGTCGAGAGCGAGGGCTTGCACGAACTGAACCGGCTGATTGCCGCCGTTTGTCCGCATAAAGAAACGCATCCGCAATACATCCCACACGTCACGCTGGCCTATGTGAAACCGGGGACGGGCCGGTTCTATATCGGGTGGGACGATCTCGCCGGCCAGGTCGTGACGTTCGACACGCTGACTTTCTCGCCGGCGGAGGGTCCCCAGCAGCCGGTCCGGCTGGTTGCGCCGCCGCTTCGCCTCTCGCTGAACGTAGAGCGAGCCGTGGGCGAGGGTGTGCTGTCGGCGACGGCGATGGTCCGAGCGGCGCAAAAGGTTGTGGCGGCGCGGCTGGGCGCGGCGCGGGCGCCCAAGGGCGGCGTTCGTATTGGTGGAAAGTTCTTCGCCGGCGGGAAGTTTATTCCGGGGCGCAGCCAGGCAGAAGTTGATGCGGTCGCTGCCAAGCAAGGCAAGCAAAAAGGACTGTTCTCTGAGTCACACGAAGGTGAGCCGGCCAGAAAAACGGAGCTGCCCAAACCGGCTTCCGAAGGCGAGCGCGGCGCGTCAGCGATTTATGAAGGCAAGAAGTACCGCATAGCTTCTCCAAAGGCCCGCCTTAACATCGATCAGGCGAAGGCGATGCTGGCCGAACGCGGTTATGAAGTTGGCCCCCCGGCGTTCGACGGCCAGACCAAAGCTACCTATTACGCGGTTCAGAAGCGCGGCGAGCCGCCGCTACGGGTCACGGCCAAGCAGATCGGCGCGTTCCTGGCGACGGAAAGCGATGATATTCGCGAAATGCTTCTCGCGAAACCGTTTAATCTCACCCCCGAACCGGAAAACCCCAAACAGAAAAAGCAGGATTTCGGTTCAAACAAGGGCAAGCAGTCGGTATTGATTCACGGCCAGGACGACCTGCCGGGGCAAATGGATATTCTTAACGACTTGAGTGTCGAGACGGAGCACACAGGGAAGAAGGAATCGCCATTTAGGAAGTCGTCTCAGCGTTCCACGGCGATGAGCTGGGTTCCGCATAAGGGCAGTCGCGGCGGCAGCGGATGGAAAAACACCGAAACTGGCAAAATTCGCTACCAAGCGAAGATGCCAAAGGGCCGCACAAAGAAAGCCAAGTCATCCGACGCAATTGAAGTCAGCGGCAAGGAATTTGGCGAAGGATCGCCAGCCGAACTTCGCAAGGTTGCTTTCGAATACGCGATGAAAAACTACCGCGGCAAGAAGTTTATCAATAAACGGACGGGCAAGGAGATCATGGTTTCGCGCAAGGGCATCAGCAAAACCACAAGCCACTTGCCGGATGTCCTGCCCATCAAAGCTCTGGCGAAGCTTCCCGAGATCCTTGAGAACGCGGAATACGTCACATCGAAAGAGCCAGTGGGAGATGAAAAGAACATCCTCGCGTACCACTACTTTACGGCTGACCTTTTGATGGAAGGCGAGCCTGTGGTAACGGCCGTGAAGGTCTTTGAGGACAACCAAGGCAATTGGTACTACGACCAGCACGTTACCAAGAAGTAAGTAAGGCTCGCCTTTAAGCAGGGCGGCGCTTCGTTAAGAAGCAAACGTATCCTGCGGGCGAGCCTCAACATCATTATTGCTGATTTGATAAAAAAAGCCAGCCTGCTTCCGGCCTCGAATCATGCGCACTATCTCTGCGACCAAACTCTCCGCCTGGCGCCGGCGTCTCGCCCAATCGTCGCTTCTCACGCGCCTCGCCAAGAGCGACGCCTTACAGTGGATCACCGTAGGCGGCGGCGAAGCTGGCGGCAAAAAACACGTCGGCGGTACGCCGGTTCTCATCGACGCCAAGGGCGTCATCCAGGGTGGGCCGAAGGCGCTGCACGGCCGGGCGCTGAAGCATCTCGATAAGAACGTCGCAGGCACGAAGAAAGATCAGCGCCGCCAATCGGGGCTTTCCAAAAAGGATCGCGAGAGCATCCGTCAGAGGTTCGACGCGGGCGAGCATGTGGATCGCATCGGCGCCGATCATGGGATTAGCGGCAAGCGCGTGCGGCAAATCGCCGAACGAGCACAGGCCAGCACCCCCGACCGGCAAAGGGCGAACTTGCGAGCAATCGCTCGCGAAGTGGCCGGGAGTCGCAAAGAGGATCAGGACGGCTTCATTGAGCTGGTGCAGGATCTGCATCGCGAGAAAGTGCAGGGCATCGAGGAGTACAACCAGCAACTCAAGGATTTCTTCGGGGCTCAGACGCGGCAGGCGGCGAGCCTGCGCGGCACGATCCAGCTCGTCAAGAACCGCGGCGGGGACGCTACGCACATCAAGGGCTTTGATCAGGTCGTTGACTATGCGAGGCGCTATTACCCGGCTCTCTTGCACGTCCCGGGCGAGCCGGGGCACGACGAAGAATCGGCGCTGATGCACAACATCGCCCGCGGTCGCCGCGAGCTGCCGCCCCTCGATGATGACGAGGTTCTCAGCGAAGCCATCGAATACGCCCAGTCGTTTCGCAATAGCAGCAAGACCGAAGAACACGACTACGTGCCGTTCTCGCTCTTGGCCCTGCGCCGCCGCATTGCGGCGGATGTACGGCGGGCCTTCACGGGGCGGCTATCTCGGCCCGAAATGATCCGCTTTGCACAGTATGCCGAGCGGCAAACGCGCAGTCCGCGGCCGATCTTCGCCCGGATGTCGGCTATTTGCACGCCGCTCGATCGCTACCGTCTCGCGGTCACTCTGGGCCTGGTGCGGTTTGCAGCGGCGCGGGCGCCCAAGGGCGGCGTAAATATTGATGGCAAGTTTTATCCTGGTGGGAAGTTCATTCCCGGCAAGTCACAAGCGGAGGTCAACGCTGCGGCGAAAAAACAGGATCGGCAAAAGAGCCTGTTTGACGACGGGGGCGAAGCGCAGACGGCGAAGCCGAATGCCGTACCAAAGCCGAAGGGCGAGTCGAAACCAGTCCCGCCGGCCGTGGCGGGGCGGCCGGATCCCAGCGCCGTCGAATTTGTCAATGCAGCCAACGGGCGGCGAGCGCGGGCGGTGCACGCCATGCTCGACCGTCCCGAGATTATGGACCGGCAAAGCGTCGATCTGGCGTTCCAGCTCGTCGGTCCGGGGCAGCACGAAGCCCTCGCCGCGGCAATCTCCGCGAAACGGCCGGACTTGGCGGACGCGGTAAACCGGGCGCACAAGAGCGACGCGCCGGAAGTCAGACCGCCCGCGCCGCCGGATGGTGCACCGGCGACGCCGCGCCAGGAGGCGGCCAGCGAGACGAAGCGGTTGGTTGATGACGATTACATCTACGCCCGGAAGTCGGCCGTCCCCAATGCGGGCGAGGATCTGCTTGGCTCGGCGCGGCACAAGATCAATGCGTGGCGCGGCTTGGAACAGGCGGAAAAAGACGGCGTGGCGGCAACGCTGGTGAATCGGGCCCAGCTCGAAAAGAACGAGCCGCACAACTTGCTGGCGACGGTCGACGAACAGCCGCATAGCGCGTTGTCGTCGCTTGCGATGCACTTCGCCTTGAAATCGTTCCCGCCGAAGCCGGGCTATGGGAAACGCTACCGGCCCGACGAGGAGCAGGCGAAGAAAGATCGGAGGCAGTATCTGGAAGCATATCAGCGGCTCAAGGCGAAGGCGGAGTCGCTGGCGCGGTCAGAGAGCGATCCCCAACAAGCCTTGCTGGCGATCCGCGAAGAGGCGCTGACGCTCATCAAGGAATTTCGCGGCCAGACCGGTCATGATTACCTGGCGAGCGTTACGGCGGCGGACCGTTACAACGCGACGGCCAACGCACTCGTGGGAATGGTCAATGCGCTTAAGGTCGGCGGATACGGCCGGCCCAAAAAGAACTCCGCGATGGGGCGGATGCTGGAGTTTTCGGCCGCTCTCCAGGAATCTGGCCTGGAGTTGAGGAAAGAGAATTGGGGCCAGGTTGCGGAACGGATCAAGGACGTCATCGAGCACGATTCGATCAGCAAGGCCTTCGGCAAAAAAGGTCAGTCCAAGCCCAGAGGCTTTACGCCAGCGGACCTGTACGTGAATAAAGCCGAACGGAAGGGAGGGCGGAAGTTGGACGCGAAAACAGCGAACGCCGCGGTCACGCATCTCACGGACAACATGAAAATGCGCGGCGTCCAATGGGGCAATTCTGTGACGGACGACGAACGCCAGCATCATGCGACCCGCGCGACGGAAGCCATGATGGACCTGGCTGACGTGCTGGGGCTGGAGGATGAGGATATGTCGCTGGGCGGCCATCTCGGCTTTGCGATCGGCGCCCGCGGCAAAGGCAACGCGTTGGCCCACTATGAACCAGGGTCGCGCGTGATCAATCTGACGCGCAAGGGCGGCGTGGGCTCGCTCGCGCATGAATGGGGGCATTTCTTCGATCATGCGATGGCGGGCTTTGGGACCTCCGCAGACAATCTGCGTGGAAGATCGGACGCCGACTATCACAGCGAACGCACTAGCCCAACGCGATTTGTGAAGAATGAAGACGGCAGTTACAAGGTTGCAGGGAAGAAACTCGTTACCGAAGATTTCTCGCAAGACCCCATCTGGAAGGGCTTTGACGGCATTCGCAAAGCGGTTAAGGAAACAGGATTTGAGAAGCGGCTGGGCGGCGTGCTCCGCGACATGGTGAACCAAGGATTGATGTCCAAGAGCAAACGCGAATACTGGCGTTCAACTCGCGAGGTATTCGCGCGAACCTTCGAGCGATATGTGCAGCACAAGCTGCGGGAGCAAGGCCGCGAGAACACCTACCTGTCGGGGTTCGGCGCGGATGCGCACTGGAGCGGCGATCCGCGGCAAGCCAGCGGCGCCCAACTTTGGCCCACGGACGCAGAAACAGCGCAAATGGCGCCTGCGTTTGACGCCTTATTCGCGGCGTACAAAGAGCGCCGCGCCAAGCAAGCAACCGGAATGGCGTCCCGCTGGCGGGCGCCGCGCCGCTCCCGGCTGGCCGTCGCCCACGCGCCCAAGGGCGGCGTGAGCATTGATGGCAGACGCTACCCTGGCGGTAGCTTTATTCCGGGGAAGACACAAGCGGAAGTCAACCGCTCCGCATCGCGGCAAAAGACCCTGACCTTCGTGGATGACGAGTCGCAGCTTGCCGATGCAAAGCAGTCGCACGCCGCGGCGCTGCAGAAAATAAAGGAGTCGCTTGCAACGACCGGCGACGTGGAAGCGAAGATCGCTGACTGGAAACAGCACCGCGTGCGTTCGCAAGCGTTCAAGAGTTGGTTCGGGGACTGGGAGGTTGATCCAAAAAACGCTTCGAAGGTGGTCAACCCGGAGACCGGCGAGCCGCAAGAGACGCATGGCGTTAGCGGGAAGGCGTCGAAAGTGCTGCGCGATGGCAAGCCGGTCGTGGTCTATCACGGCACGGCGAAGGGCGGATTTGAAGCATTCGAAAAGAGCAAACTTGCCAACCCGGAGGAGTTGCTTTACGGGCCGGGATTTTATTTCACGGAGGATCAGGGCGTCGCAGATTCGTATCGCAGCAAAGGCGCTGAACAGCGGTATGCCGTTGATTTGACGCGCGACGCGGCGGAGCGGATGGCGGCCATCATGGACAAACGCGGATGGACGGACCACTTCGCTGGCGGCTTTTACGGCGACCTAAAAACGGCGCTCCGCGGCGACGACGCTCGCTGGACGCTCAAGCACGCCGCCGACTGGCTCGCAGGACAAGCCGCCAGGGGCGATGAGGACGCCAAGCAACTCATTCAAGCGTCAGGGTTGGAACTGGTTGACAACCGCGCCAAAGCCGAGACGAAGGCGGTTTACCTGAATATCCGCAACCCATTTGACGTGGACGGCCCGGCGCCGGACTCCAGCACTTTTGCCACGATTGCCAAGGCTATTAAAAAGGAGAACCCAGTCCTGGCAAAAATCTTCGTCAAAAAGGCCCAAGAGGGCACGTCCTACCCCAGTGCGGGCGTGCTTTACAACGTCCTTGCTCAGGAACTTGGAAAGAGCCGCGCCAATGATTTGCTGATCATGCTGGGGCACGACGGCATCACTCACATCGGCGGGAGGATTCAGGGCGACCGGGAGCATCGCGTCTGGATCGCTTTTGAGCCGAACCAGATCAAGGCGGTGAATAACCGGGGAACCTTTGATCCGAATGACAACCGGATGCGAATGGCCCGGCTGGCGTGGCGGCGGCGCGTCTCGCGCGGGCGAGCCGCGGTATGGGTGCGTTTGGCCGCTGACGACTGGTCGCAATATAAAGGCCCGCGCGGCGGTAAGGGTTGGCGCAACACCAAGACGGGCCGGATCGTGTATGGCGACCGGCCGGCCGGCCGCGGCAAATCAAAGAAACCGACGGACACCCCGAAGATCCGCGAACAAAAGGAGAACCTCAGGCGAAACTTGCGGCGGGCGCCGAAAGGTGGAGCCTGGGTGGGCGAGAAATACTATCGCGGCGGTCAGATCGTGTCCAAGTCGGCGGAGTTCACTGCGTACGGCAAAGACAGGCAGGGCAAGGCGCCCGAAAGCGGCGCTGTCGCGACGAGAGTCAAGGGCGCCAAGCGGCCGCCAGCGGAGAAGCCGGAAAAATCGCAGAAGGCCAAGGCGAAGAAGGCCGCCTCCAAGCCGAAGAACGAAGCGGCGACGGTGGCCGACGTCTGGTCCCGGTTGATGAAGAAAGGAGATATCGACCCAGCCAAGGTGTATGACGAAGTCACCCGCGCCGGACACGCCCAGACAGAGGCGGTGAGGAGCCGGGTGCTAGCCGCGGCGAAAGAGTCGCAACAAATTCGCGAGGAGCGGTTGTCGCAAGCGCAAGGACTGGTTCAAAAGCGAGACGCCCTTCGCCGGGAGTTCGAAGAAGTGAAGGCCCTCCTCGAAAAGGACCCCCAGAACGGCAAGGCCATTATGCGCATCCTGCGCGTCAGCGATGAGAAGCAGAAGGTGGACATCGAGATCGGGGACATCACGGATGAGCGGGAGATCGCCAGGCAAATCAAGGCCCAAATCCGCGAATCGCTGCATGCCGACAACCCCATCGCGGCGATCTTTGCGGAATTCGGCGGGTTCCCGACGTTTGGTCAAGCGAAATTCACCGACCCTGACAAAGCGGTCGCCGCCCGTTTCCAGCGGGTTCTGGACGAATTGTCGCTGGTGGTGAGCGATATCCACGCGCCGGTCCAGAACTTCGCTAAGCACCTGCAAATCGGCGTGTTTGCGGACGATTCTCCGAAGAAGCGCGCGTTCGCGAGTGGAGCCAAGCAGATGGCGCTGGCGAAGTACGATGGCGAGGATACGGTTTGGCACGAGTTCGGCCATTTGCTGGAGCACAGCAACCCGCAAGCGAAACTGCTGATTCGGGAGTTTAGAGACCGGAGGAAGGCGAATAGCCCTGTCAAAAACCTGCAAGAGTTATTTCCCGATACGAAGTATGAAGCGGACGAAGTTGGGTTTCGGGATGACTTCGGATTTATGGAGGAAATCATTGGCAGCCCTTCCAGCTCTTGGTACACCGGGAAGGTATACCGGCACGATTCGACCGAGATTCTATCGATGGGCGTCCAAGCGCTGGCCCGCGATCCCGCAAGATTTGCTGAGGCCGACCCAGAGTATTTCAACCTTGTCGTAGGCATCCTGCACGGGCATCTCTTGACGCAAAGGGCGGTCGCATGAAAAAGAGCGAAGCAATTGGCGGGTTTACCGCCGCAGTGGGCTTCAAAGCGGTGCTGGGCGAAGACGGTCAGTGGCGCTGCGATCGTCCCGACATCGAGCGCCTGCTCAACGCGCAGTTCGCTCCGAAGCGGATCGGCCCCAGCGGCGGCGTGTTCGGCGCTACCGAACTGAACGAAGCCGCGAGGATGTTTGGAGGCCAGGCGGTGTTCTTTCACGATGAGCCGCCGGACTCGGGGGAGCAGGTAGTTTACTGATGCCCCGCAACGAAGATCGTCGCATTGCGTCCGTGATTGGCCGGAGCCTAATAGCGGCCGAGGCCCTGGCGGCCGAAGTGCGTGCCGTGCTGGCCCAGCGGCTTGCCGACGATTATGGCGCCCGGACCGCTGGAGACCTGACGGAAACCGTCCGCCACGTGCTCGCCGAGATCGAGCCGCAGATCGCCGCGTTGTTGGCCGATGCGCAGCTCGCCGCCTGGATTCTGGGAATCGACGCCGCGGCGGGCCTGCTGCCGGCGGCGACGATCGAGCGACTGGTGCTCTCCGACCCCGAGCGAATCGGTGGGTCCCTGATTGCTCCTACATCCGGTCCGTTCGCGAGCGACATCGTGACCTACCCGGCGGCGGAAGCGGCGTTGAAGGACCTGGCCAAGCGGCGTGTCGTGACTCGCCGCGAGTTCGATCAAATGAGCGAAGCGGCGCGGAGTGGAGCGTTTACGATTGCGCGGCAAAACATGACGGAGGCGGTCGAGCAGATCCACCAGTCGCTGGTGGAGACGCTTCGCGAGGGTCCGTCAAAACGCGACTTCCAGCGACGAGTCGAAGAGCGGCTGGGGACAGGGTTTTTGAGTCCGGGGCACCTGGAGACGGTTTACCGGACGAATCTCGCCAGCGCGTTTTCGATCGGCCAAGAGACGGTTATGGCCGATCCAATCGCGCGGGAAACGCTACCGTTCGCCAGATATGACGCCATTCGCGACGCGCGGGCGCGAGCGACGCACCTGGCGCTCGAGACGCTGGGGCTGGATGGAACCAACGTGTATTGGGCGAGTGATCCATTCTGGCTTTCGTTTTCCCCTCCTTGGGAATTCAATTGCCGCTGCTCCAAGACGTTTCTCACGGTGCGCCAAGCGGCGCGGCTGGGCGTGAAGGCGGCGCAGCAATGGCTTGATACGGGCGCCGAACCGCGCTTCAAAGAATACCGCCTCGCAGCGATCGACTTTCGCCCGCCGGTCGGCTTTGTCGGGCCGCGCGTGCTGGCCTGAGTAACGGCGGGCGTCGTGTGGCAACCTGTCCTTTCGGCGCTGCTTCTCCGCGCCGAAAAAAATCCTTTCCATCCAACATCAGGGGTTGACAGATGAACCTCTGGCGTTAGCATATTCACAAGTATGAAAACAAACGCGAAAGAATGAAAACATGCAAGCCGCAGCCGTTCAAGCAAATCGCCTGCAACTTTCCCAGTGGAACTCGCTGATTCACGTGGGACCAGACGCATACATCGTACTGGGGCATTGCCGAGTCGAAGACCTGGAATCAATGCTCGATGCCCATGCCGGCGATGAAGTAACGGTGCAATTTCAGTCACGGAAGCGGAGCAACGTTGAGCGTGACTTGCGGTTCTACGCGGTTCGTCTGGAGCGACTGGCGCCGCGGTACGAGTTCGGCGGTTTCGAGCCGCATGTGCTCAACGGCCGACCGTCGCCAACGGCGTTTGTCGGAAGATTGCGGCGGACGGGCCAACCTGCGGATTAGCGTCGATCGTTCTTCGTTCTTCGGTTTCCATTTCGTTTCTGTCGAGCAGAGATGACTATGAGAATTAAATCGCAATCGCGACCTCGCGTCGGGACGAAGCATGGTTTGTTGAGTGGTGCTACGAGCTAGCTTTCAACGAATACGGCGATGTGGAGCACGACCTTTGCAAGGTGAAGTGTCGTCGCGTGGCCTCTAAAGAAGAAGCGGAGGAGCTTGCCAGGGAGGTCTATCCGCAAACAACCGAGACATATGGCGTCGTGGAGTATTGGCCTGCAACGTTTGTTGCCTACGACGACGATGACGCCGAGTCGTACCCTCATGCGGGGTTCTGGGAAGCGACCGCCGATGCAGAGTGCTACGACGGCGAAGCCTACTGTCGATAGGCCAACGATGATTAGCTTCGCAATCGATCGCTTTACGCCCTGCGTCCAGTCCAGCACGGTCGAAATCGTGCGGCACACCTATGACTGCTACGAAGTCACGGCGTTCGGCTTGCACGGCCAGGTACTACGGCGTCGGGCGTTCACGTATGGCCGCAAGCGAAAGCTATGGGCGATGCAACAGGCGGAGGCGTGGGCGGAGCAGTTTTACTTGCGGTTTGACAGAGTGATTTATTGCTAGGCGGATTGCGAAGCGTCTGGGTCGGCTCCGTCAGCTCGTGGCTGACGGAACTGCGGCAGGCCGCGCCGCCGCGTGGCGGCGCGGCTTTCTCTCAATCGGGAAGGGAGTTCGTTATGGCGGTGACCGACGACAACGCTGCGCTGGAAGCTCAGCGCCGGGCGGAGTTTGAGCGGCCGGCGAGCGGCCGGCGGGGCTATCGCAAGACCTACCGCTTTGAAGCGGTGGGACGGCTGAAGATCGAGATCGTCGATTCGAGCATCGGCGACCTGAACGACGCCAAGGAAACGCTGCTCCGCGAACCGTGGAACGAACCGCATCCGCGGAGCGTGACGCTGCGGCTGGTGGACGAGCAGACTGGCGAGATTGTCGCGACCGGCATGTATGTCGGCGCCGGGCCGCAGCCGGACCTGCTGGTCGTTTATGCCGACGGGCGAACCGAGCGGTATGTGTGCATCGGCACGGAAGTCGGCTACGAGGCGGTCAAAGCCGGATAAAGAACGCTCTGCATGGATGCGGTTCTGGAGCAACTCGCGGTATTCGGCGCCGCGCCGTTTGGTCTGGCCGGCGCGGCGGTGCTGTGGTGTACGTGGTTTCTGCTTTCTCGGGAATAACGATGATGGGTGCGAATCATGACGGCGGTCCGGCGTTTCCCTTTGTGTTTGGGGAAGAAGACGGCTCCTATGGCATGTCAAAGCGGGAATGGTACGCCGGGCAGGCGCTGAAGGGCGTGCTTTCCAATCCCTCTTGGAATGGACTTGCGCTGCGCTCTCTCGGCATCGACGAATCGCGGGCATACCAAGTCGCTGCGATCGCGGCGGCGCGTTTCGCCGACGCGATGGTCGAAGCAATCAGCAAGCCGCCAACTTCGGCGACCGCCATCTGCGAGCTACTCGCCTCCCTCAAGGAAATGACCGATGTGGTTACGCGCCGCGTTGAAGACAAGCCCGGCCCGGATGATGTGGCGGCGCGGTGGGATCGGGCGCGGGACGTGATTGCCAAGTGGGAGCAAAAGTAGCCATGCCCAGCGATGAAACAAAGCTTCTGGTCGATTGGATGTTTGAAGCCTGCGGCGTTGAGAACCTCGCAGGGAAGGAGACGTGCTGATCGCCGCGGCCAAGCAACCGGCGCATGCGTCGTGCCACATTAACGCCGTTAATCACGGCGACTATCGCTGCGCTGTGTGCGGACGGAATTTCGTCGACGCGGCGAGCGGGGTGGATACCTGCGAGGCGTGCCTCGCGAGTGCGTGAACGTTTTCGATAACCAACCATCAACGAAAGGGCGCCATGAAAATCCTGCAACTCAAATCTTCAAATGTGAAGCGACTTCGAACCGTGGAAATCGAGCCGGACGGCAACCTGGTCGTCATCGGCGGGCGCAACGGCGCCGGCAAGAGCACTTGCCTGGACAGCATCCTCTACGCTCTGGGCGGCGCTCGAGCGGTCCCGGCCGAGCCAATTCGCCGCGGCGCCGAGCGGGGTGAAATTGAAGTACGGCTTTCTCCTTGTCCCGAGAAGAAGATTCACGACGAGCTGATCGTCAAGCGAGTCTTCACCTCATCTGGCGATACCCGCCTGGAAATCCGCTCCGCCGGCGGGATGACGGCCGGCAGTCCACAAGCGCTCTTGGACAGCCTCACGGGGCGAGTCGGCTTTGATCCGCTGGCGTTTATGCGGCTGCGTCCGAGCGAGCAGGCGGCGCAACTGGCGGGTGTGGTGGGGCTGGACTTTACGGAGCTTGAGCGCGACCGCGCCGACATTTATCAGGAGCGGCACGCGAACAACAAGCAGCTTGTCGCGGCGCGCGTCGAAGCCGAGAAGGCGCCGCATTTCCCCGAGGCGCGCGAAGTCGATACGAGCGAATTGGCCGAGGAATACAAGCGCCGACAGGCGATTAACCAGTCGGCCGGGCGGCTGGTAGGGGAAGCCCACGACTTGGCGCGGGATGCGGAGTATCGGCAAGAGAAAGCCGCTGCTGCCGACGCGGAAGTTGAGCAACTGCGCGAGGCGCTTGAACAAGCAATGGAACTCGCCCGCCAGGCGCACGCTGTGGCGACGGAAGCCATCGAAAAAGCAGCGGCGGCGAAGGAGGCGGCCGACGCAGCGGCGCAGGCGGATTTATCGGAGATCGAAACGCAGATCGCCGCGGCGGGAGAAACGAATCGCCAAGTAGCGGCGAATCGCCGCCGCGAAGAGCTACGGGCGAAAGTCGAAGAACTGGAGCAAGAGTCAAAGTACCTCACGGAGAAGCTGGAGGAAATCGACGCGCAGAAGGCCCGCATGATGGCCGAAGCGGCGTGGCCGATTCCGGGCCTGGGCTTTGGGCCGGAGGGCGTGACGCTGGCGGGCTTGCCGTTCGAGCAGGCCAGCAGCGCCGAACAGCTCGCCGTGTCGGTAGCCGTTGGGGCAGCTTTGAACCCGGCCTGCCGGGTGCTCTTGATCCGCGACGGCTCGCTCTTGGATCGTGACAGCTTGCGGATGGTGGGCGAGCTAGCGGAGAAGTTCGACTGTCAGGTCTGGATCGAGCGCGTCAGCGAAGGCGAAGAGTGCAGCGTCATCATTGAAGACGGCATGGTGGCGGCCGAGAAGGAGCAGGTCGAAGGAGCCTCGCATGCCTAATCATATCCGCAACAAGCTCTCCGTGATCGGCCCGCCCGGCTTGGTCGAGGCGTTTGTCGCCACAGCCCGTGCCCGGCGGCCACGCCCAGGCGACTTGCCCGGTTCAATGAACTACGACAAGCAGGAGCGCAAGATCGAGGATTTCTGCTTCCATGCCTTGATCCCGTTGCCGCCAGAGTACATCACCACGCCGTATAGCCGACCCAAGGGGCAGCGATGTGGCTACTACATGGAGGTTGCCACATGGGGCGTCAAGTGGGGCGCCTACGAGCAGGGGCCGCCAGAGGTCACTCCCGGCCGGGCGGTGTATGAGTTTAACACGGCCTGGCGCTCCCCCGATCAGTTCTTCGCCAAGGTGTCGTCCAAGTTTCCCGCTTTGCTGCTGGCGGTGAGTTATGGCGGGGAGGGTCCGACCCGCGGCCGGTACGCCTACTTGGCGGGGGAGGAACTGGAGAACCGCTACGACGAATACCACGACGCCGACTACCCCGAGCATCCCGGCGACGACGCAGACTTAGCCGAGGAGGAGGTTTGGACGCAAGCCTACCAGGCCGCCGCACGGCTCCATATTCACCAGCACGAGGCGTGGCTACGGGAGACGCTGGCCCCGTTATTGGCCCCGCCCTGGATGCAAGGCGGGACGCTGGCGCCGGGGTGGATGGCCCCGGCGATGGACTGGTGGGAGGAACAGGGGGACCCGCGGGGCGCGATCCTGGGCGCAATTAATTCCTTACCTGAAACCGTAGAAGGGACGGATTCATGAATCCGATTCTGCAAGCAGAAGCATTGCGGGCGGCCGAGGCGGCGGCTCGGCGATTGGGCGAAAGCGACGAAGCCACGTGTCACGGCATGATGATCCTGGCAGCGATGACCGTCCGGTTTCTTGGCAAGCCCGCTGTGCGGTCGATCCTGAACGCTTACACATTGCCGAAGGTCGAGGCGGCGATAGCGTTCCTGGACGCGACCGAGGACGATCTGCGGCGACTGAAGGACTCGGCGGAGAGGAATTAGGTTGTTTCCGTACGGCGCATGGGATCGAGAAAGCGAAACATGAGACGAACCATTTTTTGCAACCACTATCGGGCCATGTCCGAACACAAGACATGCAATGCCGGCGTGGAGTATGCGACGTTTCAGGGTGTGTCGTTTGAAAACCGCCCTTGCTTCTGCCGGAATGGAAAGGAGCCGAATTCCGGCTGCTCTTTGGCGCAGTTCCCGACGGCCGAAGAGTTGGCCGCCGAGGATGCGGAGATTGAACAACGCTGCCAAGAGATTGGCAAGGCTCGCCAAGCCATCGTCGCCCATCTTGGCGGACCTTGGAAGAAAGGCACGCCGGGCGCAATCGGTCGCATTGACTGCCCCGTGTGCGATGGCAAGCAATCCTTGCGGTTCAGTCGCGCGGGATACAACGGCCACATTCACGCCCATTGTTCAACCGAAGGCTGTGTCTCTTGGATGGAGTAAAGGCTGGGATTGGTCACAAGTTAACCAAAGACCGAGATGCTTCCATGAGCGACACTCGCCCCTATCACCTGCGTCCAGCCGAGAACACCGCTTATGAGCCGCGGGGATCGTGGACGTGTTATACGGTGCTGCACGGCGGCGAAGGGCCCTGCGGCTATCTTCAGCGGGCGCTGTTCCCTCAAGTCAATGATCCGCGGTTGCGGCCGGATGAAGCGGCGGAGTTGTACGCGGAGCGACTGGACGAAGCCGATGACTACGCCTTGACCGACGGCGATCGTTTTCAGGTTGCCGTCGAGACGGCGCCAGGCGAGGCGCTGTTCTACTCCGTACGGCTGGACATCGAACGGCGGTATGAGGCCCGAAGGATCACGTCGAAATGAACCGCAAGCAACCGCCACCGATGGGCGCCCGCTCGATTCCCCTCACGGACGAGCAGCGGGCACAGCTCCGAGCCGTCCGCGCAGCCAAGGGGCTGTCGCAGTCGCAGCTCGCCGAGCGGATCGGCGCCACGGTCAAGCACGTCTCGGAGATCGAGCGCGGCGCGGCGCCGCCGTCTCCCCAGATTCTGGCCGCAATCTGCGAAGCGCTGGGATTTTCCCTGGCGGTGGTGATTCAGCCGCACGAGCGCACCAAGTCGCTGGTCGCCAGCGCCGCGCAGGCGAGCCTCGCGGAAACCCTTGGCGCCACGCGCGACGAGTTCGCCGAGTTGGTAGCCGAGAAAGTCGCGGCGAAAATCCGGCGCAAAAAACCATAAATTTTTTCTCTGCCGCAACCTCTTGCGGGGCAAAGAAAAATGCTAGCACTCGCCCCACGCACTTACGGGATCATGACCGAACGTGTCTCTCGTTATCTGTACAAATGTATCCTTCATCGTTAAACTAAAATTTGCAGTCGAGTGAACCACCTCGCAGAGGGCGTCGGAGAAACGCGGCGTCCCACGGGGGCAGCCGGAGATGCGTGACATGCCGAACCGGGCCAGCGTTGCTATGGGGAAACCTGGGGAGTTGCCGCCGCTTGCCGTCGAAATTCGCAGCCGGGTAACGGGGGAGCTGCGCCGCACGATTGAACTTGATGATCCGCGGGTCGCTTTCTGCGAAGAATTCAATCGAATCAACGGCAACCGCGAATGGGTGGCGGCGCCTCAGCCTGACTCCTGCACGACCTGACGGGCGAGGTTGACCATCTTCCGCGTGTAGATTTGCGTTGCATCCAATGACTCGTGGCCAAGCACCGCCTGCGCCGCTTCGATGCCGTAGTGCTCCTTGATCAGCGTGCTGCGGGCGTGGCGCAGTTGGTGAGGCGTCCAGATGGGGAGGGGCAAAATCTCGGTTCCGGTTTCCTCGGATTGCTTGGCGCGGGCGGCGTTTGCCCGAGCGATCCCGGCCTTAATGCTGCGGCAGTAGGAACGCGAATCAAAGTGGCTCCGGAGTCGTCGCGAGGGACCGCGCTTGCGAGACTTTTGCGAGGGGGTAAGCGGCGTCTTGCGATAGGCTCTCCGCCGCTCGCTGCGCCAAGCATGATCCTCGCGCGGCGAAAAGCAAAACGCCGCGGCGTCGCGATCGAGATACGGCGCCAGAATCGCCTGAGCCTGGGGGCCAATGTAAATCCGCAGCACGACATCAAGGTGCTGCGTCTTGTGCTTGGGCGGAGTCCAGAGCCATGGTGATTGCTCGCGGTCGATCTCCTGGGGGCGCAGCAGACAGACGTTCTCGCTGCGGGCGCCGGTCAGTAATTGAAAGCAGACCATCGCGTCCACGATCGGCGTGAGATAGGGAAGCGTCGCTTCCACCGCCGCCAGCTCGACCGGCTCCCGCTTCGCCGCTTCCCGGGCCGCGGTGCGGCCGGCCCGCAACGGCGCCACGGTCTTGAGCGATTCGTAGACCCCGACCGGAACCAGTTCTTCGGAGACGCCCCACCGGAAGATGCGGCGCAGACGCGAGACTTGGTGGTTGATGTACGACCGGGACCAGTTAAGCGGCTCGTCGTCGTCGCCATGCATCCGCGGCAGCGCTTCCTGAAACTGCTTCAGCTTCTTTGGGCCGAATTCGCGGCACGGCTCGGAGCCGTAGCAGCGGACCAGCAAGCTGCCGATCCTCCGCAAATGGCCGTACTCCGACGATGAGTTCTGTTTTTCGTCGGGATAAAAACCCTGGGCGAAGTCCAGGTACGACATCACGAGCAGTACAATCGGCGGGTCTACCTCCGAACTGCGAGGAGCGGGGGGATTCTCCGTGTAGACGTTCTCCAGCAGGAAGCGGTGGTAGTGCTCCCAAGACTCAGGAGAATCGTACTTTCCGTCCAGGTAGATACGATCGCCTTTCCACTCCACGAACGCTTTATCGCGGCCCTTGCCTCCCTGCCGACGATACGAGGGAACGTGCCCGTTGTGCATGACGAGGTGTCCGACTGTGTCCGGATGCAAGCCTCGTCAGTGAGACAAAAAATGCCGCAAGTCGTTGCGGCATAAGGTGGAGCCGAACGGGATCGAACCGTCAACCCCCGGCTTGCAAAGCCGGTGCTCTCCCAATTGAGCTACGGCCCCGAGATCCCACGCCGCGAGCGATGGGCGGATCGGGAAACAGAGAAGAAAAAGAGGAAGGTGGGCGCACCAAGATTCGAACTTGGGACCTCGTCGTTATCAGCGACGCGCTCTAACCAACTGAGCTATGCGCCCCCGCACAAAAACGTATCTAACTCATGTCGGAGTATGGTATTGTAAGCGCCCCCGCGCTGGTGTCAAACGGGGGCGGTGGGTTTTTCCGCGGATCAATTCTTTCATGCCGCATCGCACGCGTTCTGGATCGCATGCGCCTCGGGGCTGGGAAAACATCCGGGCAGATCCTCTGCGTAATAGCGGTCCAGCACCGCTTCCCATTCGATGCGCGTTCGCACGCCTATCATGGCGTTGCGGACTTCCGTTTGCTGGGGATGCAAGTAGGAATACTTAATGCCAAATTTGCGCATCGTGGGACCGCAGCGTTCGCCATAAAGCTCCTCGGCCAGGCGAAAATGTTCCCTCAGGATTTCCCGCTGCTCCCAAAGACCGGGCGGAGGGGGTAAAGGTTCGCCGCGCGCCAAGGCCTTGGCTTGGGCAAAGATCCAGGGGTTGCCAATCGCCCCGCGAGCCACGGTCACGCCGTTGACACCCGTTTGCGCCATCATCGCCAGGCAGTCCTGGGGCGTGAACAAGTCGCCGCTTCCGAGAATGACCCGGTCGGGCGCATGGGCTTTGACGTCGCGGAGAAATTCCCAGCGGCTGGGGCCGCGGTATCGCTGCACTACGGTTCGCCCATGCACGGTCACGGCCGCCACCCCCTCGGCAAAGGCGCCATCCAGGATGGTGAAGAATTTGTCGCGGCTCTCGGGGGTATCGTCGAGTCCGCGGCGCATCTTGACGGTGACGGGAAGATGGGGCGGCGTGGCGTCGCGGGTCCGCCGGATAATCTCCAGCGCCACGTCGGGCTGGCTCAGATGGTATCCGCCGCGGCAGCGCCCCAGCACCTTCTTGACGGGGCAACCAAAGTTGATGTCGATCACGTCGAAGCCCGCCTCCACCAAACGCAGGGCTCCAGCGACAAACTGGTCCGGTTCGGCGCCCATCAATTGGCCGCCCACGGGGCGGTCTTCGTCGCTGATGTGGAGAAAATGCCGGGTCTTCTTCCGTTGCCGTACCGCCACTAAGAACTGGTCAAGCATCACCTCGCACAACGCATATTCCGCTCCCAGGCGACGCGCGATCACGCGCATCGCCCAGTCGCTGTAGCCCGAGAGTGCGGCTTGCACGATGGGAAACTTGATGGTGTGGTTGCCGAGTTGCAGAGGGGCTAGCATTTTTTGATGGAATCAACTTTTCGTACCGCCGACCGGGAGACTTTTTCATTGTATGTCTCGCGGGCGGCGCATGATGAATAGCGTGAGCACAATTCCGCAAAGAATTCCTCCGCCGATCATCGCCAGGAATACGCGCGGCGGCGGCTGGTTCTCCAAACCATGTTGGAGATTGACGCCCAGCACCGCCGAGAGCGTGGCCACGGGAAAGAAGAACGCCGCCAGCACGTTCAGCCGATGGGCCGAGACGGCCATTCGGTGTCCCGACTGGGCCAGTTGCTCGGAACGCCGGGCGACGGCAAAGTCGAGGCCGTTTTTCGCCGTCGTGTAGAGCAGGTCGGCCTGACGCTCCACGGCATACGCGCGGTCGCGCACGTCGATCAGTGTCCGGTCTTGCGGGACCATTTCGCGTGCTTCCTGGAGCACCTGGTGTAGGTGGCGGGCGGCGCGGAGCAGCGGAGCAACGCCGTGCAGCACGGCAAAGTAATCGTCCGCCGACGTAGCGCGATCCTCCTGTTGATCGAACTTCTCGACGGCGGCCGCGTATTGCTCAAGGTGCGTGCGTAACGACGCCGGCCCGGAGCCGAGATTATGGGAACGCCATTGCCCATCGGGACAGCGCCAGAAAAATCGGCCGCCGCGTTCGTCATCGTCCGGTTGAGGGGGAGCATGGAGCACCAGCAGAAGGTGGCCTGCGTCGCGCATCACGCGTTGTCGCCCCGCCGATTCGCCCAAGCGCTCACGGAAGGTCGGAGGCACATCCCATGAATCTGGAAGAAGCGATTGTGCGGTCACGGTCATGGCGGGGCAAAAATCGAACGGAAGTCGAGGATCACGCCACAAGTCTTGCAGAAATGCGAACTTACACTATTGAGAGCGAGCCGGCAATTCGCCCCGGGTGCTTGCAAATCCTCACACAAATTTTATTGTAATACGTTGGTTGCTTGTCCGGCGCTCGCCGTCTGTTGGCGTGTTCCTAACAACCCAGCGCCGTGCTGAGAACGGTTCGGGCCAGTCAATCCGTCATCCATGAGCGAAATTCTCTTTCAATATGTTCGGGTGTACCCCACTACGTGGGTCTACCTGTCGTCGTTGCTCATGATTGGCCTGTTTTTCAAGTTTGGCCGGTTCTGGAGCGTGCGCAACCTGGATCTCATGCTGCTGGTCCTGTTGGCGCCGGGGCTATTGTTGGTGGAATCGGGACGAGAAATGGCGGTTGCCGCACAGTTGGCGGGTGAGCAAGACGAGCCAGCCTCCTCCGCGCCGCCGCCTCCGGGGGACTTGGCCGAACAACATGAAATTGCCTTGATTGCCGATGACGGGCGGCTAGCCGAACCACCTCCCGCAGGCATCGTGGCGGAAGTTGCCCTATCGGACGATGCGGCACAAACGCAACTTCAACAGGCGCGAGCCACCGAGCGTTTGGGGTTCGTGTGGTTATTGACTGCCGGGAGTTTTCTGCTGGTCCGACTGCTGCTTGATCCCACGATGGTCCGCCGACCCCTATTGGAACCGAACCTGACGGTAGGCGGTCTGACGTTTATCGGATGTTCGCTGTTCATATTCCTCATGGCGAACGTCATCACCAGCCGCGCTACCGAAGAGGACTTGCAAGGCCCCCGGGCCGCGGACCGCTTGATTCACCGTCGCGTGGCGAACGATCCCGACGTGCGACCGGAGTACGGTCCAGGGTTGTCGGTGATGTACTTGCTTCCGAGCATCTCGACAATGACCTTGCGGCAGGGTGAGCTTCCCCACTCCAACGCCGAGCAGCGCATCAGCGGGTACGCCATCGCGGCCAAGACGGTCGCCATCTTGTCGCACCTGGCCATCGTGTTGGGGATTGTGCTTGTGGGGCATTGGCACTTCAACAACCTGAAAATGGGAATCGGCGCGGCGGTGCTGTATTTGATGCTGCCCTATACCGCGCAAATGACGGGGCGCGTGCCCCACGTTCTTCCCGCCGCTCTTTTGGTTTGGGCGATTGTGTGTTACCGGCGGCCCATTTGGGCGGGGGTGTTTATCGGCTTGGCCATTGGGGTCATTTATTATCCCTTGTTCCTGTTACCGCTGTGGTGCGGCTTTTATTTGCGGCGCGGGGCGATGCGGTTCATGACCGGGGTTGGCGCCACGCTGGCCTTGGTCGCCTTTTCTTTGATTTTTGTCTCGGCCGATCTGGCTTCGTTCGGACGGGAGCTGCGC